>Ga0209689_1000006_pt1 | contig 83196 bp, 84 predicted proteins | sample GraSoiAngelo_149_FD_187119 | JGI IMG/M metagenome (GOLD analysis project Ga0209689, IMG submission 187119) | Grasslands soil microbial communities from the Angelo Coastal Reserve, California, USA - 14_1009_09_30cm (SPAdes) (version 2) | ecosystem: Environmental > Terrestrial > Soil > Grasslands ... | reverse complement strand
GCAGGGATATCCGCCACCGAGACGGCCATCACCCGGTGGTGCGCGCGCCGGAGAGCGATCGCCGCTTGCGCCAGACCGGCTCCGAGTCGCGGCGTAACGATCACGAGCGTCGCGCCCGATGGAAGACGGCCGCGCTCGCGCAAGAAGACGGTCTCCGGCGCCCCGACCGCGTACGGGCCGAGCCGCGCGAGGATCTCGAGGCTTCGCGTGAGCGAACGTGGTCCGCGGCCGAGCGCGGAACGCGGCCGCTCGTGGGTGAGGTTGTCGATCCCGTTCGTCACGAGGCCCACCTGGCGGCCGGCGTTCGCGGCGTGCCGGACGAGCTCGGTCGCGGCGGAGACGACGAGCTCGGCTGATTCCGGATCCGCCTGGATCCAGTACTGCTCGTAGGAGGCGACGTTCACCAGGAAGATCGAGTCGAGGCTCGTCGCCGGCTCGTAGAGCTTGGTCTGGAGCGCTCCCAGCCGCGCCGACGCCTTCCAGTGGATCTCCTTGCGCGCGTCGCCGCGACGGTGCGGGCGCACGCCGCGGAACCGAAGCGGGTCGGGGACGAGACCGCGGCGCGTGGCCGTCTCGGCAAGGGGACGGAGCGAGGCGAGCGCCCGGTCACGGACGGCGAGCGGCGCCGGATACGCGATCACCTCGGCGCGCGCGGCGACGCTGCGCTCCGCCTGCATGAAGCCGAGCCAGTCCCCCGCGCGGACGCGCAGCGGGCCGATGGCGTAGGCGCCGCGCGCCGGAACAGCGAGCTTGAGGCGAACGACGACCCGCTCGTGTCCTCGGAGCGCGAAACCGCAATCGGTCCACCCTCGCGGTATTCCGGGGCCGGCGCCGGCTGGCTCGACGCCTTCATCGAGAAAGAGGCGCGCCTCGACCCACGTCAGCGGGATCCACTTGCGGTTCGCGATCTCGAGCGTCGCGATGGTCTCCTCGCCCGCGACCAGGCGGTCCGGATCCACCATGACCCGAGCGTCGATGGCGGCAAGCGCGAGCCGTCCGGTCACGGTGCTCACCAGGCCCAGGCCGAGCGATCCGATGGCGAGCACGACGATGGCGGCTTCGCGGAACGCGAGCGCGGCGATCACCAGCACGAGGGCGAACGCCCAGGGGAATCGTCCGGAGAGAGATGACCCGTTCGGCATCAGCTTGCGCTTGCGGCAGCGTCCTCCGCAGGGACCGGCGTGCGGGCGAGGACCTCGGTGATGACCGACGGCGTGGTCCTCCCGCGCATCTGCGCATCAGCGTTGAGAAAGAGCCGGTGGCGAAGCACGGCGGTCGCCTGCGCTTTGACGTCGTCCGGCAAAACGTAGGCGCGGCCACGGATCGCGGCATGTGCCTGTGACGCGCGATAGAGCGCGAGCGCCGCGCGCGGGCTCGCGCCGAGCTCGACGCCGTCCACGTGCCGTGTCGCCCGGGTGAGGTCGACGATGTAGCGGCGGACCGCGTCGCCGATGCGGACCCTCCGCACTTCCTCGCGCAGCCGGGCGATCGCGGCCGCATCGAAGAGCGGATCAAGCGTCTCGGCACGAACGGTCGCGGGGCCGTGAATGCGCAGGATGGTGTCCTCGTCATCGGCGTCCGGGTAGCCCAGGCTGAGCAGGAAGAGAAAGCGATCGAGCTGCGCCTCGGGGAGTGGGAACGTTCCTTCGAGCTCGACCGGATTCTGGGTCGCGATGACGAAGAACGGATCCGGAAGACGGTGCGTGGTCTCGTCCACGGTGACCTGCCGCTCCTGCATCGCTTCGAGGAGGGACGACTGCGCGCGCGGGGTCGCACGGTTGATCTCGTCGACGAGGACGACGTTGGCGGCGAGCGGGCCGGGCCGGAACTCGAACCGTTGTGTCGATTGGTCGTAGATCGACACGCCGGTCACGTCGCTCGGGACGAGATCGGGAGTGCACTGAATCCGCCGGAACGACAGGTCGAGCGACCGGGCGAGAGCGCGAGCCAGCGTCGTCTTCCCGACCCCTGGCACGTCGTCGAGGAGGACGTGTCCCTCGACGAGGAGCGCCGCCAGGAGCTGGTCGACCGCGTGCCGCTTGCCGACGACGACCGACCCGACCTGTTCGGCCAGCCGATCGGCGGCCTCACGGACGCCCGACTTCACGCCAGAACTATGCGGCCTCCAGCGTCCGGACGGATGAGCGCTCCCGCGCCGGCCCCGAGCGGATCGCGCCGGCGGCAGCGATGGCCAGAGCGAGGCTGATGAACGCCCCGAGCCCATGCAGCGCAAGCACGACGGGATCCTGCTCTTTCAGTGAGAAGGGGCTGAACGAGCGCTCGATGAAGAAGATCAGCGCGATCACGATGAGCGTCCGCATGGCAAGCCGCTCTCCGCGCACCGCTCGCGCGGCGATCACCAAGACCACCGCCGAGAAGAGATAGACGAGCCAGCCCGATCCATCGGCCGACGTCGACCAGTCACGACCACCGGGAATGAATCCCTCGTACGCGCCGTCCGCGACGAACACGATGGCGAGCGCAAGCGCGATCCCGCCGATGAGCCATGCGGATCGGCCCCGGATCGCCGAGGATGCTCGGCGTTCGGCGGAACGTGGCTCCGGCGGTGAGGCCGGGCTCGGTCCCTCGAGCGCGAACAGCATGTCGACATCGCGCGCGGCGAAGCTCCTCCCGAGCTGCCAGACACGCAGCGCCGAAAGCAGGATCACGAGCTCGACGATCGCCGTAACGAGGTGCGTCGCGATGGAGGCTCCCGACTTCGGACCCAGGACGATGGCGCTGAAAGGCCGCTCGAAGACGAAGAATGCGGCGAGACCGACGCGCGCGACGAGGCTTCGCTCGCTTCCGCGCGCGACGAGGATCGCGACCACCGTGTTGACGACTGCGAAGAGGTAGCTCGCGGCGGCGAGGTCGGCGTTCGTACCCGTGAGCCAGGTGCTGCCGCCGGGATACACGCCGTCGAGGAGACCGGCGAGGAGAAAAAGGAATGAGGCAAGGAGCATGAGCAGAACGACCGGACGGACCGCCCCTGCCACCTCTGACCCTCCTCCGCGCGATGGTATCGCCCGCAGGACAGCGAGCGGGACCTGCTCAGCGCCGCCGCGCCTCGAGATTTGCGATCGTCTCCGGCGGGACGAAGGTCGCGCCAAGATCCGATCCGTGCTCACTGCGCCCGTGAAAATCGCTCCCACCAGTCGTCACGAGCCCGTGGGTGCGGGCGAGGCCGAGGCACCGCGCCACGAACGTGGGTGAGTGGTCCGGGTAATAGACCTCGATCCCAGCGAGCCCCGCGGCGACGAGCTTCGGGAGCAGATCGTCGAGACCGCTCACGGTACCCGGATGCGCGAGCGAGGGTACGCCGCCGTGTGCTCGCACGAGCTCGACCGCCTCAATTGGCGCGAGCCCGACACGCGAGACGTATGCCGGCGAGTGCTTCGCGATGAGGGTGTCGAACGCCTCGTCGAAGGTCCGCACGTAGCCCTTCTCGAGCAGGGCCTGAGCGACGTGCGGGCGTCCAAGCGCGCCACCCTGCGCGATCTCGAGCACGCGATCGAGATCGATCGCGTAGCCGAGCCCGTTCAGCTTCTCGACCATGAGCTCGACGCGACGGCCTCGGTTCTCGCGGAGCCATCGCAGCCGGTCCTCGAGTGCCGTGTCCGCCGGATCAACGAAGTACCCGAGGACGTGCGCGTCTCCCCACTCGGACTCGGTGTTGAGCTCGGTCGCTGGGATGATGCGCACCCCTGACTTCGCACCGGTCGCAATGGCCTCGCCCACGCCGGCGAGGGTGTCGTGGTCCGAGAGCGCCTGGATCCGAACGCCACGCGCCGCCGCGCGCAGAACGAGTTCTTTCGGCGAGAGCGCGCCATCGGATCGCAGCGAGTGCGTGTGCAGATCGATCGGAAACGCGACGGTCAGGGAGACCACTCTCGGTCGAGACGCTCGATGGATCGCGCGCGACCCGAAACGTCGTCGACCTCGACCACGACGCTGTTGAACTGCACGACGCCGTCGGCGACCTCGAAGCGGTGCGGGAGATGGTCGAGGTAGCGCCGGACGATGATCGCCGCATCGACGCCGAGGACCGAGTCGCGCGGCCCGACCATGCCCGTGTCGGCAACCAGCGCTGTGCCCTTCGGGAGGATCCGCGCGTCCGCTGTCGGGACGTGGGTGTGACTGCCCAGCACCGCCGAAACGCGGCCGTCGAGGTGCCAGCCCATCGCGAGCTTCTCGCTGGTCGCCTCGGCGTGCCAGTCGAGGATCTTCACCGCCGGAGCGCTGCTACCGAGCTCGACGAGGAGCGCGTCGAGCGCGCGGAACGGATCATCCTGCTCGGCCATGAACACGCGCCCGATCGCGTTGACGACGAGCGCACCTTTGACGATCGCCCACCCGCGTCCGGGGTTGCCCGGCGGGAGGTTGATCGGACGAAGGCAGTACTCGAGGCCGTCGATCTCCTTCATGAAGGCGCGCTGATCCCACACGTGATTCCCGTTCGTGATGACGTCGGCGCCCGCGTCGCGAAGCTCCCTCGCGATCTCGGCGGTGAGCCCTGCCCCTCCGGCCGCGTTCTCACCGTTCAGGATCACGAGGTCGATCCGCCGTTCCTTCGCGATGGCAGGAACGAGCGCGGCGACGGCCTGTCGGCCGGGCTTGCCGACGACGTCGCCGACGAAGAGGATCCTCAACTCAGCAAGCGAGTGCGTTGCGTTGGACGACGAGGGCGTTGTAAACCGCGACTTTCGCGCTGATGTCATCCGCGAGCCCGTTGTACTGGGCAAGGAGGCTCTGGTACGTCGCATAGACGTCCGGCGGTGCGATGCGCGACGGATATTGCGCCTCGATCGCCTGGATCTGCACCTGCAGCGCAGCGGCTCGTGCTTTCTCGTCGTCGATGGTCGCCTTCTGGCTGGCGAGCTGCAGCTCGAGCTCGTTCGCCCGCGAAACGCACGGATTGGGTGCAGGCGCCGGGATGTCGGTGAAGCCCATCGTCCGCAGCTCGCGGTCCGAGAAGCGGTTCGGGCAGCTCTCGATCCCTGGCTTCACCAGACACGTGACGGGGTGCGTCATGAGGCCGTACTGGTCGACGCCCTGAAGCAATGGATCGGGGATCTTCTGGAGCCAATGGGCGTCGGGTCCGGCATCCGGCCCGAAGCAGCACCAGATGTGGCCGAGCTCGTGGAGCGCCACCGCTACGGCGTTTTCGGGCGAGATCGCACCGTTGTCGCCGACGATGTAGAGAAGGATGCGCTGCGTGCCGTCAGGTGCGAGGCTGTGAAACGACGTTCCGTGGCCCGGCAGGACGTAGATCGCGATGTCGGCGGACGCTGCAACGAGATTGAGCGACCCCAACCCGCGTGTCGCGAGACTCCATTCGTTCGAGAGCGCGGCGTTGATGCGGGCGAGGACCGCGTCCCGCGCAGGGACGAGGCTTGGATCGAGCTGCGTCTGGACGCCTGAGAGGCCAGTCACGTCCACGGACTGCGTACGCACGGTGAAGCCTCGGGCGTCGAGCGTCTTGAGCGGCACGTCGAAGTCCGAGGAGGCGGTGACCGAGCCGCGCGTATCGGCGCATTCGACAAAGTGCGAGCTTCGACCGGCGGGGACAAGCGGCGTCGGGTAAGTCCATGCGAGGACGCCGCCGGTGTCAGCGACGCCGCTCAATGTTGCGGGCGGCCCGTCACCGAACTGGCCGGCGTTGACGCGGATCGAGAGCGTGCAGGACGCACCGGCGCTGGTCGCGATCTTGACCGATCCGTATTTCGAGAGCGTCACGGCGAGCGGCACGCGCTGCGCCGCGGATGCATCGGGCAAGGGATTCGCCCCGGCGTCGCCCGTTCGCGGCGCACCCACGCCACCCGCGCACGCGGTCGTGAATGCGAGGACTACGGGAAGGAACCGGCGCACGAGCTGGTTATACGACCCCATTCCGGCCGGAGGAGGCGCAAACGCAGAGCAACGTTGGGTACGGACTTAGAGGGGGTGGCCCTTTGGAGCGAGGCTCGTGGGACCGAGGGCCCCCGCGCGATGGGGCGCCGGTCGCCAGACCGGGGGGCCCCCGTCGCGTTGAGAGGGTTTCGATCCCGCGAGCCGAGCTCACGGGGCCGATATCACCTACTTGGCGTACTCGACGGAGCGCGTTTCGCGGATGACGGTGACTTTGATCTGCCCGGGGTACTGCAGCGTCTCTTGGATCTTCTGCGCGATGTCGCGCGAGAGCCGGGCCGACTCGAGATCGTCGATCTGGTCCGGTTTCACGACGACGCGGATCTCGCGGCCGGCCTGGATCGCGAAGGACTTCTCCACACCGGCGAAGCTGTTGGCGACGCCCTCGAGCTCAGTGAGCCGCTGAATGTAGTTGGAGACGATCTCGCTTCGTGCGCCGGGACGCGCGGCGCTGATCGCGTCGGCGGCGGAGATGAGCGTGCCGACCATGGTCACCGGCTCCACGTCTCCGTGATGGCCGACGACGCCGTCGATGACGTTTTGCGAGAAGCCGTAGCGCTTGAGAAGCTCTCCGCCGATCACGGTGTGCGGGCCCTCGACCTCATGGTCGATCGCCTTGCCGATGTCGTGGAGCAGACCCGCGCGCTTCATGGTCTGCGTGTCGTAGCCGGTCTCCGATGCGAGGATCCCGGCGACATGCGCGACCTCGATCGAGTGGCGAAGCACGTTCTGGCCGTATGAGGTGCGGAAGTGAAGCCGGCCGAGAAGCTTCACCAGATCGGGATGCAATCCACCGATGCCCACCTCGTAGACCGCCGCCTCGGCGGCCTCCTTCATGACCTGGTCGATCTCGGTCCGCGCTTTCGCCACCATCTCCTCGATGCGTGCGGGGTGGATGCGGCCATCGACAAGCAGCCGCTCGAGCGCGCGCTTCGCGACCTCGCGCCGGATCGGATCGAAGCCGCTCACGACGACCGCCTCGGGCGTGTCGTCGATGATCAGATCGATGCCGGTGAGCTGTTCGAGGGTTCGGATGTTCCGGCCTTCGCGGCCGATGATCCGGCCCTTCATGTCGTCGCTGGGCAGGGCCACGACGGTCACGCTGTGTTCGGCGGTGTGCTCGGCGGCGTACCGCTGCAGCGCCATCGTCAGGATGTCGCGCGCGCGGTCGTCCGCCCGGTCGCGCGCCTCGGCCTCAAGCTCACGGACCTTTCGGCTCATGAGGTCGCGCATCTCCTCCTCCACGCGCTGGAGGAGGATGCCCCGCGCCTCATCCATCGACAGCGACGCCACGCGGGCCAGCTCGGTCCGTTGGTCCTCCTGGAGCTGTGCGATCTTCGCCCGCTCGGTGTCGAGCTCGGCCTCCTTCTGGCCGAGACGGCGATCGCGTTCCTCGACCTGGGCGGTCTTCTGGTCGAGCTGCTCGTCCTTCTTGTCGAGCCGCGTTTCGTAGCGCTGGAGCTCGGCTCGGCGCTCCCGGTTCTCGGCTTCGGCCGTCTTGGCGACCTTGAGGGCCTCGTCCTTGGCCTCGAGGATGATCTGGTTCTGCCTGGCTCGCGCCTCGGCGAGCAGGCGATCAGCGTTCGCCCGAGCGGCCGTCTCGCTCCCCAACGCGAACGAGCGCCGGAGCACCATGGCGATCCCGAAGCCGACGAGACCTGCGACGAGGGCCACCAGGCCCACGACGAGGATGTCGGACATCTAAGCGGTCCTTTCCGTGCCGCGTGTGCGGGGACGGTCGCCGGGTTGAGTACGCTCGCCCCCGTTTTCGCGTAAGTGACCGGCGGAACGGGGCGCTCCGCTGGCCACGTTGGTTCACAAAGTTTTGGTGACGTCAGGATAGCGCACGCGGTTGCCGCTCGTACGGAACGCGTACAGGCATCGAGCGGCCGGATGGCATGCCGCGAGCAGCGACTGAGACGAAAAGAGGTGCGATATGGCGACGACGAAGCCCGCGAAGCTGACCGAAGACCTGATCAATGACCGGATGCTCCGGCTGCGTGGCTGGACCAGGGAGGATTGGGCCATCTCGAGGACGGTTCAGTTCCGCGACTTCAAAGAATCGAAGGCGTTCGTGGACCGGGTCGCTGAGGCGGCGGAGAAGGAACAGCACCATCCCGACATCCACATCGAGTACAACAAGGTGCGGCTCGTTCTGAGCACGCACTCGGCCGGCGGCTTGACGGACAAGGACTTCGCGATGGCGGAGGAGATCGACCGGCTCGCAGCGAATCGCTAGGGCCCGCGAGCCTAGAGCCCGTTCGCTCCGGGACGGGCGATCACCTCTTCGATGACGTCATACGCGAAGCCGCGCGCGGCAAGGTACGCGTGTATCTTCCGCTTTCGCTCGGCCGGTTCGAGCGTCTCCCAGCGCGCGCTCGGACGGGCGATGGCCCGCCGGGCGCGATCGGCTTCGCTCTCGGCCGGACCTTCGCCCAAAGCGATATCGATCGTCTCGCGGGCGACGCCCTTGCTGGTGAGCTCGCTGACCAGCGCGCGGTCGCCTTTCGGACGGAAGCGCGAGCGCTGTTCGATCCAGTACTTGGCGAAGTCCAGGTCGTCGACGTAGCGCTGCGCGCGCAGCTTGTCGATGGCGCCGTCGATCGCGTCGTCGTCGTACCGCTTGCCTCGCAGATGGCGCCGGATCTCGGTGACGCTGCGCGGCCGGGCCGCGAGGTACTGGACGGCAGCCTCGTACGGGCTGCCGAGCGGCCTCGATCTCGAGCTAGCTCTCCTCACCGTTCGGGCTCTCCGCGCCCACGTTGAGGCTTCGGTCGCGCACCTTCGCTTCGATCTGCGCGGCGACGTCCTCGTGCTCGCGGAGGAACTGCTTGGCGTTCTCGCGGCCCTGTCCGATGCGCTGCTTGCCGTAGTTGATCCACGCACCGGACTTGTCGAGGATCGCCGTCGCGAGCCCCATGTCGAGAAGTCCGCCCTCGCGCGAGATGCCCTCGTTCGCGAGGATCTCGATCTCGGCGATGCGGAACGGCGGCGCGACCTTGTTCTTCACGACCTTGACCTTCACCCGGCGGCCGATCACCACGTCGCCCTGCTTGATCGGCTCGATCGGCCGGATGTCGATGCGCACGGAGGCGTAGAACTTCAGCGCCCTGCCACCAGAAGTAGTTTCGGGATTCCCGAACATGACTCCGATCTTCTCGCGCAGCTGGTTGATGAAGATGACCGTGGTCTTGGTCTTGGAGATCGACCCGGTGAGCTTGCGGAGGGCCTGGCTCATGAGCCGGGCCTGGAGCCCGACGAAGCTGTCCCCCATCTCGCCTTCGATCTCTTCGCGCGGCACGAGCGCCGCGACCGAGTCGATGACGACGATGTCGACCGCGCCCGAGCGCACGAGGGTATCGGCGATCTCGAGCGCCTGTTGGCCGTTGTCCGGCTGCGAGATGAGCAGGTCGTCGGTGTTGACGCCGCAGGTCCGCGCCCACGTCGCGTCGAGCGCGTGCTCCGCGTCGATGAAGGCAGCCGTGCCGCCGGCGCGCTGAGCGGACGCGACCGCGTGGAGCGCGAGCGTGGTCTTGCCCGAGGCCTCCGGCCCGAAGATCTCGACGACCCGACCGCGCGGGAACCCCCCAACGCCGAGCGCCATGTCGACCGCGAGCGAGCCAGTCGAGATGCTGTCGACCTTCTCATCGGCGCTGGCGCCGAGCTTCATGATCGAGCCCTTCCCGAACTGCTTCTCGATCTGCTGGATCGCCTGCTCGATCGCTCGCGACTTTTCCGTCACTGCCACTTCATGCTCCTCACGCTCCCAAAAAGAGCGGCGCCGGCTTGCGTCACACCGGCGCCGCCCCGCTCCCCTCCGTTTTCCGGAGTGTTGCTATTACCAGTTCTCTTTTTCTTTGCGCTTTGGCTTCACGAGCTCGAAGGTCATGGGCTGGACCGGCTGCACCACGCTCCTCTTCTTGAGCTCTTTCTCGAGCTGGTCCTTGGACTTCTTCTTTTTGTTCTTGTCCTTGGCCTCGCCTCGACCCGTCGGCATCGGTCCCTCCCGTTAGCCCCGCCGGAAGCTCGCGGGGTCGATCGAGCATAGCGCGGGTCGGACGGCGCTTCGCGCCGATCTTTCAAACGCGCCGCTCGCCCCCTCGCTGCCGCTCGGGAGCTCCGCGTAGCGTCTCCGGTGCACACTTTCGCGCATGCCTGCTCGTAAACCCATCCGCTCCGCGCGCGTCACCACGCGGACCGGTGATCGAGGCGACACCTCGCTCTTCAGCGCGGACCGCGTGCGCAAGAGCGATCCACGTATCGAGGCCTTGGGTGACCTCGACGAGGCGCAGGCGGTGATCGGCGTCGCCCGCTCGCTGGCGCCTCGTTCGGCGCTCGGCCGCGAGCTGTTCGACCTCCAGCACGGTCTCTATCTGGCGATGGCCGAGGTCGCGACGCCCCGATCCAATCGGTCGCGGCTCAAGGAGCGCCTTGACGGGGCTTCCGTCGCGACGCTCGAGGCGACCCTCGACACGCTGAAGAAGCGCACGCCGATCGCCGGCCGCTTCGTCGTCCCCGGTGAGAACCGCTTTGCGGCGACGCTGGATCACGCCAGGACGGTCGTCCGGCGGGCCGAGCGGAAGGTCGTGGAATGCGTCGACGAAGGCTACCTCGACGGCGAGGACCTTTTGCCCTGGCTGAATCGCCTCTCCGACGCCCTCTTCGTCCTCGCACGGAGCGCTGAGCGAACCGCCCCGACTCGGAAGATCGCCAAGCGGGATACGCGACGAAGGTCGTGACCGAGCCAAGTGCTTGGCTCGACCACCCGCCCTGGGGCATGTCCGACCACGTCGTCGCGCGCCTCGAGCGGATGGCGCGCGAAATCGCGGACGAGTGGGGTTTCGTCTTGGGCCCGCGGATCAGGGCGGGTCGCTACTCGTACGTGGCCCCGGCGGGCCAAGGCGCGATCCTCAAGATCATCCCGGTAGAGGACGACGACGCGGACCGCATCGCCGACGCGCTCGCCCTCTGGGATGGCAACGGCGCGGTCCGGCTGCTGCGTCACGACCCAGCGCGCCGCGCGCTGCTACTCGAGAGGGTCGTCCCCGGCACGGAAGCCTCAGCGATCGGAGAGGAGGCCGCGACCGCGGTGGCGATCGACGTGGGGCGCAAGATCTGGCGCGCCCCGGCAGCGTCACACGGGTTCCGATCGATCCATGACTGGGTGCGCCGTTGGATGCCCGCTGATAGCGCGCACCCACTGGTCGCGCACGCTCGCCGGGCCTACGAGAGCATGCGACCTCGACTCGCCTGCGTCGTCCACACCGACTTTCATCACCATAACCTGCTGCAACGCGGCGACGGCTGGGTGGTCATCGACCCAAAGCCCTTCCTCGGCGAGCCTGAATTCGACATCCCGCCGTTTCTCGCGAATCCCCTCGGCACGGCGGCAAGCAGCGAGCGGACCGAGCGGCGCATCCGCGCGTTCGCGGACGCGGGTCTGGACGGCGATCGCATCCGTCAGTGGGCGATCATTCGCGGGGTCCTCGATGGGCTTCCAGCGCATCCAGGCGAGCCGGAGTCGGATCGACTCCGCATCGCGCGCGAGCTGCTCTAAGAGGTCAGCGAAGCCAGGGCGGCGGTTCCCAGCGGTCGGGTAGGACCGTGACCTTGACGGGCATCTCCGCGGCCGTCTCCGACGCCGATTGGATCTGGTTGATGAGCATCGGCCCGTACGGACAGAACGGCGTCGTCAGCACCATCTTGATCTCCGCCTCTTCGGGGGTGAAGTTCACCTCGCGGATGAGATCGAGGTCGATGACCGAGAGGCCGATCTCTGGATCGAGCACCGCCTGCAGCGCGTTGAGGATCTTCTCCTGCTTCTCCGCCTCCGCGACCACGGGCGTCTTGTCTTCTGCCATCTATTGCTCTCCTTAGCGCCGTAGCCACGACGCGAGACTGAATGCGGCCGTGAGGAGCAGGCTCAAGACGATCGACGTGCCGATGGGGAGGTAGACCGTCCAGTTTCCGCCGCCGAACGAAACGTCGCCGGGCAGCCGGCCGAACAGCGGCACCCGATCGGCGACGACGAGCGCCAGGCCGGCGGCGGCGAAGAGGATCCCGACGACCAGTAACACGCGACCGAGCTGAGCGATCTCCATACGCATCAATTGTCTCACTTGACCCTCAGCCCAATGTGACCAAGAGGATCCGGTCATCGTCGGAGGTCGGCGACCCCCGGCCGTCACGATTCGACGTCAGAACGAGCAGCTCTCCCGAGCCGATCTCGAACACATCGCGGAGCCGACCGTACTGGTTCGCGAGCAGCTTCTCCTGGAACGCGACGGTCTTCCCGTCTGTCGCGAAAACGATGCGGTGCAGATGGGCGCCGCGAAGCGTCGCGAAGACGAACGATCCGCGCAGGGGTCCCGGACGCGTGAGGAACGTCGCGCCGCTCGGCGCCCAGGTCTCGACCGGTCCGCTCTCGAGCAGCGGGTCGCGGTACCGGGAGTCGTTCGCGAGCCCGCGAACGTTCGGCCATCCGTAGTTTCCTCCCGCGACGACGAGGTTCACCTCGTCACGGCAGCAGTCCGGAAAGAGATTTGACGGGCCATGCTCGGTCACGTAGAGCGCGCCGCTATCGGGCTGCCACGCGAGACCCTCGACGTTGCGGTGGCCTAACGACCAGATCGGCGATCCCGGCAACGGATTGTCGCCGGGGATCGAGCCATCTTTGTTGATGCGGAGGGTCTTGCCGCCGAGCGAGCCGGTGTTCTGGGCGTTCGACCCGTTCTCCGCATCGCCGGTGGTGACATAGAGCTTGCCGTCCGGGCCAAACCGAAGCCGCCCACCGTCGTGGGAGTCGTTGCCGGGAATACCGTCGAGGAGCACGGTCTCTTCAACGCCGCGGCCACCCTGATCGCGCATGCGCACGACCTTGTTGCGCGTGCCGCCGCTGAAGGCATAGCTGTAGTAGAGGTAGACCAGACCGTTCTGCGCGAAGCTCGGATCGAGCGCGATCCCGAGAAGGCCCTTCTCGGTGCCCAAGCGCTGCGTGACGGGGAGGGTCGCCCAGGCCTCTGCGCGCAGGCCGCCACCCTGGCCGAGCTGGATGACCCGTACTCGTCCTGGCCGTTCCGTCACGAATAGCCGGCCATCGGACGCTAGATCCATGGCCCACGGCGCCGTGAGCCCCGTGGCGATCGCTTGGACGTTCTCGACGACGGCCGGGCCAAGGCGCGGGCTTGGCGTCGGAGTCGCGTTCGCGCTCGCCGGAGGGGCGGCGGTCGGGATCGGGATCGTCGTCGTGCGCGGCGACGTCCCCGCGGGCGCGAATGCACACGATGCGATGGCGAAAGCGGAGAGGAGTGCTGCGAGACGCCTCACACGCGCGTAGCGCGCCACTCCGCGAGCTCGGCGGCGGGCATCGGCGGTCCGATGAAGTACCCCTGCGCGTTTGCGAAGCCGAGCTCGGAAAGTCGCGCCCAGATCGTCTGATCCTCGACACCCACCGCCGTCGCCTCGAGCCCGCGCTCGCGCGCCGCGTTGACGACCGCCCGGACGTACTCGAGCGCGCGGCGGTCGCGCCCCATCTTCGTGACCAAGCCGCGTCCGACCTTCACGATGTCGGCGGGCAGCGACTCGAGCACCTGCGCGTCCTCATCGGTCGCGTCGTCGATCGCGACGCGGATGCGCTTGTCCCGCATCAGCTCGAGCGTCGCGATCGGCGGGTTCGGGTCGCGGGCGAGAGCCCGTGCGGACGTTTCCATGATCAGGTTCTCAGGACCGCCGGCGGCCTTCAGCGTCAATTCCATGAACCGGCGGAAGTGCGGATCGTGGAGGTTCTCGACCGAAAGGTTCACCGCAACCGTGAGGACTGCCGCGTCTCGGCGCCAAACGTTCGCCTGCAGCATCGCCTCCCGGAGCACCCAAAACGTGAGCCGCCGGATGAGCCCGGTCGCTTCGGCCTCGGGGATGAACTCCATCGGTGAGACGATCCCCCGCTCCGGATGCTTCCAGCGCACGAGCGCCTCGACCGCGACGAGCTGCCGCGCCGGCACGCTCACGATCGGCTGGTAGTGGAGAAGAAGCTCGTTTTCGGTTATCGCTCGTTCGAGACCGAACGACCTCACGGCTCTCCGTCCCAGAGCGTCGCGCTCTTTGGCGGAACGAGGCCGAGGTGGCTATAGGCACGCTCCGTCGCGACGCGGCCGCGCTGGGTCCGCTTCAGGTACCCCTCTTGGAGGAGGAAGGGCTCGTAGACGTCCTCGATCGTTTCGGCCTCCTCGCTCACCGCCGCGGCGAGCGTCTCCAGGCCGACGGGGCCCCCGCCGAACTTCTCGGCGATCGCGCGGAGCAGGCGACGGTCTTCCTCGTCGAGGCCTTCGTCGTCGACCTCGAGCGCGGCGAGCGCTTCGCGCGCGACGGCCAGGGTGATCACGCCGTCGTGTCGGACCTGCGCGTAATCGCGGACCCGCTTCAGCCAACGATTGGCGATCCGCGGAGTTCCGCGCGCGCGCCGTGCGATCTCGTGCGCGGCCGCCGGGTCGGTCTCCACCTTCATGATCCCCGCGGCGCGCCGCACGACCCGTTCGAGAGCGTCTGACTTGAGGAGGTCCAGGCGATACCTCGCGCCGAAGCGGTCCCGCAGCGGCGCCGACAGGCGGCCGATCCGGGTCGTCGCCCCGACGAGCGTGAATTTCGGCAGCGGGAGGCGCAGCGTCCGCGCACCGGGTCCTTTTCCGAGAACGATGTCGAGATGAAAGTCCTCCATCGCGGGGTACAGGACTTCCTCGACCACCCGCGGCAATCGGTGTATCTCGTCGATGAACAGGACCGCCCCGTCCTCCAGATTCGTGAGGATCGCGGCCAGGTCGGCCGCGCGCTCGATCGCCGGGCCGCTCGTGACGCGGATCGGCACGTCGAGCTCGTGCGCGATGACGTACGCGAGCGAGGTCTTCCCCACTCCGGGAGGTCCGTAGAGCGCGACGTGCTCGAGTGGATCGCCGCGGGCCTTCGCGGCCTCGATGACCACGCGCAGCTGCTCTTTGACCTTGTCCTGGTTGATGTATTCGTCATCCGAGAGGCGCTGTGGTCGGAGCGACGCTTCGAGAGATCGCTCTTCTCCGGGCAGCGCGTTCGGCGCAGCTTCGCGTGGGCGGCGTTCGGTCTTCACGATCCCGCGTAGATCATCGCGGCCAGGCCGCAACGATGGCGCGCACGCGTGCTAAGCCCTCTGACAGCGGAACGAGCTCGAGGTCCGCGCTGCTCCGGCCCTTGATCTCGACCTTGCCCTCCTTGAGGTTCCGCTTGCTCACGGTCATGCGAAGCGGGATACCGATGAGGTCGGCATCGGCGAACTTCACTCCCGCGCTCTCGTCGCGGTCGTCGTAGAGCACTTCGAGGCCAGTGGTTTCGAGCTCGGCGACGACCTTCTCCGCCGTCGTGCGGACCTCCGGCTCGGTCACTGGGAGCGCGATCAGGTGGACGTCGAAGGGTGCCACCGACGGCGGCCAGAGGATCCCTCTGTCGTCGTGATGGGTCTCGATGATCGTTTGCACCGCGCGCCCGATCCCGATGCCGTAGCTCCCGCCGACGAAGGGCTTTCGCGTACCGTCCTCGGCCTCGAAGGTCGCGTTCATCTTCTTCGCGTAGTAGGTCCCGTAGGCGAAGATGTTCCCGACCTCGATGCCGCGCTTGATCTCGAGCTTTCCGCCGCAGCGCGGGCACGCGTCGCCCTCGCGCACGTCGTGCACGTCGACGCGCTCGCCCGAAAAGTCGCGGCCGGGCACGACGTCCCTCAGATGCGTGTCCTTCTTGTTCGCTCCGGCCACGTAAGGGCGCGTCTCGACCGAAACGTCCACCAAGACGCGCGCGTTGCGGAGGCCGATCGGGCCCACGAAACCCGCGACTCCGCCTACCGTCGCGAAATCGGCGTCGTTCGCGAACTCCAGGTTCGCGACGTCGAGAAGCTTGCGCAGCTTCGGCTCGTTCGCCGCGCGGTCGCCGGGCAGCACGATGGCGACAACACCGTCCTTCGAGCGCAGCAGGAGCGTCTTGAGGAACGCGGACGCCGGCAGGCGTAGCGTGCGCTCGAGGTCGTCGATCGTGGTCGCTCCCGGTGTCGAGATGGGCGTCGCCGGAGACGCGCCGTCGGCTGAAGCCTTGGCGGCGATCTTGCGCGTTGCTTTTTCGAGGTTCGCCTTGTAGTCGCAGTTCGTGCAGATCGCGATCCGGTCCTCGCCCGCCTCGTTGAGCACCTGGAACTCGTGGGCGACGTCGCCGCCCATCGCTCCGGTGTCGGACTCCACGCTGATCGCGTCGAGCCCCATCCGCTCGAAGGTCCGCGCATAGGCGCGGTGCTCCGCGGCGTAGCTCTTCTCGAGACCGGCCTGATCGACGTCGAAGCTGTATGCGTCCTTCATCACGAACTCGCGGACACGGAGGAGGCCGGCGCGCGCTCGGGTCTCGTCGCGCCCCTTCGACTGGAAGTGGTAGACGATCGCGGGCATCTGCCGATAGCTCTGGATCTCCTGCATCGCGTGGAGGTGGACGAACTCCTCGTGCGTGTAACTGACCATGAACTCGCGGCCGTTGTGGTCCTTCGTGCGGAAGGTGATCGGCTCGAGCGCCTCCCAGCGCCCGGTCTGCTTCCAGGGCTCGGCGGGGGTCAGGACCGGCATCTCCATCTCCTGCGCACCGATGCGGTCCTGCTCCTCGCGGATGATCCGCTCGACCTTCTTCGCGACGCGGAATCCGAGCGGCAGCCAGGTGTAGAAGCCGGCGGCCAGCGGCCGTGCGATCGCCGCGCGGAGCATGAGTCGATGTCCGGGGGTCTGCGCCTCTGCGGGCGCCTCGCGCAGGGTGCGGCCAAAAAGCGTCGACTGTCTCATCACAAAACTCCGAGGGTCATTTTGGGGGCGCGCTGGCTCCGCCGGCGCGCAAAGGCGCCGGCTAGCGCGGGGCTCGGTGCTCGGACCCTCGGCCTGCGGTCATCGTGATGGAAGTGTACGGGCCTAGATCTTGGCGCGTTCGAGTACGTCCCAGACCCGGTTCTGGACTCGTGGTGGGATCGTGCCTGGGCCCACGCGGAGAGCGATGACGTCGCGCTGGTCCTGCCAGCGCTGCGCGAGCGACTGCAGCATCGCCAGCGCCCCGCTCCGCAGCTCGCCGGCTTCCCAACTGAGGATCTCGCTGCGGGCAGCCTCGAGCCGGCGTACGAATTTGTCTATACGAACGTAGTCATCGCTCACCGGCCAGCGCTGCTGGTCCAGGTCGATCCCAAGAACGAAGACGGTGTCGATGAGCTGGGCGTCGCGGAAGTCGTTCCCGCGGAACTCGTTGCGCGGTCGCGGCGGATCGATGCGTGTCGATCCCTGGCCCGCGGGCTTTCCGGTGAAGGTGACTTTGACGACCTTGCCGGCGAAGCGGCACTCGACGAACTCAGCCCGGGCAGGCGTCCACCCATCGAGCTTCGCGTCCTCGAAGGTGCAGCGCTCGAATCGCGTTCCTTCGGGGCTGATCTGGCGGAGATCCGCGCCGTCGAAACGACAGAGCCGGAAGACGCTCCGCGGCCGGGTGCTAAAGAACGGCTGGAACCGATCGCCGAGCCGCAGCCCGCGGAAATCGCAGCCGACGAAGTTCGCGACCGAGAGCTGGAGCTTTTCGAACTTGGCCTTGCGGAAGTCGACGTTGGCCAGCGACGCTCGCCCGAGGACGATGACCGCCTCGCTGTCGCCGTCGGGGCGGTCGGAGCTAGGTCCGCTGTCCTGCTGGGACACTGCGTCCGGGCGTGAGCTGACCCTTGTGTGAGAGCTTCGGCGCCTTCTGGGAATACGGCTCCTTGCCGTTCTCGACGAGGATCTTGTCGATCTCGGCCAAAAGCGCATCCATGAGCTTGTCCTCCGGGTAGGTGCCGACGACCTTGCCCTTGCGGAAGATGGCGCCCTTCCCCACCCCGCCGGCAATGCCTACGTCCGCGTCTTTCGCCTCGCCCGGTCCGTTCACCTCACAGCCCATGACCGCGACCTTCATCGGGGTCGGAAGCGCGCGCAAGCGCTCCTCGGCGACCTTCGCCAGCGGGATGAGGTCGATGTCCGCACGACCGCACGACGGACAGGCGACGAGCGTAAGGCCCTGGTCGCGCAGGCCCAGCGATTTCAGGAGATCGAAACCGGCCTTCACCTCGACGACCGGATCTTCGGACAGCGAAACGCGGATCGTGTCGCCGATGCCCTCGTACAGCAGGACGCTCATGCCCGCGGCCGAGCGGATCGAGCCCGAGAGCGCGGTACCGGCCTCGGTCACGCCAAGGTGGAGCGGGTACGGGACCGCCTTCGCGAGACGTCGATATGCGGCGATCATCACGGGCACCTCGAACGCTTTCACGGAGACGACGATGTCGTCGAAGTCGAGGTCCTCGAGGATCTTGATCTCGCTGAGCGCGAGATCGACCATCCGCTGCGCCTCGTCGCGGACGTCGCCCGGCTGCCGGTCGCCGATCGAACCGTGGTTGACGCCGATGCGGATCGGCGTTCCCTGCTCCTTCGCTTTCTTCACGACCTCGCGCACGCCGTCTTTGTTGTGGATGTTCCCGGGATTGAGCCGGAGCTTATGGACCTTCGCGTCAAGCGCCATGAGCGCGAGCCGGTAGTCGAAGTGGATGTCGGCCACCACCGGCAGGATCGACCGCCGCACGAGCTCCTTGAGCGCCTCGCCGGCGCGCTTGTCCGGGACCGCGACGCGCGCGATCTCGCAGCCGCCTTCCTGCAATTGCTCGATCTGGCGGATCGTCGCGTCGATGTCGTGGGTGAGCGTCGTGCACATCGACTGCACCGCGATCGGGGCGCCGTCGCCGATCGGCGTCCCGCCGACCCACACGCGCTTCGATTTGCGTCTCGGGCGCGGATTGGCGCGGTCTTCGGGAAGGTTCAGATCCACGTTCATCGGGGCGTCCACTGCCTACAAGTCTAGGGGCAGCTCTTAAGGAAAAATGAGCCCTCGGCGCGCGCGTCGGCCGATCGATTCTGGCCACCCAAATTGACACGCGTGCGGGAACCGCGCTCACGCGCTCGCTCCCGTGTATGACCGTAGACCCACACGCCAGAACAGCGACGAGAGGATGAAGGCGGCGATGGATCCCACGACGAGGACGGCGAGGCCGAAGAGGTCGAGCCTGCCCGAGATCGCCTGCGCGGGTAGGGTGACCGCGACGCCGACGGGCACGGCGGTCGACAGCGTGACGCGGAGCCACCCGGGGTAGATGTCGACGGGAAAGCGGCCTGCGTCGAGGAACGACCAGTAGATGGCCATGAGGTTGTCGATGCGCACGAACCAGAACGCGAACGTGGAGAGCGCCAAGAGCAGCGCGTAGATCAGGACGAAGCCGCACACCAGCGCGACGGCGAACGCGACGGCCTCACCTGGCCCGAGCGTCGAGATGCGTCCCAGACCGACGATCGCGACGACCGCGCCGAGCCCCATCTGGCCGAGCTGTACCACCTGGAAGTTCCTGAGCGTGACGAGGAACTGGGCCGACGCCGGCTTGAGCAGGGCGAAGTCGAGCGTCCCGAGCCGGACGTGCTCCATGAACTTCTCGAAGCTCGGCTGGAGCACGAGCTCGCCGAAGCCCTGCACGAGGTAGAAGCAGCCCAGAAGGACGAGCATCGCGCCGAGATCCCAGCCGTTAAGGACGGTCGTGTAGTTGAACAGGATGAGCACCGCTCCGACGCTCGTGGTGATGATCACGACGATCTGGACGATCTCGAGCGCGAGGTTGGTGCGGTACTCGAGCTCGTACTGGAGCTCGGTTCGGAAGAACAGCGCGAGCAGCCGCAGATAGCGCACTCAGGCCCCCACTCCGGTGTACTGCCGGACGCCGACCCGCCACACCACCTGCAGCAGCGCGTAGAAGATCGCGACCCAGATGGCCTGAACGGCGATGAGCAGCATCGCGGTCGGGACATCCACGGCGCCCTGAAGGATCTCCGCGGGTACGCCCAGCATGTAGCCAAAGGGGAGCACGAGCGCGATCGTCTGCAGCGCGCCCGGCAGCAGTGCGAGCGGCGCGATCTGGCCCGCGAAGATGAACACCGCGCGGTCCCACAGCGTCGAGACCGCGTGGACCCGTGTGGTCCAGAAGGCGCTCGTCGCGATGACCCAGCCACCGAGGAACGCGAGCGAGCCGCCGAGGATCACGCTGGGGACGAAGAGGACGAGATGTACCGGGGTCGCGCGGAAGCGCGCGTCGAAGGTGACCGCGACGAAGCCGAGCACGATGAGGAGCGGGATGATGGTCGTCATCTTCCAGACGATGTTCTCGACGACCGCGTAATGGATCGGGTGGAGCGGCCGTAAGAGCTTCGGCGAGAGCCGCCCCATGCGAACTTCGAACTCGAAGTCGTAGGCGTTCCAGCTCGTCGCGAGGTTACTCACGAGCGAGAGCGCCACGTAGTACGCGGCGAAGTCACGGACGTCGTACGAGGCCACGCGGCCGCCCTGGGCATTCGCGACCGCGACCCACGCGGCCAGGAAGATGACCGGCCGGATCACCGAGAAGAGCATCCAGAGGACGGACTGGACGCGGTATTGCGAGGCGGCCTGGATCTGGCCGACGAAGAGCGCTCGGTATACGTCGATCATGTCGCGGTCCCGACGCGCTCCTCGCTGAAAACGCGGTCGATGACTTCCTCGATGGGCGGATCCTCGACCGAGATGTCGGCGAGGTTCTCGCCGAGCTCGTTGACCAGGCGTGCCGCCCGCTCCGGCGCGCCCTGTCGGTCGACTTTGAGCGTGACGCGGCCTTCGTCACGGCCGGTCACCGTGCCGTACGCCGCGAGATCGATCGTCGCCGCGGCGCCGTCGCGGAGCGTGGCGGTGATGATCTTGTACGGCGCCATGCGCTCGGCCAGGTCGGCGAGCGGACCGTCGTAGAGAAGGTGACCGTGGTGGATGACGATCACGCGTCGGCAGAGCGCCACGACGTCGTCCATGTAATGGCTGGTGAGCAGGATCGTGGCGCCGGTGCGGCGGTTGTATTCAGCCACGAACCGTCGGATGCGCGACTGCATCGAGACGTCCAGGCCGATCGTGGGCTCGTCGAGGAACGCTACGCGAGGCGATTGGATGAGGCCCGCCGCGAACTCCACCTTCATCCGCTCGCCGAGGCTCAGGTTCCGGACGGGCTTGTGTACGAGGTCCTGGAGCTCGAGCAGCTCGGTGAGCTCGCCGACCGTGCGGCGGAACGACTCGTCCGGAACTCCGTAGATCTCCTGGAGGACGCGGAAGCTGTCCGCCGCGGGGATGTCCCACACCAGCTGCGTGCGGTTGCCCATGAGCAGCGTCATCTGCTGCAGGTAGGCGTTCTCACGACGCCACGGAACGAAACCCAGTACATGGGCCTCCCCGGCTGTCGGGTAGAGCAGGCCGGAGAGCACCTTGAGCGTCGTGGTCTTGCCCGCGCCGTTTGGGCCGAGGAACCCGACCACCTCGCCCGCCTCGATGCGGAAGGTGATGCCGGCGACCGCGTTCACGTCGCGGCGCTGCCGCCGCACGAACGACCGGAGCGTCGCGGCGAGACCCTCCTGCCGCTCGGTGACGCGGAAGGTCTTTCGCAGATCGCGGACGTCGATGATCGGCTCGCCCATAGTGGCATCATGCCTGCGCATAGCGCGGCACGCGAATGCATCAATTGATAAGAAGACCGGAGGGCATCAAGTGGAGCAGCGCGTGATCCCGATGCTCGCGTACGAAGACGCGGGCCGCGCGGCCGAGTGGATCACCAAAGTCTTCGGCTTCCGCGAGGTCGAGCGCTTCCACAACGGTGCAGGCACGGTCACCGACGTCGTCCTCGACCTCGACGGCGCGACGGTCCTGGTGGGGCATCCGAGCGACGCCTATCAGGGTCCGCGCCGGCACGCCCAGGCCTGCGCGCTCGCACGGCAGTGGCTCGAGACGTCGTTCATCGTCGACGGCGTCGTCGTCTACATCGGCGACGTCGACACCCACTTCGGTCACGCCAAGCGCGCCGGCGCGAAGATCCTGACCGAGCCCGAGACGAACGAGCGGCAGCGGCAATATCGCGTCGAGGATGTCGAAGGACACCGCTGGATGTTCGCGCAGCGCACGGAATCTCCGGGCTAGGCCCGGTGGCTGGCGGGGCGACCTCGGCACGGCTCATCGAGGTGGAACTGCGCGTCCGTGACCTCGAACGGGCCCTGCATTTCTACCGCGACGTAATCGGGTTGCCATTCGGCGACGTCGAGACCCACGCGGGCGACAACATTCGGCACGCGCACGTGACCTGGGGCGAGTGGGGCGAGCGTGGCGAGTTCTTGATGGTCAACCTTTATCCGGCCGTCGAAGGAGAGATCACCCGAGCGCGTGTCGGCTTCGTCGTTGACGAGCTCGAGCCTGTTCACGCTCGTCTTCTGTCCGCAGGTGCAAGGGTCATCACGGCGCCTGAGCGCCGACCGTGGGGAGCCTCAGCGACCTACGAGGATCCGGATGGCAACACCGTCTCTCTCAGCGAGCGGCCGCATCCGACGGACTAGCCGCCGGTCGCACGGCGGATGTCGGCGACGCTCACCACGAGAAGCAGCCCGAGCAGGAGGACGAATCCCACGGCGTGGATCGCGGCCTCGACCTGCGGTGAGAGCCGGCGGCGCAGTAGCGCACCTGCGAGCACGAAGAAGAGCCGGCCGCCGTCGAGCCCTGGGAACGGGATGATGTTCAGGACGGCGAGGTTCACGGAGATCACGCCAACGAGCTTGAGGAATGTCGCGAGCCCTTCTTGGCTTACCGCCGCGGTGACGATGAAGATCTGGATGGGCCCGCCGACCGGCGGCGGATTGGGCGACCCTGGCGCTCTGGTCAAGAGCTGACCGGGAAGCTCGGCGATCTGCTCGACCACGTCGCCGGTCAAGGTCAGCGCCTGCAGGAAGGCTTGTGGCGGAGACATGGCGACCTGTGCTTGGACTTCGCTCAGCCGGATGCCGAGCGGTCCTTCGCCTTCCGGCGGCTCCTTTCGCGGTACGGCGGTTATCGGATCGAGGTCGCGGCCGTTACGCTCGATGACGAGGATGACCTCTTTGTCCGCGTGCTGGGTCACGTAGCTGACGAGATCGGTGGTCCGCGTGATCGGCCGTTTGTCGATCGACTTCACGATGTCGCCGGGCTGGATGCCCGCGACCGCCGCAGGAGAGTTCGTTGCGACTTCTTCGACGCGGATCTTTCCGGTCGGCGCGGTCGTACCGATCGCGAACGCCACCGTGAGCACGGTGATCGCCAGGACGAAGTTCATGAACACACCCGCGGCGAGAACGATCGCCTGGGCCCACCACGGCTTGGACGTGAAGGACCCTTCCTCGCCCGCCCCCCGCTGCTCGATCGAGAAGTCGTCCTGGCCGAGGATGCGAACGAAGCCACCGAAGGGGATCCAGTTCACGCTGTAGTCGATCCCGCCGTGCCGGATCGCGAACGCGCGTGGCGGGAAGCCGAACGCGAACTCGAGGACGCGCATCCCAAGCAGCCGAGCGGTGAGGTAGTGACCGAACTCGTGCACGGCGATGATCGCGGTGAACATCACGATGAAGAGCGGGATCGCGAGCGGCGTCTGCTGGAAGAACTGGATGAGCCCGCCCATCAGGCGACCACCGGCTCTTTCTCGAGCGCGCGGCGGACCGCGGCGTCGATCGCGAAGATCTCGTCCAGTCCGGGCTCTCCGCTCTGTTTGCGAGCGGCGCCGATCTCGGCGCCTCGCTCGAGAAGCGGCGCGATGTCGGTGAACGGGATGTCCCCGCGAAGGAAGCGCTCGACGGCGATCTCGTCCGCCGCCGAAACTCCGATCAGCGCGCCGGGATCGCCCGACCGCGCCGTCTCGACGACGACGGTGAAGCACGGATAGCGCCGCGCGTCGATCTCGCCGAAGTGGAGCGTGCGTGCGGCCATCCACTCAAAACGTGGCGCCGCGGAGGGCGCCCGATCCCAGAGGAGCGCGTACTGGATCGGCAAGCGCATGTCCGGCTCGGCCAGGTGCGCCTTCACGCTTCCGTCGACGTACTCGACGAGTGCGTGCACCAGGCTCTCGGGATGCCAGACGACGTCGATCCGGTCGTAACTGAGCCCGTAGAGCCAGTGCGCCTCGATGACCTCATAAGCCTTGTTGACGAGCGTCGCCGAGTCGATCGTCACCTTGGGACCCATCCGCCAGGTCGGATGCCGCAGGGCGTGCTGTGGCGTGACGCCCGCGAGGGCATCGACCGGAACCTCTCGGAGCGCCCCGCCCGAGGCCGTCAGCGCGACCCGGCTGACGTTCGCACGGTCCTCTCCGACCAGGCACTGCCAGAGCGCGTTGTGCTCGCTGTCGACAGGCCGAAGCCGCTTGCCCGCGCCACCCGAAAGGCGGCGCACGAGATGTCCGGCGACGACGAGGACCTCCTTGTTGGCGAGCGCGACGTCCTTTCCGTCCTCGAGCGCGGCGACCGTCGCCTTGAGGCCGGCGACCCCGGGCGTCGCGACGAGGACGAGGTCCGCGTCTGGGTCCGTCGCGAGTGCCGCGAGCGCGTTCGCGCCCAACGCCGTCCGCGCGCGGGGGAATTCCATGGCCAGTCCCTCGAGCGCGCTCGTGCTCCGGTTCGCGCCGAGAGAGACGACCTCGAGGCGGTCCGGGTGAGCGCGCACGACGTCGAGCGCCTGCTGCCCGATCGAACCGGTGGCGCCAAGGACGGCCAGGCGAACGCGCTCGGTCACCCAGCCATCATCCCATCCGACCAAGGAACACGATGAGCAACGCGACAAGCGGCGCTGCCGCGACGAGGGAATCGATACGGTCCAGTATCCCGCCGTGGCCCGGAAGCAGCGTTCCCGAATCCTTCACCCCGGCACGTCGCTTCACCCAGCTTTCGAGCAGATCGCCCGCGAAGGCAGCGGGGCCGATGAGGACCGCGATCAGCGCCGACACCAACGGAACACCGAGGCCGGGCCGGCTCCATAAGATCACCACGACGCCGGCGGCGACGAAACCGGCGATCGTCCCCTCCCAGGTCTTGCCGGGACTGATTCGCGGAACGATCCTGCGGCGGCCCACCGTACTGCCGACGACGTACGCAACGACATCGGCGGCCCAGACGGCCAGGATGGTCATCAGCAAAGGTCCCCACATGCAGTCGGATCCGCAGCCCAGCGGCGGCGGCGCGGGAGCGAACCGAAGGTAGACAAGGGCCGCGAGCCCAGCCGCGACCAGCAGCAGCTCGAGGGCACTGACGAAGCCGGCCGGCCGGAGGCGCACCAACTCGACCGTCGCGAGCGCCGCGATCACCGCCACAACGAGCACGAACAGCTCGCTCGGGCCGCGCACCGCGGCGAGCACGATCGCGCCGTACACCACCGCGGTCACCGTGCGCCGTGGAAGGTCGCTCAAACTATCGGCCGAAGCGCCGCTCGCGGTGCGCGTACGAGTTGAGCGCCTGGTCGAGATCGTTTACCGAGAAATCGGGCCACAGGACCTCGGTCGCCCACATCTCCGCGTAGGCGACCTCCCAAAGCAGGAAATTGGAGACGCGCAGCTCTCCTCCCGTGCGGATCAAGAGATCGGGATCGGGATGCTCGGGAGCGTAGAGGCGTGTGGCGATGGCGTGCTCGTCCACCGCGTCCTCGGCGACACGATCGCGGACGAGCTTCTTCACCGCGTCGATGATCTCGGCGCGGCCGCCGTAGTTGAAGGCGAGCGTCATCACGCCGCGCTTGCCGCCGGCCGTCGCCATGATCGCCCCGGCGATCGCCTTCTGCAGACGGTCGGACAGCTCGTGCAGGCGACCGATCACCATGAGGCGCACCCCATCCTCGACGAGCGTCTTCGTCTCGCGGCGAATGGTCTCCTCCAGCAGCGACATCAGCGCACCGACCTCTTCCTCGTCGCGCGTCCAGTTCTCCGTCGAGAAGCTATAGAGCGTGAGGTACTCGACGCCGCGCTCGCGCGCCGCGCGGAGCGTCCGGCGGATCGTGTCCACGCCCGCGCGATGCCCGGCGATCGCCGGAAGATGCCGCCTCCTCGCCCAGCGCCGATTGCCGTCCATGACGATCGCCAGATGCCGGGGTACGGCAGCCGTCAAACGGCCAGGATCTCCTTCTCCTTCGCCTGACCGATCTCGTCGGCGACGAGGATGTAGCGATCGGTGAGCTTCTGCAGCTGCGCCTCGACGCGCTTCACCTCGTCGGCGGTCACGCCGGAGCTCTTCTCCTTCGCACGCAGCTCGTCGTGCGCGTGGCGGCGCAGCGTGCGGATCTCGACGCGGCCATCCTCGACCTTCTTGTGCACGCTCTTGACGAGATCGCGGCGGCGCTCCTCGGTGAGCGATGGGATGTTGAGCCGGATGACCGCGCCGTCGTTGGCGGGCGCCAGTCCGAGATCGGACGAGAGGATCGCTTTCTCGATCGGCTTGATGAGGTTGCGATCCCACGGTTGGATGACGATCTGGCGGGCTTCGGGCGCGCTGATCGCGGCGAGCGACACCAGCGGCGTCGCCGCGCCGTAGGCATCGACCTCGAGGTCCTCCACCAGGCTGGGCGCAGCGCGACCGGTGCGCACGGTGGAGAGCTCGTGCTTCAAAGCCTCGATGGCCTTCTTCATCCTCGCCTCGGTTTGGGTGAGGGTCTCTTCGAGCGCCACCGGTCTAGGACGTGTGGACGAGCGTCCCGATGTGCTCGCCCTTCGCGGCGCGGACCATCGCGTCGGGGGCCGAGATGTCGAACACGATGATCGGGATGTCTCGCTCCTCGGCGAGCGCGGCGGCGGTCGCGTCCATGACACCGAGGCTCTTGTCCAGGAGATCGCGGTGGCGAAGCTCCTCGAACTTCTTCGCGCCACGCACGACCTTGGGATCGGCGTCGTATACGCCGTCGACCGCGTTCTTGCCCATCAGGATGACGTCGGCGTTGATCTCCGCGGCGCGGAGGGCCGCCGCCGTGTCGCTGGTGAAGAACGGATTGCCAGTGCCCGCGGCGAAGATCACGACGTCTCCCTTCTCGAGGTGATGGATGGCTCGCCGGCGGATGTAGGGTTCGGCGACCTCGGCGATCGTGATCGCGGATTGGACGCGCACCGGGACGCCGAGGGATTCGAGCTGCGACTGGAGCGCGAGGGCGTTGATGACCATCGCGAGCATGCCCATGTAATGCGCGGTCGCCTCCTCGATGCCATGCTCGGCGACCGCGGCGCCGCGCATGATGTTGCCGCCGCCGATCACTACCGCCACCTGCACGCCGAGCGCCTGGATCTTCTTGATCTCTTCGGCGACATAGCGCGTGTACTCGGGCGAGATGCCGTATTGGCGGCCGCCGAGAAGCGCTTCGCCGGAGAGCTTCAGGAGGACGCGGTGGTACTTGGGTTTCGTCTGGATCGCCATCGGCGGCATGTTAGTGGGCCGCTTCGCCGTTCGATTCGCCGAGCTGGAATCGCTTGAAGCGCCGCACCCGGACGTTCTCTCCAGTCGACGCCGCAAGCGTCGTGACCAGCTCGCCCACCGTCTTCGACGCGTCGCGGATGTAGGCCTGGCCGAGGAGCTCCTCGACGTTCTTCGGGTCCATAGCGGCGACCTGCATCGCGATCTCCCTCGCCAGATCCTTGAACTCCTGGTTGCGGGCGACGAAGTCGGTCTCGCTCGACAGCTCGACCAGTGCGCCGATGCGATTGCCTGAGTGGACGTACGACTCGATGACGCCCTCTTTGGCGTCGCGGTCCGACTTCTTCTGTACCTTTGCGAGGCCGCGCTCCTTGATGAGGGCTTTGGCGCGCTCGAAATCGCCGCCCGTCTCATCCAGCGCGCGCTTGCACTCCATCACCCCCGCGCCGGTCTCGCTTCGTAGCCGCTGAACATCTTCCTTTGGCACTACTCGCCCTCTTTCTTCTCGGCGGTCGTGTCCGTCTCCTCGACGGCGGGCTCTTCGTAGCCGCCGATCGGATACTCCTCGTCTTCCTCCGGCTCGTAGACACGCGGCGTGCGCTTCGCGCGCGGGACACCGAGACCTTCGTACTCGGCCGCGGTCGTCGCGGGTGCGTAGCCCATGTCCTCGGGGGACGCCTCCTTACGTTCCGCGTCGAACTGGGTCCGGCCTTCGATGATCGCGTCGGCCATCTTCTGGCAGATGAGCTTCACCGCGCGGATGGCGTCGTCGTTCGCGGGGATGATCACGTCGATCAGATCCGGGTCGCAGTTGGTGTCGACCATCGCGACGATCGGGATCTCGAGACGTCGCGCCTCCTCGACGGCGATGTGCTCGCGATGCGGATCGACGACGAAGAGCGCGCTCGGCGGCCGGTGCAACTCGCGCACCCCTGAGAAATAGCGGTCGAGGTGTGTGAGCTCGTCCTCGAGCCGCTGCGCGTCCTTCTTGGGCAGCGTCGCGAAGTCGCCGCGCTCCTTCCGCTCAGCGAGATCGTTGAGGCGCTGGATGCGCTTCTGGATGGTCACGAAGTTCGTGAGGAATCCGCCGAGCCAACGCTGGTTCACGTAGTGCATCCCGCAGCGCTTTGCCTCCTCGGAAATGGATTCCTGCGCCTGCTTTTTGGTCCCGACGAAAAGGATCTGTCCTCCATCTCCGGCGAGGTCGCGCATGAATGCGTATGCCTCTTCCACGCGCGTGAGGGTCTGCTGGAGATCGATGATGTGGATCCCGTTCCGCTCCATGAAGATGAAGCGGCGCATCTTGGGGTTCCACCGGCGAGCCTGGTGCCCGAAGTGGACGCCGGATTCGAGAAGCTGCTTCATAGTGACAACGGCCACGCGTCTCTCCCTTTTCTTATCCTCCGCCTCTCCTGCGCCGTGCTGGGCGCCGCGCGTGCGGCGAGGGTCCGCCGGCCCCGGGGAGGCGTGCGAGGTACCGAGCAGTTCGCCCGGTTCACGCTCAATTGTAGGCACCTGAAGCCCTGTCCGACACTGGCACGCCCGGTGCGGGGTATGCCTTCCGATGGCGAAGTACGACGAGATGCCTGTACCCCGCGGGACCTCGCGCCGCTGGGAAGTGCTCCTCTCCGAGGAGGAGACCGAGCAACGGCGAGACCAGCCGCGCCGTCGGGCCATCGAGGTCCGGGCCGAGCACCGCGTGCTTCAGGGTTTCTCCGACGAAGACCTCGAGGCCGTTCCTCTGGTGGCCGAGGGCACGCGCCTCGCGCGACGCGCTTGGTATCTGGACCTTCACGATCCGGCGCGCGGCGAGTTCGTCGCCGAGGGTGACGAGGTCGTCGACCCGGGCCAGCACGTCGTCGCCCGCAAGGAAGTGGACGACGCGATCTGGGAGGAGCTGCGTCGCGCGTGCGACGCCGTGCTCGGTCGTCGGACGCCCGTGCGTCTCCGACCCGCCGTCTAGGGAGAAAAGAGATCGACCCGGCCAACGGCCGGGTCGATCGATGCTTCAGACCGTCGGCGACTCTAGGTGAGGTTGTTGCCGATGTTGCTGAAGATGTTCTGCAGCTGACCGCGCAGGAAGATCATGGCGACGATGACCGCGATGGCGATGACGGCAATGATGAGTGCGTATTCCACCAACCCCTGGCCTTCGTCGTCACGGAAGAATGTGAGCACCGACTAAGCACCTCCTTCCTTCCATGTTGGCCGGCGAATGCCGACCGCGAAAAAGTCTAGGAGAGGGTGGGGTCGGGACAAGTCCCCCGCGCGTACTACCCCGGTCCCTGATACCCGACGGCGACAACGTTATTTCCTAGCGGAATCGGAGCCGTTTGAAGGCGTCCGCGCCAAGTGTCGCAGCGACCGCGTCACGGATGCCTTCGAGATCATCCCCGGTCGCACCATTCCTGGACGCGCCGCGCGATCGCATCGCACGCGAGAGTCTCGGTCCGTGCGTCGGGAAGCGACGCGAGAAGCACCTCGCCGTAATCCTTGGTGACGACGCGGCGATCAAGGAGGACGACCGCACCGTAGTCGCTCTTGGTGCGAATGAGCCGCCCGAACCCTTGCCGCAGCCGCAGCGCCGCTTGCGGAAGCTGGAACTCCGCGAAAGGATCGTCGTAGCGCTCCGCGCGCCCCTGGATGAGGGGATCGTCCGGGACGCTGAATGGTAAGCGCGCGATGACGACGCACCGCAGGATGTCGCCCGGAAGATCGACGCCCTCCCAGAACGATTGCGTCCCGAGCAGCACCGCGCGCCCTTGCGCGAACCGTTCGAGAAGGGCGCGACGCGAGCCATCCACACCTTGCACCAGGACCGCGAGGCCTTCCTGCTCGAGGGCACCCAAGCGGGCGGCGACGTCGCGGAGGGTCCGATGCGCCGTGAAGAGCACGAGCGTCCGTCCGCCGAGCGCGCGCGCGACGCCGTCGATCGTCCGCGCCGCGTCTTCCGCGAACCGCTCCTCGCCGGGAAGCGCGATGTCGTCCGGGAGCACGAGAAGCGCCTGACGGCGGTGGTCGAACGGCGAGCCGACGGAGATGGTGTCGGCGATGTCCCTGATCCCGAACCGATCGACCGCGAACTCGAACGAGCCCGCGACCGCGAGCGTTGCCGAGGTCAAGACGACGGAACGGTGCGCGTCGACGAGCCGCCGCCGCAGTACCCCGCCGAGATGCGTCTGGGCGACATGGAGCACGAGCGCGCCATCGTTATCGCGATCGACCCACACGATGTCGTTGTCACGCGGTTTGTGCACCCCGCGGTCGATCGTGTTGCGCGCGGCGGCGATATCGGCCATCGCGGTCGCCAGCTCGGCCAGCTCGTCTTCATCGCCTCCCAGCCCCGCGAGGCTCTCGGCGCCGAAGCCGATGCCCGCGAGCGCATCGGCGAGCCGCTCGCCGGCGAGCTCGACGGGAAGCCAGCGGTCGTCGCTCGCGCGCAGTCCCGCGGTAACGCGAACTCGGTCCTCGGCGGGCCCGGCCGGCGTCGCAAGCAGCCGCGCGAGTGACACGAAAAGCTCGTCGGTCCGCTCGAGCGCGCGCTGGACCTCGGCGCGAATCCGCTCGGCGCCTTGGGCTCGGGCGGGATCGCGAAGAGCGGATGTGACCGCAAGCGAGTGCGAGGCCCGCGCGAGATCGCGGCGCAGCCGTGGTTCGGAGAGCTCGAGCCCGAACGCATCGGTCGCGACATCCTCGAGCCGGTGGGCTTCGTCGACGACGAGGTTCTCCGCCTGCGGAAGCAGCGCGCCACGCATCCTCGCGTCCTGGAGCAGCAACGCGTGGTTGACCACCACGATCGCCGCCTCCGCTGCCGCTTCGCGCGCGCGCTGAAGGTAGCAGCCGCCGGGGGTCCGCTTGCACCGACGCTGATCGCACGACTCGTCGTTGGCCGAGATACGCGACCAGAGCTCGCTCTCCCCGCTCATGAGATTGAGCTCGGCGCGGTCACCGGTCTCGGTCGCCGACCGCCATACCAAGGTCTTGGACAGCAGCCGCGCTTCCTCGCGCGTGGCGACCGCGCCGCGGAAGATCTGCCAGCGACGCGGGCAGAGATAGTTGGCCCGACCTTTGAGCACCGCGACTTTGACCTCCGTGCCGAGCGCCGCCTGCACCGCGGGAATGTCCTTGCGGACAAGCTGGTCTTGGAGCGGAAGGGTGTGCGTCGACACGATCCCGCGCTCCCCGACCGCAGCCGCGCCGAGCAGCGGGACGATGTACGCGATCGACTTCCCCACTCCCGTCCCCGCTTCGGCGACGAGGGCGCCGCCGTCGGCCAGGGTGCGTTCGATCGCCGCCGCGAGCTCGCGCTGCTCGGGTCGATCCTCGTAGCCGTGCATCGACGTCGCGAGCGGACCGTCGGGTGCGAACGCGCTCTCGACCGTGAATGCGGGCGAGGCTGCGTCGCCAACGGAATCCGTGGAGGCCGACGCGGCTTCGCGACCACCGGCCGACGAGGCTTCTCGGGGTATCTCTCGTGCTCGCGGGTCCCTGGGGACCCCCCGCCCCTCTCCCGCTGCGCCGAGAGACACCCCTCGCGCCTCGTCGCCTGGAGGCACCTCGCGGGCGTCGTCGGTCCTTGTTACCTCTCGAGCCTCGTCGGCGTGCGAAATCCCGTCCTGGTTCCATGCATTTCGTGTCGCGTTCGCGGCTGCATCTTGGAAGAAGTTCGCGGGAGCGATACCGAGCAGCGCGCTCACGGCGGCGATCTCGCTCAATACGAGCGGCGGCAGCCCGCGAGCGATCCGCGCCAGATGGCCCAGCACGAGCGCGGACGTGATCGCGTCGTCGAGTGCGCGGTGTGCGCTCACAGGTGTGATCGCGGCATCGGCGGCGAGGCGCTGCAAGGCGTAGCTCGGGGCCGACGGCAGGACGATCGACGCGAGCTCCGCGGTGTCGATGCGCTCGGCGCCGATTGGCATCCCCGATCGCTCGAGGAAGGCGACGTCGAACCCGACGTTGTGTCCTAGAAGCCACGGAATACCGTCGCGGAACGCGAAACGGGTGAACTCCGCGACCGCCGACTCGGGAGGCAGAGCTCCTACGAGGTCCGCGTTGACGATCCCGGTCAACCGCGTGATCGTCCGACTCAGCTCACGCCCGGGATCGACGAACGTGACGAAGCGCTCGCCCAACGTGACTGCGCCGTCGTCGCCGAGGCGCACGCGCACGGCGCCGATCTCGATGATCCGCTCGCTCTCGTTGTCGTAACCGGTGGTCTCGAGATCCACCGCGACGAGGTCGCGTTCCAGAGGTCGCCGATCTAGCCGCCGAGCGGGCGGTCTGTCGTCGCGTCGCCAGGACGCGCCATCACAAGGGTACCGGCTGGCACCGACCGTGCGGGCGAGCGGTGGTCAGTGCGTGATCGCAACCCACGGCCGGCGCTTTTCTGGACGGCCGTCGTCGTGCTCATGGCTCTGCTCGCCGGGCTCGCCCTCGCCTCGGCGACCCTTCCGGCCGAAGCACCGGCCACGCCCTCGCCTGCGACGCGTCCCTCGCGTACGCCGGTCGTCGCTCCGTCGGGTCCCGTGCTCTCGGACACGCGGGGCTTCATCGCGCTCGCGGGAAAGGACGCGCCCGCGTCGCTGCGGCGCGAGACCGACGCCGCCCCGATCACGTCCCTTCACGGCCAGGGGTTCATCGGCGCCGTTTCGGGGACGGGCCGGCGGGTCGCCTATTGGGTCGCGAATGCGTCCGATACGCGCGAGTTGCGCGTATTCGATGCGACCGCGCCGGATCAGGACGCAGCGATGCTCTCGCTGTTGCAGGGCGAGCGGGGCGCCTCGGCGGTGTGGTCGGTCGATCGAACGGGGCTGCTGCTGGTCGTCGAGGCGAACGGAACGGCCGATCAAGGCAGTCCGTTCTCGGCGCTCCGGGTCCTCGATACGCCGACGCGCGGTGTGCACGAGATCGCCCGCCTCGTCGACGGCAGCCAGTTTTGGCCGGTGGGGTGGGATCGCGATTCGCGACTGACCGGCTCGTGCGTCGTCGGCGCGGATGGGGCCGCGATCGCGTACGCCGTCATCGGCGAGGACGCGATCAGCGCGCGCACGCCCATGGACGAGGGGATCCCCGCCGCGACCGTCCGCTCGAGCGGTACCGCGGTACTGGGAGTCATGAACGGCGTCGTCATCCGCGTGTGGAGCATCGCCTCATACGCGGACCACCGCGAGCTCGGCGCCAATCCTGGCGACCGCATCGCTTTCGCTCGATGGCGCCCGGGCGCGACGGACATCGTGGTCTCGATCGCCGACCGTCTCGAGCTCTGGCCCGCCGCGGGCGGGGACCATCGCGTCGTTGCTCGCGGATTGCCGAACGCGAGCGACCTGCTGGTCAGCGAAGATGGGGCGATCGCGATCGTGAGCTCGGACCAGGGACGCACCGCGGCCGCGATCGATCTCGCGTCTGGTCGCACCGCTCCGGTCCCCATGACGGGCGAGCAGCTGCTCGCGGCGGTGTCCTTCCGCTAGGGGTATATCCCTCGCGTCTGCGTTGCCTCGGCGACGCGGGCGACGGCCACCATGTACGCGGCGGTGCGCATGTCGACCTTGTGCTTCTTGGACATCTCCAGCACGTCGTTGAACGACTTCACCATGACTTCTTTGAGGCGGGCGTTGATCGTCGCTTCGCGCCAGAAAAGGTTTTGTAGATCCTGCACCCACTCGAAGTAGGAGACGGTGACGCCGCCGGCGTTGCAGAGGATGTCCGGGATCAGGAATACACCCTTGTCGTGCAGGATGCGGTCGGCCTCTGGGCTGGTCGGCCCGTTCGCGGCCTCGGCGACGACCTTGGCCTTGATCCGCGGAGCGTTGTGCTCGCCGATCTGGTTCTCGATCGCAGCGGGAATGAGGATGTCGCAATCGAGCTCGAGAAGCTGCGCGTTCGAGATCCTCTCGCTCCCCGGGAACCCCGTGACCGCTCCGGTCTCGCGCTTATAGGCATCGACGCGATTGGGATCGATGCCCTTCGTGCTCGTGATGCCGCCGCTCGTATCTGAGACACCGACGATCGTGGCGCCGAGCTCGGCCATCAGCTTGGCCGAGAAGCTGCCGGCGTTCCCGTAACCCTGGACGACCACGCGTGCGCCCTCCAGATCCATGCCCAGGTGCTTCGAGGCCTCGATGATCGTGTAAACCGCCCCTCGGGCTGTCGCCTCGTTGCGACCTTCGCTGCCGCCGATCGAGAGCGGCTTCCCTGTGACGACCGCGAGTGCCGTGTACCCGTGGTGCATCGAGTACGTGTCCATGATCCAGGCCATGGTCTGCGCATTCGTGTTGACGTCGGGCGCGGGGATGTCGCGCTCCGGTCCGATGAGCAGCGCGATCTCCGTCGTGTAGCGGCGCGTGAGAGTCTCGAGCTGCTGCGCGCTCATCGTCTTCGGGTCGCAGACGACGCCGCCCTTCGCACCACCGTACGGGATGCCGACGACCGCGCACTTCCAGGTCATCCACATCGCGAGCGCCTTGACCTCGTTGAGCGTGACCGACGGGTGGTACCGGATCCCGCCCTTCCCTGGACCGCGGGTGGTGTTGTGCTGCACCCGGTAGCCGGTGAAGACCTGGACGACGCCATCGGCCATACGCACCGGGAAATGCACGGTGAGCTCGCGCTGGGTGGTGCTCAGGATCCGGCGCATGTTCGGATCGAGATGAAGCTTGTCGGCAGCGATGCCGAACTGTTCGAGCGCCACCTCCCATGGATCCCGCTGGGTGTGATCGATGACCGCTGCCGATGTCTTCACGCAAGCCTCCGCATCATCGGGGTGGTGGCGCCTTCAGCTTCTCAACCAGGAGCCAATCATCGTTCGTCTTGCCGGGGGCGTAGGAGCTGTTCCAATTCTTGAGCACCGCGCGCCGGAATCCCTGCGTCACGAGCGTGTCGTGCCACGTCCGTAGCGCGCGGGTCACGAACGGCGTGAGCCGGACGTTCTGGCTCGACGTCAAGACTCCCTCGAGGTGGCGTTTGCGCTCGAGGAGCGGGACCTCGAGGAGCCCCTCTGCGTCGACCTCGAGCAGGTCGAACGCCGCGAAGATCTGACGGCTGCCGAACTGTCGCGTATAGGCATTGCCGGAGTCATCGACCTCGAGATCGCTCTCGTCTTTCCAGTCGTCGACGAGGACGCCGTCGAGGGTCGCGGTCTCGCACCGTGCCACCGCGACGATGGCCTCGTAGAGCTCACGCGGACCGTCAACGGGGCCGTCATAGCCGAGGAAATGCGGCTCGCCGTGGCCGATCCGGACGAGCACCCGGGTACCCGCCCAGGCCGGCTCCAGGATGTGGCCGGGTAGCTCCGCGCGCTCGCGGACGAACCTAGGCCGTTGCGGCAGGATCTGCGCGCCAAGGAGCGTCGTCACCCCGTCAGAACCCCAGTATCCGTCACGCTTGACATGGTGAACATCCGTTCTATCATGCGAACACCCGTTCGAACTCTCTCCCAATCGAGGTGTTTCGTGGCTGTCGCATCGCTCGTTCTCTGGTCCCTTCGCCCAGGGGAGACCCCCTCCCCATCACCACGCCACACGCTGGCGGCATCCGCCCCCTGGCGGGTGCCGCCACGCGTGTACTCACCCTTCCGGGCTCGAGCGAAGGTCCGGCCGATGGCCGTGCCCGCCTCGAGGCAGGAGGTGGACGCCACGCGATCTGGCCGAGCGTGGCGACACCTTCTCCGCGAGCGCCGTCTTTAGGTGCCCGCCTTCTTCTGACCGCCGTCGCCATCGCCGCGCGCCGTCACGAGCGCGGCGATCGGCCCGGCGAGGTTGGTGAATTCGGTCGGGATGATGAACTTCGTCGCTGGCGAGGCGCCAAGCTGATTGAGCGTGTTGAAGTACTGAAGCGTCATCGTGCGCGCGTCGGCGTTCATCGCCTGCTGATTGATCGTCGACAGCGCGAGAGCGAATCCTTCCGCGCGCAGGATCGCCGCCTGCCGCGCCCCCTCGGCTTCGAGAATGGCTGCCTGCTTGGCGCCATCGGCCACGAGGATGGCCGACGCCTTCTTGCCCTCGGCCTCGGTGACAGCGGCGCGCCGGGTCCGCTCGGCGGTGAGCTGCCGGTTCATTGCGTCCTGGACGTCGCGAGGCGGTGTGAGCTCTTTGATCTCGACATTCGTGACTTTGACCCCCCAACGGTGGGTGATCTCGTCGAGCTTGACGCGCAGTGATTCGTTGATCTGCTCGCGCTTGGCGAGGACATCGTCGAGCGGGATGTTGCCGATGACCGCACGCAGGGTCGTCTGCGCGATGCCCTGGATGGCCTGGCGGAAGTTCTGGATGTTCAGGAACGAGTCCTTGGCCTGCTCTTCGATGACCCGCTGGTAGATAAGAAAGTCGATCGAGATCGGGGCGTTGTCCTGGGTGATGCACGTCTGCTGCGGGATCTCGACGACGAACTCTCGGAGGTCGATCGTCTGGGCGACTGTCTGGATCGGTGGTGGAGCGATGATCACGAGACCCGGACCGTACATGCCCTGGAACCGTCCGAAAGAGAACACCACAAGCCGCTGGAACTGCGGGACGATGTGAATGATCGCCCGCAGGATGATGATCGCGATAACCACGAGGATGAGCGCGACGACACCGGTTAGTTGCATCAGGATCCTCCCCTAGCCTCGGCGCCTGCCGGCGCCGGTTCGACGATAAGCCGCATGCCCTCGACACGCTTGACGCGCACCTTGCTTCCCCGCGGTATCGCGGCTCCTTCGGAGACGGCAGTCCAGTCCTCGGTTCCGACGTAGGCAACACCCTGCGGGGCGATGTCGCTCTTCGCGACCCCCACTAGGCCGAGGAGAGGTACCGGAACGAGGCCGGGCTGGCGAAGCAGGCGCGCGGCCATCCGCACGAGGAACACGAAGAAGCCCGCGGTGACGGCAACGACGACCGCGATGATCGCGGGATCGACGGTCGCCCGCACGCCCGGGAAGGTTGGCCTAAACGGCGGGAACAGGATCACGAGCCCGAGCAGCAGCGAGACGATGCCTCCGACGGTCAGGAGGCCGTGCGCCGGTAGCTTGATCTCGAGAGCGAAGAGGACGATCGCGAACACCATGAACGCGATCCCCGCGCCGTTCGCGTCGAGCGTGCCGAAGGCGAAGAGCGCCAGGAAGATCGCGATCACACCGACGATCCCCGGAAAGATCAAACCAGGGTTCGAGAGCTCGAAGATCAGCCCGTACGTGCCGAGCGTGAACAGCAGCACCGCGATCTGGGGGTCGACGACGAAGTGCAGCAGGCTCTCGATCGGATTGAGAGCGTCGTCCTCGATCGGCGCGGCCTTGGTGGCGAGGACGACATCGCCCGCCGCGGTCTTCGCCGTACGGCCATCCATCTTCGCCGCGAGGTCCGGGACGTCGTTGGCCTGAAGGTCGACGACGTTCTGGGCAAGCGCTTCGTCCACCCGCGCGCTTACGCTTTTGCGCACCGCGTCCTCGGCCCACTGCTCGTTGCGGCCGCGCGCCTTCGCGATGTTCACGATGTGCGCCACGGCGTCGTTCTCGATCTTCGTGCGAAGGTCACCCTGGATGTCATTCCCGTTCGAATCGACCGGGTGCGCCGCGCCGATGTTGGTAGCGGGTGCCATTGCGGCGACGTTCCCCGCGAGCGTGATGAAGGTGCCGGCTGACGCCGCCCGAGCGCCCTGTGGAGCGACGAAAGTCACGATCGGGACCCGCGCGGCAAGGAATCGCGCGGTGATCTTGTACGTGGAGTCGATGTCGCCGCCCGGTGTGTCGATGATGAAGATCACGGCCGCAGCGGCGTTCTCTTCGCCGTCGCCGACTACGCGGTCGACGTACCGCGCCGTGATCGGATTGATCTCTCCCGAGATGTGACCGACGACGATCGGCCCCGAACCGGCGCCGAACGCCGAGGCGCCCAGTCCGACCGCACCCACCGCGGCGAGCAGCGCGGCCGTTCCGCGCGCCAACGATCTGATTCCGTTCACCATCCCATTGTCGACCCTTCGCAAAGGATCACTCGACGCGCAGCCTCACCGGCACGCGTCCGCGATCGATATACCAGTCCTCGACCCAGTCCGCCCCGTACTTCGTTCGCATGAGCTCGACCACGCGCCCGAGGTCCGCCACCGGATCGCTCGAGGCTTCGTACCGGACGGCGAGCGTGAGGCCGCCCACGCGTACCTCGGCGGTGGGCGCTGCGACGAGGTTGCGGAGCCAATCAGGGTCCCGCTCGCGGCCAGTGCGCCGGCGCACGCCACTCGCGTCGGGCGGCGGTGGCCGTTCGTCCGTGCGTAGCCAGATCAGGCCGTCGTCGTACGCGAACAGGAGCCGCACCGAATGTTCGCGGCCGCTCGCGCGGCCGCTCGTCACGAGCTCGAGCTCCGAAGCATCGCGGAGCGCCCGTTCGACGGTCCGGTCCACCGCCCGATTAGCCTAGCCGCGCCGATGGACTGGCTCGGCGCATCGGACTACTGGCTGACCCGCCTCGTCTTTCAGCGTGCGCTCGCCGCGATCTATCTCGTCGCGTTCCTGGTCGCGGTCAACCAGTTCCGTCCCCTCCTCGGCGAGCACGGGCTGCTCCCCGTTCCCGATTTCATTCGTGCGGTCCCGTTCCGTCGCTCGCCGAGCCTCTTCTACGTCCGTTACTCCGATCGAATCCTTCTCGCGGTCGCGTGGACCGGGTTCGCCCTTGCCGCGGGCGCGATCGTCGGCGCGCCCGACCTTCTTCCGCTCCCGCTCACGATGGCGTGGTGGGCGGCGCTCTGGGCGCTCTATCTCTCGATCGTGAACGTCGGCCAGACCTTCTACGCGTTCGGCTGGGAATCGCTCCTGTGCGAGACCGGGTTCCTCGCGATCTTCCTCGGCCCCGCGAGCGTGACACCGTTCTTCCCGCTCATCGTGCTGCTCAGATGGCTCCTCTTTCGGGTCGAGTTCGGCGCGGGGCTGATCAAGATGCGCGGCGATCGCTGCTGGCGCGACCTCACCTGCCTCTACTACCACCACGAGACGCAGCCCATGCCAAATCCGCTGAGCTGGTATTTCCATCACCTGCCCAAGCGGCTTCACCGCGCGGAGGTGCTCGGCAACCACTTCGCACAGCTCGTCGTACCGTGGTTCCTGTTCTTTCCGCAGCCGATCGCGACACTCGCCGGGATCGTCATCACCGTCACGCAGGCGTGGCTGCTCCTCTCCGGCAACTTCTCGTGGCTCAACGTGATCACGATCGCGCTCGCTATCTCCGCTTTCGACGACGCGGCGCTTCGCCGTCTGATCCCGTCCGCACCCGGCGCCCTCGAGCTTCCGGTGCCCTACCTCGCGCTCGCGCTGATCGTCACGGCGCTCATCCTGCTGCTCAGCTACCGCCCGGCGCGGAACCTGGTGTCACGCCACCAGCTGATGAACTACAGCTTCGATCCGCTCCACATCGTCGGGACGTACGGCGCCTTCGGTTCGATCACCAAAGAGCGGTACGAGATCGTCATCGAGGGCACGGACGCGCTGCCGCTCACCGCGCAAACGACGTGGCGGGAGTACGAGTTCAAAGGAAAGCCCGGCGACGTCCGCCGCCGCCCGCCCCAGTTCGCGCCGTATCACCTGCGGCTCGACTGGCTGATGTGGTTCGCGGCCATGAGCTCGCCGATGTACCACGAGTGGTTCATGCCGCTGCTCGGAAAGCTGCTCGAAGCGGACCGCGCTGTCCTTCGCCTGCTGCGCGCGGACCCCTTCGCAGGAAAGCGGCCGCGATTCGTCCGCGCGCGGCTCTACCTCTATCGCTTCACAACTTCCGCGGAGCGGCGCGAGACCGGGGCGTGGTGGCACCGCGACCTCGTCGACGAGTACGTGCCGCCCGTCGCGCTGCGACGCGCGTAGCTTCCGAGCGATACGGCGCCTTCAATTCGATCGCTCCGACGTAGATCGGGAGCTTCTGCTGGCCGAGCATCTGGCGGATCGCCTGGATCTCGCCGATGTGATACCAGTAGTGATACGTCATGCGACGGATCGCCGAGCCCTGGCTCTGCCCCGTTCTTTTTCCATCGAGCGGCAGGTCGACGAGAAGCGCCTGCGTCGTAAGCCTGTCCAGAAAATCTTCCGTCGTCGCGGTCACCTTCCGCCACGCTGCGAGCATGTCGCGGAGCGAGGGCGTGCTCATCGGACCGCCGGAGACGAACTCAGCCTGGATGTCGGGACGCAACATGATGCCCTGAGGCCGATGCAGCAGGTAGCGCTGCTCCTGCCAGGTCAGATGGCCGACGATCCAGCTGATCGAGTTCATCTGCCCGAAGTGCCGGGCGCCGTCGGCCTCGCTCACGCCACGCAATCCGCGCAGCCACTCCCCGCGGGTGAAGCGCAGCTGCTCGACCACCGGATGCGCCAAGACGCGTCTCCTATCCAGCCAGTGCGAATAGGTACGCGACGTGCGAGGCCACCGCGCCGTCCCAGTCAGCGACACGCGGGTTCTCCGACTCGATGACGAAGTACTCGTCCGGCGCGTGCGCGCCGTTGCCGTGGCCCATACCGAAGTGCCCTGCGGGCAGTCGGAGCGGATCGCCGGTGAACACGTATCCGGGGTAGCTCCCGGCGATACGCGGCATCACCGCGGGCTCGATACCCGCACGGCGGAGCATCGAGATCTGCGCCTGGATGAGCTCGGCCTCGAACGGTGTGTCGGTCGGGTCGTAGCCGCCGCTCGGGACGACCTCGATGTCACCGAAACCGCGCTTCGCGAGGTGCGCCTTCAGCTGCGCGAGCGCGGTGTCGAACTTCATGTCGGGGACGAGACGCAGGTCGAGCTTGGCGACGGCGCGGTGCGGCTGGATCGTTTTCCCGCCCGGGCCGGTGTAGCCCGCGACGAGCCCCTCGATATTCACGGTCGGCGTGAAGAGGAAGCGCTCGAGCGACTCGCGCCAGCCGAGATCGTGCGCCCAGCGCTTCACCTTCATGAGCTTCTTCGCGGTGTCCTCTGAAAGACGCGTCGCCGCCTCGTCGAGCAGCTTCTTCTGCTGCGCAGTCGCGGGCCGCGCTTCGCGACCAAACCCTTCGATCGCGGGATCGCCATTCTCGTCGACGAGGGTCGCGAGTGCCTGTACGAGGTGAAAGGCCGGGCTGTCGAGCCGCGCGCGGTTCGACGAGTGCACGTCGATGCCCGGGCCGCGGCCCCACTTCTCGCCACTCGCGATCAGCTCGCACTCGATGACGCCCTTCGCGCCGAGGTAGATGCTCACATTGCCGTCGGGGTCCTGCCACGCCGCGGGCATTACGACGCCGACCGTCTTCTTGAGCGCCGCCATGACCTCGGGGTTCGTCACGACCTGCTTGAAGTGCGGGGAGCCGATCTCCTCCTCGCCCTCGGCGACGAGGACGATGTTCACGGGCACCTTCTTGCCCGCGCCCTTGATCGCGTGCAGCGCCGCGAGGAACGCGGCCTCGGGACCCTTCTGGTTGACCGCGCCTCGGCCCATCAGCACCTTCCCGAAGCCTGGCTTGTCGACGATCGCCGCCTCGAACGGCGGTGAGGACCACTCGGCCGGCTCGGCCTGCTTCACGTCGTACATGAAGTAGAGGCCGAAGGTCTTCGGCGCGCCGGCATCGAGCGTCGCGAAGACGCCGGGATGGCCGTCCGTGTCGATGCGCCTCGCCGTCTGGAACCCGGCATCGCGCGCCATCCGGATCATGAGGTCGCAGCCCTCGTCCATGCCGCGGTCCTCCGCCGCGATGGACGGGTTCCTCACCCAGTTCTGGAAGCGCGCGATGCTCTCGTCGTGCCGTTTCTCGATCTCGGACTGGATCGGTGAGAGCTCCCCGGTCAGGAGCGAAGGAGCTGCACGCGTCGTGGCCACGTTCGCATCATATGTTCGCCATGGTCGGGCTGCGCCGGACCTAGCGGAACTTCACGCGGCCCTCGCGGTCCGGCGGGTTGTCGGCATCGCCGTCGTCGACCAGGATCACGAACTTCCCCGCCCAGTGCGGCATCGGATACACGCCGTCGTTGCGATCGACGGCGAGGAACGAACCGTCAGGCATCTTGATCGGGCTCGCGTACGGGAAGCCGAGCCACCACTCGTCACGGTTCCACTCGTCGAGCGCGATGAGGTGACCCGTCTGGTAGTCCGCGGCGCGCGGCTTGTCGGGACGATGGCTCGCGGTGCGGGGGTCGAGGTCGCCCCGCTGCGGGTCCTCGACGATCACGCCGGTGATGTTGTTAGCGGGATCGTCGTAGTACGTGCCGTACGCGCCCTGGAACCCCATCAACACCGGGCCGTGCTGCCCCGCGAGGCTGATCACCATCACCGGCTTGCCGCTGCGGAGCAGCCAGTAGACGGCGGCGCCGGTCGCGTCATCGCGCGTGTCGTAGCGGTAGTAGTGGTAGTGGTTGCGCGCGTCCATGCGCTGGAGGATGGTCGCGATCGCGACCGGGTCGAGGCCCGGGTCGCGGCTCTTGTTGAATTGCTTGCCGGTATCGAGGATCTGCTGCGCGGTCATCGGATCTTTGCCGGTCGTGTAGTTCTGGATGATCCGGCAGCTCGCCGCCGCGCACGCGAGCGGATCCGCCACGGGATCCTCGAACTCAGTGAACCATTTCACGTCGGCGAGCTTGTCCCCCATCGTCTTGAATTTGTGCTCGATCGGGAAGCTCCCCGCGACGGTCGTCACGACGAGACGCGCGACGTAGTCGGTCGCGCCCTTGAGCAGCCCGGCGCAGCTTACGGTGCCCTTGAGCGACGTGGTGTCCAGCGTTGCCTCGCAGCCGAATCCCGGGTCAGGGGTCACCGTGACCTTGGCGGAGCTCACGCGCACGTTGGACTGCCAGGTGATGTTGAAGTAGCGCGCCGCTTGCGCGCAGCAGGGATCGTGGTTGAACGTGACGTCCGGCATGCCGGGTGCGGCGCTCGGCGTTGGGCTGGCCTGCGATCCGTTGTCGCGGCCACCCCGGAACAGGAATCCTCCAGCCGTCACGGCGAAGACGAGCGCCGTAGCGACGACGACCATCTGCGCGACGCGCTCGGCTCGCGTGTACCGCATCTGCGCGGATAATCCTCGCATCCCCTTGGACGATCTCCGACCCATCACGCCCATCCGCCACCCGCTCGTCGAGCGTCGGGTGAAAGTTCCGGCATCCAAGAGCGTCGCGAACCGGGAGATCGTCCTTTCCGCACTTGCGCAGGGCAGATCCCGGCTCGAGCTCGGCGCGCTGGATCCGGGCGACGATGTCTGGGCGATGGCGGCAGCGGTCGAGTCGCTCGGTTACCGGGTCGAGCGCGATGGCGGCGAGCTCGTCGTGCAGGGGGCAAGCGGCCGTCGGCGCGAGGGCGGCGCGATCGACGCGCACGAGGCCGGTACGGTGGCGCGCTTCGCGGCAGCGCTCGCCGCCCTCGGGAGCGGCTTTGTGACGATCACCGGCTCCCCGCGCATGCGCGAGCGGCCGATGGCGCCGCTCGCGCAAGCCCTGCGCGACCTCGGCGCGAGCGTCAAAGGCGACAGTTTGCCGATGACGATCGTCGGCCCCATCAGTGGCGGAGGGGTCACGATCGGAGGAAATGAGTCGAGCCAGTTCGCGTCGGCCCTGCTGCTTGTCGCGCCGCGGCTCGCCGGCGGCCTCCACCTTCGGATCACCGGCACGCTCGTCTCGGAGCCATTCGTCGCCATGACCGTCGCGGCGCTTCGCGCTCGGGGCGCGCGGATCGAACGGAGTGGCAACGAGATCACCGTGCGTGAAGGCAAGCTGCGCGCGCGAAACGTCCGCATCCCAGGCGACGTGACAGCGGCGACGTATCCCGCTGCAGCCGCAGCGGTCCTCGGCGGATCGGTCACCATCGAAAACGTCGACGGCCGCGTCCGCGAAGGGGCGCAGGGCGACGCGCGCTTCTTCGCGCTTCTCGAGGCCATGGACTGCACCGTTTCACGACGGTCGGGAGCGGTGACGGTCCGCCGGACCGGAGATCTGCACGGGATCCGCGAGAACGTGCGCGACTGCTCCGACGTCTTTCCAACCCTGGCGGTCATCGCGACGCAGGCAGCAGATCCGACGGAGCTCACCGGCATCGCTCACACTCGCAAGCAGGAGAGCGATCGGGTGAGGGCGGTGGCCGACGGCATCAACGCCCTTGGCGGCAGCGCTCAGGCCTTCGGGGATGCCATCCGTATCGATCCGCGGCCATTGCACGAGGGGGTCGTCGATTCGTGCGGCGATCACCGCGTCGCGATGGCCTTTTCGATCCTCGGGCTGCAGATCCCCGGCATCGCGGTCAAGGGCGCCGGTGCGGTAAAGAAGACCTTTCCCCAGTTCTATGAGATGGTCGGCGAGCTCGCGCGCTGATCAGGGCAGCTGGTCCGCGTCGAGCTCGGCACGCACCGACTGGGCAGCGAGGAGGAAGCTTCGTACGTATTCGCGGTCGCCCTGCTCGAGACGTTCACGGAGCTGCTCCAGTCCATCCACGACAGAACCGATCGCGGCGGACGCGGCGTGGACATCGCCGAAGAGAAGCTCGAGGGCGAGGTCGGTCGAGGTCTCGGCGAGCCGCGTCGAATCGCGAAACCCCGGACCCGCCGCGTCGAGCAAGGGAGCCGCCTCCGCGGCCCCGACGGCCAGGGCCGTCGCTGTCGCAAGAGGAGCGGTGATGAGACGGGCCATCGCGCGATCGTGCACTTCGGCCGAGCACACCGTTGCCAGCGCCCCGCAGTCCCGCACGATCTCGCCCGCAACAGCCATGGCGTCGGCGTCGCTCCGCGCTGTCGGGACCAGCAGGAAGGGCCGGTCGCGGAAGAGGTCGGCTGTCGCCGCCGCGAAGCCCGACGCGGTCCCCCCGGCCATTGGATGGCCGCCGACGAGCCGGGACCGCTCCGGCGCGCGGGCGGCGTATGCGGCGAGGTGACGCTTCAGCGACCCCGTGTCGAGGACGACGCCGACGTCGGTCCGCGACGCGAGCCGCTCTGCGATCGGCACGATCTCGCTCATCGGCGTGGCAACGATCGTCATTGCGCCGGAGATCTCCTCGAGCCGTGCGACGACGTTCACGCCGGCGTTCGCCGCCGCGCCGCGCGCGGCCGCGGAGCGATCGAAGCCGACGACGTCATGACGCGCGCGCAAGGCCAGCGCGAACGAGCCACCGATGAGACCGAGGCCGACGATTCCGATCTTCAAGAGGCGGCTACGCGTTCCGTCCTGCCGATCGCCCTCGCGACGTGCGGGACGGCGGCCATCAGCGCGCGGAAGTTGTCGATCGTGAGCGATTGGAACCCGTCCGAGAGCGCGTGGTCGGGCGTCGGATGGACCTCGATGAGAAGCCCGTCGGCCCCGGCTGCGACCGCCGCCAGCGCGACCGGGGTGACGAGGTACCACTTGCCGGTGCCGTGCGAGGGATCGGCGATGACCGGAAGGTGCGTGAGCCGCTTCAGCATCGGGATCGCGTTCACGTCGAAGGTGTTGCGGGTGTATCGCTCGAACGTGCGGATCCCGCGCTCGCAGAGGATCACGTTCCGGTTCCCGCGCGCGAGGACGTACTCGGCTGAGAGGAGAAGCTCCTCGACCGTCGCGGACATTCCGCGTTTCAGCAGGACCGGCTTGGGCTGGTCGCCGATCGCATCGAGGAGCGAGTAATTCTGCATGTTGCGCGCTCCGACCTGAAGACAGTCGGCCACGCGCGCCACCGCGTCGACGTCGCTCGGCGCGAGCACCTCGGTGACGATCGGTAGACCGGTCGCGTCGCGGGCCTCGGCCAGGACTTCGAGCCCTTCCTCGCCCATGCCGCGGAAGCTATACGGCGAGGTGCGAGGCTTGTACGCACCGCCCCGAAGCGCCGAACCGCCGGCCGAGCGAACGCCGCGCGCGGCTTCGAGGGTGACCTCGCGCGATTCGACCGCGCACGGACCGGCGATGACCGCGAGAGGATGACCGGCCCCGACGGACACGCTTCCGATGCGGACCGTCGTGTCGCTGGGAATGACCTCGCGCGAGGCGAGCTTGAACGGGCGGCTGACCGGGACGACCTCGGCGACCCCCGGCAGAGACTCGACCGCCTCGGCGGCGTCGCGCGAGGTAGTCCCGAAGGTGCCGATCGCCGTCCGCTCCGCACCCGGCAGCGGCACCGGCGTGATGCCGAACTCCTTGATTCGCTGCACGACCGCGTCGATCTCTTCCTTCGTGGCATCGCGCTTCATCACCACCAGCACGTCAGGGAACTCCAAGCGGCGTATCGCCGGGCAGATCGACGGCCCACGCTGGGCGGAGCGTCCGCGCACCGTGCAGAAATACGTGCCGCACGTCGGCCTGGGTCTTCGCGGTGTTCCATGCGATGAGCACCCGGACACATCGGTCGAGCGACTCGGGGACAGGGATCTCCCGCCCGCAGATCAGCGGGACCGCGGTCCAGCCGAGCCCGGCACGCGCCGCATCGGCGGGGAACGCGGCGTTCAGGTCGTCCGTCACCGTGAAGGCGATGTAGCCGACGTCCTCCGGCCGCACGCCGTTCAGCTGCACGATCGTGCGGAGGAGCTCGAGCGTCCCCTCGTAGATCGCGCCGGCTTCGTTGCGCGCGACGGTCGTCGCGCCGCGGATGCCGCGAACGGCCATCACGCCCTCCCCGCGGCGGCGAGCGAGGCGACGAAGCTGCGAAGCGCGTCCGCGCGCCGCGCTTCGGGGGCGGCCGCGACCGTGTCGAGGGCGGCGCTCCCAACGACGACGCCGTCCGCAATGCCCCGAAGAGTCGAAACGTGCGCGGGCGTGCTCACGCCGAACCCGACCACGATCGGGAGCGTCGTGTGCCGGCGCACGCGCGCCACGAAGCTTCCGACGTCGGCGGCGAGCGCCTGGCGCGCGCCCGTCACGCCGGTGAGCGATACGCAGTACACGAAGCCGCGAGAGAGCGGGACGAGCCGAGCGAGGCGTTCGTCGCCGGTCGTCGGCGCGTACAGGTCGGTCCGCGCGAGCCTCTGCGGATCGAGCGCCGCGTCGAACTCAGCCGACTCTTCGGCCGGAAGATCGGGAACGATGATCCCGGCGATGCCGGCCTTCGCCGCATCGCGCGCGAACGCGGCGAGGCCGCCCGCATAGCGAAGGAACGGATTCGCGTAACCCATGAGGAGCACCGTGGCGTCTCGCTCCCCCGCGAGTCGACCGGCCTCGGCGACGCATCGGGCAAGAGTGGTCCCGCTCCGCAGCGCGATCTCGCTCGCGCGCTGCACCGTCGCGCCATCCGCGAGCGGGTCGCTGAACGGGACGCCGAGCTCGAGCACGTCCGCACCGCCATCGAGCGCCGCGCGTGCCAGCGGGATGGTTGCCGCGAGGTCGGGAAAGCCGACGGTCAGGTACACCACGATCGCGAGCCGCTGCTCTTCGCGCGCGCGCCGAAACGCGCGAGCGATGCGTTCCGTCCCCGTCACGCTGACGGTCACGCTCACTCGCGCGTTCCTTCGCTCATCACGATCTCGAGATCCTTGTCACCACGCCCCGAAAGACAGACCACCACGGTCTGCCCAGCGCCCTCGCGCGCGATCGAGGGCAGCTCGGCGATCGCGTGCGCGGGCTCGAGTGCGGGGATGATGCCCTCGGCGCGCGAAAGGAGCGCGAAGGCGTCGAGCGCCTCGCGGTCGGTGCGCGCGACATACCGTACGCGACCGCTGCGTGCGAGCGACGCGTGCTCCGGTCCGACGCCTGGATAGTCGAGCCCCGCCGAGACCGAGTGGGTCTCGCGGATCTGGCCGTGCTCGTCCTGAAGGACGAGCGTGCGCGAGCCGTGGAGCACGCCCACCTCTCCGCCGACGATCGACGCGGCGTGATGCCCGGTCTCGATGCCCTCGCCACCCGCCTCGACGCCGACGAGCTTCACCGCCGGGTCGTCGATGAACGCGCTGAAGATCCCGATGGCATTGGATCCACCGCCGACGCACGCGACGACGACGTCTGGAGACCTGCCAATCGCCGCTCGCGCCTGGTCCTTGGCCTCGCGTCCGATGACCGATTGGAAGTCGCGGACCATCGCCGGATATGGATGCGGCCCGATGGCCGAGCCGAGCAGGTAATAGGTGCTCCGGACGTTGGTGACCCAGTCGCGTATCGCTTCGTTCACCGCGTCCTTGAGCGTCCGGCTGCCCGCGTCGACCTCGCGCACCTCGGCGCCCAGCAGCTTCATCCGAAAGACATTCGCCTGCTGCCGGCGCGCGTCGACCGTGCCCATGTAGACCACGCACTCGAGACCGAACAACGCGCACGCCGCGGCCGTCGCCACGCCGTGCTGGCCCGCCCCGGTTTCCGCGACAATCCGCGGCTTCCCCATTCGTTTCGCAAGCAGCGCCTGGCCGACCGCGCTGTTGATCTTGTGCGCGCCCGTGTGCGCCAGGTCCTCGCGCTTCAAGAGCACGCGCGCGAGACCGACGTGGCGCGCGAGATGCGGCGCGTCGGTGAGCGGCGTCGGGCGGCCGACCCAATCACGGAGCACGCGCGCGAGCTCGTCCTGGAACGCGCGGTCCTCGCGAGCGTCGAGCCAGGCGCGCTCGAGCTCCGCGACGGCGGGCATGAGCGTCTCGGGCAGGTACTGGCCCCCGAATTCGCCGTAGCGACCAGGGCGAGTCTGGACGATCACGCGTGCACCGTACGCCGGACCCCGGCGATCCCGCGAATGAGCGGGGCCGGATCGTCGGCTCTCATGAGCGCGGTGCCGACGAGGACCGCGTCGACGCGTGCCGGCAGCAGCCGCGCGTCGTCGACCGAGCTGATGCCCGATTCGGCGACGAGGAACTGGTCGGCACGCACGAAGGCGTGGAGCTGTCGGACTCTTCCGATGTCGAGCTCGCTCGGCCGTCGCAGGTTTCGAGCATTCACGCCGACGACCGTGGCGCCGGAGCCGACGGCGCGACTGAACGCGGCGGGCTCGTGTGCTTCCACCAACGCGCCGAGTCCGAGATCGCGAGCGTGCGCGACAAGTCGATGAAGCAGATCGGCGTCGAGGGCTTCGGCTATCAAGAGGACGGCGTCGGCTCCCGCCGCGCAGGCTTCGTCGATCTGATACGCGTCGACGATGATGTCCTTGCAGAGCACAGGGACATCGACGGCCTCCGCGACGGCGACGAGATCCTCGATCGACCCACCCCAGTGGCGCGGCTCGGTCAAAACGGAGATCGCGGTCGCGCCGGCACCGGCGTACGCGAGCGCTTGCGCGATCGGATCCACGTCCGATCGCAAGGCGCCGAGCGCAGGCGAGACCCGCTTTACCTCAGCGATGACCGCGAGCCGTCCGGCGTTGCGCCTCAGCGAGAGCGCCCACGCAAGCGCGTCGCGCGCGCCCCTGCGCGGACTTTCGCGGGTGCCGACGACGATGTTCGGTACGCGCCCTCGCGCGCGTTCCACGTCGGCGCGGCGCTCGGCGACCACCTGCTCGAGGAAGTCGGTCATGCGGGGGCGGCTTCCGTCGCGCCGATCCGCTGGCTCGTCGCGACGAACCGCGCAAGCGTATCGCCAGCGCGACCGCGATCGATCGCCTCCGCGGCGAGCTTCATTCCCTCGCGCACGTCTCTCGCGACACCGGCGACGTAGCACCCGGCCCCGGCGTTGAGCAGGATCGCGACGCGCGTCCCGTCCTTGGCACCGTCCAGGACGCGGCGCGCCATCGTCGCGTTCTTCGCGGGGTCGCCGCCGACGATCTCCGTGCGGCTCGCGGGCGTGGCGCCCAGCTCGAGTGGCTCGAGCCTGCCCTCACGCACGATGTCGCCACGCACCTCCCACGTACGCGTCGGGCCGCTCGGGCTGATCTCGTCGAGGCCGTCCTCGCCGTGAACGACGAGCGCGTGCTCGACGCCGAGCTCGGCGAGGACGCGGGCGATCTTCTCCCCGAGCGCCGGCGACGGGACGCCGAGCAGCATGCGCCGCACCCCGGCGGGATTCGCGAGCGGTCCGAGGACGTTGAAGACCGTGCGGATCCCGATCTCTCGGCGCACCGGCCCGGCGTGACGCATCGCGGGGTGGTATCGCGGCGCGAACATGAACCCGACCCGCGTCTCATCGACGCAGCGCACGACCGCCTCGGGACCAAGGTCGATGCGGACGCCGAGCGCCTCCAGCACGTCAGCGCTCCCGCACGCGCTCGTCGCGGCACGGTTGCCGTGCTTCGCGACCCGGCCGCCGCATGCGGCGACCACGATGGCTGCGACCGTCGAGATGTTGAAGCTGTTCGAGCGATCACCGCCCGTGCCGACGACGTCGATCGCATCGCCGCCGAGCGTCACGCGCACCGCGACGTCGCGCAACGCCGCGGCACAACCAGCGATCTCGTCGACCGTCTCTCCTCGGATGTGCAGGGCCGCCAGCAGCGCGCCGAGCTGCGCGGGCGTCGCCTCGCCGGCCATGACCGAGGACATCGCGCCGCGGGCCTCGTCGCGCGTGAGGGTCCGGCCCGCCGCGATGATGCCGAGCGCTTCACGGGCGTCCAAGGAAGTTCTCCAGCATGCGCAGCCCGTCGACGGTCATGACCGACTCGGGATGGAACTGCACGGCCTCGAGCGGGAGCGTGCGATGGCGCAGTCCCATCACGACGCCGTCGTCGCTGCGCGCGGACACGACGAGCTCCGCGGGCAACGTCCGCTCGTCGACCATGAGCGAGTGATAGCGCGTCGCCTCCGTCGGGTTTCCGACTCCCGCGAAGATGCCCTGCCCGTCATGCCGCACGAGAGACGTCTTGCCGTGGCGCGGCTCCGGCGCGCGAACGACGCCCGCGCCAAAGGCGATCGCCGCGCACTGCAGACCGAGGCACACCCCGAGCGTTCGGATGCCGTGCTCGGGTGCTTCGCGCACGACACGGGGCGAGGCGCCCGCGAGCTCCGGCCGGCCGGGCCCAGGTGACACCACGACACGATCCGGACGGGACTCGACCGCGCGTCGCAGATCGGGATCGTCCGCCCGGATCACGGTGACGTCCGCGCCGAGTGCGCCGAACGCCTGCGCGAGGTTGTAGGTGAACGAGTCGTAGTTGTCGACCAGCAGCACTTGTGTCATCGCGTCACCGCCTCGCCGTCGACGAGCTCGATCGCGCGCAGCAGCGCCCGCGCCTTCGCCCGCGTCTCCGCTTCCTCGGCGGCCGGATCCGAGTCAGCGACGATACCCGCGCCGGCCTCGATCCGGCACACGCCGTCGGCGATCACCGCCGTACGGATCGCGATGCACGTGTCGAGGCGACCGTCGAATCCGATGTAACCCACCGCACCGGCGTACGGGCCGCGACGGTCCTGCTCGAGCTCGGCGATGCGCTCCATGGCCCGGATCTTGGGCGCGCCGGATACGGTGCCCGCCGGGAAGCAAGCCCTGAAGGCATCGAGCGCGTCGAGGCCGGGCGCGAGCTCGCCGTCGACGACCGAGGTGAGGTGCATGACGTGCGAGAAGCGGTCGACCCGCATGAGCTCGCGGACGCGCACGGTACCGGCACGCGAGACACGGCCGACATCGTTGCGGGTGAGATCGACAAGCATGACGTGCTCGGCCCGTTCTTTCTCGGAAGCACGCAGCTCGCGCTCGTTGAGAGCGTCCTCGGCATCGTCGCGCCCGCGGGGCCGTGTTCCCGCGATCGGATGCATGACCACGCGGCCGTCTTCGACGCGGACGAACGGCTCGGGCGACGCGCCGACCAGCGTCGTTCCGGCGGCCTCGATAAGGAACATGTATGGGGACGGGTTCACATGCCGGAGGGCGCGATAGAGCGCGAGCGGCTCGGGCGCGGGCCGAACGTCGAAGCGCTGAGCGACGACGATCTGGATGCAGTCGCCGTCGACGATGAGCTCGCGGGCGCGGCTCACGCGCTCGCGGAATTGCTCGGGCGTCCCGTTCGCGGTCACGGTCCGAACGCGCCGCTCGGGCTCGTGCGGTAAGGCGAGCGGTGCATCGAGGGCGGCAAAGACCCGCGCGATGCGCTGCTCGGCGCGCTCGCGCTCTCCGGTCTCATCGTGCGCGATCACGAGCAGCGAATGGCGCACGTGATCGAAGCAGACGACGGTGTCGTAGATCGCGAACGCCGCCTCGGGCGCCCGCAGGACGTCGCGCTCCGCCGCCGGCAGTCGCTCGAAGCGCCGGGCGGCCTCGTACGAGACGTACCCGACCGCCCCCCCGGAGAAACGCGGAAGGTCGCGGCCGCCTTCGCGCCGGTATGTCCCGAGCTCGTTGCGCAGGAGATCGAGCGGATCCGCGTAGTCCACCGTCCGCGCGCCGGTGTTCTCGAGGATCGTCGCGGTGCCGTCGCGGAACACCAGCGTCGCGCGCGGCATCACGCCGATGAACGAATACCGACCCATCCGCTCGCCACCTTCGACGCTCTCGAGAAGGAAGGCGCCGCCCAGCGGCCGGAGCTTCGCGAACGCCGAGACCGGCGTCTCGAGGTCAGCGAGGCGCTCGCGCACCACCGGCACGAGCGTTCGCGTTTCGAGCTGCTTCACCACGGTCGCCATCTCATCCTCGTTTCCGGGCAAATAAAAACCCTCGCCCGCATTTCGGGACGAGGGCTCGTGGTGCCACCCGATCTCGGTACGCCATCGCTGGCGGACCCTCAGCCTCCGCGGTCACGGAGCGCCCCTTGATAACGGAGGGCTTCCGAGCGCCCCTAAGCGTGCTTCGGGGCGCCGTCTCGCGGGACCCATTCGCGCCGTCTCCGCCGCCCGGGCTTCCACCTCACCCCGGTTCTCTTTCGGCATCGCGCGGCCTAATCGCTCCCGCTCGAGCGACGTTCGAAGGAATCGTAGCGCGCACCGCTCCCCGACGCACCTGGCCCCCTGCTCCCCTCCACCGCAATGGGGGCGAGCCCGACGGCAAATTAGATTGGAGGACGTGAGGTCAGTCCGCGGCCGAGGCCGCCCGCGCGGGCCGATGACGGTGCGCTCGACGCTGAGCGGCTACTCGCCGGCACGCCTGCGCGAGGTCCTGCGCGGCTTGCCCACCGCGACGGGCTACCGCGTCACGGTCAAGCCGCTGCGCTATCGCACCGCGCCACATCTGCAGGCCTTCACCTACTGGGACGAGCCCGAGATCGTCCTGCAGGTCCCCGAGCCCTTCCTGCCGTTCCGCGAGATGGTCGACCTCGGGAGCGAAGGGTCGCCCATCGTACTTTTCCGCACGCGCCGCGAGGTGATCCGCTTCCTTTATCTCCATGAGTTCTGTCACTGGTGGCTCTACCTGACCGACGGCTGGGGCTCGGCCGCCGAGATCGCCTGCGACCGCTACGCCTTCGCGAACTACCGACGCCACGGGCCGGTCCGTCCGCCGGTGCTCCGCCGGGTCCCGATCGCCTAGGACGAGCGCGCCGCGGCGACCAGCTCGTCGACGGTGATCACGGGCAGATGCAGCGACGGCGCACTCATCAGGATGTTGTGCCGGCGCACGAGCGCGTTCACCTCGTCGACGGCCGCCGTGACCTCTTCGCGGACGCGGCGGTCGGTCTCGCGCGTTCGCGCTGTCTCGCGGACGATCCGCTCCGCCGGAAGCCTCTCGAGCAGCGCTGCCCGCGCGCTCAGCCATCCGTCGTGTGCGCGGAGCCGCGCGATCAGTCCCGCCGTCCTGTGCTGGATCTCCTGACGTAGGTCGGCCCACGCCGGCCGCGCTGCGGAACCCCGCGAGAGATGTCGTGCCGCCCACGCATCGCCGGCATCCGCATCGGGATCGGCCGGGAGCGGCGCGCCCTCGCCGGGAAGTCCACGCAGCGCGCCCGAGTCGCGAAGCTCGCGGAGCTGCTGCTCCACTCGCGTCTCGCTGATCTTCGGCGTACGGATGTCGTCCATTCGATCCGACGGGTGGTCAGGCGAGCCGCTCGACGACCGCGCCGCCCGGCGCGACGGACACGGCGGTCGGCACGAGCGCGACCCCGTACTTGCGTGCCAGCTCGGGGCGCCGCGAGACGTCGACCGTCACGACTGTCCGCCCCGAAGCGCGAAGCTCCTTCTCCAGGCTGCGGCAGTCGGTGCACAGCGGATGGGTGAACTCGACCACGATCTCGCCGCTCACGCTTGCCGCACCAAGCTCAGCGAGGTCGACCGTCTCGATCCGGCGTGTGCGGACTCCGCGTGTCTTCGCGGCGATCCGGTACATCTCGCACCCGACGCAAAGTCCGGTCGACGCGGCGAGGAGCGCGAGCGCGGCAACGATCGTGCCGAGGACGAGACCGACTCCGCCAAATCCAGCGAGGTAAGCGGCGGTCGCGCCAAGAAGGAAGATCGCCCCGACGAGGTTCGCGAAGCGCGGCGGGCGGCTGTCCTCGATCGGACCCTCGCCGATCCGGGGCTGGATGACCTCGAAGTACAGCAGACACGGCACGCAGTACCGCCGTCCGAACGCGAGGCCGATCGCGAGCTGTGCGCCAACCACACCGAGGATCGGCCACCAACCCGTGATCACCGCGATCAGCGAGAGCGCCCCCACGATCGCCTGGTTCGTGCGTGGCGCGCGCGCATCGATCACGTCCGTGTCGCGGTATGGATCTGCCGTGCGGATCATTCGAAGCTCCCCTCTGTGAATTCCGAGTTTAGCGCTCGGAAATCACCCGGGGGAGAGCTCCCGCGCAGCGCGGCGTGCGATAGCGCGGTGTAGGTCGGGCCGCTCCGCGAGAGAACGCTCTGCATGACGACGATCTCGCGTACGTCGGTCGCGAGCTTTGGCGGTTGGAGCTGCTCGACCGCCGCGGCGACGGCGCGGGCCTCGGTCAGGCCAACGGCGTCGGGAACGCGCGCGAGGGTCAGGTGCGGGGAGAGCGGCCGGTCATCGAACCGCAGGTCGCGCGCGCGCAGCGCGGCGGCGACCGCCGTACCCAAACGCAGGAGGCTCTCCCGCCCCTCGGTGATGGCGAGCCAGAGCAGGCGCGGCCGGCCCCGCTCCGGGAAACGCCCCGCACCTTCAAAGGAGAGGCGGAATGGGCCGACCTCGGCAGCGCCGACGCTCGCCGCGGACGTCGCGTCGGGCAGGCGCTCGTCGGGCGTGTAGCCGAGAAAGGCGAGGGTGACGTGAAGGTTCTCCGGCGGGACGCGGCGAAGACCGGGCAGACCCTCGGGAATGAGCTGCGACGCGCGTACGGCCAAAGACGAGGGCAGGGGGATCGCGATGAAAAGCCGCACGCCGATGACGCTAGCTCGGGTGCTACAAGCTCGCGGCGTGCACCTGGTCGCTGATCAGCAGCGCGAGGAACGCGACGGCGAGGAGCGCGGTGACCCCCCAGAGCGCGGCGGTGCGCAGTGCTTCGCTCTTGTCGAACCGCGCCAACGTCGCGACGATCAAATCAGCCACCGGCAATCAGTACAAGCAAGCGGCGTGCCGTTCGTTATGTATGCGTGCGTCGGGTAACCGAGCGTGCTACGCACAGTCGATTCGACTTATGCCGGCGTCGGCGCGGGAGCGGGACCCTTTCCCTTTTCGCCCTTCTCGCGGCGACGCTCTTCGCCGGCAGGGGCGCCGGGAGGCGTCTGGTCGGGCGTCGCTGCGGCGACCGGCATGCCTTGGTCGCCCTCCTCGAAGAGCTTGTTGAACTCGTCCGACTCGAGCGTCTCCTGCTCGATGAGCTTGTTGACCACGAGGTCGAGCTTCTCGCGGTTCTGCGTAAGGACCTCGTATGCCCGCTGCCTGGCGCGGTCGACGATGTCGTGCACCTCGGAGTCGATCACCTTCGCCACATCTTCGGAGTAGTTCCGCTCCTCCTGGATCTGTCGGCCGAGGAAGATGAGCTCGTCGGTCTTCCCGTACTGCAGCGGACCGAGCTTCTCGCTCATCCCGAACTTCGTCACCATCTGGCGCGCCATCTCGGTCGCCTTCTCGATGTCGTTCGAGGCTCCGGTCGTGGCGTCGCCGCCAAGGTGCAGCTGCTCCGCGACCCAGCCCCCGAGCGCGGCGGCGATGTCGTCCTCGAACTCGTGCCGGGTGCGGAAGTAGCGGTCCTCCTGCGGGAGCGACCAGGTGACGCCCATGGCCATGCCTCTGGCCACGATCGAGATCTTGTGCACCGGGTTGGTGTTCTTGAGGAGCTTGAAGCAGAGCGCGTGGCCGGCCTCGTGGTAGGCCACGATCCACTTCTCCTTCTCGGTGATGACGCGCGAGCGACGCTCCGGGCCGAGGGCCACCTTCTCGAGCGCCTCCTCGAAGTCGATCTGCGCGATCTGCTTCTTGTTGCGGCGCGCCGCGAGGATCGCGGCCTCGTTGACCACGTTCGCCAGGTCCGCGCCGGAGAAGCCGGGCGAGATCTGGCCGATGCGCAGCAGGTCGACGTTCTTGTCGAGCGGCTTGCCGCGGACGTGGACGTCGAGGATGGCCTTGCGGCCCTTGATGTCGGGCCGGTCGAGCACGACCTGCCGGTCGAACCGGCCAGGACGCAGGAGCGCCGGGTCGAGGACGTCCGGACGGTTGGTGGCCGCGACGACGATGACGTTCGTGCCGGTGTCGAAGCCGTCCATCTCGACGAGGATCTGGTTCAGGGTCTGCTCGCGCTCGTCGTGCGAGCCGCCGAGGCCGGCTCCGCGCTGGCGGCCGACCGCGTCGATCTCGTCGATGAACACGATGCACGGCGCGTTGCGCTTCGCCTGGTCGAACAGGTCGCGCACCCGCGAGGCGCCGACGCCGACGAACATCTCGACGAACTCGGAGCCCGAGATCGAGAAGAAGGGGACGCCGGCCTCGCCGGCGACGGCCCGTGCGAGCATCGTCTTGCCGGTGCCGGGCGGTCCGACGAGCAGCACGCCGCGCGGGATGCGCGCGCCGAGCGAGCTGAACTTCTCCGGATACTTGAGGAACTCGACCACCTCGGTGAGCTCCTGCTTGGCCTCCTCGACCCCGGCGACGTCGTCGAAGGTCACGGTGGGCTTGTTGCCGATGAACATGCGCGCGCGGCTCTTGCCGAAGCTGAGCGCCTGGTTATTCGTGCCCTGGGCCTGCCGCATCATGTAGAAGAAGAAGCCGCCGATCAGCAGGACCGGCAAGAGGCTTAGCACGATCGAGCCGACCACCGACAGGGTCTGGCTGTCCTTCTCGTACTTGAGGTCCACCCGCTGGGCCGGGTTGGTGGCGTTGTAGTCGAGGACCGTCTTGGCGAAGATCTCGTCCGGTTCCTGGATGGTCGTCTGCTCGCGACTGCCACTCGTGAGCTCGATCGTGGCGCTGTTGCCGGTGATGATCACCGACTTCACGCGGCCGGCCTGAACGTCCTGAATGGCGGCTGACAACCCGACAGTCTGGACGGACGGCGTCTGCGACCGGTAGGCGTACAGGAGCGCGAGCCCCATCACCACCAGCAGCAGCGTCAGGATGCCGTTCTTGAAGATCCGGTTGTCGAGGTTCAGCTGGATGGTCCCTTCCGCGGCCGGCCTGCGGTCGCTTCCGCTTTCGATGCTACTTCCCTAACGCGGGGCCCCCAAAGGACGTTCCCCATCTGCTTCGGAGCCGCTACCGCAAGCCGTGTTCCGCCGTGCGAACGAGGCGGTGGCATCAAGAACGGGACCCAGAACACGCCGGTTTCGGTCGCGATTACCGGCCAAAACGGCCTGATCGCCGCGGGGACTTTCGCATCGGTGAAGAGATCCTGGAGCTTGCGCCGGCCGGCGCCGATCCGGTCGCCATCCTCGCGCCGGCGGACCACGAGACTTTTTAGGATGTTCTCAGGTACCAAGGCTTCGCTGTCTCCGTCGGCGGCGCTTTCGTCGGCGGTTCCGAAGAAGATCCGCCAGCCGTTCCATTCGATGTCGCGACCCGGTTCGAGGGGCGTCTCGGCCTCGCCGCCGGGCTCGGTTTCGGCGGTGACGATGCGGAGCACGCCGTACTCACGTACGGCGCGGCCACCCGGAAGATCGAGCGAACGCGATCCATTCGTAGTCGCAGCAAGCCGCGAAAGTGCGGCACGATGGCGCGCCGCGAGGGTCCGGCCGGTCGCGCGGGCCCACGCGAGCGCGAGCGCTCCATCGCGAAGCTCCCCGGCGGGCAGCGCGTCGAGCGCGATGCCTTCAGGCTTTGTTGCGCCATCCAGCGACGCCGCGGCGGCGCTCGCGTCCGTCGCGTTCAGCGACGCCGCCGCATCGGCGAACCGCGCGATCGCGTCGACGACGCGCGGGTTCAGCTTCGCGAGCTCCGGAAGCACCTTGGCGCGGAGCCGGTTGCGAGCGTAGCGAAGCGATCGATTCGTCGGATCGATGCGTGGACTGATCCGAGCCGCGCGACACACGGCGACGGTGTCATCTCGACCGATGGCGAGGAGCGGCCGCGCGATCCCGTCGCGGAGCGGTCGCATCCCGGCGAGCCCCGCGAGACCCGCACCGCGCACGAGGTGGAGGAGCACGGTCTCCGCCTGGTCGTCGCGGGTGTGCCCTGTGGCGATCGCGGTCGCGCCGATCTCGCGGGCCGCGCGCCGCAGGAACGCGTACCGCGCCTGGCGCGCATCGTCCTCGCTCTTCGTCGGTCGCTCCGCCCGGCCGACGCGGATCGGTGCGCCGACGCGGTTGGCGAGCTTCGCGACGAAGTCCGCGTCGAGCGCGTTCTGGCGCGGCCGCGTGCGGTGGTCGAAGTGCGCGACATGGAGCACGAGTCCGAGCTCGTCCGCGAGATCGGCGAGCAGGAGCAACAGCGCTGTGGAGTCCGCGCCACCGGAGACCGCCACGACGAGGGGACCGGGTTCGAGGATGCGGTGCGCGTGGATGTAGTCGCGGACGGTCGCGCGGATGTGCGCTGGGATCAACTGGTGGCTGGGGTGGGGATTGGACCCACGACCTGGCGGTTATGAGTCGCCTGCTCTGACCACTGAGCTACCCAGCCGGGTTGCGATCCAATTCTAGAGTTCGCGTGTGCTCGATATGCGCGCGATCTGTGAGGTCTGCGGTCACACACGGCGGTGGCACGATCGAGCCGCGGCGCGCCCACTTCTCGGGGCAGAGCCAGGTATCGAGCGTCCCTGTTACCGCGAGGTCGGCGGCGCGCCATGCCGGTGCGTAGGGTTCCGGGAGTCGGGCGAGATCGCGGTCCCTCCGGTGAGCGCTTCGCGTAGACCCGATGCGCTGCGCGGAGCGCAAACTCTGGCGCTCGTTCTCGTGTTCGTCGTGCTCGGTTTGATGCTGCTCTATGCGTACCGATCGCAGACGCCCTCGGTGTTTACCGTCCCCATGAGCGCGGCGATCCAGGACGTGCAGGCGGGCCGCGTCGTTTCCGTGACGATCGCTGGAGAGCAGGGGACTCTCGAGCTCGCGAGTGGGTCGCGCGAGCGAACGACGGTCCCACAGCCGGACGAGGTCTTCGCGAAGGCGGTGCTCGACTACAACGCCACGCACCCGCAGAAGGTGAATCTCAGGTACGAGAACGCGAACGGCCCGCTCCAGACGGTCGGCCCGGTATTGCTAAGCATGCTCCCCATCTTGCTGATCGCCGCTCTGGTGTTTCTCGTGCTTCGGACACAGCCCCGGACGTAGGCGCGGACGGACGCGGTGCCCGTCGCGGCGCAGGCGCTCGAGAAACTCTGCTTCGGTCATCGCGTACTTGCGACGATTGCAAGGCCCGCATGCGGGCAGGATGTTATCGATCAGATTGGACCCGCCTCTAGCGAGAGGGACACGATGGTCTGCCTCGAGCGGTCCCTCGCTCCCGCAATAAGCGCAGCGACCAAGCCAAAACCTGGCGAGCGCATGCCATTGCGCCACCGAGTATCGTCCGGCCGCTGCGACCTTACGGGCTCGCCGCCGAGCCGCGAGAGCGCGCCTCAGGTCGCGGTGGGTCCGCTGATACTCCGAGAAGTACTTCGCAAGCGCCTCGCGATGGCGAGCGTAGTAGGCGCGCGAATCTTCGTTGTGTTCCGTCGGATGTCGTTCCCGCCACCGTCGCATCGCGGCGCGGGCTTTATCCGGATTGTGACGAATCCAATCGCGAGCATAGGCGCGACGTCGCTCAGGATCCTTGTGGGGCATCGACCTCGAATACCAGAACACGAAGAGCGTGCCAATAGGACTCAGAGAGAACGAAGCGCAGCCTTCCGGCTGCGCCATCTGTTGCGGGGGGACGATTCGAACGTCCGACCTTTGGGTTATGAGCCCAACGAGCTACCGCTGCTCCACCCCGCGCGCTCATTTTATCCGTTCTCGTCTGGGCTCGCTCGTGACAGCGACAGCGCTATCGCGGTCCGAAGAAGAAGGCGATCCACCGCTCGAGTCGCGACGGCCCCGCCTTCACGCTCGCCGCAGATCCAGCGCTCCCCTGCTCGTTCCTCTGCACCGCATACAGGGACTCGTTCGCACCGATGTACCCGAAATCACGCGCCTTCTGCACGACGTAATCGTCCGTGTGCTGGTTGCTGATCACCTGTCGCAGCGCGTCACCCTGCGCCTGCGCCGCCGTGATGTCGGCGTGGAGGCCGGTGATCTCGCGTGCGAGCGCGTTCGCCTGCACGGTGATCCCAACAAACGCCGCCGCGAGCACGAGACCGGAAAGGCACAGCGCGAGCGCGACCACCGAACGCCACCGGCGCGCACGCGTGGGCGGTGATCGATGCGCGCGATGCCGATGCATCGCCCGCATCATGCAGTACGGACCAGCTCCGGGGGAAGGGGTGCGCCCTCGTGACCGGCGGCGCGGTATGCGCACCATCCCAGCACGCCCAGCCAAGAGACAGCGGCCTCGGTATCGCGCAGGCGGCGCGTGAACCCCGCCACCACGATCGTCGGCTCGCCGGTGATGATCCCGGCGTCGTTGCGCGATTCGTCGAGGGTTCCCGTCTTGTGCGCCACCTTTGCGCCGTGCGGCAGGTAGCGGCGCAGCATCGACCGGTCCTGGCATTGCGCCAGCAGCGCGAGGACGGCATCGCTCGCCGCGCGGCCCTCGCACTCGCCGCGCATCAGTCGCAGCAGCAGCGCGGCCGTCTCGCGAGCGGTCATGACGTTCTCGTGGCCGCGCTTCGCCGCTTCGAAGTCGAACATGGCGCGGGCGAGGAGGCTGTGCGGACAACCCCATTCGCGCATTCGCTCGTTCACCCGAGCGATCCCAAAGCGCTCGATCAGCCTGTTCGTGGCGGTGTTGTCGGAGACGATGATCGCGAGCATCGCGAGGTCCCGGAGGCTCGACGTCTCGACGTCGCGAAGATGCCTCAGCACGCCGCTGCCATCGATCCGATCGCCAACCGGTAGGCGCTCCTCGAGGTCGATGTGTCCACGCGCCGCGTCCGCATAGAGCGCCATGACCAACGGGAGCTTGATCACCGAGGCCGCGGGGAACAACTCGTCCGCGCGTTCGCAGAAAAGCTCGCGACCATCGAGATCGCAGGCGAATGCGCTCGCTTCGCCGGGCAGCGAGCGCAGCGCGTCCCGTGCCGCGGCGAAGAATTCGCTCACCCTGGCGAGCCTACCGCCCGCTAGGGCGGGCATACGCTCGTGAGATGAGGTTGGTGGCGCTCGCTCTCGTCGGCATCGCTCTCGTCTCGTGTCTGCCCCAGCAAGGGACGAGCTCACCCACGCCGACGGCGAGGCCAACCGCAGCCCGGCCCCGCTTCGAGCTCGCCTCGTACATGTACGCCCTGCAGACGAAAGGCAAGATCCGCATCGCCGTGCTCGAAAACGCGCCGCCGTTCGCATTTCGCGAGCCGAATGGCACGTACAGCGGGTTCGAGGCTGATCTCGGACGCGAGCTGGCGAAGGCCATCTTCGGGCCGCTGCCGAACGAGGATTCGGTCATCGAGTGGGTCGCGGTCGACCGCTCGACCGCCGTGAATGCGCTGGCGGGCTTACCGAGCCCCGCCGCGGATGTCTCGTTCGCGTCGATCATCCCGACGCCCGCGAGCTCTTCGGCGGTGGACCTCTCGGATCCGTACCTGTTGAGCGGCGAGCGGATCCTCATCGCGGCGACGAATGACGAGATCAAGGACATCCCCGATCTCGACTCGCAGACCGTGTGCGTCACGCAGGGCACTTCTGTCGGTGATGACGTCCAGATGGCGAATGAGTTCGCGAAGACCCTCACGCTCGACTCCTACGCCTCGTGCCTTGGCGCGCTCCGGCGGAGTCAAGTCGACGCGATCGTGGCCGACGAGGCGACGTGCTGGCAGCTCATGAAAGAGGACCCGGGGACGAAGCTGGTGGGCCGTTACCTCACCACCGAAGAGCACGCCATCGGCGTCAAGAAGAGCGCCGCCAACGACCGGGAAGGGTTCCTCTCCTTCATCGACGGCTGGCTCGCTGGCGCCATCCGCGACGGGACCTGGGCGCGTCTCTATGGCTTGGACATCTCTCCCTTCTCGAAGGAAACGAAGACGACCCCCGTCCCCTGAGCGCAAGCACGCGCCGATGTATGAGCCGGTATGGATGCCGCGTTCCGCCGGGTGATCGACGAGAGCTGGATCGACGACTGGATGGAGGAGTGGCGTGACTGGGGGCACTGCACCGTCCGCGCGAAGTGGACGATGGATGGCGCGACCACGCTCGCTGAGGCGGCGGCACGGTTCCGCGAGCGAGCGGACGAGCTCGACCAGCTCGCTCGACGCGGCTTCGAGCTCGAACAAGCGGTGCAGGACGACTACGGATTCCTGATCCGGCCGGGCGAGGAGTCGCCGATGCGGCTCGTGGAAGACGAGGAGTGAGCGCTCGTTCGCGATCGGACGAGCGTTCTCCCCACGGGGCCATGGAGGAGTGCCCGGACTGCGGCAGCGTCACATTTCGTGGCGCATGGGCGATCGATGGCGCACGCACTCTCCCCGAGGCAGCGCTCATGTTCCGCGAGTACGCCGACGAGATCGAAGACCTTGCGGCCGCGGGTTACGTGCTACGCGACCCGATCCAGCACGACCTCGGCTATGCGCTGCGCCCTGAGGACGGCGAGGAGGACGAATGAGCGACCATCCGTGCCTGCACGCGATCCCTGGTGGCAAGTCCAGCGACACCGACGTCCTCGACCGCGAACGACGCGACGGCGTTGGCGAAGCGGGCGGCCTCCTCGAGCACGCCGCCGTCGGCAAGTGCCAGTGCGAGACCCGCGCAGAACGCGTCGCCGGCGCCCGTCGGATCCACCACGCGATCAGCCGGGAAACCGGCTATGAGGACCTCCCGCCGGTCGCGTAGGACCAAGGCTCCGCGCTCTGCGACGGTGACGATGACCGGGGCGGTGCGCGCCCAGTCGCGGGCGAGGTCGATGTCGGAGTCGATGTCCTCCTCGCTCACCACCGCGACGGTCACGCGCGCGAGAATCGTGTGCGCTTCTTCCCACTCGCGACGGTGGATCGACCCGTCGGCCTCCCACGTCCGCAGGTAGCCCTGCGCGGCCATCACGCGCGGCACATCGCCGTAGAGCGCGAAGAGCGAGGGCTCGAGCTCGTGCGCGATGGAGGCGAAGACGACTGCGCGTGTTTCTCGCAGGGTCGCACTCACGTCCGCCGCGGAGATCGCCTTGGCGCGCGCCTTCAAGCGAAGACGCCGCCTGCCGTCAACGTAGCGGAAGGCGAACGTGGTGGTCACGGCGCTGTCGAGCGGATGGAACTCGATGCCCAGCTCGCGGCACCGTGCTGCCAGTCGCTCGCGCTCGTTCGGTCCGGCGCGCGTAAGGAGCGCGACGCGATCGCCGAGCCGCGCGGCGGCTGCGGCCGCGTACACGGCCGTCCCGCCGATGCGCCAGTCGTCCTCGCCCTCGAACTCGTCGCGCGCCGCATGACCGATCGTGACCAGGTCGAACATCAGACGTTGAAGAGCACGTGAAATACCTCGCCGTCCTGCACCGCGTAGGTTTTCCCCTCGGTCCGCATGATCCCGAGCTTCTTCGCGTTCGCCTCCGACCCCGCCTTGAGCAGCTCGTCCCATTTGATGACCTCGGCCCGGATGAAGCCGCGCTCGAGATCGGAGTGGATCGCGCCTGCGGCCTGCTGCGCCGGCGTCCCGCAAGGGGTTGTCCAGGCACGGACCTCGTCCTCGCCGGTCGTGAAGAACGAGCAGAGTCCGAGCAGCTCGTAGGTCGCGCGGACGAGCCTCTCGAGGGCGGACTCGACGAGACCGAGCTCGGCGCGGAACTCGGCGGCTTCCTCGTCTGAGAGCTCCGCCATCTCCGCTTCGATCTTCGCGCAAACAGGGATGACGCTCGTCGCGCGATGCGCCGACGCGGCCTTGCGCACCGGCGCGAGGATGGCGTCGGGCGAGGCGACGTCGACCTCGTCGAGGTTCACCACGGCGAGCGTGGGCATCAGGGTCAGGAAACGGAAGCCGCGCATGGTCTTGCGCTCGTCCGCGTCGAAGTCGACGTCGCGTAGCGGCCGCTCGCTGGCGAGCGCGGCGGCAGCCTTCGCGAGGACCGCCTTCTCGCGCTCCTTCGTCTCTCGCTCGAGACCCTTCGCCGCGCGGAGCTCCGGCTCGATGCGCTCGAGGCGGCGCTCGACGACCCCGTGATCCGCGAAGAGCAGCTCGAGCTCGACGCTGGCGAGGTCCCGCACCGGATCGATGGAGCCGTCGACGTGCGGAACGCTGGGATCGCGGAAGGCCCGCACGACGTGGACGATCGCGTCGGCGGTGCGGAGATCGCCGAGCTTCTGCGGAGAGATGCCTTGCCCCGGTTCTTTCGCGTGCGCGAGACCCAGGTCCCGGTACAGCACCTCGGCGTGCGTGGTCTTCTTCGGCTTGAAGAGCGCCGCGAGCTCATCGACGCGGTGGTCGGGCACCTTCGCGATGCCGACATTCGTCTCGGCCTCCGCGCCGGAGAACGACCCCGTCTTGGCATGTCCGCCGGTGAGCAGGTTGAAGAGGGTGGTCTTCCCAACGTACGGCAGCCCCGTGATCGCCGAGACGACGTTCACGGGAGCCGCGTCTCGCGCACGTCGGGCGGGTCCTCCTTGAAGATCGCACGGGCGATCTCGCGGAAGCGCTCCGCGGGACCGGTCGCGAACACCTCATGCACCGCGGTGCCGCCGGCTCGGGTGAGTCGGTGCGATGCGAGGACCTCGCGGACCGCAAGTGCGGTCGTCGTGGCCGAGTCGACGACGCGTACGTCGCGGCCGGCCACCCGCTCGATCTCCCGGCGGAGCAAGGGATAGTGGGTGCAGCCGAGGAGGACCGTGTCGACGACCGGCCGGACCACGCCGCCCTCGGTGAGCAATGGTCCGACGTACTCGCGCACGGCCGCTAGCGCCTCGGGGCTCCCGGCCTTGCCGGCCTCGACGAGCGGCACCAGCTTCGGGCAGGGCTGCTGAGCGACGTCAACGAGCGGATCGAGATCGCGCAGCGCGCGGATGTACGCGCCCGAACGCACCGTGAGCGCCGTGGCGAGCACGCCGACCGCTCGCCGCGACGTCGCCGTCAGCGCCGCGGCCGCTCCGGGGCGTACCACGCCGATCACCGGGAAGACGTTCTCGTCACGGACCGCCTCGAGCGCCACCGAAGTGGCGGTGTTGCAGGCGATGACCACGAGCTTGCAATCGCGGCCGGCGAACCAGCGCATCGCCTCGCGCGTGAAGCCGACCACTTCCGCGGGCTCGCGGGGGCCGTAGGGCATGCGCGCCTCGTCGCCCAGATAGATCGTGGACTCCGCTGGAAGCTGTCGGCGCAGCTCGCGGAGGACCGTAAGCCCTCCGACGCCCGAGTCGAAAAGGCCGATCGGCCGGTCGGCGTCGGCGGCGCGCATGTCGGCTAGTGCACTAACGGCGCTGCTGTGTGACGAGCGAGTTCGCGAGCGAGTCCATGGCCTTCGAGACCGCCGAGTTGGGGCTCGAAAGCACGAAGGGCTGTTGCTTGTTGAGCGACTCGGCGACGGTCTTCCAATCGGTGGGGATCTCGGCGACGACCGGCAGATTCAGCGTGTGCTCGATCCCGCCTTTCGACATGCCCGCCATCGAGTCGGACTGGTTCACGACGAGGAGGATCGGCTTCGTCCCCTTGTAACCGAGGGCCTCGAAGGTATCGACCGCGGCCTTGGTGTTGGCGACGGAAGCCTGCATGTACGTGACGATGAGCAGGATCACGTCGGCTGCGTCGAGCACCGCGAGGGTGTCGTCGGTGAGACGCGAAGGCGCGTCGACGACCACGTAATCGTGATCCTGCGCGAGCATGGTCATCGCGTTGGCGACGTCGGGAGCGGCCATGAGGTCGGCCTCCTCCGGCCGCGACGGTCCGAGCAGCACCGCGATGCCCGAAGGCCCCTCCCAGAGCACTTCGCTGAGCGACGTCTTCATCCCTTGGCCCGTCGGAAGATCGACGATGGATCGCGTCGACGGGGGCACCTGCAGCACGTAACGGAGCGATCCGAATTGCATCACGCCGTCCATCAGCGCAACGGAGCTGCCGCGGCGACGAAGGATCGTCGCGAGGTTCACGGCGATCGTCGTCTTGCCCGAGCCGCCCTTCGGCGAGTAGCAGACGATCATCTTTCCCTTCGGACGGATCGCGCCCTTCGGCGGGATCGCGAGCGCGTTCGCGAGCTCGATCGCGCCGCCCGGCAAGACGAACACGGCGTCGACGCCCTGATCCGGCTTGGGATCGACCGGTCGCTGCGGGACGGTGACGATGATGATCCGCGTCCCTGGCGATACCGACCGGATCCGCTTGGCGAGATCGAACCCGGTGACCTTCCCCTGAAGCAAGGCATCGATCATCACCACATCGGGCTTCTCGGTGGTGATGCGCGTCATCGCGGAGTCCGGGTCCTTTTCCGCGCCGACGAGCTCGGCTTCCTTCTCGCGCGCGAGCATCTGCTGCAGGTGCTGCGCGACCTGCGGCAGGTCCTCGATGAGCAGGACTCGTTTCATGCGGCGCGAGTGTATGTGGAGGCTCGCCGCAGAGTCACGCTGGCAGCCGCCGCGGTGATGAGGGCGAGGGACACGAACGAGACGACGACGCCGCCAGTTACGCCCTGCCAGTACCACTCCGGATACAGGCGCAACAGGTTGCTCGTAGCCGGATCGAAGAGGAAGTTCCCCTGCGGAAAGAAGACCTCGTGGAAGAGCAGGAACAGCGGATCGAACGCCAGCGCCGCAGCGATGCCAACGATCAGAACGATCCCCGCGGCGGCGAGACTCGCGTCCCGAACGAGCATCGTTGCCCTCCGTTGCCCGCGCGCACGGGTCAGGCGAAAGGCGACGATGCCGAGGGCGAGGACCGCGACCGTCTCGGCGCCTCGAAAGACCGAGCGAACGTCGGCCATGTGCGCGTACTCGTCGGAAGTGAAGATCGGTCCCGTGCCATACGCGATCGGCGGGTTCGCTGCGGCGCCGATCACGTACGACGCCCACGCGTGATGCCAACCGATCCACGTGTCGATGTTGGCCGTTGCTTCGACGCGGGAGCCGTCCGGCTGGCGCGGGACGAGAATCGTCGTGCTCGTGCCACCAGCCGCCTTCGCGAGCGCCGCATAGGCCCAATCGCCGCTCCACACGAGCGCGAGTGCGACGAGCCCGACGATCGCGAGGGCGATGGCGAACACCGCGACATCGACACGATGCGATCTCACGCGGGGATCGCGCCGAGACCTGGACGAGATGGGAAGACAAATCGTCCGCGCTTGACCGCGACCGCGCGGAACGGGTCGTCGGTGATGAGGAGATTTCCGTCGAGGTCACACCAGTCGACGGCGGGCGCGAGGTGTGCGGCGGCCGCGATCGCGACGCTCGTCTCCGCCGCGCGGCAGCCGAGCATCACCTTGAGCCCGCGGTCGTGGGCGGCCTCGATCATCGCGCGAGCCGCGAGGACGCCGCCGCATTTCTGGAGCTTCACGTTGATGCCGTCGCAGCGGTCCGCGAGCTTCGGCACGTCGCTCGCGCGGACGGCCGCTTCGTCGACCACGATCGGAAGCTCGGAGCGCTCGCGCACACGCCGAAGGCCATCGAGGTCCTCCGGCGCGATCGGTTGCTCCACGAACTCGATGCCGAACGGAACGAGCCGCGCGATGCGCTCAGGTGCTTCGTCCGCGCCCCAGGCCGCGTTCGGATCTACACGGATGGTCCCCGTGAAGCGTTCGCGTATCGCGCGGAGGATCGCGACGTCGTCACCTCGTCCCAGCTTGACCTTCAGGATCGCGAAGCCCATCACGGCGGCGTTCGCCGCCCGACCCGCCATGAGCTCGGGCTCGTCGATCCCGACCGTGAACGACGTCGGCGGCGGCTCCGCCGGCGCGAGGCCGAGAAGGTTGCGGAGCGGCACCCCCGCGGCGAGCGACGCGCGGTCGTGCGCCAGGATGTCGATCGCGCAGCACGCCGCACCGCCATGAGGGAAACGCTCGTCGAGGCGAGCTCCGAGAGAAGCGATGTCCTCGGGGTCTTCCGGCAGCAGCGAAAGCCCATCATGGATGTCGCGCTCGACCGACTCGGCGGTTTCGCCGAAGAACGCATCGGGCACGCCTTCTCCGCGCGAGATGCGGTCCCCCTCCTTGAGCTCGACGAGCACGACCTTCTTCGATGTGTGCTTTGCCCGCGATATCTCGAAGGGAACAGCGAGATGGAGCTCGACCGTGCGGATGGTGGCGTTCACGCGGGGACAGCGCCGCGGATCGCCTCCGCAAGACGATCGGCCCCTGCGACACCTTCGCGGATCGGATCGGCGGCCGGAAGCTTGGTCGCATGGGTCGCGCCGCCGATTTCGGAGCGCGCATGCTCGGGACTCATGCCGATCGTATTGAGGGCGATCGCCACCACGCGCGCCCGCGGGTACCCCGGCGGCCGCCGCCACTCCGCGGCGTCCTCATAGATGCGCACGAGATCGCGAAGATCGCGCACGGGCAGGCCTTCGCGCTCATAACCTTTCATGGTCTGCCTGAACGCCGCGTGGCACAGCACCATGGCGTCCGGCCCGGCCCCGTGGAGTAGCCCGAGCGTCACGCCAGAGAACCCCGGATGGGTCAAGGATCCCTGGCCTTCGACGATGACCCAGTCGGCACGCTCGGCGGCGTCGCACACCATCCGCTCGGTGGCGCCGGCAACGAAGTCGGCGACGACCGCGTCCACGCTGATGCCCTCGCCTGCGATCGCGATGCCGGTCTGGCCCGTCGCAACGAAGGCCGCTCGCTCGCCGGCGCGTTCCAGAGCGCGAACGATCTCGAGCGACGCGGTCATCTTCCCGACCGCCGCATCGCTTCCGACGGTGAGCACGACCCGCGCACCATCGCGGTGCCGACGGTGGCCGCCGATCGGAAGGTCGGACGGAGGCTCGCGGAGCTCACGCACCGTGCCGCCGCCGCGCTTCGCGGCCTCCGCGAGGTGCGGATCCGAGAGGACGCGCTCGTGCAGCCCGTTCCATACCGCCAACCCCCGCTCGAGCGCCCGCGCGATAAATGGCCGGTACGAATCCGCGATGCGCCCGCCCGCGGCCGCGGTCCCGATGAGCAGGACGTCGGCGCCGAGCGCGATCGCGTCGTCGACGGTCGCGACCACAGGCACGCCGGCGCCGATGCCAACGTGTCGCGCCGCATCGGTCCCTGCCTTCGTCGAGTCGACGACCGCGACGACGGGATACGGCGCGTAGCGCAGGACGCCGATCGCGGTCTTGGCCGTGGCCGGCGCGAACTGCCCCTCCGCCAGGATCGCGACTTGGGGGGCTTTGCCCCCCAGCCCCCGGTTCACCGACCTCCTAGGTCGCGGCCGTGGCGGAGGAACCGCCCGGCGCGTTCGCGCGTCGTCTCGCCCCGATCGAGGGCAACGGCGCCGTTGACGATGACCTGCTCGATGCCGACCGGATAGCGATGCGGATCGTCGTACGTCGCCGTATCGACGATCGTCGCTGGATCGAACACGACGAGGTCCGCTCTCGCACCTTCGCGGACGATGCCGCGATCGCGAAGGCGGAGCCGCGAGGCAGTCAGGCCGGTCATCTTGCGGACCGCGTCGACGAGCGTGAGCACCCTCTCCTCGCGCACGTACTTTCCGAGCACGCGCGCGAATGTGCCGTAGGAGCGCGGATGCGGTTTGCCGAACGAGAGCGGGCCGTAGGGCGCGTTCGCACGCGAGTCGCTTCCGATGGCGACCCAGCGCTTCGCCATGACATAACGCACGTCGTCCTCGTTCATGGAGTGGTGAACGATGTCGACCGCCCCCTCGTGCTCGATGAGCGCGTCTGCGGTCCACTCGAGGGGGTCGCGTCCCGCGGAACGCGCGAGGTCGGCGACGCTCTTCCCGGCCCATTCGGGATGCTGGCGAGCGCGCGCGATCACGATGCGGTCCCAGGCCCTGCCGGTCTCGACCTCTTCGCCGCGGATCCGCTCGCGCACCGCAGGATCGGCGAGGCGTTCGCACATCCTGGCGGTCCCGCCTTCGTGCACCCAGTTCGGGATCGTTACCGCGAGGCCCGTCGACGACGCCGTGTACGGGTACTGATCGGCCGTAACGTCGACGCCTGACCCACGCGCCTCGTCGATGAGCGCGGTGGACTCGCGTACGCGGCCCCAGTTCTTCTGCCCCGCGGCCTTGTGGTGCGAGAGCTCGACGCGCACCCCAGACCGCCGGCCGATCTCGATGTTCTCCCCGACGGCTTCGAGCAGCTTCGTCGACTCGTTGCGGATGTGGCTGGCATAGAGACCGCCCTTTTCCTTCACGACTTTGCCGAGTGAGGCAAGCTCCGCCGTGTCGGCGAAGGCGCTCGGCGGGTAGATGAGCCCGGAGGCAAGGCCGATCGCACCCTCGTCCATCGAACGTCCGAGGAGCGTGCGCATCCGGTCCAGCTCCTCTGCGGTCGCTGGGCGCGCCTCGGCTCCCATCACGCACGAGCGCAGCGTGCCGTGTCCGACGAACGAGCACACGTTGATCGCGGGTTTGACGCGATCCACAGCGTCCGCGTACTCCCCAAACGACGACCAGGTCCGCTTCACGGCGAGACGCGCCAGCTCGCGATCGAGCTCGGCCTCGGCGAGGCCGCTCACGGGCGCGCTCGACCCGCCGCAGTTCCCGCACACCACCAGGGTGACTCCCATGTGCAGCGCGCTCTCCAGGGCGTCGTTGACGAACATCGCCTCGTCCGAGTGCGAGTGGATGTCGATGAAGCCGGGCGCGACCACGTGTCCGGCGGCGTCGGTGACACGCGCGCCGTCGGCCGCGAGGTCACGTCCGACCGCCGCGATCCGTCCATCGCGCACCAGCACGTCGGCGCGGCGCTCGGGTGCACCCGTGCCGTCGACGACCGTGCCGCCCCGCATGAGCAGGTCGGCGCTCACGTGCGGCGGCGCTCCCTCCCGGTCCCCCGCTCCTTGCGCTTGCCGACGGCGAGCAGCTTGCGCGAGGCGGCGTCCACTGGGCCGCCGTCGTAGTCGCCGTGAAGGCTCTCGACCTTGAACCCGGCCTCGCTGAACAGGAGCTCGGTCTCGCGCCGCCAGAGGTAGTGGAGCGTCGTCGTGCCGCCGACGCGGCGCACCGTGCCATCGTCGCCGATCTCCTCGAACCAGATCCGCTGCGTGACGCCGTCCACGTTCGCGCGCGTCGACGAGAATTTGCGCACGAGCCGGCCGGTCTCGGGATCTTCGCGCTCCCACTCATCGATGACGCCGCCTTCCATGCCCGCGATGAGATTCGGGTCAGGCTGGAAGACGTCGATCGCGAATCTGCCGCGCGGGGCGAGATGCTCGCGAACGCGCGCGAGGCACGCCCAGCGGTCGTCGGGCTTGAGCATCAGGAACGTGTTGGCGGCGATGAAGATGAGTGCGAAAGACTCGTCGAACGAGAACGCGCGCATGTCGCCTTCGACCCACCGCACCTCAACATTGGCACGCCGCGCCCTCCGTTCGGCGCGTTCGAGCATGGCCTGCGACCGATCGAGACCGACGACCTGGTGCCCGTCCTGCGCCAGCGGAACCGCGATGCGGCCGGTCCCGCAACCGAGCTCGAGGATCGGCCCGCCCGTGCGCCGGGCGAGCCCGCCGAACCATTCGACGTCCGCAGACCCTTCCAGCGGGGCGCTGTCGAGGTCGTAGAGCGCGGCCAGACGTGCTGCGTCTTCGGGGCGGCGGTCGGCGCCCTGCCAATCAGCTCCTGCGTCCGTCGTGTGCCTCCTTCGCGCGCTTGGCCATCGCGGGGTCCGCGAGCACGTCGAACGCGGTCATCGCCAGCGCCTTTGCGGCGAGCCGCATCGTCGCGAGGGCCGACGGCGTTTTCGCAGCCGCAGCGAACGCGACGGAGTGCGAGGGTACCGGCTCCTCGCAGATCGCGAGATACGGATGGATGCCAGGCAGCGCCGTCGTGACGTTCCCCATGTCGGTGGACCCGTGGGTGTCGGACGGGCGCCGCGGATGCAGCGTCCGTCCGAGGGACTGCGCGTTCTGCGCGAACGCGTCGGCGAGAGGTCGGTTCGTCTTCACCAGGTCGCACAGGTCGCTCCATTCGTGGCGGAGCTCGCAGCCGGTCGCGAGCGCCGCTCCTTCGAAGCACGCGAGCACTCTCTTTCGGAGCTCGGCGAGATACGATTCGTCGGGCGAACGCACCATGAGCCTCGCCGCAGCGCGGTCCGGAATGATGTTCGGCGCCTTTCCGCCGTCGGTGATGATCCCGTGAGCGCGCGAGTCGCTCCGCACGAGCAACCGCAGCGCCGACATCGCGCTCCACCCAAGAAGCAACCCATCGAGAGCGTTCACACCTTCATACGGCTCCGCCGCGGCATGCGCGGCCTTCCCGACGAACGTGACCTCGAGCGTCGCCAGGGCGAGCATCATTGGGTCGATCTCGTCCCGGTCGCCCGGATGGAACATGAGCGCGGCGTCGACCTCGGCGAAGACGCCTGCCTTCAGAAGGCGGACCTTTCCGTTGCCGCTCTCCTCGGCCGGACAGCCGATGAGTCGGACGCGACCGCGTGTTCCGTCGAGCGCGTCCCGCGCGGCCAGGAACGCCCCGACCGCCGCCGCGCCGATGAGGTTGTGGCCGCAGCCGTGGCCGAGACCGGGGAGGGCGTCATATTCCCCGAGGATCGCCACGAGGTCGCCGCCATTGCCTGCCTCGGCGACGAAGGCCGTCTCGAGGCCACCCGCGTGCCGCCGCACCATCGCCTGCTCCCGCTCGAGGTAGGCGCAAAGCGCGTCGGATGCATAACGCTCCTCGAACGCCAGCTCGGGATGTGCGTGGATCTCGAGGGCCAGCCGGTCGAGCTCGCCCGCGCGCGCGTCGACGCCCTGGGCGATACGTGTCTTCGCCTCGCCGGAACCCACGTCCGGCGAGGCTAACCCGAAGAGCGCAGCGGCCGCGCCGCGAGGACGATCTCCCCGAGGGCGAATCCGGCGACGACGAATCCCGCGGTGACGGGAGTGAGACCGTCGGTCGCGCGAAGCGAGGCGAGCGCTGCGACGAGTGCGCCGACCTCCAGACCGCGACGCAAAGCCCGGATCCACTGCGCACGGAGCACACGCCGTCGGCCGAGCGGCGCCCATCGCTCCTCGAGCCACAGCCCGACCAGCGCCGCTGTTGCGCCGATCGCGAGCGACGCGCCGGCGATGACCGCGATCACGGCGACGAGATCGGTCGGATCGCGCGTGCCGGCGACGAGCACGATGTCGGCGACGCCGGCCGCGCAACCGAAGGCGAGCAGCGGCTTGGTCAGCGCTCCGGCTCTCGTTCGACCCGCAGCGGGAGCGCCACCTGCTCTCCACCGGCGGCGATCGGGGCCTGGGCCAACGTCTCGATCGCGCCGGACGCGCGCGAAAGCGCGCGGTCGGTCTCATCGAACTTCTTCGTCGCGTTGTCAAGATGCCGGCCGAGCTGATCGTGCAGCTCGACGAAACGCTCGAACTCGCGGCGTACAGCGGCGATCCCCTGCTGCAGCTCGCGCGTGCGCTCCTGCATCGCCAGACCGCGCACACCGAGCGCGATGACCTGCAGGTACGCGAGCAGGGTGTTCGGCGACGCCGGTATCACATGACGCCCGGCGCAATACGCCGCGAGATCCGGCTCTCCCTCATCCTCGCGCAACACGATGTCGTAGAAGACGGCCTCTGACGGCACGTACATCAATGCGAAGTCGATGGTGCCGTCGGCCGGCGAGACGTACTTGGCGACCGCATCGATGTGACGACGGACCTGCGCGAGGAACGCTCGCCGCTTCGCGCGCCGCGCGGCATCGTCCCCGGCGCCGACGAGCGCGGTCCACGACTCGTTCGGGAATTTCGCGTCGATCGGGACGATCCTCCCGGCGTAGCGCACGATCGCGTCGACCCGCGAGCCGTCGCGGTACGTGTACTGGATCTCGTAGGCCGAATCAGGTAGGACATCGTGCAAGAGGCGCTCGAGAAGGAGCTCGCCGAAGCCGCCGCGCGCCTTGGGGGCGCGGAGCAGATCCTGCAGCGAGCCGATGTCTTTGGCGAGATCGCCGATCCGCTGACTCTGCTCGCCGAGCGTCCCAAGCTGCCGCGACAGCTCCGTCAGCGTCCGCTGCGTCGAGGTCGCTTGGGTCGCGAGATTCTGTTCCGCCGCTCCGAGCGAGCGATGGACCTCGGAGCGCAGATCCTCGATGGTCGTCGCGAGCAGCTGGACGTTTCCCTGAATCCCCTGCTGCGCCGCCTGAACCTGCGCCGAAACGCTCGCCGCTACCATCGCGCCGCTCTCGGGGATCGGGCGCCGCAACGCGATCGCGACGGCCACGGCAGCCACCGCGAGCGCCGCGACGGCGACGAGGACGATGGGCTCCATCGCGGCCGATTGTCGCGACGAACCGTCGATAGCACAAGTGTTCGACGAAAGATTCTCTGGCGCCGCTGTGGGCCGGCCGACGTTCCCCCGTCCGATGGTGCGGTACAACCTGCCGCCATGGGTACCCGGCCCCGACTCGACAAACGCACGACGGCGCTCTATTCCGCCGGCTCCATCGGTGCCGGCGCCTTCTACGCGTTCAACAACTTCGTCCTGCCGCCGATCCTCAACAGCTTCGGCGCACCCGACCTCCTCACCGGTCTTCTTTCGAGCACGCGGAGCATCGAAGGCGTCGTCATCCAGCCGACCGTCGGGGCGATCTCGGACCGTATCTGGACACCTCTCGGCCGCCGACGTCCGTTCATCGCGATTGGGATCGCGCTCTCGGCATTCTTCTTCGTGATCGCCGGTTTCTTCACCCACACGCTCATCGGGCTGGCGGTGGCGATCTTTCTCTTCTCGATCTTTTTCAACGCCGCCATCGACCCCTATGCCGCCCTCCTCGCCGACATAACCCCGGTCCTAGAGCGCGGCCTCCTCTCAGGCATCTCGTCCGCGATCCAGTACTTCTCGCAGGTGGTCTTCCTGCTCATCGTCTTTCTCGCGGCGCGGGCCGCGGGCGAGGTCCCACTCGCGATCTATGCGCTCGTTGGCGCCGTCATGGTCATCTCGTTTGCTGCAACCATAATTGGTATCAACGAGCGCCGCGAGCTCGTGGCGCGCAAGGAGCACTACTCCCTACGCCGATACGTCGGGGCGGTACTGGGTCAGCACGGCGCCATGCGCTACCTCGCGACGAACTTCGTCTACCAGTTCGGCATCAACGCCGTGCTGCCTTACCTCACGCTCTTCATCATCGAAGACATCCACCAGACCCAGGACATCGCCTTCGCGCTCGCGGGGCTGACGCTCCTCGTGACCGCAGCCTCCGCGGTGGTCTCGGGAAAGCTCGCCGAACGCGTTGGAACGAGGACGGTCCTCGCCATCGGCTGGACGATCCTCATCCTCGGCGCGGTCGGTGGAACGCTCGTCCGCGAGCTCGGGCCGACCATCGCGGTCATCGTCGTGGCCGGCATCGGCAACGGCGCGGCAAGCGCGGTCTCCTGGCCCCTCCTGACCGAGCTGATCCCGCCCGACGAGGCAGGGGTCTTCGCCGGCCTCAAGGCCTCGTCCGAATCGGTCGCGATCCCGCTGTCGGTCTTCGTCGCGGCAGAGATCTTCCTGCCGCGCTTCGGCTATCAGGGCATCTTCACGATGCTCGCGATCAACATCGCGATCGCACTCGTGCTCCTTCTTGCCCTTGTCCGGACGCCGCCACGGCCGGCGCTCCCGCCCGAACCGGCGGCCGCCTGACTGGCTGAAGGGTCGGTGCCGCCGGAACCAAATCGCGGCGCTGTTGTAGGGAAGGCAAGTGGCGCAAGGGCCATGCAGCCACCCATTGGAGGAACGCATGCGGCGCCTCTCGGTCATCGCAGTTGGCAGCCTTCTCGCGCTCGCCGCACTTGCCGGAACGGCCCTCGCGAAGGAAGGCGCGGTGAGCAAGCTCGATCAGCTGCCACCCGGCGGGCTTCACGCTGGGCAGAACATCACCGTCGGCTGGACGATCCTCATGGACGGCGTCGAGCCGTACAAGGCGGACACCACTGAGATCGTGATCCGCAACGGGACGGGAAAGGTCCTGTCTTATCCCGGGACGCCGGACGGCCCCGCCGGCCACTACACCGCCAAGGTCTACTTCCCGGCCGCGGGCACCTACAGCTGGCAGATCACCCAGGGCTCGTTCTTCGCCCCGTACGACCTCGGCCCGATCACCGTCCTCGGCCCGGTCGCGACGTCCGAGTCGCAGAGCGGCGCGCCGGCCCCGGCGAGTGACCCGCTCGGGCAAGCCATCCCCTTCGTCGCGCTGGCCATCGCATTCGGCGGCGCGATCCGACTCGCGCAGCTGATCCGCACCCAGCGACGCGCACCAGCGACCGCGTAACCCCACTGACCTGACTGGCAGAAGCAGGGAGCGGCGCGCTCCCTGCTTTTCTTTTTCGGAAGCAGCGCTCCGTCCGTGCGCAAGGACGCGGCTAGCCCGCGACGGCTGTGGCGGTGGCGGAGCGCGCCGTGAGCGAGCTCGGGCAGATCTGGTGATAGGGACATTGCTGGCAGGTGCGCAGGCTCTTCGGGTTCGGCAAGAAGTCGCGCGAGCGGATCCGCCCAGCCGTCGCGCTGACGAGCGCGCGCACCGCACCGATGCTGTCTTCGCTCGGGGCCACAGATCCGCGCTCGCCGCTCTCGAGGAAGTGCAGCACCGTGCGCACCGGCCTCTCGCCGTAGACGCGCTCGTGTGCGAGCGCGTAAAGCCGAAGCTGCAGGCTTTCGTTCGCGGCACGCTGTGCTCGACCGCTCCCCTCTTCGTCCGCGCCGGCTTTGTAATCGACGACGACGGCGCCGTCGTCAGCGCGATCGACGCGGTCCCATCGACCGACGACGCGATCGCTGCCGAGCATGAAGCTGAAGCGCTGCTCGACGAGCTCCGGCGGCGGAAGCGCGCGCTCCTGCTCGTGGAAGCGGCGCAGCGCGTCGAGCCCCGCCTGGAAGCGCTCGCTCTCGTGCGCCGGATTGATAAAGCCTTCGGCGAGCCACGCGGCGCGGAACACGGCCTGAAGATCCGCGAGCGTCGGCTTCTCGCCGTCGCGCTTCCGGCGCAGGTAGTCGCGGACCGCCTCGTGGAGCGCGAGGCCGTAGGTCATCTGCGGCGTCGGCAAGACCGGGATCTGCAGAACGTGTTTGAACCGGTAGAGGAGCGCGCAGCGCTGGTAGTCGTCGATCGCGTCGTAGGAGATCGTGAGCACGTCGTCGGCGCCGAGTGCGGGCAGCGGCGCATCGGCATCCGCAGGCGGGCGCTGGAAGCGCTGGAGCTCCTCGAAGACCCGCAGAGGGCCGCTCATCCGCGACGGCTCTCTGCCGAGCGCCTCGCCAATGAAGCGGCTGGGGCGCGACGGCCGCTGGAATCCGTAGTCGATCGCGTTCGCGAAGTAGAAGGTGTTCTGCGCGCGGGTGATCGCCACGTACGCGAGACGACGCTCCTCCGCGATGTGCCGGTCGCGATCGGGCACCGGAACGCGTGCGAGCGCGTCGGGAAGACGGAACGCGTCGAGGCGAGCCTGCCCGGGAATGCGCTCGTCGGTCGCATGCACCAGGAACACGACCGGGAACTCAAGGCCCTTCGCCTTGTGGATGCTGAGGACATTCACCTGGTCGCGCGAGGTCTCGAAGTCAGCGGCGACAGGGTCGTCCCCCGCCTCCCGCAGCAGCTCGAGGTGTGGGACGAAGAACGACGCGCGGTCCGTGGCGAGCGCGCGCCCCGCGCTCTGGACGAGTCGCAGGAACTTCGCGACGTTTCGGGCCTGCTCTTCGACGAGCGCCGAATCCGGGTCGAGATAGCGCTCGAGAAGCTTCGAGCGCTCGAGGAACTCATAGAGGAGCGCGGCCGTCGTCAGCTCCGCCGCGCGACCCGCGTAGTGCGCGAGGTCCTGGCAGAGCCGCGTCGCCGCTGCGACGGCCTCGTCGCTCGCGGCCGTCTTGCCCGCGGAGATCTCCTCGAACACGTCGCGCAGGGGCTTCTGGCGGCGCCCGCTTCCTTCCATCGCACGGGCGAGCTCGTCCGCGGGAAAGCCGTAAAGCGAGCTGACCGCGAGGTTGTAGACGTGCAGCGAGTCGGACGGGAGCGCCACCGCCGAGAGGAACGAGATGAGGAGCCGGATCTCCTGACGTTCGTAGAGCTGACCGCCGCCGGAGAAATGGGTCGGGATCTGTCTTTGCGCAAGGGCACGGAGGAAGGGCGTCGCGTCGACGTTGTTGCGGACGAGGATCGCGAACTCGCCGTAGCGGCGCTGCCGGCGGATCGCTTCGCTCGCGATGAGCTCGGCGACCGCCTCGGCTTCCTCGATCCCGCTCACCCGCTGGATGTGGTCGATGGCCGCGACGTCGCCCGCGGGCCGTCCCCGCAGGTGCTTGTCGATCGCGAGCGTCGCCTCGAGGCGATCCGGGTTCCGAGCGATGAGCCGATAGGCGGCATCGAGGAGGTCCTGTGGCGAGCGGCGGTTCTCGACGAGCGCCACGGTGCGCTGGTCCGGATATGCCTCGCGAAAACGGTCGAAGTTCCTTAGCGTCCCGCCACGCCAGGCGAAGATCGATTGATCGTCGTCGCCGACGACGGTGAGATTGCGATGCGGCTCGGCGAGGAGCCGCAGCAGCTCGAACTGAGCATCGTTCGTGTCCTGGAATTCGTCGACCAGGATGAAGCGGAAGCGTGACCGCAATCGCGACGCCGCCGCGGGATGGTCGCGCAGCAGCTTGAGCGTGAGCGCGATCTGATCGCCGAAGTCGACGACGCCGTGCTGCTCCTTCACGCGGGTGTAGGCCTCGAACGTCGCGGCGAGCTCCTCGTGCATCGCGGCCTCGTCCGTCTTCACATCGGCGTCCAGCGAATCTCCTGTGGCCTCGCGCATCGCGCGCGCATGCGCGACGTACGCCTCCGGCGATACGTCCTCGTCGCGCGCGCGGCCGAAGAGCTCGAGGAGTGCCCGAACGTGCGCGAGCGGATCTCCCGCCGGCCGGTATCGCTTGAGCGGGAGCGCGATGTTGCAGGTCGGGCAGCCGTAGAGGTGCTCCCGCACGAGAATGACCTGCTCAGCGGGCGACAGGACCCGAAGCTCGCCGGAACGTCCGAGCTCGAGAGCGAACTCGCGGAACACCTCGTCGCCGAAGCCGTGAAACGTACGGATGACCGCATCGTTCAGGCCGATCGGGGTGTTGATGTCGACCCGCTCCTGCATCTGCGATGCGGCTCGCTCGGTGAAGGTCACGGCCAGAATCTGGTGAGGCTTGGCGATGCCCGAGCTGATGAGATGGACGATCCGCGCGGTGAGCACGTGGGTCTTCCCCGTTCCGGCGCCGGCTACGACGAGAAGCGGGCCTTCGCCGTGATCGACCGCGCGCCGCTGCTCGGGCGTCAGGCCGGCGAGGATGTTGGGCTGCGGCTCACCAAGCCGGAAGCTGAGCTGCTCGGTCATCGATAGATCATACGTTCTATCTGGGAGAAACCCGTCAGCAGACGGTGAGTACCGCCACGCCTACGTCTTCGCGTACCTCTCGGCGAGGGCGACGAGCGTGCGGACGACCGGGCCCTGCGGGCCTTTCGGCGCGTGCGGTCGATCACGGTCGAACCAGAACGTGCCGGCGATGTCGAGGTGCGCCCACTCCGTGCCGTCCTCCACGGCCGAGTCCAGGAACGCAGCGGCCTTTATCGCGCCACCCTCGCGTCCGGCGGAGTTCCGGATGTCGGCGACCTCCCCCTTGATCTCGTCGCGGTACTCGTCGGTGAGCGGCATGGCCCAGAGGCGGTCACCCGCTTCGGTCGCGGTCGTGCGCACGGTCTCGACGAACGCATCCGGTTTGCCGAACAGCCCGGTGAAGTGGTTGCCCAGCGCCACGGCGATCGCCCCCGTCAACGTCGCCACGTCGACCACGCGCTTCGCGCCCTCGCGCTGGGCGTAGGTGATGCCGTCGACGAGGACGAGACGGCCCTCCGCGTCGGTGTTGATGACCTCGACGGTCTTGCCGCTCATGGCCGTGAACACGTCGCCGGGCTTTGTCGCCCCGCCGCCGGGAAGGTTCTCGGTGCACGGCGCGACGGCGATGACGTTCGCTTTGACATGCAGCTTGCCGATCGCCGCGAGCGCCGCGATGACCGAGGCCGCGCCGGTCATGTCGGCCTTCATGTGGTGCATGTTGTCGGCTGGTTTGATCGAGATCCCGCCGGAATCGAAGGTGATCCCCTTCCCCACCAGGGCGAGGTCGTACCCGTTACCACCGCGGCCCTTGTGCCGCATCACGATGAACTGGGGAGGCTCGTGGCTTCCCTGCGCGACGGAGAGATAGCTCCCCATCCCGAGGGCCTGGCAGCGCTCGCGGTCGAGCACCTCGATACGTACGCCGGCGTCCTTCGCGAGCTCCTTGGCGGCCTCGGCGACGAGCCGCGGCGTCATACGGTTCGCGGGCTCGTTCGCGAGACGGCGGGCGGCGTTCGTCGCTTCGCCGATCGCCTCGCCGCGCGCGACCGCGTCGCCGACGGCCTTCTCCGTGACGAGCGAGACCGAGTCGATCGCCGGAAGACGCTTTTCTTCGTCGCGCGTGCGATGGACCTCGGGTCGCCACATCGCGTAGATCGCGCCCTCGACCGCGGCCTGGGCGGCGCGCTCTTCGCCGACCGCGCCGGCGGCTGCGACAGCAAGCGCGACTTTGCGCACAGACGATCGCCAGAGGGCACGGATCCCCGCGCTCGCGATGTTCCGCGCCCGCTCCGCGTCCAGCTCCGCGGCCTTGCCGGCGCCGACGAGCACGACGCGCGGCTCGCCGTGGTACGTCGTCACGCCGTAAAGCCGTGTCGTGCCGTGCTCGGTCTTCTGGATGCGCGCGAGCGCGTTTCGCGTCGCACGCGGAAGCCACGCCGGCAGCGGTCCCTCGGCGAAGACCGGGATCACGATCGCATCGACGTTGCCGATCGCGGAGGCACGGACGGCGCGGAACTTCATCGAGCTACCTCTTTCCGACGCGTGAGCGTAGCGATGCGACGAGCCGCCTGCTCCGGCGTGATGACGAGCACGCGGTCGTCGCCTGTCCTCCGCGTGATGCCCTGATCGTCGAGGAGCTGCAGCAACGGAAGGACGTGCTTCCGGCTCGAGCCGGTCAGGTCGCGGGCTCTCGACACCGTGATCGTCCGGCGGGCCGCAAGCTCGTCGACGACGACCTGCGCGAAGCGCTCCACCGCGTCGGGCAGGAAGACGGCCTCGGTGCCGATGCGCACGAGATCGCCGCGTTCGGCGAGAGCGGCGACGACCTCAGCGTCGATCCCGTGGTCCGTCTGAAGGCTCGCCGGGGAAGGTGGCAGCAGGGGATCGCGAGCGAGCGACTCACGAGCTCGCGACCAGGCCGCCTCCTGTGACGGCGTCAGGCTCGGGACGTGGCCCGGAAGCGCGAGGGCGCTGCCCCGTTCGACAAGCCGTCCCTCCCGAGCGAGCGCTTCGACGAGCGCGGAGAAACGGCGTGGCATGAGTCCGAGCGACGAGCGAAGCTCCTCGCGCGGCATCCCGGGACGCAGCGGCGCGCGTCGATGGGCCGCGGCGAGCGCACGCTCGATGCGAACGGCGAGCGAGGCGAACGCGTCCCGCGCCAGAACGGCATCGCCGAGCCGTAGCGCGAGTCCTTCGGCGATGAGCTCGACTAGCGCGGCCTCTGCCTCAGCGGCCGCAAGGCCGCTGCGCGCGGCCGCGTCGGCGACGTCGCGCGGGACGTCGAGCACCGCGAGCAGCCTCGACGTCGGGCTGGGCCCCGCGCGCCGCTCGAGCGACGCGAGCGCGTCGGCGCGCCGCCGTACCCGTTCGCCAGAGGCGTCCGCGATCTCGCCCCCGCCGAGGGTCTCCGCTGGTGAAGGCCGCCGGATCACGAACCGGTCGCCCACGGCCACGGCCGTGGGCGCCGCGAGTCGCAATTGCGCCCACGACGATCCACCTGGAGCGATCGCGTTCGTCTCGAGCAGAGACGCGCGAGCCATCACCTCCGCGGTGCCCACGTGGACCTTCACCGTCTCGTCGTGGACGAGAGGATCGGACGCCGAGGGAAGGAGCGAAAGCCTCGCGGCGATCAGCGACGTCGCCGCGACCGTCCCGGGACGGACGACGACCATGCCGCGTTCAAGCTCGTCCTTGTCCACGCCGGCGAGGTTGAGCGCGACCCGGCTACCGGGCTGCGCTGATTCGCGGCCCTTCCGGTGCGTCTGGATGCCGCGGATCCGTGCGCGCCGGCCGGACGGCAGGATCGCCGCTTCGTCGCCGACCGTGAAGGTTCCGTCGACGAGCGTGCCGGTCACGATCGTGCCGAAACCGGCGAGCGTGAAGACGCGATCGATCGGTAGGCGTGGTCGGGAGATGTCCCGACGGGCAGGCGCGTCGGCGAGTACACCGCCGACAGCGGCGACGAGATCGCCGAGTCCCCGCTTCATCTTGGCGGAGACTTCGACCATGGGCGCGGTCGCGAGCGGCGTCTTCCGAAGCGCGGCGCTGAGGTCGGCTCGCACGAGCGCCGCCCACTCATCGTCGACGAGGTCGCGCTTGGTGAGTGCGACGACGCCCCGCTCGACGCCCAGCACGCCGAGGATCGCGAGATGCTCGCGCGTTTGCGGCATGACGCCCTCATCGAGCGCCACGACCAGCAAGACTGCGTCGACCGCGCCGACGCCGGCGAGCATGTTGCGGATGAAGTCCTGATGCCCCGGGACATCGACGATCCCGACGTCCGTACCGTCGGGAAGTCGCAGCCACGCGAACCCGAGGTCGATCGTCATCCCGCGCTCGCGCTCTTGGGGCAAGCGGTCGGGATCGATGCCCGTCAGCGCGGTGATGAGGGTGGATTTTCCGTGGTCGACATGGCCGGCAGTCGCGATGAC
>Ga0209689_1000005_pt1 | contig 90939 bp, 87 predicted proteins | sample GraSoiAngelo_149_FD_187119 | JGI IMG/M metagenome (GOLD analysis project Ga0209689, IMG submission 187119) | Grasslands soil microbial communities from the Angelo Coastal Reserve, California, USA - 14_1009_09_30cm (SPAdes) (version 2) | ecosystem: Environmental > Terrestrial > Soil > Grasslands ... | reverse complement strand
CTGCACACCGACGCCCGCGGCTACGGGGGGTTGATGGCGGCGGTAGGGATCGGGGCGATGCTCGGCGCCCTCGGGCTCGCCGTGCGAGGGCCGCGCGTCCGCAAAGGGCCGGTGCTCCTCGCCGGTGGGGCGGCGTTCGGCGTGCTGCTGGTGTTGTTCGCGGCGGCGCGCTCCGTTGGTGTTGCCCTGGCGCTCCTGGCGCTGGCCGGCTGCGCGATGATCGTGAGCACCGCGCTCGCCAACACCATGCTGCAGACCCTCGTTCCCGACGCACTGCGGGGGCGGGTGATGGCGTTCTACGCCTTCGTGTTCGTGGGCATGGCGCCGCTCGGGGCGTTCCAGGCGGGCCTCGTCGCGGAGCACACGGGCGCGCCCTCCGCGATCGCCCTGGGGGGGGCCGGCTGTCTCATCGCCGCGGCGATCGCGGCGTGGCGGGTGCCGGCGCTACGGCGGACGCCGTAGCGGAGGTTGGGGAGGTTGGTGGAAGGTTGATCGCGTATGGAACAACCTTCCCTAACCTCCCCTAACCTTCCCCAACCTGCCCTATAGCAGCCTTCTCAATTTCAGCGCCACCCGGATCGTATCCCCGTCGCGTCGCAGCACGAGCCGGCGCACCACTCCGTCCACGCGCAGCGCTTTGCGAGCATCGCTCAAGTCCCCCTCGGCGACGCCGCGTCCGTCGATGAGCAGGAGCTCGTCGCCGGGGGCAATCCCCGCCGCCGCGCTCGGGCTCCGGGGGACGACGTAATCGACGATGATGTGCCTCAGCCCCGGTCCCCGGGCCGCGAGCCGCAACCCGCTCATGTCGAAATCGCACAGCGAGCCGTCGGCGGGTCGAGGCTCGACGATGGCGCGGCGGCCCGCATAGTCGACGATCAAGCGCGATCCCTCGAACACCGAGTTGCCGACGACGCCGTCGATGTCGGTTCGCGCCAGGAAGCCCTTGTACTCGCCGCCTAATCCGGTCGTGGGCGACGGTATCTTCACGCCGCTGAGCCGGAGCTCCTGCAGGCGGACGATGGTGCCGTGCAGCTCGCCGGCGAGGCCCGTCCCGATGGGCGCCTCGATGGCCGGCGCCACGCGGCCCAGGCCGTGCTCCTCTGCGAATGGGGTCGTGAGAATCAGACACAGCCCCGACGCGCCCGTATCGAGCAGCAGCCGGGCCGGGATGGCGTGGCGGCCCCGTACCTTCACCTGTGCGCGCAGCAGCGGGAGATCCGCGTCCGCCGTGAATCGCACCGTGGCGCCCGCGCCCTTGTACCGGTACCGCGCGGGGTCGAACAACCGCACGCGGCGCTGCTGGTAGTCGATGTCCACGGTGTAGTGCTGCAGCACGTCGTGCCCCACGAGGCCTACCTGGAGCCGCCCGCTCGCTTCGCTCAGGCCGTGGAGGGGGTACAGCGCCACACGGTGGTTTCGGAGTGTGAGCTCTCCGAGTCGGATCAGGTCCACGACGGCGGTCGAGGACGCCGGGACGGGCTCGATCCCGACGGTCCGGGCCCAGTCCTGGTCGAGCCCGGTGCGGGAAAGGCCGGTGTCGAGCATCAGCCAGACGGAGTCGCCGTTGATCAGCGCGGGCACGTAGATCGCGCCCCCGTACGCGTCGAACGGGACCACCGCCACCGGGAGGAGCGGTGCGGGTGCCGGACCAAGCCAGCACGCCAGCGACAGGCACGCCGCGAGCGCCGCCGACCGGGTTGCGGTCGTCAACCCCAACTCCTCCGGCGCGCTTCGGCCACGATCAACGCGGCCGCCCCGTCCATTCCCAACTTCCCCGTGTTCAACACCATGTCGTAGTTCACGAGGTCTTGGCGATGCCGCCCGTAGTAGGTCCTCACGTACTGGTCGCGCTGCCGGTCCGTTTCGTCCACGACCTTCTCCACTTCCGCCGGGTTCACCCCCAGCCGCTCCACCGCGAGCTTCACGCGCCACGGCTTCGCCGCGACGACGTACACGTGCAGCGCGTCGGGCCGCTGCGCGAGCACCGCCTGGGCGCCGCGGCCCACCAGGACGATCCGGCCGTGCGCCGCCGCCTCGGCGATCACCCGCTCGGTCAGGTGGACGATCGCTGCCTCGTCGGGCTCGACGCGCGGGACGCCGGCGGCCGCGATGAACATTTCAGGCGACCCTGCCGCGAGCGTGCGCGCCAGGCGTTCCAGCAATCCGGCCGCCCGCTCCTCGCGCTGCGCGACCGCGTCGGGGGGGAGCCCGGCCCGGCGCGCGACCTCGTCCACGAACTCGTTGTCGATCACCTCCCACCGGAGCTCCGCCGCCACGAGGCGCGCGACCTCCGAGCCGCCGGAGGCATACTGCCGAGTGATCGTGATGACCGGCGGCGCCATCTCAGGGCTTCAGGTTCTTGCGCAGCTCGCTGATGTTGAGCAGGGGCAGCCCGCCCTCGGTCGGCACGAAGATGATCAGGTTGTTCGAGCTCTTCATGTCGTGCAGCACTTCGATCCACTGCTTGGTGAGCGCTTCGGGGGAGAGCGTCTGGTTCAGGAGCCGCTGCTGCTCGGTCTGGAGGCGGGCGACCTCGACGCGATGGCGTTCCGTCTCGATCTGCTGCTCCTGAGCGATTTTGTTGTTGATCGCCTGCACGACCTGGGCGGGCGGCTGCAGGTCGCGCAGGAAGAACGCCGTGACCGTGGCGATCCGGAACTTGCCGCCCCCCGCGCGCGGGGTCGTCACCAGCGCCGAGTCCACCAGGGCCTCCATGGTGGTCGCGATCTGCGTGCGCTTGGAGATGTCGTTGATGGAGAACTGCACGATCCCGTCGCGCACCCCCTTGCGGATGGCGTTGAGCACGGCGCCGCGGATCTGGTTTTCATCGCCGATCTCGGTGAAGATCTTGGGCGCCTGCATCGGATCGATCTGCCAGCGGATCGCCACCTCGACGTGCATCCCCATCTGCTCGCTCGACAGCGCTTCGATCGCCTCGGTCTGCTCGCCGCGCGTGGGCCACTGCTCCTCCCGGGTCGAGTAGCGCTCGATCGTGGACCACGGCGGCACCAAGCGGATTCCGGCGAGGAGCGGTCCCGGGTCCACATAGCCGAACGCGTGGCGCACCCCGACCTCGCCCGGGGCGATCACGACCATGGCGGACCCGGTCGCGACCAACGCGGCGAGGACGCCGACGGCGAACCCGGCGACGCGCAGCAGGTTGGAGATGGGGCCGGGGCGCTGGGCGCGCATCGTGGCCGCGGCCAGGAGGAGGGAAAACGCGATGACGAGCAGGACGGCGCCGCCGACGAGCTTGCCCATGGACGCTCCGAGAGGGGAGACGCCGAGAAGATACGTCCACCGGCGAGCGACCGCTTACTGGAAGAGGTTCGGCCCCCCCCCTCCGCCGCCGGTCTTGCCGTACCCCGGTCCCTTCGGTTCCGCGCGCGCGCGGACGTAGCCGAGCTCCTCGTTCCGCGAAATCCGCTTCTCGGCCACCAGTCCCTCGAGCACCAGCTCGCACGCCGCGACCATGGTGCCCGGATCCTTCTTCGCGGCGAGGCCCACCTGGTCCACCAGATCGAGCAGGCCGGGCACGACGCTGAAGCCCTTGAGGCAGCTCTCCGAGCGCTCGTCCATGGAGATCTTCAGCGCCCCGCCTTCATCGAACCAGTGGACGATGTCGTCCACGTTGGCGCCGCCCACCCGGGCCTCGAACGTCTTGCCGGCGGCGCGGCGGATCAGGTCCTTGGCGATCGATTCGGGACCCTGCAGCTCGCCTTCGTACTCGAGCTCGAGCTTGCCCGTGATCGCGGGCAGCGCGGCGTAGATGTCCGAGATGCGGGGGACCACCGTCTTCTCCTTGGTGGCGACCGTGCGACGCTCGGCGTTCGACACCACGTTCTCCAGCACGCTGATCGGGAGGCGCTGCGAGACGCCCGAGCGGCGGTCCACCCGCTTGTCCTCGCGCGCCTCGAAGGCCACGCGCTCGATCAGCTCCGCCACGAAATCGGGCAGCTTGACCGGGCGCCCGGTGCGCTCGAGCCAGGCTTCCTGGCGCGTGATCGCCGCGCCCAGCTCGACCGTGTACGGGTAGTGGGTGACGATCTCCGATCCGATACGGTCCTTGAGCGGGGTGATGATCTTGCCGCGGGCGGTGTAGTCCTCGGGGTTGGCGGTGAACACGAGCGCCACGTCCAGGTTCAGGCGTACCGGATAGCCCTTCACCTGGACGTCCCCTTCCTGCATGATGTTGAACAGTCCCACCTGGATCTTGCCGGCGAGGTCGGGGAGCTCGTTGATGGCGAAAATGCCGCGGTTCGCCCGGGGCAGGAGCCCGAAGTGCATGGTCAACTCGTCGGACAGCAGGTGGCCGCCCCGCGCCGCCTTGATGGGGTCCACGTCGCCGATGATGTCGGCGATGGTGACGTCGGGCGTGGCGAGCTTCTCCACGAAGCGGGACTCGCGCGGCAACCAGGCGATCGGCGTCCGGGCGTCCTGCTCGGCCACGAGCTCACGCCCGAACTTCGAGATCGGCGCGAACGGATTGTCGTTCACTTCGCTCCCCGCGAGAATCGGAATCTCCTCGTCGAGCAGCGTGACGAGCTGGCGCAGAATGCGGCTCTTCGCCTGCCCCCGCAGGCCCAGCAGGATGAAGTTGTGGCGCGACAGGACGGCGTTCACCAGCTGTGGAATGACGGAGTCTTCGTAGCCCACGATTCCCGGGAACAGCGGCGAGCCGTTCTCGAGCAGACACACCAGATTCTCGCGCAGCTCGTCCTTCACGGTCCGGTGGATGCGGGCGGGACTCGCCCACTCCGTCTGTTTCAGCTCGCCCAACATGGTCGGCTTGGTCATAGGGCGATAGTTAATCGGCTCCCTCCCGCGGTGTAAAGAGTCGCAGCGCCGCGGTGCCCCACGCGGGAAGGTCGATCGTGGCGTGTCCGTCCGGTGCGACGGGGACCCGGTCGCCGTTCATCTCGACGAAGTTCGTGCGACGGGCGCCCTGGAATCGGTACGCCCCCGGCCAGACGGCCACCGCACGTCCGACGCCCGTTAGGTCGACGAGCTTCAGCACCACACCGCTGCGATCGTCCGCCGGCTTGGCGCCCACGACCGCCACGCCCTGATCGGCGATGAACACCCCGGAGTCCTTGCGGGAGAGCGGGCCCATGCCGGTGCTCGAGTACGGGGGGCTCACGTACAGCGGGTCGCACGCAGCCCAGCCGCGCCGGGCGGGCTCGGCGGGGTCGGCGCCCCGCGGCAGCGACGAGAGGCGGTACCGAAACGAGAGCTCCCCCCCCTGGCGGGCCGCGAAGTTCGTGGGCCAGTAGTTGTTCAGGACATACGCGAACAGCGTGCCGTCGGGCTCGATCTTCCGGCGCCACAGGCCGCGGAAGATGTCGTTCAGCGTGAAGAGCGGCGTGTCGGGTCCACTCCAGAGCATGCCGCTCGCCGCGTCATGCAGCCACACCCAGTGGGCGTGGCAAAACCAGTCCCGGCAGCTGCCGGGTTGCTGGTCGCGCTCCACAGTCATCCGCCCGAGTGGCACCTCGACCTCGACCGTGGGCTTCGTGAGCGCGAAGGGGAACGCGACGTACAGCGCTTCCTTCTCGAGCGTGGCCGGCTTCGTGATTCGGTTCACGAGGTCCATCCACGGCAACTCGTCGTACAGCGTGACGACCGTCGTGACGCTGGTGCAACCCTGGAGCTTGCGCTCCACTACGAGCCGGGTGCCGATGCCCGGGAGCCGCTCGCGGCGCGCCGATCCGAGCTCGGCCTGGCTCAGCGTGAGGTCGGGAGCGGCGCGCAGCTCGTCCCGCGCCCGGCCGGTCCAGAGGGCGCTGTGCGCGCCGCCCTGCACGTATACGAGCTGGTTCAGCCCCGACCAGTCGGCGGACCGGACGCGCTCCACGCCGTCACCGGTCGTCAGCGAGTGGATTGCGCCGCTCGCGGGATCGAGCACCACGTGGAACCCGCCCGCCTGCGCCTCGAGCACCGCGCCGTCGTCCCGCGGCGGGTTCGGTGCGCGCTCACTTTCCGCGAGCGCCAGGTAGCCCAGCGACGGGACGTCCCGCGCCAGGGCCAGGGCCGACCCGTCGGGCAGATCCACCGTCGGCCACTCCCGGCCGTCGTGTGTGAGCCGTCGCGCCGCGCCCTCGGGGATGCGCACCACCTCGCTACGCGCCCAGCTCGAGGCGTTGAACACGACGCGGCCGGCCCCCCCGGCCCCCCCGGCCCCCCCGGTCCCCCCGGTCCCCCCGGTCCCCCCGCCGGCGGTACTGAGGCCGATTCGGATCAGCGCCGCCGCGACCTGGGCGTCGGCGGCGGCGGCGGCGCCGTCGAGGAAGCGCCGCTTGTACTGCCAGCGAGCGAGGGTCTCCGCCCCGTCGGGGTCCGAACCGCCGGCCGACCCCCCCCAGGTATGCTCACCGAACAGCAGCAGATCGCGCCACATTTTCCGGCGCGCCGCGGCCCGCTGCTCGATCCGGTCGGCCGCGCCGCCGCCCGGCGGCTCGGTCCTCTCGTCCCACAGGGCGAGTAGTTCCGCGGCCCGGGCGACCAACTGGGCCGCGCGATAGCGCCCGAGCTCCGCCGCGGTAGACGCGGCGCCGTCCTCGCGATAGCACCCGGTGTCGCCGCGCCGCACGGGCAGCTTCGTGCCCCAGCGCCGCTCTACGTCGCGGAAGAAGTCCTCCGGGCGCGCGGCGACGAGCCTGGGATACGCGAAGCGCCGGGAAAACTCCTCGACGTTGGCGACGATCCGCTCGTCCAGGAGGCCGTTGTCGCCCGCGGCACCGCTCAGCAGCGCGACGTCGTAGGGATAGCCGGGGGACAGGAACACAGGATGGGTGAGCAGCCAGTCGGAGAGGCGTCGGCCCATCTCGGCCGGATCCGCGTCGAATCCGAAGCGCAGGCCATCAGCGTACTGGTCGGCGCGCCAGTGCAGCACGCGGCTCCCGTCCGGCCCCTCCCACCAATACAGCTGAGGGTACGTGGTCCACTCGCCCCTGCCGCCGCCCGCGAGCTGGGCGCGCGCGGCCTCGGCGGGAGAGAGGAGCGGCGCCGCCCGCTCCGGATTGACGCCGCTCGCGAGATAGCGCACACCGCTTGCGGCGAGCAGCGTGGGGAGAGTGAGCGTTTGCCCCGGCACGTCGGAGAGCTGTGCTGCGCGATAGCCCAGTCCGCGCTCGCGGGCGAACAGGCCCGCGGGCCAGATCAGGCGCGCGAAGGTCTCGTGCTCGAGGATCCCCGTCAGCGGTTGTGCGAACAGGGCGGAGAAGCCGACCTTGCCGTCGCGGAGCGCCCGCGCGAGCACTTCCCCCGCGGCGGGCGCCCGGTTCTCGACGTACGAGATCAGCTGGAGCGCGCACTCTGCGGTCCACCGGAAGTCGGGATGCGACGCCAATCGGGCCAGCGCCGCATCCAGGTTTTGGCGGTGGACTTCGAGACATTCGTCCTGGCGCTCGGTGAGCCCGACGTCCGTGTGGCTCGAGGCGATCCAATACAGCGTCCAGCGCCGCGGCGGAGCCAGTCGGACGCGCCGGCCGCCGATGCGCTGTTTGCCCACCTCGACGTCGACCTGGAATTCCGCCCCGGCCGCCCGCGAAAGGGGTACCCACAGCTCGCCGGCCAGGCCCGCGCCGGTCGGCAGCAATCCCGCCGTCCCGACGAGCGTGCCGCGGCGGTCGGTCAGGCGGGCGCGCGCCGCCGGGGCGTCGAGGCCCGTCACGGCGACCCGCACGAGGTTGTTGCGCCCATCGGGCTGCTGATACAGCGCCGTGGGTGTCGCCTCGATGACAATGGGCGGTGTGGAGCGGAGGGAGCGGTGCCGGGGGAGGAGCGGCAGGCTACCGAGCCACGCGACGAAGCTGCGGCGATGGGTCATGTCGGGCTAATACCCCCGGCGACGCGCCGCGGCCTTGACTCCCGGGGGCCCGCCGCTAGGTTTTCCCCCGGCCGAGCCCCGCACCGCTACTCTTTTCTCCAGAGGAGCCCGCATGAAGCGTCTCGCAATGGTCCTCGCCCTCGTGGCGATGGGCGCGTGTCAAAAGCCGGCGCAGCAGCAGACGACGCAGACTCCGGTAGACACGTCCCACATGATGATGGCCGACACGTCGCATAGGATGATGGCTGATACATCCCACAAGATGGCGGCCGATACGGCGAAGAAGATGGCTCCAGCCGCCAAGCCCGCGGCCAAGCCCACCGCCAAGAAAAAGCGCCGGGCGTAAGCGGGAGCAGGGCAGGAGAGAGACGATGCCCGGGACTAGTGCCCGGGCTTTTCGTTTTGGAGAAACCAGGCGACGGTACGCCGGATGGCCTCGGGGGCCGGGGTCAACGGTCGCCACTGGAGCTCGGTGCGAATGCGATCGTCGCTGTAGGGATTCTCCCCCGAGACGAAGGACACCGCCGCGCGTGCCAGCCGGCGGACGGTGAACAGACTGATCGCGAGGCCCGCAAACGCGGTGGGAATCGGAACCGGCCGGTAGCGCCGACCGAGCGCGGCTGCAAACGCGGCGAAGAACTCGCGCTGCGACAGGGCGGGCGGTCCGTCGCTGGTCACGTTGTACGCGCGGAACCCCCGGAGCGGTGCGTCGAGCGCGACGACGGCGGCGGCCGCCACGTTGCCCGCGTACACGCACGACAACCGGTTCGTGCCCGGACCGATCTGGGGCACGAACGGGAGCCGCGCCGCGCCGATCACGCGTGGTGTGAACAAGCGGTCCCGCTCCCCGTAGATGACGTTCGGGCGCAGGGCCGCGACATCGAGGTCCTGATGCGTCGTGGCCTCGCGCACCACGTCCTCGGCCATGCGCTTGCTGCGGGCGTAGTAGTCGGGCGTGGCGATCGGTTGGAAAGGGAAATCTTCGTCCCGCCGCTCTGGTGTCGACGGGTAGGCCGCTGAGCCGCCGTACACCGCCACGGACGAGATGTGGACCAACCGCACGCGCGTCGCCCGGGCCGCGGCCGCGGCGAGTCGGGTGCCCTCGACGTTGACCGCGACATACCGCTCCCAGGAGGCCCGCCGCTGTACGATGGCGGCGGCATGCACGATGGCGCGGACGCCGTGCGCCGCTCGCTGCCACACCGCCGGGTCGGTCACGTCGCCGGCGACTGCCTCCGCCCCGAGCCGCAGGGCGGCGGCGCGACTCGCCGGCCGCACCAGTGCGCGCACCGTCTCACCCCGCGCGACGAGGGCCTCGACCACATGACTGCCGACGAGGCCGCTCGCGCCCGTGACGAGCACGGTCATGCCGGGGCGGCGATCGGGAAGGCGAAAGGGAGGTCGACGACGCGTGCGTCACGGCCGGCCGCGCGCACCACCGAGCCGGGCTCCACCTCGCGCCGGATCAGCGCGAGGCCGATCCAGCGCCCCGCACCGGCCACGCCGGTCTCGGGCACGAACGCTAAGCTCGTCACCCGGCCGACGTCGCGATCGACGTAGGTGACCGCGCTCCAGCCCTCGGCGGGGGCGGCGGGCGGCTCGGGATCGAACAGCAGGCCGCGCACCTGGCGGTTCACGTGGCCGCGGAAGTGCAGCCGCGCGACCGTCTCCTGGCCGGTGTAGCAGCCCTTCGTGTACGACACGCCGCCGATCTCGTCGAGGCGCACTTCCTGGGGGATGGTCTTCTCGTCCACTTCCGCGCCGAGACGCGGCCAGCCCGCGAGGATGCGGCTCAGTTCGAGTGCTGCGGGCCCGGTCACCACCGCGCCGGCGGCTTCCAGGCGTGCCGCCAGCAGGGCGGCCGCCTCCGCGGGAGCCGTCACCTGGAGCACGAATGGCGCCCCTTCCGTCGCCCGCGCGGTCTCCACGCCGTCGGGCCGGGGGAGCACGCGACCGGCGCTGGGCGGTACCTCGAGGCCCGCCGCGACGGCCACCGCGAGCGCGCCCGGACCGGCCAGGCGATAAACCGCCACGTCGGCGGTGCGGTCGCTCATGCGGGCGAGCCGCGGCGGCACCGAGCGCTCGAAGATCGCGAGCGCGCGGTCGCGTCCCCGCCACTCCGCCGGCACGGTGTAGCTCACCGTGGCGCCCAGCCGGGCCGCCCAGCCATCTACGACGATCATCCCTTTGGGTGTGAGCAACGCGCCGTACACGAACGAGCCGTCGCCGGGGAGCTCGACGTCGTTCGTCAGCAGGCCCTGAAAGGAGGTGACGGCCCCGGGTCCCGTGAGCGCCACCACGCCGGCCTCGACGCGCGATACGACCGCGCCGGTGTACAGCGCGGTGACGAGCGCCGTGGAGACCTCACCAGGCTCGACCCGCGCGACCTGTGGCAGCTCTTCCGTCATCCCTCAAGCATAATAGCCCGCGGCCCGGTACGACTCGTCGAGCAGCTCGACTGGGTGACGCACTGCGGCCGGGACACCGGCCGCGGCGAGCCCGGCTCCGAGCTGCATGAGACACCCCGGGTTCCCCGTCGCCACCACTTGCGGCCGGGCCTCGGCGAGGGAGGCGAGCTTGGGCGCGAGCACGGCGCGCGACATCGCGGGCTCCAGCAGCGTGAACAGTCCCGCGCTGCCGCAGCACTGGGCCGCGTCGGGCATGGAGATCACGCGCAGCACGGGGATCGCGCGCAGCATCCGCTCCGGCGGCTCGGCGATCCGCTGGGCGTGCAGCAGGTGGCAGGGTGGATCGTATGCGACGGTCACATCGAGCGGCGCGCCGGGCCGCGGGCCGCGCTCGGCCAAGAGCTCGCTCACGTCCCGCACGCGCCCGGCGAACCTGTGGCCATCTCCGGGGACGTCGACCAGGTGCCCGTACTCCTTCAGCATCGCGCCGCACCCCGCACTGTTGACGACGATGGGCGTGTCGTCGCCGCGGAACGCGGCGACGTTCGTCTGGGCGAGGCGCCGGGCCTCGTCCCGCAGACCGGCATGCGCGTGCAGCGCACCGCAGCATACCTGTGCCGGGGCTTCGCGTACCTCGTAGCCGTTCACCTGGAGCGTGCGGATCGTGGCGTCGTGCACGTGGGAGAAGAGGCCCTCCATTACACAACCGCGAAAAAGCAGGACGGGGGAGGTTGGGGAGGTCGGGGGAGGTTGGGGGAGGTTGCTCCGTGATGCACCTCCCCCAACCTTCCCTAACCTTCTCCGTCCTCCACCAACCTCCGGCGCGGTAGCGCCGAGCATTCCCATCGCGAATCCGAGCCGATTCCAGCCGGCGAGCCGTCGAGGGAGTCCCGACGCGCGCAGCAGTCGTGCGGCGCCGTACACCGCGGCCGCGAGCCCCGGCGTCGTGAGCGCCTCTAACGCCGCGCGCACCAGCGGCGGCACGCCGCGGCGCGCCGTCAGCAGCGCGCGGGCCGCCTCGAGGCCGCGGCCGTAGCTGACGCCGGACGGACAGACGGGCTCGCATCCGCGGCAGCCGAGACAGCGGTCGAGGTGCAGGGCGACCCCCGGATCGGCGGGAGCGAGCTCGCCCGCCTCGAGGGCGCGCATCAGCTCGATGCGGCCGCGCGGGCTGTCGGATTCGTCACCGGTGGCGAGGAAGGTGGGGCAGGCTTGGAGACAGAAGCCGCAATGCACACAGGAGTCCAGCCCTTCGAAGCCGCCCCGCTCCGTCATTCCGTGCCTTCGACGGCCACCACGAACGCCTCGCCCGGATCGAACGTACGCCGCAGCCCGGCGACGAGCGGGCCTACGCCTTCGCGGTAGGCGCCGAAGTGACCGACGGCGGCGCGCACCGGCCATGGGGCCCGCTCCAGCGTGAGCGGCACTTCGAGACCGGCCAGCGTGCGGCGCAGCCGTCGCAGGCGGTCCACGCTGGTCTCGCCGCCCCAGCGGATCGCGCCGATGCCGGGGCTGGCGGAGATCCACTCGTCCCCCACCTGGTGCTGCAGCAGGTCCATGAGCTCGTCGCTCGAGTCGGGGAGGGCGCCGACGCGGAACGTCACGGGCCGCGTGGCGAAGCTCTCGGCGGCGCGCATCCACAAGGCGTGCGCCTCGTCCGCGCGCAGCGCGGTGAAACGTCCGCCGGTGGCGGCCCGCAGCGCGGCTTCTTCGGCGGACACCAGCGCGGCCGAGCCGGCGAAGCGGACCGCCAACATCCACCGCTCGCGGCGCGCCAGGGCCGGCGACATCAGCTCGTGAGCGGCCGGCTGCACGGCCGCCGCGGCGATGTCCTCGGCCACCTGGGCCAGATCCTCGCGCGAGCCCTCCAGCACGAGGGTCTGGTCGGCGCGCGGCAGCGCGCGGAGCCGCAGGTGCACCAGCACGATCACACCGAACGCCCCGAACCCGCCCGCCGCGAGCTTGGTGAGGTCGTAGCCCGCGACGTTCTTCATCACGCGCCCGCCGCTCTGCACCAGGCGGCCGTCGCCCGTGACGAACGTGACGCCGAGCAGGTGGTCGCGAACCGCCCCGAACCCCTGTCGCAACGGGCCCGCCGTCGCGGTCGCGACCACCGAGCCGAGGGTGCGGCCGGCGAGCCCCGGCGGATCGAGCGCGAGCCACGTACCGCGGTCCGCGAGCTGCTGGCGCAGCAGATCGCAGCCGATGCCTGCCTCGGCGGTGGCGGAGAGATCTTGCGGCTCGATCGCCGGGACCTTGTCGAGCCGGCGGGTGGTCAGCGCCAGGTCGGCGGGAGCGTCGACCGGCAGCCACGTTCCCGCGCCCTCGACCCGGACGCGCCACCGCTCCTCGCGCGCGGTGCCGAGCAACAGCGCCACGGCGTCGGGCGACCCGGGAGCGACGCGCGGCACGCCGTCGGGCGTCGCGGCGACGTCCACGGCGTCGTCGCCGAGCAGGGCGCGGACGCGGTCGAGTAAGCTCATCGTACTCCCACCCTGAAGGGTGGGCCCGGTGGTGCGCTGCCCTTAAGGGCAGTGTCCGTCCGGGACCAGGCTTCAGCCTGGGAAGAACGGGGAGTCGCTCGCGCCCATTCCCTGCACGCGTGTATCGGGACCACCTTTCCCGGGTTCACCCGCTCGAGGGGATCGAACACCAGTCGCACGGCCCGCATGGCGGCGAGGGCGTCGCCGTCGAAAATGAGGGGCATGTATCGCAACTTGTCGAGCCCAATGCCGTGCTCTCCGGTGATGGTGCCGCCGGCGGCGATGCACACCCCCATGATCTCCCCGCTCGCCTGGTCCACGCGCGCCCTGAGGCCCGGCACCCGCCCGTCGAACGAAATATTGGGGTGCAGGTTGCCGTCCCCGGCGTGAAACACATTGCTGACGGTGAGCCCGTAGGCCGCGGCGATCCGTCCGATTGCCTCCAGCACGTCGGGGAGTGAGGAGCGGGGGACCACGGCGTCCTGGACCACGAGGTCACGCGAGAGGCGGCCCATGGCGCCGAACGCTTTCTTGCGGCCCTGCCACAGCCGCTCCCGCTGCTTCGCATCCGCGGCGGTGAGCACGCTGCGCGCGCCGTGCGCGCGCAGGATGCCGGCGATTGTGTCCGCGTCCGCCGCCACGGCCTCCTCACGGCCGCCGTCGAGCTCGACGAGCAGCACCGCCGCGGCATCGCGTGGGTAGCCCGCCGCGTAGACCGAATCTTCCACTGCATTGATGCATGACTGGTCCATCATCTCGAGCGCCGCTGGCACGATGCCGCTCGCGATCACGGCGGACACGGCCTCGCCGGCCGTTCGCAGCGCGCTGAAGTCGGCGAGCAGCGTGCGGATGGCGCGCGGCACCGGGAGCAGGCGCACCCTGATGCGGGTCGCGACTCCGAAGTTGCCCTCCGAGCCGACGAACAACCCCACGAGATCGGGGCCCCACGGCTCGCCGCCCGGGCTCCCGAGGTCGACGATTTGCCCGTCGGCCAGCACGACCTCCAGTCCGAGCACGTGGGTCGCCGTCACCCCGTACTTGAGGCAGTGCGGCCCGCCCGCGTTTTCGGCCACGTTGCCACCGATGGTGCAGGCGGTCTGACTCGACGGATCGGGGCTGTAGTACAGGCCGTGGGGCGCCGCCGCGGCCGAGAGCCGCACGTTCACCACGCCGGGCTCCACCACCGCGATCCGGTTCTTCGGGTCGAGCGCGAGGATGCGGTTGAGCCGCGTGAGCACCATCAACACTGCGTCGTCGTCTGCGAGCGCGCCGCCCGACAGGCCGGTACCGGCGCCCCGGGGCACGAACGGCACGCCGAGCGCGGCGAGCAGCCGCACGACCGCGACGACCTCGTCCCGGCTGCCGGGCAGCACGACCACGCCCGGCACGCGCCGGTGCGTCGGCAGTCCGTCGCGCGCGTACGTGACCCGCTCGGGGAGCGCCGTGCGCACGTGGCGCGCGCCCACGATCTCGCCGAGCGCCGCGGCGAGGGATCCGCCGGTCACGTGGTACGCTCGATCTCGGGGTGGCGTCCGCCACGCCCGTTGCCCCGCGCCCGTTCGCGCACGGCGGCCCGGCGCTCCGCGTCGTCGGCGACGGGGCCGAGCACGGTCGCGAGCTGGCGCAGCCGCGCGCTGGTGCTCCGAATCACCTGCAGCGCCTGCTTCACCGGCGCGTCGAGTTCCAGCGACGCCGCGACCTGAAACGAAAGGAGCTGCGGATCGCTCGGCAGCTCGATTTCCTGGTCCTCCCGCTCGGTGAGCACGCCCAGCGCCCGCGCGAGGCGCCCGAATCCTTCCCGCACATCCGCCGCGAGCGTGCCCACCTCGGCGGCATCGGTCGGGTCGTCGTCGAATTCCTCGATCTCGGCGACCCGATACGGGTGCGTGCTCGAGATCCAGCCTCGCAACACGAAACGGCGCTCCCCGACCGTCAGGACGTTGGCGCGCCCGTCGGGGAGCGGCTGGTTCGACCGTATGAGGGCCACGCATCCCACGTCGCCGGTACTGGGCGCAGGATCGGCGCCGGGCGTGGGATCCGGTGCCACGTAGGTGATGCCGAACCGCCGATCGGCCGCGAGACAGTCCTGGAGCAGTTGCCGGTAGCGCGGCTCGAAGATGTGCAATGGCTGCGGAGCGCCCGGAAACAGGACGATCGGGAGAGGAAAAATCGGCAGCTCGCGAGCCATTCTAAATAGTATACAGGATGGGCCACGGCTAGACGCACAGACGCACAGGGGAGAACAGCACAGAGGGGCCAGGAAGCGCTTTTCCTGACCCCTCAAACTGTTCACCGCTGTGCGTCTGTGCGTCTAGTCGTTGCAGGTCCTAGGCTGCTCTCCAGAACCCCTTCAGGGCCCGGCCATCGGGCGATTCGCGCAGCTTCTCGAACGCCCGTTCCCTGATCTGTCTGATCCTCTCCCGGGTCACTCCCATCAGCGCCCCGATCTTCTCGAGCGTCATGGCCTCGCTGCCCTCTTCGAGGCCGTAGTAGAGGTAGAGGATCTTGCGCTCACGCGGGGTCAGGTACTTCTGGAAGATGCGGTCGATGAACTCGCGCATCAGCTTGCCGTCCGTCTTCTCCTCGATCTCCCCGCCCTCCTGACCTGCGAAGCGCTCGCCCAGCGTCGCTGCGTCCTTGTCGCTGCGGTCCACCGGTGCATCGAGCGACAGCTCGGCCGCCGTCATACGGCGCGCGGTGCGCACGTTCTCGACCGTCTCCTCGAGCGCCATGGCGATCTCGTCGTCGGTCGGCTCGCGGCCGAGCTCCTGGGAGAGGTAGGTCTCGGTCCGGCTCATGCGGATCAGCTGTGAGTTCTGATTCAGCGGGATGCGCACGCTGCGGGTCTGCTCGGCCAGCGCCTTCAGAACCGCTTGACGCACCCACCACACCGCATACGAGATGAACTTCACCCCCTGATCGGGATCGAACTTCTTCACCGCTTTGAGGAGTCCTTCGTTGCCGATGGCGACCAGCTCGGAGAGGTCGAGGCCGTGACCCTGATATTTCTTGACGTAGGAGATGACGAATCGGAGGTTGGCGGTGACGAGGCGCTCGGCGGCTTTTTCATCGCCCCGCTGTACGCGTCGGGCCAGGCGGCGTTCCTCAGCCGGATCCTTGATGAGCGGGAGTTTTTGGATGTCCTGCAGGTACTGGTCAAAGGCTCCGGAAGGATTGGCTCGGAAAAACGCCTTCGCCTTGCCTCCATTCGACCGCGCCATAGCTAGGGCTCCAACATGGACGGTGAGGGCTCGTGGGGAAATCCCCGAACGGCGCCCAATATAGGAATCGCCCGTCAATGGTGCAAATCTATTCATTTTTCCACATCACAAATAGTTGAGGCATCGCACAGCTACGCAGTTTATCCACTATCCACATCGCGTGTGGAGAAATTGATGTTGATGCGAGGTTGATTCTTTCCGCCTCCCGATGTGGAGACGTGCATACCTGTGTGGGAAGTTGTTGACGGGTATGTGATTATGTCAGGGAGTGATGGGCGACCTAGCCCAGCGCCGAATCGAGTCCGTATCGTGCCCCTTCCCTAGTCCCCTCGGAGGGCGCATGAGCAGCGTCATTATCGGGCTCGTTTTCATCGTGGGCGGGCTGTCCGGCCAGCTCGCGCTGGTCGGCACGAACAGCGGACCCGCGCTCGCAGTGGTCGGCGTGCTGATCGTGGGCCGAGGGATTTACCGCATTCGGAAGCAGCGCGCGCAGCAGGTACAGTAGGGCACGCCGGACCCCACCTGTTTGACGTAGGGGCGCAATTATTCGATGTAGGGGCGCAGCATGCTGCGCCCCTACGCGTTTACGCCCGCCCCGCCGGTCCCCCCAGCACCTCCCGCACGACGCTCTCGGGTGCCGCCACGGTCCAGCTGTTCCCGTCCGCATGCATGCGCCCGATCGCCCGTGGCAGCGCGAACCGCACCGCGCCCTCGCGCGCTTTCTTGTCGAGCTGCATCGCCGCAATGAGCGCGTCCGCCGTCGCCGACTCCGGCAGCTCGAGCGGCAGGTTGTAGCGCGCGAGCAGACGCCGCACCCGGGCTGCGGTGCCCGGCTCTGCGATCCCGAGAGCTTCGGCGAGACGTGCTTCGTACGCCATGCCGATCGCGACCGCCTCGCCGTGCAGCGTGGCGAACTTGGCGGTCGTCTCGATCGCGTGTGCGACCGTATGCCCGAAGTTCAAGATCGCCCGGCGCCCTGCCTCCCGTTCATCGGCCGCCACGACCTCGGCCTTGATCTCGACCGAGCGCCGCACCACGCGCTCGAGCGCTCCCGCTTCCCGGGCGGTCACCTGCTCATGCTCGCGCTCGAGGGCATCGAAGTAGTGCCGGTCGGCGATCACACCGTGTTTCACCGCCTCGGCCATGCCCGCGGCGAGCTGCGGAGCAGAGAGCGAGCCGAGCAGGTCCAGATCGGCCACCACGAGATGGGGCTGGTGGAATGCGCCGAGCAGGTTCTTCCCCGCGGGCACGTCGACGCCGGTCTTGCCACCGATCGAAGAGTCGATCATGGCCAGCAGTGTCGTGGGGACCTGGACGTAGGCGATACCGCGCAGGTACGTCGCCGCGACGAACCCGGCGACGTCGCCCACTACGCCGCCGCCCAGCGCGATGACCCCACAGTCGCGACCGAACTGACGCGCCAGCATGCGATCCGAAAGGGATGCCCAGGTGTCCCGCGTCTTGTTCGATTCTCCCGCGGGAAACTCGAACAAGTCGACGCGCAACCCGGCGTCGTGGCATCGTGCAACGAGCTTCTCGCCGTACAGCTTCGCCACGTGGGAGTCGGTGATGACCGCGTAGCGGCTGGCGGGGTACGCGGCTTTCACCAACACCGGGAGTTCCGCGAGCAGCCCGCGACCGATCAGGATGTCGTACGAGGCGTCGCGCGGCCCGGCGAGCGTGACGCGGATCGTCACCACTTGATGTCGGGGCGTCCCGCGTGCGCGTTGGCGGCCCGCGCCAGGACGAACAGCAGATCCGAGAGGCGGTTCAGGTACCGGAGAATCGCGGGACTGATCTGCTCGCGCCGCGACAAGGCGACGACGGCCCGCTCGGCCCGGCGACAGACCGTCCGCGCCAGGTGCAGCGTCGCGGCCTTGGGCGCCCCGCCCGGCAAGATGAAGTTCTTGAGCGGCTCGAGCCGCGCTTCGTGAGCGTCGATGGCGTGTTCGAGCGCGGCGATGTCCGATTCGCCGATCGCCGCACCGCTGCGGGAGAGCGCCTTCGGCACCTGGTCCGGATCGGGTGTGGCCAGCTGCGCTCCGATGGTGAACAGGTCCCGCTGGATGCGCTGGAGCAAAGCGTCGGCGAACTCCGGCGGATCGAGCGCGCGTGCCAGCCCGAGGGCCGCGTTCAACTCGTCCACCTCGCCGTACGTGGCGACGCGGACGCTGTCTTTGGGGATCCGGGCGCCGCCGAACAGACCCGTTTCCCCGCCGTCCCCCGTCTTGGTGTAGATCTTCAACCGCGCCCCTCTCCCTTCTCCCGGGGGGTTCCGTTACGATTGAAGCCCATGCAGGACGTCAAAGATATCACGATTATCGGCGCCGGCCCGACCGGGCTGTTCGGCGCGTTCTACGCGGGCATGCGCGGTGCCTCCTGCCGTCTGATCGACAACCTCGACCAGGTGGGCGGCCAGCTCACCGCGCTGTACCCCGAGAAGTACATCTTCGACGTGGCCGGTTTCCCGAAGGTGCTCGCCAAGGACCTCGTGAAGGGGATGGCCGAGCAAGCCTTCCAGTTCCAGCAGCCCGTCCATCTGGGGGAAAAGGTGATGGATCTGAAGCGCGATTCGCAGGACGGTCAGCCGCGCTTCACGATCGTGACGGAGCGGGAAGAGTACCCGTCACGCACCGTGCTCATCGCGGGCGGGATCGGCGCCTTCACGCCCCGCAAGCTGCCGCTCAAGGACGCGGATCGCTGGTACGGGAAGGGTCTCCACGACCGCATCCTCGACCCGAAGGTGTTCGCCGGAAAGCGCGTGCTGCTGGTGGGCGGCGGCGATTCGGCATTCGACTGGGCCGTGAACCTCCAGGGCATCGCGCGGTTCATCCTGATGATCCATCGGCGCGACGGCTTCCGGGCCCACGCGGCGACGGTACGGCAGGTCCATGAACTGTGCGCGGCGGGGAAAATGGAGCTCCGCACATTCTGGGAGCTGAAGGCGATCCACGGCGGAGACGCGATCGAGGCGGTGACGATCGTCAACAACAAGAGTAAGGAAGAGGAGCGGGTTGCCGTCGACAGCGTGATTCCGCAGCTCGGCTTCATCTCCTCACTGGGGGCCATCGCCCAATGGGGCCTCGACCTCGAGAAGGGCGAGATCAAGGTGTCGCAGACGATGGAGACGAACATCCCCGGCGTGTTCGCGGCGGGCGACATCACGACGTACCCAGGGAAGCTGAAGCTGATCGCCACGGGCGCCGCGGAGGCGGCCGTCGCCGTGAACCACGCGGTGCACTTCATCAACCCGGCCGCGAAAGTCGAGCCCGGGCACTCGAGCAACATGGCGCTGTTCGGACAGACCGAAGACTAGGGCCGCCCGATCTGCACCACGACCGAATCGATCTGGTTGAGCATCTGCTGATACGGCACCGCATGCCCATTCGCCTGCACGCTGAATGTGATCGTCCGCCCCCCCCCGTTCGCCCGCTCGATGTAGCCTGACAGGCTGTTCACCCGGTCGATGCTTCCCGTCTTGGCGATCACGCGACCTTCGAGCGGTGTGCCGATGAAGCGCTTGAGCAGCGAGCCGGGCTGGCCGGCGTGGGGCAAGCCCGCGACGAACGGTCCCCCGTTGGGGTGGCGATGCATGTACGCGAGCAGCTGCGCGAACGCCTGCGGCGTGACGAGGTTGCCCGCCGCGAGCCCCGAGCCGTCCTCCAGTGCGAACGCGGTCGAGTCGATCTTCACGGAGTCCGTCAGGAAGCCGCGCTCGACGTCGAGCCCCACCGCCCACGAGCCCTCCCCCTTCAGCTCTCGTCCCAGAATCTTGAGCAGCATCTCCGCGAACCAGTTCTGGCTGGAGTTGAGAATCGGGAAGATGACGTCCGGGAGCGGCCGCCCCCGGAAGTCGAGCAGGGGCGGAGCGCAGCAGCGCACCGTGCGGTAGGTGAGCGAATCGGTCGTCCCCGCGGCTCCCCCCTCCACGGCGACTCCGCGACGGGCGAGCGACGCCGCGAGCGCCCGCGCGGCGTACAGGTTCGGGTCGGGAAGCGCGACGCTTTCCACGCGGGTCTTCCGGCCGAGCGCCACCGTCCCCTCCGCCCTGAGGTTCCAGCCGCCCCCCGTCCGGAAGAAGTTGTCGCCGATCGTGGAGGTCGACTCGGCCGCGACCGTCCGGGCGCGGTTCTCGAACGTGATCAGGCCGAGGTCCGGGGACCAGGTGATCACCGGCGGCGCGTCGACGGCAGGCCCGGGGTCGATTCGGAAGTCCACGCTATTGTCATGGAACCCGAGCCCCGACACGGGCGCCGCATACCACCAGGTGAGGTCCCACGCGTTCCATCCATAGTGAATCAGGGTGGGCTCGAAATACGAGCCGTCGCCCACGAGCTTCCCGGTGATCCGTCGGATCCCCTTGGCCCGGACCGAGTCGGCGATCGCATCGATGGCCGTGAAGGTCGAATCGCACACCCCTGGGGCGAGCGTGTCCACGGCAAAGCAGCGCGCGGACCACGTGGGATCGCCGCGCCCGTACAGGATCAGATCTCCGTGCAGCACACCCGCATCCACGCGACCATTCACGTACAGGCTCGTGGTCACGCGATAATCCGGCGGCAGGAGCACGGCCGCCGCCGCGGTGACGACCAGCTTGGTGTTGCTGGCCGGCACCGAGAAGCGATCGGCGTTGCGCTGATAGAGTACCCGGCCGCGGTCGTCCACGACGTAGATCCCCCAGGTGGCGCGACTGAACGGGGGCGCATCGATCAGCTGGGCGAGCCGGTGCTCGAGCGATCCCCGCAGCGGCGCGGTGCGCGGCCGCGCGGCCGACGTCTGGGCCGCCACCGAGGAGCTAATCGTAAGCGATGCGAGGATCAGCTTTCGCATAGACCAGGTCCGTCACGAGGTTCACGAGCAGAAACACCAGGGACATGAAGAGAATGCTTCCCTGGATCGCGGGGAGATCCCGCTTCTCGATCGCGCTCAGCACATAGCGCCCGAGGCCCGGCCATCCGAAGATCGTCTCGGTGAGGATGCTGCCGGTGAGGTAGCTCCCGGTGTCGAGCCCGAGCACGGTGATCACCGGAATCAACGCGTTACGGAAGCCATGACGCAGGATCACCGCCGCTTCGCTCAACCCCTTGGCCCGCGCCGTGCGTACGAAGTCGCTGGACAGCACGTCCAGCATCGCGGCGCGCGTCATCCGCGCGAGGAACGCGATCGAGCGCATGCCCAGGGTCAGGGCCGGCAGCACGAGATACGCGAGCCCGCCCGAGCCCGAGGGCGGCAGCCACCGCAGTACCACCGCGAACAACAGGATCAGGAGCAGCCCCACCCAATACACCGGGAACGATACCCCAAGATACGACACGAGCATGGCGACACGGTCTACGGCCCCCCCCGGCCGGACCGCTGAGAGAACACCCAGCGTGATCCCGCACAGCGCCGCCAGCACCATGGCGGCGAGCGCGAGCTGGACGGTCTTGGGGAAGCGCGCGGCCAGGTCCTGTGCGATCGGACGCTGGGTGATGTAGGAGCGGCCGAGATCGCCCTGCATCACCGCCCACAGATAGCGTGCGAATTGGGTGGGGAGGGGGTCATCGAGGTGCAGGTCGGCGCGGAGTCGGGCGATGGTGGCGGCGTCGGCGCGCTCCCCTACCATGGCCGCCACCGGGTCCCCAGGCGCGACGTTCAACAAGAAGAACGCGACGACGAGCACGCCGAACAGCGTCGGCAGCGTCATCAAGACCCGGCGCCCGACGAGGCGCATCACCGCGGTGGTACCCGTGCGAGCGCCCAGCGCTGGCCGTTGAAGATCACCGGCAGGTCCCAGCCCGTGAGGTCCGGCCGCCGGGCCCACAGGTCCGTCGGGAACCAGAGGTACAGCCAGGGCGCGGCTCGGTACACCCGCTCGTCGATTCGGGCGTACAACGTGGTTCGCGCCGTGTCGTCAGTAGTGCGGCGAGCGCGGAGGATCAACGAGTCCGTAGCTGGATCCGCGTAGAACGCGTAGTTCCCTCCGGGGCCGAGGCTCCCGGAGTAGAACAGCGGATAGAGAAAGTTGTCGGCATCCGGGTAGTCGGCCCACCAGTCGAGGATGACCATGTCGGCCTCGCCCTTACGCGCCGCCTCGCGCTGGCTCGACGCATCGCGCTCGACCAGCTCGACTCGCACACCCACAGCCGCCAGCTGCGCCTGGATGGCCTGGGCCACCCGCGACAATTCCACGTTCGTCCCGGTGCGCCATAGCCGTACGGCGATCCCACCCGGATAGCCCGCGGCGGCAAGGCGCGCTCGCGCGGCCGCCGGGTCGTATGCGTATCCGCGCCGCGTGGTGTCGCTCCCGGCCAGCCCCGGCGGAATGGCGCCGTGCGCGAGGATGCCGCGACCGCCATACACGGTCGCGAGGATCTCGGGGACGTTCACGGCTTGGTTGATCGCCTGGCGCACGCGCGGGTCGTGCAGCGGGCCGCGGCGGTTGTTCAGAGCCACATATACGACGCGCAGCGCGGGCTTTTCGAGCAGCTGGCCGGATCGCTCCCGGCGCCAGCGCGCGGTCTCTCCGAACGGCACTTCGATCACGCTCAGCCGGCCGGCCTCGAACTCCGCGGCGCGCGTGAGCGGCTCCGGGATGATCCGCACCAGGAGCGTATCGCCCGCCGGGGCGCCGCCCCAATACTCCGGATTGCGCGCGAACAGAAGGTAGTCGTCGTGCTGCCACGCCACGAAACGCCACGGTCCCGTGCCGACCGGGCGCTCGGCCAGGTCGGTGGGGGGCGGCGCCGGTACGACGCTCGCCACCGGCATCGCGAGGAACTTGGGGAAGATGGCCAGCGGCTCTGTGAGGGTGAATGCCAGCCCGGAGTCCCCGAGGGAGGTAATGCCGCTCACGTCGCCCGCGCGCCCGGCAGCGTACGCTTCAGCCCCGGCGATGGGGTAGAGCGGCCAGGGCCGGCCGCCCCGGGTCGCGGGGGATAAGACGCGCAGCATACTCGCGCGTACCGCGGCGGCCGTGAGCGGCGTCCCGTCGTGGAACTTGACGCCCGGTCGCAGGTGAAACACGTACCGCCGCCCACTCGCGTCCTGCCCTGTCGTCCAGCGATCGGCGAGCGCCGGTAGCAGGCGGCCATCCGGGTCGAACTGTGTGAGTCCGTCGAACGCGAGCGTCACCATCTCACCGGTTGGCACGTCGGTCGAGAGGGCGGGATCGAGGGAGCGTGGGTCGTAGGACTCGTAGTAGGCGAGGCCCCGTCCGGCGCGCGCGCTTCTCCCGCCGCACGCAGCGGCTACCGCGAGGGCGGTGAGGGCGAGACCGAGGAGTGCGCGCATGGGGTCAGGTGTCGAAAAGGTTGACAGTGCGGGGGGAGGCAGCCAACATACGGACGCAGCCCGACTGCGTCAATTGCGCGCGCTCCGTTTGACCCTGCTCGTCGCCGTGCTCGCGGCGGCACCCCTCGCCGCGCAGCAAGAGCAGCAGCGGGTGGTGCGCGGGCTTTCCTTCGAGGGTAATCACGCCATCGACGATTACACGCTCCGCGCCGCGATCGCGACCACGAATTCAAGCGCGTTCGCGACCAAGTGGTATCTCCGGTGGATCCGTTTTCTCGGGGAAAAGCGGTACTTCAACGAGCTCGAGTTCCGGCGCGACGTCGTGCGGCTGTTGCTGTTGTACCGTCAGAGCGGGTACATGAATGCGGTGATCGACACGTTGGTGCGCCGCGAGGGCCGGGACGCGTACATCAAGTTCCGCATCTACGAGGGCGATCCCGTGCGGCTCGCCGAGCTGCACGTGCTCGGTCTCGACTCGATCCTCGACGTGCAGCGCTTGCAGCGCGACCTGCCGCTGCATGTTGGTGACCCGTTCAACCGGGCCCTGTTCCAGGCGTCGGCCGACACGATCGTGAGCCGGCTCAAGAACCTCGGCTACCCGTACGCCGACATCCTCCGCAACTACGATGTGGACGTCGCGGCCCTCCGCGCCGTGGCGACACTCGAGGCGCTTCCCGGGCCGCGCATGCGCGTGGGGCAGGTGCTGATCACGGGTGCGGAGAAGGTGGACACCGGGACGGTGCGCCGCATGCTCTCGGTCAGGGCGGGGGACTGGTTTCGCCAGGATCAGCTGTACCTGACGCAGCGCGACCTGTACGGGCTGGGGATGTTCCGCTCCGTCAACGTGGTGCTCGCGGATACGACCCCGCCGCCCGGCGATTCGACGGTGCGGGTGGTCGTGCACGTGGCCGAGGCGCCGCGCCACCGCATCCGCCTCGGGGCGGGATACGGCTCGCTCGACTGCTTCCGCGTGCAGAGCGGATGGACGGCCTACGACTTCCTGGGAGGTGCGCGCTCGCTCGACGTCACCGGACAGCTCTCGAAGATCGGCGTTGGTGTTCCGACCAACGCGAACTTCAAGGATAACGTGTGCCGTTTCCTGCGGTCCGACTCGACCTCGGACACGCTCAACTACAACGCCACGGTGACGTTGCGCCAACCCGCGTTCCTGTCGCCCCGCCACACGGCGAGCTTCGCCGTCTTCGCCGAGCGACGCTCCGAGTTCAAAGCGTATACGCGCCAGGCGGTGGGCGCGAATGTCGCCGTGACCTTCAACGCCCGGCGCGACGTTCCCGTCACGGTGGGGTACGGCTACTCGGTGGGCCGCACGACCGCGGACGCGGTGGTGTACTGCCAGCGGTTCCTCTTGTGTAACGAGTCCGACCAGGTGTTCCTCGCGAACCGGCGGCCGTTCGCAGCGATCACGATCTCGGGCGTGCGCGCTCGGGTGAACTCGGTGCTCGATCCCTCGGCGGGGAGCGTCACGCAGGTGACCCTGGTTCACGCGTCGCGCTATGTGCTCTCGGACACCTTGTACGAGTTCAACCGCGGTGAGCTCGAAGTCTCGAAGTATTATGCGCTGTCGCGCCGCAGCGTCCTCGCCTGGCGGGTACGGGGCGGCACGATCCTGCCCCAGCGCCTCAGCCTGTTGGGCCAGAGTGTGAAATTCGTCCCCCCCGACCAGCGCTTCTACGCCGGTGGCCCGAATTCCGTACGCGGGTTCGCCCGCAACGAGTTGGGTCCCCGCGTGTACGTGTCCGATAGTCTCGAAGTGAGCGGGACGGACACGACCTACAAGAACATCCAGGCGTCACCCACCGGCGGGAACACCGTGTTCACGGCCAACCTGGAGCTGCGGGTTCCCAGCCCGATCTTTCCCGACCGCGTGCGCCTGGGGTTGTTCGTGGACGTGGGGCAGGTGTGGGAGCGGGGAGACACGGGGACCACGGTCAGCGGCCTGCGCGTCACTCCGGGGTTGGGACTGAGGTTCATCACGCCGCTCGGCCCGGTGCGGCTGGACGCCGCCTACAACGGCTACCCGCACGAGCCCGGCAAGCTCTACTTCCTGAACCGAGCGGATAACAGCATCACGGCGACGGGAAAGACCGAGCATCCCGACTTGCCGCCGGGCTTCTGGCGGCGGGTAGTCGTGCAGTTTGCCGTGGGCCAGGCGTTCTAGATGATCCGCCGCTCGCTGGGGGCCGCGCTGTGGACGCTGGTGGGGCTGCTCGCCGGCTTTCTGGGAACGCTCTCGTCGCTGGTCGGCACGGGGGCCGGCCGTACGCTGCTGGCGCGCGTCAGCGAGGGGGCGCTCCGGCAGGTCTTCACCGGGACGGCCGAGATCGGCGACGTGCACGGATCGCTCCTCACGGGACTCACCCTCTCCGAGGTCCGGCTGTTCGACGCGGACACGACGCTCGTCGCCTGGCTGCCGCAGGTGAACCTCAGTTACAACCCGTTCGACTTTGCTGCCGGCCGCGTGGTCCTCTTCGAGTTCGACCTGCGGCGACCGGTGATCAACATCGTGCAGCACCCGAACGGGCGGCTCAACATCGAGGAGCTGCTGCGCCTGGGTGGGAGCGGGTCCGACACAGGAAGAAAAGGGGGGCCCCACGGGCCGGCCACGCTCCTCCTGTTCCGCAACGTCCGGATCACCGATGGGACGGTGACGCTGCGACTGCAGGCGAAGCGGCCCGCCCCGGGCGACTCGAGCCTCGAGATCGCCAACGACGACCCCAACGGACGGCTGCGCGTTCGCCGCTTCGAGCACCTCGACGCTCGGCTCGCCGCCCTGCAGGTGTCCTCCCCGCGAGAGCGGGGCATCCGGATCGAGATCTCCCGGCTGGCTGTGGAGAGTTCGGACCCCGTGGTGCGGCTCGCGGACGTGGCGGGCCGGTTGGGGGTGATTGGTGACTCGATGAACGTGCAGCTGGCGCGCGTGCGCCTGCCGCGCTCAGCGCTGCGCGACGCGCGCGGCACGGTCCGCTGGCCGCACGGCACATTACTCTTCGATCTGCGGCTGCTCGCGGACTCGGCGACGCTCGAAGATTTCCGATTCATCGACCGGCGCTTCGCGGGCGTTCCTGGTGCCGGCGTCGTCTCGGGCGACGTACGGGTGCGCTCGCACGGCGAACGGGTGCTCGAGGTCGGGCTCGACCCGCTGCGCCTGGCGTACGGCGGCGGCACGGTCGCGGGCCGGCTCGTCGCATTCAGCGCGGCGGACTCGGGGCTCGTCGTGTTGCGCGACGCCGACCTGGACGCCCGGGAGTTCGACCTCGAGTTCGCCCGGCCCTTCCTCGATACGCTCCCGTTCGCGGGACGCCTCACCGGACACACCATCGCCACGGGGCCGCTCGCGGCCCTCGCGCTCGAGACCGACTGGTCGTTTCGCGACTCGCTCGTTTCGGGATGGCCCGAAACCCGCATCCGCGGGAAGGGCGAAGTGAACCTCAAGGCCGCGGACGGCATGCGATTTCGTGCGTTCGTCGTGGAGGCGTCGAGCCTCGATCTCGGCACGGTCGCGCGACTCGCCCCGGCGGTGCGACTTCACGGAACCCTGTCCGCCGCCGGGACGCTCAACGGGCCGTTGCGCGACGCGCAATTCGTCGGCACGCTCGAGCACCGGGATGGGGATCGGCCCCCGAGTGCGCTGACCGGGAGCGTGCGTCTGGACACGCGGGGTGAGGTGCTCGGCGTCTACGCCGACGTCACGGCGGACTCGCTGTCGTTCGACGGCCTCCGGGGCAGCTTCCCGACGCTGCCGCTCGTCGGCGCCGTGACGGGGCCCGTGAAGCTCGCCGGCCCGCTCGGCGAACTCGAGACGCACGTCGATCTGCACTCCAGGGGCGGTGCCGTGCGCGGCGACGGCACCTTGATGCTCGACCTGCCGCACTACGGGGCACGCGACCTGGAGGTCACGGCCCGCGACCTGGACCTCACGCATTGGCTCGGGCGCGGGGCTCCGCCGTCACGCCTGAGCCTCACGCTACGAGGGGATTTCGCGGGCGACAGCGCGGTGCCGCCGCTCGGCACGGTGCAGGCGATCGTCGAGCCATCGCAGCTCGCCGGCGCCGGCGTGGACTCGGGTGCCGTGCGGGTGCGGTTCGCCGACCGGCGGCTGTACGTGGACTCGTTGCGCGTCGCCCAGGCCGGTCTCATCACCACGGGGTCCGGCTCCCTGGGGTGGACGCGCGGGACAGGGGGGCAGCTGGCGCTCGACTTCGACGCCGACAGCCTCAACGCGCTCGACCCGCTCGTCGGCTGGCTCGCGGGCGGCGCTCCAGACGCGCCCGCGGACCCCGGCGGGGCAGACGCGGGGAACGCTCCGCTGTCCGGGGCGGCGCGGGTTCTCCTCACGCTCAAAGGCTCGCTCGACTCGCTCGGCCTCGACGCGCGCGGCAGCGTCGAGCGGCTGGCGTGGCGCGCATGGCGGGTCCCCGCCGGCCGGGGCCACCTCACCTGGCAGCCGGGTCCCGCCCCGACGTTCGCGCTGGACGCCACCTTGGACTCGATCGCCCACGGCTTGTTCGGATTCTCCGCGGCGTTCGTCGCGGCGCGTGGGACACGGGACTCGCTCACCTGGCTGGCGCGCTCGCGCATCGGGGAGGGGGGGGCGTTCCTCGCCGGAGGACGGCTCGCCCGCCAAGCCCCCCAAACGGGAGGTGCCGCGCTCGCGGTCGGTGTGGACTCCCTGGCCGTCCATCTTCCGGGCGACGTGTGGGTGCTCGAGCGGCCCACGGAGTTGACCGTGACGGATTCCGCGGCGACGGTGACGGGGCTCCAGCTCCGGAGCGCGTACGGATCGGGCAAGCTGGTGCTCGAGGGCGCGCTGCCGACCCGCGGTCGCGCGGATGCCCACCTCCAGCTGGAGGGCTTCCCGCTGGTCGGGCTGTACGCGCTGCTCGAGCGGGATACGACGGGCGTGGGCGGGACGGTGACGGCCACCGCCGGGCTGTCGGGCACCCGGGCCAGCCCCGTCTCGAGCGGGTCGTTCTCGCTCTCGAACGGCGTGTTCGGTGAGTTCCGCGCGCCGTTTGTGGACGGGACGTTCGACTATCACGATCGGCGCCTCCGCGGGGGGCTCCACCTGTGGCGCTCGGGCCAGCAGATCCTCGACGTGCAGGCGTACCTGCCGCTGGACCTCGCCCTCGAGCCCGTGTCGCGCCGCCAGCTCCCCGACACCCTGTCGGTGGGCGCGACGGCTGATAGCGTGGACCTCTCGGTCCTCGAGGCGCTCACGCCCTCGCTGCAGCGCGTGACCGGCGTGTTCTCGGCGGACCTCGGGATCGCGGGGACGTGGGACGCGCCGCGCCTGCGGGGGGAGCTCCAGATCGCCAATGCCGCCGCGACCATCCCTACGCTGAGCGTGCGCTACGAGGACATTGACGGGCGCCTCGCCCTTTCGGGCGACACGATCGCCATCCAGGCTCTATCTGCCAGAAGCGAGCGCGGGCGGGCCGACTTCACCGGCATCGTGCGGCTCGAGCGGCTGACGCACCCCGTGCTCGACCTGCAGATTGCCGCGGACCAGTTCAAGGCGCTGGACTTGAAGAACAACGTGGCGATCACCGCCAGCGGCCGGCTCTCGCTCAGGGGGCCGGTCTTCGGCGCCACCCTCACCGGTCACGCCAAGGTGACGTCGGGCGTGCTGTACTTCGCCGACCTGGTACAGAAGCGGATCGTGAACCTGGACGAGCTCGCGGACACGTCGCTGGCCGCGCTCATCCAGCAGCAGCGGCTCGGTCCCGAGTTCGAGAACGTCTTCCTCGACAGCCTGCGGATCAACGACCTCGAGCTGGAAATGGGCAGCGACGTGTGGCTCCGCTCGGACGAGGCGAACATCCAGCTCGCAGGCTCCGTGCGGCTCACCAAGCAGCGCAACCAGTACCTCGTGAGCGGCACGCTGCAGGCGGTGCGCGGGACTTACCGACTCAAGGTCGGGTCCGTGCTGTCGCGCGAGTTCGTCGTCACCGAGGGAACGGTGCGGTACTTCGGCACCCCGGATCAGGACGCGGCGCTCGACATCAAGGCGAAACACGTCGTGCACCCCGTCCCGACACCGGCCCAGCACAACCCCGAGGACATCACGGTGGTCGCGCACATCGGCGGCACGCTGCTGGTGCCGAAAGTCATCCTCGAGGCGGAGAAGCGTGAGCTGTCGCAAACCGAGATCATTTCCTACCTGCTGTTCGGCAAGAGCAGCGTCGATCTGGCGGGCGACCAGGGTGGGATCGCCGACCAGCTGGCGGTGTTGCAGAGCGCCCTGGCGATCCTGTCGGGCGAAATCGAGCAGACGATCGTCTCGGGCGGCGTGCCGGTGGACTACGTCGAGATCCGCCCCGGCGGTGGGGGGCAGGGGACTGCGCTCGCCCCCTGGAATGTCGCGGTGGGGCGCCAACTCGGCCCCAAGACCTTCCTGGTGGTGAACGCGGGGTTCTGCTCGGGAGGTCAGGTGGGGGTGCAGAACATGCTCGGCCTGTCGCTGCAGTTCCGGATCAGCCCCGAGTGGCGTACGGAAGCGAGCTTCGCGCCGGTGCAGACGTGCGTTATCGATGCGCCCGGGACGCAGGGCAACACCGTGCCGCGGCAGGTTGGTCTGGACCTCTTCTGGGAGCGGCGCTACTGACCATGGCCCGCGCACTACTGATCGCGAACCCGGCGGCGGCGCGCACCGACGCGCGCGCGGTGACGACGGTTCGGGACACGCTGCGGCGCGGCGGCTGGACGGTCGAGGTCCTCGCCACGGCCCGGGCCGGCGACGCGCGGCGCTTCGCCGGCGAGGCGCACGCCGAGGGGTTCGACGCACTGGTATGCTATGGGGGCGACGGCACCGCGATGGAGATCGCCGCGGGCGCCGTGAAGAGCGGCCTGGCACTCGGGCTGGTACCGGGCGGCACGGGGAACCTGCTCGCGGGGAACCTGCGGCTGCCACGCGACCCGGCGGCTGCGGCGCGCGTTATCCTGGCCCACCACACCGCCGCGATCGACCTGGGCAGCGTGGAGCGTCCCGACGGCACGCACTACTTCGCCGTGTGCGGCGGCACGGGCTTCGACGCCCAGCTCATGGCGGGCACGGCGGCGGCCGAGAAGCGCCGCTGGAAGATGGCGGCGTACGTGATGAAGGCGTTCGCCGCGCTCCCCAGCGTGACGAGTCCGCTCCACCGCGTGACCGTGGACGGGGTTGCGCGTGAGCTGCCGGCGGCCATGGTGCTGGTTGCGAACTGCGGGGAGCTGGTGCCGCCCTTCCTGCGGCTGCGGCACGATATCGCCCCCGACGACGGCTGGCTGGACGTGGTCGTACTGCGCGCCGAAGGCGTCTGGCAGAGCCTGAGCGCGTTCCTGGAGTTGGCGCGCCGACCGATGAACGGCGCACGGCGACTGTGGTTCGGCCGCGGCCGCACGGTGCGCGTCGAAGTGCTGGAGGGCCCGCCCCGTCCGATGCAGCTCGACGGCGAGCTGTCGGGCGACGCGCCGTTCGAAGCGCGCCTCCTGCCGGCCGCCCTGTCGGTCATTGTCGACCCCGCCACCGCGCCGCTCGGTGCGTCGCGCCGTGGCTGACAGCGTGCTCCTCATCGACGACGACGCCGACCTGCTGCGCGTGCTCGGTGACTACTTGGACCGGATCGGGTACGAGGTCGCGGGCGCGGCCACCGGCGAGGCCGGCTTCGAGGCGTTCGATCGCATGCGTCCCGACGTCGTAATCCTCGACCCGCACCTTCCCGACGTCGGGGGGTTGGGCGTGCTCGAGCAGCTCAAGTCGCGGGGCGGCTCGATCATCTTCCTCACCGGACAGGGGGACCGCGAGACCGCGGTGCGCGCCATGCAGCTCGGGGCCGAGCACTTCCTCACGAAGCCCGTAGACATGAACCATCTGGCCGCCGCCACGGCGCGCGTGTGCGAGAAGGTCCGCCTGGCGCGCCAGAACGCGCTGCTGCGCGCGCACGACCACGAGCAGGCTGGCCTCGAATCACTCGGCGTCTCGCCCGCGATGCGCGAACTCGGGCGCCAGGTGGAGTTGCTTGCGGCCAGCGAGCGCTCGACGGTGCTGCTTACGGGCGAGGGCGGGACCGGGAAGGGCTGGGTGGCCCGGGCGATCCATTATCTCTCCCCCCGCGCGAGCGGTCCCTTCGTCGAAGTGAACTGCGGCGGCCTCTCGGCCACATTCCTCGAGTCGGAGCTGTTCGGCCAGGAGCAGGGTGCCGTTAGCGAAGCGAAGCAGCGTCGGCAGGGTCTGTTCGACCTGGCGGACCGCGGAACGATCTTGCTCGGCGAAATTGGAGACCTGGCGCCGGAGCTGCAGCCCAAGCTGTTGGACGTGCTCGAGAGGAAGACGTTCCACCGGGTGGGCGGCACGCGCGAGACCACGGTCGATGTGCGGCTCCTCGCCGCCACCAACCGGGACCTGCTGGCCGAGGTGCGCGCCGCTCGCTTTCCCGAGGATCTCTATTCTCGCCTCAGCGGCATGACGCTCCGCCTGCCGGCGGTGCGCGAGCGCTCGCGCGAAGACCGTCTGGCGCTGCTCACGCGTATCCTATCGGACCTCGTGCCGCAGATGCCGGGTTGTCCCGGTGCCGCGAGCGCCGAGGTGTTGGATCGCCTCTTGTCCGCGCCGTGGCCGGGGAACGTGCGCGAGATGCGTAACGTCGTCGAGCGGGCCATGATCCTGGCGCGCGGCGCGGGCCAGATCGGCCTTGAGCACCTCCCGGCCGACGTGCGCAAGGCCGGGGGAGGGGGGGCTGGGGGGGGCGACCGGCGTCACCAACCCCTGGCGCTCGCCGAGGTGGAGCGCTCGCACATCGAGAAGACGCTTAGGTTTCACGGGGGGAATCGCACGCGGGCGGCGCACGAGCTCGGCATTTCGCGTGCGACGCTGATCAATAAGATCAAGGTGTACGGGCTCGACGTCTGAGGCGGACCATGACCGACAAACCGAAACTGATGGAGCACGACGGGATGGTGTGCCGCGCCTGCGGCAACGAGGAGCGCGCCTCCGAAGGCTATCCCTGCGCCGACTGCGGCACGTTCATCTGCCTGATTTGCTCCTTCCGGGGGGTCACGCGCTGCAAGGCGTGTGAAGAGAAGGCCAAGGCCTCGCAGAAGGCTTAGCCCGCCGCCCCCCGCCGCTTGCGGATCTCGCGCATCACGTCCTCCGGCGAGGTGCCGAGCTCCTTCGCCAGTTTCTCGACGGCATCGCTCGCCCCCGGCCAGTCTCCCGCGGCCGCGAGCGCGGCGAGCGCGACGTCCTCCACCACGGTCGTTCGCTCCTCGAGATCGCGCGTGCGCACCGCGACCTCGCGCGCGAGCCACTGCTCGAGCTCGCGGCGGTCGATCTCGAGCTGCCGCTGTCGCAGCCCGCTCTGCAGCGACATCTCCAGCTCGTCCAGATCCACCGGCTTGATGAGGTAATCGTACGCCCCGAGCTTGAGACACTCGATGGCCGTGCGGGGCTCGTCGATCGCCGTGAGCATGATGATGGCGAGGTCCGAGTCGGCGGCGAGGGCTTTGGGCACGAGCTCCACGCCGGTCATGTTGGGCATGCGGATATCCGAGAGCATCACGTGCGGCTGCTCCGCGGCCTGGCGATCGAGCGCCTCGGCGCCGCTCGCGGCCTGCAACACCCGGTAGCCGAGCCGCGTGAGAAACCGATCGAGTGCCTGGCGGATGCCGTCTTCGTCGTCGACCACCAGCACGGTGGTCGGAGGGCTCTGCGGGTCGGGGTTGGGCATGGCGCTAACGTATGTGCCCTCCACAACCCGAGCAAGCCGAGCTATTCTTCGCGCTCCCATGATGTCCTCCCCTCCCGCCGGTCTCACCGCCGTTCGAGGCGTTTCTGTCGGGCACTGGACCGATCTTGAGCGGGCGACGGGCTGCAGCGTCGTGCTCGGGCCGGACGGCGGGATGCGAGCCGCCTGTGCCGTCCGAGGCCGCGCCACGGGAACACGCGAGCTCGACGCGCTGAACCCCCGCCACTTGGTCGACCGCATCGACGCGATCCTGCTCACCGGCGGCTCGGCCTACGGTCTCGGCGCGGCGGACGGCGTGATGCGCTGGCTGCGGGAACGGGGGCGGGGCCTGCCCGTGGGACCGGCCGGCATCGTGCCCATCGTACCGACCGCGGTGATCTTCGACTTCGACCTTGCTCCCGGGGGGAAGGCGGACCGCTGGCCGACGGCGGACGACGCGTACCGCGCCTGCAGCGCCGCGTCGGACCACGTCGCCGAAGGGTCGGTCGGGGCGGGCACGGGAGCCACCGTCGGCAAGGCGTTGGGGCCGCGCGCCGCCATGAAGGGCGGAGTGGGAAGCTGGGCCGCAACCGGCGGCGACATCGTCGTCGGCGCGCTGGTGGTGCTGAACGCGGTCGGCAACATCCTCGACGGCTCGGGTGCGATCCTCGCAGGGGCGCGCGCTGCGGACGGCACGTTCGTGGACGCTTTGACGCACTTCGGCCGGGGGGGCGCGCCATTTGCCTCGCGCAATACGACGCTGGCCGTGGTCGCGACCAACGCCACGCTCGACCGCACGGGACTCGAGAGTCTGGCACATGCGGCAGGGGATGCGCTGGCGCGGCGCATCGTTCCCTACGGCACCCTGTTCGACGGCGACCTGGTGTTCGCGGTGAGCACCGCCGCGGTGGCGCCCGCGACCCCGCTGCAGGCCGAGGCCCTCGCGGCGCTCGCGGTGCCAACGGCGGTGGAACGCGCCGTGCGGCTCGCGCGGGGCGTGGGTGATATCCCTGGACTGGCGGATGACAACTCTTGATGCCACGTCGGGCTGCCCGAATGTCCCAGAGTGGGCACACCGGACAGGCACGCTTCTAGGTTCCCGCGTCTCCCGTGACTGACCGTCTCGGGCGCGATGTCGCGGACGTCGCGGGCAAATGGGTGCCCGATGCGCGGCTCGGTGTGTTCGAGGTGACCGTCGAGCCCGAGCACCTGAACGGCTGCACCACGAGCCGCGACGCTCTGGCTGCGCTGCGGCGCATCGCGGCCGATGCCGGCCGTGCGGCGGACATCCGGCTGCTCCCCGACGCCTCGGTCCGTGACGAGCCGGCGGCCGTGGTCACGGCCGCGGTGGCACCGCTGCTGCGCGAGCCGCGGATCACGGCCGACCGGGTGAGCGAGGCGTTGCACGGCGAGACGCTCGCGCTGCTCGAGCGAGGCGAGGCAGACGTGTGGCTGCGCGTGCGAGCGGGCGACGGCTACCACGCGTGGACCCATGCCGCTTATCTGGCCGTCGGATCGACCGAATGGGCGGAGGACTGGAGCGCGCGGGCCACCGGACGCTCGCTCGGTGCCGAGCTCAAGTTCGAGGATCAGCGCCTGCGGCTGGCGGTGGGGGCGCGCGTCGCGTTGCGTCGGAACGGGCAGGTCGAGGCGGGTGACGGGCGCGCCTGGAGTGTGAGTGCGGGCATCGTCCGGCCGGAATCGGAGCTCCGAGCCGAGGCGCGTCTCCTCGCTCCCCCGGAGTGGGCGCTGCGCTGGTTCTCCGGCGCTCCGTATCTGTGGGGCGGGCGCACCGAGTGGGGGATCGATTGCTCCGGACTGGTCCAAGCAACCTACGCGGCCCGGGGGGTCGTGCTCCCGCGCGACTCCGACCTTCAGTCGCTCGCGGGACGGGAGGTCAAGATCGACCCCACAGGCTCGAGCTACCAGGCGGGCGATCTCCTGTGCTTCGCCGACGGGCGCAAGATCTCCCACATCGCCCTCTGGGCCGGGGCGGGCCGGATCGTGCACTCCGCGCTGTCGCGCGGCGGCGTCGCATCGGACGACCTGCTCGGCGAGACGTCGGCGGCCAAGCGATTCCGGGATTTTCTGGTCGCCGTACGGCGTATCAATGTCCGACGGTAGGTCGATTAGCATAGGGTCGATTATGTTTGCGCCATGAAGCTCGTCCTGTTCGACATCGATGGCACGCTCCTCTGGACCGACGGCGCCGGCCGCCGGGCGATCCAGCGTGCCCTGGTGGACGAGGCCGGTACCGCGGGACCCATCGACACCTACCGCTTCGACGGGAAGACCGACCCACAGATCGTGCGGGACCTCCTGTCGCTCGCGGGGCATGCGGGCGCGGAGAACGCGAGCGTGATCCGGGCGGTCTGCCGACGCTACGTGGATCATCTCCGCACAGAGCTCGAGCGGCCGGCGCAGACGACGCGGCTGATGGTGGGGATCGCCGATTTGCTCGCTGCGCTGGAGCCGCACGAAGCCGGTCGCCGGGCACTGGTCGGCCTCCTCACCGGCAACGTCGCCCCGGGGGCTGACCTGAAGCTGCGATCGGCCGGCCTCGACCCGGCGCGGTTTTGCGTCGGGGCGTACGGCTCGGACTCCGCACGACGCGCCGACCTCCCGGCCGTCGCCGCGGCGCGCGCCACTGCCCTCACCGGCGCGAGCTTCGCCGGATCGGACGTGATCATCGTGGGCGACACGCCGGACGACGTGGCCTGTGGCCGGCCGATCGGCGCGCGCAGCCTCGCGGTTGCCACCGGCTCCTACGGCGTCGCCGAGCTGCGTGCGACGGGCGCGGCCTACGTGTTCGAGACGCTGGCGAACACGGCCCTCGTCCTCGACGCCATCTTCGCGTGAGCCGCCCTCTCCTCTCCTCGATGTCCCCGGCTGACGAGCTCGAAGTCAAGGCGCGGGTCGACGATCCCGACGGGCTGCGGGCCGCGCTGGTGCGCGCCGGGGCGTCGCTCGACTTTCGGGGCGACATGATCGACCGGCGGTTCGATCAGGGCGGCTCGCTCGCCCAGCGCAACGAAGTGCTGCGACTGCGAGAGTTTCGAGCGGCCGACGGCACTCCGGCATACGGCGTGCTGGGGTGGAAGGGTCCCCCCTCGCTGCGCGGGCTGTACCGCCACCGCGCCGAGGCGGAGGCGCGCGTCGCCACGCCCGACTCGGTGGTGACGATCCTCGAGCAGCTGGGGTTCACGGTATCGCTGCGCATCGATCGGCGCGTGGAGGTGTATCGGCTCGGCCATGCGGTGCTGCGCCTCGAGTGGTATCCGGCGATGGATGTGTTGCTCGAGGTCGAAGGCGAGCCGCCCGCCATCGAGCGCGCGATCGCCGCCACGGGCCTTGCCCGGGATCGCTTTCTTGCCGAGTCGCTGCCTTACTTCGTATCCCAGTACGAGGCGCGGACGGGCCGGGCCGCCCTGCTCGCCCGATGAGCGCGCCGGTGAAGATCCCGATGCCGCTGCGTGTCCCGGAGCTCGCGCCGTCGCTCGGCCGCCTCCTCGTGCCCCGCCGCCTGGAGGAGCCCTGGGTGCCGCTCGACGACATCCGCGAGGAGCTCGCGACACGCGTGATGGAGCTGGGTGGGGAAGCGCGGGCCGCCGCCGCCCGCGAGGATCGCGACCGGGTGCTCGACGCGGTGAGCCGGCGCGGGTGGCTCGCCGCGTGGGAAGGCGCGGTGCGCCGGGCGGGGGAGCGCGTCGCGGCCGCGCTCGATGGCGCGGTCGAGCGGGCGGCACGCCGGGTACGGATGCCACGGCGGCGGCGCCGCCGCCTGCTGCTCGCGGGCTCCGAGAAACGAGCGATCGCCGCCCGCCTCGCTGCGGGCGGCGAAGCGCTCGTGGCCGCCCTCGACATCCTCGATGCGGTCGCCGCGCGCGTGCGCGACGCGAGCGTGCTCGACAAGGCGGCGCACGCCGACTGGCAGGAGGCGCTCCGCACTGCCGCTCGCCGGCTCGAGGCGGCATGGCTCGCGCTCGAGACGCAGGTCGCCGAAGAGCAGCGCCGCTGGGCCGATGAGATCGACGCGGTCGACCATTGGCGTCCTTCGCTCTGGCCACTGATCGCGTTGTGGACCCCGTTCGCCGTGGCGCTCGTATGGCTCGGCCTGGTGCTCGGCGGTTACCTGCCCGCCCCCGCATGGCTCGCGGCGCGCCTCGGCTTTTGAGCGGCGGGCCATGACCGCGATCGGTGTCGGTGTCGATCTGGTAGAAGTGTCTCGCGTGGCCGCAATCATCGCCGATAAGGGATCGCGCGTCTTCGAGCGCCTGCTCACGCCGGCCGAGCGCGCCTACTGCGAGAGTCGCCCGGACCCCGCGACCCACGTGGCGGTACGACTCGCCGCCAAGGAAGCGGCCTATAAGGCGTTGCAAGGAAGCGAGCCGGCCCGAGGAATCGGCTGGCGCGAGATCGAGGTCATCCGCGCGCCCGATGGTCGGCCCGATGTGCGGCTCAGCGGGTTGGCGGCGGTCCGGGCCAAACAGTTGGGCGTGCAGCGCGTGCTGCTGTCGCTCTCCCACACCCATCAGGCGGCGGTCGCAGTGGTCGTGTTAGAGCGCGGGTGATCGGTCGCTTGAATTCCCGACTATTTTACTCTAGTATTTGACACCCCCTTATTGAGAATCATTCCCATCTACTGTAAGCCCCTCCTTGGCTTGCTGTTGAGCGCCTGCGTCGCGGTCCGCGCGGCAGGCCAGGCGATGGATTCGCTGTCGGTCTCCCGGCGGATCGTGGCGGCAGCCTCGCTCGCCGCCAAGGAGTACGCCATTGGGGTGGCCCCGCTGGGCGGTCGCGTGACGGCGCCCGCGGAGGTGTCGGAGGCGAGACAGTTCCTGGAGCAGGCGCGGCTCGACGTGGGATCCTTGCCCACCGCTGTCCGCGCTACGGCAGACTCGGACCTCGCGGCCCTGGAAGCGATGATCGATCGCGTGGCGCCGCCCGACGCGGTCTCCCGCCGAGCGGGAACGCTGGTGCAGCGGATCGCGGCCGCTGCCGGGGGCGCGCTCGATCCGTATCCGCGGCGACCGCCGTCGCTCGCCCGCGGCGCAGCGGTGTTTCGGGAGCAATGCGTGCAGTGTCACGGCGCGGCGGGCCGGGGCGACGGCCCGAAGGCACACCAGCTCGAGGGACCGCCGCCAGCGAGCCTCGCCGACCGTGCGGCGATGAGCACGGTGTCCCCCGTGGACGTGTACCGGAAGCTCACGATCGGTGTCGCGGGCACGGCGATGCCGCAATTCGAGGAGACGCTCTCCCCCGAGGACCGGTGGGCGGTCGCGAGCTATGTCGCGACCCTGCGCGCCGATGACGCGATGGTGCGCGAAGGTGAGGGTCTGTACGGGGCGCACTGCGCGGCGTGCCATGGTGCGACTGGGGGAGGCGACGGCCCGCTCTGGAAGTCCCTCTCCGTCCGCCCGCCGGCGCTCAGCGACCTCGCCGTACTCGGCCGCTTCACCGACCAGGAGCTGGCGCGCCTGATCCTGCAGGGCCGGCCCGGCACGCCGATGCCGGGCTTTGCCCGCACGCTCGATTCGGGGCAGGTCGCGAGCCTCGTCGGGTTCCTTCGGGTGATCCCCACCGCCGAGCGGCAGAAGCACGCGGTATCGCCTGCGGCGGCGACCTTCTCGACCGTGCGGCGCCAGCTCGACTCGGCGGTGGCGCTGCACTCCGACAAGATCGCGTTCGATGCGTACCTCACGTTCGAGCAGGTCGAGACGGATGTGCGCGCCAGGAATGCCGCGCTCGCGAGCGAGCTGGAGGACGCGTTCGCCAGCTTGCGCGCGCGGGCCGCAGCGGGTGCGGGTGCGGACGAGCTCGACGCGATTCACGCCCGGCTGCTGGCGGGACTCGAGCGGGCGGAGCGGCTGGTTTCCGACCGTAGCTCGGGCGCGAACCTGCTCGTGCAGTCGTTTGTGCTGCTGCTGCGCGAGGGGTTCGAGGCCATCCTGATCGTCGCGGCGCTGATGGCGTTCCTCGCCAAGGCCGGCGCGGTCGAGCGCCGGCGCCACGTGGCGCAGGGCGCCTGGGCCGCCGTGGCCGCGAGCGTCGTCACCGCCGCCGTGGTGGAACTGCTGTTCGAGATCACGCCCGGCCAGCGCGAAGCGCTCGAGGGCGTGACCATGCTGCTCGCCACCGCCGTGCTGTTCTACGTGAGCTACTGGCTGCTCTCGAAGATCGAAGTGGCGAAATGGAACGCGTTCGTGAAGGGTCGGATGGAAGAGGCGCTCTCGACCGGCTCGGGGTTCGCGCTCGCCTCGGTGGCCTTCCTCGCGGTGTATCGCGAGGGCTTCGAGACCATCCTGTTCTACAAGGCGCTGTTGACGTCGGCTGGATCGGCCGGCGGCTCAGGGGCCGGGCCGGTGGCGGCCGGCATTCTTCTCGGGGCGGTGGCACTGGTGATCGTCTACGTCGCCGTCAGCCGCTTCGGGATGAAGGTGCCACTCAAGCCGTTCTTCGCCGTGACGAGCGGGATGCTCTACTACATGGCCTTCGTATTCGCCGGGAAGGGGATCGCCGACCTTCAGGAATCGGGCATCCTGCGGACGAGCGTGGTCGAGTGGGCTCCGCGCATTCCGGTGCTCGGCATCTACCCCACCGTCCAGTCCCTGTCGCTCCAGTTGCTCCTGATCGTTTTGCTGCTCGTCGCGGTCGTGTGGCTCCAGCGCAACCGGCTCAGTGGCGCCGAGCCAGATCGTCGGCGGCCGTCCTTCCCATGAGGGCGGCCGGAACCACCGGAGCGCCCTCGGGCTGGCGCAGCCGCGCGATCACCCACGCGCCCGCGACCATCATGAGGACGCTCGTCAGCTGTGCCAGCGTGAACGGCCCCAGCACGCGGTCGTCCTTGGCGCGCACGAACTCCACCAGAAACCGCTCGGCCCCCGCCAGCACGAGGTAGACACCGAACCGCCAGCCGACGGCGTGCGGGCGGTCGCGCAGGCGCCACAGCCACGCGAACGCGAGCATCATCAGCGCCGTCTCGTAGATCTGCGTGGGGTGCACGGCGACCACCTCTGCGGGGTCTGCTCCCGGCGGGAACCGGACGTGCATCTGGGTCAGGTTCGTCACCGTGGTGGGCGGCAATCCCTGGGGAAACTTCATCGCCCAGGGAAGCGTGGACGGGATGCCGTAGTCGTCATTCACCAGGAAGCAGCCGACGCGCCCGAGCGCGTAGCCGAGCGCCAGCGGAGCGGCGGTGAGCTCCATCGCCCAGCGCCCGGGCACGCGCCGCCACCAGCCGAGCCCTAATACCGCGGCAACACCCCCGAGGAATCCGCCATACCAGACGAACCCGCCGCGCCGAAACAACGCGTCCCACTCCCCGGTGAGCAGCACGTACCAGATCTTGGCCCCGACGATCCCCCCGACCACGGCCGCGAACACGATATCGGCGGCGTAGTCCTCGTTCATGCCGCGGCGGCGCAGATCCAGCTGGATCGCCCAGCCGGCCATGAGGAAGGCGACCATCATCATGAGCCCGTACCCGGTGATGGTAAGCGGGCCGAGCTGAAAGGTCAGCGGATATATGGTCATAGTGATTGCGGATTGCGGATCGCGGATTGCGGACTCGCGACAGGCTCGAGCCCGGGCAGGAGAAGGTCGGCCTGCGCATCCAGGGTCCAGTCGCTGCGCTCGCCCAGTGCGAGGCGGTGCCAACCGGCGCGGGCGATCATGGCAGCGTTATCGGCGTTGAGGCGTGGGCTCGCCACCGCGACGCGCGCCAGCCCCGACAGCCGGCGCGCCGCGAGCTCCGAGAGCGTGCGGTTGCACGCCACCCCGCCGCCCAGCACCGCGGTGCGATAACCGGTGGCTCGGACCGCGCGCTCCAGCTTGGTCACGAGCACGTCGAGCACGGCGTCCTGGAAGGCACGGGCGACGTGCGGCCGGTCGCGCTCGAGATCGTCGCTCGCCCGCACGGTGCGCAGTACCGCGGTCTTCAGGCCGGAGAACGAGAACTCGTACCCTTCGTCCCGCATCGGGCGAGGAAACGAAAATCGAGCGGGATCGCCCTGGGCCGCGACCCGCTCGATCGGGGGGCCACCCGGATAGCCCAGCCCGAGCAGGGCGGCCACCTTGTCGAATGCCTCGCCTGCGGCATCGTCGCGGGTCGCGCCGAGCAGGCGGTACCGACCCCAGGCGGGGACGTCGAGCAACAGGGTGTGGCCGCCCGAGACGAGCAGGGCGACGAAGGGCGGCGCGAGCTCCGGATCCTCGAGTGCGGGCGCGAACAGATGGCCTTCCATGTGATGCACGCCGATCAGGTCGCGATCCCCCGCATACGCCAGGGCCTTGGCGTACACCACACCTACGAGCAGCGCGCCCACCAGGCCCGGCCCCTGCGTCACCGCCACGGCGTCCACGGCGCTCCAGGCGAGTCCCGCCTCGGCGAGCGCCCGATCCACGACCGCCGGGAGGGCGGCCAGGTGCGCCCGGCTTGCGAGCTCCGGGACCACGCCGCCGAACACCTTGTGCACGTCCTGCGAGAGGATGACGAGGCCGGCGAGCTCGGGGCGCCGGCGCTCGCCGACCAGGACGGCGGCCGACGTCTCGTCACAGGAAGTCTCGATACCGAGTACGACGTCAGCCACGTCCGGTCTTTCGCTTGAGGGACACGGAATCGGGTACGGCGCGTGCGGCGATCCCCGGCGGCCCGGTCACGGTGAGCCTGGCGTACCCGCCCGGCCCCGCCTTGCCGACGAGGTGCGCCACGACCCGTAGACTGTCCCGCGTCAGTGTGTTCACTCGCGACGCCGGCCCGCGCACCGTGACCGATACGCGCTCCGGGGTCAAAAGGAAGCCGGTGAAGCCCGAAGCTGCCGTCGTGATCGGGACGCCGCCGATCGAGCGCTCGATGATCGCCGTCACCTCACCCGCCATCCGTACCGCCTTGGGTGAGATCCGGATGACGCCCAGGGGGGCGGTGTCGATCGGCACCGTCTGGAAGAAGGGTCCGCTCACGCTGGAAATCACGGTCGGCAGCGTCGTCACCGAGTCGAGCTTGGCGAGGCTCTTCTCCGGTCCCACCAGACGAGCCAGGCTGGGCGTAATCGACAGCCCGCGGAGTACGTAGCCGGACTCGGCTTCCACTTTCACCCGCGGCACGATCCGGACGTCCTTGCGCGACACGGAGTCGAGCAGGATCTCGACATCGCGCGGCCGAATATCCGCGACATGCACGTCGATCTCCTTGGGCAGCTCAACGTCGGCGGCCTGGAGCTGGATTCGCCAGAGCGAGGCGGAGAACGTGTCGGGAATGACCTTGCGAATCACACGTGGAAAGGATCGCAGCTTGAGGATTTCGCTGCCCTTCCCGGCGATGACGACGGTCACGCCGGTGGGCTGCTGGCGAACCGTCCGGCCGGGCGGAGTTGCGATGACGAGCCGCATGGCGAAGCTCTGCGACAGCGGCTGCTGCGCCGCGACCGCCACGTACAGCATGATCGCGAAGAACAGCGCCGCCAGCTTGATCGGCCAGTTACGCACGAACAGCTGTCCCAGGCTACCGCGGACGGTCATCGATCAGCCGCCGGATCAGGGTTTCGTTCACGGGTCCGTCCCACTCCGAGGCGCCGATCACTTTCTTGATGATCACCCCGTCGCGATTGATCACCCAGCTCTCGGGCACGCCGGTCGCCTGGTAAGCTTGCTTGATGGCTGCCGTCTGGTCGTGCAGGATGTCGAAGCTGAGCCCCAGCTCGTGCGCGAATGCCATGACGACGGAATCGTCCTGCTCGTCGATGCTCACCGCCACCACCCTGAAGGCGCCGCTCTCTCCGAGTCGGCGGTAGAGCCGCTCCATCGACGGCATCTCTACGCGGCACGGCTGGCACCACGTCGCCCACACGTTGAGCAGCACGACCTTGCCGCGGTAGTCGGCGAGGGTGGTGGGGCGCCTGGTCCGCAGGTCCGTGGCGTGAAAGTCGGGCGCGCCCGAGCCCACGCCCAGGAGGTCGATCTGCGGGCGGATCTTGATCGCCAGGGCGGTGCCGAACACCAGAGCCATCACCACCCCGATCGCGATGGTCCACTGCCTCGGTTGCGTCATACCGTTACCAGACAGCGCCGCCGGAGATCCCGCACTTCACGGGCGGGGTCGCCGCTCGTGAAGATCGCGTTGCCCGCGACGAACGTGTCCGCGCCTGCCGCGTGGGCCGCGGCGATGGTGTGCGAGGTGATCCCGCCGTCGACTTCGAGGAACGCGCGAGAGCCATGCGCGGCGAGCAGCTCGCGCGCCCGGCGAATCTTGTCGTTCGAGGTGGGGAGGTACGTCTGCCCGCCGAACCCGGGGTTCACGGTCATGATGAGCAGCAGGTCCAGGTCGGCGACGACTTCTTCCGCGAGCTGCAGGGGCGACCCGGGGTTCAGCGCGAGCCCCGCGAGCATGCCCTGCCCGCGCACGGCGGCGAGCAGTCGTTGCACATGTACCGTCGCTTCGGGGTGAAACGTGAAGACCGATGCGCCGGCGGCCGCGAACGACTCGAGATACCGCTCTGGCTCGACCACCATCAGGTGCGCGTCGATCGGCTTGTCGGTGAGTCCGCGCAGCGCCGCGATCATGTTCGCGCCGAACGTGAGGTTCGGCACGAAACGCCCGTCCATCACGTCCACGTGCACCCAGTCGGCGCCCCCCGCCAGCACCTGCTTCACCTGATCGGCGAGCCGGCTCAGGTCCGCCGACAGCACGCTGGGCGCGATGCGAATTCCGCCCCCGTTCGTCATCATGGGCTCCGGGCCACGACGATGTCCACCACTGTGCCGGGTGCGGCCAGGGTGCCCGCCGCCGGCTTCTGCCCCACGACCGTACCGGGGTTCGCATCGCCGGTCCGCCGCCGGGTAACCGTACCGAGCTGGAGACCGTCCAGCTCGAGCCGGGTGCGGGCGTCCGCCTGCGACATCCCCAGCAGGTCGGGGACCGCGATCGTGGGGGCCCCACGGCTCACTACCACCGTCACCGGCGCTCCGGGACTGAGCACCGAGGTCGCGGCCGGACGCGTGAGCATCACGATGCCCGGCGGCGCGGCGGCCTGCACCGACTCGATCTGCGCCACCGTGAGCCCCGCTGCCGCGAGCAGGCGCCGCGCCAGCTCGCCGTCCAGCCCCGCCACGTCCGGTACCGGAATCTTGGGCGGACCCTCGCTCGACACCAGGGTCACCCGCAGCCCCGCCGGAGCGCTCACGCCGGGGGGCGGGTCCTGCCACACGATCGTCCCCTGGGGCGCCGTAGGGTGCGGCTCGGTGCCGCCGTCCTGCACCTGAAGGCCGGCTTTCTTGAGCTGGTCCGACGCCTCCTGCAGCGACAGCCCCAGGACGCGTGGCACCACTCCGTGCCCGTGCAACAGCGGCGCGGGGAACAAGACCAGATACGCCGTCAGGTAGCCGCCGAGCAGGGCACCGAGCAGCGCGAGACCCCAGCGTCGTGCGCCGAGCGCGTCGAGCGTCGGGAGCTTCCATTCCCGGACCGGCGGGATATGCCGGCGGAGCCGCATTAACGCACTCGGGCGAGTCGTGCCGCGTACGCGCCGTCGGTCCCGTGGCGCTGTGGCAGCGATTGGAAGTCGCCGGCGGGCGTGAGCAGCGCGGCGGGGACCGCGCCCGTCGCCGGCATGCGGGCGAACTCGGGGTGGCGCGCCAGGAACTCGGTCACGACCTCGCCGTTCTCCTCCGGCTCGAGTGAGCACGTTGCGTAGACGAGCAATCCGCCCGGGCGCACCAGCGTCGCCGCGGCGGCTACGAGCGCCCGCTGGCGCTCCGCGGCCCGAGCAATGGTCCGGGGCGTCAGCCGCCAGCGGGCATCCGGGTGCCGGGCCATGGTGCCGGTGGCGGAGCAGGGGGCATCCACGAGCACCGCCGCAAAGGCCTCCGGCCGAAAAGGGGTCGCCAGAAGATCGGCGACCGCGACCCGAATCGCCACTCCCGCGCGCCGCGCCGTCTCGACCAGCCGGCCAACCCGGTCGCGCCGCGCGTCGCCGGCCATCACGCGCGCCCCGCCACGCTCCAAGGTGACGGCCTTGCCTCCGGGAGCGGCGCAAGCGTCGTACACCATCGTGCCGGGCGGGATCGCGGCGAAGCGGCAGACGAGCGCGTGGGCGGGGTCCTGAACGATAAAGGCTCCCTCGTGGAACCCTGGTAGCCGATCGGGGAGCAGGGAGCGGGGAGTGGTACCCGCCGCTGACAGCTGAAGGCCCGCACTCATGGGCGCTTCTCGTACCCCGAATCCGGCCTCCGTGAGCCGCGCACGTAGCTGGTCGAGACTCCACCGGACCGGCTGCAGCGTGAGCAGCGGCTTGGTGTCGTTCCAGGCGACGAGCCGGGCCGTCTCGTCCGCACCGAAGTGCTTGCGCCAGCGAGCCAGCAGCCACTCGGGATGGGAGGGTACCGCTCCCCGCTCCCCGCTCCCCGAGCTCGCGAGCTTTCGGAGAGCCTGGTTGACGAAACGTGCCCCGCCTTCGCCCGCCATCTCCCGCGCCAGCTCCACGCTGGTCGACACCGCGGCGTACGGCGGTACCCGCGCCAGCGCGCGCAGCTGGTAGGCCCCGAGCCGGAGCACGTCGTGGAGGCGAGGATCGGCGGTCGCGAGCTCGAGCATCCGGTCGAGCTGGGCGCGGCGGCGCAGGACACCAGCCGCCAGTTCGTAAGCGAGGCGGCGGTCGCGCTCGATCAGACTCGCGAGCGCCCCATCGCGGGCGCCCTGGAGGGTGGCACCCGCGCGCACTGCGTCGAGCATCTGCAGTGCCGCGCGCCGGGCGGCCGTGGCGTCCTTAATCCAGCATCCCTTCCAGCGGCGAGGACGGCATCGCCACCTCGCGCTTGGGCATGCGGCCGGCGAGGTAGGCGGTGCGCCCGGCCTCGACGGCCTGTCGCATGGCGCGGGCCATGGCGACGGGATCCCGCGCCGCGGCGAGCGCCGTGTTCATCAGGATCCCATCGACGCCTTGCTCCATGGTGAGACAGGCGTCCGATGCCGTTCCGACGCCGGCGTCGACCACGACCGGCACCTGGAGCCGTCGCTTGATCGTGCGCACGCCGAACGGGTTGAGGAGACCGAGCCCGCTTCCGATCGGCGAGGCGAGCGGCATGACGGCGGCGCAGCCCGCGTCCTCGAGGCGCAGCGCGGTCACCAGGTCCTCGTTGGTGTAGGCGAGGACCTTGAAGCCCTCCGCGACCAGCGTGCGTGTCGCGACCAGCAGGCCCTGGACATCGGGGAGCAGGGTCTCCTGGTCGCCGATTACCTCGAGCTTGATGAACTCGTTGAACCCCGCCTCGCGGGCGAGGCGCGCGTAGCGGACGGCATCCTCGGCGGTGTAGCACCCTGCGGTGTTGGCGAGCAGGAAGTACCGCTTCGCGTCGAGGTGGTAGAGGACGCCCTCCTCCTTCGTGCGGTCCAGGTCCACTCGCCGCACCGCCACGGTGACGATCTCGGCGCCGGACGCTTCGATCGCGCGGGCCATCGTGTCGTTGTCGCGGTACTTCCCCGTGCCCACCATGAGGCGCGAGTGGAACGAACGCCCGCCGATGGTGAACGGCACGTCCCGGATCGTCTCTACGGCCGTGGTCATGCGCTCACCCTCCTCCGACGAAATGCACCAGCTCGATCGCGTCGCCCGGCGCGACCGTCACCGCAGCGAGCGCCGGACGCCGCACGATCGTGCGGTTGTGCTCCACGACGACGGCACGGGGGTCGAGCGCGAGCGATTCGAGCAGCTCGAGCAGCGTGGCGCCCCGCGCGACCGCGCGAGACTCCCCGTTCACTTTGACTTCGACCATGTCGTTCATCTGTTCAGCTCCTCGAGCATCCGCTGCGCGGCGCCCGCGGGATCGGCGGCCTGCCACAGCGCCCGGATCGCGGCCACGCCCTGGATCGCGGCCTCGGCCAGGAGCTCCCGGATCCGCTCGGGCGTCACCCCGCCGATGGCGATCACCGGCAACCCGAGATCCGCGATCTGCTGCAACCGGGCGGCGGCGAGCGGCGCCCGGTCGGGATGCGTGGCGGTCGGAAACACCGGCCCTACTAAAAGATAGTCGGCACCGCCCGCGTGCGCGGCTGCGGCCTCGCGCAAGTCGTGCACCGACTTGCCGATCCACCAGCCGGGGTTCAAGCGACGCGCATCCTCGGGCGCGAGGCTCCCCTGTCGCAGCTGGACGCCGGTCGCGCCCACGGCGAGCGCCACATCGAGGCGGTCGTTAACAAAGAGGCGCGCAGGCGCATAGGCGGCGAGGCGGCTGGCCAGCTCGAAGTGCTCCAAGCCGGAGAGCGCGCGCCCGCGCGCGTGGAAGGCGAGGTGCTCGCGACCTCCTGCCGCCAGCTGCTGCGCCACGGTGTCCAGGTCCGGCCGGCGGGCGATCCGCTCGTCGGTGATGGCGTGCAGCCGCGGCAGGGCCGGGACCGACTTCACCCGAAGCGCTGGCCCGCTTGAGCGCCACGCCCGCGGACCCAGGCCGCGGCGGGCATGCGCGCCTTGCCGGCCGGCTGGACTTCCTCGACCTGCACCGCCCCCTGTCCCGTCGTAATCTGCAATCCGTCATCCGTCGGGCGAACTTCCCCGGGGGCGCCGCGATCCTGCACGACGCGGGCGCCGAACAGCTTTACTTCGCGGCCGTCGAGCTGGGTCCAGGCGCCGGGTGTGGGGTCGAGCGCACGGATCAGCCGCGCGACCCGTTCCGCCGGATCGGTCCAGCGGATGTGTGCCGTATCCCGTGTGAGCTTGGGCGCGTAGGTCGCGCGCGCATGCTCCTGGGGGTGCGGCTCGAGGCCGTTGGTCTCGAACAGCGCCAGCGCCTCGACCAACGCCTGGGCGCCCATTTCGGACAGATGCTCCGACAGCTCGCCGCCCGTCACATCGGGGTCGATGTCGTGCGGGATCTGCAGCAGGATCGGACCGGAGTCGAGCCCTTCCTCCATGCGCATGATCGTGACGCCCGTCTGCGTGAGGCCGTTCAGGATCGCCCATTCCACCGGCGCGGCGCCCCGCAGCTCGGGGAGGAGCGACGGGTGGAGGTTGATCATGCCGCGGCGCGGGAGCGCGAGCAGGTCGGGCTTGAGGATGTGGCCGTAGGCGACCACCACACCCACGTCCGGCGCGAGCGCCCGCAGGCGCTCGATGAAGGCCGGGTCGCTTGGTCGCTCGGGCTGCAGCACCGGCACGTCCTCCGCCTCGGCCGCCGTCTTCACGGGAGGCGGAACCGCCGTCGAGCGGGAGCGCCCCTGCGGCTTGTCCGGTTGCGTGACGGCGGCGACCACGTCGAACCCTTCGCCCAGCAGCGCTTCGAGTGAGGGGACGGCGAACTCGGGCGTCCCGAAGAACACGACGCGCATCTAGAGCTCGCCCGCCGGCTCCGGCGTCACGTCCTTCACGTAGCCGGACTGTCCCTTGCGGGCTTTCTTCCACTTGGCGAGGAGCAGTCCCCGTTTCACCGCGCTCAGATGGTCGAGGAAGAGAACGCCGTCCAGATGATCGATCTCGTGCTGCGCCGCCCGCGCTTTGAAACCGGAGAGCTCGACCTTGTAAAGGCGGCCGTCGCGATCGAGCGCCTCGATGGTCACGCCGAGGTGACGCTCCACCTCGCCGTAGATATCGGGGATCGAGAGGCAGCCTTCTTCTGCGGCTTCCCTAATGTCGCTGGCCTGAACGATGCGCGGATTGATGAGCACTAGCGGCGGCGGCGCGTCCTCGCCCACGTCGACGACGGCCACGCGTCGGGCGACGCCGACCTGATTCGCCGCGAGCCCCACGCCCTTGGCGGCATGCATCGTCTCGAACAGGTCGTCCGCCAGCCGGCGCACGGCATCGTCCACCGTGGCGACCGGTGCGGCGCGCTGCCGCAGGACGGGCGAGCCGAGCAGGTGCAGCTGGCGGATGGTCACTGCGGCTTGGCGGCCTCGACCGAGCGGTTGAGGATGTTCGCGATGTTGCTGCGCTGGACGATCAGGCGCGACTCGCCGCTCTTCACCGTGACTTCATCGTCCTTCAGGTGCACGACCTCGCCGATGATGCCGCCCGAGGTGACGATGCGGTCGCCGCGTTGCAGCGACGCGAGCAGCTGGCGGTGCTTCTCCTGCTGCCGGCGCTGTGGGCGGATCAGCATGAAGTAGAAGATCGCGATCAGGGCACCGATCTGGATCAGGAAGATGGGCAGCCCGGCGCCGGCATTCTGGCCGGAGGGTGCGAACAGCAGAGCGAACAGTCCGTGCGCGGTCATGCGGATCCCGAGTGCAGGTAACGGCGGCGCCACTCCCCGGCCCAGGGGCCGAAGGCTTTCCGCCGGATCGCGGCTCGCATCTCACTCGCGAGCCGGATCAGGTAACGAACGTTGTGCAGCGACAGCAGCCGGAGTCCCAGCAGCTCCTCGGCCATGAAGAGATGGCGGAGATAGCCGCGCGAGAACGTGGTGCAGGTCTCGCAATCGCAGGTCGCGTCGAGCGGGCGCGGATCGTCGCGGTGCTCCGCGTTGCGGATGTTCACGGGGCCGTCGGGCGTGAAGGCCGAGCCATTCCGGCCATGGCGCGTCGGCGCGACGCAATCGAACAGGTCCACCCCGCGCTCCACCGCCGCCACCAGATCCTCGGGGAACCCCACGCCCATAAGATAACGCGGCAGGGCGGGAAGCTTCGGCTCGAGCCGCTCGAGCATGTCGTACATGACCGCCTTGGGCTCCCCTACGGACAGGCCGCCGATGGCGAGACCGGTCCAGTTGCCGAGATCGAGGATGCGGCGCAGGCCCTCGGTCCGGAGTTCGAGATGGGCGCCGCCTTGCAGGATGGGCCATAACGTCTGGTTGCACGACGCTACGACGCTACGTTGTACGTCCTCTCCCGGCGAGTTCTTATGACGTAGCGACGTAGCGTCGTACGACGCCTTCAGCTCCTCGTGCCGTCTCCCGCACCGCTCCAACCATCGCAGCGTGCGCTCGAGCGCGTCCCGCGCGGTTGCGATGTCCGCGCCCCCCGGCACCACGTGGTCGAACGCCATCGCGATGTCGGCGCCGAGCACCCACTGGATCTCCGTGGCGCGCTCGGGTGTGAGGGTACGGTGGCTGCCGTCCACGTGACTCTGAAACTCCACACCGTCCTCGTCCAAGCGGCGCGATCCCTCAAGCGAGAACACCTGAAAGCCGCCGGAATCGGTGAGGAGCGGACGATCCCACCCCATGAAGCGGTGCAGGGCCCCGAGCTTCTCGACCACCTGCTCGCCGGGCCGCACGTGCAGGTGGTAGGTATTCGCGAGCACCAGGGTCGCGCCGGCGCCGCGGAGGTCGTTGGGGGACAGCGCCCGGACGGTCCCTTGCGTCCCGACCGGCATGAACACCGGCGTCTCGACGGTGCCGTGGGGGAGGGTGAGGGTGCCGATGCGGGAGGGGCCGCTCGTGGCGTCGATGACGAATTCGAACATGCGCTACTCAATGCGGAACGCGGAAGTCGGAACGCGGAACAGGCGCTCGTACTTCCGTTCCGCGTTCCGCGTTCCGAGTTCCGCGTTCACATGACGACCATCGCATCACCATATGAATAGAACCGATATCGCTCTTTCACCGCTTCCCGGTACGCGCCCATCACCCGCTCATAGCCCCCGAACGCGCACACCAACATTAGCAGCGTGGAGCGCGGCAGGTGGAAGTTAGTGAGCAGCCGGTCCACCGCCCGGAACGTGTACGGCGGATAAATGAAGAGGCTCGTATCACCCGCCGCCGGTCGGATGGTGCCGTCGGGCGCCGCCACGGTCTCGAGTGTGCGGACCACGGTGGTTCCGACCGCCCACACGCGCCCGCCCGTCTTGCGCCTCCCGTTGATGATCTCCGCTGTCTCGTCGCTCACCCGATACGCTTCGGCGTGCGTCGCATGATCCGCGAGGTCGTCGACTTCCACTGGTTTGAACGTGCCGGGGCCGATTTGCAGGTCGAGCGTCGCGAGCGCCGCGCCCCGCCCCGTGATGCGCTCGAGCAGCTCGGGCGTGAAGTGCAATCCCGCGGTCGGCGCGGCGACGCTCCCGTCGTGCTTGGCGTACACGGTCTGGTAGCGCTCGCGGTCCTCGGGTCGCGGGGGCCGTCGGATATAGGGCGGGAGCGGCACCATGCCGTACTTGGCGAGCGTGGCCGCGGCATCGAGCCGGCCCACGAACTTCACGCGCCGGAGCCCGCCGCCTAGCACCTCGACGATCTCGGCGACGCTGTCGTCGCCGAACCGTACGGTGCGGCCCGGTTTCAGCTTCCCTCCCGGATGCCCCATGGCGAGCCAGCTTGCGTCAGGCAGCTCGCGGACGAGCAGCAGCTCCGCGATGTTCCCCGTCTCCCGTTTCCCGTGCAGTCTCGCTGGTATGACGCGCGATGCGTTGAGGACGAGCACGTCCTCCGGTGCCATCAGGTCGACGAGATCCGGGAAGTGCGCGTGCCGCAACTGGCCGCTCGACCGGTCCAACACCAAGAGTCGGCTCGCGGCGCGGTCGGCGAGCGGTTCCTGGGCGATGAGCTCGGGGGGGAGATCGTACGTGAAGTCGGACGCGCGAAACACTAGCCGTCGAACATCGTCGGCTGTTCAGAACTCCTGGGTGGCGTGAAGCCGAAGTGCTTGTACGCGCCCGCCGTCGCGCATCGGCCGCGCGGCGTGCGGGCGAGAAAGCCTTGCTGCATCAGGAACGGCTCGTACACCTCCTCGAGCGTGCCCGGGTCCTCGCCCACGGCGGCGGCGATGGTCGTGAGACCCACGGGTCCGCCCTCGAACTGCTCGATGATGGTCTTCAAGATCCGGCCGTCCATGTCGTCGAGCCCGAACTCGTCCACGTCCAGCCGTTTCAACGCTTCACCGGCGACCGGCGCCGTGATCCTGCCCCCGGCGCGCACCTGCGCGTAGTCGCGTACCCGCTTCAAGAGCCGGTTCGCGACGCGTGGCGTGCCGCGGCTGCGGCGGGCGATCTCGGCGATGCCCGCGGCATCGGTCGGGACGTCGAGGATTCCCGCCGAGCGGTTGATGATCTGGGCGAGGTCGTCGGGTGGATAGTAGGCGAGCCGCTCGACGAGCCCGAAGCGCGCGCGCATGGGCGGCGTCAAGAGGCCGAACCGCGTCGTGGCGCCGATCAGCGTGAACCGCTCCAGCGCCATCGGGATGGTCTGCGCGTGCTGCCCGTCGGCGATCCGGACGTCCACGCGGTAGTCCTCCATCGCCGGATAGAGGAATTCTTCGAGCACGGGCCGCAGCCGGTGCACCTCGTCGATGAACAGGATGTCGCCCGCGCCGAGCGAGGTGAGCATGCCGACCAGATCGCCCGGGCGCTCGAGCACCGGGCCCGACGTCGTGCGGATGTTGACGCCCAGCTCTTTCGCCATGAGCAGGGCGAGGGTCGTCTTGCCCAGGCCCGGTGGTCCGAAGAACAGCGTATGATCGAGCGGCTCGTGCCGCTGCTTCGCCGCGTCGATCGCGATCTGCAGGGATTCCTTCACTTTCGCCTGGCCGACGAATTCGTCCAGCCGCGAAGGACGGAGGGCGGCGTCGGTGAGCCGCTCGTCGGGCAGGGCGTCCGGCGTAGTGACTTGCGCGCGCGCCCGATCGCTCATGCCGCTCTCTTCCCCAGCGGCCGCGCCCGCCAGCGCACCGGGCGGACGTCCCGCTCGAGCGCGTGACGCGTATGGCAGGTGACGCACTCGTCGGTGGCCCGGGTTGCGTTGTCGGGCACGAGGGTGCGGTTGGTCGAGCCGCAGCGTGTGCAGATCCATTCAGCCGTTGCCGGCATCGTTCATCCGTGGGTGAGAAGTTGTAAAGCCCGGCGCACGAGCGTTTCCGCGTCACCGCCGCCGTCTGCCGCGAGCGCCTGGCGCAGGGCCCGGTCCGCTTCGACTGTGGCGTACCCGAGGCGCTCGAGGGCGTGCAGCGCCGCCTCGGCGGCTCCCCCGCTGGGGGCCGCGCCCGCAACGGCGGCCTCCTCAAACTCGCCGAGCTTGTCGGCCAGTTCAAGCGCCAGCCGCTCCGCCGTCTTTTTCCCTATCCCTGAGACCGATGCGAGCAGCGCGATGTTTCGCTCCTTCACGGCCCGAGCGCCGCGCTCCACCCCCAGCGCCGACATCAGGGCGATCGCGATCTTCGGCCCCACGCCGCTCACGCCGATCAGGCGTTGGAAGAAACGCCGCCCGGCGTCGTCGTGAAAGCCGTAGAGTGACCAGCCGTCCTCTCGCACCACGAGCTCGGTGGCGAGGCTCACGGCCTCGCCCACCGGGGGCAGGCGCTCCATCACTCCCAACGGCACGACGATCTCGTATCCCACGCCGCCCGGGGTCTGGATCATCACGCGATCGGCCTGCTTCGCAGCCAGCCGACCCGAGACCTGCGCGATCACGACCGGAGGATGTGCGTGAGCGCCACGGCCACGCCGTCCGCCGCATCGGCGGGCTTGGGCGCATCCTTGAGCCGCAGCAGCCGGGCGACCACACGGCCGATGTGCGCCTTGGGGGCGCCGCCCGCGCCGGACACGGTCTTCTTGACCGTAGCAGGCGGGTACTGCGCGATCTCGAGGCCGGCCTGCGCCGCGGCGAGCAGGATGACCCCCCGGGCGTGGCCGAGCACCAGCGTCGTGTGGACGTTCTTATGGTAGAAGGCGTCTTCCAGCGCGAGCGCCCCCGGCTGGTGGCGCGCGATCAGGCCCGCGATGTGCTGGTGCAATTCGTGGAGCCGCCGCGGCAGGGGGCTCCGTCCCGTGAGGCGGATCACTCCGCACTCGACCAGCCGCCCCAGGCCGGAGGTGCCGTTCCCGGTCTCGATCACTCCGTAGCCGGTGACCGACGTCCCGGGGTCGACACCCAGCACCCTCACGCTATGCCGTCGCCGCCGCCAGCGCCTCGGCGTCGATGTCGAAGTTCGAGGAGACTTTGGCGACGTCGTCCATCTCTTCCAGCGCGTCGATCAGGGCGAGCAGGTGCTTCGCGTCTTTCGCGTCCACTTTCACCGTGCTCTTCGGGATCAGGGCGATCTCGGCCGTCTGGACCGCGATCTTCCTGGCCTTGAGCCGCTCGCTGATGTGGTGCAGGTGGCCTGCGGGTCCGGTGATCAGAAAGACGTCGCCGTCGCGCACCATGTCGTCCGCTCCAGCATCGAGGGCCGCCTCCATCACGGCGTCCTCGTCGGCTCGGGTTGCGTCCACCGCGATCTGGGCCTTGCGGTCGAACATCCACGCCACGGAGTTCGCCGCACCGAGGTTGCCGCCGTGACGCTGGAACACATGGCGAATCTCCGCGACGGTGCGGTTCGGGTTGTCGGTTGTCGCTTCGATGAGCAGGGCTGCGCCGCCGGGCCCGTAGGCCTCGTAGGTGACTTCCTCGTACGTCACGCCCTCGAGCTCGCCCGTTCCCTTCTTGACGGCGCGCTCGATGTTGTCGAGCGGCATGTTCTCGGCTTTGGCGGCATCGATCGCGGTCCGGAGCCTGGCGTTGCCCGCGGGGTCGCCGCCACCCTGTTTGGCGGCGATGGTGATCTCACGGATCAGCTTGGTGAAGAGCGCGCCGCGCCGCGCGTCGGTGACGGCCTTCTTCCGCTTGATCTGCTTCCATTTGCTGTGGCCGGCCATGGCTCTAACCTACCGCTTTCACCGATCAGGGTCGAGCATGTCTTCGAACCGCATCCACCGCCGATAGAAGTACAAGTCCACGAACCCCGTCGGGCCGTTACGATTCTTCAGGACGATCAGCTCGGTCGCGCCGTCTACCCCGTGTCCCGGGTTGTACATCTCCTCCCGATAGATCCCGAGCACAAGGTCGGCGTGCTGCTTGATCGCGCCGAGGTGCCCGAAGTCGTCGAGCGCCGGCCTCGCGTTGGGGCGCTTCGCGTCGAAGCGCGGCAGCTGCGACACGACGACGAGCGCCACCCGGCGCTCGAGCGCCAGCGCTTTGAGGCGTTGCAGCACCAGGGCCAGATCTTCGTCTTGCGTCGAGCGCGCCACGCCGCGCGGCGAGGGGACGAGCTGGAGGTAATCCACCACGACCAGCCCGAGCTCCCGCAGCGGATCGAGCCGCTCCGCCGCCGTCTCGAAGTCTCGGGCGGCGAGGGGCAATGTCGTAAGGGGCAGGTCGCGCAGCCGCACGGCGGCCCCGCCGATGCCCGCGCGCGTCTGATCGTTCAGCTTCGCGGTGCGCAGCTCGTCCACGGTCGCGCGTCCTTCGATCGCGAGGGCGCGCTCCATCAGGCGCTCCTCATCCATTTCGCCGGAGAAGAGCGCGACGCCGGTTCCCTGCTGCGCCGTGCGCACTGCCAGCCCCAGAGCGAGCGCGGACTTTCCCGATCCGATGTCGCCCCCCAATGCCACGAGATCGCGGCGCCGCAGGCCACCGCCCAGGATGCGGTCGATCGAGGGGAACCCGGTCGGCACGGTGTCCCCCGGCACTTCGCCGGGGCGCTGCTGGTCCACGCGCTCGACCAGCGACTCGAGCGAGGGCGAGGGGCGTTTCGGGAAACGACGGCTCGTCATGAAGGCCTCTCCTGTGCGTCTACCGCTCTATACATGTATGCGGGCCGACCGAGCTGCAACGGTGACGGCGTCTCCCGCCTCGGGACCCAGGACCTCGCGCGCCGGCGCGACCAGCTGGGACAGGACCAGCGCCGCGGCGGCCGGCGTGGCGGGCTCGAGGTGCTGGCGCGCGGCGGTGAGGGCGCGCTTCAGGGGGCCGGGGAGGGCGAGGCTCGCGAGCCGCGCGTCGAGCGCCTGGAGGCGACGCCGGTGGTTCGTACCCGAGACGGGTCGCGGCGGCAGTAGCGCCTCGGCGGAGCGCACGACGAGCCACAGCGCGAACAGACCCTCGCGCTTGGGTCCCCGCACCGCGTCGGCGACCAGGCCGATCAGGCGTGCTTCGGCGGCGGTCGTGGCGCGGGTCACGCGACCAGGCGCTCCACCGTGGCGGCCACCTCCTCGGGTGTGACATCGGTGAGGCAGCGATGGTGGCCGAGCGGGCAGGCCGCGGTGCCCGTCGCTGAGCAGGGGCGGCAGTCGAGCGCGCGCTCCACCACCACGGCCGGCGCGCGATAGGGGAAGAAGCCGAACTGCCCGACGGTAGGTCCGAATAATGCGACGACGGGTGTGCCGACGCCGGTGGCCATGTGCATGACACCGGTATCCCCCGACACCACGACTCGCGCCCGCGCAAGCAGCGCCCCCGTTTCCTGGAGCGAGAACTCGCCGGCCGCGCTCGGGACCGAGTTCCCACCCCCGCCCTCGGCCACGAGCTGCTGTGCGAGCCCGCGGTCCTCGGGTCCTCCGACGACCACCGGCCGGTACCCGGCGGCTTCCAGCCGCTCGGCCAGCGCGCTCCAGTGCGCGATGGGCCAGCGTTTGGTGGCGTGGGCGGCGCCCGGGGCCAGCGCCGCCAGCCGCGCACCCGCGAGTCCCCGGTCCGCGAGCCACTGCGCCGTCCGGGCGGTGGCGCCGGGACCCAGGCAGAACTCGGGCGGCCCGTCGTCGGGCCGAGTGTCGAGGCGGCGCGCGGCCTCGAAGTAGCGCTCGGCGACCGGGGAGGATGCGCGCCGGCGGTAGACGTCCAGCTTGGTGGCGATGAGCAGCGCGCGCGCCAGTTTGCGCTTGCGGTACCCCGACCAGCGGCAGCCTACGAGCAATCGGAGGCCCACGCTCCGGACGCTGCCGTGTAAGTCGAGACCGTGCGTCGGGGCGAGGGTGCGCAGCCGGCGGGCGAGGTGACGGAGCGGCTCGCCGGGCTCGAGCGTCACGACCTCGGCGAGGTGCGGGTTGTCGGCCACCAGCGGCGCCATGGCGCGTTTGGTCACGTACACGAGCCTCGCTTCCGGGTGGCGGCGGGCGAGCGCGCGCACGAGCGGTGTGGTCAACAGGATGTCGCCGATGGAGCTGAAACGGACCAAGAGAACGCACAGCACGTTGCGAAATAAGTCCTGCGTTGCCCGGCTTCGCCAGTCGCCATTAGCTTTGGCCTATGGTGCGGCCGAAGACCATCCTCTGGGTGGATGACGAAGTGGACGGGCTCGCCGCGCACCGGCGCTACCTCGAAGACCGGGGGTTCACGGTGGCCGCGGCGGCGCACGGCGACGACGCACTCGCGCTGCTGCGGCGCCAGGCCTACAGCATTGTGCTGCTGGACGAGCAAATGCCCGGGCGACGCGGGCTCGAGCTGATCGGCGAGATCCGCGCCCTCGACCCCGCGATGCCCGTCGTGATGGTCACGCAGAGCGAGGACGAAGGCACGCTGCGCGAGGCGATCGGGATCGAAGTGGACGACTACCTGGTGAAGCCGGTCCAGCCGCGTCAGATCCTCTCGGTGATCACGCGGCTGCTCGAGGGCGACCGCATCCGCCAGCAGCGCCTGGCCCGCGATTTCGTCACCCGGTTTCGTGAGCTCGAGGGACGGCGGGGCGCGAACCTCGCGTGGCGCGAATGGATCGAGCTCGTCGCGGAGCTGGCGCGCTGGGAGGTCCGGCTGGCCGCGTCCAACGAGCCCGGGCTGTCGGACGCCCTTCGCAGCCTGCAGCGCTCGCTCCGCAAAGACTTCGCCGAGTACGTCGCCCGGCAGTATCCGCGGTGGCTCGCCGGTCCCGAAGGCGACCGGCCGCCGCTTTCCGTGGACGTGGGCGCCGAATTCCTGGTCCCCGTCCTGCGATCCACCGGGCGGGTGCTGTTCGTGGTCATCGACTGTCTGCGGCTCGACCAGTGGGAGGTCTTGCGCGACCTCGTGACCCCGCTGTTCGACGTGGAAGAGTCGCACTACTACAGCATCCTGCCCACCGCGACACCGTTCGCGCGCAACGCGATCTTTTCGGGGCTCTTCCCCATGGAGATCGCGGCGCGCCATCCCGCCTGGTGGGGTCAGCCATCCGACGAGGAGAGCCTCAACGCCCACGAGGGCGAGCTGTTGACGGAGCAGCTGCAGGAGCTGGTCGGCCGGCCCGTCCCCGTGCGCTACGAGAAGGTGTTCAGCTCGGGCGAGGGAGACCTGGTGCGGCGGCTACCCGCCCATCTCGCCCAGGACGGCGTGACGGCGCTGGTGTTCAATTTCGTGGACCAGCTCACGCACGGGCGCTCGGAGAGCGCGATCCTGTACGAGGTGGCGCGCGACGAGGCGGCGCTGCGCAGCCTCACCCGCACCTGGTTCGAGCGTTCGCCGGTGCTCGCGGCGCTTCAGGAAGCCGAGCGTCGGGGCGTGACGGTGTTGCTCACCACCGACCACGGCTCGATACACTGCGAGACTCCGGCCACGGTCTACGCCAAGCGCGACGCCACGGCGAACCTGCGCTACAAGTTCGGCGAGGATCTGAAGAGCGAGGACCCCGAAGCCGCGATTCTGGTCGAGGACCTGAAAGGCTTCGGCCTCCCGGGGATGGGGCTCGGGGTCCGGCTGCTGCTCGCCACGGCGGACCGGTTCTTCGTCTATCCCACCAAGCTGCGCGAGTATCAGGCCCGGTATCGCGGATCGTTCCTGCACGGGGGCGTCACCCCGGAAGAGGTGATCCTCCCCGTCGCCCTGCTCACGCCCCGGCGCGCGGGCACGGCGCCGGTGGGAAAGGGGGGGACGCGCTGAATGGGCCGTAGCGGCCGGCTCTTGCTGCTGCTCCGCCCCTACACACTCCTCTTCGTCGGCAATCTCGTGGCGACGTTCGTGGCATCGGTCATGGATGGGGCCACGTTCGTGCTCCTGATCCCGTTCTTGCGCGCGCTGTTCGGCCAGCAGGCGCTGCCCGCGGTTGGCGGCTCGACCATCGAGACGCTGGTGGCCAAGCTCGCCGGGCCGTTGCTCGCGACGGGGGCGCCGCAGACGGCCCTCCGCAGGGTGGTGCTGGTGCTCCTCGGGGCGCTGGTGGTGAAGAACGCCGCAGGGTACGCGGCTGCGATGAGCAGCGTGGCGATCGAGGAGGGGGTGGTACGCGACCTGCGCGTCCGCCTGTTCCGCCACCTTCAGAGCCTGCCGCTCGGCTTCTTCCAGCGCACGCGCGGCGGCCAGTTGCTCGCCCGCATCATCTCCGATACCGACCAGGTGAAGACCGCGGTCACGGCCGCCCTCGCGTCGTTGGTGCGCAACGCGAACCTGATCGTGGTGTACGTCGCCATTCTGTTCGGCCTCTCCTGGCGGCTCACGCTGATCGCGCTGGTGCTCGCGCCGCTGCTGGTGCTCATCATCCGCCCGATAGTGGCGCGCGTGCGGCGCCGCTCGCGCGAGCAAGCGGAGGACCGCGGCGAGCTCACCAGCCTCGTGAGCGAGATGGTCGCGTCGGTGAAGCTGGTGCGGGCCTACGTGGCGGAGGCGTTCGAGGTCGAGCGCTTCCAGACGCTGGCAAACCGCTACCGTCAGCGCGTGCTGCGCGCGCAGGGCGCCTCGACTCTCACGAGCCCCATCAGCGAGATCTTCGCCGGCATGGTGGTCGTGCTGATTTTCTCCGTCGGCACGACCCTCGCGCTCGGCACATCGGCCTCGCTCCGGCCCGAGGTGTTCATCGCCTTCGTGGCGGTGGCGCTGCGACTCATGTCGCCGGTCAAGGCCGTGGCGCAGTATCCCACCATCATGGCGGGCGCCGCCGCTGCCGCGGATCGCGTGTTCGAGGTGCTCGACCTGCCGGCCGGCGAGGGCGATCGGCCGGGCGCGGCGCCGGCGCGCTTCCACGACCGCATCGAGTATCGGGGCGTGTCGTTCTCGTACGACGGCGAGGCACCCGTGTTGCAGGACGTGGAGCTCGAGGTGCGGCGCGGCCAGGTGGTCGCGATCGTCGGGCCGTCCGGTGCGGGCAAGACCACGCTCGTGGACCTGCTGCCGCGGTTCTATGAGCCGACGCGCGGTGACATCTTGATCGACGGCGTTCCCATCGCTGGGTTCACTCGCATCAGCCTGCGCGGGCTCATGGGCATCGTGTCGCAGGAGACCATTCTGTTGAACGACACGGTGCTCGCGAACATCTCCTACGGGCGAAGCGACTTCACGCTGGAGCAGGTGCACGCCGCCGCGCGGGCCGCCAACGCCCACGACTTCGTCTCGCAGCTCCCTGACGGCTATCGCACGCTCCTGGGCGAGCGCGGCACGCGGCTCAGCGGGGGCGAGCGGCAGCGGATCGCGATCGCGCGTGCGCTGCTGCGCGATCCCCCCATCCTGATTCTGGACGAGGCGACCAGCGCGCTCGACATGGAGTCGGAGCGCCTCGTGCAGGAGGCGATCGATCGGTTGATGGCGCACCGCACCGCGTTCGTGATCGCGCACCGCCTCGCCACGGTGCAGCACGCGGACCTGATCTTGGTGCTCGCCGAGGGGCGGATCGTGGAGCGGGGAACCCACGCCACCCTGTACGCCGCGGGTGGGCTGTACCGCCGGCTGCACGACATGCAATTCCGCACCTGACGTGATTTCCGGGTTCACCATCGTGCGGAACGCGGTCACGCTCGACTACCCGATCGTTCCGGCCATTCGGTCGATTCTCGGTCTGTGCGACGAGGTGGTCGTCAACGTGGGAAAGTCGGACGACGAGACGCGCGACCTGGTCGCGGGGCTGGGCGACCCCAGAGTCCGCATCATCGACACCATCTGGGATTTCTCCCGCGGCAGTGGGGTGCTCGCGCACGAGACGAACCGCGCAATGGCGGCCTGCCGCGGGGCGTGGGGCGTCTACATCCAGGCGGACGAGGTGTTGCACGAGACGGGCGCCGCGGCGCTGCGCGAGCGCATACGGGAGTGGGATGGGGACGCGCGCGTCGAGGGCCTGCTGGTCGACTACCTGCATTTCTTCGGCGACTTCGACACGGTCGCGACCGACCGCCACTGGTACCGCCGGGAGGTGCGCGCCGTGCGGCTCGGTCACGACATCCGGTCGTACCGGGACGCCCAGGGGTTCCGCGTCGGTCCGGCGCTGCGGCGGGTGCGGGCGCGACAGGTTGGCGCCCGCATGTTTCACTACGGCTGGGCCCGCCCGCTGCAATCCATGCGCCGCAAGCTCGTGGCCGCGCAGGATGTCTTCCCCCAGCACGCGGACCGGCTCGCGGCGCGCGCCGCGCAGCCTGAAGCGCTGGGCTGGACCCCACTGCTCCGGCGGTTCACCGGCGCCCACCCGGATGCCGCGCAATCGTGGATCGCCCCGCGCCGTGCGGCGTCGGCGGGCTGGGCCAGGGGGCCGCGGCAGCTGCGGCTGTCGCATCTGCGGCTCTACGTGTCCGACTGGATCGAGCGCCTGACCGGGTCGCGTCTCTTCGAGTACCGGAACTACGTCGAGGTATGACGGCGCGTCCCTTCGCGGGTTTGCGCGTCGCGCTGGTTGCGGCATTCAATCGTCGCTACCACCGGAGCGGCTTGGCGCTCGCCGCCGCGCTCGCAGCGCTGGGGTGTGAGGTGCGCCGCTGCGAGGAGCGGCGCCGCGGCTGGAACGCCGTGTTGGGACGCTCCCTCGCCACCCGGCTCGCCGCCCGCTTGCGGCGGGGGCCCGTCGACGTCGTGCTCGTCTTCAAGGGGGCAGGCCTCGCTCCGGCCGACGTCGGAGAGCTCAAGCGGCGGTTCGGCGGCCGCTGGGTCAACTGGTTCCCGGACGACCCCCACCAGTTCGAGTTGTCCACCCGGCTCGCGCCGGCATACGACTGCTTCTTCACGCACGACAGCTCGAGCCTCGCACGCCACCGCGCGGCGGGTGCCCGGGCCCATTATCTCGCGTTCGGCTGCGACCCCGAATACTTGCGGCCGCCGTCCACCCTTCGGCAGGACGCGCGCTGGACGGCGCCGCTCGTGTTCGTGGGGTCTCGCGACGCCGCGCGCGAGCCCGTCTTGTGCGCGCTCGCAGACGCCGGCCTCGTCGCGTGGGGACCCGGCTGGCCGCGCGGGCCGCTGTACGGCACAGACTTTGTGAGGGCGCTGGCGGCTGCCAAGGTCGGCTTGAACGTCCATCAGCAGTTCGGGGAGCGCGGCGACCCCACGCGCTACGGGACCGGCGCGAATATGCGGGTGTTCGAGCTCGCCGCAGTGGGCACGCCGCAGTTGTCGGACGCGAAGGGGGATATCCCGCGCCATTTGACGCCGGACCGGGAGATCGTGCTGTACCACAGTGTGGCCGAGCTCAAGGAGCGCGCCGGCTCGCTGCTCGCCGACGACGCGCTGCGGCGCGATCTCGCCGCTCGGGCCCGCGAGCGAGCAGTGCGAGAGCACACGTGGCGGCACCGGCTGGAGGAGTTGCTCAACGTGACGTTGCGGTGAGCGGAATGACCGATAGCACGACTGCCTGGGTGGCGTGGTTGTGCCGAGGGTTGATCAGGTGCGCCAGCTCGTCTCCCACGCTCGGCTCGACGGCGGCGACCGGCGCGAGTCGCGCGCCGAGGGCGCGCTCGAGAAGGCGGGTGTCGGCGGACACCGAATCACTGTAGAGGATCAGGTAGTTGGGCGACCGCGGCGCGGCGCGCACCGCTGCCGCGTCGCGCCCGACGGCGTTTCGGTCTTTGAGCACGAACACCGGCGGCCGTGGCCGGCCAAGGTAGTAGGCGGGGACGGGGAACGTATACGCGAACTGCGCCTCGACGACCCCGGTCGCATCGTGCCGGCCCTGCACCTGCACCAGCGGCTCGACCCGATCCTTCTTCCCATACGAGAAGAGCCCGACCCCGAGCAGCAGCGTATTCAGGCCGACGAAGTACGCCCACGACCAGCGGTACGCCGTCACCCACCCGCGTCGCTCGAACCAGTCCCGCACGGCCGGCATCCCGATGGCGCCGAGCATCAGGAGTGCGGGAAGCACCGGCAACAGGAAACGCTCCTGCTTGTTGGGGACCAGGCTGGTGGCGACGAGAAACCCCAAAGTCGAGAGCCCGAGCAGCGGGAACATCCGACCCCCCTGGATCGCGGCGGCCAGGAGCAGGAGCGAGAACGGAGGGAGGAAGATGTAGACGAGGGTCCCGATGTATTTCCAGGGCGGCCCCTCGGGGTACCCCACCCCGACGCCGGCACGGTGTCCGGCGGTCTCGAAGAAAAAGTACCACGGGTCGCCGCTGAGCACCGCGTTGCTCGCTGCCTGCAGCGCGAACACCGCGAGCAGGCCAAGGACGAAGGACGATTTGCGGAATCGCTGTGCCGGCCGCCACAGCGCCAGCGCGGCGAACGACAGCACGAAGGGCAGGGCGGGGAACCGCAGCACCAGGGTGGTCATGGTCGCCGCTCCCGAAAGGAACGACCACACGCCGGCGCCGCGCTGCGCGTCATCCGCCTTGAGCAGCCACCAGCAACCTGCGAGCAATGGGACCTGGCACACCGCCTCCTCGAACTGGTGTACCGAGGTAACGGGGAGCGGGAAGAATGTCGCCACCAGGAGGCCGGCCAGGACCGCGCTGTCTTTGCCCGCTACGCGCTCGACGATTCGGAACGCGAAGTAGACGCCGAGCACGGCGCCGGCGGCGTGCGCCAACCGGAGCACCAGCATCTCGATGTCGGGAGAGGTGTTTCCCAGTGCTCGCATCCCGGTCATCAGGAGCGCGACGCTCCCGGGATAGAGAATTGACCGCTTGTAGTCGGGGGGGAAGGGAATGCCGCTCGCCAGGCGGTCGGCGCTGTCGACGAGGACCAGATGGTCGTCCACAGTGAGGAAGCCACGGCTGAAGACGGCCGCGACCAGGCGGAGTACGGCGGCGAGGATCAACACGGCCAGGAGCGGCCGCTCCTCGACCACGCGCCGGAGCGTGGTCATGCGGACCGCTGCGGCCCCAGCTTCCCCGTGTCGAGCAGGCAGCGGTACATCCGCACGTAGCCCTCCGCCATCGTGATGTGCGTGAAGCTGCGCTCCCCGTGCGCGCGGCATGCCGCGGGGTCGCGGGTGTGGATCTGCTCGGCGGCGGCGATCATCTCGTCCACGGTGTCGCAAAGCGCGCCGACCTCGGGCGTGATCAGCTCCGGGAGTGCGCCCCGGTGGGTCCCGAGCACGGGGGTGCCCGACAGAAACGCCTCGATCGTCACCAGGCCGAACGGCTCGTCCCACGCGGCCGGGTTCCACAGGCACCGGGCCCGCGCCAGCAGCGCCGCTTTGGTCGCGCCGTCCACTTCACCCACGAACTTGATCGATCCGGTGAAGCTGGGCCGCCAGCCGCCCGCGACGATGAGCCGGTGGCCCGTGCGTTTCGCCGCTTCCACCGCCCAGTGATAACCCTTGGCGCTGTGCAGCTTCCCGAGAAACAGGTCGTACTGCGACGCGCGTCTCGGAAACCGCCGAAACACGTAGTCCGCGGGATCGAGCCCGTTATGAACGAAGACGTCGCTCTTGTGACGGCGCGCGTGGTCACGCGACAGGAAAATGCTGTTGGGATAGGGCGGACTGCCGGGCTTCAGGTTGCGGTGAATCGTCTGGACGAACGGGAACGCGCCGGGTCCGCGGGGCAGCGGGAAGTGCGCGTGGACGATCGCGGCGTCGCGGGGGACGTACGTGGCGAGCGTCGTGGGATCGGCGAGCTTGCGGGGCGGCACCGCCACCACGCTCGCCTCGGGGACGCGCGTACCAGGCGGCGCGAGCAGCGTGATCCGGTGGCCGAGCGCTGCGAGCCCCCGCACCAGCGCCACCACGACGCGTTGCGGGCCGCCGTAACCCTTCGCCGGCAGCGGCTGTTGGGAGGCCACGACGACGTGCATGCGCAGGACAAGATAACTAGCTCGACGGGATGCAGAACACGTCGTAGACATTCCACTGCGTCAGGTTCTCCGGCGTGATGCGGTCGCCCAGCAAGTTCGTGTTGCCCTCCACCCGATGCACCTCGTAGCCATGACCAACCAGGAAGTCGTACAGCCCGAGCCGATAAGCGGTCGGCGATTTCCGGAGATTGAACATCTCCACCTGGAGAAAGGGTCGCTGGCTGCGGACGAGGTCCTCGAGCGTCTCGAGGATGGGCCAGTCGAATCCTTCGGCGTCAACCTTGATGAAGCGAAGCCGCGGGATGAGGTCGGGGCGTTGCCGTACGAGGAATTCCTGCACGTTCCGTCCCTCCACGCGGACCTTGAACGCACTACCGTGCAGCCACTTGCTCATTCCCTCGTGAAAGCCGCCGTTGCAATAGCCTTCCTCGCCGTACTGGAACTCATAGAACCCGTCCGTGCGCATCGCGGCGAAGTTCAGCGGCAGGATGGTGGTCTTCGCCGGGTTGAGGCTCGCATTCCGTTCCAGTACCGGAAACACATAGGGGTTGGGCTCGAGCCCGAGGACGAGCCCGGTGGCGCCGATCGCCAGCGCGATCGGGAGCGTGGTATCACCGGTGTGGGCGCCGATGTCGATCGCGACGTCGCCGGCGCGCAGGAAGCGACGCAGCTGGTCCACCGCCGCCTGTAGCTGCAACGGTGCGACCCGGTAGGCGCCGGGGTGCAACCACCGCGCGACCTCGATTCGCCCCTCGCGGGGGAGATCGTGTGCCTCGATCACGAATCCGAAGGTCTTCGGCTTCGGCTTGAGGCCGAGCAGGTAGATGAACTCCTTGGCCTTCAGCTGTCTCCCCTCGTACCGACCGGAGCCAATAAAGGGGGGAGCCAACGGACTCCGCAAGCGATAGCTTCGGGCCATGCCAGACCGGCCACTCACCATCCTGCAACTCACACATCAAGGAGGGGGCTCCGGCTCGACGACGATCATCGCGGATTTGAGCCGCCAGCTGGCGCGGCGCGGGCACCGTGTCCTGGTGGGGTGCCGCCCCGACACGAAGCTCGCGGGCCTGGCGCGAGACGCGGGGTTGGGCCTCGTGCCCCTCGACTTCGGCCGGTTGGCGCCGCTCGCGCACGCACTGGAGGGGGTGACGGACCGCGAGGGCGTGGACGTGGTGAACAGCAACGCCACACGCGACCGCCGCGCGCTGACCTGGCTCCGCTGGACGCGACGCCTGAGCCGGCCCTTTGTCGTGACCCGGCACACGATGCCGCTCACGTCTCCAGCGGAGCTGGTGGCCGTGGGGCTCTCCGCCGACCGCACGATCGCGGTGAGCCAAGCGGTCGCCCGCGCGTTGCGTCGCCGCCTCCATCCCGGCGGCCGGATCCGTGTCGTGACCAACGGCATCGACCTCGCGCGCGTGGACGCCGCCCCGAGCGAGGCGGACCTCACCGCCGCCCGCACGGCGCTGGGCGACCTGGCCGGACGGCCGGTGGTACTGATCCTCGCGCGCCGGAAGGATCAGCATGTCCTGTTGAGGAGTCTCGCGGCGCTCGAGCGGCCAGTCGTCGTCGCGTGCATCGGTATCGAGCGCGATGCGGAGCTCGGCGCTGCGGAGCGCACCGTCCCGACGCGCCACCGCGTGGTGTACGTGCCGTTCAGCGACCGGCCGCTCGCATTTTGTCGCCTCGCGGCGGTGTCGGCCCTGCCGTCGCGCATCGAAGGGCTCTCCATCGCCCTCCTCGAGACCATGGCGCTCGGACTGCCGGTCGTCGCGTCGGATGCCGGCGGCAATCCCGACCTGATCACGTCCGGCGACACGGGAGTCCTGGTGCCGCCGCTCGACCCGACGGCATGGGCGCAAGCCCTGACCCGCGTACTCGACGATGGGGAGTTTGCCGCGCGGATCGCGCGGCGGGGCCGCGAGCTCGTCCGGCGGGAGTTCACGCTCGAGCGCACCGCCGAGCGGACCGAGGCGGTGTACCGGGAAGCGCTCGAGCGACGGAGATCGCTCGACGGCGATCGCGCATCGGCGCGTTGAGCACCACGCTCCTCCTGGCCCTCAATTTCCCGCCGTTCGGCGGCGGCATCGCCCGGATGATGGGCGAGCTCGCCCTTCGCTATCCGCCACGGGGCCTCACGATTTCCACCGGGACGTGGCCGGGCTGCGAGGCGAGCGACGCTCGGTTCCCCCAGACCATCGACCGCGTGGCCGTCGGCGCGAAGCGGCTGCGCACCGTGAACGGGCTGTGTCTCTGGACCTGGCGCGCTACGTCGCTCGTGCGCCGGACGCAGCCGGGGTTCGCCTGGTGCGACGAGGTCAAGCCGGCCGGCTACCCGGCTGCGTGGCTGCACGCTCGTGGCGGTCCGCCGTTCGGCGTGATCGCGCATGGCGCCGATTTCCTGCTGCTCGACGCGAAGGTCCGACGCTCCGCGTTCAAACGATGGACGGCACGCCGCATGCTCGAGCGGTGCTCGGTCATCGTTGCGAACAGCCGCTGGACGGCCGACCTGGCGCGCTCAGTGCTCGAATTCCTGGGGTGCCACGCGCTCTCCGCCGAAGTCCGGGTGGTCCCCCTGGGCACGACGCCATCGCGCTTCCGCCCCGACATCGATCCGGTGGCGGTGCGGCGCAAGCACGGCCTCGACGGCGGCCCGTGGCTTCTCACGGTCGCGCGCCTCGACTTCCACAAGGGGATCGACACCGTGATCCGTGCGCTCCCCGCGATCCGCGCCGCCTTCCCCACCGCGCGCTACGCCGTGGCCGGGATCGGAAGCCGACGCAGCAGCCTCGAAGGCCTCGTCGCCGAGTTGGGTCTGGGCGACGCCGTGCGCCTGCTCGGTTTCGTTTCGGACGAGGACCTTCCGGCGCTCTACAACGCCGCCGACCTCTTCCTGCTCGCCTCGCGCCGCTACGACCTGCTCGTCGAGGGATTCGGCATCTCCATCGTCGAAGCGTCGGCCTCTGGCCTCCCCGTCATTGGCACGCGCTCGGGGGGGATCCCCGAGGCGGTCCGCGAGGGTGAGACCGGGTTTCTCGTGGAGCCCGACGATCCGGCGGCGGTGGCCGCTGCGGCCATTCGGCTGCTCGGCGACGAGGCACTCCGTCGACGCATCGGCGCCGCCGGGCGGGCGGCTGTGGAGACGTACTACAACTGGGACCGGGTGGCGGCGGACCTGATCCGCATCGACCGGGAGTTCCGCAGGTCCTGAGCGCAGATTGCTCGGACAGGACGCTTCCCGTTAGCATTCGACACGCCCATGCGCAAGCCACTCCCGGGACCCTCGCGATGACGACCATGTTGTTGGCGCAGGATTTCCCTCCAATGGGCGGCGGAATCGCCCGTTTGCACGGTGAGCTGGCCCGTCGGTATCCCAAGGGCGAGCTGATCGTCTCGACGCCAAGCGACCCCGACGCGGCCGAGGTGGACGCGGGGCTCCCGGCGACCATCGACCGTCTCCCGATCGGCGTTCGCCGCACCAAGACGCTGCCCGGAGTGCTCTTCTGGTCGCGGCGCGCGGCGAGCCTGGCGCGCCACCATCGCGTGCGGTTCGTTCACTGCGGCAACGTGAAGCCGGCCGGATATCCGGCCCGCTGGGTGTACGAGCGGTTGCGCGTGCCGTACAGCCTGTTCCTGTACGGCGCGGACCTGCTGAGCGAGCAGCACAAAATCCGGCAGTCCGCGATCAAGCGCCGCATGGCCCGCGCGATCTTCGGCGGCGCGGCCGTGCTCCTCGCGATCAGCAACTGGACGCGCGACCTGGCCCTCACCGTCCTCGGGGATCTGGGCCTCGACGGGCACGGCCAGCGGCTCCGCGTGATCCATCCCGGCACGGATCCCACGCATTTTCGGCCCGGCGCGGATGCGGTCGACCTGCGGGAGCGCCTTGGGTTGCGCGACGGCGGGACCCGATGGCTCGTGACCGTCGCTCGGCTCCAGCAGCACAAGGGGATGGACACCGTCATCGCGGCCCTCCCCGCGATCCTCGCGCGCGCGCCGGACGTGCGCTACGCGGTGGCGGGCACCGGCCCCGACCGCGAGCGGCTCGAGCAGCTGGCGAACAAGCTGGGTGTCGGGGATCGCGTCCGTTTCCTCGGCGGGGTGAGCGACCGGGAGTTGCCGGCGCTCTACAACCTCGCCTCGGTGTACGTCGGCGCCTCCCGCCGGGCCGAGCGGCTCGGCGTCGAGGGGTTCGGAATCGCGCTCGTCGAGGCATCGGCGTGCGGACGGCCGGTCGTCGCAGGCAACTCCGGGGGCATCCCGGACGCCGTGCGCGACGGCGAGACCGGCTTCCTGGTCCCGCCGGAGGAGCCGGCGGCCTTCGCCGACGCGATCTGTCGTCTGCTCGCGGACCCCGCCGCCGCGAACCGCATGGGGCAGAACGGCCGCCGGGCGGTGGAGACGTACTTCAACTGGGATCGCGTGGTGCGCGATCTCCGGGAGATCGAGTCTCAAGTCGTCGGCCGTGCTTAGCCAATGAGGTCAATTCGAAGGCTGCGTGGGTACCCGGGGTACGTCGGCGACCTGTTCCGCTACCTGCGGTCGCCCGGGGCCGAGCCTTGGTCCAGCATCTCACTGCGGCCGATGCTGGAGGACAAGACGTCCACGACGGGGTTCGACGCCCACTACGTGTACCTTGGGGCCTGGGCCTTTCGGCAGATCGTTACGCACCGGCCCGAGCGACACGTGGATGTCGGGGCCCAGATCGGCTGGGTTACCTGTCTGGCGAGCATCACACAGGTGGTTTTCCTGGATGTCCGGCCGTTTCCTGGATCGGTGGAGAACCTGCAATCGCGGGCCGGCGACGTCCTGGCGCTCCCATTCGGCGACCTGGAACTCAGCTCCGTATCGTGCCTGCACGTCGCGGAACACATCGGTCTGGGACGCTACGGCGATGCCATAGACCCGTTGGGGACGCGCAAGGCCATCGGGGAGCTGGCCCGCGTGCTGGCTGTGGACGGCCGCCTGTACTTCGCGCTACCGGTCGGGCGCCCCAAGGTGGTCTTCAACGCGCATCGCATTCACGATCCCACCACGATTTCCCGGTGGTTCGGCGAAGAGGGGGTACGGGTTGAGAAGTTCGCGGCGGTGGATGATCGTGGCCGCTTCTGCCCCGACGCCGACCCGCGAGACCTGCGGGACCAGCGGTACGCGTGCGGCATGTATCTCGTCCGGCGCTGAGGGCCCCGGTGCGGGTGCGGTGAGGCGTCGATCCAGGTGGCAGGCCTGAATGGTGATCGTACGTCTGCTGGGCGGGCTCGGCAACCAAATGTTTCAGTACGCCGCCGCTCGCCGGCTCGCCCTGGCGCACCATGTGCCGCTCAAGCTGGACCTCTCCTGGTTTGCGCACTCTGCGGATCGGGCCTACGCGTTGCATGCCCTGAATATCGAGGAAGCCTTCGCTACGCCGGAGGAGGTCGGGGAGATAAGAGGTCCGTCCACGAGGGGCATCCCGCGAATCCTGTTTCGGCTGCGCCGGCGATTCAAGTTCGGATACGACTGGACCTGGATCCATGAGCGCACGTTGTCCCCGGCCGACCCCCGAGTGTTCCACGCGCGGGCGCGCACCTATTTGGATGGCTATTGGCAAAGCGAGAAATACTTCAGCGACGTCGCGGATACGATTCGATTTGAGTTTACGATCCGCGACCGGCTGGACGCGGGAACGCGGGAGATCCTCGATCGGATGGCGACGGCCGAATCAGTCAGCGTGCACGTGAGGAGAGGCGATTACGTCTCCCATGCGCGAGCGAGCCGGGCGCGCAGCGTGTGCACGCCGAGCTATTATCAGCGCTGCGTGACGCAACTCGCCGAGCGGCTCGGCCACCTGCACCTGTTCGTGTTTTCGGATGACCCCGATTGGGTCGCGGCGAACCTGCGCTTCGAGTACCCCACGACGCTCGTGAGCACGGTGCCCGCTCGCCCCGAGCATGGGGATCTGCGACTCATGAGCGCTTGCCGGCATCACGTCATCGCCAACAGCAGCTTCAGCTGGTGGGGGGCTTGGCTCAACCCGCACCACGACAAGCTGGTGCTGGCCCCCAGCCGCTGGATGAACGACGCGCGCGTGGACGACCGGGACGTGGTCCCGGCCGGTTGGATCAAAGTGAGCCCTGCCTAGGCGACGACCCGCCCGCGTCGCGCCTGCACCTGCTCGTGCACCCACGGATAGGTGCGGGCGATGCCGTCCTCGAGGGAGTAGCGGGGACGCCAACCGATGGAGTAGATCCGCTTGTTACTGAAGTTTCGCGACTGTACACCGATGGGGCCCTCGACGTACTTGATGCGGATGCTCTTGCCAGCGACCTGAGCGACGGTGTTCACGAGCTGTGCGACCGAGACGTATTCGGCACTGCCGATGTTGGTCGGCCCGGTCAGCGAGGACTGGGTCAGTCGATGGATACCCTCGACCATGTCATCGACGTAGGTGTAGGAGCGAATGGCCTTGCCGTCACCCCACACCTCGATGGTGCCGTCGTCGCGGGCCTCGGCAACCTTGCGGCAGATCGCGGCGGGCGCTTTTTCCCTCCCACCGGTCCAGGTGCCCTCGGGTCCGTAGCAATTCTGGAACCGCGCGATCCGGACCTCCATCCCGTACTTGCGACCGAACGCGAGCGCCACGCGCTCGGCATAGAGCTTTTCCCAGCCGTACTCGTTGTCGGGGTGCGCCGGATACGCCTCGTCCTCGGTCAGCTCCGGCTCCCCGGGTTCCATGTCGCGGTAGACGCAGACTGACGAGGAGAAGAAGTAGCGCCTGATGCCCGCGCGCGCGGCGGCGTGGATCATGTTGATGTTGATCAAGGCGTTGTTGCGCAGGATGTCGGACTCGGCCGAGTGGATGAAGCCCATCCCGCCCATGTCCGCCGCCAACTGATAGGCTTCATCAACGCGACCCGATGCCGGAGAGAGCGCGGCGTCGCACGCACCAGGCTCCCGCAAATCGAGCAACAGAAAGTCATCCGCCGTGGTGGGTGAGAATTCGGGAGCCTTGATGTCCACCCCGCGAACCCAGTACCCTTCTTGCTTGAGCCGCTTCACCAGATGCCCTGCGATGAAACCGCCCGCTCCACACACGAGTGCCCTTTTCACGGCGACGCTCCCGCTGGGGTCCAGCCCATGGTGCCGACGTACCGAGTCGCTGCTCGGAAGTATAGCATCGACCCGGCACCCCCGGACTTGGCCCGTGCGATGAAGAAGCTCCTCGATTGGTTGAAAGGGAGCACGCAGGCTGACGCCGTTGCGGAATGGGAACGTCGCGGCAGGCCGGTGCCGCCGCCCCATGTGGTGAAGCAGCGTGTGCTGCGAACCTACGCCGAACGATATCGGTTGCCGATCTTCGTGGAAACCGGAACGTATCGCGGCGACATGGTCGAGGCCATGAAGCCTCTGTTTCACAGGATCTACTCGATAGAATTGAGCGACGTCCTCTTTGCGGAAGCGCAGCGTCGCTTCCGGCTGGACACTCACGTCGAACTGATACACGGGGATAGCGGAAAGGAACTCGGACGGGTCATGGAGCGGATCCATCAGCCGGCGCTGTTCTGGTTGGATGGACACTACTCCGCGGGCGAGACGGCGAGGGGCGAAAAAGATACGCCCATCTTCGAAGAGCTGGATCAGATACTTCGTGCTCCAGACCTGGGCCACGTGATCGTCATTGACGATGCGCGCTGTCTTGGCACGGATCCGGCTTATCCGACCCTACCGGCCTTGAGAGAGTACGTTCTCTCGAAACGACCTCATGCCAGGATGGTTATTGAAGTCGACAGCGTACGGATAACCCCACCCGAGCTGTGACCGATATCGCAACGCTCTAACTCGCCGCGCCGGCGGCTTTCGCGGTCGCCGCCGGCCGCGCGCTGATGGCGTACGTAGGGCAGTGCCGGATGAATTCACCGTCGATCGGCGACCACTCCTGGTCGGGTCGGGTGACGACGGCCTTCCCCTGGGCATCGAGCACGAACATGCCGGGTGGCGCCTGCACCAGGCACGCGCCGCACCCGATGCAGCGCTCGCGCTGTACGCGCACCGTGACGGGGCGACGGGGGTGGACGCCGGCGTCGCCCGGCCCGGGCCATTCTTCGGGCTGGTCGAGCGCGGCGACCGTCGCCCGATAGCCCTCCTCCACCACCTCGCGCAGGTGATCGAAGTCGAAGGCCGAGATGTGCTCGACGCGCGGGTGGATATAGTAGATCGGCGGCGTGGTCCACTCGCGCAGCCGCAGCTCGAGGATGCTCTGCATCGCGATCTCCGCCGCCCGCGCGAACACCGACGCGAAGCCTTCGTCCTGCGTGTCGGCCCGCAGGGCATTCGAGGCGGACACGTCCACCGCGATGATCACATCGGCGCCGAGGATGCGGGCCGTGCCCACCGGGAGGTTGTCCACGGTGGCGCCGTCCATGTAGAACCGCCCGCGGATCTCGCGGGGTGGCAAGTATCCCGGCAACGCGCAGGAGGCGAACACGGCGTCCTTCACCGGTACCTCGTCGAGCCCCTCGAGTCCCCAGAACACCTGCATTCCGGAGTTCAAGTCCACGGTGTTGACGATCAGGGGGTTGCCGAGATCCTGGAAGGTGATGTCGCCGACCAGGCGGTGGAGCAGGTGGTCGAGCGGCTCGCGCCGGAACAGGGCCGGGGAGCGCATCCGCTTGAATGCCATGTCGGCGTGCGCCACGGCGAAGATGTCCTTGCGCACCAGGCCGATCGCGATTTCGCGCAGCTCGGCGATGCTCTTCCCGGCGGACCAGGCGGCGCCCACCAGCGCGCCCACGCTCGATCCGACGATCTGCGACGGCACGAGCCCACGCTCGGTCAGTGCCTGCAGCACGCCGACGTGGGCCACGCCTTTCATCCCCCCGCCGCCCAGCACGAGGGTGAACTGGGTTTGCTTGTTCACGTGACCCGCCGCTTGCCCGGAAGGTGAGCCTCCGAGTAACGTAGTCGTGGCCCCCAGCCCCGCGCTACTCATGCGTCATCACGTTGTATGGAACCGTTGGACATTGGCTGGCCTCGCCGTCGTGACGCTGCTCGGGCTTGCGGCGCTCGCCGCGCCGTGGCTCGCGCCCGGCGACGCGACCCGCGGTGATCTCGCCGCCGCGCTGCGCTCCCCTTCGACGGCCTACCTCCTCGGCACCGATGCCCAGGGACGGGACGTGCTGAGCCGAGTGCTGTTCGGGGCCCGGCTGTCGCTCGCGGTGGGCCTCGCGAGCCAGGTGATCGCCCTCGCGGCGGGGCTCGCGCTCGGCCTCTCGGCCGGATTCTACGGTCGGTGGGTCGACGCCGTGGTGATGCGCGTGGCGGACGTCACCCTCGCGTTCCCCTCGCTCCTGCTGCTGATTGCCGTCGCAGCCGCCGTGCGGCCGTCGCTCCCGGTCGTGTGTGTCGTGATCGGGCTCGTGGGCTGGGCCGGGATGGCGCGCCTGGTACGCGGGCAGGTGCTCGTGGCGCGGGGGCTCGACTACGTGCAGGCGGCCCGCGCGCTCGGCGCGTCCGACGCGCGGCTCGTGACGCGGCACGTCCTCCCCAATGTGCTCGGGCCCGTCATCGTCGCCGCGACCCTGGGGGTCGGGAGCGCGATCATGGCCGAGGCGGCCCTCTCGTTCGTGGGCCTGGGTGCGCAGCCGCCGACGCCTTCCTGGGGCGCCATGATCGCCGAGGGGCGGGATCTGCTGCGGGTTGCGCCGTGGGTGTCGCTCTTCCCGGGGCTCGCGATCGGCGTCACGGTGCTGGGCGTCAACCTCGTGGGCGACGGCTTGCGCGACGCGCTCGACGTGCGGGCATGACCGACATCGCCTACCACCCGACCCGGCTGCGCGCCCTGCGCGATCAGTTCCGCGCCCTGCGCGCCGCCGAGTTCCCATGGACGGCGGACACGGTCTACCTGAACAACGCGTCCATCGGTCCCATCCCTGAGCGCACGCGCCGCGCCCTGGACGAATTCACCGCGAAGCGAACGGCCCCGCACCTGCTCCCGGACCGCGACCTCCAGGCGGGGCTGCAGGCGGCGCGCGTCGCCGTGGCCCGGCTCTTGAACGCCGAGCCCGCCGAGATCGCGCTCGCGACCAACACGAGCCATGGCCTCAACCTCGCGGCCTGCGCACTGCCGTTGCAGCGCGGCGACGTGGTGCTCGTCTCGGACCGTGAATTCCCCGCGAACGTGTACCCCTGGATGCTGCTCAAGAAGCGGGGCGTCGAGGTCGAGCTTGCGCCCTGTGCCCCCGAGGGTTGGCCCGACGAGGACTATCTCGTCGAGCGGTTGCACGACCCGCGTGTCCGGGCGCTCGCGCTGTCCTTCGTCCAGTTCTCGAACGGCTACCGCGCGGATCTCGCCCGGCTGGGCGCTGCGTGCCGCGCCAACGGCACCTTCCTCGTGGTGGACGGGATTCAAGGAGTGGGAAATTGTGTGCTCGACGTCCGCGAGACACCGGTCGACATTCTTGCGTGCGGCGGGCAGAAGTGGCTGCTGGCGCCCTGGGGATCCGGGTTCGTGTACGTACGACGAGAGCTCATCTCGGTGCTCGAGCCCGCGGTCGCCGGCTGGATGGCGTTCGAGGGGACCGACGACTTCTCGCGCCTGACCGAGTACAACCCCACCTTCCGTTCCGACGCCCGTCGCTTCGAGATGGTGACGCTCCCGTTCCAGGATTTTTACGGGATGACCGCCTCGGTCGGCATGCTGGGGGAGCTGGGCATCGACGACATCGCCCAGTACGCGCGCACGCTGCACGAGCCGGTGTTCCGCTGGGCGGACGAGACCGGTGTGCGCGTCGTGTCACCGCGCGCGGAGGCGCACCGCTCGGCGATCGTCTGCCTCGCCCCCGCGCACCCCGTCGAAGCCTACCACGCGCTGAAACGGGCCCACGTCGTGTGCTCGCTGCGCGAGGGCGCCATCCGGCTCGCGCCGCACTGCTACAACACCGTCGAAGAAATGGAACGGGTACTGGATGTGATGGATCAGCTGGAGTGAGGCGTTAGCCGTCCACCGTCAACAGGGCGTAGTCCTTTTTCCCTTTACGCAGCAGCAGTTTTTTGCCATCCACCCAATCGTCCGACAGCACCTTCTGGTCCACTTCTGTGACCCGGCGATTGTTCACGTAGACCCCGCCCTGCTTTATGAGCCTTCGCGCTTCGCTCTTTGATTTGGTCAACCCCGATTGTACCAAAGCGTCTACTACCGTATCGGGTCTTACCTCGACTTTTTTCGTGGGCGCGTGTTCCTCCAAGGCGGTGTCGATGCTAATCTCACCGAACAGCGCCGCCGCCGCTTGCACGACGCCGGCCAGGGCCTTGTCCCCGTGCACGAGTGACGTGATGTCCTTCGCGAGCGCCTCCTGGGCTGCGCGGGCTCCTGGATTACCAGAGTGTGCCGACATCAAGTCCCGGATCTCGTCGGCCGTCTTGAAGGTGAAAAGCTTCAGGTACCGCTCCACGTCTCGGTCGTCGGCATTTCTCCAGAATTGGTAGAACTCGTACGGCGAGGTGAGCGCCGGATCGAGGTAGATCGCCCCCGCCTCGGTCTTCCCGAACTTCGCGCCCGACGCCATCGTGACCAGCGGTGCGACCAGGCCGTGCGCCTCGCCGCCCTTCACGCGCCGGATCAGGTCGATCCCCGCCGTGATGTTCCCCCACTGATCGCTTCCTCCGACCTGAATGGTGCAGCCGCGCTCGCGGAACAAGTGCAGAAAGTCGAACGCCTGGAGCAACATGTAGCTGAATTCGGTGTACGAGATGCCGCCATCGATGCGCGCCCTCACCGACTCCTTCTGCAGCATGACGTTGACGCTGAAGTGCTTGCCGACGTCGCGCAGGAAGTCCACGAGGCTCTGCTTCGTGAGCCACTCCGCGTTGTCCAGCACCACGGCGCGCGTATCGCGCGAGTCGAAGTCGAGCAGCCGGGCCATCTGATCGCGCTGGCGGTGCAGGTTCTCGCGGATCTGCTCCTTCGAGAGCAGCGGTCGCTCGCCGCGTTTGCCGCTCGGATCGCCGATCAGTCCGGTGCCGCCGCCCATCAGCACGATCGGGCGATGGCCGGCGAGCTGGAAATGCCGCAGCAGCATGACGGGCATCAGATTGCCGAGCTGCAGGCTGGGCGCGGTCGGATCGAATCCGCAGTACACGGTGCGCCGGTCCGCGGCGAGGTGCGTTCCGATTCCTTGCGTGGCGTGGTGGATGAAGCCGCGCCACTCGAGCTCGGCGAAGACGTCCGGCATGGCGCGGAATCGTACGAGAACCCCCAACCGCTGGCAAGCGCCGAGCGCCCTCACTAGGTTGTAACGCGATGGTGTCCATCCCAGCGCCCCCTCCCGTTACGCTTCCCGGGCCTCGCTCGTGGTGGCAGAAGCCCAAGGTCCGCCGTCGCGTGATCGCGGTCGCGGTGCTCGCCGGCGCGTACCTGCTGGGCCTCTCCTACGGCGCGTGGACCCGCGTGTGCGCGGGCGAGCACTGCCCGAGCATTTCCCGGCTGTATCCTCAGGGGGCCGGCGGTAAGGTCCAGGTCCAAACGTCGAAGATGTACGCGGCCGACGGGCGCCTCATCAGCGAGCTTGGCGCCGAGCGGCGCACGGTGCTGCCGCTCACCGAGATCCCCCTGCCCGTGCGCCAGGCGTTCATCGCCACCGAGGACAAGCGCTTCTACAACCATCACGGGATCGACTTCTGGCGCATCCTGGGCGCCATCAAGAACGATCTCGTGACGATGAGCTTCGCGCAGGGGTTTTCGACCATCACGATGCAGTTGGCGCGCAACATCTTCCCGGAGGAGATCAGCCGCGAGAAGACGCTCACCCGCAAGCTCAAGGAGGCGCGGGTGGCGGTGGAAATCGAAGGCAACTTCCCCAAGGATACGATCCTCCAGCTGTACCTGAACCAAATCAACCTCGGGGCAGGTGCCCACGGTGTGGAGGCGGCGGCGCAGATCTACTTCGGCAAGCACGCGCAGCAGCTCAACGTCGCCGAAGCGGCTACGCTCGCGGCGCTCCCGAAGCTGCCCGCGTTCTACAACCCGCGGACCCACCCGGAGCGCGCCGTGCGCCGGCGCAACGTCGTGCTGGGCCTCATGCGCGACCAGGGTTTCCTGACGGCGGAGGAGGTCGAGCTGTGGCAAGCGTATCCACTCGTGCTCACGGGGAACCGCACCAACTACGGCGACGTCGCCCCCTACTTCGTCGAGTGGCTGCGCGTGCAGCTCGACGCGCGCTTCGGGCGGGACTTGTACGAGGGTGGCCTGCGCATTTACACGACGCTCGACCTCGACATGCAGGAAGCGGCGGAGCGGGCGGTGCAGTCGCAGCTCGACGCCATCGAGGCCGGCGTGTATTCCAACGGGAAGTTCCCGGGGCGCACCACCTACCGTGAGTACCTCGAGTCGTCCAAGGCCTCAGGCGAGGACCATGGACCGTTCACGCCCTACCTCCAGGGCGCGCTGGTGGCGCTCGAGGCGAACACGGGATACATCCGCGCGATGATCGGCGGCCGGGACTTCGACGATTCCAAGTACAACCGCGCCACCCAAGCGGTCCGCCAGCCGGGCTCGACCTTCAAGCCGTTCGTGTACTCGGCGGCCGTCCGGGCGGGCCACCCGGTGACCGAGATCGTCGACGACTCACCTCTCAACCCGCCGGTCATCCAGCTCGACTCGACGCTGTGGCAGCCGAAGGACGACGACGACACGACGCTCGGCCTGATCCCCATGCGCGAAGCGTTGTACCTGTCGCGCAACCTCGCCACGATCAAGCTCGGCATGGCGCTGGGCGAGCAGACGGTGATCGGCGAAGCGCGTCGCTATGGTATCACCACGCCGCTGCCGCCGTATCCGTCGATCCACATCGGCGCGAGGGGGGTGCGCCCGATCGAGATGATCGCCGCGTATACCGCGTTCGCCACCCTCGGCACTCGCGCGGAGCCGGTCGGCGTCCTGCGGGTGGAAGACCGGCAGGGCAACATCCTGTGGCAGCCCGCCATGCGCCGCGAGCCGGTCATGGATCCCGAGCACACGTGGCTGATGGTGGACATGATGAAGGACGTGATCCGCCGCGGCACGGCGTTCACCGCCGTCTGGAAAGCGGGGTTCACGCTGCCGGCGGCGGGAAAAACTGGGACGACCGACGACTACACCGACGCCTGGTTCATCGGGTACACGCCCGAGCTCGTGACCGGCATCTGGGTCGGGTACGATATCCAGCAGCGCATCCTCGAGCACAACGCGGGCGGCGGAAAGATCGTCGCGCCCGCGTGGACCGCGTTCATGCGCGATGTCTACGACCGACGGCCGGCGCCGCCCGACTGGGTGCGCCCCGACTCGCTCATCACGCGCGAGGTGGACTGGTCGAACGGCTATCTCGCCACGCCATTTTGTCCCCAGGAAGTGCGACATTGGGACTGGTTCTACCCGGGCACCGAGCCGAGCCAGGCCTGTCCGGTGCACGCGCCGTTCGGCATCGGGGTGTCCCCCTAGGGAGTCGGGGCTCGGGGTTCGGGGCTCGGGAGTGCGCCCGGCGGCCCCCGAGCCCCGAACCCCTAACCCCGAGCCCCTAATGCTCCGCATCCGTGCCCAGTTCGTGCACCCGGTGACGGCGCCGCCCATCGAGGACGGCGCCGTTCTCGTTGACGACCGCGGCACCATCGCCGCCGTGGGCCCGAATCCTGTCGTGCCGACGCCGCCCGGGGCGCGGGCGCTCGAATTTCCTCGCGCCCGCCTCCTCCCCGGCCTCGTCAACACGCACACGCACCTCGAGCTGACCCATCTCACGGGGAAGAACACGGAGCGCGAGTTCGCCGGATGGATCCGCGGGCTCCGCGCCCTCAAGGACGCCACCAGCCCGGACGAGTTCTCGCGCTCGGCGGAGCGGGGCGTGCGCGACGCTTGGGCCGCCGGCGTGACGTGCGTGGCGGACACGGGAAGCACCGGAGCGGCGCTCGAGGCGCTCGCGCGCCTCGGGGGCCGGGGGATCTACTACCAGGAGGTCTTCGGTCCCGATCCGGCGCAATGCGCCGCGAGCATGGTGGAGTTGCGGCGAGCCCTCGACCGGCTTGGCCCCTCAGCCTCTTCGTCCCTTAGCCTCGGTGTCTCGCCGCACGCCCCGTACACGGTGAGCGAGCCGCTCTATCGCGCCGTCGCCGACCTGGCGCGGGGTGAAGGGTGGCCGGTTGCGTTGCACCTCGCCGAGTCCCACGCGGAGACCGAGTTGGTGCGTGAGGGGCGCGGACCGTTCGCCGACGCACTGCATGCGCGCGGCATCCCCGTCACTGCGCGCCACTGCTCGCCAGTGCGGTATCTCTTGCAACTTGGCGTCTTGGCGTCGGGCAACTGTCTCGCCATCCATTGCGTCCAAGTCGACGGGCCCGACATCGATGTGCTCCGGGATGCCGGGGTGGCGCTAGCTCACTGCCCCCGGTCCAACCGGGCTCACGGCCACGGGGCCGCACCCCTTGCCGCGTTCCGTCGGGCCGGCCTGCGCGTCGGCCTCGGCACCGATTCGGTCGTGAGCGTGGGGGACGCGAGTCTCTTGGCCGAGGCTGCGGCGGCCGGGCTCGAGGGAGAGGACGCGCTGCGGATGTTGACGATCGAGGGGGCTCGGGCGCTCGGACTCGACCGCGAGATCGGCTCTCTGGAAGTCGGAAAGCAAGCGGATCTGGCGGTTTTTCCCGCTGCCGCCCTCTCCCGCCCTTTGCCGCCTTCTGCCGCCCTCCTCACCGTCGTCGCCGGGCGCGTCGTTCACGGATAGATTCTTGGCCCTATGAAGACCCAACGCCACGCGGCCATTCTGAAGATCGTCCGCTCGGGGAAGGTCGCGAGTCAGGAGCAGCTGCGCGAGCTGCTCAGGGCCGAGGGGTTCGACGTCACCCAGGCGACCCTGTCCCGGGACATCCGCGAGCTGGGCCTGGCGAAAGTGGCGGCGCCGGACGGCGGGTCGCATTACGCGCCGCCGCTCGAGGCGGGCGCGGCCATTCGGCCACATCTCGGGCAGCTGCTCCCCTCCGTGCTGGTGTCGGTCGACGGTGTGGGGCCGTTGCTGGTGGTGAAGACGCCCGCCGGCGGTGCCCAGGGGCTTGGCATCGCCATCGACGCCGCGGGGTGGACGGAAATCATCGGAACGATCGCGGGCGACGATGCCGTCCTCGTGATTACCAAGAGCGAGCGCGCACGTCGCGCCGTGCAGACGCGCATCAAGGAGCTGGCCGGAATTCCCGACTAAAAACGCCACGAACCAGGAGGCGACGTGAACCCTGTGATCCCCATTACCCCAAACCGGCTGCGGGCGGCCTGCGTCGCGGCGGCCCTAATGGCGGTGCCGCAATTGGTCCTCGCTCAAGCCGCGTCGGGGAGCGCCACTGAGCGGCTGAACATCCTGACCCCAGAAGAGCGAGCCGCCGGCTGGCGCCTCCTGTTCGACGGACACAGCACCGTCGGCTGGCGGGGGTGGAAGATGGACTCGATGCCGTCGGGGTGGGGGGCCAGGGACGGGGAGCTGACCCGGGTGCGGCCGGCTGCCGACATCATCACCACCGAGAAGTTCAAAAACTTCGAGCTCTCGCTCGAGTGGAACATCGCGAAGAACGGCAACAGCGGGATATTCTATCGCGCGAGCGAGGACCCAGGCGACAACGCCATCTACTGGAGCGCTCCCGAGATGCAGGTGCTCGATGACGCCGGGCATCCCGACGGCCAGTCGCGTCTCACGGCGGCGGGCTCCGACTACGGCCTGTATCCCTCGCCCGCCGGCGTGGTGAAGCCGGCGGGACAGTGGAATAAGGTCCGCCTCGTGGTGAACGGAACTCACGTCGAGCATTGGCTCAACGGCGTGAAGGTGGTGGAGTACGAGCTGTTGAGCCCCGATTGGGAGGCGAAGGTCAAGGCGAGCAAGTTCGCAGACCACCCACGGTACGGCAGGAACGCCGAGGGCTACATCGGCCTGCAGGAGCACGAGTTTCGCGTGGCTTTCCGCAATATCAAGATTCGGGTGCTGCCGTGACCAGGCTCAAGCTCTCCGCAATGATGTTCCTCCAATACTTCGTCTGGGGGTCGTGGTTCGTCACGATGGGGACCTACTTGGGGAGCACGCTGCACTTCACCGGCCCCCAGATCGGGACCGCCTATATGGCGACCGCTCTCGCGGCGGTCGTGTCTCCGTTTTTCATGGGTGTCTTTGCGGATCGCTTCATCGCCACCGAAAAGCTGCTGGCCGTGCTGCATCTCGTGGGCGGCGTAATCATGTGGTACGTGTCCAGTCTGACCACATTCGGGACGTTCTTCCCTGTCCTGATTCTCTACGCGTTGTGCTACATGCCGACGCTGTCGCTCACGAATTCCATCTCGTTTCACCACGTCGAAAACCCGGCACGCGACTTTCCATTCATTCGCGTGCTGGGGACGATCGGCTGGATCGCAGCCGGCTTCGTGGTCGGCAAGATCCTGCATGCCGACGCCCAGTCGGTGCCCATGCGCGTCGCGGCGATCGCCTCGTTCGTCTTGGGGCTTTATTCCTTCGCGTTGCCGCACACGCCCCCCAAGGCCGCGGGCATGCCGTTCAGCGTGCATAACGCGCTGGGGCTCGACGCCCTGCAGCTGCTCCGGGACCGGACGTTCTTCGTCTTTGTGCTCGGCTCGTTCCTGCTGTGCATTCCGCTGCAGTTCTACTACGCGTTCACGAACCTCTTTCTCAACGAGCTTCACGCGCCCGAGCCCGCGTTCATCCAGACGTTCGGGCAGATGTCCGAAATCGGTTTCATGCTGCTGTTGCCGTTCGCGCTGCGTCGCTATGGGATCAAGGCCATCATGCTGGGAGGGATGCTGGCGTGGTCGCTCCGCTACGTGGCGTTCGCCAACGGCAATGTCGCCGCCGGGATGTGGCTCCTGTACGCGGGCATCGTCCTGCACGGCGTGTGCTACGACTTCTTCTTCGTTGCCGGTCAGATCTACACCGATCAGCGGGCGGGCGAGCGGATCCGCGCCGCCGCTCAGGGCCTCATCAACCTCGTCACGAACGGCTTCGGCTATATCGTCGGCGCGTTCGTGTCGGGGCGCGTGGTAGGGGCGTACGCGACCCAAGGCCCGGGTGGGACGGTGGCGCACGACTGGCACCGGATCTGGTTCTATCCCGCCACGATGGCGTTCGTGATTCTCGTTCTGTTTGCCCTGCTGTTCCGGCCTGCGGCCGCACGGGCGCCGCAGCCCGCGGCGGCGGATTGAGGAGGGCCACGATCATGGCTCGCAAACGCATCTCGAGACGCAAATTCGTAGGCAACGTGGGCGCCGGCTTGGCGTTCACCATCGTCCCGCGGCACGTGCTCGGCCGCGGGAACCCCGCGCCGAGCGACACCGTCAACGTGGCTTGCATCGGCGTGGGCGGCATGGGAGCGAACGATGTGAAGGGCGTCGCGAAAGCCGGGGCGAACATCTACGCCCTGTGCGACGTGGACGAGCATCAGGGGGCGGCGTCCTTCACCGCGTTCCCCAAGGCCAAACGCTTCAAGGATTTTCGGGTGATGCTCGACAAGGAGGGGAAGAATATCGATGCGGTCACCGTATCGACCCCCGACCATACGCACACTGTGGCCGGGATGATGGCGCTGAAAATGGGCAAGCACACCCGCATCCAGAAGCCGCTGGCGCGTACCTTGTGGGAGGTGCGCCAGCTGGTCGAAACGGCGCGCAAGACGAAGGTCGCCACCCAGATGGGAAACCAGGGCCACGCCGGCGAAGGCACGCGCCAGATCCGCGAGTGGGTCGAGGCCGGCGCCATCGGAACGGTGCGCGAGATCCAGCTCTGGACCAACCGGCCGATCTGGCCGCAAGCGATCGAGCGGCCGCTCGAGGAGTACTACACGCCGCCCTGGATCGATTGGGACCTGTGGCTCGGCCCCGCCCCCGCCCGGCCGTATCACCCCGCGTACGCGCCGTTCAAATGGCGCGGCTGGTGGGACTTCGGCACCGGCGCCCTGGGCGACATCGCCTGTCACTCGATGGATGCGTCGTTCTGGGCGCTCGACCTCGGCTACCCGACGCGGATCGAGCCCGAATCGACCAAGCTGTTCGGCGAGAGCGCGCCGGCGTGCTCTCGCATCATTTACACCTTTGCGGCGAAGGGCAATCGCCCCGAGGTGAAGGTCGTGTGGCGGGACGGCAGCCTCTATCCGGCGCGCCCCAAAGAGGTCGCGGACCCGGCGGCCTGGCCGTTCGACACCAGCGGCCAGCTGTGGATCGGAGACCAGGGCAAGCTCGTCGCCGGGATATACGGTGAGGAGCCGCGACTGCTGGACGAAGCCCGGCAGGCGGAGCTCATCGCCCACCCGCCCGCGCAGAAGTACCCGCGCCTCGAGAGCGTCTATGCCGAGTGGATCGCGGCGTGCAAGGGCGGGACGCCCGCGGGCTCGAACTTCCCCGGGCACGCTGGTCCGCTCACCGAGATGGTGTTGCTGGGCAATCTCGCGGTGCGCACGGCCCAGGTGCTCGAGATCGATTCGCACAGCGGCGAGATCGCGAACACCAAGATCCCGGCGGAGTACGTGCGCTCGGAGTATCGCTCGGGCTGGAGCGTGTAGGGCGCGAGTAAACTCGCGGCTCGGCGTCTGCCCGTAAACGGGCAGTGCATTGCCGCTTCAGCGGTAGGGCCGAGCCGCGGCTTCAGCCGCGCCCCTCCGGGCGACGCTACATTCCACTCATGGACTCACGCGAGCGGCGCAGATGTTGACGGGCCTGAGCGACACGCTCAGTCACAATCCCCTGCTCGCGCTGGTGACGCTGTTCGGCGCCGGCCTGGTCACGAGCCTCACGCCGTGCATCTACCCAATGATCCCCATAACCGCCGGCATCCTGTCGGGCACGAGCGCCGGGCAGCCGTCCCGTGCCCGCGCGCTGCGACTGACGCTGACGTACGCGAGCGGCCTCGCCCTGTTCTATGCAGTACTGGGTCTCGTCGCGGGGCTCAGCGGGTCGCTGTTCGGCACCGTGAGTGCGAGTCCCTGGGCGCGATTCGCGATTGGGAACCTGCTGCTCGTATTCGGCCTCGCGATGCTCGACGTGTTCCCGCTGTCGGCGCCGCGGCGCCTGCTTGCGTGGGCCGCGGGCCTGTCCGGCGGATCGTACCCCGCGGTCTTCTTGCTCGGCGCGACGTCCGGCATCGTGGCGGCTCCCTGTGGTGCGCCGGCTTTCGCCGCAGTCCTCACGTGGGTGGCGACCACGCGGAGCGCGGTCTTGGGGTTCATCTATCTTTTCGTGTTCTCGCTCGGCATGACGGCGCTGCTCGTGCTCGTCGGACTGTTCTCGAGCACGCTCTCGGCGCTCCCTCGGGCAGGCGCGTGGATGGTCGCGATCAAGAAAGGGGCAGGTGTGATCATGCTGGCGGTGGCGGAGTATTACTTCATCCAAATGGGAAGAGTGCTGTGACGCGATACGGATGGGTGCTGGCGGTGGCGCTCGCGCTGCCCCCGGCGCTGGGCGCCCAGGACATCGGTTTGCCGATCGGCACCAGAGCGCCCGCGGTCGCGCTCGCGGATCTGGACGGCAAGTCCGTGGACCTGGGCCGCTACGTCGGCAAGCAGCCGGTGTTGCTGGAGTTCTGGGCCACGTGGTGCCCGCTGTGCCAGGCGCTCGAGCCGGCGCTCACGGCGGCGCACGCCCGCTACGGCCGTGCGGTACAGTTCGTCGCCATCGGCGTCGGCGTGAACGAATCGCCGGCGTCGATCAAACGACACCTCGTCGAGCACCCGCTGCCGTTCCCGGTGCTGTTCGACGCCGCCGGCGCCGCGGTGCGTGCTTATCGGGCACCCACCACGTCGTACATCGTCGTGCTGGACCAGACTGGGAAGGTCACGTACACGGGCGCCGGCGCCGAGCAGGACGTCGCGACGGCGCTCGCGCACGTGGTCGGGAACTAGCTCGCCTATTCCCCTTCGGCTGGCTTGGGCGTGATCCGGTCGATCGCCGCCGCCAGGTCCTTGTACGACTGCGGATCGATTTCCCGGAACGGCGCCATCGTGTAGGCGACCTTACCGTCCGGGCCCACCACGAAGAGGTTGCGGTTGTCGAGCCCGAACTTGGGGTTGTGGGCACCGTACGTCTTGCCGATGACGCCACCCGAGTCGCTGGCGAACAGGAACGGGAACTCGTCGTCCTTGGCCCATGACGCGAGCGCCTCGACCGGGTCGGTGCTGATCCCGATCAGAACTACGTTGCGGCCATCATGAAACAGCTGTGCGTACTGATCACGGTACGCATGCATCTGGATGGTTCAGCCCTTGGTTCGCGCCTTGTAGAAGAAGGCGAGCACGACCGTCTTCCCCTTGAAATCGCTCAAATGGATGGGGGCCTTGAGCGTGCCGTACCGGGTCGCGCCCGGGAGCGTGAAGTCGGGTGCCGCCGCGCCCACCGCCATTTCGGGGGCAGCTGCCGCCGGCTGCTGCGCGCGCGCTCCCGGGGCGGCGAGCGCCGCGACCAGGATGAATGTGAAACGCTTCATGTGGCGTTCTCCATGTGGTTTGTGCCCTTCCTCAAGTTACGCGTGGTCCATGCTCCGCGTCAGGCGCCGCGTGGTCCGGCGATGAAGGGGGCGCCCAGGCCTGTGGGCTCTCAGTTCGCGACCCGACGGTAGTTTACGTCCAGCACCGCCAGCCGCTCGAGATGAGTGGCGAGCCGCCGGGTAAAGTCGGCGTAGTCCCGGCCCTCGCGCGTTGTCCACAGCACTTCGGCGAGGGCACACAGCCTGGGGAAAACCATGTACTCCGCTCGCTTCGGGTCGGGGATGTATTCGGTCCACAGCTGTCCCTGGGCCCCGAGCACGTAGCGCGCCTCGTTCGCGGTCAGGGCGGGCGGCACGGGCTCGAACGCGTACACCGTGTCGAGCGGCACAAAGCCCCCGATCGCGAGCGGCTCGGCGACGGTGTCGGTCGACTGATAATGATCGAAGTAGGTGTGCGATCCGGGCGCCATCACGACGTCGTGCCCCGCGCGCGCGGCCGCGATCCCGCCGTCCACCCCGCGCCACGACATGACCACCGCGTTGGGCGCGAGGCCGCCTTCGAGAATCTCGTCCCACCCGACGAGCCGGCGACCGTGTGCCGTGAGGAACTCGTCCATGCGCCGCGTGAACCAGCTCTGCAGCTCGTCCTCGCTCTTGAGGTCGAGCTCGCGCATCCGCGCTTGCGCGAGCGGGCTCGTCTTCCACTGGGTCTTCGGGGCCTCGTCGCCGCCGATATGGATCCAGCGGTCGGGGAACAGCGCCATCACTTCGGTGAGGACGTTCTGCTCGAACTGGATCGTCGCATCTCCCGGGTTGAGGATGTTTTCGTCCACACCCCACCTGGTCCACACGGGCAGCGTGTCGCCCCGATTGCCCAGCTCGGGGTAGGCCGCGATCGCGGCCTGGGAATGGCCCGGCATCTCGATCTCCGGCACGACCGTCACGAAGCGCGCGCGGGCGTAGGCGACGATCTCGCGGACATCGTCCTGCGTGTAAAAGCCGCCGTGGGGTTGGCCGTCGAACCGCCACTTGGTCGAGTCCCGGTCCGGCCGGCCGATGATGGTTTCACGCCGCCACGCGCCCAGCTGGGTGAGGCGCGGGTACTGCTTGATCTCGAGGCGCCACCCCTGGTCGTCCGTCAGGTGCCAGTGAAAGCGGTTGAGCTTATGGAGCGCCGCGAGATCGATGTACTTCTTCACGAACTCCTTCGGCATGAAGTGACGAGCCACGTCCAGGTGGACGCCGCGCCACGCGAACCGCGGGACGTCCTCGATCGCGACCGCGGGGATGCGCCACGCCACGCCGGCCGTCTCGGCCTGCCGGAAGACCGCGGGCGGGAGCAGCTGGCGCAGCGTCTCGATCCCGTAGAACGCGCCCGCCGCGCGGTAGGCGCGAATCGCGACGTGGGATCGGCTGACGTCGAGGCGATAGCCCTCGTCGCCGAGGCGGGCGAGGGAGGAGTCGAGGCGGATGGAAATCGCCGCTGTCCCGGCGGGCGCGGCGGTGCGCACGGCGAGTCGCAGCCCCGTGGCGGGGAAGAGGCAGTCGGCGAGCCGCTCGCCCAGCCCGACCAGCGCGCGGTCGGTCACGATCACCGTGGCGGCCCGCAACGTAAACGCGCCCGGCTGCACGGTGACGTGCGCCGGGCGCGGCACGATGGCGGGGATCGAGTCCGAAGCGAGGGCGATGGCCAGCGCGGCGAGTATCGACACGATTCCTACTCCTGTAGTTCCCTGACCCAGATGTCCCGGTACCGGGTCGGGTTACCGTGGTCCTGCAGGAACAGCGGCAGCCGGTCCGGGTGCGCCTCGTAGTGCGCCCGCCTGCCATGTACCGTCCAGCCGGTGATCACCGTGTGGTCCTGCACGAGGACGCCGTTGTGCAGCGCGGTGACACGCGCCGAATCGCGCACCGTCCCGTCGGACGCGAAGCGGGGGCGATGAAAGATGATGTCGTAGCTCTGCCACTGGCCGGGCGGGCGGCTCGCGTTCACGAGCGGCGGCGTCTGGCCGTACACGGCCCCGGCCTGGCCGTCGGCGTACGTCTCGTTGTGGTAGGAATCGAGCACCTGGATCTCGTAGTGCGTCATCAGGAACACACCGCTGTTGCCGCGCTCCTGACCCTCACCCTTGGGCGGCGTGGGCGTCGCCCACTCGATGTGGAGCTGCATGGAGCCGAAGCCGCGCTTGGTCGTGATCGCCCCGGCGCCGGGCGCGACCTCCACGTAGCCGTCACGCACGACCCACTTGGCGGGTGAGCCGTCCTGCGATTGCCATTGCGAGAGATCCTTGCCGTCGAACAGCACGATAGCATCGGACGGCGGCGGTGGGGATGGCCGCTCGGGGCCGGGGTCGACGACGGGAGGCCGGGGGCGATCCATGGAGTGAACCGGCCACTGCTGCGCGGGCATGGTGGGGGGGAGAATAACTCCAATGACAATGAACGCGGAACGTGGAACGCGGAATGCGGAACAGGTGGTGGCGGCACTGTTCCGCGTTCCCACTTCCGCGTTCCGCGTTATGGTCTCCACGTTCCCTTTGCCACCGCCGGTACGAACCGCTCGATGCCCGCCGGCGGAAAGTCGAGCGTCTTCCCTTGCTCGGCGCTCATGTAGGCGGTCATCAGGAGTTTCACGACCTCCAGGCCGTCGTCGAACGTGAGCTCCGGGCGCTCTCGGCCGAGGAACACGCGCACGAAGTGCCGGTCTTCGGCGTCGTATCCGTAGGTCGCCGACTCGCTCGTCACCACGGGCATGAGCCCCATCTCGGCGTTCTGCTTTTCGACCAGGTCCTCGCCCGTCTTCCCTTTCACCTCGCGGCTGAAGAAGAGCTTGAGCCCGCTGTCGAGCGTGTTCCACGACATCGAGTATTCAGGCCCGAGCAGCTCGGCCGAGAGCCGCAGCCCGGCGCCCACGAAGCTCCAGGACGTGGTCGCTTCGCCGATCACGGTGGCGCCGTCGTCGGTCTCGAACTCGATCACGACGCTCGCAAAGTCTTCCGACGGGGCCTTGGTGTAGTCCACGTCCTTCCCCATCTGCTGCTGCAGGCGCTTGGCGTACGCCGGACGGCTCCACTTGAGGCTTGCGACGTGCCCCGTCACGCGGGCCGGGTGGATTGATCCGAGCGGCGCGCCCGGTTTGGTCAACAGGTGCCGCACCACCAGCGCGGAGTGACACATCATGTCGTTGAGCACCCCGCCGCCCTGGAGCTTGCCCTGCCAGAACCAGGGCATGTGGGGTCCGCTGTGCTCTTCCGCGGCCCGGGCGAGGTAGGGGGGGCCGGTGAGCGCGGCGCCGCGCGCCCAGATGAGGGCGCGGCCCTGCGCCACGGCGGGCGCGAACGCCTGGTTCTCGAGATAGCCGTGGGCGATCCCGGCCTTTTTCGTCAACTCGAGGACCTGCTTCGCTTCGGCGACGTTGCGGGCGAGCGGCTTTTCGCACGCGATCCCGCGGAGCTCGCCCTTCCCGCGCGTGACCGTGTCCGTGATCTCTTGGAAGTTTTCGATGCGCGCGAAGTTCGGACCGCACACCCACAGCGCATCGATCGTCGGGTCGGCGACCATCTCCGCGAGCGAGCGATACGGTTTCGCCTCCCCCACCTCGAGCTTCCGGGCGATGGCCGCCGTCTCCTGGGCGTGTTTGTGGTTCGGGCTCCATACACCCAGCACGTCCGCATCCCGCACGCTCTGGAACGCCAGGAGATGAAACCGCGCGTTGAACCCGCTACCGACGAACCCGACGCCGAGACGTTTCCCCGTCATACTCGTCCCCCCCTCCCGCGTCCCACGTCCCATTAGTATGTCACGCCCAGCTTGGCGAGCGCCTCCGGAGGACAGCCTTTCCACTCGGACATGAAGGTGTTCCCGACGTACCTGAGGTCTTGCACGCCGATGCGACTGGAGAAGAACCCCGACGCGGTGAGGTCGCGGAACCGGTTGAAGCAGGCGACGCCCGCGGCGTGCTCGGGCTTCGCCCTGGCCGGCCAGGCGACGTCGTCGAGCACCGCGGTGCGCTCCGCCGCCGTGCAGGCGACGAAGGTCTTGCCGTAGCGGTCGTCGCACTCATGGTCGAGCCAGGCGAGCCCGCCGCGCACGGGGGTCTGCAGGTCCGGGTCGTCGCCGAGCATGAAGTCCATGAACTCCGGCACACCTGCCTCGGTGGCGCTGCCCGAGCGCTCGTCCTTGGGAAGGATCAGGTCCACCAGCACGCGCACCGTTTCCCACTCGTGCGGCGTGAACTGTTTCGGGTCGTACGGAACGCCGCGGGCGAGCGCCTCGCGCGCCCGCGCCGATGCTTCGCGCACCGACTCGGCCGCCCACGGGAACCCGGCCGCCAGCGGCGCACCGGCGATCAGGCCGACGACTTCGCGTCGATTCATGTCAGCCATACCAGACCTCGTCTGTCGGGACCGGATCGTCGCGGGAGCGGGCAGTCCCTCCGGCTCGGGACGCCTGACAGCAGCCCCACCCCGCCCCTCGGCCCCGGACGTTCGAAGGTTTTCACAGCGCGCCCTTTCTCATCTGATCGGTGATGTAGTCGCTGGTCCGCATCGACAGCGCGAGAATCGTCCACGTCGGGTTCTTGTCCGCCTGCGACACGAACGGCCCGCCGTCGGCGACGAACAGGTTCTTACAGTCGTGTGCCTGGCACCAGCGGTTCGTCACGGAGGTCTTGGGGTCGTTCCCCATGCGCGCACCGCCGAGCTCGTGGATGATGACCCCGCCGGCGGCGATGCCGTACCCCTGTTCGGCGCTCGGCATCGGCGAGAATACCTGACCGCCCATCTCGGCGATGAGCGCCCGGAACGTCTCCTGCATGTGCTTCACCTGCTTGTACTCGTGATCCGCCCACTTCCAATGAAACCGGAGCACCGGGATGCCCCATCGATCCACCATGCGTGGGTCGATCTCGCAGTAGCTGTCGTCGTTGGGGATCATCTCGCCGCGGCCCGAGAAGCCGATCGTGGCGCCGTAGTAGCGGCGGTAGTCGTCCTTGAGC
>Ga0209689_1000004_pt1 | contig 94380 bp, 79 predicted proteins | sample GraSoiAngelo_149_FD_187119 | JGI IMG/M metagenome (GOLD analysis project Ga0209689, IMG submission 187119) | Grasslands soil microbial communities from the Angelo Coastal Reserve, California, USA - 14_1009_09_30cm (SPAdes) (version 2) | ecosystem: Environmental > Terrestrial > Soil > Grasslands ... | reverse complement strand
CACCTGATCCTGCCGGACTGACCGGAGCGTCCGGCGAAGCATTCCCCATGACGTTCCTCGTGGCCACCGACCAGGCATTGTTGATCGCGCGCCGCGCCTCGCAGTGGTCGGTTGAGGAGCATCTGCGTGGCCACTCACCCGAGTGTGTGGCCGTTGATCCGATCAATCCCTCGCGCGTGTACTGCGGGACCTGGGGCCGCGGGGTTTGGCGCAGTGACGACGCCGGCGGGAAATGGGAACCTGTCGGAGCAGGCATTGCTCATCCCGAGATCACGGCCGTCGCGGTCAGTCCGCTGGAACGGCGCAGCCGGCTCGGCGTGGTGTATGCGGGGACGGAGCCCAGCGTGGTCTTCCGCTCCGACGATGGAGGCGACACCTGGGGCGAGTTGCCGGGACTGCGGTCGCTCCCCTCGGCGCGGACGTGGAGTTTCCCACCTCGTCCCGACACGCACCACGTGCGGTGGATCGAACCCGATCCCGCCGTTTCCGGTAGGGTCTTTGTCGCCATCGAGGCCGGGGCGCTCGTGCGGACACTCGACAGTGGACAGACGTGGACGGATCGCGTGCCGGGTGGTCCCTACGACACGCACACCGCGGCTACCCACCGGCTGGCGCCGGGGCGAGTCTACTCAGCGGCGGGAGATGGATATTTCGAAAGTGAAAATGCAGGGGACGAGTGGGCGCGTCGCGTTGATGGGCTGCGGCACCGCTATATGGTGGGGGTGGCCGTCGACTCGGGCGATCCAGAGACCGTTTTCGTCTCGGCCGCCGACGGGCCCTGGGTCGCCTACAGCCCGCGAAATGCCGAGGCGTACGTCTACCGCAAGGCAAAGCGCCGCGCCTGGGAGCTGGCGATGGAAGGACTGCCCGCCGCCCGGGGGACCACCGCGAGCCGCTTTGCGACGCATCCCCAAGAGCCGGGCGTGATCTACGCGGCCAATAATCGGGGCGTGTTCAGCTCAACCGATGCGGGACGCACCTGGAAGGTGCTCGAGATCCCCTGGCCGCAGCACTTCTTCACGCATGGTGTGGAGGCGCTGGTCGCTCTTCCGGACTGAGCTGATCCCTCTAAACGCCGAATCCATTCACCCCGTCGATTTCTCCAGTCGGCAGCCCCAGATCTCCAACGGGCCGTGAATCTCCTTGAAGGAGGGGACAGTCCCCTCCTTCTCGCACCCCTCTCACCCTGCTGGAAGGAAGATAGGGTAGCGCCCGGTGAACTGACTTCCACCGCCGTCTTGTGACGAGCCAGGGGCATTGAACGGAGATCGCTACCCGAGGGAGGGGAACGCAATGCGGACGGGCGCGCGTGTGATCGGGGCCCCCGGAATTTCGCTCCGGCGAATTTCTGGGGTGATCATCGGTACGAGTCTCGTGGTGCTTTTGCTGGCCGGATTCATCGTCACTCCGGGTGGCTCGACTTGGGCACTCGGGGCGGCTGTTCCGATCAAACTGGGATGGGTGGGCCCGCTGTCGCCTCCGGGCGACTACGCCCAGGGGGAGATCCTCAAGAACGCGGGGATCATGGCGACGGAGGAGATCAACGCCCGCGGCGGCGTGCTGGGCCGGCCGGTCGAGGTAGTTTACGAGGACACGTCAGGGCGGCCAGAGCAGGGCACCGCGGCGATGGAACGCCTCCTCACCCAGCAGCGCGTCGTGGCCGTCTTCGGCGAATACCACAGCTCCGTGGCCCTCGCGGAGATCGAGCTGGCGCATATCGCCGGGATTCCGTGGGTTGGTGTCGATGTCTGGGCCAACAAGATCACGGGGCTGGGCTATCCGGAGGTCTTCCGGGTGGCCCCGACCAACGCGCTGATCATGACGCAGATCGGCGGCTGGCTCGTGGCAGCCGGGTTCAAGAACGTCGCCATCCTTCAGGAGAAGACAGACAGCGGCATCAATGCCCGCCAGACCCTGGAGCCGATCCTGTCCGCGAAGGGGATCAAGTACGACGTCGTCGAGACCGACCTCAACACGACGGACTTCACTGCCCAGATCCTCCGGTTCAAGAGCCAGACCCCGCCTTATGACATGCTGCTGACGCTGTTCTCCGGCTCGGCCGCGTACACGGTCGTGAGCCAGGCCAGCAGCCTGGGATTTGCGCCCACCGCCCGCACGGCCATCTACAACTGGGGCGGCCCCGCCCTCGATCCGACGTTCTGGAAGAACGTGCGCGAGGCCGGGATCGGTCTCGCCTCCGAGAACGTGGGGCTGCCCAAAGTAAAATGGAATGCGAAGACAAATGCCTTCGTGGAGACGTTCCACAAGCGGTACGGGTTCGATCCGACGCCGCAGGCCATGGAAAACTACGACGCGGAATGGCTGATTGTCGACGGGATTCAGCGCGCCGGGACCACGAGCAGCCGGGCGCTCATCGCGGCCCTGGAGAAGACGACCTGGGTCGGGACGCGAGGGAAGTACGCGTTCTCGAAGAGCCACGAACCCGACTGGGCGTTCCACCAGTTCATGGACGCGCCCGTGCACATCATCCAGTACGACCAAATGAACCAGTCGCCGCTGGACGCGCCGGTCGTGTGGCCGCGCAGCCTGGCGACCGTGGACTACGTGTACAAGCCGCGGCCGTAACAATGCCTTGGGAGGCGGTAGGGACAGAGGCGTGACACGGCGCCGGAGATAATGGACTACGCGCTCGTCCAGGCGGCGAACGGGCTCGTCCTGGGGATCATCTTCGCGGTGATCGCCGTCGGGCTGACGCTTGTCTTCGCCGTCTTGAAGATCGTCAATTTTGCCCACGGCGAGCTGTACATGATGGGCGGATATTTCGCCTACTATGCGATCGAGCTGCTGGGCCTGTCTCCGTTTCCTGCGCTCGCCGCGGCGATCGCGGCGAGCTTTCTCCTGGCCGCCCTGCTGGAGCGGACGCTTCTCACTCCCCTGTACAGCGAGACGACAGAGCGCAAGGCCGAATACGGCATCCTGATCACCTTCGGCCTCTCCGTCGCCCTGCGCAACCTGGCCCTGATCGTCTTCGGACCATTCCCGCTGCGGCCGCCATCATTTGTGGCCGGCGTGCAGCAGTGGGGGCCGCTCATCCTGACCAACGATCGCCTCGTGGCCGGGGGCGTGGGCCTGCTGGTGCTGATGGCGGTCGTCTACATTATGAGCCGGACCGCGGCGGGCCACGCCCTCGATGCCGTCAGCCAGTCCCGTGAATCCGCGGCGATCGTCGGGATCGACCCGCGCCTCGCCTACACGTTGGGGTTCGGGTTAGGCGGCGCGCTGGCCGGCGCGGCGGGTGCGCTGATGGGGCCGATCTTCTCCCTGTCGCCGTCCATGGGCATCCTACCCGACACGCAGGCGTTCGTGATTGTGATCCTGGGCGGCATGGGCTCCGTGCCCGGAAGCATCGTGGCCGGAATCCTGATCGGGCTGCTGGAGAGCCTGTTTACCGCTTTTTTCCCTGACCCGACGCGGGCGCTGTCCTACTCGAATGCGTTTGGGGTGTTGATCCTGATGGTCATTCTCATCCTGCGGCCGACCGGGCTGTTGGGCCGGCGGCACATGCAGATGGAGTAACCGCGTGCGCCGCGTCCGGGTGCCCGTCGTGCTGGCGCTTGCGGCGGCGGCTGTGATCTACGCGCAGGTGGTCAGCAGCTATTGGCTGCACATCGCGATCGTCTCGATGATCTACGGCATTCTGGCCGCGAGCTGGGCGCTGCTGGCCGGTTACGCCGGGCAGTTCTCGTTCGGGCATATGGCCTTTGCTTCGCTGGGAGGCTATACATCGGCCCTTCTGGTGCAGTGGACCCATCTCCCCATCCCGCTGGGCATGGCGAGCGGGACCGTGGTGTGCGCCGTGCTGGGCAGCCTGATTGGATGGGTGTGCCTGCGGATGCGCGGGCCGTACCTGGCGATCTTCACCCTGGCCTTCGCGGAGATTGTCCGCATTATCTTACTCACCGAGTATGCGGTGACCAATGGACCGGCAGGGCTGCGCGTGCCGCACCTCCTCGGGACCCCGGCGAAACTGCCCTACTACTACATTGCGCTTGGACTGCTGGCGGTGTGTCTGGTGACGATGTCCGCGCTCGCGCATTCGCGATGGGGGTTCTTCTTCCGCGCCATCCGCGAGGATGAAGAGGCCGCTGCGGCGTCGGGCGTGCACGTGGTCCGCGCCAAGATGTATGCCTTCGCCGCCGCCAGCAGCTTCGCCGGGCTGGCCGGCGCATTCTACGCCCACTACATCGGCATCCTGACCCCGGAGCTGGGCTCCCCTGACCAGATGGGCCTCGTGGTGGCGATGGCGATCCTCGGTGGAATCGAGAGCCTTCCTGCGGCGGTCGGCGGCGCGGCCGGGGTGGAAACGCTGCAGGAGGCGCTGCGCAGCGCGGGCGCCTGGCGGTTTGTGCTCTTTGGGGTGCTGCTGCTGGTGACGATGCGCTTCTTCCGCAATGGGCTGCTCCAGCCGGCCTGGCAGCGGCTGATGCACCCCGGCGCCAGCGAGGGCAAAGTGACGTGACGGATTCCCCGGTCCCCGACGAGACCCTGATCCGTGCCGACGCGGTGCACAAACGGTTCGGGGGGATCACGGCCGTTGATGGCGTGGTCTTCGCCGCGCGCCGGGGGGAATTGGTAGGCCTCATCGGCCCCAACGGGTCGGGGAAGACGACGCTGGTGAACCTGCTGACCGGCCATCTCGCGCCCGACTCGGGGGAAATCTTTCTTGGCGGACATCAGGTGACGCACCTGCCGGCGTATCGGCGCGCGCGCTACGGGGTCGGCCGGACATTCCAGATGTCGCAGTTGTTCCGCCGGATGACAGTGCTGGAGAACATGCTGGTGCCTGGGCTGACATTCCCGCACCTCTCCCGGGAGGTCATCGCCGCGCGGGCCCGGGCCCATCTCCGGTTCCTCGGACTGAACCACCTGGAGACCCTGCCCGCCAGGAGCCTCTCAGGCGGACAGCAGAAGCTGTTGGAACTCGGCCGCGCGTTGATGCTCGACCCCACGCTGCTCCTGCTCGACGAACCATTCGCGGGGGTGCACCCCACCCTGCGAGACGGGATCATCGAACGGATCCTCCAGCTGCACGCATCGGGGCGCACATTCCTCATCGTCGACCATGATATTGAAGCCATTCAGCAACTCGCCACGCGGCTCGTGGTCATGGCGCGGGGCCGCGTGATTGCCGATGGGTCGCCCGCAGACGTACGCGGAAACCGGGCCGTGCTGGCCGCCTACGCGGGGACGTAGGTGACCACGTTGCTCGCGGCCAGGAATCTGGTAGCCGGCTACCTCCCGGGGATCGACATCCTGCAGGGGGTCTCGGTTGATGGCGTGCGCGGGCAGGTGCGGTGCATTCTCGGTCCCAATGGGACCGGGAAGTCCACGCTGCTCAAAGTCTTGTTTGGGCTGATTCCGCCTCGCGCCGGTGAGATCCATCTGGCCGGGGACCTCCTGCGGGGGGCGAGCCCGCATACGATGGGACGGCGGGGCGTCGCCTACCTCCCGCAGCGGCCCAGCGTCTTTCCATTCTTGTCCGTAGAGGTCAACCTGCGCCTCGGCACCTGGTCGTACCGGCGCATGCCGGGGCGGGTCGAGGACAGCGTGCAGCGGGCGTTCGAGCGGTTTCCCATCCTCTGGGAAAAACGACGGCAGCCCGCCGGCACCCTCAGCGGCGGCCAGCAGCGGCAGCTCGAGGTGGCGCGCAGCCTGATGACCGATCCCGGCCTCATCCTCGTCGACGAACCCACGGCGAGTATCGAGCCGCGGGTCGCCGCGCAGACCTATGCCCTGATCAAAGAACTCGCGGTGGCCGGCAAGGCGGTCCTGCTGGTCGATCAGAACATTAGGGGGGCGCTGGAGATCGCCGACTACGTGTATGTGATGCGCACCGGCGCGCTGCTGACTGAAGGTCCTCGCGGGGAGTTCGGCGGCGACACCGAGGCGCTGGTGGCGCGCTGGCTCTACGCGAGCGACAGGACGGCGGGCCAGGCGGAAGGGGGACACTGATGCGCGCCATCGTGCTGCCCGAGCCCGGTGGGCCACTGCGCGTGGAGGACATCCCGCGGCCCTCGCCGCGCGCCGGCGAGGTACTGATCCAGGTGGCCGCCTGCGGCGTCTGCCACACTGACCTGCACGTCATGAAGGGCGAGGTGCGCTTCCCTACGCCGGCCGTGCTGGGTCACGAGATCTCAGGGACTGTGGCCGCATTTGGCCCCGGCGTCGCCGGCCCGCCGGTTGGCACGCCCGTGGTTTGCGCCTTTATCATGCCCTGCGGCACCTGCGCGTATTGCGCGCAGGGGAGAGATGATCTGTGCGTGACCTTCTTCGAGTTCAACCGGCTGCGGGGTCAGCTCTATGACGGCACGACCCGGCTCGCCAGAGCCGACGGCACTCCCCTGGCGATGTACAGCATGGGCGGCCTGGCCGAGTACGCGGTGGTGCCGGCCACCGACGTATTTGCCCTCCCTGCTGACATTCCCCTGGCAGAGGCCAGCATTCTCGGCTGTGCCATGCTCACCGCCTACGGCGCGGTCCGGCATCAGGCCGATCTGCGGGCAGGCGAGGCGGTGATGGTGGTGGCGGCGGGAGGCGTGGGTTCCAACATCATTCAAATCGCCAGGGCGTGTGGGGCCGCGCAGATCATCGCCGTCGACGTGCGTGCGGACAAACTGGAGGCCGCCCGGAAAGTAGGCGCGACGCACGTGATCGATGCGTCCCAGGAGGAAGTAGCACCCGCCGCCATGGAAATCACCGGCGGTCGCGGCGTGGATGTCGCGTTTGAGGCGCTGGGGAGGCCGCAGACGATTCTGCACGCCTTCGGGGCGGTCCGCGACGGCGGGCGGGTCGTCGTCGTGGGGATCGCCGCGGGTGACACCGCGGTGCCGATTCCCATCACGCGGCTGGTGCGCCGGGGCGTGCGCGTCATCGGGTCCTACGGGGGCAGGGTCAGGACGGATGTGCCGGCGATCCTGCGTCTGGTGGAGCAGGGTGCGATCGCCCCGCAGCGGACCATCACCAGGCGGTACGCGCTGGCCGAGGCGCCCGACGCCTATGCCGCGCTCGACCGGGGTGAGATCATCGGCCGGGCGATTGTGGTCTGTGACCAGAAAGAACGTTCCGAGGTTGACGATGGGGAACGTCGGAGGGGTGCGCGTGGCTGACTCATCGGTGGACCTCCGCGGGAGGACCGCGATCGTCACGGGTGCCGCAAGCGGCATCGGCCGCGCCATCGCCGGGATGCTGGCATCGCACGGGGCGGCGGTCGGTGTGTGTGACCTACACGAGGTGGGAGCCCGCACGGTGGCCCAGGAGATCGAAGCGGCCGGCGGCCATGCGATCCCGGTGCGGGCTGATGTGAGCCGTCCGGACGACGTCGAGGCCATGGTCGCCGCGACAGCGCGCGAGTTCGGCGGCCTGGACATCCTGGTGAACAACGCGGGCCTGCAATTCATCTCGCCGGTGCACGAGTTCCCGGTGGACAAGTGGAATCTGCTCGTGGGGGTCATGCTCACCGGGACGTTCCTGTGCACCAGGTACGCGCTGCCGTCCATGATTACTAGACGCTGGGGCCGGGTGATCAACATCTCCTCCATCCACGGGCTGGTCGCCTCGCCGTTCAAGAGCGCCTACATTGCCGCCAAGCACGGCATCATCGGATTGACCCGCACCGTGGCCCTGGAAGTCGGCGAGTACAACATCACCGCCAACGCCATCTGCCCGTCTTACGTACGCACGCCGCTGGTGATGGGCCAGATTGCCGAGCAGTCGAAGGCACATGGGATTCCGGAGGCAGAGGTGGTCCAGAAGATCATGCTGGCCCCGGCGGCGGTGAAGCGCCTGCTGGAGCCCGACGAGATCGCGGCGTTTGCGCTGTATCTGTGCAGCGAGCACGCGGCGGGGATGACCGGCGGCGTGTATCCGATCGACGCCGGGTGGACCGCGCGCTGATGGATAGGCGAGGGCGCGGCAGCGCCCACCCTCATTCCCCTCTCCCTGGAGGGAGAGGGACAAAGGGTGAGGGGGAGCAGAGTCACACGTCTTGGCTGAGGTGCTGAATGGACATCTTCCTCGCCCAGCTGCTCAACGCGCTGCTCTACGCCGCCGTCCTGTTCCTCATTGCCGGCGGGCTCAGCCTGATCTTCGGCGTGATGCGGATCGTCAACCTGGCCCATGGCAGCCTGTATGCGCTGGGCGCGTACGTCATGGCCTGGGGGCTGGGACGGCTGGCCGGCGAGTCGGGATCGGAGCCCGTCTACCTCATTGCGCTCCTGCCCGTCGCCGCGGTGGCCGTCGGCGCGACGGGCGCCGTCGTGGAGCCGATATTGCTGCGCCCCCTGTACGCCCGGGCCGAGGAGTATCAGTTGTTGCTGACCTTCGGCCTGCTGCTGATTCTGGAGGACGCAATGCGGTATATCTGGGGCCCGACGCCGCTGACGGCCAGTCCGCTGTGGGCCGCGTTCGGCACGCTGCACCTGATGGGCGCCACCTACCCCCGCTACAACGTGGTCGTGATCCTGCTGGGTGTGCTGACGGCGGTCCTGCTCTGGGCGTTTGTCTTCAAGACCCGCTTTGGGGTGATGCTGCGCGCCACCTCCCAGAACCGGCGCATGGCCGCCGCGCTGGGCATCAACGTTGGCGGCGTCTATGTCCAGGCATTCGCCCTGGGCTGCCTGATGGCCGGGCTGGCCGGCGCCGTGATCGTCCCGATTCAGGGCGCGGTGCTGGGGATGGGCGTGGACGCCCTGGTGCTGGCCTTCGTGGTGGTCGTGATCGGCGGCCTGGGAAGTCTCGACGGCGCGCTCGTCGGCGCGCTGATCGTGGGCGTCGTGCGCACCGTCGCCATTCAGTACTTCCCTGAACTGGAACTGGCCGTGCTCTACCTGATCGCCGCGGTGGTGCTGATCACGCGTCCCGCCGGCCTGCTGGGGCGGGCATGAGCGAGAGCGAGCATTCTCCTGACGCGGCGGTGACCCTGGCGCCGGCCCGAGCCGTCCCCCGAATCAGGGCGGTGCCGTGGTTTGCGGTGGCCCTGGCGCTGCTGGCCCTGGTCCTTCCGTTTCTGGAAGGCGTGCCCCTCATCGGCTGGCTCGCGTCTCCCTTCCAGCGGATCCAGCTCACCTATGGGCTGGTGTTCGGCATCGCGGCCCTGGCGTTTAATCTGCTGCTGGGCTACACGGGGCTGCTGTCGTTCGGTCACGCCGTGTTCTTCGGCAGTGCCGCGTACGCCACAGGATTGCTGGTGAAATATCTGCACGTGTCCTCGATGGAAGGATTCTTGCTGGCGGGATGCGTGAGCAGCCTCGTGCTGGCAGCGGGCTTCGGGGCAGTCTGCGTACGGTACACGCGAATCTTCTTCTCGATCCTGACGCTGGCGCTGTCCCAGGTCGTGTGGGCGCTGGCGCTCAAGTTTTTCTGGATCACCAATGGGACCGACGGGCTGCGCATCCCCACCCCCACGTTGCTCCTGGGGCTGGTGGGGGTCCCAGACGACAAGGTGAGGTTTCTCTCGTTCACCTACTACTATTACGTGCTGGCGGTCTTCTTCATCTGCATGGTGGCGTTGGGGATGATCGCCGCATCGCCGTTTGGGAAGGCGCTGCAGGCGATCCGCGATAACGAGATCCGCGCCCAGTTTGTCGGCATCGAAGTCTGGCGGTACCGCTGGTCCGCCTTCGTCGTCTCCGGTGCCTTCACCGGTGTGGCCGGCACGCTGTTCGCCCCGCTGAACGGTCTGACCACGCCGGACATTCTGCACTGGACCTTCTCCGGAAAGATTGTGTTTATGACCGTGTTGGGCGGGTTCAAGAGCTTCAGCGGCCCCATCCTGGGCGGGGTCGCGTACAACTACCTGGAGACCTATGTCATCAAGACCACGGAGTACTGGCAGATGCTGCTGGGGATCATCCTGGTGGCCCTGGTGCTGGTCATGCCGCAGGGCATTATCGGCGCGCTGGGCTGGATCATCCATCGCCGATCCGGGCGCCGCTGAGATGTCACTGTTGCTCGCGCAGGGCCTGCGAAAGTCGTTCGGCGAGACCCGCGCCGTCAACGGGGTGGACTTCCGCGTGGAGCCCGAGGAGCTCATCTCGCTGGTCGGATCGAACGGCGCGGGCAAGACGACGCTGGTCAACCTGCTCAGCGGGCTGCTGCGGCCCGACGCGGGGCAGATTGCCTTCGACGGGGCCGATATCACGGCGTTGTCGGTGGGAGCGCGGATTCGGGCCGGGATCGCCCGCAGCTTTCAGCTAGTGAATCTGTTCGACCAGCTCAACGTGCTGGACAACGTCCGGCTGGCGATCTTTTCACGCGACGGGGTGACCCGCCAGCCGCTGCGGCTGGCCGAACGAGACACACGCGCCAGGAACGAGGCTATGGAGATCCTAGGGGAGTTCGGCCTGGAGAGCAAATGGGACACGCCGGCCGCTGGATTGGCGCAGGGGGAACGGAAGCTCCTCGACGTGGCCGTCGCCTATGCGCTGCGCCCGAAGCTCATCCTGCTGGACGAGCCCACCAGCGGCGTCGGCACGCGCGAGAAGGGCGTCATCATGGAAGCTATCGCCTCGGTCGTGCGGGAGCGCTTTCTTGCCGCGGTGATCGTCGAACATGATATGGATGTGGTGTTCACCTATTCCGACCGCATCGTGATGATGCACCAGGGCGCCGTGCTGGCCGAGGGGACCCCCGACCAGATCCGTGCCGATGAGCGCGTGTCGGCGGTGCTGCTGGGGAAGGGCTGAGGCATGGGCGGCGGAGAGGTGCTGGAAGTCACCCACTTGATCACAAACCGCGGCCGTGCCCGCATCCTCCGCGACGTGTCGCTCGCGGTGCGCGAGAATGAGGTGGTGTGTCTGGTGGGGCGGAACGGCGCCGGGAAGACGACCACCATGGACAGCATTATGGGGCTGCTGCCGGTGCGGGCCGGGGCGGTCCGGTTGCGCGGGCAGGAGTTGACGAAGCTCCCGGCTCACCAGCGCGCGCAGCGGGGCATCGGCTACGCGCCTGAGGATACCGGAGTCTTTCCCGATCTCACGGTGAATGAGAATCTGCGGATCGCGCAGTGGCTGGGGTCACACCAGAACTTCACCCGACGAAATTCTGGGGGCGCCCAGGGAGTCAGCGATCCGGCGGCGAGCATCGATGACCTGTTCCCCGAACTCCGGGCGCTGCGCAGCCGGCAGGGCCTCTACCTCAGCGGCGGGGAGAAGAAGATGGTGGCCATCGCCCGGGCGATGATGCTCCGCCCGTCGGTGCTGCTGCTGGATGAGGCGTTCGAAGGACTGGCGCCCGCCGTGGTCACGCGTTTCGCTGAGGCGGTGGCGCGCATTAAGGGCCTCGGCATCTCGCTGTTGATTGCCGAGTCCAACATCATGACGGCGTCGCGCGTCGCCGAGCGACTCTACGTCATGGACAGAGGGGAAATCCTCTTCGAAGGCACGCCGTCTGACGCATTTGCCAACCAGGAGGTCATGCGTACGATCAGAGGATAGAAGAGGGCGCGGCAGCGCCCAACCGCATTTCCCTCTCCCAGGTGGGAGAGGGGTAAGGGGTGAGGGGGCGAGAGTTAGATGGCAAGAATGCTTCAGGCCACGGTCCGGGCAATCCGCCGACGCGCCGTCGTCTTTGTCCTCGTCGTGGCGGCGATTGCGGCGCTCAATCTGGTGCTGCCGCCGCTGGTGCTGTCGGTGGCCCGCAAACCCTACGACTATTTCTCCATCAATCCGTGGCTACACAATCTCCCGTCCTGGCTTGCATCCGGTGAGGCCACTGCGAGCCGCAAGGTCGACTTTGTCTGGAATGTGGCGGTGCTGTGGTTCGTCGCCTCCGGAGAGTATGATGCGGCGGAGTGGGGGTTTACCGTCACGGTCGCTGATATCGCGCGCTGGGCTCTGATGGGTGTGCTTTTCGGCGCCTATGTCACCCTGTGGCTAGAGCGCCGCACGCAACTCGAGCGCCCGGGCGTTGCGGCCGCATTTCAAAAGGGTCAGACCCCTTTGAAGAGCGGCAGGCCGTGGTCACGCGGCGGAGTGGTGGGCACACTGTTGAGCACGCTGGGGTTCACCACCATGCCGTGTAGCGTGGTCGGGTGCGGCGCGCCTGTGCTGCCGGTGGTGGGGCTGGCGCTGACCGGCCTGTCGAGCGGGACGATCGCGCTGCTCTCCGGCGCGTCGCGGTTTCTCGTCTGGATCGTGCTCGCGGGCGTGGCCGCGAGCACGGCCGTGCTGGCCAGGCAGGTGACTGAGCCCCGTGATCCATCTCCGCGATTTTGAAAACCGTCCGTACGCAGAATCTTCTGCCGCCTTCCGCTGGCAGGTGCCGTCCCGCTACAACATCGGGATCGAGGTATGCGACCGTTGGGCGGTGCCGGATCCCGACCGGCCCGCCATTATGTTTGAGACAGAGGACGGCGTCGCCGGGCGGTGCACCTACGGCGCGTTGCGTGACATCTCGAATCGTCTGGCCAACGCGCTTCTGGCCCAGGGGGTCGGGAGAGGGGACCGGGTCGCCGTTATCTTGCACCAGCGGGTGGAAACCGCCGCCGCCCACATCGCGATTTACAAGCTGGGCGCGGTCGCCGTGCCACTGACGCGAATGTTCGGGCCCGACGCGCTCGCCCACCGTCTGGCAAACAGCCGATGCGTCGTGGCGATCGCCGACGGCATGGTGGTTCCGCGGTTGGTCGAAGTGGGCGACCGGCTGCCCGATCTGCAGGCCGTGATCGTGGTCGTCCCCGAGCGCGCCGGCGGGCTGCCGCCGCGGAGCGAGACCGGACTCCGCCGGTACCTGGAGTGGGACGATGTCCTCAATCGGGCGTCGCCGGCCTTTGCGCCGCGCGCCACGTCGCCCGACGATCCCGCGCTCATTATCTATACATCGGGCACGACCGGTCCGCCCAAGGGCGCGCTGCATGGACACCGCATCCTCCTCGGTCACGTCCCGTCCTTCCAGCTGTACTTCGACTTCGTGCCACAAGGCGGGGAGGTGTACTGGACGCCCGCGGACTGGGCCTGGATCGGCGGATCGTACGACCTCCTCTTTCCGGCGCTGCGTTATGGGGGTCCGGTCGTCGCCCTGGAGACGGCAAAGTTCGATCCACAGCGGGCGTGGCATCTGATGGCCCGCCACGGCGTCACCCACACCTTCCTCCCACCCACGGCGCTGAAGATGGCGATGCAGCTTGCGCATCCCTCGCAATTCGGTCTGCGGCTGCGGGCGATCATGAGCGGCGGCGAACCCGTCAACCCCGTGATCCTGGAATGGCGCGACCGCGAGCTCCCGGGCGTCCCGGTCCACGAGATCTACGGTCAGACTGAGGCCAATCTGGTCTGCGGGAACTGTTCACGGCTCTTTCCGGTACGGCCGGGGTCGCTGGGGCAGGCCTTTCCCGGCCACACCGTCGCCGTCTTGGATGCAGACGGCCAGCCTGTGGGACCCGGGGTGCTCGGAGAGATCGCGGTGAGGGGGGATGGCGATCCCGTTGTGTTTCTGGAGTACTGGGAGAATCCAGACGACACGCGGGCGAAGTACCACGGGGGGTGGCTGCGGACCGGGGACATGGCCCACCGCGATGTGGACGGCTACTTCTACTTTGAGGGTCGGACAGATGACGTGATCAACAGCGCCGGCTACCGGATTGGGCCGGCAGAGGTGGAAAGCGCGCTGCTCACCTATCCTGCGGTCGCCGAGGCGGCCGCCGTGGGAGTGCCGGATGCGCTGCGCGGGCAGATCGTGAAGGTCTTCGTGAAACTGCGCGCGGGCTACTCGCCATCCCCGCAGCTGGCGGCGCAGATTCAAAAGCACGTCAAGACGCGCTTGGCCGCCTACGCCTATCCCCGCAGCGTCGAGTTTCTCAGTGAGCTGCCGATGACCACCACCGGCAAGATCCGCCGGTCGGAGCTGCGGGCCAGGGAAGCCGCCCGCTAACGGCGCGGCAGGGCAACCATCGTGACGGCTGGGACGGTTTCGTTCTCGGCCACCACGATGGTCAGGATGACGCTGGATCGGGCGAGCCGTTCGGGAATCTGCAGGGTGAACGCGTTCCCGGCCGCATACTCGATGCGCCCACTAGCGATGATCTGTCCATCCGCGCGCACGACGACATAGTGGCATTGCGGCTTCCCATCGTGGACGGCGGTGAACGCCTGCTCCGGGGAGGGTGGTTTGCCCAGCGGCTCCCGCACGATCTCGAAGCTGCGCGAGAAGCGCACCACGCGTTCCAGATCGGCGCCAACCTCCAACTGTCCGGGCCGGTTCGTGACCGTGGTCACGTACCCGTGGTGGGGAATCGCATAGCGGTCGTAGGTCCCCAGCGTGAGCGGATAGCTCAAATCGCGGAAGACCGTCAGGATGGCGCCATGGTCCGTCCAGGAGGTCAGCTGATAAGGCCCGTTGGTGACCAGCCAGTGCCCGCGGGCGAGATAGAAGGCACGCAGGGCCCGCCAGCGGGCGCCAGCTTCCGCGGGCGTCACGAAGGCCTCCAGTCCCGCCGGCCGGTAGTCCTGCGCCGCAAACGCATCCACCAGGCCCAGCAAGCGCTCGTTCATGCCGCGATCGCGGACGACGTCCAGCCAGGGAAGACCGCGTGACGCCGCCTCCGCTTCAGAAAGCGCCGCCAGGCCGCGGCGCGCGGCTTCTTCCATCAGGGTCAGCACTGTCCACGGCACCGCGCTCCAGGCAGGCGCGAGCGCCGCCGCCTGCTCCGCATCACGGGGGAAGTGCCGCAGGTAGACTTCGATGACCGGCGCCTGCCATGCCAGGTCCACGCCCCACAGTTGTTTGGTGATCTTTGTGATGCCGGCCACGCGGAGTCCGGCCAGCGCCGCGCGCATCGGAGCCGTGGCGGCGGCGACGGCGCGGTCGGCGGTGGCAAACGCGCTGATGTACGGATAGATGGCATCGGCCGCCGTCATCGTTGTCCCGTCATGAAAATCAGACGGGCGCAACGTGTACGTGATTTTGACCGCGGCCTGCGCCCTGGGGGACACCGGCCGCCACCTGCCGTCTGAGCCGGGCATCAGCGCACCGGCAGGGACCCGGTCGACCACGTCCATCGTCCACGTCACCCGGTTGGCCATCCATCCGCTGCGGTATGGGGCGGGCAACAGGGCAGGATCGCCGACGGCCTCCCACAACATCCGCCCGAACGCGTCGGTGAACCCGGCCAGCGGATTCCAGGCGGCGGTGGCTGCCGCACTGATCCTCATGCGCAGCACGCCATTCCAGGGGAAATCTTTCAGCCTCACGGTGCGGAAGAAAATCGCGGAATTCAGCCCAGTCTGCCCGTCGTAGCCGACGTTGTCAATCCCGTTTGAGAAGTCAGTGGTGAACGGCTCGCGCCGCACGGTGTAGCCGAGCACCACACGCTCGCAGGTGCTTCGCAACAACGAGACGAGCTGCCGCTCGAGGTTCACGCGTTCTTCAACGGTCGCTGTCGCGCCGGCCGTGAGGCGATGGTAGAGCCCGGCGGCCTGCGTGCGGACCTGTGGATCGGAGACGGCGCCGGCCATCAGCCGGTACGCGTGAAACCATCCCTCCCGGCTCCAGGGCGGCGCGGGCCGGCCCGCCAGGGGGAGGGCGGTTTCCGGCACGAGGCTGTCGAGGCGAACCTCCTCCAGCACCGCCTGCCCGCCTCCCTCCACCACAACCGGCGCACCGGGCATCAGGCGCGCCGCGGTCCCGGAAGCATCGATCGTCAACGCGGTCGGCCACGCCGTCGTGGCGTCCGCGGCGACGGCACGCTGCGCGTCCACAGCGCGATCGTAATGGTAGAGGTAGTCGCCGTGATACGGCGTCACAGGATACGGATAGACAACGAACCCGCCGACAGTGCGATCAAGCCGGCGCGCGACGTCGCGGGCGAGTACGCACCGCTGCGCCGGCGCGATGGAGTGGATGGCCTCACGGCTGAAGGTGAGCACGACATACCCACCCCAGGAGGCCGCCGCAGCCATCTGCGGAGGGAGCGCGCCGCCAAACGGGTCGGTGCCTGGGGTGGCGTGCGTCAGCCCAGTGCGCAGCGCCTCCGCAGCACCGCCGGCGTCGGACACTGTCAGCTGGATTTCGTGGGGATAAAACGACGGGTAGTAGGGAAGTTCGTGGCCGGCCCGGACGGGGATGCTTCCCGCGAACAGAATCAGGAGGCTGGCGGCCAGCGAGAAGATCCGGAGGGCGGGCCGTACTTCACCCGCCCTCCGCACGACGACTGGCCGGTTACGATCGGACTTTTGGCCAGGTCTGCTCAATCCAGGTATACGTTGATGTCGGCTCACCCTTGGGCCATCCGGGCGGCGCCGTAATATTCCGGATGGGGATCGTCACCATCCGGTTGGGATCGAGAACCAGGAACGGAAGGTTCTTTTCATCGTAAGCGAATCCGGTCACCGTGTCCTTGTAGGCCTGGTGGTTGTCGGGCCGGATCTGAATATATCCCGCCGGCGATTCCCAGGAGAGGCCTTCGAGCTCGTAGATGATGGCGTCATCGTCCGGCCATCCGCCGGCGAGCCGGTTGGCGCGTGCGATGGCCATGCGGAGCATGTGCACCGCCGTGTAGGCCCCCTCGGCCTCGAAGTTAGGGTATTCCTTCCACCGGTTGTAGTACTGGCGCACGAACAGGTTGTTGATCGGCCACTTGTTGCCCGGCGGGAAATTCCAGTAGTAGTTGGCGTGGACCCCGGCGATGACGCCCTGCGGGTGGTCCTTGCCGATGGCATGCGGCGCGACCCCAAAGGCGATCGTGCTGGCGAACTTCATCTTTTCAAACAGCCCGTAGCCCAGGGCCTGCTTGTAGAAGGCGATGTAGTCGCCACCCCAGACCGATGACACCAGCAGGTCCGGTTTGGCGGAGATCGTCTTCGTGATGTGCGCGGTGAAGTCGGTGGTGCCCAACTTCGGCCATGCCTCCGAGACGACTTCCGTGTCGGGCAGCAGTTTGCCGATGGCGATGCGGAAATGGTCGAAGGCGTTGCGACCATAGGAGTAGTCCGGGCTGATGAAGGCGAGTTTGCGGACGTCCGGCCAGGTCATGGCCACGGCCATCGCGCAGGTAACGCCGTCTGCCGACTGGATGTTGGTGATGCGGAAGACGTACTTGGGATTCGGCACCGCCTTGTCAAACAGGAAGTCGGTGCAGCCGTCGGCAAAGAGCGTGAGGACTTTGAGGTCCTCCGCCACCGGGCCCAGCGCGGGCGTGTTGCCGCTCGAGGTGATGCCGGTGAAGCAATCGATCTTCGCCTCGAGCTTCATCCGTTTGAACTCCTTCACATTCGCGTCGGTGCCCGCGGCTTCGTCGGCCGTGATGGTCTCGATCTTGCGTTTGCCGAGGAGCCCGCCCTCGGCGTTGATCTCCTCGGCGGCCAGGATGTGGCCTTTCAGCATTGGCGCGCCCAGCACCGCCGCTGCCCCCGACAGGAACGTCATGTGGCCGATTTTGTAGGGGGTATCGGGAATGTTCCCCTTCGGCGGCGTCTGCGCCGCGGCCCGCTGCGGGACCAAAGCCCCGGCGGCCATGCTCCCCAGCGCCGCCGCCCCAACGGTCGCGCCCACCTGCTTGAAAAACTCTCGACGACTGACTTCACGCTCAGCCATCTTGTGTTCCCTCCTCACGAGTCCGACCGGCACGTTGTTCTCCACCCCACGCGACCATACCTCCCAGCCGGAGGAGACCGCGCCAGGAGCGTCTCAATGCCCGAGATCGTCGCGCGTGAACGCCGTCGACGATGACGTCAGTCGGGAGCTATCGACGTATGAACGGTCCAGGGCGGAAATGGATGCACACCCGAGGAGCCTGAGCGTCCGTTCCAAGTCATCCCGCAAGATCGCAAGTGCCCGGGCAACACCAGCTTCACCTGCAGCCGCGAGGCCATACGCGTAGGCGCGTCCGACGAGAACGGCGCGGGCGCCCAAACAAATCGCCTTGATGACGTCGCCGCCGCGGCGGATGCCGCCGTCCATCAACACCTCGACCTGGCCGTTCACCGCCGTCACAACTTCAGGGAGCGCCTGCAACGAGGCGGCCACGCTGTCGAGCTGGCGTCCGCCGTGATTCGAGACCACCACGGCCGCCGCGCCAGCATCGATCGCCCGCCGGGCGTCGTCGCCCGTCAAGACTCCTTTGATGATCGTGGCACCGGGCCAGATGCCGCGGATCCATCGCAGGTCATCCCAGGTGAGGGCAGCGCGCGCGAGCGCTGACCTGGCATCGGTGAGGGGCATCGGCCCTCGGCCTGGAATCACGACGTTCGGCAGCCTGGGGACTCCGCCGTCGAGCAGGAACTTGGTGAGCCATGCCGGATGTGCCAGCAGCTGCGGCAGGAACGGGATCTTCGCCATCAGACTGCCACCCAGCAGCGCGTTGGTCCCGTTGCGCAAATCCCGCTCACGCATTCCCGCCACGGGCGTATCAACGGTCACGACCAGGGCGGAGAAACCCGCGGCCCGCGCGCGTGCGATCGCCGCCTCGGCGGCTTCCCGGCCGCCGACCAGATAGAGCTGGTACCAGACGGGGCCGGCGGACGCCGCCTTCACGTCCTCCAGTCGGTGCCCAGAAATCGTGGAGAGCGTGTAGACCGTCCCTGCCTCCCCGGCGGCCTGTGCCGCCGCCACTTCGCCGCCGGGATGCATGAGGCGGCTGTAGCCGACGGGAGCGAGCAGAACCGGCATCGCAAGGTCGATACCCAGTACTGGGGTCCTGAGATCACAACTGGAGACGGCAACAGCCTGGCGCGGCCGGAACGTGACGCTGTGAAACGCGCGGCGGTTTTCTTGCAAGGTGGCTTCCCCTTCGGCGCCGCCGTCGAGGTAGTCGAACACCACCTTCGGGAGGCGGCTCTGCGCCAAAGAGCGCAGGTCCTCAATGTTGACGACGCGGGGAGCTCCCAGCGCCCGCGATGCCGTTGTCATCCCCAAACCCCCGCTTCGAGCCTCTGGTTGCGTTCGCCGGGTTGCTATTCTTTGCTGCCGACCTGGCCCCCTGGCTGAGACGAGCAAACCGGCGACCAGACGCTGGGCAGGCCTTGCTGCGATCACTATGGAACGATGCACGTTGCCTCGACGCACCTCCGTACCAGGAAGGGAGAGCCGATGCACTACATACTTTTCTACGATGTGGTCGACGATTACGTCAGCCGCCGCGCGCAGTTCCGCGAGGCGCATCTGAAATTGGCCCGGCAGGCGTATGAGCGGGGCGAGCTCGTGCTCGCGGGCGCGCTCGCCGATCCCGTTGACGGCGCGGTGCTGGTGTTCCGCGGGCCGACGCCCCAGGCAGCGGAGGCGTTCGCCCGAGCCGACCCCTATGTCACCAACAAACTCGTCACGCGATGGCGGGTGCGGAAGTGGACCACGGTGGTGGGCGAGGGGGTAACCTCGCCATGATCGCGCGTCTGTGGTCGGCGGACACGACCCCGGCACAGGCGCCGGCCTATGCCGAGCACCTGCGGACGCAGGTCCTACCGGCGTTGAATGCGATCAAGGGGTACGCGGGGACCATGCTCCTGGAGCGGACCACACCCGCTGGGGTGGAGATCCTGGTCATCACCTGGTGGCGGTCCGTCGAAGATATCGGGCGGTTCGCGGGAACCGACCCCGAGCACGCCGTGGTCGCCGATGAGGCGGCCCGGCTCCTGACCCGGTTCGATCGCCGCGTCCGGCACTTCCGGCTCGTGATGGAGGACAGGCCCCCCGCGTTCCGGCCGCGTTGATACGGCCCGACTTACCGCCCCGTAGCCGGCAGGGACACGCGTCCCAAGGTGTGCTCCAGTACACGTCCCACGACGCGCCGGGCGTCGAAATATTCCGCAGCCAGCGCGCGCGCCTGGCGACAGTGCCTGTCGTAGTCGCGTTCCGCGACCTCGAGGGCGCGCGCCGCGTCATCCAGCGTCCGGAACCGAAAGAGACCGTCGGCGTCGGGCAGGAAGCGGCTTGGGCCGGTATGCTGAACGATCGCGGGCTTCCCGCTCGCCAGGTAACAGATGGTCCGGTCGCTGATCCAGCCGGGCGCGAGGGTGACATAGGCGGGCTTGGCGCAGCTGAACTCCCCCCGTGATTGCTGGATGTACGCGCGGTACTGATCGGGCGTCGCGCTCACGTCCCAGGCCTCACGAATCGTCCAGCCCAGCGGTGCCATCCGGGCCCGCCACTCCTCGTAGTGGCGTCCAAGGCAGATCGCGAGCTCGAGTCTGGCGGACGTTGCCCGCGGCAGGTCTTGGAATTCCAGGAATGCGGCGCGCTTTTCATTGCTGAGGCTGACCCCCCCGAAGTCGAACGTGCCTCCCCACCAGTGCGTGAGGGTGGTGTAGGGCGCCCCGGGCTCGGACGAAGTCTGCGGCCATTCCGGGAGAAACACCGGCGGCGGCGTGTAGTGCCACCGCAGCCCGCAGTCGGGAAAGCGCGCGCCTGGGGTTCCTGCCGCTTCTCCGATCGTAAAATAGACGTCATGGGGCGCGACCGTGATGTCGCCGGTGGTCATCCAGATCTGGAGGAGTCCCGGATCAGTATCCACGAACGCAGACCGCCGGAAGCGGCGGACGATGCCCGCCGGTAACGAATGCCACAGGTTAATGAGCAGGTCGGCGCCGGCAGCCGCGTCGAGATCCAGCGCCATGCTCGCCACGTCCGTGGGCAGCGGTTCGCCCCGGAGGGAAAACAAGGCGAGGGAGTCCGCCAGCCCGAAGGGCTGCAGCCGGGCGCGCAGCGTCGGCACCAGCTTCCACGGATCGCCCGCGCGCAGGTGCCGCGGCCGGGCCGTCTGGTCTGTCCCCGGCGCAGTCGGATCAACGCCCTCCAACCAGATGACCCGGCAGCCCAACGCCCGCAGTGCGAGCGCCCACTGCAGATAGACCCACAGGTGACCGCTCCCTTCCGGGTAGTCGATCGTCTTTGCGGGCGCGAGACAGATCGTGAGGCTCACGGCACACTCGCCGATGTGGTCGGGCGCCCGGCCGTGCCGCTGCCGAGTGCGGCGTTCAGCATCGCCGTGAGCACTCGCGCCGCGTCGAAATGCGTCTCGACAATGTCACGGGCGGCGCGGCAGTGGCGCGCGTAGTGGGCGTTGATCTCCTCAAACGCCTCGGCCGCCTCATGCAGGGACGTGAAACGGAACATTCCCTCTCCGTGGGGCAAGTAAGCGCTGGGGCCGGTGTCCTGCACGACGGCCGGCTTCCCGCTGGCCAGATAGCACAGCGTCCGGTCACTGATCCAGGCGTTCTGCAGTTCCATGCACGACGGCTTGGCGCAGCTGAACTCGCCACGCGACCGCTGGATGTAGGCCTGGTAGGCTTCAGGGGTCCCCGCGACTTCGCGAGAGTCGCACAGACGCCAGCCGTGCTGCAGGAGGCGGGCCCGGTCCGCGGCATCCTTGTGCTCGACCAGGTACAGCGCAAGTTCGAGCGGCTGGGTGGTGTGGCTGGGGAGATCGATGAACGGAAGAAACGCCACCCGCTTCGTGTTCTCTCGTAGGAGGGGCTTCCCGTTTTCGGTGGCCCGGAGCCAGCTGGCGCCTGACCAGCTCGAGACCGTGGTGAATGCTTCGCATCGGGAATCGAACACGGCGGGCCAATCCCCCAGGCACACCGGCCGGCCCACATAGATCCAGCGCAGCCCGCAGTCCGAAAAGCGGGCCGCCGGGGTCCCGACCGTTTCGCCGGTGGTCAGGTAGCAGTCATGTGGGGGGACGGCCAGCTCCCCGGTGCTGATCCACACCTGCAGCAGCCCCGGGTCGATGTCCACCAGTGCCGTGCGCCGGGCGCAGCGGAGCAGCCCGGGATCGATCGCATAGTGGAAATTCAGCAGCAGGTCCGCCCGTCGCAGCACGCCTTCGGCCTCAGGCCGCGTGCAACCAACGAACTCGAGCGCACCGGGATCTCCCTCCCGCGGCCGCTCGCGCCTGTACAGCAGCGTCCTGCCGCGCAGCCCGAATCGCTCCATTCGCGCCAGGAAGGCGTCAAGCAGCTGAGGTTCCAGCTCGGGATCGCGCAGCGGCCGGAGCTGTTCCAGCCAGTAGACCTCACAGCCCAGCCGGCGCAGCGCCTGCGCGTACTGCATGTAGACCCAGAAGTGGCCGCCGCCGTCTGGGAAGTTGGCCACCTTGTAGACCGAGAGCACGACCGTGCTCATCGCGCGCGCTCCGGCACCGCGGGCTGGGGCGAGGGCAGGTCCCGGAAACCGATCAGGCGGATGGTCATGTCCCAGATCGCGTGGCGCACCCGCCGGTCGCACAGCGTCTGCAGCTCCACCTCGCGCTCCGCCGCATAGCTCGACGAGAACCCCGGCTCCACGTAGCCGGGATGACAGGTCAGCTCGGTCATGCCCTCCCCGACCTCGGTCCGGAGCAGGCGAAGCAGTCCCGGAACGCCGATCTGCTCCAGATGGGGTTCGCCGCCCCACCGGCCGTAGAACTTCGAGAGATGGCGGACGCCGGCATACCCCCGCACCGGCACGCCGGTGCGCGCAGACCACGCCAGCACGTATGGCAGCACGCGCGGATCGCGGTGCACGTCATGATGGGAGTCGATGTGGGTGGGCGGTGCGCCGACGAGCTCGGCAAACCGTGCGATCTGCCTGGCAACTGCAGCGGGCACGTCACCGGTGTCGTCCGGGTCCAGTTCCAGATGGAGCCCCAGGCTCAGCGCCGGACACTCGCGCGCGAGGGCGACGGCGTCCTGGCATGCGGGCCGGTTGACCATCAGGCTTGCGCTTGTCAGTATCCCGTCCCGGTGGGCCTGGATGATCCCTCGGGTGACGCCCCGATGCAGGCCGAAGTCGTCCCCGGTGACGATGAGCCATTTCATGATCTCGCCCCGATCACGCGGCCACGCCACCTGCGCGGGCCGGCCGGCCCGGCCCGATGTCCAGCGCCTGCTCCAGGACGCGGCCGACAACGGCGCAGCCGTTGAAGTAGTCCTCGGTGAGCTGGCGCGCAAGCCCGGCGTGGCGCTCATAATCTGACTCGACGGTGGAAAATGCCTGGACTGCCTCGTCGAGATTCTTGAAGCGAAAGAGTCCCGCGGCGTCGGGCAGAACGCGGCTCGGGCCTGTGTGCTGGACGATGGCCGGCTTGCCGCTGGCCAGGTAACAGAGGGTGCGGTCGCTGACCCACGAGTTGGCCAGCGTCATGCATGCCGGCTTCGCGCAGCTGAACTCGCCCCGCGATTGCTGGATGTAGGCCCGGTATTGCTCGGGTGTCGCACTCACGTTCCAGGCCTGCCGGATCTTCCACCCAGAAGGTTCCAGACGAGCCCGCCACTCGTCATAGTGCTCGCCCAGACAGATGGCCAGCTCGAGCCGTGCGGGGGTCTGGGACGGGAGCGCCTGATATTCCAGAAATGAAACATGCTTTTCTTCATTGATGACCTGTCCCTCAAATTCGAAGCGGCTGCCCCACCAGTGGGCGACCGTGGTATAGGGCGCGGTGGAGTTCGCCCGGACCGTCGGCCACGCGGGCAGGTAGACCGGCGGCGGCGTGTACAGCCAGCGGAGGCCGCAGTCGGGGAACCGCGCCTCCGGCGTCCCGACGGTCTCGCCAATTGTGAAATAGAGATGGTGCGGGGCGACCCGCACGTCCCCCCTGGTCATCCAGATCTGCAGCAGCCCTGGGTCGGTGTCGACGAAGGCCGCGCGTCGGAACCGCTTCACCACAGACGCGGGAAGGGAATGCCACGTATTGAGCAGCAGGTCAGCTTCAGAGGCTGCATCGAGGTCCATGGTATCGGCGACCACGTCAGGCGCCAGGGGATCGTCGGTCAACGAGCACAGCGCGACGGAGTCTGCGAGACCGAAAGGCTTCAACCGTTCCTTGAGGGTGGTAACCAGCTCCCGGGTATCGTCCTTGGGATCGCGGGGGTTGAGGGCTTCCAGCCAGATCACCCGACAGCCCAGCGCCAGGAGCGACAGGGCCCACTGGAGGTACACCCACAAGTGGCCGCCGCCATGAGGATACATGATGGTTCGCGCCGCTGTCAGACAGATCGCCGCACTCATGAGTCTCCTGGTAGCGGCGGCCGGAGCGCGTCGAGCCACCGCTCGTACTCCATCAGCTCTCTGTATCCCCACCCCGCGCGATTGTTCAGCACGGCCATGGCATCAAAGAGGATGCAGTGCGCGTAGCGCGCGGCCTCCGCGGTGTGAAAGAGCAGGTTCAGCTCCGCGTCCGTGGGCAGGCGCCAGCCCGCGCGCTCCACGGCCTCGCGGTACCGGCACAACATCCACGGCCGCTCGCCGGGGGAGGACTGGTACAGGAGGGTGGAGACATCATAGCTGAACGGCCCTGCGCCGACGTGGTCCCAATCGATGAGCCGCGGGTGCGGGGCGGCGGCGTTCATGCTTACGAAGATGTTTTTGGGCCAGAGGTCGCCGTGCAGGAGGGTATCCGGCCCTGCGGCCTCCTCCATCAGCCGGACGCGCCGCGGCGCGTCATCAAGAAGTCGCTGCAGTCCGTCCTGCAGGCGGGCGCGGGCAGCCGGGAACTCGGGCGGTGCGTCAGGCGCGTAGTCTCGGAGCGCGCCGAGCGCCGCGACGGCGTCCCGGAGGTTCGAGAGGAAGAAGGGCACCCCGTGGTCACGGGCGCGAAAGCGAATCTCGGGTACGAGCGAGTGGCCCGCCGCACGGGTATGGAGTTCGGCAATGAAATCGACCGCCGCTTCCAGGCGCCACGGCAGGCGCTGCGTGGCGAGATTGTCGTGGCCTAGATCCTCATAGACGTGCCACACCCAGCGTCCCTCTCGCTCCGCTGCGGCCGCCAAGAGTTGCGGGCAGCGGTCTTTGAAGCCGAGTACCGGGAGCCATCGTTCTGCGACGAGGCGATCGATCTGCGCGATGGCCGGGGGGTGGCGTTTGAGTACCAGCGCGCGGCCGGATGCGTCGCCGACCTGCACCCGATACACCGCCTGCTTCAGCCGCTCAAGGCGGATCGCCCCGTTCCAGCTCTCCGCGCGGCCGAGCATCTCCTGCAACCGCTCGTAGACCTCCGCTGCGCCGGGTTCCCGTCTCTCCTCCAGCGAGCGTACAAATCCCTGGCGCAAGTCGATGTCTTGACTCACCCGGCTCGTCATCGCTCACCTGCTGTGGGCATTGTGCTTACCGCCCAGGCGCGGCCGGGATCCCTCGCTCTTGTCTCCGCCGGTTCGCGCAACGACTGCGTCCGGGCGGCGCGCTTGGCCGCATCATACAGGTACGACGCCAAATACGACGGTGCGTCAGGGACGCCTTTGAATCCGGGCATGCTGGACATGTCGACGACGTACGGTCTCCCCTCACTCTCCACGATGTCGATGCCGAAGAGGTCGATGCCGAGCGCCCGGCTGCATCGCAGGGTGATCTCGCAGAGTTCCGGCGTGGGGATGAACGGTTCCCCATGTTTCTCCGCTTCGGTCCTGGCCGGGAAGATTTTCTTGACGCCGAACAGACGCCCTCCGATCGAGTAGATCTTCCGGTCGCGGCCCTGGGGCGGGTGGTAGCGCTGAGCGAAGAGGGGATCCTTGCCCGCCGGTACCGCCGCGAGCTCGTCGGGGGTCCGCACAACGCGCACCCCGAACCCTTCGGTGCCCCCCACTGGCTTGACGATCAGCGGTCCGCCCTCCAGAAGTGGCGCGAGCTGGGTGAGGTGCGAGGCGACGTATGTGGCTGGCGTGGGCACGCCGGCGGCCTGCAGCAGGCGGGAGGCGATGACCTTGTCCCGCAGCGCCATGGTCGCGGGATAGGGATTCACCATTGCCGCACCCAGGGCGTGGAGCACCCCTGCGATGCTCGCCGCAGGGCCACTGATTTTCTTGAAGACATAGAGGTCGTGCTCGACGCGCACGGTGGACAGGTCGACAGCACCATCCCGGGGATGGATGACCTCGACGGTGACGCCCCATTCCGCCAGTATCCGCATCGCCGCGGGGAGATGGCTGCGGCTCGGCTGATGGTAGCGTGGGAGCAGGAATCCCACGCGCAGCGGGGTCATGTGCCCACCGCCTGGCGGCGCGCTGCCGCTGCGCCGGAGCCCCAGCCGAGCTGCTCCAGTGCGCCGTCCAGCTCAATGACGTACGTCTGCATGCTGCGGACAAACGACTGCGCCCAGTCGTTGGTCAGGTTGTGTGCATCCCAGTACAGGGCGGACAGCGTCCGGCACACCGTGCCGCAGTAGGCGAGCTGCCGCCAGGCCTCCAGGCTCACGTCCGGCCACCGCTCCCGCACGGTTGACCAGTAGGTCGAGATGTCGGGATTCGCCGACAGCCGGTGCGAGGGCACGGTGAGCTGGGCCAGGTCCACGGCGGGGGTGCCCCAGCCGGCATGCTCCCAGTCGAAGACGACGACCGCGGTGTCCCCATCTGCAGGCCGCAGGCGGATGTTCTTGCCGGTGAAATCGCCGTGCACGAGTGTCTGCGGCATGGGGCCGCAGACCGCTTCCACGCGGCTCCAGTGCGCGGCTAGATCATCGAGCCGGGCGCGAATCTCCTCGATGCGGACGACATCGTCTGCCGACAGCACGGGATTGTCCAGATGCTGGTGGATGAGCTCGCGAGTCGCCTGCAACAGGTCCAGATAGCGGCCCGGACTGGCGTCGGGCAGACGCGCGGCGGCGGCTGCGTCAGCCGCCGCGCTATGCAGCAGACCGAGCCAGCGGGCGGCCAGGGCGCGGTGGTCTGCCAGGAGATTTGAGTAGTCGGCGCCGGTCGCCTCTTCCATGAAGAGCCAGGAGTACTCGCCATCGGGTTCTTCGATGAACCCGTAGTGGTGGAGCGACGGGACCGCGGTCCGGGGGAGAATCTCTTCGTAGACGGTGCGCTCGACCAGGGCTACCGCCTTGGGGCAGCGCTTGGCGATCACGGGGGCGCCGGCCCACCCGATCCCGTCGAGCCGGTAGACCTGGTTCTTCTTCCGGCGGACCTTCAAGGGCGTGATTCGCAGCGGCTCAGCGTTCGGATGCAGCCGGCACCAGGCCACCACGGCGGGATGGCGCATCAGGCTGGCCCGCCGTTCGGCGACCGGGGTGGGCGCAGCCGGAGTCCCTGATAAGGCGGGCGAGAGGGTCGTGCTCGATGCCAGCCGTCCGTGCTCCAGCACGATCAGGGCCGAGCAGCGCTCGAGCAGTTGCGGCCGGTGGGTGATCAAGATGACGGTGCGGCCGCGCATCAGCCGCTGGACCGCGTCGACGATCGCCGTCTCCGCTTCCTGATCGACGGCGCTGGTCGGCTCGTCCAGGATCAGCACCGGGCTGTCTTTCAAGAACGCCCGGGCGATGGCGATGCGCTGGCGCTGGCCGCCGGAGAGCTGGACCCCGCGCTCGCCCACCTGGGTCTGATAGCCGTGGGGGAACCGCACGATGAATTCGTGCGCGTTGGCCGCCTGGGCGGCGGCGATCACCTCGCGCTCGCTCGCACCTGGCCTGGCATACGCGATGTTCTCGGCGATGCTGGTCGAGAAGAGCACCGGATCCTGCGGCACCACGGCGAACTGCAGGCGCAGATCGTCCAGCCGGTAATCGCGGACGTCGACGCCGTCCAGCCGGATCTCTCCCTCCGTCGGGTCGTAGAATCGCGTGAGCAGGCTGATCAGCGTACTCTTGCCCGCGCCGGACGCGCCCGCGATCCCCAGGCGGGTACCGGGCTCGATGGTGAACAAGATGTCCTGCAGCACGCGGCGATCGGGGCTGTACGCGAAGGACACGTTGCGAAAGGCGATGGCCCCGGTGGCCCGGGTGAGGGGCCGGGCGCCGGGCCGCTGGATGACATCCGGCGGCTGGTCGAGCACCGCGAACGCCCGCTCGGCGGCGACCAGGTTGGCCTGCAGGCTGGCGGCTTTCCGGCTGACGGTCTTCAACGGGGCGTACAACTGGTTGAGATAACTCATGACCATGAGAAGCTGGCCCAGGGTGAGGGCGTTGGCGCGCACGTGGCTGAGACCAATAAACAGGACGGCGGCCGTCCCCGCGGCGGTGGTCAGACCGACGAAGACGTTGAACTCTCCTTCCATGAATGCCTGGCGCATCCGTGCCCGCATCACGTCGCCGCCGCGCCGGAGGTACCGCTGTTCCTCCCGTGCCTCCTGGCCGAAGGCCTTCACGATGCGCAGGGCGCCCAGCACTTCCTGGACGATCCCAAGCGCGGAGCTGTCGAGCTTTTTCGCCTCCCGCGACTGGCGGCGCAGGCGCCGGCGGAAGAACCGGGCGGTCACGATCAACGGCGGCGAAATCGCGATGGCGATCAGCGCCAGCTGCCAGTCGATGCGGCCCATGACGTAGATCATCCCGACCAGCGTGATGCTGGCGCTGACAAAGGGGATGGCGCTTTCTGTCACGACCTGTTGAATGTCGGGGACGTCGTGCTGGATCCGGTACACGGAATCCGCGGTGCCTTTGCTGTCGTGGTAGGAGAGTGAGATGCGCTGGAGGTGGCGGAACATGTACGTGCGGAAGTCCAGGATCATCTTTTCCTTGACGTAGTTGCCCAGGAGCGCTGCGGCGAGTTGCTGCGCCTGACCCAGCAACGTCACGGCCGCCAGGAGGCCCACCACAAAGAGCAGCAGGGCGGTCGGTGAGCCCGTCACAGCGGGCGGCAACCACATGTCCAGTGGGCGGGGGAGGGGGCGAGACCCGATCAGGCTGTCCACCGCGATCTTCAGCGGCAGAGGCGTGAGCAGGGCAATGGGCGACGCCAGCAGGGTCAGGGTGAACAGCGCCAGCATGTGGAGCCAGTAGGCCCGCGTGTGGCGGAGCACCCGGCGGAACAAGGCAAGATCGGTATACGCGGCCATGGCGCTACGGCTCTTCCCTGTCGACGGTCTGTCGGATCACCGCCACCGCATCCGCGCAGTCGACGCACGCGCGCAGGGCGAGGAGAAGGCTGATGGCCCCGAGCACGGCGGCGACCACGAACGCCCGGTCCTCGACCGCATCAGCGGCCAACACGCCGAAGACGAACGTCACCGCCAACGCGGCTGGGGACCAGCGCGGCCACCAGCGGTACCGGGTGAGTTGCACGCCCGAGCCGGTGTCCTCGACCGCCGCGAGCAGCCTGGCTGCGCCGAGCGTGCCGACGCAAATGTCCAGATCCCAGCGATCGTAGTCTCCGCCGCGGCGGACGTTGGCTCCGGCTGCCTTGAGGCCGGCCTCGATGCGCTGGAGTTTGCCCTCGGGATGCTCCCAGCGCTTGCTCCAGACGGCCACGCGCCCTCGTCGCGGCAACACGCTCGGCCGCATCGACGCCAGCGTCCCGCCAGGTTCGCCGTTCCGGCGCCATGGCGCGAGCCCGTAGTGCAGGCGGCCGGACAGACGCGCCAGCGGTTGAAGCAGATAGAGGACCGCCGTGAGGATCTGTTGCTGGTACCGGACCGCACGCGACGCGGGGCGGTTGGGGAGCAGTGTCCGTGTCGCGGCCAGACCGGCCTGCATGACCAGGATGCCCACCGAGAGCGCCAGCAGCGGGAGCGTGCCCAGCAATGGCCGCCACAGCATGCCGAGGGCGGAGACCGCAACGAGGAGCAGGATGACCAGATACCATTCCGGCATGGTGAGGATCAGCCACATCGCGGCCGGCGAGCGCTCGTACAACGATTGAAAGGGCGCGCTGCCCCAGACCCCGTGGTAGATTCGTCTGGGCGGGCGGAGGAGCGCCGTGGACTTGCAGCCATACACGCTTCCGGACCACGTGACGTGGCCGACCCCATTGTACCGGTGGGGCCACTTGCGCGCCAGCTGCGCCTCGGCCTTCCCATACTCCCGCTGCTGCTGCCAGTATGCGCGGATGGAGTTGCGGCGGTGATGCCACACCATGGCCGCCGGGCTGAATCCCAGAGTCCAGCCGCGATCACGCAGCCGCCAGCACAGATCGACATCGTCCCCGGCGATGCGAAACTGTGGATCGAATCCGCCGACCGCCTGCAGGCATTCGGCCCGGAAGGCCATGTTGCACCCCGGGATATGCTCCGCTTCCCGATCCGAGATGAGCACGTGGACCGGCCCGCCCGGGGCTTTGGCGACGCAGCCGGCGATGGGACCGTCGTCCGGCGGCGCGATATTCGGGCCCCCAACCCCGGCGTGCGACGTGGTGAGAAAGCTTCTGGCCAGGTACATGAGCCAGTGAGGATCGGGGGTCGCGTCGTCGTCGATGTAGGCGACGATCTCCCCGCTGGCCGCCGCCAAACCCGTGTTGCGGGCGCTGCCCAGGCCGCGCTGTTCCGTGCTGATGAAGCGCATGCCGGACTCGCGGGCGATGGCCTCCGTACGGTCTGTCGACCCGTCATCGACCACGATCACCTCGAAATTCGGATACTCCAGGGCGCGCAGGCCACTAAGACACTCGCGCAATGTCCGCGCGCCGTTGTGGGTGCAGACGACCACGGAGATGCGCGGCCACGGAGCATCGCGCGGGAACGGGGCCTCGGCGAACGCGCGCGAGACCGTCTCCAGCGCTGGTTTGGGGGTGCGGTCGCGGCGTGTCAGGCCGAATGCCCAGTTGTCGACGTCGGCGCCGCCCCGGAACCACTCGTCGGTCCAGGCAAAGACGAACCCGCCAGCGCAGCCTGAGGCAAAGATCGTGCGGACCTGCCAGTCTAGCGCGCGCACCTGTTCCGCTTCACCATGCCGCAGGCTATCCAGCCCGATCTCGCTCATCAGCAGCGGACGGTCGCCGGCGATGGTGTGCAGGTGGGCCAGGTAGGCGTCAAACCGGTCCGGCGTTTCCAGATAGACGTTGAAGCTGACCAGGTCGAGAAACGGGAGCTGCAGGTACTCGGTGGTGGGATAGTTGACGTAGGTGAGAAGCCCGTCGGGATCTTCTCGCCTCACCGCGTCCGACAACCGCTCGAGGTACCACTCGACCCGGCGTGGTCCCAGCCAGCGTACGATCGAGGCGGGGATCTCATTGCCCAGGGCGTAGCACAGCAGCGCCGGGTGGCCGGCGACGGGCTGCACCGTCCTGCGGATCAGGTCTGCGATCTCTCCCTGGCGTTTCTTCCCGTCGATCAAGAAACCCAGATATTGTTCCGCCGAGAGTCCCACCATCACCCGCAGGCCGTGCCGCGCCGCCGTGTCGAGCAGGGCGGTTGGGGGCATGGTGTGCGGAATGCGGACCGCGTTGAAGCCCGCGGCCGCCATCTGCGCAAAGTCGCGATCGATGATATCCGGCTCGTGGTATTCGCGCCCGCGGGCGTCAGGGCGAAACGCCCCGTAGGTGACGCCGCGGACGAAGAGTGTCTCCTGGCCGGCGAGGATAAATTTGCCCCGCACCTGCGGCCGGACGCGCACCGGACCGCTGAGCGGGAGGAGGCGGGCCACCTCGTTGGCAATCGTCTGCACGGTGAGCGCCCCTGAGCTACCGAATCACCACGAGGAGGGGTCGGCCGCGCCCGTGATCACCACGGTTGCCGGCGTTCGGCGGGACGCGTTCATACGCGCTCGCGGAATGGTTTCTGGTGGAGGGTGGCGTCCCCGCGGCCGAGGCTATAGTACTCAAAGCCCGCGGCCTGCATCAGCGGCGGTTCGAAAAGGTTTCGACCGTCCACGACGATGGGGGTGTGCATCGCGTCCCGGATCCGTCCGAAATCGAGCGACCGGAACTCATCCCAGTCGGTGAGGATCACCAGCGCATCGGCCTCACGGGCCGCGTCGTAGACCGAGGCCACATACGTCAGGCGGTCATTCGGCGGATAGAGCCGCTCGAAATTGCGGACCGCCGCCGGGTCGTAGACGTGCAGGCGCGCTCCCATGCTGTGCAGCCGCGGGATGACCCCCAGGCTGGGCGCACCGCGGATGTCGTCGGTATCGGATTTGAAGGCCACGCCCAGCACGCCGATGACCTTATTGGGCAGCACCCACAGCGCCCGTTCGATCTTCGCCAGCAGCCGGTCGATGCGGGCGGTGTTGATGCGCTCGACCTCTTTCAGCATGCCAACATCGACGCCGCTGTGCTCCGCCACTTTGATGAGGGCGCTGACGTCCTTGGGCAGGCACGACCCGCCGAAGCCCAGGCCCGCCCGCAAGAAATCGCCGCCGATGCGGGGATCGAGGCCGATCCCCTTCGCCACCGCCGCCACGTCGACGTCGAGTTTTTCGCAGACGTCGGACACCATGTTGATGAATGAGATCTTGGTGGCCAGGAAGGCGTTGGCCGCCTGCTTGATCAGTTCTGCCGTCGTGACGCTGGTGACGATGATCGGGCAGGAAAAGCTGGACTGGTAGAGGTCGAGGAGGAGTGACCGGGCCCGCCCGCTGTCGGCGCCGATGACGATGCGGTCCGGATGTAGAAAGTCGCGAACCGCCGTGCCCTCCCGTAGGAACTCGGGATTGCTGGCGATATCGAATTCCCGCTCAGGCCCGGCGAGGCGACGGATGGTCGAATCAATCCAGTACGCGGTACGCGCCGGGACGGTACTCTTCTCGACGATCAGCTTGTACCCGTCCAGCATGGGCGCGATCGTGCAGGCGACTTCCTCCACCTGGGAGAGATCGGCGCGTCCATCGGCCCGGGGCGGCGTGCCCACGCAGACAAACACAATCTGAGATTCGCCCATCGCGTCCGCGGCCTTGGTGGTGAAACTGAGCCGGCCGGCATCGAGGTTGGAGGTCAGGAGCTCCTTCAACCCCGGTTCGTGAATGGTCGGCACACCATCCGACAGGCGCGCGATGATGTCGGGGTTCTTGTCGATGGCCGTCACGGTGTGGCCTAACTGGGCGAGACCCACCGAGGTGACCAGGCCGGCGTATCCTGTCCCGAAGATGCCGAGTCTCATACTCCTCACTTATACCCTTCGAAGAGATGCAATTTGGTGGGGGAAATCCCCCGAGCCGATTTGGATAGGCCGTGCATCTGCCCCCATGGATATCGCGGAGCCTCGAGCGTGCAAACCACCGATGGCGCCTCTATCCAACGATAGAGCACCGCCGGATGGTGTGGTTCTGGTCAGTTCGCGCCGATCGCCCACGAAAGATGCCGGATGGCGTCGGCCAGCCGTGTGACCGCCGTGGCCACTTCCGCTGCCTGGTAGTAACGGCCGGCTCGATAGTGTTGCCGTGCCAGCGAAAGATATCGACCGGCCAGTGCGTAGAGCACCCGGGCGTCTCCGCTCATGCGCGCGTGCCCGTCTTCCTCCGAGAGTCGCTCCTGTGCGATCAGCAACTCCCGCGCTGCGCGCTCGGTGTCGAAGGAGCCCGAATCCACCGCCGGGGTGGCGGGGGTCGCCGGGGTGGCGGGGGTGCCGGGTGTCTCGGAGGTGGCGGGGGTGGCCGGTGTCGCGGGGGTCGCGGGCGTGTCAGGCGTGGCGGGTGTGGCAGGGGTCGCCGGCGCGGCCGGTGTCCCGGGTGTTTCTGGCCGCCCATGATGTCCCGGGGCCGCGGACTCCACAGAGCCCAACGGTCCCGTCACCACCAGCACGACAATCGCAAGGATGAATGCTGGTCTCATACCTGTCACCCTGGTGTGATCTGGGTTCCGCCCGGAGCTTTTTAAGGAAGCACGCCCTCTATCATACGGACGGTACACCACTTACCTGACACGCTGGTGAACGGAGATGACGGGAGGATTACATCCGTGCGGAAGGTACGGTCAGGGTCAGCGCGGTGCCGCGCCCCGGGGTGCTTTCAGCCGACAGGCGGCCGCCGTGGGACTCCACGATGCTGCGGACGATGGCCAGACCCAGCCCGGATCCCTCACTGGTCGGCGGATAGCGGTAGAACCGGTCAAAGATGCGCGGCAGCCGATCAGGCGGAATGCCGACGCCGTCGTCGCGCACCGTGATCCGCCCGCCTCCCACCTCAATCGTGATGGTTCCGGTCGGCGCGGTATGACGGATGGCGTTGTCCACCAGGTTCGCGAGCGCCTCGCGGATCTGGTCCGGGTCCACATCTGCTCTGGCATCGTCGTTACACACCAGCCGCAGTTGCCTGGCGCCGGCGAGCACACGAAAGTCCTCGATGACGTGCGACGCGATATCCTGTAGATTCACCTCTCTGCGCTCTAGCGGCGCGCCCGCATCGAGTGCGGAAAGCGTGATCAGTCGACGCAGGGCGTGATCGAGGCGAGCTGTCTGCTCACGCATGGAGGCATACGACGCGAGGACCCTGTCCGGGTCAGCGATGACCATGCGCTCCAGCAACTCCAAATGACCGCTGAGCACGGTCAGCGGTGTCTTCAACTGGTGCGCAGCGTCGGCCACAAACCGTTGCTGCGCGGTGAACGCGGCGTCGAGTTTGTGCACCATCTCGTCAAACGAGGCGGCGAGCCGCCCGACCTCGTCCCGGCCGTGGGGCAACTCTGACCGCCGGCGGAGATCTCCCCGGGCAATCGCCGTGCAGGTCGCCGCGAGGGTCTCCAGCGGAGCCGCCAGGTAGCCGCCGAACAGCAGCGCCAGTACTCCGCTGGCCAGCAGGGTGGCCAGCGCCGCGCCAATCAGCGCGGCCCGCAGATGGGCCAGGGACCGATCCACATCTACGAGGGGCGTGTTGAGCTGGATGAGACCGACGATCCCGGAGGCGGGGGGAAGCGGCCGCAGTGGAAGGTACACGACGAGTTCACGGCCGCCGTCGACGCGCCGGACATACGTCGCGAGATCGTTTCCGCCGAGGATCCGCCGGACAGCGTCATCCCGGACGGGTGCCGGATCCAGGTCCTCCGGCAGAATCTTGCCTGAGCCCACCGCTTTGCCGCCGGCATCCAGCACCAGTGCAGCGACGTCGTGCGTCGTCAGGTCCCGCGCCAGGTCGCGGGCCAGCGCGTCAAGCGACAGCCCCGTCGCGGCGAGGCGGCGGACGTAGACGTCGGTCAGCGGGGAGAAGCGGTCCTGTAGCGTGCGGGCGGTATGGTCCAGCAGGAACCGGTCGAGTTCCCGATGGGACGCCACGCTCACGGCCAGGTCCAACAGGCCAACCGTGACCAGCACGACGATGACAATCTTCCAGCGGAGTCTCACGAAATTCGGAGCGTGTAGCCGATGCCGCGGACGGTGGCGATGAGCGCATGTGCCGTATCATCGAGCTTCTCACGGAGGCGGCCCACCGTCACGTCGACCACGTTGCTCTCTCCCTCGAACTCAGCGCCCCAGACGCGATGGAGCAACTCCTCCCGGCTGAATACCCGCCCGGGACGCCGCGTGAGTGTGGCCAGCAGGTCGAACTCACGCCCGCAGAGGTTGAGCGGTCTATCCCGCCACCAAGCCCGGCGCTGCTCGGGGTCCACGCACAGCCCGCCGGCTCTGAGCTCGCCTCCTCCGCGCCCGGTGCGCTTGAGGACCGCGCGCACGCGGGCCGACAGTTCCTGGAAGCTAAAGGGCTTGGTGACGTAATCGTCAGCGCCGGCCTCGAAGCCGGCGACCTTGTCCCGGAGTTCGCCGCGCGCGGTGAGCATGATGATGGGCAGGTCATACGTGCCGCGGATCTGCCGGGCCAGTTCGAGCCCGTCGGCGTCCGGCAGCATCAGATCGAGGAGGACCAGGTCGTACGTCTCGTCCAGCGCGTCCAGCTTCCCCTGCAGGCTGAGACACACCTCATCTCCGTCGTGTTGAAGCGCCGCCTGCAAGAGTTCGGCGATGGTGCGATCATCTTCGATCACAAAAATCTTCGCCATCGTGAATCAGCAGAATCGAATCAACAGAATCGAGTTTGTGACGGAACGTCCCCAAACCGCGCGCAGGCGATGGTGCGCATCGCGGTCAGGAGAAGGGGGGATGTGAGTAAGGTATAACCTTCATGGGAAAAGTTGTCACTATATCAAACGAAAGAGAAATTGACCTGGAGAGGAGGAGAAAGGGCGCGAGGAGTTTAGGCGCTTACTTAATGAACCCCTTCCGCAGCGCGTAGGCGACGGCCTGCGTGCGATTCCGGCAGTTGAGCTTGTGCAAGATGTTGCGGATGTGCGTTTTTACAGTCCCTTCAGATACCTTGAACTTGGATGCGATCTGGCGGTCGGTGCTGCCGTTGGTGAGTTCCACCAGGACCTCCAGTTCTCTGGCCGTAAGCCCTTCCGGCGTCGATCTGAACCTGGTGCGCTGATCGCGCCCCAGGCGGCCAAGCCGTTCAATCAGCGTGCGGGTGATCTCAGGGTGAAAGAACGCCTGGCCCTGCCGTACCGAGTTCAACGCACGCACCAGGCTGGCGGCCGGGATATCCTTCAAAATATACCCGGCCGCGCCGGCTTCGATGGCCGCGAGCGCCTTTGTGTCGTCGAGGCGCTCGGTCATAATGATGATCTCGACCGCGGGCATGGCCTGTTTGATGGCGCGCGTCGCTTCGATCCCATCCACTTTGGGGAGGTCCTGATCCATCAAGACCACCGCCGGATCGAGGCGGCGCGTCAGCTGGACCGCCTCTTCCCCGTTGGTCGCCTCGCCCACAATCTCGATGTCGCCGGTTGCCTGGCGCAGCACCGATTTGACCCCTTCGAGAAACAGTCCCCAGTCGTCCGCCAGCAAGACCTTGATGATAGGCATGAAGCCAGTGCTCCCCCCGCAGCTTCCATCGAATATGGAAGGGTCAGATTGAACTGCCTCAGGGGCCTTACCGGCCGCCTGCTCAGGGGGGATGAACCGTCATGCGCCTGCACCGCGACCACCGGGTGCCGGACCCTACGACACGTTAGATATACATGGTCTCAATTCCCTCTATCGTCCGATTTGAGAATAAATCAAGCTCCAGAGCGCCTTTACTGGGCGTCGACGGTGATCGTGACGGCGACCGGCGTGCCATCGGAGCCCGCCGTCCCCCGCACCACAACGCGCATGCCCGGCCGCAGCTCGCCGACAGGCATGATCGTCAGCCGGAAGACCTGGGCGTCCCGGGGGACCGCGATGATCACGCTGCCGTCTCCCAGCTTCAGATAGAGCGTGCGCCCCAGGACAGCCCGCACGTTTTGGAACACCATGGCGTTGGTCATGATATTGCCGGTGTCCATGACAAACTGCGCTTCGCGCACGCGCCCCCGGAACTCGGGCGGGAAGATGTTGATGGAGATCGCGGTGAGCGAGCCGTCGGCCTCACGCCGGGCCGTCACCCCCACGAAGTCGTTGGGTTTCATGTCTTCGAGCACCACGGCTCGCCGCCGGATGACCACGGTATCCCCGGTCACCGCGACGCGCACCTGGGTGCCGGCGCTCGTGGTCACGGTGACGGCGGCGGGGTCGACCGCGGCGAGTGTTCCCTCGGCCTGGGTGGACGGTCCGGGCGCGGCGAACGCCACTGCGGAGAGGACCAGGGCGGCGCCCGCCACCGCGAGCCCGGTCCATTCCAGTGATCCTACGCGCTGATTGTTCATCCTACATCACCTCCTGCTACGTCCAGCGTAGCACACCCAAGATCACAGGACAGTCACGGCGAGGGGAGAGGGCCCCGGCAGTTCGAGGAGAACTACATTGCCACTCCGGTTCAGGGGGGATTCCACGATGGAACGCATCAAGCGCCGCGAGCTGTTTCGCCGGGCGGGATGGGGTCTCGGCGCGCTGGCAGTGTCGCAGATGCTGCCGCGTCTGTCGATGCCGGGGCGGGCGTATGCCCAGGCCACGGGAACGCTCACCTACGGCATGGCCGGCGGGTTCGATACCCTCGATGTGACCGCGACCACCTTCACGCGGGTGGGCCGGATCGGGCTGCATCTCGTTGACCCGCTAGTCTGGCAGACCCAGCCGGGGCAGTTCGCTCCTGGACTCGCCACATCCTGGACGGCGTCGCCGGACGCGACCTCCTATACATTCAAACTGCGGAGCGACGTCAGATTCCACGACGGCACGCCACTCACAGCCGAGGCCGTGAAGGTCACCTTTGACCGGATCGTGGATCCGGAGACCAAATCCCAGACGGCGTTTAGCTTCATCGGACCGTACGACCGGACCGAGGTCGTCGATCCGTACACTGTGCGGGTCCGGTTCAAGAGCCCGTACGCGGCGTTTCTCGATGGAGCCAGCACGCCGTATCTTGGGATCATCTCGCCGGCCGCGCTGACGAAGTACGGGAAGGACTTTGGCCCGGTGGTCTTCGTGGGCAGCGGCCCGTTCATCCTGCAGTCGTATCACGCCGATGCCGAGGTCGCCCTGATTCGCAATCCCAACTACACCTGGGCCTCGCGCATCTTCCAGCACAACGGCGCCCCATACCTGCAGCGCCTCGTCTACCGGATCATCCCCGAAGATGCCACCCGGTTGGCCACGCTGGAGACAGGGGAGACGCTCTTCATTGAAGACGTCCCCACCAGCGACTACCGGCGCCTGCGCGGCGCCCGGAACTTCACGCTGCTGGAGATCCCGCAGGCCGGCAGCGGCTGGTCGATGATGATGAACCAGCAGCGCCCGCCGACCAGCGAGGTGGCGGTCCGCCGCGCGATCATGCACGGCATCGACGGGGCCGGACTGGCGAAGACGGTGTGGGACGGAGTCTTCAAGCCGGCCTGCAGCCCGCTGACGCCCAACATGTTTGGATTTGATTCGAACACGTGCAAGGCGACGGCGTATAACCCCGATCTGGCCAAGCGCCTCCTCGACGAGGCCGGGTGGCGCCCTGGACCCGATGGGATCCGGACGAAAGACGGACAGCGGTTGCGCCTGGAGTTCTTCCTGCAGCCCCCCACCAAGAATCAGGAGATGGCGGCATTCGTCCAGGCCAGCCTGAAACCCATCGGCATCGAGGTGAACCTCAATGTGGTGGCGCGGGCCGCGTACCTGGACGCGGTGCGCAGCGGCCGGCATCACCTGCAGTTCTGGTGGGAAACGGGGACCGATCCCGGAGGCATCCTGCGGATCCTCTTCCACTCCAGCAATGCCGGCGGCGGCACGAACCGCAACAACTACAAGAACCAGGAGATGGATCGGCTGATCGACCAGATCGATGCCACCGCGGATCCACAGAAGCGCACCGAGCTGGTGGTCCGAGCACAGCAAAAGGTGATCGATGATGCGGTGATGGCCTACCTGGCCGACCCCCCGTCGCTGTATGCGCATGCGCGCACGGTGCAGAACGTGTGGGTGGACTGGGGCGGAAACTACCCCTACTTCTACGACACGCGCATCGGAGGATAGTCTTACGGCCTTGGCGTAGTGAGCCGGCCGCGGTCTCCCCGGGCCGGCTCTCTTGCTTGTGAGAGGGGTCCCATGCTCCAGTACCTGGTCAAGCGGGCGATCCTGGCGGTCCCGACAATGCTGGCGGTGTCGGGCCTCGTCTTCCTCGTCCTGTATCTGGTCCCCGGGGATCCGGCCGCGATCTTCATCGGCGACCGTCCCGCCACCCCGGAGCGGCTGGCCCAGATCCGGCACGTGATGGGACTGGACCGCCCCCTGCTGAGTCAGTACGCGGATTACCTGCGCAAGCTCGGCCGCGGAGATCTGGGTCGCTCCATCCACACCAACGCGTCCGTGCACAGCGAACTTCTGTCGCGGGTCGGCTCCTCGGCGGAACTGGCGGCCGCCGCGTTTGCCGTCGCCACTGCCCTGGGCCTGGGGCTGGGTCTGGTCTCCGCGCTGCGGCGCGGGACGTGGGTGGATGCCGGAGCGATGCTCGTGGCGCTCGGAGGCGTCTCCATGCCCATCTTCTGGCTGGCCTCCATGCTGATCTTTGTATTCTCCCTGAAGCTGGGGTGGTTTCCGGCCACGGGATTTGGCGGGTGGAACCGGCTGGTGTTGCCATCCCTGGCGCTGGGCTTCATCTCCTCCGCGACCCTGGCGCGCCTGGTGCGCAGCAGCGTGCTGGACATCCTGGGGCAGCCCTATGTCACCACCGCGCGGTCCAAGGGGTTGCGTGAGCCTGCGGTGATCCGCCGGCATGTGATGCGCAACGCGTTGGTTTCGATCATCACGGTGATGGGACTACAGTTTGGCACGCTGCTGTCGGGCGCGGTGATTACCGAGACGGTGTTTGCCCGCCCCGGTGTCGGCAAGCTGCTGGTGGACGCGATTCTCAATAAGGACATCCCGCTGGTGCAGGGGGCCGTCCTGTTCGTGGCCGTCGTGTACATTGTGGTGAATCTGCTGGTGGATATTTCCTATGCATACCTTGATCCCCGCATCCGCTACCAGTGACCCAAGAGCGCGGCTACGCCCGTCCTCCCTCCGCTCGCCGTGGGGGGACGTCCTGGTACAACTGGCGCGCTCGCGCGGGGCCGTGACCGGCGGGATCATCCTGGCGGTGCTGCTCGTCGCGGCCGTGGGCGCGCCCCTGCTGACCCCCTACGATTCCCTGTCGATGCGCCCCGAGGAACGCCTGCAGCCGCCTAACCGAGCGCACCTCTTTGGCACCGACGTCTTTGGCCGCGATCTGTGGACCCGCGTCCTGTACGGGTCCAGAATCTCCCTGCGCACCGGCGTGATTTCGATCACGCTGGCCGTGGCCCTGGGCGTCCCCTTGGGTCTCACCTCGGGCTATTACGGCGGCAGCGTGGACCGGCTGCTGATGAGGCTGGTGGATCTCATGCTGACGTTTCCCGGGATTTTGCTGGCCCTGGTGATCATCGCCATCCTGGGGCCGAACTTGCTCAATGCCATGCTCGCCGTGGGCATCTCTGCGTCGCCGACCTATGCCCGGGTTGTGCGGGCCTCGGTGCTGGGGGCCCGGGAGCAGGTGTACGTGGATGCCGCTCGCGCCATCGGGTGCCGGGACGGCCGGATCATGGTCCGCCACATCCTGCCCAACACGGTCGCGCCCATCATCGTGCTGGGCACGCTCGGCGTCGCGGGCGCGATCATCTCGGCCGCAGCGCTGAGTTACCTGGGGTTGGGCGCGCAGCCGCCGACCCCGGAGTGGGGCGCGTTGCTGTCGGAAGGGCGAAACTATCTGCGGGTGGCGTGGTGGATGACAGCATTCCCGGGGCTGGCCATCATGATCGCCGTGCTCGCGATCAATCTCCTGGGGGACGGTCTGCGGGACGCGCTCGATCCCCGCTTGCGGCCATGAAGACACGCATCCTCCGGGTCGGGGTCCTGGGAGCGGGCGGATGGGCACGGGCGGCGCACCTCCCCGGCTGGCAGCGGGACCCACGGTGCGAGGTTGCGCTCCTCTGTGACGTGGTCCGGGAGCGCGCCGTGGACACGGCCGGGCAGTTCGGCATCACGCGGGTCAGCGACGACTGGCACACTGCCGTCAGTGACCCTGCCCTCGACATCATCGATATCGCCACGCCCTCGCACACGCACTTCGAGCTGGCCATGGCGGCGCTCGCGGCCGGCAAACACGTGCTCTGCGAGAAGCCGGTGGCGTATGACTTCCGGGACACACGCCGGGCCGCCGAGCTTGCCAGGTCCCGGGGCCTCCTCACCAAGCTGGGGTTCACCTTCCGGTACAGCCCCGGGGTGCAGTACGCCAAGTCCCTGATCGACGATGGGTTTGTCGGGCAACCCTACATCTTTAATGGATACGAGCAGAACTCCCAGTGGCTCGATCCCCAGGTGCCGCTGCGCCAGGTGGATCATACCGCCGACCAGTCCGTCCTGCAGACGTCCTCCCTGGAAGGCTACGGCGCGCCAATCATCGACATCGGCATGTGGTGGGTCGGTGCCGGGTATGCCCGTACGGCGGGGATCATGCGCAACTTCGTTCCGGAACGCATGGTGCGCGCCACCGGCCGGATGATGCGGATGAACATCGACGACGGCGATATCCACCTGGTGGAATACGCCAACGGCGCGATGGGCTCGATCCAGACCTCCTTCGTGACCGTCGGCAACTACCCGGGGGTCGAGGCGCGACTCTACGGCAGCAAGGGGGCGATCATTTGCCGGCTCGTGGAGGAGGGCGGGGTTGCCGAGATGGTCCGCCTCGCCACCCCAGACGCCGTCGAGTTCAAGGAGGCGGACATCCCCCAGCGCTTCTATCCGCCCGGAGGACATCCGCGCGAGTCATGGCGGTCGCTCTTCTATGCCAACCTGATCCGCGACTTTGCCGACGAAATTCTCGCCGGCTCAGGCCGCAACCAGGGCAACTTCGAGGATGGGGCCAGGGTGCAGGAAGTCATCAACGCCGTCGAGCGCTCACACCACCAGCGGGGATGGGTCACCCTGCCCCTTGACCGGTAGTCTGGCCAGGAATATAGACGCGGCCCATGAACCTGCCCGAGCCGAGTGCTGGAGCATCAGCCTTCCCGAAATTCCTCGACGCATTTTTTGCCTGGTACTATCAGACGTTCCCGGTCAACGCCACGTTCATCGGCGTGCACGACTATGACGACCGTCTGCCCGACTATTCTGAGCGGGGGATCGGAGCGGCGCTGGCGGCCATCGACACGTTGCTGGCCCGGGTGCGGGTCTTTCGCCACACGACGCTGCCTGAGCGCCAGGAGCTGGATCGCCGGCTGGTCGAGGGATTCCTGGAGATCCAGCGCTGGGAGTTCCGGTCCGCGCACTTTCACGCGGGGAATCCGTGCGTGTATGCGGGCGAAGCCAGCTTCGGTGTGCTCGCGCTGTTTCTGCGTCCGTTCGCCCCACTCTCCCAGCGCGTCGCGTCCGCCGTCGCGCGGATGCTGGCGATCCCGGCGTTGCTGCAGCAGGGCCGGGAGAATGTCCGCCGCGCCCATCCGGCCTGGATCGCGCGCGCCAGGCGCGAGTGCGCCGGCGCGTTGGCCTTCTTCGAGCGAGGGGTGCCCGACCTCGTCCGGGTTGAAGCGATTCAGCACCCGCGGTTTCTCCATGCCGCGGATGCGGCGGCAGATGCCTTTCGCGCGTTCGCGCAGCACCTGGAGACCGCACTTCCCCACAGCCCTCCCGGCGCGTGCGCCTGTGGACCCGAGGCGCTGGACCTGCTCCTGCGGGAGGGCCACTTCCTCCGCACCACCGCTGGGGAGATCGAGGCGCTGGCCGAAGACCGCATCGCCGCGGCGCACGCCTCGCTGGAGACACACGCCCGCGCGCTGGGCGCGGGGTCATGGCGTGAGGCGCTGAGCCGGCTGACGGACCGGCGCCCGCCCACGCAAGGCGACCAGGCCCGGTACGCACAGGTCTGGCAACAGGCGCGGGAGGCAGCGGACGCGCACGGCCTGGTGACCTGGGTCACCGACCCGATCTCCTTCGTGCCCCAGCCGGTCTGGGCCCGTGAGGCGGCACCTTCCTTATACTTCTTGTTCTACCGGGCACCGGCTGCGTTCGATCGCCTGCCGGTGGTGGATTATTTCGTGACTCCCGGCGCCCACGAGAGCGCCATCAAGCTCACCCACGTCATCCATCACGCGGGGCTCGGGCATCATCTGCAAAACTGGTACGCGTATCACCGCGCCGCTTCCCGCGTGGGGCAGGTGGCCGCGATCGACTGCGCCAGCCGGATCGCCATGTTCTGCGGTGGCACCATGGCCGAGGGCTGGGCGTGCTACGCCACAGACGTGATGGAAGAAATCGGGTTCCTCGATGCGTTCGATCAACTTGCCCTCGCGCACACGCGGCTGCGCATCGCCGCGCGGGCCGCTGTGGACGTACGGCTGCACACCGGGCGCTGGACACTGGAGCAGGCCGAGGCGTGCTACCGCGACGACGTGGGGATGTCAGCGGAGGCCGCGCGGACTGAGGCGGTCAAGAACAGCATGTTCCCCGCTACCGCGCTGATGTACCTGGTGGGGACCACCCTGATCCATACCCTCAGGCGCGACCTGGCGGGGACGCTCGGGTTCGAGCTGCGATCCTTTCATGATCGCCTGCTGTCCTACGGCTCCGTTCCCGTCGCCCTCGCGTCTGAAGCGATGACCGGGGCCGCGCCGCGATGGTAGGCCCGCCGCGTCTGCCGGCCTGCGAGCGCGGGCAGAGTCAACGTAAGACCGTACCCCCTGAGGTGCACTCATGAAGACGCGCGATCAGGCCACCGATCGCCATGGCCTGCCGCTGGCGCCGGGTCTGGTCGTCCGGGTGCTGGATGCAGCGCGGCAGCTCGAGGCGACGATCGTCCGCGTGTTGGGTGACTACGGCGTGGTCACCGTGCTCGTGGAGGACCGGAACGGCAGAACAGAACGGATGTATCCTACGGACGGTGTCGAACTGCTGGTGCCGGCCCGCGTGCCCGTGCGCGCCCGGCAAGACGTAGCGTAATCATCCGCCCATGACTCCGCGCTGCGACAACTCTTAGCGCACGTGGCAAGCAGCCGCCTCTAGTTAGGTTGGTTGCAAAGCCTGGACTTGCAGGCTAGTGGCTCCGTAGGGACATTGCAAGACTCACCGCCCCTCGGTGAGGGCAAGGACCTATCGAGGGGTGTGCGATGCCGGATGCTGTGCTTGTCGCCATTGGAGTGGTCGCAGGGCTCGCGGTAGGCTGGCTCCTCGCTTCTTCCCGTGCACGCCCCGGCGTGGTCAAGCAACTGGCCGAGACGAAAGTTCGCGGCGCGCGCGTGGTCGAGACCATGAAGCAAGAAGTCGCCGTGGAGCTGGCCCGCAAGGACAGTGAGCTCACGGACGTGCGCAGCAAGTTGGAGCACGAACTGCACAACGTCGCCAAGATGCAGGCGGAAGTGAAGCACACCCTCGATCAGAAGGTGCGCCTGGGCGCAGAGCTCGTGGCAGTGATTGACGAGAGCTTCCGCGAAATCGGCCAGCTCTACGACATCGGATCATCGCTGGAAGGAGCCGTCCAGGCCGTCGAGGCCAGATTGCTGGCCGCGACGAAGCGCCTCCGGGAGATGGGCATCGAGACGGGTGCGACCGCATCCGCCTCCCCCCGTGCCGACGCGGCGCCGGACACCACGGCGCAGCCCCAGCCCCTCGAATCCGCAAGAGCGATCTCCGAAGCGGTGCGGACTCCGGTCCCCCCGCCCCGCGTGCCGCCTAAAACTGGTAGCGCACTTCCCACCAGCCAAACCACTCCTGGCGGGTCTGGCCGGCCGCGTGCGACGCGTTAGTGACTCCGTACCAGCCGACGCCGATCCTAGGGAGGCAGAGTGAAGCCAAAGAGCACCTTGTCATCCGTAAGCCGCCAGGTCACCGTGGCCGCCCACTCGCCAGGCTTCGACCACGATAGATCATACTCTTCCATGCGTGTCGGGGAGGTCAGCAGGCTCAGGACGGCAGAGACAAATACCACATCCCCCGAGTTCAACATGAACCCCATACGCCCAGTCACGGTTCGGTCCGGTGTGGCCAGGTCGAAGACCAGCGGGCTGGTCCCGAATCCTTGCGTCTCGGAATAGATGAGGGCGAACTCGGTTACCGTGACAGGTCTAACGGCCACCGTCAATGAGCCGGTCCAGTAAGAGTACGACTCGCCGGTACCATACCAGTATTTCGCAACCTTACCGGATGCCGAGACGTTGGTGCGAGGGTCGGAGACAAAAGACCGCGTAGAGAGACTGAGGGCTGCCCCACTGCGTTCCGTCTCCGCCATCGGAGTGTCTACCCGAATGTATCCTGTGAAGAGGTCCACAGACGGGGAAACGAGGGCGTCGTCCAGCTGCGGAGTCCACTTCAGCCTCAGTTCGGGAAGTCGGTCAATCTCGTAGTCTCCTGGTCTCTCATGGAGACTTGCGGTAAGGTTCATCAGCCACGTCGGGGAGAGAGGCTGCTCGTAGCTCAGGATCCCCACCGGCCACGCGTATCCTCGTTGCGCGGTGTACCGCCACCCCAAAAGGAGAGTCAGTGGGGGCGTGATGGGGCAACGGACTCCTGCCTCGAGGTACCCTGCCATCACATCCCTTACCCCAACCCCGACCATGGTACGGGCGTCGGCGCATGGACCGGGGCGCGGCGTCTGGGCCTGCAGGTTCCCCTGAGCCATGAGCACAGTCATCATCACCAGGGCAAAGGCACCCAGCGATGGAACATGAGCTTGAAACTCCTTGGCCTTTCTCAAGTTGCCGGTCATCTCGCCCCGTTTTCGAGAGATCTTTCACGTATTTTCCCACCCATCACAGGGAATCTGGCCGCGGGGCTGATTGAGCTGTGGGTGTTTTCTGGCCAACTTATCCGCATAATTCGCAGCCTTTGCTCCAGCTTTTCCCCCACAAAATTCAGGTACTTGCCCGATTGGCGCTCTCCATATCCTCCCCTACGGTAGTTGCAGGGAAAGTGAATTGACGCTGGACTGGGTGGGATGGCCAGTGGGCGCTAACCGATCGCACGCCGCCACATCAACTCGAACCAGCGGTGCTACGGACACAAAACCGCTGCGTATCCTCCTGGCAGACGACCATGTAATTTTCCGGCAGGGGATCCGAACCCTCCTGGAGCGGTATGGGTTCGAAATCGTTGCGGAAGCCGATGACGGCCGCGAGGCCATCCGGCTGGCGCAGGAGGTCACCCCCGATGTGGCGATCCTCGATCTCGCCATGCCGCAGCTCAGCGGCTCCGAGGCGGCCCAGGAGATCACCCGGGTCTCACCCAACACCCGCGCCATCTTGTTGACCATGTATTCAGAAGAGCCCTACGTTGCGAAGGCGCTGCAGGTAGGGATTACTGGATACGTGCTGAAGACCCAAAGCTCCGCGGATCTCCTGCAGGCGATCAGTGATGTCATGGCCGGCGGGATCTACTTGAGTCCCGGCATCTCCCAGGCCATCGTCAACGCGTATCTGGCCCGGCACGAACTGAGCAGCCACCCCCTCACCGTTCGTGAGCGTGAGGTGCTCCGGCTCGTTGCGGAGGGGAAGACGACGCGAGAGGTCGCCCAGGACCTCGGCATCAGTACGAAAACGGCAGAATCGCATCGCATGCGGATCATGGCCAAGCTGGACATCCACGCCACAGCGGGGTTGGTCAGATACGCCATCCGGCAGGGTCTGATTCGTCCTTAGGTTGTTCCCCCGGTCGCGTTGAGGGAGTTTTCCGTCTGCATCTTGGGCATCTTCCGTAGTTTCCTCCGCCCCACGATTGAGGAAAATACTAGTCGAGGCTCAGGATGGCCGCCGATCAGATCATCAAGACCGCCTGGGGGTAGTCGTGCGAGAGTTGCGGGTGCTGATTGCTGAGGAGATGGAGTTCGTCGCGTCCCGCCTGTCTGCGCAACTGGACGCCCTGGGCCATCATGTGCTGGGCGTCGTCAGGGATCAAGCGGCGATGCTGGCGTCTGCCTCAAGCCTGGAACCGGATCTCCTCCTGCTCGATTTGCACCTGCCACCGCTGGGCGGCATCGAGGCGGCCCGCGCGATCCTCGCCAGGCGGGCCATGCCCCTCGTCCTGGTTGCTGACTACGGCGTCGATGATCACGTGCGGCGCGCCCAGGAGGCAGGCGTCCTGGCCCATCTGCTGTGGCCGTCAGATGTCATCGCGTTGGAGTCCGCTCTCACAGCGGCCCTCACCCGATTCGGAGAGTTTCGAATCCTGTGCGAGCAGGTCGGCGATCTGCAGCAGGCCCTGCGCACCAGAGTGGTGCTCGAGCACGCGAAGGCGCTGTTGATGCGGCGGCTGGACCTTGGGGAAGCAGAAGCGTTTCAGTACATGAACCGCCGCAGCCGAGACACGGGGAGACCGCTTGGCGAGACGGCGGCGCGGTTGTTGGCGGTTGAGCAGCAATGGTTTGGGCAGGCGGATCTGGCCGGATGCATCAACCTCATCCTCGGCGTGCTCGCCAAGCGCCGGCCCCCCTGGCCTTGGCCCCGGAAGTCCCCCCGTCTCTCGCGGATTCCTTCATCGACCTGAGCGCGCAATGGAATCGTTGGTCCTTTCATTTATCACCCTGTTGGCCGGAGACAAGTACTCCAATGGGGATCACGAACGGATCACCATCATCGTGCCCCGCACCCATGCTGACGTCGTGGACTTGCTCGCCAAGGCATTTGCCGGACGCGAAGGTGTCGAGATTATTGTGGACCGGCGCCACAGCGAGCGGCGGGCGCAGCAGCGCGCGGTCGCGGTCGAGCGGCGCCGTGCGGACAGGAGGAGGCCCAGAGACACCGTGATCGAGGTGGTCCTCGGCGCCGGCACGCGGCCTCATCCGCCAAGCGCCCCAGCATAGCCTTTCCGATCTCAGGGATTTCCTTATTGCGAGTGCAGGGATTTCCCCGCCGCTGATTCAGGTTGCTGTCTGCAAGCGTTGCCGGGGTCAGGAAATAATCACCACGACTGTGACTCACGCGGAGGGATGACGTGCGGAACCGATGGCGTGTGCTGGTGTGGACCCTCGCGGCGGTGGCCTGCCTCAACGGATTCGCCGCGGCGCAGATCCCATTGCCCCTGCCGATCTTGCCCCTGCCGATTGTCTCCACCGCCGCGCTTGATCCGATCCTGCAGCAGATTCTGCAGACAGCTCCGATCGGGCAGATCATCGAGGCGGTGCTGACCTTCGATCATGTGCCGGCGGCAAGTGATGTGCTCGCGGTCACCGCCACTGGTGTGGATGTCGTGTCCTTCCGCGTGCTGCCCATGCTGGCGGTGCGGGGCACGAGCACACAGATCAAGGCCCTGCTCAGCCTCCCCGGTGTCCGCTCCGCCTATGGCAACCGCCAGCTGACATACTTTCTCAACCAGAGTGTCCCCCTGATCGGGGCGGACCGCGTGTGGAACGATCTGGGCATCACCGGCAAAGGTGTCACGGTGGCGGTGATTGACACCGGGATCGACGCGACACATCCGGACCTGCCGTTTGGGAGCAAAGTGATTCAAAATGTCAAGATCACGCCCGATCTCTTCGGGATCGGCTCGGTCGTGCTGGAAGGCATCGCCAACACGGACACGACCAGCGGCCACGGCACTCACGTTTCCTCGATCGCGGCCGGCACCGGCGCTGCGCTGGCCGGGAAGTACCGGGGAGTGGCCATCGGCGCCAATCTGGTCGGGGTTGGGGCGGGGGAACTTCTCTTCGTCCTCAGTGCGCTGGAGGGCTTCGACTGGGTGCTGGCAAATCGCAGCCGGTACGGCATCCGCGTGATCTCCAACAGCTGGGGGACCACGGGATCCTTCTCGGCTGATGATCCCATCAACGTGGCCAGCAAGATGGCCCATGACGCCGGCCTGGTGGTGGTCTTCGCCGCCGGGAATGCCGGGCCCGCCACCAACACCCTCAATCCGTATTGTGTGGCACCGTGGGTAATCTGTGTTGCGGCCGGCGCAAAAGACGGCAAGACGCTGGCGGATTTCTCGTCGCGCGGTATCGCCGGCGATCCCCTCTACCATCCCACGATTACTGCGCCCGGCGTGAACATCGCCGCAGCGCGCGCCACGACGGGAATCGTTATCAACACGTTCTTCGCTGTCGATCTCCTCCGGCTCGGGACCGACGCCGTCTGGTACGCGGTGGCCAGCGGGACCAGCATGGCGACCCCGCATGTCTCGGGCACCGCGGCGTTGATGCTGGAGGCGAATCCGGCGCTGAGTCCCGACCAGGTGAAAACGATTCTGATCGCGAGTGCGACACCCATGCCGGGCTACGCGCTGCACGAGGTTGGGGCCGGGTATCTCAATGCCTACGGCGCTGTCACGCAGAGCCTCCCGGTTCGCGCCACGGTGACGCGTGTTGAAGAGAGCGGCGCGCTCCTGGCCCCCGCCGGTGCGTGGCAGGCGTTCGACGACGCATTCACCGGGGTCACATCGAGCAACGGGATCATCGTAGGATCACAAACCGCCGGTGCGACGGCGACGCTGTCGTTCACGGGCACGGGGGTCACCTGGATTGGATTCCCGTGCGAGTTCTGCGGCATCGCGCGCGTGTATCTTGACGGCGCTCTCGTCGGCGCGGTCGATACGTATGCGCCCACGCGGCCGGCCGCAACCGGTGCGATGTGGACCTCTGGTAGCTTGGCCTCTGGTAGCCACACGCTGATGATTGAGGTGACCGGCACCGCCACGGATCCCGTGGCGTCGCATGGCGAAGCCTACATCGTCGTGGATGCGTTCGACGTCAGGAACTGAGGGGGAACACCCTGAATCACACTCAGGCAATGACTGCAGGTCTCTCTTCGCAATGGAGTGGGATTTTCCGTCCGCCGTTTGATAGATAGTAATTCTTCCGCCCGTCGTTCCTGGATTTACCCGCGGCTGGTCTGCGCCCACCTGCTCTAAAAGTTGTAACGGAATACTCGGAGAGCACTGCCAGACGAGAGGAGGCTAGTGATGAGTACCACGAGGTATGTGCGGTTGGGCATTGTTGCGCTGGTCGTTGGGCTGACCGTATTCGCCGCGGGCCCCGGTCCGGCGAGCGCGCAGCTGCCCTTGCCATTGCCCCTCCCATTACCGCTGCCCGGGGGAGGCGGAACATCAATCTCGCCGGACGTCACGGGCGCCACGGGGGCGGTGGTGACTATCGCCGGGACTACAACAACGCTTCTGTCCACGGGCACACTGACGAGTGCCTCTGACGCACTCGCCGCGTCGCTGGACACTGCGAGCATCGCGGGCCTCGGCACCGCGGGCACCCTGGAGGCCACGACGATTGGCAACGGCGATTATGTCGCGTCTGCGTCGTCCCTCGGCGACCTGGTCCTGTCGGGCGGGGGCAGCACGATTTCGGCCGCGTTTGTCATGGCCAACGCTTTTGCGGGGTCGTCTACCTACGGCTACTCCCTGGTGGACGGCCTGGTCGTGAACGGCGTGTCGATCGTCCCTACCGGAGACCCGAACCAGACGGTCTACGTGGGGGGTCTCATGATCGTGCTGAACGAAGTGACGCAGTCGGCCAGCGGCATCGCCGTGACTGCGTTGCACATTACTACACTTGATGGGTCCGTCGACCTGGCGCTCGCGTCTGCGTCGGCGGCGATACCGTAACCCTCACAGGAGGAGACGACGATGCGAAACCTCGGAATGAAACTTGCGATCTCCCTCCTGATCGGAGGGCTGATAGCCGCCATCGCGACCCCCGCCGGCGCGTGGCCGGTGGGGCTCGACTTCATCACCGGCGGAGGATTTATCTTCACCCCGCCGCCCCCGTATTCAGTCACATCCGTGCCGGGTTCCCGGGCGAACTTCGGGTGGCACGGCGGCGTGAAGAACGGCGACTGGTGGGGGAACGGGAACTACGTCGACCACGGGGGAGCGTTTGGACAGAGTCCCTTCCACGTCCACGCCCGGGATGTCACCGGGTACATCGTGGTCGCCGACTACCCGCCTGACAAGAACGGGCATCCGCGCGGCACCCGTGATATCTGCGGCAACGCCGACACGAATGCGGGAGGCCCCGTGCAGTATCGCGTCCGGATGCGGGACCTGGGAGAGCCGGGCCGCAACAGTGACGCGTTCGGGATCGCGCTATTCTACGGTGGATCGCTCATCTATCTGAACCAGAACTTCCTGTCGGGCGGCAACATCCAGCTCCACAAGGGCAACCGGTCGAACACGGCGCCGAGCGCCCCGCCGTCTTGCGACAGCCTGCCCGATCCGTTCGCGTTCACGTAGAGGTATGCAACGGGTCACGTCCTGCTCCGGGGGAGCCCAGGCGAGGGGCTCCCCCGGTTGCTGTGCCCGCTCACACATTGGGAGGAGAGTACATCAGGATTTTACCCCTATCACATCCGGTCTTTTCCTCGGTGATGTCTGCTGGATCTCGTCGGTGCCGGATGCGCCTGTGGGAAATATCTTCTTGGGAAGTGAGCTTCCGGATGCGGAAATCCCGATCTAGAGTGCACTGTAGGAACCATCAATCGCCGAACCAGGTGGGGCGGACGGCGCGCGGGGCGGATTCCGGATGGCCGGCGCCCACCGTCGGCCGTAACCATGGACCTCGTCAGACCAAGTGGCGCCGTCCACCTTGCCTGGTCCGGCAGTGCCTAGAAGGCTATCACGAAAATAACTCTCACGGCACCTCTTGAGGTGATGCACATGGTGCGACGGGTGACGTTCGTATCTGTCATGTTGTTGCTTGTTACCTCATGGACCTATGCATCGGTGGCTCTCCCCGCCACCGTCAAGGTCTGGGATACGGCCGTTCCGTTGGGGCTGACCCCCGGTGTGTCGCTCGAAGACCCGACCGGTTTGACCGGACACGGCACCACTCTGCCCACCATCGTCACCGCCTACGCGCGCAGTACCTACCCGGGGGCGCCGTCCGGGGTCGTGTACTGGAACCCTGACAGCAACACGTTCGTGTTGTACGGGGTGACCAGCTCGGGTCCGTATCCCGGCTATCCCGATCCCACGGCGCCTGAACCCATGAAGCCCCCCTCTACGGGGATTCCAGGCGGGGTGGATATCAATCGCGGCGGCGGGCCCGTACTGGCGGGAGGGCCTTGCGGGACGTCCTTCGGCGCGGGTGATGTGTGGGTCGGTGGGCAGCAGAACCAACCCCTCTACGTGCACCTCGCCGGGACGGACTGCTTCCGCTCCTATGGCGCGGACAATCGGCTGACCGGGCCGTTCGGGGAGGCCTGGGGCGTGAAGGTGGATGCCTCGACGGGGGACGTGTACGTCGCGCAGCCTTGGGAGCGCCGCATCATCCGGGTTCACCCTTCGGACGGGTTCGTCACGGCGTGGAACTTTGGAGACTCCTGCAACAGCGCGACCTGCGGTAATCCGTCGTCTGTGACGGTGGATCGCGCTGGACTTCCTTACACCACCTCATACAGCTCGGTCCTCGGGGACGCCATCATTCGCGTGAATCCCGGCACCGATGGGATTCTTGGGGACGCGGATGACACGATCACCGTGTGGCCGATCCCCACCGTCAACGGCGTGTCCGCGTTCCGCCGGCCGCCCATGTTCCTCGAAGAATCGGCGCAGTTCGGAAATCCCGATGGTCTCGCCGCAGACGCCAACGGAAGCATGTGGTTTGCAATGACGAATGCGAATGCGATCGGGCGGCTGAGTCCCGGCCCCTCCGGCGTGCTGGGGACAGCCGGTGACCAGATCTGCGTGTATACGACTGCCGGACTCCTGAACCCGCAACAAATCGCGGTGACCGGTTCGGCCAGCCAGGTGCAGGCGCTCTTTACAGAGGGTGATGGCAACTCCGTCAGCGTGCTCGCGCAGGCCCAGGCCGATCTGGCCGGCTCCGTCTGCACTCCCGTGGCTCCCTCCACCTTCGCGACACCCGTCCTCTTCGCCACCGCGGCGATGCTCGATCAGACGGTGCCGCCGGTGCGATGGGTGATCACCCCGACAGTTTTTCAGGTGGCGGGAATCGACGCAGGGACTGGCATCGTGCGATTCTCGCCGATGCCCAACCCGTTGCTGTCGCTGGGCGGGGCCCCCAGCGGGGACGCAGGCAATGGTTTCCCCTCGGGCCTCACGGGCGTCTACGGGGGGAACCGGATCGCAGGGGCGTATCTGAAAGGGAACAAGCACTTCGAGGTCACCAGCGGAGCGATCATCGGGTCGCCTTGAGATCCGCGCCAGAGGGCTAGCGCCGCGCGCGGGTCCGGACGATGGATCTCGCCACGCGCCACGCCGTCGCATCGCATCCCGCCACAAATCGAAACAGGGGACCGAAAGCGCGCAACGAGGTCAGTCCGACAAAGTACAGTCCCGGCACGCTGCTTTCAAACCAGGGATTCAACAGCGGGCTGGCCTGGTCCGCGCGAATTTCGGCCCGCAGCGCCGGATGGAGCATCGTCAGCCTGCCGAGGTCCACGCGGTATCCCGTGGCCAGGATCAGCTGATGGGCGCTGACCCGCGTGCCGTCAGAAATGACCGCCTCGAATTCGCCGTCCCGCGGCTCTGTCTTCCCCACCACACAGCCTTCGTGCAATGTGACCTTGCCGAGCACGCGCTCTTTCAACCAATGGGAGGCGGCGGCGAGGTAATACGTGCGGATCCATAGATCTTTGCGCGGCTGGGGGAGACGGTAGAAGGCATAGGGCATGGCTTCCAGCAGCAGGTTTTTCCACCCCGGCGCGATGCTGGCGTCTGGGGCCAGGATGCGGTCCAGCAGCGTGCTGCGGTTCTGCCGATCTGGGACCAGCCAGGTAATGGGTCGACGCGTGACGAGATGGACGCTGGCTCCGGCCTCCCGGCACAGCGCCGCATACTCCACCGCGCTTTGCCCGCCGCCGATGATGATGACTCGCCGTCCCGCGAACCGGGTGAGGTCGCTGTGGGCGCTGGAATGCGAGACAAGCGCTGCGGGCAAATCACGATACTGGTTCGGCCCGTGCGCATAGTAGGCGAGACCCGTGGCCATGATCACCGTCGCGCTGTGCACCTGCCGTCCGTCGGCCAGTGTGACGAGAAAGTGGTCGCCGCGCCGTTCAACCGACGAGACATAGGTGTTGTCGACAGTGGGGACGGCGTGGCGCTGGAACCAGCACGCGTAGTCGAGAAACACCTCCCGCGGCACGGGATAACATTTCTCATATTGAGAGTCGCTGAAGAAGCGGTCGAATCCGAACCGCCGGCGTGGATCGGAAAGGCTGGTTGCCCACCAGTGGGATCGCAGGAACATCCCCTTGGGCATGTGGCGGTGCCACATCTCCGCCGTCTTCCCAAAGACGGCGACCGCGAGGCCCGACTCCAGGAGGTGGGCCGCGGTGGACAGACCGTACGGACCCGCGCCGACGACTACGGCATCATACCGCGCCGCCGGCGGAGAAGGATGCGACGCGTCCATCCTCAGGGTACGCATCACAGAACTTGCTTCCAGGAACGGGGCAGGGTTCGGCCGATGACCTTGACCGATTGACGCATGAAATTCGCGGCCGCCTTGACCGCGGGGAGCGGATCGGTCCAATCGGCACAGTCGTACCCCATCGGCTGGAAGAACGCCAGGCCGAAGTCCAGCATCGCCCGGGCCGGTGGCGGCACACCTGGCCGCCCCCGCTGCCTGGCTGCGGCGATGGTCGTCATGATGTCGCCGAGCAGATATCGCATCCAGGTGCCGGTCCGATAGCCCGTCACCGTCTCAATCGGCCCGCCGCTCGCCCACTGGTACAGCAGGTACGGGAAGTCAACTCCCGACCGCACCGCGATCTCCACGGATGCCGAGAGTCGCGGGTTGATCTCCATCAGGTAGGGCACGCCGGTCCCGTCACGCCGGAACTCGACCTCGCAATAGCCTTCAAGGTCGAGTTCCCGGACCAGCTGTTCGGCCTGACGGCCAATGTCAGCGGGGACGGCGATGCTCTGGCGCACAATCGATTCTCCCCCCAGCGGCGGTCGGGTTCGTTTTGCCCATTGCGCGAAGCGCGCGTAGATCCGCCCGCGGGCGTACAGGAGGCTGACGGCCTCGCGCCTTCCCGAGAGCAGGGGCTGGAGCAGCGTGACGCCCCCCGCGCGCGTCAATGCCTCGACGGCACGGTGGGCTTCGCCAGGGGTGGTGACGAGCTGGGACACGACTCGCGTCCCCACACCCTCGGCCCATGACTCGTTGGGCTTCACGACTGCCGGAAGACCAATCTCGTTCAGAGCGGCCGGCACCTCACTCGCCGTGCCGACGACAACGCTCGGCGGGACACCGATCCCCAGATGCCTCGCCATCGCCAGGGTGCGCTCTTTGTTCACCACAACGGCCAGCGATGGCTCGTCCGCCAGCGCAATCCGCACGCGCGCGTCCAGCCGCGCGCGGTGCCGGCGGAGCAGCGCGATCGTGCCATCGGCCGAGGGAATCAGCACGCCCACGCCCATACGTTCCAGCACCTGCTCAAGATAGGCCAGATAGCCAGGGCTGGCGTCGTCCGCCTGGCAGGCAAATCCTTGCCGGCACCACCGGGACCAGAACGCCGGCGGGGCGCTGGAATTCTCTAGTGCGGCGACCGCAAGGTGCCGCCGGCCAAGGGAGCGCACCGCGACGAGCGCCTGCCTCAACCGTGCGTCAAGCACCAGTGCATCGAATGCCTTGGGGACCACAACAGACTACCAACCCTCCACAGACGCCCCCGCCCTCACCAGTGGAGCTGGCGCCTCATGGCTGCCTATCTCCACTAGGGTCTTTTTCCCACAGAGCCTGCGGGGTGAGCCGGAGAAAACTGCCGAGGATCAGGCGGTTCAGCACCTGATGGGGACTCCCCCGACCACCACCGGGCGCTATCCAATGAGAGATCCCACATCAGGTGTTTCCCCATGTTCACATCAGGTCTTTTCCCGGCATCCATCTCGGCGCCGACCCGATTTTGAGGCGGTCCGCGGGGAAATATCGTGTAGGCAGTGAGCCTTTCGGCGTGCGCATCTGGAATCACAGCCTGCTCTCGAGTCCCTCACCTCGTTTGACCAGGGGCGCTCTCCCTGCCGCCGCGTGGAATCCAGCGGCGACTCGGTCATTGTCGAGAGCAGACTCTGTGGGAAAAATAAATTCGCTATGGTGACGACTCGGTTTGAGCCCGATACGGCGCGAACCGAAGGGGGCGAAGCCTTGCCAGTTGCGACTTCTATCACACCATCACATCCCGGACGCTATGATCTCGCCGAGGCCACGCCTGTCGCGGGCCCGCGATGGTATGCGTTATGGACTCGTAGTCACTGCGAGCGACTGGTCTACGACCAGCTCATCGCGCGGGGGTTTGAGTTGTTCCTGCCCACCGTGGAGGTGTGGTCGCGGCGCGGAGGAGCGCGGCGGCGCATCCGGGTGCCGATGTTTTCCGGATATTTGTTCCTGCGGTCTGCCATGGACAAGGCTCACTACATCGAGGTGCGAAAGGCCCGGGGGCTGGTCGCCATTCTGGGTGAGCGCTGGGACCGCCTGTCTGCCGTACCGGATCAGGAAATTGAGGCGGTGCAAACTGTGGTCGGAGCCCGTCTTCCCGTCCTCCCGCACGCCTATTTGCAAGAAGGACAGCGTGTCCGCATCATCCGCGGGCCGCTGGCTGATGTGCAGGGCATCCTGGTGCGGCAGGACCCGCGCCGGGGCCTGCTCGTGCTCTCCGTGGCGCTGCTCCAGCAAAGCGTTGCCGTAGAAGTGGACTGCACCGATGTGGTCCCCACCTGAATGCCATAGGGACCTTTTCATCCGGCGATGCCGGGATTCACCCGATTGGGGCACCCGGATGCCCTGGATAAATATCCAGATGCACGGGTCACGCATGCAAGGACGTTGGCTTCCTCTCTGGAGGATTCTCATGCGATCGATGAAGGCGCGGGCGGTTGTTTCCGTGCTGGTCCTGGTGATGGTGATGAGTGTCTCCGCCGGCACCAGGCTGGCATCGGCGGTGGATCCGCCAGCGGCCACGGTCAAAGTCTGGGATACGGCCACCCCCATCCCGCCGTCCATCAGCCTGGGGATGACACCCGGCGAATCGGTGGAGGATCCTGATGGGCTCACCGGGCACGGCACGAGTTTTCCGACCGTGGTGACCGTGTACGCACGCGGCACCAATCCCGGAGGACCTTCCGGGGTTTCGTACTGGAACCCGGAGGGCAACGTCTTTGTGTGGTATGGGAAGACGATGCCGGGTGGGTATTCCCTCACCATGCCTGTGCCGCCTTCCAGCGGGTTCCCCGGCGGAGTGGATATCAATCGCGGAGGTGGGCCCGTGCTGGCGGGAGGGCCCTGCGGGGCCTCCTTCGGCGCGGGCGATGTGTGGGTGGGCGGGCAGCAGAACGAACCTTTGTATGTGCACCTCGCCGGGACTGACTGCTTCCGTTCTTATGCGACGGACAATGGATTGCTGCCGCCGACCTCACAGGTGTTTGGGGTCGAGGTTGACGAGGCCTCGGGGGACGTCTTTCTGGCCCAGCCGTGGGAAGGCCGCATCAGCCGGGTCCACCCCCCGACAGCGGAAGCCACGGTATGGAACTTCGGGGGATCGTGTGGCAGCGGTGGCGCGAGCTGCGGGAACCCGAGCTACGTCACGATCGACCCGGCGGGCCGCCCATACGCCACCGTCACCTCCTCCGTGTTCGGAGACGGCATTGTGCGGGTGAACCTCGGTGCGGACGGGATTCTCGGCACAGCGGACGACACGATCAGCATCTGGCCGATCCCAACCCAGCCCGCCTTCATCAGGCCGCCTCTGTTCATGAGTGAGAGCGAACAAAACCCAAACGGGATCATTACCGCAGATGCGAACGGGAACATCTGGTTTTCCGAATCCAACTCCGGCAAGATCGGGCGGCTCAGCGGCAACGAGATTTGCGAATACACCACCCCGGGGCTGAGTAATCCTCAGCAGATTGTGACCGTGGGGTCAGGCGACCAGCTGCAAGTCGTCTTCACAGAAGGAAACGGGAACTCCGTCAGCGTGCTGACGCAGGCCGAGGCCGACCAGGCGTCCTTCCCGAACCGTGTCTGCACCATCGTCGCGGCCCAGACGTTTTCGACGCCTGTGGTCAAGGTGATTGCCAGGATGTTCGACGAGGAGGTGTCTCCCCTGCGGACGGCGATCGTCCCCACTGTGCACCAGGTCACGCCGGTGGGCGGGTCGGGGATCCAGCGGTTCTCGCCGATGCCCAATCCACTGCTGTCTGTCGATGGGACGCCGATCGGGGATGCCGGCAACGGGTTCCCATCGGGCCTGACGGGAGTGTACGCGACACAACGGATCGCTGGCGCGTACCTGAAAGGCAACAAGCACTTCGAATTCCACAGTGGAGCCATCACCGCCCCGCCGCCCGGGGGGACGGTGCCCGGCCGGATGACCGGCGGTGGGCGGCTCTCTGCCAGCGACGGCACGAAAGTGACGTATGGCTTTGTTCTGCTCTGTCCGCCCAGCCGAGGTCATGACGCGCTGGAAGTCAACTGGGCGAGCGGCAACAGGTTCCACCTCGAGCAGGTTTCGTCTGCCTCGTGTTCCGATGATCCGAGCATCAGTCCAGATCCACCGAGCGCGTCGTTTGATACACATCGCGGCAGTGGCACCGGGCGCTACAACGGCGTCAGCGGTTACACGGTGGAGTGGACGTTCACCGATGCCGGGGAGCCGGGTACGAGCGACACCGCGCGGATCGTGATCAGGGACGCATTTGGGTTCATCATCCTGGACGTGTCCGGAACCCTCGAGAAGGGGAACAATCAGGCCCACGACGCGGGACCTCGATGAGCGCGTGCCCGTGATTTGTGGGGACGGTCAGGTGAGACGGGGGCGCGCGGGGCGGACTCCGAACGGCCGGCGAACGCCGCCGGTCGTGACCGCGGACCTCGGTCCAACCAAGTGGCGCCGTCCGCCCCACTTGGCCGGCATGGGCCGGTCCTGACGATGACAACGACGGGAGTCTCGTAGCATGCAGAATACGTTGCAGACGCGTTCCGGTTTTGATGCGGCGCTCGCGGTGTGGCACCGCCGGAAGTGGCTGGCCGTCCTGGCCTTCCTGATCCCCCTGGCTGCGACCGCAGGGGCGACGCGTGCCATGCCGCCGATCTACGAATCGACGGCGACCCTGATCGTGGAGCCTCAGCAGGTCGAGGAGCGCCTGGTTGGTCCGTCGGTGGCCAGCGAGCTGGAGACCAGGCTGCGCACCATCAGCCAGCGGATTCTCAGTCGCTCGCGCCTCGTGGAGCTGATCACGCAGTACAACCTCTATCCGGAGTTGCGCGCGCGGGCGACCCCTGAGGAGATCGCGGCGCGCCTTCGCCGGGACATCGGATTGCAGTTCCAGGAGATTCGGGACCCGATCGGGCGGGACTGGACCATCACGCTCAACCTGAGCTATCGGGGGCGTGATCCCGACACCGTGGCGCGGGTGGCCAATGCGCTGGCCATGCTCTTCGTCGAGGAGAACGCCAACATCCGCCAGCAGCAGGCCGCGGGCACGACTCAGTTCCTGCGCGTGCAGCTCGAGGATGCCAGGCTGCAGCTCGAGGGTTTGGAGCGCAGGCTCAGTGAGCGCCAGGGAGGCCGTGCCGCGCCGCCTGTGAATCTGCAGGGCCCGACCCCGCAGGCGATGGATCGGCTCAACGGGCAGTTGCGGGTGAACATCGAGAAACAGGCCCAGGCGCGAGAACGGCGTGACGGCCTCGTCAAGCGCCTGACCGAGGTCAGCGGCTCCCCCCAGCCGACCTCCATCGCAACCTATTCCGCGAACCAGGCACGCCAGTTGCGCGACGGGATCGCCGAGGTGGAAGCTCAGCTGACCGCGCTCCGCGACGAGGAACGCGCGCTCCGGCGGACCATCGCCGCCGCGGGTCCGGGGACCGCGCCCGTCTCGCGCACCGATGAGGATCTCCAGCTCTCCCGAGAGTATGAGGCCACGAAGCAGATCTACCAGTCACTGCTGCAGCATTACGAAGAGGCGCGGCTGGCAGAACGGATGGAGCAGGGCCCGCAGGGCGGGCAACTGCGCATCCTGGACTCCGCGGTGGCGCCCCAACATCCGGTGGCCCCGCGCCGTCTCCTCATCCTGCTGGTGGGGCTGGCGATGTCGGCGGCGGGCGCCGTCGGCGTGGCCGCGCTGGCCGAGGCGCGTGATACGTCCTTCCACACGCTCGACGACCTGCGCGCATTCACCAGCGTGCCCGTGCTGGTCAGCATTCCGCCGATTATCACGGGTGGGGATGCACGCGGGCGTCGCCTGCGGTTCTTTCTGAGCGCCCTCGCCGCCGGTCTCACCGCCGTGACTGTGGTCGCAGCCTCAGCCTATCTGGCCCGCTCAAATGACCTCCTTGTCCGGCTCCTCGCGACCGGGCGCTTCTGATGCCACCGTGGTTTCTGGCGTGGCAGGGACCAATCGAGTGAGGAGCAGGGCATGATGCGGAGTCCTGTGACCCAGGTTCGCGCACAGCCTGAAGAGTCCCCGTGGCGCGAGAATGGCTTGGACGGACATCTGGTCAGTCTCGTTGATCCCACCTCGTTTGAGGCCGACCAGTACCGGACCCTGCGCTATGTACTCGAGCAGCTCCACGCCACCAAACGGGTGATCGCCGTCACCAGCCCTATTGCCGGTGACGGGAAGACGACGACCGCCATCAACCTCGCCGGGGCCCTGGCACATGCCCCCGAGGCGCGCATTCTGGTTGTGGACCTCGATCTGCGCACCCCGTCGCTGGCCAATCGGTTGGGGTTGACTGCCCAGAGCCCGGGGCTCGTCGATCTCATGCTCGATCCCGACCTTGCTCTGAGCGATGTGGTCCGCCAGCATCCGCGGCACCGCCTGGCGATGGTTCCGGCAGGCCGCGCGCTGACGGTGACCTACGAACTGCTGAGGTCGCCGCGTCTCAATACGATCCTGGAGCAGGCCCGGCGGCAGTACGACTACATCGTGGTGGATACCCCCCCGCTGGTGCCGGTTCCGGACTCTCGGCTGATTGCCGACCGGGTGGATGGGTTTGTGATGGTCATCGCAGCGCACCGGACGCCCCGGCCGCTGATTGAGGAAGCGTTGAACCTGATGGAACCCTCGAAGGTCATTGGTATCGTCTTCAACGGTGATGATCGTCCACTCTCCGGCTACTACGGGTACTATTACAGTTCCGGGTACCACCGGCGTGGCGGGCGCCGGGGACGGGGCTCGACAGGGAGCGGGCTCGAGTCCTAGCGAGGTAAAGGGATGGCGACCAGTCTTACCCACCAGAGGAGTATGGCTCGAGACACTTACCTGGAGGCCGACCCGCCGTACAAGCGCGTCTTCGACCTCTGCGTCGTGGTTGGCGCACACCTCTTGCTCCTGCCGGTGTTTCTGCTGCTCTGGGTCGTCATTCCGCTGGCCATCTGGCTGGATGATCGAGGACCGGTGTTCTACACCCAGCTGCGGGTGGGCAAGGGGGGCAAGCCGTTCACCGTCATTAAGTTTCGGACGATGGTGCGGGGGGCCGACAGGGTCGTCCGCCCATGGACGCTGCCTGGACGGGACCATGTGACACGGGTTGGCAGTCTGCTCCGTCCGATGGCACTGGATGAACTCCCGCAGGTGCTCAACATCCTGCGGGGGGAGATGAGTCTGGTGGGTCCCAGGGCCATGCCGGTGGAGGAGTATGCAGTCTATCAACCCAGGATCCCCGGGTTCAACCGCCGGTTCGGCGTGCGCCCAGGCCTCACCGGGATGGCCCAAGTGTGTGCGCGCGCCATCAGGAACAACCACGAGAAGCTTGTCCACGATCTAGAATATGTCGACCACATGAGCCTGTGGCTGGATATCCGCCTGCTCTTGCTCTCTGTCTTCAATACCGTGCGACGAGCGTGGGAAACCCCCCACGCATGCCGGACCCCCCGAGCAGCGCAGCCCTGGCACCGGGCCGCCCCCCGGGCCGTGGCCCTGGCAGGGGCGGGGAGCGCCGACGGTTCTCAGGACATGGCGCGAGATCCAGAACCAGAGTGATAGGACGTCGAGCTGTCACGATCGGGCGGGCCCGGCGAGCCGAAACCGAACATCTCAGATCATCGTGACCCAAAGTACGTGACCCAAAGCATAGGAACGGAGTGGTGGCGGCCGCATGCCGCGCCTCCATCGGCCCTGCCGAGATTGGCCGCGGAGCGAGCGCGAGGGAGCGCCGTGCCGTTTTGGGCGCTGATGTCCTTCACAGTGGTGCTGCTGCTGTCTCCGCAGACGTTCCTGCCCGAACTCGCGCGCCTGCGCATCGCCCTGCTGACCGGCGGGCTGGCCGTGGCGGCGCACTGCTGGACGCAGGTGACTCACCGGCGGCCGCTGATACGGTTCACGCGCGAAGTGTGGATCGCCGTGGTATTGCTCGGCTGGGCTGCCTTGTCGCTCCCGCTCTCCACCGCGGTGGGCGGGGACAGTCAAGCGCAGTCACCGGGCGCGGGAAGCGACGCCCCACTCGTCCTCACCGAGCTGTCCAGCGGGCCTGTCCCAACCCCTCAGGCGCTGCGCAGTCTTTTTCCAAGGTCGATGCTCGTCTTCTGGCTCCTCGGTAGCACGATCACGACCCTGGACAGGTTGCGCACAGCGGTATGGGGCCTCAGCCTCATGGCGACGCCGCTCGCCGCTACCGGTGTGGTGAACTTGATCTTGAAACGCATGATTGCGGGCCGGATCGTGGGCTTCTGCGATCCCCCCGCTCTCTGTGCAGCGCTGACGGGCGATCCCGGCGACCTCGCGTTGATGCTGAACCTCATCCTGCCGCTGATGGCCGCGCTTCTGCGCGTCACCCGCCGGCCGGCCGCGCGCGGGCTGCTGATCGGCCTCATGGTGTTGAATGCGGCGGCGATTGTCGCGACCTTCTCCCGGACCGGGTTTGTCACGCTCCTGGTCAGCCTGGCCCTCTCCCTTCGGGCGTTGCCTCGGAAGCGCGCGTGGAAGTGGGTGGCGGCGGCACTGGTCCTGGCGCTTGTGGCCGTGCCCCTGTTGCCGTCAGGGTATGTGGACCGCCTTGCCACCATCGCGCATGTGGCTGGTGACCCCACCGGGTCGTCCCAAGAACGCGCCAGGGATATGCAGATCGCGATGGAGTTTGCGCTGAGCCACCCTCTCGTCGGGGCCGGGCTCGGGAACAATATCCTCGTCCTCAACCAGCTTCGGGGTCCGATGTGGCAGCCGGTCCACAACGTGTATCTCGAGTACGCGGTGGACCTCGGATGGCCTGGGCTGGCGCTGTTCATCCTCTTACTCGGCGGGTGCCTGCGACACGCCGGGCGCATCGCTCGACGCAGCGGCGGAGACCCAGCACTGCACGAGTTGTCCGCGCTGGCCGGTGGGATCTGGATTTCGCTCGTCGCCTTTACGGTCTCTGCGCTGGCGTATCCGGTCGCGTATCATCTGTACTTTTACTACTTCGCTGGGCTGGCGGTAGCGGTGGGCGCCGTCTATGAGGCCGGACTCCCCACCCCCGCGCTGACAGCGGCCCCACGATGATCGGCACCGTGCCCGCAGGCCTCGAGACCCACGCGCCTGGGCGGGACGGGGTCCGGACGGACCGGATTCGTGTGTTGCAATTCCTGCCGAACTTTGCCCTCGGGGGGACGGAGCGGCTGACCGTGAGTCTGGCGAGGGCGCTCGATCCGGTCCGCTTCGACGTGCAATTCGGGTGTCTGCGCCGATGGGGCGAACTGCTCGGCGAAGTCGCGGATCGAGGAATTCCGATCGCCGAATACGAGGTCGCCAGGCTCCACGGCGTGCGCGCCTGGCGCGAACGGCTCCGCTTCGCCCGGCACCTGAGGCGGGAGCGGATCCAGATCGTGCACACGTACAACTTTTACGCCAACGCGTTTGCCATTCCGGCAGCCCGGCTGGCGGGTGCTCCTGTCGTCGTGGCCTCGATCCAGGATACGGGCGGCTATCTTACCCCGCTGCAACAGCGGGCACATCGGCTGGTCTGCCGCCTGGCCCACCGCATCACGGTCAACGCCGAGGCGGTGCGGCAGTACCTGATCGGAGATGGGTTCGATCCGCGGAAGATCGTGGTGATCCGGCAGGGCATTGATCTGTCGAAGTTCCCGCGGCGGTCCGGGTTGAGCCGGTTTCGGCAGGAGTGGGGCCTACCGCCTCAGGCGCCGTTGGTCGGTGTCGTCTGCCGGCTGGTCCGGCTGAAGGGCGTGGAGCACTTTCTCGAGGCCGCAGCCATGGTGGCCGCGAGACTCCCCCAGGCACGCTTTCTGGTCGTCGGCGACCACTTGCTTCAGAAGAGAGATGGCGCCATCGTGAACGACGTTGCCTACCGAGCGGAGCTGGAACAGTACGCCGCGCGTCTGGGCCTCAACGATCGCGTGGTGTTCACGGGGTTCCGTGTCGATGTGCCGGAAATTCTCTCAGATCTTGCCGTGTTCGTGCTGCCTTCCGTTGGAGGCGAGGGACTTTCCAACGCCCTGCTGGAGGCGATGGCCGCGGGCGTCCCCGTGGTGGCCACAGACGTGGGCGGCAACGCGGAGGCTGTTCAGGACGGAATGACTGGGCTGATCGTGCCGCCGGGGGACGCGCCGGCGCTGGCGGCTGCGATCACCAGGTTGCTGCACACCCAGGAGGTGGCGGTGAGGTTTGGAGCAGCCGGCAGGATGCGGGTGGAGCAGTTCTTCACCGATCAGCGCTATGCTTCCGAGACTGGCGCCCTCTACGCCTCCCTGCTGGACGGAGCGGGGCGGCGGGGCCTTCTGAGCACGACGCCCGGTGGATGGGGTGTGATGGGGTGAGTGAGATGGAGCGCGGAGCCCGTGATGTCGCGGTCGAACTCTTTTCGACCTGTCCCGCCAGTAGCCTCACCGTACGCGACCGCTATGGCGCGGATGTCGTCCAGGTCGCGCGCTGGAGCGACGAGGCCGGTTGCACCGGCATCCTCGTGTATTCGGACAACAGTCAGGTCGACCCCTGGCTTGTGGCGCAGCTGATCATTCAACACACCACCCACCTCTGCCCGCTGGTCGCGGTGCAGCCCGTGTATATGCACCCATACGCCGTGGCCAAGCAGGTGGCCTCGCTGGCCTACTTGCACGGACGGCGGGTCTACCTCAACATGGTGGCCGGAGGCTTCAAGAACGATCTGCTCGCCCTGTGTGACCCCACGCCGCACGACAAGCGGTACGATCGCCTCACCGAGTACACGACGATCATCAAGCGACTCCTCACCGGGGAACCCGTGAGTTACGCCGGCGAGTTTTACACTGTCGACAAGTTGAAGCTCACTCCGGCGCTACCCGTCGAGCTGTTTCCAGGCATTTTCATCTCCGGATCGTCGGAGGCGGGCCTCGCCGCCGCGCGGGCGATCGGAGCGACCGCTGTCAAATATCCCCAACCCGCTGAGGACGAGGCCGCCCCGCCGCCGGGGATTCCGTTTGGGGTCAGGGTCGGCATCATCGCGCGGGAGCACGAGCGAGAGGCGTGGGAGATTGCTCAGGCGCGCTTCCCGGAAGACCGCCGGGGCCAGCTGACCCGGCAACTGGCGACAAAGGTGTCGGATTCGGTGTGGCATCACCAGCTCTCTGGCACCACGGAGGAGCGACCCTCCAGTCCGTACTGGATGGTTCCCTTCCAGAACTACCAGACGAACTGCCCGTATCTGGTGGGGAGCTACGACCGGGTGGCCGCAGAAGTCGGCCGGTATGTCGGCCTCGGGCACCGCGTCTTCATCCTCGACGTCCCCCGCAGCGCGGACGACCTCCTCCATACTCGGGCGGTGTTCGAGCGGGCCGTGCAGGCGGTGGCGCGATGAGCGGGGCAGCCTCCGTGGAGCGTCTGGACCAGTGGGTCACCCGACAGGCCCGGCAGCGGCCCTTCGCCGGAGCGGTGGTGCTGGGCGAGGACCGGTTGACCTACGGGGAACTTGAAGATCTTTCGAACCGCCTGGCCCGCTGCCTGCTCGACGCCGGATGCGAACCCGGCGACCGCGTGTGCCTGCTCATGCCCAAGAGCCCGATCGCGATCATGGCAATCGTCGCCATCTACAAGGCTGGCGGAATCTACGTGCCACTCGATCCGGCGGGCCCGGCGCCGCGGCTGGCCAAGATCATCGCCTCCTGCGAACCGCGCTGGATGCTGGCCGCCGGCCCGGTGGGCGGCCTCCTGGAGACCCTGATGGCCGGCGAAGGGTGGCGTGAGTCGACCCGGGTCGGCTGGGTCCAGTCCGACGGGACCCAGGCGGAGCCGGTGTGGGCAGACTTCTCGGCGCGCGACCTCGACAGATACGCGGGGTCGCCCGTGGCGGCATCCACGCAGCGGCGTGATCCGGCGCACATCTTCTACACCTCAGGATCCACCGGCGTCCCGAAGGGCGTGGTGATTACGCACAGCAACATGATCGCCTTCATCGAGTGGGCCGTGCCGTACTTTGAGATGCGCCCTCAGGACCGGATCTCGGGCCACTCCCCCCTGCACTTCGATCTCTCCATGCTGGATATCTTTGGGACGTTTGCGGCCGGTGCCGAGCTGCACCTGGTTCCCCCGGAGTTGAACGTGCTGCCGAATAAACTCGCCGAGTTCATCCGAGGGTCGGAGTTGACCCAATGGTTTTCTGTTCCGTCGGCGCTGAACTACATGGCCAAGTTCGATGTGGTGCGGGTCCATGATTTTCGGGCCCTTCGACGGGTGATGTGGTGCGGCGAGGTCCTGCCCACCCCCGCGCTGATGTACTGGATGCGGCGGCTGCCGGGCGTGCGTTTTACCAACCTCTATGGCCCCACAGAGACAACGGTCGCCAGCAGCTACTACACGGTGCCGGCTTGCCCGGAGGACGCCGCGCCGGTCCCGATCGGCCAGCCATGCGACGGCGAGGTGCTCTATGTGCTCGACGAGGATCTCCGGCCGGTTCCGGCAGGGGAGGTCGGAGAGCTCTTCATCGGCGGTGTTGGCCTAAGCCCAGGCTACTGGGGCGATCCGGAGAAGACCCGCGCGGCATTTCTCACCAATCCGCGCAGTTCCCACCCGGAGGAGCGGATCTACAGGACCGGTGATCTGGCCAGGGTGGGGACGGACGGCCTCGTGTACTTCCTGGGACGCGCGGACGCACAGATCAAGAGCCGCGGTTACCGAATCGAGCTCGGCGAGATCGAAGCCGCCCTGCATGCCCTCGGCATCCTGCAAGAGGTCGCGGTGATCGCACTTCCGACGGAGGGGTTTGAGGGGGCCAGCATCTGCTGCGCCTACGTCCCGCTGCCCGGTCGGTCGCTGACGCCGACCGAGCTGCGCGGGGAACTGAGCCGCCTCCTGCCCGCATACATGCTCCCTGCCAGTTGGTTGTCGGTAGAGACGTTGCCGACCAATCCCAACGGGAAGATCGACCGCCGCCGCGTGGCGGAAATGTTCCGACAGCCGGAGGCCGCACGCCATGAGACTCATCCCGCTTGACTCGCCGAAGCTGATTGCGCTCGTCGCGGACTGGCTCGCGGATCCCGAGAACTCCAAGTGGCTGGACTTCGGCGGCCTACCGCACTTTACCCCGGCGCTCGTCAAGATCATGGCGCAACGGCAGGCGAACGTCCTGCGGGTCTTCACGGCAGACGACGATGACACCCTGATCGGTGTGGTCGGCCTCAGCCACGTGGATCGCCACTTCAAAACAGCCACGGCCTGGGCGGTGCTGGGGGACAAATCCTACGCCCGCCGCCGGTACACGACCCGCGCCGTTTCCAAGATGCTCAGCTTGGGGTTTCACGAGTTGGGGCTGCGGGCCATCAGCAGTTGGGCCGTGGTCCACAACCCGTCGGTTGAAATTGGACATCGGCTACAACTGCACCTCATCGGGCGGCAGCGGCAGTGCCACTACCTCGACGGACGCACCTACGACAGGCTCTGGTTCGATATTCTGGCCTCCGAGCATCAGGAGCTGGACGAAGAGGGCGCCGCCGGTGCACGCAGGGATCTGGGGCCATGAACAAAGTCATCACCGGCATCGGTGCCTACCTACCCGAGCGCATCGTCACCAATGATGAGCTCGAGGCGATGGAGTTGGATTACGACCGGGCCAGGGCCGGAGGGGCGAGCCTGGATGAGTGGTCCCGGACCCACCACGGCGCCATCGCGCGTCACTGGGCACGGCCCGGCGAGTGCTCCTCCGATCTGGGGACCGTCGCGGCCCGACGGGCCCTTCACGACGGCGGTCTTGACCCCCAAGACCTGGACGTGATTGTCATGGCCACCATCACCAATGATTACCGCCTTCCCCAGGCGGCGTTGATGATGCAGGCGAATCTGGGCTCCAAGGCCAAGGTCATCCAGCTCGATTCCGCCTGCACAGGATTCGTAGACTGCCTGCTGGTCGCCAGCAGCCTGCTCGACACCCAGGACTACGAAACCGCTCTGGTGGTGGGGGCGGACACCCTGACCAGGCTGTGTGATCCGGAGAAGTTCATGCCGCTGACGATTTTTGGCGACGGCGCAGGAGCCGTGCTGCTGCAGCGGCGGAATGGAAATTCCGGCTACGGGGTGCGGTCATTCATCACGGGATCGGACGGGGACCTCGGCCATTACGTCTGGATCCCGGGCGGCGGCGGCAAGACGCCGCTCTGCCAGGCCGTGCTTGATCAGGGCCTGGCGTACTGGCGCCTGAAGTTCCCGGAGATTCAGCGGTGGGCGGTTGACCGCTTTGCCTACTGCATGCTCGAGGCGGTGGCGCGGGCGGGCCTGAGCCTGGACGAGATCGCATGGGTCATCCCCCACCAGGCCTCGTGCACCATCCTGCGTGAGGTTGCCCAGCGCCTCGAACTCCCCTGGGAGAAGTTCGTGATCACATATCCACGAACCGGGAATATCTCCGCGGCCTCGATTCCCGTGGCGTTGGATCAGGCCAGGCAAGAAGGGAAATTCCAAAACGGGGACTGGCTGGTCATGCCCGCCGTCGGGGCGGGGATGGCGTGGGGGGCGGTGACATACCGGTGGTGCGACAACGGAGGTGACGGGACCCCGTGAGCGGTGCCGCACGGAACGGGTCGGACGTGCGTCGGTGTGGCCTGGTCGGTGCCGGGACGGTGGGAGCCGGGATCGCCCGGGTGCTCGCCGATCTGGGTGCCACGGTTGTCGTGGTGGCGCCGCGCCGTGGCGGTCTCCAGCGCGCGGCAGGGATGCTGGAGCGCGCGTATGAGTCCGATGTCCGCCGCGGGCGCATCACCGCGCTCGAGGCGCGTGACCGGCTGAGCCGCATGCATCTCACGGCGTCCTATGCCGATCTCGCCGGAGTGGAGTGCGTGATCGAATCCGTCGTCGAGAATCTCCAGACGAAACATGCCGTGCTGGCGGCCGTGGAGGCAGGCGTCTCCCCGGCATGCATCATTGCCAGCAATACCTCGGCCATCCCCATCTCCAGGATTGCGGCGGCCGCGGCCTGGCCGGACCGCGTCATCGGCGCGCATTACTTCTGGCCTGCGTACCGCTACCGGCTCGTCGAGATCATCCCCGGCGAAGCGACCAGCACATTGACCCTGCACCGCACGCAGGCGATGGTCGACTGGCAGGGCAAGGTGCCGCTCATCGTGGGGGACTGTCCAGGGTTCTTCACCACCAGGATCCTCCTGGTCTATCTCAATGAGGCGATCGCGCTGGTGACCGAGGGAGCCGCCATCGACGCCGTGGATGACGCGATGGAAGCCTTTGGCTGGGCGATGGGCCCATTCCGGTTGATGGATGCGGTCGGAATCGAGATCTTCCGAGGCGTGTACGATGCCGTGTCGCCACATCTGGGGGAGCGCGTGGCGTATCTCCGGCGTCTCTGGCCGGTCCTCGACGCGGGTCATCACGGCAGTCGCCGTGACGGTGCGAAGGGGTTCTATCGGGACCGCGACGGAGGAGCGGTGGACCCCCGGATCTACTCCCTGATCGGCCGGAACGGGGCACATTCCCCCAGCCCGGCGGAACTCTCCACCCGTCCGATCTGGCAGATGATCAATGAGATCGGCCACTGTCTCGCCGAGGAGGTTGTGGCCTCGGCTGACGATGCGGATCGTGGCGCTGCGCTCGGGTTGGGATGGCCGCAGCAGGGTGGACCGCTGGCATACGCTCAGCAAGCTGGTCTGGATGCGATTGTCGAGACGTTGCAGACCTGGGCGCTGCGTCATGGTCCCCGATTTCTTCCCAGTCCTCCGTTGTTGAGGGCGGCATCTGCCGGGACCTGGCGGCGACCGGTGCCCGTGGCGTAGGCGCGAGGGGATGTGCCGCCGATGAGTCCCGTGAGGACGGCGATGACACGATTACTGGAACAGTCTGGGGGGGTGACGCTTATCCCCGTCGACAGCCCTGCGCTCGTCGCGCTCGTGGCGGGGTGGTTAGCACAGAAGGAGAACTCTCAGTGGCTCGACTTCGGCGACGGCCAGCAGGATCTCACGGCCGACCGCCTGCAGATCATGACGCAGCACCAGGCCCATCTGCTGCGCGCGTTCGCCGTGAGGGGGGGCGGCCCGCCGGTCGGCGTGGTCGGGCTCAGCGAGATTAACCCGCAGTTCAAGACGGCGCGCATCTGGGTCGTGGTGGGCGATAAGTCCTTCCGGGCGCGGGGCTATGGGACCCAGGCGGTGTCGGCCATGCTGACCCTGGCGTTCCGGGATCTGCAGCTGCACGCCGTGAACGCGTGGATTGTCGAGGGCCATCCCGCGCGCCGGATCGCCGAGCGCCTGAAGTTTCAATTGATCGGACGACGGCGCCAGTGCCACGAGATCGACGGCCAGCCGCGTGACCGCCTGTGGTTTGACATTCTGGCCCCAGAGCACCGCGGGGGCAGCGATGCCTGACGCGACCGCGGTGGTGGAAGCGCGCGTCGCCCAAATTCTGGCGCGGGCGCTCCATCTGGAAATTCCCTCAGCCGATCTCGACCTGTTTGAGACGGGGGCCATCGACTCCCTGGCGTTCGTGGAGTTCTTGCTTCATCTGGAGCGGGAGTTTGGGATTGCGGTCCCCCTGGAGGAACTGGAACTCGACAACTTCAGGACGATCCGCCGCATCGCCCAGTTCGTCAACAGTCGGAACGGTGCACAGCCCCACCCGGGACACGGAGGCACCGAGCCGCCCTCAGGTCCAACGATCTCCACGCGGACGAATCCGCTGGTCATCGATCACTGAGCCGATCGTCCGGTCCCCCGTCGATCACAAGGAGCAGCGGAATGGATCTCCAGGCCCGTAAGCGCACCCTGCGCATGTTTAGCAACGGCATGTACGTCGTGACGTCGCGGCGCGGATCGCACTACGGCGCCGCCACCGTGACGTGGATGTCGCAGGCGTCCTTCAGGCCGCCCCTGCTCATGACGGCGATCCGCAGGGACAGCAACCTCTTCCAGTGCCTCGCCGAGAGCCGGGCTGCCGTGGTCCACGTCCTGGGCGACACCCAGCAACCGCTGGCCGCAAAGTTCTTTCGCCCGACCAGGGTGATGGACGGCCACCTGAACGACGAGCCGTTTGTGGAAGGGACGACCACCATGCCGGTCCTCGCGGGCGCACCCGCGTACGTTGAGTGTACGGTCCGGCAGATCTTCGAGACGGGTGGGGATCATGCCGTGGTCATCCTTGAGGTCGCCGATGCCGTGTGCCGTGAGGTCGTCTCGCCGCTCACGATCGCCGCATCTCCCTGGGAGTACGGGGGCTAGGTCGCCGGGCTGCCATGGGCCGTGTGAGGGCGTTGCAGGAAGGCGACATCCCGCAGGTGATCGACCTCCACCGCCGGGTCCTCCTCCCCGGCGCGCCGGCCACAGATGGAGACGTCTACCGCGCCTATTTCAAGGAGATGTTTCTTGATCCCCCATGGGTGCTCGACCAGCCGTCCCTGGTGTACGAGGACGGGAATGGTGCGCCCGTGGGGTTCCTCGGGATCATGCCGCGCCGGATGACCGTGCACGGCCGGCCGATCAGCGCGGTCATTACCGCCCATTTCATCGTCGAGCCGGCCTATCGCGCATCGCTGGCCGGGATCGAACTGATCAAAACCCTCCTGGCGGGCCGGCAGGACCTGACGGTGGCGGACGAGGCGGGGGAGGTCTCGCGGAAACTCTTCGAGGGGCTGGGCGCGAGGACCGCGCTCCTCTATAGCCTGTACTGGGTGCGGGTCCTCCGCCCGGCCGAGTTCGCGGCCGCGCGCTCCGGCCGGGGATCACCCGCCTGGACGGCGCTGAGTCGCCTGGTGGATGCTGCAGCGGCGCGACTACCGGGCAACCCGCTGCGGACGTCGGCGCCGACAATGCTCGGGGATAATCTGGATGGCGAGACGCTCGCCGCGTGCGTCAACGAGTTCACGCAGACCCGCGCGCTCCGTCCCGCCTACGATGGCCAGACGGCTCGGCTGCTGCTGGAGCTCCTCGCCCGGAAGCCGGGATCCGGACGGCTGCACAAGGTCCTCGTTCGCGGTCCTTCGAGCGAGATTGTCGGCTGGTACCTGTATTGCGGATCGCGGGGCGGTGTGGGGGAAGTGCTGCAGGTCGGCGCCCGAGAGGACCAGATTGGCGAGGTGCTCGATTACCTCTTCGCCCAGGCAAGGCACGAGGGGATGCTCGCGCTCGTCGGCCGGATCGACCCGCGGCTCATCGCCGCGTACTCGGCCCGCGGGTGCTTCTTCCGCCACCGGGGGAACTGGACGCTGGTGCACTCGCGGGACCCGCACGTGACCCAGGCGTTTCAGGATGGCGACGCGTTCTTCAGCCGGCTGGAAAGCGAGTGGTACATGCGCTTCCAGGACGGAGGTTCGTCCTGACGGCGATGGGTGTCATCAAGGAACTCGCGTACCGGTTGTTCGTGGCGGCGGGGGTCACCTCGGCCGCCGCCTGGCTGAACCGGCGAAAAGCTGTGATCCTCGCCTATCACGATGTGTATACCAGCGGGCCGGATCCCGTCGCCAACTACGACGGCCTGCGTCTCCGTCTGGCCCTCTTCGAACGGCAGATGCGCTACATGGCAACGCACTACGAGGTCGTCCCTCTGGATGAGATCCGCGATCTGCCGGCTGGATCCCGGCATCGACGATCCCTGGCCGCCATTACCTTCGACGATGGATACGCCAACTTCTACCGCCACGCCTATCCCATCCTGCGGCGGCTCGGACTGCCGGCGACGGTGTTCGTCGTCACCGACTTCCTGGTGCACGGCCGCCCCTTCTGGTGGGATCGCCTCCGCGCCATGATCGCGGCCACGCAGCGTCCGTCTGTGCGCATCGACGTCGACGGGATCCAGCAGTTCCCATTGGCCACGGCACAGGACAAGCAGACCACCCTCACAGATCTCTCACCCAGACTCCTCACGCTGCCGCCCAGCAGGCGTGAGGCCCTGCTCGCCGGGCTGGCCGTGGACCTAGACGTGGATGACCAGACGCCGGCGATCTGCGGGTCGCTCTCGGCGGACGAGTTGCGCGAGATGGCGCGAGACGGAATCTCCGTGGGAAGCCACGGCCGCTCCCACGACTCGTTCCTTCACCTGAGCCGGGACGCGCTGCTGGCGGAGCTCACGGAGTCCAAGCGTGTGTTGGAGTCTGTGGTGGGAGGCCCGGTCACGTGGCTGTGCTATCCTCACGGGGAGTTCTCCGCCGACGCCGTCGAGGCGGCGATCAGGGCCGGGTACCGCAGCGCCGTCACCGTCATCGAGGGTCTGCACGACCCGGCGGCCGATCCGTATGCGGTCCGGCGGATCGGCGTGAACGACCATATGACCTTCGCCCAGTTCGTCGTCGCGGCATCCGGATTGCGGGAGATGCTCAAGGACCTCCTGAGAGTCCGGCGGCAGAGGAGAGGGGAGATGCGCGGACAACCCACAGCGCGCATCCGAGGACTCGGATGAGCACCCCCACGGTGGCGCTCATCGCGCCGAGCATGGAGATTCTGGGCGGGCACGCGGTCCAGGTCCGAGCGCTCGCGCACGGCCTCCAGCGCGACGGCTACGACGTGCTCTTCATCCCGATCAACCCGCCGTGTCCACCCGGGTTACGCTGGCTTCGAGGAGTGCGGTACGCGAGGACGGCCCTCAACGAAGCCCTCTACGTGCCCACGCTGCTCCGGCTTCGGGGGCGGGAGGTGGCGCACATCTTCTCCGCTTCGTACTGGTCGTTCGTGCTCTCGCCACTTCCGGCGATGCTCGCGGCGCGCAGTTTTGGGACGCGCGTCGTCCTGCACTACCACAGCGGAGAAGCCGCAGATCATCTCGCGCGGTGGGGATTGCTGGTGCATCCCTGGCTGCGCCTGGCAGACGAGATCGTGGTGCCGTCCGAATACCTGCAGGATGTCTTTGCCCGGCACGGCTACCGGACGCGCGTCATCCGCAACATCGTGGACACGGCGCGATTCGTCTACCGGGAACGGCATCCCCTGCGCCCCGCGCTGCTCTCCACCCGCAACCTCGAACCCCATTACGGGGTGGAGTACACGCTGCGGGCATTCGCGCGGGTGCGGGCGCGCCACCCGGAGGCCACCCTGACGGTGGCGGGATACGGCAGCGAGGAGGGCCGGCTGCGCCGGCTCGCCGCGGCCCTGGGCATCGACGGCGCCCGATTCTTGGGCCGGGTCGAGCCTGAGGCCATGCCCGGTCTGTATCAGGAGGGCGACATCTTTATGAACTCTTCGTTGATCGACAATCAGCCGGTGTCGGTGCTCGAAGCCTTTGCGGCGGGGCTGCCGGTCATCTCCACCGCCACCGGCGATCTCGGCGCGCTGGTGCGCGATGGCGAGACCGGCCTGATCGTTCCCCCCGCAAACCCCGCGGCGTTGGCCGACGCCGTGACCCGCCTGCTCGACGATCGAGAACTCGCCGTCACCATCGCGCGGCGAGCCCGTGAGGAGGTTCAGGGGTACACCTGGGCGCATGTCCGATCCCAGTGGAGCGCCGTCTACCAGGGGACGGCTGCGCAGGCACGCCAGAGGACGAACGGGCCGCACAGGCGAGGTGCGTGCTGATGGACAATGCGGAACTGACCATTGCAGTCGTGGGACTGGGGCACGTCGGTATGCCGACGGCGCTCGGTCTCGCTGAATTGGGGTGGAGAGTGCTCGGCGCCGACGATGACGCGGACAAGGTGCGCCGCATCGCGGCAGGGGAACTGCCGTTCTACGAGCCGGGCGTCGAGGCGCTCCTGGGCCGGCACCTGGATTCATCGCGGTTTCGCGCCACGACCGACGTCCCGGCGGCGGTGGAGGCGGCCGATGTCATTTTCGTCTGTGTCGGCACCCCGCAGCGTGATGACGGGTCGGCCGATCTCTCGCAGGTGGAATCCGTCGCGCGCATCATCGCCCAGCGGCTCAATGGGTACAAACTGGTTGTGGAGAAGAGCACGAGCCCGGTCCGCACGGCGGCGCAAATCAAGCGCACGATCCTTCGCCACCGCACCGGGACCAATCACGAGTTCGACATCGCGGTGAATCCGGAGTTCCTGCGCGAGGGCAGCGCGATGCGAGACTTCTTCAACCCTGACCGGGTGGTGCTGGGCGTAGAGTCCGAACGGTCACGCGACCTGCTGTTGCGGATCTACCGCCCGCTGCTGCAGCGGCTCGCGGAGACATCGGGGACCCCCCTGGGCGTGGACGATCGCGTCGTGGTCACCGACCCCGCCACGGCCGAGCTGATGAAGCACGCCGCGAACGCCTTTCTGGCCATGAAGATCTCCTTCATCAACATGGTGGCCGATCTCTGCGAGGCGACGGGCGCGGATGTCACGCAGGTGGCGCGTGGGCTCGGCCAGGACCCCCGGATTGGCGCGGCGTTCCTGCGGGCCGGAGCGGGCTTCGGAGGGTACTGTCTGCCCAAAGATCTCCGGGCGTTCATTCAGATCGGGGCGCAGCAGGGAGTTGATGTCAGCCTGCTGCGCGCGGTGGAGCAGATCAACGAGGCCCGGGTGGACCGTCTGCTGCACAAGATTCGTCAGGTAGTATGGATCCCGCGCGGAAAGACGGTGGGGATTCTGGGGGTGGCCTTCAAGCCGATGACCGATGACGTCCGCGAAGCCCCCAGCCTGAAGATCATCAAGCGCCTCAGGTCGGAAGGTGCAAAGGTGCGGGTCCACGATCCCCAGGCCGTGGACAACGCCAGGCGGGTGGTCCCCGAGGACCCTGATGGCTTGGTCTTTTGCGCGTCGCCGTACGATGCGGCGGCCGGGGCCCACCTGATGGTGGTGCTCACCGAGTGGAAGGAATACCTCGAGCTCGATCTGCCGCGCCTGCGCGAGCTGATGGAAGTCCCGCTCCTCATCGACGGCCGGAACCTGTTCGACCCCGCCGCCGTGCGGGCGGCAGGGTTCGAATATTATTCGATCGGGCGGCCGTGACCGCAGCGGATCGCGTCCTGATCACCGGCGGCGCTGGCTTTCTGGGGTCTCATCTGTGCGAGCGCCTCCTGGCGGAAGGGTATGAGGTGCTGTGCCTGGACAGCCTGTTGACCGGACGAGTGGTGAATGTCCAGCACCTCCGGGATCATCCCCGGTTCACATTCCTCCAGGGCGATGTGACCCAGCCGATCGAGATCGATGGACCGGTGCACTATGTCCTGCAGTTCGCCAGCCCGGCGAGCCCCAAGGATTACGCGCAGTATCCCATCCACACCCTGCAGGTCGGGGCCGCTGGCACCTATCACGCCCTGGAACTGGCCAATCGGAAAGGGGCCGTGATCTTGCTGGCGTCCTCCTCCGAAGTCTACGGAGACCCCCGGGAGAACCCGCAGTCGGAGGAATACTGGGGCTACGTCAATCCCGTGGGCCCGAGGAGCGTCTACGACGAAGCCAAACGCTACGCTGAGGCCATCACCATGGCCTACCATCGGGCGCACCGTGTGCCGGTCCGCATCGCCAGGATCTTCAACACCTACGGGCCCCGGATGCGACTGGAGGATGGGCGAGCGCTGCCGACCATGATGGCTCAGGCGTTGCTCGGCGAACCGCTCACCGTCTACGGAGACGGGTCGCAGACCAGGTCGTTCTGCTATGTCTCCGATCTTGTAGACGGATTGTTCAAGTTTCTCACCCTCGACGGATCCTCCCAGGGCGGGCAGGACGGCAACATCCTGAATCTGGGGAACCCTGAAGAAGTCACCATTCATCAACTGGCCCAGGAGATCATCCGCACCACCAACAGCAGGAGCCGGATCGTGTTCCGCCCATTGCCTGAGGATGATCCCAAGGTCCGGCGCCCAGACATCCGCAGGGCCAGCCGGTTCCTCGGGTGGCAGCCCCGCGTGTCTCTGGCAGAGGGATTAAAACTGGTCACGCCGTACTTTTCGGCGGCCGTGGGCAAGGGATGACCTTTCTGTCTGACGACATGGCGTCGCGGCCGCCGCTCCGCGGACACATCTCACCGGCGCAGAGCACGCTGTGGCTGATCGCCGCCAAGACGACCGTCTTCGCCCTCGGCCTTGCCGTGCCGTTGCTGCTCGTCCGCCGGCTGCCGGTGCGCGAGTTCGGCGTGTACAAGCAGTTATTCCTCCTGGTGGATACCGCGGTGGTGATCCTCCCGCTGGGATTCGCCTTGAGCGCGTTTTTCTTCTTCCCCCGAGAGCCGGAGCGAAAGGCCCAGGTGGTCAGGAATATCCTCCTGGTGCACATGTTCATGGGCGCTATCGGAGGTGTGCTGGTCAGCGTCTTTCCTGCACTGCCGGCGGCGCTGCTGAGTTCCCCTGATCTGGCGGCCTACGCGCCGGAGATCGGGCTGGTGATGCTCCTGCTGGTCGGATCATCGTTCGTGGAATTCGTGGCCATCGCCAACGGGGAAGCGCATCTGGCCGCGCTCTTCATCGGTGTGAGCCAGGTTCTGCGCAGCGGGTTGTTCATTACCGCCGCGAGCCTCTTCGGGTCCGTGCGGGCGCTGGCGTATGCGGCGGTGGTGCACGGGTTCCTGCAGTGCGCCCTCATGGCCTGGTACGTGCGCTCGCGATTTTCTGCAGCGCGCTGGGCGCCCGAGTGGCGCTTGGTGCGGGCACAACTCGCCTACGCGCTGCCGCTGGCGTACGCCGGGATCATCTGGTGGCTGCAGGGGTGGGTGCACCACTACTTTGTGTCGCACCGGTACGATGCGGCCGTGTACGCCGTGTACGCGGTGGGCTGTTTTCAGGTTCCGATCATGGGCGTCCTGGTGGAGTCGGTCGGGTATGTGGCAATTCGCCGGGCGAGCGAACTGCGGAAGCGAAACGAGACACGGGAGATCGTCCGCCTGGCGGCACAATCGGTGCGCACCCTGGCCGCAGTCGCATTCCCCCTCTACGCCCTGCTGCTGGTGACCGGTCGGGAGTTCATCACCGTTCTGTTTACGGAGCAATACCGGGCCAGCTGGCCGATCTTCGCCGTCTACCTGACACTGGTCCCGCTGACCATCGTGTTCCCGGCTTGCGATGCGGTCTTCCGCGCATGCCCGGAACACCTCCCGTTCCTTGTCCGGGTGCGGACAGGATTGGTGACCGTGCTGCTGGCAGGTCTGTGGATCGCCGTCCGGCGATTCGACCTGGTCGCCCCCGCCGCCGTGGTGGTTGGGGTGACGCTCGTGGAACGCGTGCTGCTGGCCGGCAAGGTGGCCCGCATCCTGGGCATGTCGTGGAGCGACCTGGCCGCCTTTCGCGGCGTGGCGAGGCTGGGCGTCGCGGCGGCGGTGGCCGGGCTGGCCACCGCGCTCGTCCGGCAGATCCTCGTGGGCCACACGCCCGGGGTGACTGCGCTGGCCGTGCTGGGGATCGGTGCCGGCACGTTCGCCGTCCTGTATGCCGCAGCCGCGCTGGCACTCAGCGTCCTCACCCCGCAGGAGCAGGAGGCGATCCGGCGATGGCTGTCGCGGCGCCGCCGGGTCGCGCCTCGCGAGCGTGCGCCCGAGACGGCGCCGGAGCGTGGCGCATGAGGGCCGTCGGTATGAGGGCGGAGCGCGTCCTGCGGATGCCGTTCACCGAGATGGTGGTGCGGTGCCGTCAGGAAGCCTGGAAATGGGTCGACCGAACGGTCTCTGCGGTTCGCCCGGCGGCTGGACCGGCGCGGGTGCGCCACCCGCGCGCAGGAATGGTCCTGAGCCGGTTTTTCGAGGGCGCGGCCCACGCCCACGCCACGGCGCGAATGCTCGCGTCCCTGCCGCAGGGCCGCCGAATTATCGCCGTCGCAGACGCCCTGTGCCGGGGTCGCTTCGATCTGCTGGGCTACCGCGCACTCGACTTCGGCGATCCTGTGGACTGGCACCTGGACCCGACGTCGGGTCGCCGCGCGCCATTTGTTCACTGGAGTCACCTCGATCCGCTCGACTCCGCGTTGGTCGGAGATAGCAAGGTGGTCTGGGAGCTCAACCGCCACCAGTGGCTGCTCTATCTCGGCCAGGCGTACCGATTCACTGGCGACGAGCGGTACGCGGACTTCTTCGGCCGGTATGTGAAAGAGTGGATGCGTGCCAATCCCGTTGGGATGGGCATCAACTGGGCGAGCAGCCTGGAGGTAGGGTTCAGGCTGATCTCCTGGTGCTGGGCGCTGGCCCTGTTCGAGGGCTCCCCGGCGCTTTCCGGCGGGCTGCGCGCCGCGATGGTTGCGGGGATTGAGGACCATGCCCGGCACGTGGAGCGATATCTCTCCTACTATTTCTCACCCAATACGCATCTGACGGGTGAGGCCCTCGCGCTCTACTACGCGGGGGTGCTGTTCCCAGACCTCCCCCGCGCCCGGCAGTGGGAGGCGCTGGGACGGCGGATTCTCGTTGCGCAGTGCGAGCGCCAGATCTTGCCCGACGGCGTGTATTTTGAGCAGTCCACGTACTATCAGCGCTACACGGCCGAGATCTATCTGCACTTTCTGATCCTTGCCCGCCGAAATGGCATCGGGGTTCCAGAATCAGTGGTGGACCGGCTGCAGCGCTTGCTCGACTTCCTGGTGGCCGTGCGGCGCCCGGACGGCTCGATGCCGTTGATCGGCGACGCCGACGGCGGCTGGCTCCTCCCGCTCACGCCACGCGCGGCCGATGACCTGCGAGGTGTCATGGCGGTCGCGGCGGCGTTCTTTGCCCGCTCCGACTACGCGTGGGCCGCCGACGGCCCGGCTCCGGACGTCTCGTGGATCTTGGGGGCGGCCGGCCAGACAGCGTTCGCCGCACTCACCCCCCAACCGCCGCGGACCACGCCGTCGCGCCTGTTCCCTGACGGCGGCTACGCCATCATGCAGACGGGATGGGAGCGAGATGCGCACCAGCTGGTCTTCGACGGTGGACCGCTCGGCAGCGCGATCAGTGGAGCGCACGGGCACGCGGACCTCCTGAGCCTACAGTGCACGGCCTTCGGGGAGCCCTTCCTCGTCGATCCCGGCACAGACGGCTACACGCTGCACCCGGCATGGCGTGATTTCTTCCGGGGCACAGCGGCCCACTCCACGGTGTGGGTGGATGACCAGCCGCATGCCACACCCGCCGGTCCGTTCAAGTGGATAGCGCGACCCCGGGCACACCTGCGCCAGTGGGTGTCTACGAAGAACCTCGATCTCGCCGACGCTGAGCACGATGCGTATCACCGCCTCCCCGATCCGGTGACGCACCGGCGCCGCATCATATTCGTCAAGCCCCGGTACTGGATTGTCGTTGATGACCTGGCAGGGAGGGAAGAGCACCGGGTGGAGCTCCGTTTCCAGTTCGCGCCGATGCCGGTGACGGTGGATGCCACGCGCTGGGCCCGCGCGGTGGGCCGGCGAGGCTGCGGTCTCCTGATGCGTGCGTTCTCGACCGCCACCCTTACGGCGGAGGTGTGCGCAGGCCGGCTGGCCCCGCTCCAGGGGTGGGTATCGCCGACCTACGGCCAGCGCCAGCCAGCGCCGATGCTGACATACTCCACCGTGGCGCGCCTGCCGCTGCGTGTGATCACCCTCCTCCACCCCGTGGCCAGTCCTCTGGCGTCCCCGCCGCGGGTGTCGCTGCGTGTCACCGATGGCGCCGCACCGGGTGGTGTGGTGTTCGAAGACTCCGGCGAGGTCCTGATCGTACGGGACAACGACGTCTCTCTCCAACGAGAGGATGCCCTGAGGAGCGTGGTGCCCAGCCGATGATCTGGCGCACGCTCTTCTGGACAGGTCTGGGGTTCGTGGTCGTCTCCTACCTCGGCTATCCACTCTGGGTGGCATGCCTGGCGCGCCTGCGATCCGTCCCCACCAAGGCGCGGTACCTCCCGGACCCTCTGCTGCCATCTGTGACCTGCGTGATGGCCGCGGCGAATGAAGCCGCTCTGATCGGACGTAAGCTCGACATCCTCGTCCACCAGGACTACCCTCAAGAGAAGCTCTCGATCATCGTGGTGAGTGATGCGTCGACCGATGACACGGACCGCATCGTGCGGGAACGGGCCGCAGGCGATCCGCGGATTCGCCTGTTGCGCACGTCGCGACGGAGCGGAAAACCCACCGCCATCAATCTCGCCCGTCGGCACATCGACACCCCGATCACAATCCTCGTGGATGCTCGCCAGGAGCTCACCGCAGGGGCGATTCGAGAGCTGGTCGCTCATCTCGCCGATCCGCACGTGGGCGTTGTCTCCGGGGACCTCCGGGTCACGGGCGACGTCTATTGGACGTACGAGGGATTCATCTGGAAGTCCGAATCGCGCTCCGGCTCGATGGTGCAGACCACCGGGTCGCTCTACGCGGTCCGGACCGCGGATCTGCCCGAGATCCCACCAGACACCATCATGGACGACGTGTACGTTCCCCAGACAATCGCCCAGAGCGGCCGCCGCATCGTGATGGCCGAGAAGGCCGGGAGTCTTGATGTGGCGACGCGCTCGGTCCGCAGCGAGTTCATCCGCACGGTGCGGACGATGGCCGGCCTCGTGCAGATCTGTCATACGCTTCGGGGCTGTCTGAATCCAGCACGAAATCCTCTCTGGGGGCGCTTCATCGTGCATAAGGTCTTCCGCCTCGCCTGTCCGTACGGCTTCCTCCTGATGCTTGTCAGTTCGGCGCTGGCCGAGGGCCCAGGGTACCGCATCGCCCTCGCGGCGATGGTCGGCGTGGGCCTGATCGCGCTTGGGGGGTGGCTAGGCGCGCGCTCACGCCTGTCGTCGCTGATCCTGTCCTTTGTCGCGCTCCACCTCGCGGCGCTGTGGGCGGTGCCATACTATTATCTCGGCCGTTTGTCGGTGACATGGGCGCGGGTCGAGACCGATCGGACATGATGCCGCCTGCGCTGAATGGGACGCCGACGCGCCCCGGTCTGATTGGCGGATCAGTCGGATATTTTCTGCTGCGGCGGATGACGGCACGCGTCGGTCCGCGCGATCCCTGCGCGGGTGTGGCGTATCAGAGCCGCAGCAAGGTGGAGGTGCTGTTCGGCCCCCAGATCTGGGAGCGGGTGCGGGGCAGGGTGGTGATCGACTTCGGATGCGGGTTCGGCGCCGAGGCGATCGAGATGGCGCGGCACGGCGCCAGGAAGGTCATCGGGATCGACATCCGTGATCACGTCCTGCGGACTGCCCAGGCCGCTGCGGAAGAGGCCGGGGTGGGTGACCGGTGCGTCTTTGCCAGGCACGCGGACGAGAAGGCCGATCTGATCGTCTCCATCGACAGCTTCGAGCACTATGACCGGCCCGCCGAAGTGTTGCAGGTGATGCGGCGACTGGTCAAAGACGATGGTCGAGTCCTCGTGTCGTTCGGGCCACCCTGGTGTCATCCGTTGGGAGGCCACCTCTTCTCCATCTTCCCGTGGGCGCATCTCATCTTCACAGAGCGCGCGTTGATGCGCTGGTGGTCCGACTACAAATCCGACGGCGCCACGCGGTTTTCTGAGATCGAGGGCGGACTGAACCAGATGACCGTCGGTGGGTTCATGAGATTGCTGGCAGAGAGTGACTTCAAGATCGCGAGATTTGAGGCAGTCCCCATCAGGCGATTCCGGTACCTGTTCAATTCGCTGACCCGGGAATTCCTGACCTCGATCGTGCAGTGTGAACTGATCCCACGCTAGGTACGTGAGCACCACCACCCCCCCGCATCCGGGTAAAACATTCGCATGTGCGGCATCGCCGGCATCGTGAGGTTCGATCCAACTGAGATCGTGCCCGAAGCGCGTCTCGTGCGTATGCGGGACGCGCTGCGCCATCGCGGGCCGGATGATCAGGGGGTGTGGATCGCAGGGCCGGTCGGGCTGGCCGCGCGGCGCCTCTCCATTATCGATGTCGCTGGCGGCCATCAGCCCATGGCCAACGAGGACGGCTCCGTCTGGATTACCTACAACGGTGAACTGTACAACCACCCGGTCCTCCGGCCCCAGCTGGAAGCGCGGGGGCACCGCTACCAGACGCGATCCGACACAGAGACCATTCTTCACCTCTACGAAGAGGAGGGCGAGCGCTGCGTGGAGCAGCTGCGGGGGATGTTCGCCTTCGCGATCTGGGACCGGGGGCGGCGGCGGCTGCTGTTGGCGCGGGATCGGCTCGGGATCAAACCCCTCTACTACGCGGTCACGGATCAGGAACTGCTCTTCGGCTCGGAGATCAAAGCGATCCTGGCGGCGGGGGTGCGGGTGGCCCTCAACGAGTCGGTTCTCCCGGAGCTGCTGGCCACGCGGTTCATCGCCGGCGAGGAGACGTTGTTCCGCGGGATCCGGAAACTCATGCCTGGCCGCACGCTCTCCTGGTCCCCCGGGGACGCGCCTCAGCTGCGGCGGTACTGGCGGCTGCCCATGGCGATCGACCACACGCCGCTCCGCCTCGATGACCGAGCCCGGGAGCTGCGCCAGCGGCTTGAGGCGGCGGTGCGCAGCCATCTGATGAGCGATGTGCCCCTGGGAGTATTCCTGTCCGGCGGACTTGATTCGAGCGGGATCGCCGCGCTGATGGCGCGCATGGTGCCGGAGCCGATCGAGACGTTCGCCGTCGGGTTCGACGACGCCGGCGCCAACGAGCTGGCGTACGCGCGCCTCCTGGCCCGCTCCGTGGGCGCCCGGCATCATGAGGTCGTGGTCTCGCCGGCACAGTTCTTCGCCGCGCTCCCCAGATTGATCTGGCATGAGGACGAACCGATCGCGTTTCCGTCGAGTGTCCCCCTGTACTTTGTCTCGCGCCTGGCGGCGGAGCAGCGCGTGAAAGTCGTGCTGACGGGGGAAGGGGCTGACGAGCTCTTCCTGGGATACCCGTGGTACAAGGTGACGCCGTGGAATGAACGGCTGGGCCGGGTCTACCGGGCTCTGGCGCCCCGGGCGGTGCGCACCGGCATTCGTGTCGCGATTCCCTCGCTTCCCGCGCCGGTGCGTCGCTACGCGCGGCGGTCGTTTCTCGCGCTCGAGCCGACGCCCCGAGAGCTGGTCTATGAAAATTTCGCCGTCTTCCCTGTCACCATGCAGCAGCAGCTGCTGGCCGACGGGCTGCTGGATGGGCGGGATCCGTACGCCGACGAACTCGGCTGCTTTGCAGAGGCTCCTGGTGGAACCCTGGAACGGATGAGCCACACCGACCTCCAGACGTACCTCGTTGAGCTCCTGATGAAGCAGGACCAGATGAGCATGGCGGCGTCAGTCGAAAGCCGTGTGCCGTACCTGGACCACGAGCTCGTGGAATACGCGGCGGCCCTGCCGGCCCGCGTCAAGCTCCGCGGATGGCAGACCAAGGTCGTGCTGCGCGAGGCCCTGCGCGACCTCGTGCCGCGCGCGATTCTCACGCGTCGGAAGATGGGGTTTCCAGTGCCGGTCGGGGGATGGCTGCGCGGACCGTTCTGGCCGATCGTGGACGAGTTCGTGCTCAGCCCGCGGGCGCTGGGGCGGGGGTTCTTCCAGCCCGCGGGCCTCAGACACCTGGCCGAGGAGCATCGCGCAGGACGAGCCGAGCATGGGGACCGCCTCTGGCTGCTGGTGAACCTCGAAATCTGGCAACGAATCTTTCTCGACGGGGAAGAACCCGTCCCCACCATCATGGGAGAACGATCATGCGTATGACGCGTCTTCTGCTGCTTTCCCTGCTCGCGGTGATGGCGTGTGGTGTTCCACTACGCGCGCCCGCGGCCGCGCTCGGCGCGACGGCACCATCCTTGCCCCGGGTGGTCAGGGTTCCGTCAGGCGGCGATTTACAGGCCGCTCTTGACGCAGCCCAGCCAGGGGATTTCATTGAACTGCCGGCCGGGGCCACGTTCGTTGGCAACTTCACCCTGGCCAGCAGGCCCGGAACGGGTTGGGTCGTAGTTTACTCATCCGCATTCTGGCGCCTGCCGCCGCCGGGCGTCCTCCTGCAGCCCGCGCAGGCGACACTCATGCCGAAAATCATCAGCCCCAACGCGCTCCCGGCGATCCGCACGGCGGCCGGAGCCCATCACTACATGTTCGTCGGGATCGAAGTCACGACCTCGAGCGCCGACGGCCTCAACCTGATTCACCTGGAGTCACCCGCGCAGACGTCAGTCGATCAAGTTCCCACGGACATCGTCTTCTATCGCTGCTATATCCACGGCTCCGCCAGCGGGAACATCCGCCGAGGGATCGTGCTCAACGGCGCCCGCCTCGCCGTGATCGGTTCGTATCTGTCGGACTTTCACGACCGCGACGCAGACTCCCAGGCCATCGCGGGCTGGAATGGGCCGGGGCCGTTTACGATCATCGGCAACTACCTGGAAGCGGCGGGGGAGAACGTGATGTTCGGTGGGGCCGATCCCACGATCCCGGGACTGGTCCCCGCTGACATTGAGGTGCGGGGCAATCGGTTTGCGAAGCCGCTGTCCTGGAAGGCAGACGAGCCGGACTACGCCGGGATCCCATGGGTCGTCAAGAACCTCTTTGAGCTAAAGAACGCGCGGCGCGTGCGTGTGGAAGGCAACAGCTTTGAGTACAGCTGGTTTGATCAGCAGCCGGGGTTCGCCATCCTGTTCACGGTGCGCAATCAAGACGGCGGGGCACCATGGTCTGTCGTCGAAGACGTGGCCTTCGTCAACAACGTCGTTCGACACACCGCCAATGGGATCCATCTCCTGGGCTGGGACAATAACTATCCGAGCGAGCAGACGAAGCGCATTCTGATTCAGAACAACCTGTTCGACGATGTCGGTGGTCCACGATGGGGAGGGCTCGGGCGGCTGTTCCAGCTCATCGACGGGGCGGCGGACGTGGTCATCGACCACAACACGGCGTTCCAGACCGACAGCGTGATCGCGGCGGCCGGCCGGGCGCACATCGGGTTCGTCTTCACCAACAATATCGCTCCGCACAACCTCTACGGGGTGGGCGGCGATAACACGTATGGCAACCCGATGCTCACCCTCGACACCTATTTCCCGTTCGCCGTGTTCGCCCGCAATGTGCTGGTGGGCGGGAATGCGGCCCAATATCCCCCGGACAACTTCTTTCCCGCGTCGCTGGATGACGTGGGCTTTGTCAACGCCGCTGCCGGCGACTACCGGCTGGCCTCGACGAGCCCGTACGCCAACATGGGGACCGACGGGCGCGATATCGGGGTAGACGTCGGCGCTCTTGTCGGAGCGCTGCTCCAGTGGTGGGGGCCGTAGCCCCGTGCGCATCCTGTGGGTGAACGTGAGCGGGCTGTGGCCGCCCAATGCGGGCGGCCGGCTGCGGAGTTTTCACATCCTCGCTGAGTTGTCGCGCCGGCACCAGGTGACCGTGGTGACGACCCGGGGGGTGGGAGACGACCCGGATGCGCTTGCCGCCGCCCTGTCCCGGTGCGAACAGGTGATGTCCGTCCCCCACGCCGCCCCCAAGCCGGGGGAGGCGCGGTTCGTGGCTGCGCTGCTCCGATCCTGGCTGTCAGTGCGTCCGGTGCATTTCTGGCGATGGCGGGTCCCCGCGCTGCGTCGCAAGGTCGAGGCAATGTTGGCGAGCGGTGGGGTGGATCTCTGCGTAGCCGACTTCCTCAATGCCACGCCGAATATCCCCACCGCGGGCCCCACACCGATCGTGTTCTTTGCCCACAACGTCGAGCATGTGATCTGGAAGCGGATGGGACGGGTCGACCCCCGGCTCTGGTGGCGCACCGCGCTCGCGCTCGAGTGGCGGAAGATGCGGCGGTGGGAAGCCCACGCCTGCGCTCAGGCCAGCCTGACCCTCGCGGTCTCCCCGCGCGATCGGGACATGCTGGCCGCGCTGGCCCCAGGGGCGCGCGTGTTCGCGATTCCCACCGGCGTCGACCCGGCGCACTTCGCCCCAAACGGTGTTGTGGAGTCCCCTGCGCATCTCGTCTTCACCGGGTCGATGGACTGGTACCCGAATGAAGATGCGATCCTATACTTCCTGGATGAGATTCTGCCCGCGATTCGTCGCGAGATCCCGGCAGTGTCCTTCACCGTGGCGGGACGGAACCCGACACCGCGATTGCGGAGCGCGGCCGCCGCCTCCGGCGTGCGCGTCACGGGGACGGTCGATGACATCCGTCCCCATATCGCCGAGGCGGCCGTCTATGTGGTCCCGCTGCGAATCGGCGGAGGCACGCGCCTCAAATTGTTCGAGGCGCTGGCCATGGGGAAGGCGGTCGTCTCGACAAAGATCGGCGCAGAAGGTCTCCCCCTCACTGCCGGGCGGCACTTCGTGGCCGCGGATGATCCCGCCGCCTTCGCGTCCGCCACAGTGTCGCTCCTCCGCGATCCCGGGCGCAGGAAGGCGCTCGGCGACGCGGGACGGCGTCTGGTGACGGAGCGGTACTCGTGGTCTCAGGTAGCGCGGGAGTTTGAAGCCCGGTGCGAAGAGCTGGTGACTCGTCATGCGCGTTAGCATCTTTGGGCTGGGGTATGTGGGGTGTGTGACCGCGACGGGGCTGGCGAGGGCCGGACACCGCGTGATCGGCGTGGATGTCAATGCGGAGAAGGTGGCCATGGTCAACGCCGGCACGCCGCCGGTCGTTGAGCCCGGATTGGAAGCCGTACTGGCCGAGATGACTCAGCAGGGGTATCTGCGGGCCACGACCTCCAGCGACGACGCCGTCGGTGAGACGGACCTGGCGATGATCTGCGTCGGCACGCCCGGCCGCGCGAACGGGCGGCCGGATGTGAGCGCCGTGGAGCAGGTGGGGCGGGAGATCGGGTCCGCCCTCCGCCGCCGGGATCGCGCCTACACGGTGGTGCTGCGCAGCACGGCCCTGCCAGGCACGACCGAGGGCGTGCTGATCCCAGCCTTGTCGGCGGGGGCAGGGCGTCTGCTGGATGGCCCGGTGCGGGTCGCAGTGAACCCGGAGTTCATGCGCGAGGGCTCGTCGCTGCACGACTTTGCGGACCCGCCATTCGTGCTCGTGGGGTGCGCCGATCCGGCGACCGCCGCAGTGGTGCGGTCACTCTATGACGGAGTCGCCGCGCCGTTCATCGAGACCGCCGTGCGCACGGCGGAGATGATCAAATATGTCTCCAACGCGTTCCACGCGCTGAAGGTGTGTTTTGCGAATGAGATCGGTGACCTGTGCGCTGCGTGGGAGGTGAACCCGCACGACGTCATGCGGGTGTTCTTGATGGACCATAAACTCAACATCTCCGAGGCGTACCTGCGCCCCGGCTTCGCCTTCGGAGGGTCGTGTCTCCCCAAGGATCTGCGGGCGCTCGTCTCCGCCGGGCGGGCCGCTGACCTCCCGTCCCCCGTGCTCTCGGCAATCCTGCCCTCCAACGAACTCCAGGTTCGCCGGGCCATCGAGGCCGTGCTGGGCACACGCAAGCGGCGTGTCGGCGTCGTGGGTCTGGCGTTCAAGCCGGGCACCGACGACCTCCGCGAGAGCCCGATGGTGGCGCTGGTGGAGGCGTTGATCGGCAAGGGTCTTGACGTGCGGGTCATCGATCCCAACGTCGCGGTGGCCAGGCTGGTTGGCGCGAACCGCCGCTATATCGAGGAGGAGATTCCGCACATCGCCTCGCTGATGTGCGAGAGTGTCGAAGCGATGTTGGACCACGCGGAGGTCCTCGTGATCGGCAGTGCAAGCGAGGAGGCGCGGCGCGCGCTCGCTGCCTCGCGTCCCGAGCACATCGTCGTCGATCTCACCCGCGGCGCTGCCGGGTCCCACTCCGCGAGGCTGCGGCCCTCGCTCGAGGTGTCCGCGATGCACGTACCCCCCTCTGGCGACTAATCTGAGTTTCCACGGACGGCAATGTCTGGTCGAGCCGCCAGGCGGAGGCGCGTCCACCTGCCGCCCCCGGGCGAGGATCCGTATGGTCAACATGGAGGTGATGGGGATGCTCACAGGAACGCGCAGGTCGCGGCGCCCCGCTATTCCGCGCGTCATGGCCGGCATCACGGCGGCGGTCCTGATGAGCGTACCCGCTCCGGGGCCGTCGGCTGCGGGGCCGCATGCGGGTGCGCCGAAGCTGGCGGTCGCTGCGGACCCGACCGCCACGGCACGCGTCGTGAAGTCGTTCGGCCGGCTGCTCCCGGGCTTTGAAGTCAACCGCGGCCAGGTCGATGCGCAGGTGAAGTTCCTGACGCGGGGGAGCGGCTACACACTGTTTCTGACGCCCAGCGAGGCGGTGCTGGTGTTGCGCGCGCCTGACGCAATGCCCGCGGCGGGACAGGCGTTGGTCAGCACGGCTGAAGTGCGCATGCACCTGGCCGGAGCAACCGCGCAGCCACGCGTGGCGGGCGTCGAGAAGCTGCCGGGCATCGTGAACTACTTCCTCGGCAACGACCCCGCGCAGTGGCACGCGGACATCCCCACCTATGCGGAGGTGGTCTACCAGGGCGTCTACCCTGGGATCGACCTCATCCACCACGGCACCCAGGGCCGCCTGGAGTACGACTTCGTCGTCGGGCCGGGGGCAGAGCCCGGGGCGATACGGGTGGAGTTCCAGGGGGCGGATGGCATTGTGGTCGATGCGCATGGCGACCTGGTGCTGCATACCGCAGTGGGCGACCTGCGCCAGCGCAAACCCGCGATCTACCAGGATGTGAATGGGGTGCGCCGGGCGATTGCGGGGGACTACGTGGTGCTGGGGCCCCGGCGGGTCGGCTTCCAGGTAGCCGCGTATGACCGAAGCCGGCCGCTGATCATCGACCCGGTTCTCCTGTATTCCACCTACCTTGGGGGCAGCGGATTTGAGGTCTGCTACGATGTGGCCATCGACGCCACAGGGAACGCCTACGTTGCCGGCTCCACTACCTTGACGGATTTCCCGACGACGACAGGGGCCGTCCAGACGGCCTCCGGGGGCTCAGCCGACGCGATTGTGGCCAAGGTAGACCCGACGGGTTCGGGACTGATCTACTCCACCTACCTCGGCGGCGCCGCGGCTGATGAGGGCTATGGCATCGCCGTCGACGGCGCCGGGAACGCCTATGTCACGGGCTACACGAGCTCAACGAATTTCCCGACGACCGCGGGGGCTTTTCGGACGTCGTTCAGCGGCAACATCGACGCGTTTGTGACGAAGGTGAATGCGAACGGGTCAACGCTGGCCTACTCGACGTACCTTGGCGGCAGCGGCTACGAACGGGCTCCCGGCATCGCGGTCGACGCAGCCGGGAACGCGTATGTGACCGGCTTCACGGACTCCGCGAACTTCCCGACGACGCCTGGAGCGATCCAGACGAACTTCGCCGGCACCACCGACGTGTTTGTGACGAAGGTGAATCCGAGCGGGTCAGGCCTGGCCTACTCTACCTACCTCGGCGGTACAGCCGCTGACGTCGGCTACGACATCGTCACCGACGCCGCGGGGAACGCGTATGTCACAGGCTACACGAACTCAACGAACTTTCCCACGACCACGACGGCATTTCAGACGGCCAGCAGCGGGTCCCTCGATGTCTTTGCCGCGAAGGTAAATCCGGGCGGGTCGGGACTCGTCTACTCCACCTACCTCGGTGGCGGGGCGGCCGAGGAGGGCTATGGCATCGCCGTCGACGGCGCGGGGAACGCCTATGTCACGGGTTACACGAGCTCACCAGACTTCCCCACGACCCCGGGCGCCTTTCAGGCGGCCTTTCACAACTCCGCCAATCCGGATGCCGCCTACGATGCCTTCGTGACGAAGTTGAACCCGATGGGTTCGGGACTGATCTACTCCACCTACCTCGGCGGGGGAGTGGTTGACGTTGGCTACGAGATCGCGATCGATGCCGACGGGAACGCCTATGTGACCGGCTATACCGCCTCGTCGAACTTTCCGACCACCACTGGAGCTTTTCAGACCGTGCAGAGCGGCTACGCCGATGCTTTTGTGACGAAGGTAAATCCGGGCGGGACAGGGCTGCTTTACTCCACCTTCCTCGGCGGCGGCAACAACGACCTGGGCTATGGCATCGCCGTCAACGCTGCAGGGCACATTCTTGTCGCCGGCCGCACAGCCTCAACCAACTTCCCGACGACTGCGGGGGCCTTGCAAACAGGGAGTGACGGTCCCGGGGATGCCTTCATCGCGAAGTTCATCAGCCCCGCCACAGTGCCGGGACAGATCGAAGCGGAAGACTTCGACCAGGGTGGCGAAGGCGTTGCCTACCACGACCTGACGCCGGGGAATCAGGGCGGCCAGTACCGTCCCGCTGAAGACGTCGATATCATCCGCTACCCCAACGGCGCCTATGTGGTCAACAACTTCCAGACCGGAGAATGGCTGCAGTACACCATCCAGGTCGCGCAGACGGGGACCTACCGGCTCGACCTGCTGGTGAGCCGCCGGTGGGACCTCACCAGCCGCTGGCACGCGGAGATCGACAATCAGCCGGTCACAGGCTCGGTGGTGGTGCCCGACACCGGGTCGTGGGATACGTTCTGGTGGGTCGGTGTCGGCGGGATCACCCTGACGGCAGGCCCCCATGTCCTGCGGATTGTCGCCGACCAGGAGTACTTCAACTTCGCGGCCCTGCGAATACTGCCGGCCGAATCACCCTTCGCGGGCACCCCGGCGGCGGTGCCGGGGCAGATCGAGGCGGAAGACTTCGATCACGGCGGGGAGGGCGTCGCCTACCACGACCTCACGCCGGGCAACCAGGGCGGGCAATACCGCCCCGACGTGGATGTTGATATCAGCCGCTACTCGAACGGCGCGTATGTGGTCAACAACTTCCAGACCGGAGAATGGCTGCAATACACGATCCAGGTCCCGCAGACGGGGACCTACCGGCTCGAGTTGCTGGTGAGCCGGCGGTGGGACGTAGCCAGCCGGGTCCATGTGGACGTCGACACCCAGCCGGTCACGGGCTCGGTGGTGGTACCCGACACCGGGTCATGGGACGTCTTCTGGTGGGTCGGTCTCGGTAGCATCTCCCTCACCGCCGGCACACACGTCCTCCGCATCACCGCAGACCAGGAGTACTTCAACGTTGCCGCCTTCCGCCTTCTGGGGCCCTGAGCCGGGTGGTCGATGCCGGCGCGATCACGACGGGCTCGGCCGCCCATGAGGACGCACGCCCGGCTGGTCCTCATGGCGGCCGGCATCGTGCTCCTGCTGGGCGCGTCTGGCCTGCGACTGCTCCGGTCGTCATCAGGCTTGTCTGGGTCCCCCTTCGATCTCCAGGCGGCCCTCGCCGCGGCGCATCCTGGCGATGTCCTCGAGCTCCCCGCCGGCGCCACGTTCATCGGGAATTTCGTCCTGCCAAGCAAGCCCGGATCCGAATGGATCACGATCCGGTCCTCCGCGCACGAGCGCCTGCCTCCATCCGGCTCCCGTGTATCGCCGAGCGACGCGACGCTGATGCCGAAAATCGTAAGTCCGAACGCGGCACCCGCGCTCACCACGGCGTCGAAGGCGGCTCGCTACCGCATCATCGGGATCGAAGTGACTACCACCAGCCCGGTGAATTCCAACCTCGTCCGTCTGGAGGCCCCGCGGCAGAATTCGCTGGACCGGATTCCCACCGACATCCTCATTGACCGCTGCTACATCCACGGGACGCCAGCGGGCAGCGTCCGCCGGGGCATCGTCCTGAACGGGGCCCGCCTGGCCGTCGTCGGCTCCTATCTGTCAGACTTCCACGACCGCGGCGCGGATTCGCAGGCGATCACGGGCTGGAACGGGCCCGGCCCGTTTCAGATCGTCAACAACTACCTCGAGGCGGCGGGGGAGAACGTCATGTTTGGCGGGGCCGATCCGGCGATTGACCACCTCGTACCCGCCGACATCGAGATCCGCGGCAACCATTTCGACAAACCGCTGTCGTGGCGCGTGGGAGATCCCGCGTACGCCGGGATTCCCTGGACCGTCAAGAACCTCTTCGAGCTCAAGAACGCTCGCCGCGTCGTCGTCAGGGGCAACATCTTCGAGCACAACTGGATCCAGGCCGATCAGCACGGATTTGCAGTTGTGTTCACACCGCGGAACCAGCAGGGTCGGGCGCCGTGGTCGGAAGTCGCTGACATCACGTTTACCGACAACGTCGTTCGTCACTCTGTCGCCGGCATCCAGCTCCTGGGTTGGGATTATCTCCGCCCGAGCCAGCAGACCCGCCGCATCGTGATTCGCAACAACCTGTTCACAGACATCGGCGGCCCGCAGGGGGACGGCAATTATTTTAGCGGGACGCTGGTGTGGATGATGGACGGCGCGGCCGATGTCGTCATCGACCATAACACGGCCCTGCAGAGCGGCAGCCCCATCGTCGCGTCCGTGATTGTCCCCGAGCGGAAGACCCAGAGCGGGTTCGTCTTCACCAATAACATCGCGCGCCTCAACCAAAACGGGGTGAGCGGGGACGGCACCCTCGGAGACCCCGGGCGCACGCTGGCCACGTATTTCCCGGGCGCCGTATTCGAGGGAAACGTGCTCGTTGGCCGCGATGGCCGCTATCCTCCCCAAAACTTCTTCCCGCCGTCCGTCGATGCGATCGGCTTTGTGAATCTTCTGCAGGGAGACTACCGGCTAGCTGCGTCCAGTCGGTACAGTCAGGCATCCGACGCAGGGAGCGATCCGGGCGTCGATGTCGGGGCGTTGCGCGCCGCCCTGGGCCCAGTGGCGTGGGCGAGTCTCATGCTGCGGTAACGCAACGCCGCGTACCGGCTGGCAGGAAGGGAGATGCCGCCGACACCGACCTCCGGGAGGCGGTTGACGGGCCGGCGCCTGCGATGGTCACGGAGGGGGTGACTCCTGCGGAGGCGGGCACCACACCCTGTGCGCTCTTGAAGAGCGTGGTCGCCGACGCGGGTGCCGACGGCGCAGAGGTATTCCCTACCGCATCGAAGGCGGCGACCGTGTATTTGTAGGTGGTAACCGGCGACAGCCCGGTGTCCTGGTAGGCAGAGGTGCTGCTTGTGGCGACCTGCATGCCGTCTCTAAAGATCTTGTAGCCGACCACACCCACATTGTCGGTGGACGGCGACCAGACCAGGAAGATCTGCGAGGAACTGACGGCGGTTGCGGTCAACCCCGTAGGCATGGACGGCGGTAGAACATCTCCATTGGCCGCCATCACGCTCACAGGCGCGGAAATGGCGACGTTACCCGCCGCGTCTCTGGCCACTGCCGTCAAGGTGTGAGTCCCGTTGGCGACGGTGGTGGTGTTCCAGGTGAAGGTGTAGAGGGGGATGGTAGTCTCCGCGCCCAGGTTGGCGTTATCCAGCTTGAACTGAACGCCGACCACGCTCACGTTGTCCGTGGCGGTTGCGGAGACCGTGATGGTGCCGGAGACCGAGCTATTCGCCGCCGGGGCGGTGATGGAGACCGCCGGCGGGGTGGTGTCTGGAGGCGGCGCGGTAGTAAAC
>Ga0209689_1000003_pt1 | contig 114852 bp, 129 predicted proteins | sample GraSoiAngelo_149_FD_187119 | JGI IMG/M metagenome (GOLD analysis project Ga0209689, IMG submission 187119) | Grasslands soil microbial communities from the Angelo Coastal Reserve, California, USA - 14_1009_09_30cm (SPAdes) (version 2) | ecosystem: Environmental > Terrestrial > Soil >... | reverse complement strand
CATCCTGCTCGCCAGACAGGTCGAGGTCCCCCAGATCGTGGTCTTCCTCAACAAGGTGGACATGGTCGACGACGAGGAGCTGCTCGAGCTCGTGGAGCTCGAGGTGCGCGAGCTGCTCAGCAAGTACGGCTACAAGGGGGACGAGACTCCGATCATCCGCGGGAGCGCGCTCAAGGCCCTCGAATCGACGTCCACGGACATCAACGCTCCCGAGTTCAAGTCGATCATCGAGCTCATGAACGCCGTCGACAGCTACATCCCGACCCCGGTCCGCGCCAAGGACAAGCCGTTCTTGATGCCGATCGAGGACGTGTTCGGCATCAAGGGCCGTGGCACGGTGGCCACCGGGCGGGTGGAGCGCGGCGTGGTCAAGGTGGGCGAGGAAGTCGAGATCGTCGGCATCCGCGAGCCCAAGAAATCGGTCGTCACCGGCGTCGAGATGTTCAAGAAGCTGCTCGACCAGGGCGAGGCCGGGGACAACATCGGCCTGCTCCTGCGTGGTCTCGAGCGAGACGACATCGAGCGCGGGCAGGTCATCGCCAAGCCCGCGAGCGTGAAGCCGCACACGAAGTTCAACGCGGAGACGTACATCCTGAGCAAGGAAGAGGGTGGCCGGCACACGCCGTTCTTCTCGGGCTACCGTCCGCAGTTCTACGTGCGGACGACGGATGTGACCGGCGAGGCGAAGCTCGCGGCAGGCACCGAGATGATCATGCCCGGCGACAACGCCAACATCGAGGTGACCCTCATCACGCCGATCGCGCTCGAGGAAGGGCTCCGCTTCGCGGTTCGCGAAGGCGGACACACCGTCGGCGCCGGCGTGGTCACGAAGGTTTTGGAATAAGACAGATGGCAAAGCAGCGGATCCGGATCCGGCTCAAGGCGTATGACCACAAGCTGATCGACCAGTCCGCGGCGCAGATCGTCGAGACGGCGCAGCGGACCGGGTCGACGGTGACGGGGCCGGTCCCGCTGCCCACGCGCATCGAGAAGTTCACGGTGATCCGCAGCCCGTTCATCTACAAGGACTCGCGCGAGCAGTTCGAGATCCGCACCCACAAGCGGCTCATCGACATCAACGATCCTTCGCAGAAGACCGTCGACGCGCTGATGAAGCTGAACCTTCCAGCGGGCGTCGACATCGAGATCAAGCTCTAAGGCCTGAGGAAGATGACTGACGAGACGAAAGTCGAAGACCAGGACGGCGCGAAGACAGCGCCCGCCATCGCCAAACCGGTGCTGATCGGCCGGAAGGTCGGCATGCTCCAGCACTTCAAGGAGGACGGCTCGGTCGTCGCGGCGACCGTGATCGCCGCCGAGTCGAACGTCATCACGCAGGTGCGCACGCGGGAGCGTGACGGGTATACGGCCATCCAGCTCGGGTTCGGCCGCGCAAAGAAAAAGGAGCAGCTGTCTGGCGGTGAGCGCGGTCACCTCAAGGATCTGCCGCCGCTGCACGTGCTCCGCGAGGTCCGGGTCGACGACGTCGCCGGCTTCGCGACGGGGCAGGAGATCGGCGTCGACCGGTTCAACGCCGGCGACAAGGTGCACGTGAGCGGGGTCTCGAAGGGAAAAGGCTTCCAGGGTCCGGTGCACCTGCACCACTTCACTCGGGGCCCGAAGTCGCACGGGTCCGACCACCTGCGCCGGCAGGGCTCGGTCGGCTCGGGAACGACTCCCGGCCGTGTGCTTCGCGGTCTCCGGATGGCGGCGCACCAGGGCGCCGATCGCGTGACCGTCCGCAACCTCGAGATCCTGCGGTCCGATCCCGCGCGCGCGCTGCTCGTCGTGGCCGGGGCCGTGCCTGGTGCTCGCAACGGGATCGTGATGGTGAGAAAGGCCTGATGGCGGACAAAGAGAAGGACACCAAGAAGAAGGCAATCGCGAGCGCGCGCGAGAGGCGCACGGCCACGGCATCGGCGGCGAGAGCGCCGACGAAGGGGAAGGCGACCGCGCCAGCGACCGCGACGGCCAAGGTCGCGCCGAAGCGCGCGCCCAGGCCGAAGACTCCGGCCCGGCGCGCCGTCGCACGCCCGGCGACGCGAGTCGTGCGTCCGCGCGCGGCGGAGGCGCCACGCCCTCGGGAAGAGGAAAAGCGTGCAGAGCCGCGCCCGAAGATCGCGCCGCAGCCGCTGCCGACGGCGCCGTCCGGGCACGCTCCGCTTATCGGACCCGACGGCAAGGCGAGCGGATCGGTGGAGCTCCCCGCAGCGCTCGCGACGGCCGCGCCCCGGCGGGGCGTGCTGTTCCAGGCGTTGATCGCGTCGCTCGCCAACGCGCGCCAGGCGACGAGCGCGACGAAGAACCGCTCTCGTGTGGCGGGCGGCGGCGCGAAACCGTGGCGCCAGAAGGGCACCGGGCGCGCGCGCCAGGGATCGACCCGATCGCCCCAGTGGCGCCACGGCGGGGTGGTGTTTGGCCCGAACGGCCGCCGGTACGAGCAGCGCATGCCGGCGAAGATGCGCCGCGCCGCGTTCGCCGAGGCGATCGCGGGTCACGCCGCGAACGGCCGGATCCTCGTGATCGACGATCTCCGCTTCGACGGTGTCGAGGGGGACCGTCCACGCACGCGCGACATCGCCGGCTGGCTCGCGCGGGTGGGGGACACCGGACGAGCGGTGCTCGTGACGGCCGAGCGCGAGGAGCGCGTGGGTATCGCGGCCGCGAACCTCAAACGGGTCGACCTGCGCACGGCGGGGACCTTGCGGCTTGCCGACGTGCTGCGCGCCGAGACGATGCTCGTCCACCGCCCGGCCCTCGAGGTGCTCGCGGCGCGCGCGACGGTGGGAGCTCAGTCGTGACGATCAAAGGGAGCGCGGTGCTTCTGCGGCCGGTCATCACGGAGCGCTCGATGAGCGAAACGAACGGCGGCCGCTACACCTTCGCCGTCGCGAAGGACGCCACCAAGCGTGACATCGCCGACGCGATCTCGCAGTCGTTCAAGGTCGACGTCATCGCGGTGAACGTCATCCACGTCCCGGGCAAGACGCGGCGTCTTGGGCGCCGCACCGGCACGAAGCCCGACTGGAAGAAGGCGATCGTCACCCTCGCCGAAGGCCAGCGGATCGAGAAGTACTTCGTGGAGGGCGTATAAGAATGGCCACTCGTTTCACTCGTGGCCATTCATACGTGCACCTCCTTGCGGAGCTGCTGTAATGCCGCTGAAGCAGTACAAAGCGACATCGCCGGTTCGGCGCTTCCGGCAGTCGGCCTCGTTCGAGGAGCTGACCCGCGGCAAGCGGCGCGAGCGCGGGCTCAGCGAGCGGAAGGTGCGCCACGCCGGACGCAATGCGCAGGGCCGCGTGACCACGCGGCACCGCGGCGGAGGCGAGAAGCGCTCGTACCGGCTCGTCGACTTCAAGCGGAACAAAGACGGGATCCCGGCACGCGTGGTGGCGATCGAGTACGACCCCAATCGCTCGGCGCGCCTGGCCCTCGTGGTGTATCGCGACGGCGAGAAGCGCTACATCATCGCGCCGAACGACCTGCGTGTTGGCGACACCGTGCTCTCCGGAGCCGATGCGGAGGCGCGCGTCGGCAACAATCTGCCGCTCGAGCACATCCCGACCGGCACGCAGATCCACGGCATCGAATTGCAGCCGGGACGCGGCGCCCAGCTCGTTCGCGCAGCGGGGACATCGGCGCAGCTCGTCGCGAAAGAGGGCCAGTACGCACAGATCCGCCTGCCGTCGGGCGGGATCCGCGTCGTCCACGTGCGCTGCCGCGCGACCGTCGGACAGATCGGCAACGTCGAGCACGAGAACCGCAAGGTCGGCGGCGCGGGCCACAAACGTCACATGGGCTGGCGTCCAGCGGTCCGTGGCGTGGTCATGTCGCCGCGCGACCACCCGCACGGCGGCGGTGAGGCGAAATCGCCGGTGGGCGGCATGGCGCAGACGCCCTGGGGCAAGCCGGCCATGGGACTCAAGACACGCAAGAACCCGCGGACGGATCGCTTCGTGACGGAGCGGCCGAGGAAGAGGAAGTCCAAATGAGCCGCTCGGTCAAGAAGGGCCCGTTCGTCCAGCAGTCCCTCAAGGAAAAGATCGACATCCTGAACTCGCGCAACGAGAAGAAGGTCGTCAAGACCTGGTCGCGCCCGTCGGTGATCCTCCCCACGATGGTCGGCCACACCATCGGCGTCCACGATGGCCGCCGTCACGTGCCGGTGTTCATCACCGAGAACATGGTCGGTCACCGGCTCGGCGAGTTCGCGCCGACGCGGACGTTCCGCGGCCACGGGCGCGCGATCGCCGCCGCCGAGGCCGCCGCCGCGGCTGTCACACCCGCGGCCGCAGCGCCCGCGGCGGGCGCGGGCGCGCCCGAGCGCTCGACGAACGTGCGGGCGGGTGCTTGAGGTGGAAGTGAAGGCGAGCGCCCGCTTCCAACGGCTCTCGCCGCGGAAAGCGCGGCTCGTGACAGACCTGATCACCGGCAAGAGCGCCGAGGAGGCGATCGCCATCCTCGAGCATCTCCCGAAGGCGACCGCGCTGCCGCTCGGTCGGGTGGTCCGCTCGGCGATCGCGAACGCCGAAAATAACTTCAACCTCACGCTCGAGAACCTTTACGTGAAGCGCGCGATCGCCAACGAGGGGCCGCGTATGAAGCGCGCGTGGTTCCGGGGCCGCGGTCGCCGCGATCTCAAGCTCCATCGCCTCGCGCATCTCGAAGTCGTCTTGGACAGCAAGGAGAGCTAGTGGGACAGAAGACGCACCCTGTCGGTTTCCGCCTCGGGTTCACGAAGACCTGGCACGCGAAGTGGTACGCGAACCGCAAGGCCTATCCGGCGCTGCTTAAGGAGGACGTCTCGATCCGGAACGCGATCCGCTCGCGCCTGCGCGACGCGGCCATCGCGCGGATCGACATCGAGCGGTCCGCCAACCAGGTCACGGTGACGATCCAGACGGCGAAGCCGGGCGTGGTCATCGGCAAGGGCGGGGCGAAGGTCGAGGAGCTGCGCCAGGTACTCGGGAAGATGACCGCCAAGAACGTGAAGGTGAACATCTTCGAGATCCGCTACCCAGAGCTCGATGCCAATCTCATCGCCGAGAACGTCGCTCAGCAGCTCGAGCGGCGGGTCAGCTTTCGGAAGGTCCTGAAGCAGACGGTGCAGCGATCGATGAAGGCCGGCGCGCGCGGCGTCCGGGTCGCGGTCGCCGGCCGTCTCGGTGGCGCCGAGATGAGCCGGCGTGAATGGGAGCGCGAGGGCCGCGTTCCCCTGCACACCCTGCGCGCGGACATCGAGTTCGGGCGCGCGATCGCGAAGACAACCTTCGGAACGATCGGCGTGAAGGCGTGGGTCTACAAGGGCGACGTGGAGCCTACGCCGCGTCAGGTCACCCAGCCCTCGACGCCCGCGCAGCGGGCGGCAGCAATCTGATGCTGCAACCGAAGCGGCTCAAGCACCGCAAGTTCCAGCGCGGGCGCATGAAGGGCGCGGCGCAATCGGGGAACAAAATCACCAAGGGGGACTACGCCCTGCAGGCGCAGGAGCCCTGCTGGATGACCGCGCGCCAGATCGAGGCCGCGCGCCGCGCAGTGACGCACCACTTCAAGCGAGGCGGCAAGGTCTGGATCAACGTCTTCCCCGACAAGCCGGTCACCAAGAAGCCGGCCGAAGTTCGAATGGGCTCGGGCAAGGGCGCACCGGACCATTGGGTCGCGGTCGTCAGGCCGGGCCGCGTGATCCTCGAAGTGGGCGGCGTCGACCGCGCGCTCGCGAAGGAAGCGCTGCGGCTGGCGGCCCACAAGCTCCCGATCAGGACGCGATTCATGGCGAGAGAGGAGGCGGTGGCGGATGAAGGACATGCGGCGGCTGTCTGACCAGGAGCTCGCGGATCAGCTGCGCTCGGCGGAGGAAGAGCTGATGGACGCGAAGTTCAAGCTCGCCACGCGCCAGCTCAAGAACTTCCGATCGCTGCCGCAGACGCGCCGGAAGATCGCCCGGCTGCTGACGGTGCGGCGCGAGCGTGGGGAAGGCGAGACGGAGTCGACGAATGGCTGAAAAGACCGAAAAGACCGAAAAGACCGAGAAGAAGACGCCGGCGAGGGCCGGTCGCGCCACGAAGGCGCCGCCGAAGGTCGCCGCGCGCGCGATCAAGGCCCCGGCCAAGGCCGCAGTGGCGGCTCGACCGATCGGACGGCGCACGGTGGCAAGGAAGCGCACCGCCGTTCCTGCCGCGGGCGCGCCCGAGGCCTTCACCTGGCGACGGCTGCGACGCAAGACCAAGGTCGGCGTGGTGGTCTCGGCGAAGATGGCGAAGACCGTCATCGTCGAGGTCGGCCGGCTTCGCGAGCACCCTCTGTACAAGAAGGTGATCCGCACCCGCAAGCGCTTCGCCGCGCACGACGCGAACGCCGAGGCGAAAGCCGGAGACCTCATCCGCATCCAGGAGAGCCGCCCGTTCAGCGCGACGAAGCGTTGGCGGGTGGTCGAAGTGATCTCGCGGGCGGGCGAGGCAGGCGCAGCTGCGCCGCGCGTGGCCGACGTCGAGAAGATGCTCGAGGCCGCGGAAGGCTCGGGCGAGCTCCTCGTGCGCGAGCGTGAGGAGCCGTTGGGGGGCGCTGCCCCCCAAGCCCCCGAGGAGCCCGAAGAGAAGTGATCCGGCCATACACCCGTGTGCGCTGCGCGGACAACTCGGGAGCGCGGGAGCTCTCGGTGATCCGCGTGCTCCATTCGTCGTCCGGTACGACGGCCGAGATCGGCGACGTCTTCGTCGCCGCGGTGAAGAACGCGATCCCGAACTCGGGCGTGAAAAAGGGCGAGGTCGTGCGCGCGGTCGTGGTGCGCCAGACCAAGGAGTACCGGCGCAACGACGGCTCGTTCATCCGCTTCGACGACAACGCGGCCGTGCTCCTGAATCCGCAGGGACAGCCGCGCGGGACGCGCATCTTCGGGCCGGTCGCGCGCGAGCTCCGTGAGCGCAACTTCATGAAGATCGTTTCGCTCGCGCCGGAGGTGCTTTGATGCCTGCTGGCCTTCGGCTGCGCAAGGGCGACGAGGTCGTGGTGATCACAGGAAAGGACCGCGGCAAGCGCGGTCGCGTGCAGGAAGTGCGGCCGGGTGACCTGACCGTGATCGTGGCCGGGGTGAACATCGCGAAGCGCCACACCAAACCGAACCCCTCAAAGAATCAGAAGGGCGGCATCATCGAGCAGCCCATGCCGCTCGGTCTCGGCAAGGTCATGGTCGTCTGCCCGCACTGCGGGAAGCCCACCCGTGTCGCGCATCGCGTGGACGAGGACGGCACCAAAGAGCGCGTGTGCAAGCAATGCGGCGAGGCGATCGTCGTGCAGGAGCCCAGCTGATGCCGGCAGCCTTGAAGGAGCGCTACGACAAGAGCGTTCGGGAGGAGCTGCGCAAGCAGTTCAGCTATCCAAACGTGATGCAGATCCCGAAGGTCGAGAAGATCATCCTGAACATCGGCATGGGCGAGGCGATCGGGAACGCCAAGGCCATGGACGCCGCGGCGGGCGACGTCGCGACGATCACTGGTCAACGCCCGATCGTCACCAAGTCGCGCCGGGCCATCTCGAACTTCCGTCTGCGCGTTGGTATGCCGATCGGTCTCAAGGTCACGCTCCGCGGCGAGCGCATGTGGCATTTCCTCGAGAAGCTCGTGACGGTCGCGCTCCCGCGGATCCGCGACTTCCAGGGCGTTCCCGAGAAGAGCTTCGACGGCCGCGGCAACTTCTCGCTCGGCCTGAAGGAGCAGCTTGTGTTCCCAGAGATCGAGTACGACAAGATCGATCGTCTTCGGGGCATGGAGATCACGATCGTCACGACCGCCCGAACGGACGAAGAGGGTCGCGCGCTGTTGCGCGGGCTCGGGATGCCGTTCCGAACCGCATCGTGAGAGGTTGAAGGTGGCAAAGAAGAGCCTCATCCTGAAGTCACAGCGCCCGCCGAAGTTCAAGGTTCAGACCCACCATCGTTGTCAGGTCTGCGGCCGACCGCGCGGCTTCATGCGGAAGTTCGGCCTCTGCCGGATCTGCTTCCGCGAGCGCGCGCTCATCGGCGAGCTTCCGGGCGTGACGAAGTCCAGCTGGTGATCGAGAAGGGGAGCGAGTGGTGACCGAAGACATGCAGGTGGCAACCATGGAGCCAGCCACGGAGGGCGCACCCAAACCGGAGCGCGCCGCGCGCAAGCCCGCGCCGCCGAAGAAAGCGCGGCCGAAGACCGTCGGCATGCCGAACGACCCGGTCGCGGACCTGCTTACTCGGGTGCGCAACGCGGCAGGCGCACGACACGAGACAGTGAGCGTGCCCGCCAGCCGGATGAAGGCCGAGGTCGCTCGAATCCTCCGTGACGAGGGATTCATCGCTGGTTACGAGACCGGCGAACGCGATCTCGTGCTCAAGATGAAGTACGCGGGCAAGCTCCCCGCGGTGTCGGGTCTTCGGCGGATCAGCAAGCCCGGTCTACGGGTCTACGCGCGCAAGAGCGAGATGCCGCGGGTCCTCGGGGGGCTTGGCGTGGTCATCGTCTCAACCTCGTCGGGCCTCATGACCGGACGCGAGGCGGAGCGCAAGGGCCTCGGCGGAGAGGTCCTCGCGTATGTCTGGTAACGAGCAATGAGCCGGATTGGACGACTCCCGGTGGCGATCCCGAGCGGCGTCGATGTCAAGGTCGAGGGCCGCACCCTGACGGTCAAGGGGCCCAAGGGGCAGCTCGCGCGGACGTTCCATGACGACATCACCTTGGCTCGCGAAGACGGAAGAATCGCCGTCACGCGCGCGGACGACAGCAAGGAGAGCCGCGCGCTGCATGGCCTCACGCGGACGCTCGTCGCGAACATGGTGACGGGCGTCACGACGGGCTTCGCGAAGGATCTCGAGATCAGCGGCACCGGCTATCGCGCGGTGCTCCAAGGAAAGAAGCTGCAGCTTTCGCTCGGATTCTCGCATCCGGTCGAGATCGATCCGCCGGCTGGCGTCACATTCACCGTGGAGACGCCGCAGAAGCTCAAGGTGTCGGGGATCGACAAGGAGGTCGTGGGCGAGATGGCCGCCAAGATCCGCAGACTGCGCGTCCCCGACCCGTACAAGGCGAAGGGCATCAAGTACGCGGGCGAGTACATCCGGCGCAAGGCCGGCAAGGCCGGCAAGGTCGGCGCTGCAGCGGGGAAGGCGTAATGGCACGCGAGTCGAGGCGCGAGGGGCGCGGGCGGCGCCACGAGCGCGTCCGCGAGAAGATCCGCGGCAGCGCGAGTCGTCCACGGCTCGCCGTCTTCCGATCGCTCGTGCACATCTATGCGCAGCTCATCGACGACGATGCCGGCGCGACGCTCGTCACCGCCTCCAGCGTCAATGCCAAGGAGATCAAAGCGAGCAAGAGCGAGCGCGCCAAGGCGGTCGGCACGACGCTGGGAGAGCGGGCAAAGGCGAAAGGCATCGGCGTGGCCGTGTTCGACCGCGGTGGCTACCGCTACCACGGGCGCGTCAAGGCTCTGGCCGACGCGGCCCGCGCCGCCGGGCTCAAGTTCTAGGAATAGGGAGCGAGATGGCCAAGATCGACGCCAGCCGATTGGAGCTGACCGAGCGGGTCGTCCAGATCAACCGCGTGTCCAAGGTCGTGAAGGGTGGACGGCGGTTCTCGTTCTCGGCGATCGTCGTCGTCGGAGACGGGCGCGGTCACGTCGGTGCGGGACTTGGGAAGGCCGATGAGGTCCCGGGCGCGATCACCAAGGGCCGCGAGGACGCCAAGAAGCACGTCATCGAGGTTCCCCTCGTGGACCGTACGATTCCGCACCGCGTGGTCGCCGACTTCGGCGCGGCACGGGTGATCCTTCGTCCCGCGTCGAAGGGCACGGGCGTCATCGCCGGCGGATCGGTGCGGGCGGTCGTGGAATCGGCGGGGATCAGCGACATCCTCTCAAAGTCGCTCGGCAGCAGCAATCCGGTGAACGTCGTGATGGCGACGATGAAGGCGCTCGGCGAGCTGCGTTCGGCGCAGACGGTCCGCCAGATGCGCGGCATCGCGCGCCGCGAGCCAGAGGCGGCGACGTGACCCGTGTCGAGATCCGCCAGCGGCGGAGCGCGATCGGGGAGAAGGTGAGCGCCCGGCGGACCCTGGGCGCGCTCGGCCTGCGGCGGACCGGTCAGATCGTGTCGCACGACGACACGCCGGCGTTACGCGGCAAGCTCCGCCGTGTCGCGCATCTCGTCGAGATAAAGGAGTCGCGCTGATGCGCCAGCACGACGTCCGTCCTCAGCGCGGAGCGCGCAAGCCGCGCCGGCGTCTCGGGCGGGGCACCGCCCAGGGACAGGGCAAGACCGCGGGTCGCGGAACGAAGGGTCAGCTCGCACGCACCGGACCGGGCCTTCCGGGCTGGTTCGAGGGTGGACAGACGCCGCTCCACATGCGCGTGCCCAAGCTTCGCGGTTTCAAGAACCGTTTTCGCGAGCACTTCGTCGCGGTGAACGTCGGGCGGCTCGCGGACTACGCGGCGGAAGGCCGCGTCTCACCCGACACGCTCGCCGCGAAAGGCCTCGTCGGCAAGGATGCGCGCATCAAGGTCCTGGGCGAGGGTGAGCTCCAGGCCAAGCTCGAGGTACACGCGCATGCGGTGTCAGCGACGGCGCGGCAAAAGATCGAGTCGGCCGGCGGCTCCATCGTGATCATTCGCCCCGAATAGCGACATGGGCATGTTCCAGGCGCTCATCGACTCGATCCGGACGCCGGATCTGCGCAACAAGATCCTCTTCACGGTGGGGATGATCATCGTCTTCCGGTTCCTTGCCCACGTGCCGCTTCCCGGCGTAAACGAGGCACAGCTCCAGACGCTGCTGCAGAACAACCAGCTGCTGAACCTGCTCGATCTCTTCTCCGGCGGCGGGCTCGCCCGGTTCTCGGTCGTGGCGCTCGGCGTGAATCCGTACATCAACGCCTCGATCATCATGACGCTGCTCAACCAGACGATCCCGGCGCTCGAGCGGCTCTCCAAAGAAGGCGAGTACGGCCGCAACCGCATCAACCAGTACACCCGCATCCTCACTGTCCCGCTCGCGCTCCTTCAGGGCATCGGCGTGGCGGTCTTCATGCAGCGCCAGGGTGTGTTGAACGCGTTCGGCCCGTCCGACCTCGGGCTGACGCTCTCGATCCTCGCCTCGCTCACCGCCGGAACGATCATCCTCATGTGGCTCGGTGAGCTCATCAGCGAGCGCGGGATCGGCAACGGGATCAGCTTCATCATCTTCGCGGGCATCGTCGGGCGGCTGCCAAACACCGTGCAGCAGACCCTCGAGGTCCAGCAGAACTACCTCGCCCTCGGGGCGATCGCGGTCATCGCCATCGCCGTGATCGCGGCGATCATCTTCATCCAGGAAGGCCAGCGCCGCATTCCGGTCCAGTATGCGAAGCGCGTTCGGGGCACGCGGATGTATTCGGGCGGAAGCACCCACATCCCGCTCCGTGTGAACAGCGCGGGAGTCATCCCGATCATCTTCGCGATCTCGATCCTCCTGCTGCCCAGCCAGGTGGCGCAGTACTTCACGACGAGCGAGACGGAGTGGATCCGCAACCTCGCGACGGGAACGGTCGGGTTCTTCCAGAATCCGATCTTCTATAACCTCGTGTACTTCATCCTCGTCGTGGCGTTCACGTTCTTCTACACCGCGTTCACGTTCATCCCGAACGACGTCGCCGACAACATCAAGCGCTACGGCGGGTTCATCCCCGGGATCCGACCCGGCCGCCCGACGGCCGAGTTCCTCGGGCGCGTGGTGACGCGCATCACCATCGCGGGCGCGCTGTTCCTCGGGATCGTCGCCGTCATGCCGACGCTGATCGGCGACATCACTCAGGTCCAGACGCTTCGGCTCGGCGGCACGAGCATCCTCATCGTGGTCGGCGTCGTCGTGGAGACGATGAAGCAGCTCGAGGCCCAGCTGCTGCAGCGCTCTTACGAGGGGTTCATCCGCTAACCGTGGGTGGCGATCTCATCCTCATGGGCCCACCCGGAGTGGGGAAGGGCACGCAAGCGAAGGCACTCGCGCGGGCGAACGGTTGGCTCCATCTTTCGACTGGAGATCTCTTTCGCGATCACATCCGCCGACAGACCGACGTCGGCCGTCGTGTGAAGGGCATCCTCGACGCGGGCGCATACGTACCCGACGATCTGACGGTCGACATGGTCCGCGACCGTCTGGCGACGACTCCCGCCGATCAGCGGATCGTCTTCGACGGTTTCCCGCGGACCGCCGCGCAAGCCGACGCGCTCGATGACCTTCTTGCCGAGCGGGGCCGCCGCGTCGAGGCGGTCCTCCTTCTCGAGGCGCCCCGCGAGGAGCTGCGCGCCCGTCTCGAGGGCCGCGCGAAAGCGGAAGGCCGGACCGACGATACCCCGGAGGTGATCGCGAATCGCCTCGACGTCTACGAGCGAGAGACGCGACCGCTCGTCGCCCACTACGAAGCGAAGGGGCTCACGCGCCGGATCGATGGCGTCGGCCCGGTCGAGGCGGTCACCGAGCGGTTGCGCGACGCGGCCGATCGTCACGAGGTGCGCAGTTGATCACGCTCAAGACGCCCGACCAGACCGCGAAGATGCGCGAGGCCGGGCAGGTCGTCGCGACGATGCTCGACGCGTGCCGCGCCGCCGTTCGACCGGGTGTGACGACCGCAGAGCTCGATCGCATCGCGGCGGAGATCCTGCGCAAGGCCGGTGCGACCAGCTCGTTCCTTGGCTACTACGGCTACCCGGCGACGATCTGCACCTCGGTCAACGACGAGATCGTCCACGGCATCCCGTCGCCAAAGCGCAAGCTTCGCGAGGGCGACATCATCGGCATCGACGCCGGAGCGATCATCGATGGCTGGCACGCCGACGCAGCGATCACCGTCCCGGTCGGGGGCGTCTCCTCGCAGGCGGCGAAGCTGCTCCGCGTGACCGAGGAGGCTCTGCGCGCAGGGATCGCCAGGGCGGTCGTCGGCAACCGGATCGGCGACATCGGCGCCGCGGTCCAGGAGGTAGCCGAGCGGCACGGCTACAGCGTCGTGCGCAACTACGTAGGCCACGGGATCGGACGCGCGATGCACGAGGAGCCGCAGGTCCCGAACTACCGACCGGTGCGTGGACAGCCCAATCCGCCGATCACCGAGGGTCTGTGCCTCGCCATCGAGCCGATGATCAACATCGGCGGGCCCGAAACCCGGACGCTCGCCGACCGGTGGACCGTGGTGACCGCCGACAAGAGCCTGTCGGCCCACTTCGAGCACACCCTCGCCTGCACGGCAGGCGGTCCAGTCGTGCTGACGGCCGCAGTCGGCGCGGCGGTGGCCGCCTGATGCGTATTTCGACGCAGAACGTTGCTGTGCGATGGGCGCTCTTGGTACACTTTTGGTTCCCGTTGGCGAATGCCGCGGAGACGCGTGCGTCTGGAGACCATGGCAAGTAAGCCACCGAGCAAAAAAGAAGTGCTCGAGATGGAAGGGACCGTGACCGAGGCCCTTCCGAACGCGATGTTCAAGGTCGAGCTCCAGCAAGGGCACGCGGTGCTGGCACACATCAGCGGCAAGATGCGGATGAACTTCATCCGGGTCGTGCCGGGCGACAGGGTCCTCGTCGAGCTGTCGCCATACGACTTAAAGAGGGGACGAATCACGCGAAGGGTGCGGTACTAGGTGAAGGTCAGGGCGTCAGTAAAGAAGCGCTGCGACAAGTGCAAGATCATCCGGCGCGAGCGGCAGATTCTCGTGATCTGCTCCGAGCCGAAGCACAAGCAGCGGCAAGGTTAGGTGGTCATGCCGTACTCCGTCCGGCCTGACCGTCCTGCTGCGCCCTGCTACGCAGGGACGGAGTAGGTAGGCATGGCTCGTATCGCCGGTGTTGACATTCCACGCGAGAAGCGGGTGGATGTTTCGCTGCGTTACATCTTCGGCATCGGGCCGACGACGGCGCGCGAGGTCCTCGGGCAGGCGCGCGTCGACGCGGGCATCCGCGTTCGCGACCTGACCGAGCCCCAGGTGGCGAAGATCCGCGAGGTCATCGACCGCGGCTTCACCGTCGAGGGCGACCTGCGTCGCGAGATCGCGCTCAACATCAAGCGACTTCAGGAGATCGGCAGCTACCGCGGTCTTCGCCACCGCCGGAACCTGCCCGTCCGCGGGCAGCGCACACGCACGAATGCGCGCACGCGCCGCGGCACGCGCAAGACAGTGGCCGGGAGGAAGAAGGCGGTGGCAAAGACCTAGTGGCAGAGCAGAAGCAGGAGAACGAAAAACCGGCGCGACCGCCACGTGGCGAGCCACCGGTGAAGCAGGCCGAGAAGCCCGAGGCCGAGGCGCAGGGCGCGGAGCCGAAAGCCGCGCCGCGTCGCCGCCGTGAGAAGCGCGTGGTCCCGCGTGGCGCCGCGCACGTCAAGGCCTCGTTCAACAACACGATCATCTCGCTTAGCGATCCGGCGGGGAACGTCATCGCATGGTCGTCCGCGGGCGCGGCCGGCTGGAAAGGCTCACGAAAGAGCACGCCTTACGCCGCGCAGGTCGCCGCCGAGAACGCCGCACGCAAAGCGCTCGACCTCGGGCTGAAGAGTGTCGAGGTCTTCGTGCGCGGCCCCGGCGCCGGACGCGAGGCGGCGATTCGCGCGCTCGAGGCGACGGGCCTCGAGGTCACCGCGATCACCGACGTCACGCCGATCCCGCACAACGGCTGCCGTCCACCGAAGCGGAGGCGCGTCTAGATGGCGAGATACACCGGCCCCGTCTGCCGGATCTGCCGCCGCGAGGGCGTGAAGCTCTTCCTTAAGGGCGAGAAGTGCCTGACCAAGTGCACGCTCGAGAAGCGGAACTCGCCTCCGGGCATGCACCAGCAGCGCCGTCGCAAGGTCTCCGACTTCGCTCTCCAGCTTCGGGAGAAGCAGAAGGCCCGTCGCATGTACGGCGTCCTCGAGCGCCAGATGAAGAACACGTTCGATCGTGCTTCCGAGGTCACTGGTGCCACGGGCGAGACGCTCCTCATCAACCTCGAGTGCCGCCTCGACAACGCCGTTTACCGCGCGGGGTTTGCCAAGTCGCGGCCCCAGGCGCGTCAGCTGGTCGCGCACGGACACATCACCGTGAACGGCCGGGTCGCGAAGGCGCCGAGCCACGAGGTCCAGCAGGGTGACCAGGTCGCGGTGAAGGAATCGAGCCGTGCCTTGACCTATTTCAAGGAGGTCGCCGGCTGGGCGAAGACCCAGACGCGGCCAGGCTGGCTCGAGGTCGATCCCGAGGCATACATCGCGCGGGTGCTCGCGAGGCCGACCCGCGATCAGATCGAAGCACAGGTGAACACCCAGCTCGTCGTCGAGCACTACTCCCGTTAGCGCGAAGCAGGAAGGAAACCACCCATGACCCTAGTCGAGCTCGAGTACCCGAAGATCGAGCGTCTCGAAGGCGACGACCGCTACGCGAAGTTCGCGTGCGAGCCGCTGCCGCCCGGATACGGCACAACTCTCGGGAATTCACTCCGCCGCGTGTTGCTGTCCTCGCTCGAAGGCGCCGCGATCACCTCCGCACGCGTGCGCGGCGTCGCCCACGAGTTCTCGACCATCCCCGGCGTCAAAGAGGACGTGGTCCAGATGGTTCTGAACCTCAAGCAGATCCGTCTGCGATCGTTCGCGACCGAGCCGGTGACGCTGACGCTCGAAAAGACCGGACCGGGCGAGGCGACCGCCGCGGACATCATGACTACGAGCGAGATCGAGCTCGTGAACCCTGAGGCACACATCGCGACGCTCGAGCCTGAGGCATCGCTCTGGCTCGAGCTCACCGTCGAGAAGGGCCGCGGCTTCCATTCGGGCGATCGCCGCGAAGGGCTGCCCATCGGTGTCATTCCGATCGATGCGCTGTACAGCCCGGTGCGAAAGGTGAACTTCAGCGTCGAGAGCACGCGCGTCGGACAGGTCACGAACTACGATCGACTGATCCTCGAGGTCTGGACTGACGGGACCATGACGCCTGACGACGCCGTCGCGCAGGGCTCGGGGATCCTGGTCCAGCAGTTCACGCTCTTCGCGGGTCTGACGCGCTCGCAGGCCGCGCTCGCCCAGCCAGAGCGCACCAACGGCTCTTCGCTTCCGTCGGCCATCGCTGACATGCCGATCGAGGATCTCGATCTGCCTCAGCGCGCCTTCAACTCACTCAAGCGACACGGGATCACGAAGGTCGGCCAGCTGCTGCAGACCCCCGACGATGAGCTGCTCCGGATGCGCAACTTCGGTCGCAAGTCGCTTGACGAGATCAAAGAGCGGCTCGCCGCGCGTGGCCTCATCGAGCCACCGGTCCGCGATGAGTCGGCGACCGAAGAGCCTCCCGTCGCGGAAGCGGAAGCGGAAGAGGAAGAGACGAGCGTGAGCGAGGGCGAGGAGACTACTTAGTGCCGCATCAGGTCCACGAGCGCAAGTTCGGCCGTCTCCGGGGTCACCGCCGGTCGATGCTGCGAAACCTATCGCTCTCCGTGCTCCGGTACGAGCGCGTCAAGACGACCGAAGCGAAGGCGAAGAACGTGCGGACGTTCGTCGACCAGATGATCAATCTCGGCAAGGATGGGACGCTCGTCGCGCGGCGCCGGGCGCTCGCCTGGCTTCCCGAGCCGGTGATCGTGGACAAAGTTTTCACCGATCTCTCGCTGCGCTGGCCCGACCGCCGATCGGGTTATGCGAGGATCACGCGGCTCCCGCGACGCGTCGGCGATGGCGCCAAGCAGATGCTGATCGAGCTCCTGCCCGGGGCGGAAAAGTCACAGGATGGCGCCAAGGCCGCCGCGGCCGGGACCGAGGAGAAGCCCCGCCGCCGTCTTTCGCTGCGCCGCGGGCCCGCCGAGAAGAAGCCCGAGCCCAAGGCCGAAGCAAAGGCGGAGACGAGGAAGAAAGCACCGACGAAACGCACGACGACGAAGACGACGAAGAAGACGAAGGGAGCCGCGACCTAACACGCCGCACTGGAAGGCGCGCGTGGCGTATGACGGAACCAGATACGCCGGATTTCAGATCCAGACCAACGCGCCGACGGTGCAGGCGGAGCTCGAGAAGGCGCTCGGCAGGATCTGCGGCGAGCCGCTCCGGATCACCGGTGCCGGCCGCACCGACGCCGGAGTGCACGCGAGCGGACAGGTCGTCGACTTCCGCACGAAGAGTCCGCTGAACGCAGCGGACCTGGGGCGAGGGGTGAACGCCCTTCTCCCCGAGGACATCGCGGTCTCGGCGCTCGAGCCGGCGGAGGAGAGCTTCCACGCCCGGTTCTCGGCGACGGGACGGACATACGAATATCGGATCCGCAACGCGGGAGAGCGCGATCCGCTCGAGCGGCGGCGCGAACACTGGCTCGCACCGACGCTCGATCTTGCGGCGATGGCCGAGGCGAGCGAGGTGCTCGTCGGGCGGCACGATTTCTCGGCGTTCGCGGCGGGCCCGGGCGGAATCCGCACGATCCGAAAGGCGGCATGGTGCAGGGACGCTGCACTGCTGCGTTTCGAGATCAGCGCGGACGCATTCCTCCGCGGCATGGTCCGCGCGATCGTGGGGACGCTGATCTGGGTCGGACGCGGAAAGATCGACCGGGCGGCGTTCGCCGAGATCGTCGCGTCGCGCGACCGCGCGCGCGCGGGTCCGAGCGCGCCGGCGAACGGGCTCTGCCTGATCGCCGTCGACTACGCGCTGGGGGGCGCTGCCCCCCAAACCCCCGCACCGAGCGAATTGAACGAGGCGGATGAATAGGAGCAGATGAAGACCTACACGACGAAGGCGACGGATATCACGCGCAGCTGGCAGGTCGTCGACGCCGATGGCGCGACGCTTGGCCGGCTGGCGACAGAAGTTGCCGCACTCCTGCGCGGGAAGCACAAGGCCACGTTCTCGCCGCATCTCGATACCGGCGATCCGGTGATCGTCGTGAACGCGGCGAAGGTGCGCGTGACCGGCAACAAATTACAGGCGAAGCGCTACGTTCGTCACTCCGGGTACCCGGGCGGGCTGCGATCGGAGACGCTCGAGGCGTTGCTGTCGCGGCGACCCGAGGAAGTCGTCCGCCGCGCGGTGCGCGGGATGCTTCCGCAAAACCGCCTCGGGGAGCAGATGGCGCGAAAGCTCCACGTGTATGCCGGCGGCGACCATCCACACGCCGCGCAAAAGCCGCAACCGCGCAAGAGGGAGTCCGCCACATGAAGGCAGCGCCGTACTTCCAGGGCACCGGTCGGCGTAAGACGTCTATCGCGCGGGTCCGGCTCGTTCCCGGCGAGGGCGCGGTCGTCGTGAACGGCAAGCCGCTCGATGACTACTTCGCACGGGATGGCGCCACCGAGCAAGCCCTCCTCCCGTTCTCGGTCACCAATACGGCGCGTCGATTCAACGCGATGATCAAGGTCACCGGCGGCGGTGTGACGGGTCAGATCGGAGCCATCGCGCACGGGATCTCACGTGCGCTCCTTCAGGTCGACCGGGAGCACCTGCAAGCGCTCCGGCGCGCCGGGCTCCTCACACGCGACCCGCGGGCGAAGGAGCGGAAGAAACCTGGTCTCAAACGCGCTCGGAAGGCGCCGCAGTTCACCAAACGCTAGCCCTGGGACATGCCGCGAGCGCACACTACGGCCGTGTCACCGGGTACTAACTACAACTACCAGGTCGCGCTCAACGAGGGCCTCCAGTACTTGAAACAAGGCCGCTTGCGTCAGGCGGAGCAGAGCTTCAAGTATCTGGTCGATAAGTTCCCCGGAGCCGAGGGCGGTTACCGCGGGCTCGCAAAAGTGCACTTCGAGCAGGAGGACCGCGCGAGCGCGCTGCGCGTTCTGCGCGACGGCGCGGCAGCCCTCACAAAGTCAGGCGAGCGCCCGCAGGCCATCGGTCTCCTGCGCGAAGCCATCACGCTCGAGCCGCGCGATCTGGCGACGCACCGCCGGCTCGCCGCCGCGCTCGCGCTCGCCGGCGACACCGATGCCGCGATCGGCGAGTACGCCCGGTTCATCCGCGACCTGCGCGATGCCGGCAATGCCGAACGGGCGTCGCTCGAGACCGCCTACGCGCTCGGACAGCTCAGGCACATTCCTGGGTCGGCGATGCTGAAAGAGATCGCGAACGGCGAGGCACCGCCGCCGACTGAAACCACCGAGGAGAGCGAGCCCGAGCCGCCTGCACGCGCGACCGAGACGACCACGCTCCGTCCACAATCTCTGGCAGCCGATCCGTGGGAGGCCGCGGCGAAGCCGCCGGCGTACGGCGCCGTCGATCCGTGGGCGCCACGATCCACCACCTCGGAGCCGACGACCGCAACGACGCGTCCCGCCGCCGCGCCGACCGCTCCCGCGCCAAAGCCACCGCCGGCCCCGTCCGCGCCGACAACCGTGTGGGCCGAGTCCCCCGCCGAACGGGCCGCGAAAACGCCGGCCGACGTGTGGTCGACGCCGAGCGCGGCCGCGCCTGCCCCCCAGACGCCGGCCGAGACCACCGCGGCGGCGCAAGCCGATGACGTCGAAGTCGAGGCCGCCGCCGCCCGCTATCTCGCGACGCGAGATCCGCGTGCCGCGGAGCTCGCCCTCGAGGCCGCGCGACGCTATTTGAAGGACGGTCGCACCGACGCGGCGTCGGACCTGCTCCTCCAGCTCATCGCCGCCGGTGTCGCGGATCACGATGCGCAGCGGCTGCTCGTCGAGGTCGCGCGTACGCTCGGAAAGCGCGAAGTCGCCCGTGCGAAGTGCCAGCTCCTCGTGCAGGCCCTGCTGCTCGACGGGCGCAACGACCTTGCCGCGGAGGTCGAGGCGCTGGCGCGGGCCGATTAAGTGGACCGCATCGTCCAGCAGCTCAACGACCTCCTGCACGGGCAGATCTTCAAATGGAACAACGCACTCGACGTCCTGATCGTGGCGATCTTCATCTACTACGTCCTCGTCCTGATCCGCGGTACCCGGGCGGTCCAGCTGCTCATCGGTGTCCTGGTCCTCGTCCTCATCTACTGGATCGCGACCTATCTCCAGCTGACCCTCACGGTGCTGCTCCTGCAAGGCCTGTTTGCCGTGGCCGTCGTCGCGCTGGTCGTCGTGTTCCAGCCGGAGCTGCGGCGCGCCCTGGGCCAGCTTGGACAGCTCGGCCCCCTCAACCGCCTGCTCGCGCCGGGCACCGAGGAGGAGGTGGAGGGCATCGTCGACGAGCTCGTCCGAGCCGCTCTTCTCATCAGTGAGGCGAAGCACGGCGCGCTGATCGTGCTCGAGCGCGCGACGGGGCTTCAGGACTACAGCGAGACCGGCGTTCCGGTGAACGGCAAGCTGACCGCGGAGCTCCTCGCCTCGATCTTCATGACGCGCTCGCCCCTGCACGACGGAGCGGTGATTGTGAGGGGCAATGAGATCATCGCGGCGGCCTGCCTCCTCCCGCTCGAGGAGACGGCGCAAGGTGCGGCAGCGCACCGCTACGGGATGCGCCACCGAGCGGCCCTGTCGATCAGCGCGCAGACCGACGCCATCGTCATCGTTGTCTCTGAGGAGACTCAGTCGATCTCGATCGCGTCGGGCGGCCGCATGATCGGCGCCCTGGACGAGGAGCGGCTGCGCCGCGTGCTGTCGTCGCTGATCCGGAGCCGCATCCAGCCGCTCCCCTTCCGCAGCAAGGCTTCCTGACATGCAGGGCGTGCCCGCGAGGCGTCAGATCATGCCCCGGGGGCGGATCGATCTCCGTCGCGCGTTCGTTTCGGACCTGCCCCTCAAGCTCACCGCCGTGCTGGTCGCCATGATCTTCTGGGCCGTCTCGCTCCTGAATCAGGCGCCCGCGGAGGTGACGCAGCCCTTCGCGGGAAGGATCGCCGTCGAGCGACCGGACGTTCCGACGGGATACGTGCTCGAGGGCTCGCTTGGCGACGTCGGAGTGAGACTCCGCGGTCCGGAGGGCGCCGTCGGTGGAATCGTCGCGTCGGATCTCCACGCGACACTCGACATCGGGTCGGCCGACCTCCACCGCAGCGATCCGCAGGACGTCACGGTCAACGTCACCGTCGCGAACCCGAACGTCCACGTCGTGGACGTCTCGCCGTCGGCCGTGAGCGTGCGGATCGAGCCGATCACGACACGGCCCGTCGCCGTGCAAGTCCGTTTCGCGAACAATCCGCCCGTCGGCAATCAGCCCGGCGATGCGGCGCTCAATCCGAGCGAGGTCCGAGTGAGCGGCGCGACGAGCCAGGTCGCGCGGATCGCCGCCGTTTACGCGACCGTCCTGTTCGGCGACGCGGCGACCGATCTCGTACAAAGCGTGCAGCCGAGCGCGGTCGATGCCGCGGGAGTGCCGATCGACGGACTGACGACGGATCCGGCTGTCGTCCAGGTGACCGTTCCGGTACTGCCGACCGCGACCACCCGCACGGTCCCGGTCGTCTGGAGCATCCGCGGCGCCGTGGCGGCCGGCTACCAGATCACTCGGATCACGGTCGACCCTCCCGCGGTGACCATTCGCGGCGAGCCCGACGCGATCTCGCCGATCGATCACATCGATACGGGAGCTGCCGACGTCAGCGGCCTCACCGGGGACAAGTCCTTCAACGTCGCCCTGCTGCTCCCGGCAGGGACCTCGCTCTTTCGCCAGACCGGCTCGACAGTGACGGTCTCGGTCGCGCCCTACGTGGGCACCCGGCCGTTCCCGCTCGTAGCCGTGACTGCAGTCAATCTCGGTAGCAACCTGCTGGCCGACACCGACCCGCAGACCGTCGCGGTGGTGCTCGCTGGGCCGGTGGCGACGCTGCAGGGCCTGGCGCCGGGACAGGTCGTCGCGATCGTGGACGCGTCCGGCCGTGGAGCCAGCAGCGCACCAGCGGATGTCAGCGTTCGCGTTCCCGCGGGTGTCACGGTACAGACCGTGCAACCGACCCGGGTCACACTCACCATACGAACGAGAAGTTAGTGGCCAGGCTGTTCGGTACCGATGGCGTTCGCGGTGTGGCGAATCTCGACCTCACGCCGGAGCTCGCGCTCCGGCTCGGTCGCGCGGCGGGGCACGTCCTCGGGGGCGGCGGCCACGCGGTCGTCGTCGGCCGGGACACTCGACGAAGCGGGCGGATGCTCGAAAGCGCGCTCGCCGCGGGTCTGTGCTCGGTCGGCATGGAGGTGCGGCTTGTCGGCCACATCCCGACCCCCGGCCTCGCGTACCTCGCCAAACGAGGTGAGTTCGTCGCGGGGGCGGTCATCAGCGCGTCGCATAACCCGGCGCCGGACAACGGCATCAAGTTCTTCGACCACCGCGCGCAGAAGCTCGCCGACGTAACGGAGGAAGAGATCGAGCGCCGGATGACCGATGAGGACATGCTTCCGCGTCCGACCGAGGGCGGGATCGGCCTGGTCGGCGATGCACGTGGCCTGGTGCGGGAGTACGAGGACTTCCTTCTCTCGATGGCCCCGAAGCTGGATGGCATGCGGATCGCTCTTGATTGCGCGAACGGCTCGACGTACCGCGTCGCGCCCGCCGTGTTCGCACATTCCGGCGCGGAGGTCCTCGCTTTTTTTGACGCACCCGACGGCCAGAACATCAACGATGGCTGCGGAGCAACCGCGCCGGGGGCGCTTCAGCGGCTGGTGGTCGATCGAAAAGCGGACGTTGGCTTCGCATTCGACGGTGACGGCGACCGTGTGATCGTCGTCGACGAAAAGGGCCGAGCGCACAACGGCGACTTCGTTCTCGCGCTCGCGGCGCGGCACTTCGCGCGTCACGGCCAGCTCGAGCCGAAGATCGTGATCGGCACGGTCATGACCAACGGTGGGCTTGAGTCAATGCTCGCGCGCGAAGGCATCCGTCTCGAGCGGACCCAGGTCGGGGACCGCTATGTGTGGGAAGCCATGGAGCGCCTCGGGGCACAGTTCGGCGGAGAGTCGTCGGGTCACGTGATCTTTCGCGAGTACGCGACGACCGGCGACGGCATACTCACCGCGCTCGAGGTCCTCCACCTGATGAAGGCTGAGGGCCGGTCGGTCGCCGAGCTCGCCGACCAGATGCAGTTCTGGCCGCAGGTGACCATGAACGTGAAGGCTGCGCGGCGCCGCGAGTGGGAAGCGAACGACGCGTTCGTGGCCGCCTATGAGGGCGCGAAGTCGACGCTCGGCTCGAGCGGCCGGCTCCTCGTGCGGCCGTCAGGGACCGAACCTGTGCTGCGGATAACGGTCGAAGCGCAAAGCTCGACGATCGCGTCGAGCACCGCGCAGATGCTCGCTCGCGTCGCCGAGAAGGAGCTGGTCTAGCCATGTGCGGCATCGTCGGCTACGTCGGTCCGCGGGAGGCGCTCCCGCTCCTGATGAATGGGCTGCGCCGGCTCGAGTACCGCGGCTACGACTCGGCGGGCGTCGCGGTGCAGCAGAACGGCGCTCTCGAGGTCATGCGCGCGGAGGGCAAGCTCGACAACCTCGCCACGATCGTCGCGACCCACCCGACGCAAGGGCACACCGGAATCGGCCACACACGATGGGCTACCCATGGACGGCCCAACGAGCAGAACGCCCATCCGCATGTCGACTGCGGTGGAGTGACCGCCGTCATCCACAACGGGATCATCGAGAACTTCGAGTCACTGAAAGCGCCGCTCCTCGCGAGGGGACACCGTTTCACGAGCGAGACGGACACCGAGGTCGCGGTCCACCTGCTCGAGGAGGAGCTGGAAAAGCGCCAGAGCCTCGAGGATGCGGCCCTCGCCGTCCTGCCACGGCTCGAGGGCGCCGCGGCGCTCGCGTTCATCTCCGTCCGCGACCCGGGGAAGATCGTGGCCGCGCGGATCTCCAACGCCGGCGGCGTCATCGTGGGGTATGGCAACGGCGAGAATTTCCTGGCGTCGGATGCGCCTGCTCTTCTCGAGCACACACGCCGCGTGAGCTTCCTCGACCACGGCGAGATCGCGGTCGTGACCCAGGACGCGGTGAGCTTCCGGAAGCTCACGGGCGAGCGGATCGACAAGAAGATCGAAGAGATCTCGTGGGATCCGATCGCCGCGGCGAAATCCGGATACAAGCACTTTCTCCTGAAGGAGATCCACGAGCAACCGCGCGCGATCTCGGACACGCTCCTCGGGCGCGTGGAGCGATCGACCGGCCGAGTCGTCTTCGATGACAACGTGAAGATGGACGACGCCTTCGTTCGCGCCATCCCGCGGATCAGCTTTGTCGCCTGCGGGACCGCGTCTTACGCGGGCCTCGTCGGCAAGTACCTGATCGAGCGGCTGGCGCGCATCCCTTGCGATGTCGAGATCGCGAGCGAATACCGCTACCGCGAGCCCGTCGTCTCGCCGGGGCAGCTGGTCGTCTCGGTGACCCAGTCCGGCGAGACCGTAGACACGCTCGCCGCGATGGAAGAGGCGAAGCGTCAGGGCGCGCGGCTGCTCACCTTCGTCAACGTCGTCGGCAGCCAGGCCAGCCGCGTGGCCGACGACGTCGTGTATCTCCACGCCGGTCCCGAGATCAGCGTCGCGTCGACGAAAGCTTACGCCGCGATGCTGGTCGATCTGTACCTCTTCGCGATCTACCTCGCGCAGCGCCGCGGGGTCATCGATCCGGAACGTTCGCGCAAGCTGCTTGCGGAGGCATTCCATCTGCCTACCCTCGTCGACGCCGTCCTGCAGGAGGAGCCGAAGGTCAAGGCGCTCGCCTATCGCTACTACAGCGCGCACAACTTCCTCTTCCTCGGGCGCGGCGTGAACTACCCGACCGCGCTCGAGGGCGCGCTCAAGCTCAAGGAGCTCTCGTACATCCACGCCGAAGGCACGGCGTCGGGAGAGATGAAGCACGGCACGAACGCGCTCATCAACGAGGAGCTGCCGGTCGTTGCGATCGCGCTCCGCGACTCGGTCTACAAGAAGATCCGCTCCAACATGGAGGAAGTGCGCGCACGTGCTGGCGTGCTCATCGCTCTCGCGAACGACGATGACGATGAGATCAACGGCAAAGCCGACGACATCATCCGCATTCCGCGAACAGAAGAGCTGCTTTCACCGGTTCTCGCGGTGGTCCCGCTGCAGCTACTCGCTTATCACATCGCGGACCGCCGAGGGAACGATGTCGACCAACCGCGCAACTTGGCGAAGGCCGTGACTGTCGAGTGACTTTCGCGCTGGCGCGACGGGTCCTGTCCCGGGGTCGGGGGTGCGCCCTCGCCTACCGGCTCGCTCCGCTTCGTTGCACTCCACCGTTCTGCGACGCGGCCGGTCGACGGCTCGTACGCACCCCCCTCCCCCGTGCCACCCGTCGCTCCGCTCGCTGCGCCGCCACTCAGCGTTCGCCCCTCGCCGATGCTCTGCGGTTGGTCCTTGTGTGAGCTCCGAAGTGGGCATCGACATCATCGAGACCGCACGCATCCGCAACGTGCTCGAGAAGCACCCGCGACGCTTTCTCGATCGCGTGTATACGGAGTGGGAGCAGATGTACTGCCGGACGAACATCCTGCATCTCTCGGGTCGCTGGGCGGCGAAGGAAGCCGTGTCGAAAGTGCTCGGCCTCGGGGTGCGCGGCGTCGGCTGGAAAGAGATCGAGATCCGGCGAACGCGAGCCGGTCAGCCGATCGTGGAATTGCATGGCCGCGCCGAGGCTCGTCGTGAAGCGCTCGGTCTCAGGCGACCGCTCTCGGTGTCGATTTCGCACATCCGCGACCTCGCGGTCGCCGTCGCCGTCGGGCTGCGCTAAACGCGCAGTCGCCTCGCGCCGACCGAGACGTCGGCGAACCCGCTCACCGCGCAGGTCGTTCGTGCCGTGCTCAAGCCGCTCCCGAAGGACGCGGGCAAGGATCAGCGCGGGCGCGTTCTCATCGTCGGGGGGTCGCTTCGATACCCCGGCGCGATGCTGCTCGCCGCGCGGGCGGCGCTTCGCTGCGGCGCGGGCATCGTCACCGTCGGCGCGGGCAGATCCGTCGTGGACGCGCTCGGCGGACAGGATCCGAACGTCACCTTCTTCCCGCTCGCGGAAGCGCAGCCTGGCGTGGTCGCCACTGGCGCGGCTGCGCAGCTGCAGGCCGCGATCGGAGAGAAGGCGCGGGCGATGCTGATCGGTCCGGGCCTCGCACATGCGCCCGGCACCGATGATTTCGTCGCGGCCGCGCTGCGCAACGCTCGATCGATCCCGACGGTCATCGACGCTGACGGCCTGAACGCGCTCGCGCGGACCGAGTCTTGGAAAGCGCTCCTGCCGGCGAAGACGATCCTCACCCCGCACGACGGCGAGGCCGCGCGTCTTGCTGGCCGGGTCGTGCCGGCGGGAGGCGCGAGGGTCGCGTTCGCCGAGCGGCACGCGCGCGATTGGGGCGCGGTCGTCGTGTTGAAAGGGCCGGTGACGGTGGTCAGCGATGGTCGCAAGACGTACGTCCACGACCTGCCGAACCCGACGCTTGGCGTGGGCGGGTCGGGCGACGTCTTAGGCGGAGCCGTCGCCGCGTTCCTGGCCCGCGGGCTACCGCCGCTCGCGGCCGCCGCGACGGCGGTCTGGGTGCATGGCCGCGCCGGCGGGCTCCTCGCCGGCGAGATCGGCGAATCCGGCGCCCTGGCGACCGAGATCGCCGATGCGCTTCCGCGGGCGCTCCGTGAAATAGTCGAGACCGGATGACCATTCCAGAGGCCGTCCGCTCGACCGTGGCGGACGTCGATCTCGACGCGATCGGAGCGAACCTCGCGGCCGTGCGCGCCCATGCGAACGCCGACGTCATCGCCGTGGTCAAAGCGGATGCCTACGGTCACGGCGCCGAGGCGGTCGCCGAGGCTTGCTTCGAAGCTGGAGCGGTGATGCTCGCGGTCGCGACGGTCGAGGAGGGGCTCGCCCTACGCGAGGGTGGCGTCAACGGTCCGATTCTCGTGCTCTTCGGGCCGACCGACGCCTCCGAGGTCGGCCACGCCGTCGCGCAGGATCTAATCCTCACCGTCTGGGACCTGACACGTGCCCGCGCGGTGAGCGAGGCGGCGAGCGCCCTGAGGCGGACCACGCGGGTGCACTTCAAGGTCGACACCGGGCTCACGCGCCTCGGCGCCCCGATGTCCGAGGCGCCGACGAGGTACCGGGCGATCCGTGCGCTGCCGCACCTAGAGATCGATGGGATCTTCACGCATTTCGCAACGGCGGACGAGCCGGAGACCTCCAACGACCGAGCGCAGCTCGCCCGCTTCCGCGAGGTGGTCGGCACGCTCTCGGACCGCCCCCGGCTGGTTCATGCGGCCGCGAGCGCCGGCGTCGCCGCGTTCGGGCCGATCGACGGGGTCAACGCGGTGCGGCCCGGGCTCGCGATCTACGGGCTTCATGCCGCTCCGCATCTGGCGAACGCGCTCCATCTGCGCCCCGCGCTCGCCTGGCGATCGCGCATCCATCGCCTTGCCGACGTCGCCAAAGGGACGGGCGTCTCGTACGGGCACGAGTACCGGCTTCCGCGCGACGGCCGCATAGCGACGGTCCCGGTCGGCTACGGGGACGGACTCCCACGGGTTGCGGGAAAGCAGGGCCGCGTTCTCGTCCGCGGGCACCCCGTCGGTTTCGCCGGGCGCGTGTGCATGGATCTCGTCATGCTCGATGTGACCGAGATCGCTGACGTCCGGGAGGGCGACGACGTGTCGCTCATCGGCACGCAGGGCGGCATCACGCAGAGCGCAGACGATCTCGCCGCGGTCTGCGGCACCATCAGCTACGAGATCCTCACCGGGATCCGACGGCGGGTTCCTCGCCGGTATTTCCGCGGCGGCAAGCTCGTGGCCACACGCACGCTCGCCGAGGGATACCACGCGCGGTGAGGCGCTTCGCGCTGTTCATCGCGCTCGCGCTGGCGGCCGCCGCTTGTGTCCCGCCGGCAGCGAACCCGTCCGCGAGCTCCCCAGTCCCGTCGGCATCGACAAGCGGCAGCGGCGGGCCGCTGCCCTCCGCCGCGCTCGCCCTCGACATGAGCTCGATCCTGCTGTCGAAGCCGCTCCCATACGCCGACGGTTTCGCCCTCACCCGCACGGTGAGAGGGCGCGACGGCGTTCCCGCGAGGCCATTCGAGCCGGTCCGGACCACGCCGCCGATCGAAGATGTCGGAACTGTCCACGACTTCTGGACCTACGACTTCGCGGCGAAAAAGAACGTCAAGACCACCGCGACCTTGCGGATCATCACCGAACACGCGAAGTGGTGGGTCGGCAACGACGCGGGAGTGGATCTGAACGGCCTACGCACGACCGCGACAACGTTCGAGACCAAGCTCTATCCGATCGATCGCAAGCTCTACGGCGAGGAGTGGAACCCCGGCATCGACGCCGACCCGCGCATCAATGTGGTGATGGCGAGGATTCCCGGTGCGGCGGCGGGTTACTTCAGCGGGACGGACGAGGAGCCTCTCTGGGTGAACGAGTTCTCCGCCGAGCGGGAGATGATCTACATCAATTCGCTCTCAGCTCGGCCCGGGACCTCGCAGCTCGATCAGGTGATCGCCCACGAGTTCTGCCACATGATCCAGTTCAACACCCGGAAGCGGTCGGCGGTGTGGTTCAACGAGGGTCAGGCGCAGCTCTGCGAGGAAGCGAACAACTACACGGTCGGGACGGCGCAGACCTATCTTCGTGTTCCGGACACGCAGCTCAACGATTGGTCCGACATCGAGGCGGCCGCCGCTCACTACGGCGAGGCCTACACGTTCCTCGAGTACCTGCGCCAGCAAGCCGGCGGTGAAGATCTCATCCGGGCGATGATGGCCAAGGGCATCGACACGCCGGCAGACATCGACGCTGTGCTGAAGCAGCGTGGCCAGCCGGGCCTCGAGGAGATCTTCGCAGGCTTCGTCGCCGCCAACGCGTTCATCGGCACGACCTCTGACAAGCCCTTCACCTACCCGTCAGGTGCGCCGGCGCGGAGTCCCGCGACCGCCGCCGACGCCGATCACGCGACCACCGGCGCTCCTTTCAAGAGCACGGTGCATCAGTACGCCGCGCGATACGTCGAGCTTCCGAAGACCGCGATCCGCCTGCGTTTCGACGGCGCGACAAGCACGCGCCTCATCCCGACCGATCCGCACTCCGGCCGATCGTTCTGGTGGTCGGACAAGGGCGATGGGATGGACAGCACGCTCACGCGTGACCTCGATCTCACCTCGGCGGCGGCGCCCAAGGTGTCATTTTGGACGTGGTTCGAGATCGAGCCTGACTATGACTACGGCTACGTGGAGGTCTCCTCCGACGGCGGGACCCACTGGACGCCGCTGCGGACCGACGCCGCGAGCACCACCGATCCCAACGGTCAGAACCTCGGCAACGGGCTCACCGGCGACTCGGGCGGCACGACCACACCGGTCTGGGAGCGACTCACGGCGGACCTTTCTGCGTACGCGGGCAAGCAGGTGAAGCTCCGGTTCGAGTACGTCACCGACGGCAACCTGAACCTCGGCGGACTCGCGATCGACGACATCGAGATCACCGGGCTTCCCGCCGACGACGCCGAGTCCGACAACGGGTGGATCGCGTCGGGCTTCGTGCGCTCGACGAACATCGTGTCGCAGCGTTTCATCGTCCAGGTGCTGCGATTCGGCGACCGCACGACGGTCGAGCGGCACTTCGTCGACAACGGTCAGCTCACCCTCGACCTCGATTCGAGCGGTGACCGGCGTCCACCGCTGCTCGCCGTGACCGGGCTCGCCGTCCGGACCACCCAGCCGGCCCCCTTCACGGTCATCGTGGAGCAGCGATGAGCGTCGCGGCGGACGGCGTGCGCCCGGTCCACTACGGCGTGATCCCAGCTGGCGGGTTGGGGACACGCTTCCTGCCGATCAGCCGGACGATCCCGAAAGAGCTCCTGCCGGTGATCGACACGCCGGTCATCGAGCTCGTCGTATCGGAGATGGCGGCCGCTGGCATCGGGCGCGTCGTCATCGTCAGCGCCCCGGGCAAGGAGAGCCTCGACGCGTACTTCCGTCCGAACGAACGCCTCGAGCGACGCCTGGCGGTGGAGTTCCGTCAAAAGGACATCGAGCTCCTGAAGCGGCCGGAGAAGCTCGCGACCGTTCGCGTCGTCGTGCAGCAGGAAGCCAAAGGCAACGGTCATGCGGTGTTGCAAGCGCGACCGCTGATCGGCAACGAGCCGTTCGCGATGCTCTGGGGCGACGACATCGTGCTCGGCGACACTCCGGCCGTCGCCCAGCTGATCGAGGCACGGCAACGGCTCGGCGGAGGCAGCGTCGTCGGGTGCGTGCGGATTCCGAAGGAGAAGTCCGGCGCGTACGGCGTGATCGCGGGCACGCCGGTGGATGAGCGCACACAGCGCGTGCTTGCGATCGTCGAGAAGCCCAAGCCAGAGGACGCCCCGAGCGATCTCGCCGCGGTCCACGGCTACGTTCTCGAGCCGGAGATCTTCGAGGTTCTCGAGCGGTTAAAACCGGGGCGGGGCGGCGAGATCTGGCTGACGGATGCGGTCACTCAGATGGCACGCGAGGGTGCCCCGGTCTGGGCGGTCGAGCTCAGTGGGGTTCGTTACGACACTGGCGACCGCCTGGGTTATGTCACCGCTTTCGTCGACGCGGCCTTGGGCCGTGAGGATCTCGCGCCAGCGCTGCGGGCCCATCTACGCCAGCGTGGCTGGCGGCCGCCGGGTGACCGCTAATCGTCCATAGCAGCCAAAACAGGGCTCGCTCGGTCGTCGCTAGACTCAACGGCGCCCCCAGTCCGTACACATGGCGTCGCCATGCTTCCTTGCCGGTGGGGGCGGGGAGGTCCAAGGATCGACAGGACATCGCTCATGCGTGCCGCTTTGCGCCTTGGGCGCCTGGCGCTCGTGACCTGCCTCGTGGCGGGCGGCACGTTCGGCGCGCTCGCCGCGACCTCGGCGCCGACCGCCGCGGCTGCTCCCAGCCGGGCGGCCCCTGCCGCTCGCGGCCAGTCGCTGGCTCAGGCACAGGTCGTTCGCGTGTCCGTCGACGGCCTTACGGCGAGGTTCTCCGCGTCGGGGACGGTAGACGCTCTGCTCGCCGATCTCGGGCTGCCGCCTCGGGGCTCCGATCGGACGTCGGCGCCGCTTGACTCATTCCTACTGGCCGGCGAGCACCTCGCCTTCGACCGAGGCGTGCCGGTCACGCTCGTGGACGGCGGAACACCGACGGCCGTCCGTTCGCCCCGAGGGACCGTCGCGGAGCTCCTCGGCACGGCGCAGGTGGTGCTTGGTCCCGAGGACTTCGTCGAACCCGGGCTCGACCAGATACTCGCCGCCGGGGCGACCGTCCGCGTGACCAGAGTCGCCGATCGCGAGGAGACCCTTCGTGAGCCCTCGCCGTACACGATCCGGCTCATCACGGACGCGAGTCTCGACCGCGGCCATGAGATTGTCGTCACTCCCGGCCAACCGGGAGAGCTGGCGAACACGTACCACGTCCGGATCATCGACGGGCGTGAGGTCGAACGGACCCTCCTCGCTTCCGAGGTGCTCGCGGCGGCGGTCGACGAGATTCGTCGGGTCGGCACCCGGCCACCGGCCGCACCCGCGGACATCGAGGCCATCATCCGGCAGGCCGCCGCGGCGAACGGCGCCGACCCCGACCAGCTATTGCGCGTGGCGTGGTGCGAGAGCCACTACAACCCGAGCGCGTACAACGCCACGTCCGGGGCATCGGGACTCTTCCAGTTCGTACCGTCGACCTGGTCGGTGAACAGCGCGCGGGCCGGGTACGCCGGCGCGAGCCCGTTCGACCCGGTCGCCTCAGCGAATGTCGCGGCGTGGATGTTCGCGCGCGGATCGGCCAATCAGTGGACCTGCAAATAAGGTGAACGACTAGCCTGACGGCGTGGACCTCGCCGACCCGCACGAGCTGCGCGCGACCCTTCGCCGGCACAAGATTCGCCCCGCCCGATCTCTTGGCCAGCGCTTCCTCGTGGACCGAAGTGTCCTCAGCGCGATCCTCGATGCGGCGGAGCTGCAGGCGGATGACGACGTCCTCGAGGTGGGACCTGGGCCGGGGGTCCTGACCGCGGCGCTGGGCGAACGGGCCCGATCGGTGACCGCTGTGGAGATCGACGCCCGGATGGTCGCTCTGCTCGAGGACGAGCTCGCGGGCCGGCCGAACGTCGGAATCATCCGAGCCAATGCGCTGACGGTCGACCTGTATAGCCTCGGTCCCCGGCGACCGACTCGCATCGTGGCGAACCTGCCGTACCAGATCACGACGCCGTTGCTCGAGCGCTTCCTCGCAGATCCGCGCCGCGCGCCGCTCGTCGTGGTACTAGTACAGCGGGAGGTCGCACGACGTATCTGCGCGACGCCGCGCGACGGACGCGAGCGCGGCTACCTCTCGGTCTTTGTGCAGTCGTTCGCCGAAGCGCGGATCGTCCGCCGCGTGCCGGCCAGAGCTTTCCGGCCGTCTCCACGCGTCGAGTCGGCGGTCGTCGCCCTGCGGACGCGGGCGCGTCCCGCTTTCGCGCCCCTCGGGCAGGAGCCGTTCCTGAAGCTCGTGAGCGACGCGTTCCGGCACCGGCGCAAGCAGCTCCGTTCGGCGCTGGGACACGAGGCCGGCCTCGACCGGGAGCGCGCGGAAGCGGCCCTGCGCGAGGCGGGTATCGCCCCCGAGCGCAGGCCGGAAGAGCTCGAGCTCGACGAATGGATCGCGCTCGCACGTGCGGCCGGCACGCCCGAGGGATGAGCCGCGCGATCGTCCTCGCGGCTCCGGCGAAGATCAATCTCACGCTCGAGGTGACCGGCCGACGAGCGGACGGTTATCACGACCTCGCGAGCGTCTTCGCGACGATCGGCCTTTGTGATCGCGTGCGTGTCGCGAAGGCACGGAGCCTCGACGTGCGGCTATCGCCGCCGCTCGCGCTCGCGCCGGGTGACGACCTCGCCAGCCGCGCTGTCCGCGCGCTTGCGGCCGCGAGCGGCCGAGACCCGGCCGCGCACGTGCGGATCCGCAAACGCATTCCGATCGCGTCGGGGCTGGGCGGTGGCTCGAGCGACGCCGGGGCGATCCTTCGCGCGATCAGAATCCTTTGGCGGCTCGACGCCATCGATCTCGAGAAGATCGCCGCGACGATCGGTTCGGACGTTCCGTTCTTCGCGCGAGGCGCACCCTTCGCTCTCGTTCGCGGACGCGGCGAGAAGGTCGAGGCACTCGATGCCCCGCGCGATCAGCTGTGGGTCGTCCTCGTGCGCGTCGCCGCACGCGTCGCGACCGCTGATGTCTTCGCCGCCCATCAGGGACGTCCCTCGGACGGCTCGCGATCGGCGGCCGTCGCCAACGCGTTCCAGCGAGGCGTCGCCACGCCCGCGTTCATTCGCGCGCACCTTGTGAACGAGCTTCTCGATACGACCGAGCGGATGGTCCCCGCGATCACGCTCGCGCGTGCCTGCGCCCGCGAGCGCGGTATCGAGCTCGCCATGTCGGGAAGCGGCCCCTCGCTGTTCACCCTTGCGGACGACCGCAGGGATGCGTTGAGAAAGGCTCGGATCCTACGGCGCGCCGGGCTTCGCGCTCGTGCGGTCGTGCTCGGTGTCACTTCATGATGGACAAGCGACCGAGGGCTGTCCCCCTACGTTTGACGTGTGGAATCAAAGGGCGAGCTCACGGTCCGACAGGCTGGTCAGCGCGGGGGGACGTCGACCGCGGGCAAGCATGGATCGTCTTTCTATCGTGAGATCGGACGGCGTGGCGGCCAGGCGCGAAAGGGCCAGCTCGGGCCTGAGGGATACGCGAAGCTCGGTCGCAAGGGCGGGGAAGCGCGCAAGACGCAGCTCGGCTCGCGGGGCTACGCGGAGCTTGGTCGCAAAGGCGGCGAGGCGCGTAAGTCTCAGCTCGGTAGCGAGGGCTACGCGCAGCTTGGGCGCAAGGGCGGGCGTCGCGTCGCCGAATTGATCAAGCGGGGCAAGCAGCCCGCCAAATAGCCCTCGCCGCCGGGACCGAAGCGCCGCCCTCCTATCCTTTTGAGCCGTGTCCTATGGGGCGTGGCCAAGTGGTAAGGCGGCGGACTTTGGATCCGCTATCCCAGGTTCGAATCCTGGCGCCCCAGCCTGACCGATCCGCATGAGCGACGCGCCGCTGGCCATTGTGCTCGCGGCGGGCCTTTCGACACGGATGAGATCGAAAACCCCAAAGGTCCTTCATCCGATCGCGGGACGCCCGCTGCTCGCCTATGTCCTCGAGACGCTGCGGTCGGTGAGGGCACGTCCGCTTGTCGTGCTCGCGAAAGAGAGCGAGGCCGCACGTGACCTCCTGGACGGGCAGGCCCGCGTCGTCATCCAGGACCCGCCGCGTGGCACCGGCGACGCGGTGCGCGTCGCGCTCGCCAAAGCGAATGGCGACGAGGGCCTCGCGTACATCGTGTACGGCGATACGCCGCTGCTGCGCGCGGAGACGCTCGCAGGGCTCGGGGCGCTCGTCAGAGATGGCGCGACGCTCGCGATCCTTGCGGGCGAGGTCGGAACGGACAACGCGTACGGGCGAATCGTCCGCGACGCTCGTGGCGACGCGGCGCGCGTCGTCGAGGCCCGCCTCGCGTCGCCGGCCGAGCGCAGCCTCCCCGAATCGATCCTCGGGGCATACGCGGCGGATCTGGGGTGGTTGCGGAGCGCGGTGGCGCGTCTGCGCCCCAACGAGACCGGCGAGATCTTCCTCACGGACCTCGTCGCCGAAGCCGCCCGTGACGGAAGCCGCGTCGCCGTGTATCGCACCGACGATCCGGAGGAAGGCATGGGCGTGAACAATCGCGTGGAGCTCGCCGCGGCGGAGGCGGCGGTCCGCCGCCGGATCATCGAACGCCACATGGTCGCGGGCGTGACCTTCCGCGATGCGGGTTCATGTCAGGTCGACGCCGACGTGCAGATCGCGCCGGACGTGCTCGTCGAGCAGGGAACGATCCTCGAGGGCAAGACGCGGATCGGCGCGGGCTCGCGCATCGGTCCCTATGCGGTCATGCGCGACACGATCGTGGGCGAGCGTTGCCGCGTCGAGAACTCGACGCTCGAAGGCGCGACGCTGGAGGACGACGTCAGGATCGGCCCCTACTCGCATCTACGCCCGGGCGCGTACCTCGAGAAGGGCGTCGAGATGGGGAACTTCGGCGAAGTGAAGAACGCCCGCCTACGCAGCGGAACGAAGATGCACCACTTCAGCTACGTGGGTGACGCCGACATCGGCGCGCGCGTAAACATCGGCGCGGGCACGATCACGCTGAACTACGACGGCGTCCGCAAGAACCGAACCATCGTCGGCGAGGATGCCTTCATCGGCTCCGATACGTTGCTGCGTGCGCCGGTCACGGTCGGTGCGGGGGCGACCACGGGTGCCGGCGCCGTCGTGACCAAGGACGTGCCCGAGGGGATGGTGGCCGTCGGAATGCCGGCCCGTGCCATCAAGAAAGCCGACCGGCGCAAGAAGGCGGGCCAGTGACCGCGATCACGATCGAGCTGCTCTTCATCGAGCTCGTGCTCGTCGCCGTGCTCTTTTTCCTTTCGGCCAGCGAGACCGCGATCCAGACCATCCGGAGGCCTCACCTGATCGAGGAGCTCGCCTCGCGCGGCCGTCGTGGGCGCCGTGCGGGGACGATGGGACAGCGTTCGACGGCGTACCTCGCAGCGCTCCAGGTGATCGAGTTCCTGATCGTCTTCGCGTACGCGGGCATCGCCGCGGCCTTCATCGCCCCGCGCCTCTCGGAGGTCCTCCAGTTCTTCTTCGGCTCGAGCGCGCCGTCGCTGGTGGGCGCGGCCGCGGTGGCGGTCACCGTTGCCGTGCTCTCGGTGATCGCGATCCTCCTCGGCTTTTTTGTCCCGCGCGCGATCGGCGCTCGACACGCGCAGTCCGTCCTTCTCGTCCTGGTGTGGCCGCTCGAGGTCCTCGTCTGGATCACCCAGCCCCTCGTCGGCGTGCTGTTCCTGCTGACGCGCATCCTGACGAGCCCGTTCGGCGCGAACCCTCAGGGCGCGATGCAGGTCACCGAGGAGGAGATCAAGACCCTCGTCGAGACCGGGCAGGCGCAGGGCGTGTTCGAGGAGCGCGAGCAGCGGATGATCACGTCGATCTTCAGCCTCTCGGAGAAACCGGTGCGCGAGGTCATGGTCCCGCGGACCGACATCGTCGGGATCGACGTCGATACCCGACCCGGCGAGATGCTCGAGCGCATCACGAAGGTGGGCCACTCGCGGATCCCGATCTACGAGGGTTCGGCCGACAACATCGTCGGCATCCTCTACGTCAAGGATCTCTTCCGGCGGCTCGCGCGTGGCGAGAAGGACGTCCAGATTCGACCGTACCTGCGCGCGGCGCAGTTCGTGCCCGAGTCGAAGAAGATCGCGGACCTGCTGCGGGAGATGCAGCGCGACAAGGTGCACATCGCGATCGTGGTGGACGAATACGGCGGGACGAGCGGCCTCGTCACCATCGAGGACCTGGTCGAGGAGATCGTCGGGGAGATCCGCGATGAGTACGATCTCGAACCGGAGCTCGTCATCCCCGTCTCCGAGAACGAGGCACTTCTCGATGCCCGCGTGCCGTTCGACGACGTCCGCGAAACGTTCGATCTCGATCTGCCCGAGTCGGACGCGACCCCGAACTACGACACGCTCGGAGGATTCGTCGTCGCCCAGCTCGGTAGGTTCCCGCGACAAGGTGAGGCCGTCCACGCGGGCGGCGCGCGGTTCGTCGTCGAGAGCGTGGAAGGCCGGCGAATCCGCCGGGTCCGCGTGGTGAAGAAGGCGCCGCGCGCGGAGCCCGTCTGACCGACACGCTCGGCCCGGGTGACGAGGATCTGATCCGCGTCGCCGCGCTCGCGCGGCAGCGCGCGTATGCGCCGTACTCGAAATATCGGGTCGGAGCCGCGCTCCGCACCAAGCGCAACAAGATCTATGGCGCGGCCAACGTCGAGAACGCCTCGTACGGGCTCACGGTCTGCGCCGAGCGCTGCGCGGTGTGGAGCGCGGTCGCGTCAGGCGAGACCAAGGACTACGACGCGATCGCGATCGTGATCGACGATGACCGCCTGCCGACGCCTTGTGGAGCGTGCCGCCAGGTCCTAGCGGAGTTCGCGCCCAGCGTGCGTGTCGTGCTGGCGACGACGGCGGGAAAGCGTAAGGTCACGACCCTCACTGAGCTCCTTCCCGACCCTTTCTTGCCGGAGAACCTCAGCTAGCTGCCGAGCACGACACGTTGGAGCTCGTGCCCACTGATCGCCGCGTTCCTCGACGAGCGTGAGGGCATTCACGCTCACCACATCGTCAAGTGCAAGTTCCCGGAGAGCCCCGCCACGAGGTATCCGAGTGCGCCTCGTCACGTACGGTCCGCGGGTTGAGTAATGTCACATGCGGGAGCGACGACGGTTTCAGGCCGAGGGCGATGCTCAAGCGTGCCAGGCCACCGTCGGCATCATCCACGCGGATCGCGCAGCCCTTCAGCCCACCATCAAGCCGGACCGCCCGTCCGAGGCGGATGCGAAAGGGTTGCGCTGCTGCCGCCGCCGCGTCGATCCGCCGTTCGGTCTCCGCGTCGAGGTCGTGCACAACCGTAACGTGCGGTGCGATCGCAGCGCTCGTCACCGGGTCGTGTGCGCGGCGAAACGCGTCTAGCCATTCCGCGAGAGGAGGCGAGAAGAAGATCACGAGCGCGCGCCGGGGCGGCACCGCCCTAGCGGTTGGGCGTCTGGGCATCAGTGAGCGCGCGGTAGAACGCAGATGCGTGCGTCATCGCGAGCTCGTGCAGACCCTCGGTGATCCGCTCTTCGCTGTGGATCCCCGCCGACTCGAGACGGATAACGCCGTAGTCGCGTACCAGCGAGAGCGGGAAGGGACGCGACAGGCTGGCGTCCTGGACCCGGTCGAGCAAGAGCGCCGATTGGTTGCGATTGAGGACGCCCCAGCGCGAGACGACTCGCCGGTCGGTGAGCACGAACCACCGCACGCTCCAGGGCAGCCAGCGTACGAAGATCCAAAGGGTCAGGAGAGCGAACACGATGAGCGCGGCCGCGGCGGGTCCGGGCTGCGCGATCCCCGATAGATAGAGCGCGACGACGACGAGCAGCGCGTCGACGAGCACGAGCGGCTCCCACAGGAAGAGCGGGCGGGTCGCGATGATCACCTGCTCGCTCGGCTCCAGGATCACGCCGTGGGGGTCCGCCACCGCGCGCGGATTCTAGGTTGCGGCCGCTCCGGCCGGTTCCGGCGCACCGGTCGCGGTGGCCACCAGGCGCTCGAGGAGCTCGAGCGCATCGGGCGCCGCAGCGATGGGCGCGATCCCGCGGAGCACGTGCAGCGCGCGGCTTCGGCTCGCCGCGATCTCTGCCTCGATCAGGTCACGCACCCCGAGCTCGTCGAGAAGGTCGCGGATGCCCTCGACATTCTCGGCCGGCAACGGCGCGGGTGGCGCGAACAGCTCGGCCAGCCGCGCTCGCGATTTCGCGGGCGCGCGCTCGAACGCGAGCACGACCGGCAGGGTCTTCTTCCGCTTGGTGAGGTCGTTCATCTCGACTTTGCCGGTGCGTTCGGTCGAGGCCCAGATCCCGAGGAGGTCGTCGTGCGCTTGAAAGGCCTCACCGAACGCATCGCCGAAACGCGCGAGCGCACTCCGCACGACGGTGTCGTCCGTGGCGAGGACGGCGGCCCCTTCCGCGGCGGCCGCGAACAGCGAGCCGGTCTTCTTTGCCGCCATCGCGCGGTGGCGCTCGGGGGTGACATCGGTGCGCGTCTCGAAGGCGATGTCGAGGAACTGGCCCTCGCAGACCTGGACGCACGCGTTGTCGAGGAGCCCAGCGAAGGCGAGGATTCGTGCCGGCGGCAGCCCCCGGAGGCGCTGCACCGCAAGGCGCGACACGGCGAACATGCCGTCGCCGGCGTTGATGGCCTGCGGGACTCCCCAGACGCTCCAGACCGTCGGCCGGTGATGGCGTGCCGGATCCTGATCCTCGATGTCGTCGTGGATCAGCGTGAAGTTGTGCAGGAGCTCGATAGCCGCCGCGGCGGGCAGCGCCTGCCGGGCGTCGCCGGTCATCGCCTCGAAGACCAGCGTGCAGAGGACCGGCCGAAGCCGCTTGCCCGAGGGACGCCGCTCGGCGTCGAGCCCGAGGTGGTAGAGCATCATGCCGTAGAAGGGCCCGAGCGCCGGATCCGTCGCGTTGAGGAGCGACCGGATCTCTTCGTCGATCGCCGCGAGGTGCGCGTCGAGTGTTCGCCCCACCAGATTTCGATGATAGCCATTGAAGGGGGCTTTGCCCCCCTCAAGACCCCCCGCAGCCGGGGGCTTGGGGGCGCAGCCCCCAGTCGCTTCGTACCATTGACTCGACTGTGTCATCTCGCACGTACCGTGCCGAGGCGATCGTTCTCAAGACCAACGACTTCGCCGAGGCAGACCGAATCCTCGTCCTCTTCACGCGGCATTTCGGCAAGGTGCGCGTCGTCGCGAAAGGCATACGAAGAGCGACGAGCCGCATGGCCGGCCACGCGGAGCCGCTGACGCACGCGACGTATCAGCTCGCGCGCGGCCGCGAGCTCGACGTGCTCACTGGAGCTGAGGCGCGGGCGATCTATCCGGACATGCGCGACAATCTCTCGCTGATCGCGGCGGGGTGGTACGTGGCGGAGCTCGTGGATCGCTTCACCGCGGACCGCGTTCCATCCGCGCCGCTCTTCGACCTCTTGGAGACCGCGCTCCGCGGTCTCGACGCCGGCGTCGATGCGCCGGTGGTGTGCCGGTGGTTCGATCTCCACCTCCTCGATCGCTCGGGGTTCCGTCCCGAGCTCGGTGAGTGCGCGCACTGCCGTCAAAGCCTCGCGGAAGAGACCAACGGATGGGAGCCGGCCGTCGGCGGGGCGCTCTGCGCGAGCTGCGCAACGCAGCTTCCAAACGTTGCGGCGCTCACCGTCCGCGCACTCAAGTCGCTTCGCTACCTCCTCGTGAGCGATCTCGCCTCGGCGGCCCGTCTGCGGCTCGATGTCGGACTTGCGCGCGAGCTCGACCGGCACCTGCGCGGCTTCCTGCGCTACGTGCTCGACCGCGACATCGCGACCAGCCATCTTCTCGACGAGCTCCGCGATCTCCGGCGCCCCGCTCCGGTTTCGTGAAGACGGCGTTGCGTGAGGACGTAGCCGAAAAGCTCACCTCGCTCGCCAAGCGGCGAGGCTTCGTCTTCCCATCGAGCGAGATCTACGGCGGCGCCGGCGCCACGTGGGACTTCGGTCCGCTCGGCGTCGAGCTCAAGCGGAACGTGAAGGACGCGTGGTGGCGCGCGATGGTGCAGTACCGCGACGACGTCGTCGGCCTCGACGGCGCGATCCTCATGCATCCCCGGGTCTGGGAAGCGTCCGGCCACGTCGAGAACTTCATCGATCCGCTCGTCGAGTGCCGGAATTGTCGCCATCGCTTCCGCGTAGACGACCTGCCCAAGGGCGACGAGCTCATGGACGCCTGGCGATCAAAGCGGCTCGACCTCTCCGATACCGCCTGTCCCAACTGTGGCGAGCGCAAGCTCGCCGATCCGCGGCGCTTCAACCTCATGTTCAAGACCTTCGTCGGGCCGGTCGAGGATGAGGCCGCAGTCGCGTGGCTGCGCCCCGAGACCGCCCAGGCGGTCTACGTGAACTTCGAGAACGTCCAGCAGGCAACGCGTCGCCGCCTTCCGTTCGGGATCGCACAGATAGGGAAGGCGTTCCGCAACGAGATCACTCCCGGGAACTTCATCTTCCGCTCGCGCGAATTCGAGCAGATGGAAATGCAGTACTTCTGCCGGCCGGATGACGCGCCGCGGCTATTCGAGGAATGGAAAGCTGAGCGAATGCGCTGGCATCGCGAGCTGGGGCTTCCCGCCGAGCGGCTGCGGTTCCGCGAGCATGCCGAGAACGAGCGCGCCCATTACGCGGCCGCCGCGACCGATGTCGAGTTCGAGTTCCCGTTCGGGTGGAAGGAGCTCGAAGGCATCCACAACCGCACCGACTACGACCTGCGCCGCCACACCGAGTACTCCGGAAAGAAGCTCGAGTATTTCGACGACACGACCAGCGAGCGCTTCGTCCCCTACGTCGTCGAGACGGCGGTCGGAGCGGATCGGACCACCTATGCGGTCATGTGCGCCGCTTACGACGAGGAGCCGGACAAGGAAGGTATCCGCGTCGTCCTACGGTTCCGGCCGCAGATCGCCCCGTACAAGGTGGCGGTGCTCCCGCTCTCGAAGAACGAGCGCCTCGTCCCGACCGCACGCGAGGTCTGGGCGCAGCTGCGACCGAATTTCATCAGTACCTACGACGAGACGCAGGCGATCGGACGCCGCTACCGCCGGCAGGACGAGATCGGGACCCCGCTCTGCGTGACGATCGACTTCGAGACACTCGAGGATCGGCAGGTGACGATCCGCGACCGGGACTCGATGGCCCAGATCCGCGTTCCGATCGTCGAGCTGGTCCCGGCGCTTACGGAGAAGCTCCGCGCCTGATCTCGCGGCCGCAGCCCAGACCGCGCTCACGGCACTTCTCTTCGCGGTGGGGACGCGCACGCCGTTGCTGGCACTGCTCTCGCTTCGGCGCGCGCGCAACCTCGGCGCGGTCCTCGCGCCCTACGCTGCGCTCGCGGTCTTCGCCGTCTTCGTCGACGATCCCGCGGTCACGATCCTCGCGTTCTCGCCCTCGGCGCTCGTCGGGCCGCGCATCGCGCGTCTCCTCGGGGCCCGCGAGGAATCGGCGGGGGCGCTCATGACCGCAACGGTCGTGATCTCATTCCCGCTGCTGCTCGTCGCCGCGCCTGGCGCTCGGCCGCTCGTGGACATGAGCCTTTTCGCGTTCGTCGTCGGTGCCGCGGTCGCGGGCGCGATTCCGACCGTTCGCGACGCGATGCTGCCGGTCCTCGACGGGGCTCGCTACGTCGCGGTGGCGATCGCGCTCGTCGCGGCATTCCTCGCGAGTCCACAGATCGCCGATCCGCGCGCATATCTGGTCGCGGCCGGCTGCCTGGTGATCGGTCCGCTCAGCGCGGCGGCTGCGGCGCGGATCTTCGGCGGCGACCCCCTGGCAGCGGTGGTCGGAAGTGGCACGCGCGACCCCGCGGTCGCCGCGGGCCTGGCGGTTGGCGCCGGGCTTGTCGGCGGCGGCACCGTGGCGCTCGCATATGCGGTGTCGCTTGCGCTAGCGACCGGAGTCGGGAAGCTCCTCGTCGGCGGTCATACGAGACGCGAAGCGGCGCGCTAGCAGGGTCGCCGCCGAGACAAGGGCCGCGGTGGCCGTCTCCCAGAACATCTGCTTCGCGCGCGGGCCACTTTCGACCTCCCCGATCTCCTTGCGGAGCGACTCGCGGAACCGCTTGCGCGTGCGACCCTTGAGACGATCGAGCCGGCCGCCAAGCCGCTGGATGACCTGATCGAGCTCGGTCTCCGTGCGGCTCCGGCGGAAGCTCTTCACCCGCGATGCGACCGCGAAGCCCAGGACGGCGATGACCGAGCCGAGCGTCCCGAAGAACGCGACAGGCTGACGGCGTGCGAGCCGGCGCGGATCGACGTCGCGCGAGATACGCGTCCGCAGCTCGGTGACGTCGGCGTCGATGGCGCCACGCAGAAGCGACAGCTCGCGCTCGGTCCGTGCCGAGCCGCGAAGCTTGGCTAGCTCGCGGTCCGTCCGAGCAGGCGCGATTTCGCCCACCGAATGGTCTCCTTCACCGAGTTGATCGTCCGCGTCGGGCCGCGCAGATCGAGGCTTCGGTAACCGACATAGCCCGTCAGTCCCGCTGCGAGGCCCATCACCGCCAGGACAACGAGCGCCGAGGCCCAGAGCGGGAGCACCAAGGCAAGGAGCGCGATGACGAGAACGACGAGTGCGACGAGGAAGCAGAGCGCGAAGACCGCCGCCACGCCGAACCACTTGGCGGCCGCGACATTGGCCCGGACGATCTCGGCGATCTCCTGACGCGGAAGCTCGAGCTGTCTGCGGATGTAAGTGCGCAGGTTCTCGCGAAGTCGACCGAGCAGACTGCGATAACCAGGCCGTTGGTACACGGCCCGCGACTGTACCGCAGCGATTCGCACGAGCCGTCCGCCGAGCACGTTTACTGCCAGCCACGTTGTCCGAACACTTCAGGGACGACGAGACGAGCCAGGTGCGTGCGCTGTCGACAGGCACGCTTGCTTGACCCCCTGCTTACGCTTGCCGCGCGCCGCGCCGGGGGAGGTGCTCGTGGGTTTGGTCATCGACCGCCTGACGGCGGAGGAAAGAGACCTCGTCAGTTCCTTCACGACGAGAGCACCGCAGCTCACGCCGCAGTCGCGCGCGGTCGTTGCGGCGAGCATCGCCAAGAGGCTCCGTCCGCGGGTGGATGGCGCGTCAGCCTTCGCGATCGACCTCGAGTTTGTGAATGCCGTTGCCACGGCGATAAGGAGCGGGATCTCGATGCCGTCGACCATCGATCGAAACGCCCACGCCGAGCGGGGCGTCGTCGATGGCCAGGACGTCATCGGCCGCCGCTACGTCCTCAGCCGCTTGGACGACCTGGTCGGCGGCGGAGCGCTGGATCGGCCGTCGGCCGAGCGCGTCCGCGCTGTCATCGAAAGCGAGCTTGTTTCGATCGAATCAGCGCGCTCCGCGCCGAGCAGCGCTCAGAGCGTGCCAGAGCCCGGATTGAAGCAGGCCCCGTCGGCGGTCGGACCCTCAGGGCCAACGGCACTCGATCTCGTTGCCGGAGCGACGCGCACGTTCGCGACCGAAGAGACCCCGAGCCTGCTCCTGTATATCGGCGCCTTCCTCGTCGTGGTGGCCGCGTTCATCTTCGTGAGTGTCTCGGGCGACCAGATCTCAGATCTGGTCAAGCTCGTCCTCATGATCGTCGGGACGACCGGGTTCCTCGCCGCCGGGATCGTTTGCCACCGCTATCCACGCGTCCTTCCCGCGGGTAGGACCTTCCTCGTCATCGGGGCGCTCATCACACCGCTTGATCCGGTCGCGTACTACGTGCTGGTTGCGCGAGTCTCGCCCCTCGATGCGCCGACGATCTGGACGCTCGGCTCGTTGGTCTCGGCTGCGCTCTACGCCGGGTTGCGGCTCGGCGGTTACGGGATCGGGTACAGCTACCTCTTTTACGCTGCGGTGCTCAGCGCGGTCCTCGGCCTCGAGGCGCTCGTGAAGCTGCCCGTTTCGTGGGCCGCCGTGCCGATCGCCGCCATGGCTCTTGCCTTCGAGCGACTCCACCTATCGAGAACGCAGCTTGTCGATACGGTCGTCGGGCCGCTGTCCCGGATGACGATGGTCGTCGCCGCTCTGGCCGGCGCCGCGCTGGCGATCCCGATCGCAGCGAGCGCGCCGTTCGAAAGGGCCGCGCTGCCGGTCGAGATCGTGCTGCTCACGGGCTATTACGTGCTTCGCGCGAGCCGAGGCGCGGCGTGGGAACAGAGGCTCGCGACCGCCGGACCGGGCCTTGCCGTGGTCGCGACCGTCTATTCGGCTGGGGCGGACCTCGCCGTTGTGGCGCTGGCTTCGGTCGTTGTGGGGTCGGCCTATGTGGCGCATGAGCTCGCGAGCTCGATCGACCACGGTCTGGGGAGACTCGCTCCGTGGATGGAGCCGAGGCTCACGACCCTCGGTCTTGCGTTCCTCGTCGCCGGTCTGCTCCCGCTCGGAGCGTTCGGGCGCATGCCGGCAGTTGGCGCGGCCGCGTTCCTGATCGCGGGATTCGTCGCCGCCGCGCTCTCGCTCGTTTGGGACGAGCGGAGCGGCCCGTTCGCCGCGGTTCGCGGGGAGTACGTCCTGATCCCTGCCGCTGCCGCGATCGCCGTCGGCTATCGGTTCGCCCTCGGCGCGTCGGGCCTTCTACCGCTTGGGCAGAACGGCGTCGTCGATCTTGCCCGTGCGTACGCTCCCTTGTCGTTCACCGCCTGGCTCGGCGTGGTGCCGCTCCTGCGGTCTCCGATGCACGCGCGGATCGCCGCCGCGCTCGCCGGGCTGCTCAGCGCGTTCGTGAGCGTCGGCTCCTTCCCGGATGCACGCGTCCATACCGTCGTGAACGCGCTCTACGCGGTAGCCGGCGCGGGCGTCGGTGTGCGCATCGCGAGCCGGCGGACGGTATGGATCGCGGCCGCGGCCGCGATGCTCTGCGCCTACGGCGCTTATCGCTGGTCCGGCTTGCCGCCGGTGTTCGCACCGGTCTTCGCCCTGGCCCCAGCGGTCTCCGCGTTCGCGACAGGTTATCTGCCCCAGGCACGGTCGACACGCATGACGTTCCTGCAGATCGCGACGGCCGCCTCGGTCATGGCCGCCGGAATCGGACTCGCTTTGGACACGGATCGCGCGCCTTGGGACGCGGACGTATGGCGGACCGCGATGCTCGCGATCGCCTTCGCAGGAATATCGGGCGGAGTCGCTGCCCGTCAGATCCGGTCGCCCGAGATCGGGCTCGCGGCGGGCCTCGCTGTGCCCGTGCTCATCGACATGGCGGTCTTGACGGCGCACCCGACCCTGCCTGAGGAGCTCAGCGCCGCATTCGCCGTCTACGGGTTCGTCGCCGCGTGGGTAATACGCCGATCGACGCACAAGGCGCTCGTTTCGCTCACGCAACCGGTCGAGTACGTCGCGTCGGCGCTTGCCATCTTCCCCACCGCCCTGCGCGTCGCGGATTTCGCGACGCTGCTCGCGAGCCTCGGCATTGCCTTCGCGCTCGTCGGCGCGGCCGCGCGATGGCGCTCGGCTGCGATCGAACGCGTGGCATTGCTCGCGTTCTTGTGGCTCTCGTTCACACGGATCTTCGTCGATCCGCGGATCGACGACATCCGGATCGGGGCCGGCGCTCTTCTGCTCGCGGCGTGTGTGGCCAGCGTTCGAGTGCCGCGGCTCATTCGACTTCCCGAGGTCGCGCCCGCCGAGCTCGTCGCCGCCGCGCTGATCGTCCTCCCCACAGCCGTCGTCACCGTGCTCGATCCTGGCGCGGATCACTTCGACTTACCGATCCCGCTGCTGCTCTGCATCGAACTCGGTGCGCTCTACGCCGTCGCGGTCGTCTACCAGCGGATCGCCTTGCTCCGCGCGGTCACGGCGGTCTCGTGCGTTGCCGCGATAGAGTTCCTCGCCCTCGCGAGCTACGGAGAGTGGTACGCCGCGCTGCTCGGCAGCGCCATGATCAATGCGGCGCTCGCGATCGCGCGCCGGTGGCCTCAAGGACGGACCCTCCGCGAGCACGCCGTGCTCGGCGCCCTGGGTGTCGGCGTCCTGTTCCTCCCGAGCCTGGGCGACTCGATCACGCATCCGACATTTACCGCGACGGCGGAGGTGGTGGCTGCGGGGCTCGGTGTTCTCGTCGCGGCTGGCCTGCTCGGAGAGCGATGGATCAGCGCGGCGGCGCTGGCTGTGCTGACGATCGAGAGCACGGTCATCGTCCGGTTGCCCGAGCGGCTCCAGATTCCCGGGGTCGCCGCGGGAATCATCTTGTTCGCGCTCGCTATCGCGTTTCCACGGTTCCGTCGCGGTGGGCTTCCGGCCGCGTTCTCGACCGCGTTCGAGGCGCTCGGCGTCTGGCTGTACCTGTTGCCAACCTTCCTTCTGACGTTCACGCCGGCGGCCGCGGTCCAGCACGCGATCCTGATGGCGCAGCTCGTCGTCCTCACGCTTGCCGGGCTCGGTTTCCGGCGGCGATGGCAGATCATCCCGGCGATCGGGATGATCGGAATCGAAGCGCTCCGCGGCATTTTCGAGGTCGTGAACCGGATTCCGAGCTTCGCCACGTTCGCGATCGCAGGCGCGCTCTTGCTCGCGATCGGTTTCTTGCTGCTCCTCAAGCGCGAAGCCTTCGAGCGCCGGCGCCAAACGCTCACCAGCTGGTGGGTCGCGTGGCTCGCGGCATCCTCGTGACCAATCGGCGGTGATCCCGCTCCGCGACCTTGATAAGCGCACCGGCATCCCGGTCGTCACCGCGCTTCTGATCCTCATCAATCTCGCCGCGTGGATATACGTCCTTACGCTCGTCGACCAGCGCTCCGCGATCGAGGCTTTTTACCAACGTTGGGCGTTCGATCCAGCCGTTCAGCTCAGGGTGTTCGCGGGCGGCCAGATCACGGCCGACGCGCTCCTTCCCTTCATCACGCACCAGTTCCTGCACGCCGGATGGCTTCACATCGCCGGCAACATGCTCTTCCTCTGGGTGTTCGGAGCGGCGGTCGAGATGCGGGTCGGGCGCGTCGCGTTCTTGATCTTCTATCTCTTTGCCGGTTGTATCGCGGCGATCGCCCAGGGACTCGTCGAGAACTCGATCCTCGGTTCGACGCATCTGGTCGGTGCGTCCGGAGCGATCTCCGGGATCCTTGGCGCGTACCTGACCCTGGTACCGACCGGGCGAGTGCGCGTACTGGTCCCCGTGGGTCTGTTCATCACTCCGATGACCCTGCCCGCCGTCCTCGTCCTCGGCGAATGGCTGCTGCTGCAGCTGATCTCGGCGTTCAACGTCCTCCGCGTCGTCGGCGACGAGACCGCCCACGTCGCGTACTTCGCCCACCTCGGAGGTTTTGCTGCCGGCGTCGCCGTCGTGGCGATCCTGAAGCTCGAACGGCGCGTACGCGGCGCAACCGCAAGACCGGTGGCGGCGGCGCTCCGGAGCTGACCGCGCGCCGACCCGTCGAAGCCCGAACCGCGCCATCTGTCAGAATTCGAGGCTCAGCAGGAGGTCGGGATGGTCCTTCGCAGCGCCACGCGCAAGACCGCGACGCCCCGGCGCGCGGCGACCGCGCGCAAGAAATGGGTCTACCTCTTTGCCAACGGCAAGGCCGAAGGCAACGCCAAGATGCGCGACCTCCTCGGTGGGAAGGGTGCTGGACTCGCCGAGATGACCAATGCCAAGCTCCCTGTCCCGCCCGGCTTCACGATCACGACCGAGGCCTGCAACGCGTACTTCGCGGCCGGCAAGAAGGTGCCGCCGGGGCTGTGGGACCAGGTCGAGCGCGCTCTCGCCGTCGTCGAGCGGGCGACCAAGAAGAAGCTCGGCGACGCAAAGAATCCGCTCCTCGTCTCGGTGCGCTCGGGCGCGGCGATGAGCATGCCCGGGATGATGGACACCGTCCTCAACCTCGGGCTGAACGACGACACGCGCAAGGGCCTCGCCGCGCTGACGAAGAACGAGCGATTTGCGGCGGACGCCTACCGGCGGTTCATCTCGATGTTCGGCCGCATCGTGCTCGACATCGCCGCGGAGAAGTTCGATCACGCGCTCGAGGCGAAGAAGAAGAGCGCTCGGGTCAAGAGCGATCCCGAGCTTGGCGCGACCCAGCTCGATGACCTCGTCCGCGAGTTCAAATCGATCGTGCAGCGGGAGACCGGCAAGCCCTTTCCGACCGATCCGCAGACCCAGCTCCGGCTCGCCATCGAGGCGGTGTTTGGATCCTGGTTCGGGAAGCGCGCGGTCGACTACCGGAACACCTTCAAGATCTCGAATGATCTCGGCACAGCGTGCAGCATCGTCACGATGGTCTTCGGGAATATGGGCGAGGACTCCGGTACGGGTGTCGCGTTCACGCGCGACCCCAACACCGGCCAGAAGGTCCTCTACGGCGAGTACCTCACGAACGCCCAGGGTGAGGACGTCGTCGCGGGCCTCCGCACGCCGTCGCCGATCTCGCAGATGAAGAGCGCTCTCCCGAAGGCGTACGCGGAATTCGAGACGATCGCGAAGCGGCTCGAGAAGCATTACCGCGATGCGCAGGACCTCGAGTTCACCATCGAGCGCGGCAAGCTCTACATGCTGCAAACGCGATCGGCCAAGCGGACCGCGGCGGCGGCCGTGAAGATCGCCACCGACATGGTGCGCGAGGGCCTCATCACGAAGGACGAGGCGATCAGACGCGTCGATCCCATGCAGGTCGAGCAGCTGCTCCTGCCGCGCTTCGATCAGAAAGAGGTCGACCGCGCGCGCGGCGCGGGGCGTTTCCTGGCAAAGGGCCTCAACGCCTCGCCGGGCGCGGCAACCGGCCGGGCGGTCTTCGACGCGGACCGCGCGGTCTCCCTCAAGGGACAGAAGGAGCTTGTGGTGCTCGTCCGACCGGAGACGAGCCCCGACGACTTCCACGGGATGGTCGCGGCGACGGGGATCCTCACCGCACGCGGCGGGTCGACGTCGCACGCGGCGGTCGTCGCGCGCGGGCTCGGCCTACCCTGCGTAGCTGGCGTCGCGGCCCTCGACATCGACCTCGTCAAGCGCGAGATGCGCGTCGACGGCAAGCTCGTGCGCGAGGGCGACCAGATCTCGATCGACGGCACCACCGGTGAGGTGTTCGCCGGCGAGCTGCCTACGATCGAGCCCAAGTTCCGCGAGGAGAAGGAGCTCATCGAGCTGCTTTCGTGGGCCGACCAAAAGCGCCGCCTCGGGGTATGGGTGAACGCCGACACTCCCGGCGAGTGCAAGCTCGCGCGCGAGCTCGGCGCCGAAGGCGTCGGCCTCGCACGGACCGAGCACATGTTCCGGCAGGCCGATCGCCTGCCGATCGTGCAGGACATGATCATGGCCGACGATCTCGCAGGCCGGCAGAAGGCCCTCGACAAGCTCCTGCCGTTCCAGCAGGGCGACTTCCGCGAGATGTACGAAGCCATGGACGGTCTGCCCGTCGTGATCCGCCTGATCGATCCACCCCTTCATGAGTTCCTCCGCGAATACGCCGATCTCAACGTTGACATTGCTGTGGCTCGCGCGAGCGGTGATGACGGACCTGAAATCGAAAAAAAGGCAAGGATCTATCGCCGACTGCAGCAGCTGCACGAGGACAACCCGATGCTCGGGCTGCGCGGCTGCCGCTTGCTGCTGGTCTACCCCGAGATCCTGGAGATGCAGATCCGCGCCATCCTCGGGGCCGCGATCGACGTCTCCGAGCGCGGGATCAAGGCGAAGCCCGAGATCATGATGCCGCTCGTCGGAACGATGGGGGAGCTCGATCGCTTGCAGGAGCAGGTCATGCAGGTGGCCGAGACCGTCTTCACGGAGCGCGGCAAGCGCGTCGCATTCAAGTTCGGCACGATGATCGAGATCCCGCGTGCGTGCCTCATCGCCGATGAGATCGCGGGCAAGGCCGAGTTCTTCAGCTTCGGCACGAACGACCTCACGCAGACCGTCCTCGGGATCTCGCGCGACGACGCGCAGAAGAGCTTCCTCACGCGGTACGTCGAGCAGAAGATCATCCCGGCGGATCCGTTCCAGGTCCTCGACCGCGAGGGGGTCGGTGCGATGATGAAGATCGCGATCGACCGCGGGCGCAAGACCCGCAAGGATCTCAAGATCGGCATCTGCGGCGAGCACGGCGGCGATCCATCGTCGATCGAGTTCTGCCACCAGGTCGGGCTGACCTACGTCTCGCCGTCGACGTATCGCGTACCGGTCGCGCGCCTGGCGGCCGCGCAGGCGGCGCTCGCGGGAGCTGGACAGAAGGACCGCTAGCTCGGGGGCGCGACGCGAGCCGCGCGGAAGACGATGTCCCACGTGCGGAACACCGACACGACGATGAGCAGCAGCGCGCTTGCGGCGAGCAGCTGCAACGGCCATGTCTGTCCGGCAAGGAGCGCGAGCCCAGCCGCCAGCGTGGCGGCACAGCCCGCGATGAACAACGCGATGCGGAACCAGCGATTGCCGATCAAGATCTCCTGGCCGAGTGCGGCGAGCGACTGTGGGATGAGCGGGAACAAGGACAGAGCCATCGCGACGAGGTATCCGAGGAGGATCGTTCGCGCATCCTGGCGCAGGTCCGCGTAGTGCTCGTCGCTGAGCAGGCGCAAGTGGACCGATACGGCTACGAAGAGGAGGCATCCCCTCTCCTCCGCGCGCGGAACATAGCACCGGGCGTCGGGCATGAGCACCGCGCGGCGACACGTCCGATTAGGCTAGTTCCGCATGGCGACCGGAGTGGCGCGCGAAGCCAAGCTTTCCCGCACGCGGTCGGTCGAAGCCCTCCGGATCCGGGAGCGGAGCGAGGAGCTCGAGGCCCGTACGCTCTCCGAGAACGCGACGCGCTCGGCGGGCGGCCATCGTGAGCGGCCCGAGGCTCCGTCCCCGACACGCATGGCGTTCGCCGTCGACCGCGACCGGATCGTCCACAGCAAGGCCTTCCGCCGGCTCAAGCACAAGACGCAGGTCTTCCTCGCTCCGATCGGCGATCACTACCGAACTCGCCTCACGCACACGCTCGAGGTGACTCAGTTGGGGCGATCGATGGCCCGCGGTCTGGGCCTCAACGAGGATCTCGTCGAAGCGATGGCGATGGGCCACGACGTTGGGCACACGCCCTTCGGGCACATCGGCGAGGAGCTCCTCGCAGAGTTCCTGCCCGAGGGCTTCCGCCACAACGAGCAGAGCGTCCGCATCGTCGAGCGGATCGAAAACAACGGCGCTGGCCTGAACCTCACGCACGAGGTACGCGACGGCATCCTCAAGCACAGTGCGCCGACGGAAGGCGGCGTCGAGACCGCACCGTGGGGTCGACCGGAGACGCCGGAGGGATGGGTGGTCCGCTACGCGGACAAGATCGCGTACCTGCACCACGACATCGACGACGCGATGCGCGCCGGCATCGTTCGCGAGGAGGACATTCCGCAGGACTTGCGCGCGTCGTTGGGCCGCGACCGTGCCGAGAGGCTGGATACGATGATCTACGACGTCATCGTGACCTCATACGGCAAACGCGACGTGACGATGAGCGACGAGGTGCTCGAGGCCACGAACGCGCTCCGCAAGTTCATGTTCGACAACGTCTATCTGGCTGGCCCGGCAAAAACGGAGGATCGCAAAGCGCAGGGGGTCCTCTGGGAGCTCCTGCAGTACTTCGAGAAGCAACCCGAGCTGCTTCCACCGGAGCATCAGCGCATCGCGAAGACCGACGGGACCAAGCGCGCGGTCGCGGACTACGTCGCGGGCATGACCGACCGCTATGCCCTCGACACGTTCGCCTCGATCTTCATCCCTACCGTCTGGAGCCATTTGTAGCCTGACGCAAGGCGGGCGCGATACTGCCCTTGATGCCCGGGGACTTCGATCTCGTCAAAGAGCGCGTCGATATCGTCCAGCTGATCGGCGAGCGCGTGCGCCTGAAGAAGGCGGGCCGCGGCTTCGTCGGCCTCTGTCCCTTCCACAGTGAGAAGACGCCGTCCTTTCACGTCGATCCGGACCGTCGCACGTACAAGTGCTTCGGGTGCGGCGAAGGCGGGGACATCTTCACCTGGCTCGAGAAGCAGGACGGTCTCGAGCCGGCGGAGGCCCTGAAGGTCCTGGCGGAGCGCGGGGGCATCGAGCTTTCGTCGCGGCGCGTCCCGGAAGAGGTCGAGCGCGAGAGGCGCCTCTTCTCGGCCAATGACACCGCCCACTTCTACTTCCGGCAGGCGCTCCGAGGCCACGAGCGGGGAAAACAGGTCGGCGGCTACTTGACGCAGCGGGGGATCAGCCAGGACAGCATCGACCGCTTCGGGCTCGGATACGCCCCTGATCTGGCGGACGGCCTCCTGTCGTACCTCAGGAAGAAGGGCTTCAGCGACGACGAAGCTCTGGCCGCCGGGCTCATCGGCTCGACCGAGCGCGGGCTCTACGACTGGTTCCGGGATCGCCTCATGGTCCCGATCAAGGACGGTCGCGGCCGGATCGTCGCCTTCGGGGGGCGAGCGCTGCGGACCGACCAGCGGGGCAAGTACGTCAACTCGCGCCAGACAGCCCTTTTCAACAAGAGCGCGACGCTGTACGCGCTCGACGTCGCCCGGGCCGCCATACGCAAGGAGAAGACGGCGGTGATCGTGGAGGGCTATTTCGATGCGATCGCCATGCACCAGGCCGGCTTCGGCAACGTCGTCGCGTCCATGGGCACGGCGTTGACCGAGGAGCAGTACCACGTGCTGGACGCCATGAGGATCGAACGGGCGATCGTCGCGTTCGACGGGGACGCCGCCGGGCAGCGCTCCGCGGAACAGCGGGGCAGCGAGCTCGCGGTGGGAGTCCAACGAGCGGTCCGCCGCGCCGGGCGGGGCACGGTCACGGCCAGGACCGGCGTCGCCGTCTACGTGACGGTTCTGCCGGATGGGACCGATCCGGACGATCTCGCCGGCTCCGATCCCCCAAGGCTTCGAACCCTGCTCGAGCAGGCGAAGCCCGTGCTCGAGTTCGTTATCGATCGCATCGCCGGACGCAGCGAGCTCTCGCATGCTGAGGGGCGACGCCGCTTCCTCGCTGAGACCCTCCCGCTTCTGGCCGGCGAACCCGACCCGCTCACCCGGGAGCTGTATCTCGGGTCGCTGTCGCGCCTGACCGGTGTGGAACAGGAGGCGCTGCGCCGCGAAGCTGACGCAGTGCCGCCTCGAGCTGCCGACGCGAGGTTTGCGACCGTCGCGAACCCTGTCGCTGGGCGAACGAACGAGACCCGGACGAAACAAACGCCCTCTCTCGAGCGTTACCTAATGGCACTGTTGACCCGTTTTCCGGAGGAAGCGGCGCACATCGATCTCGCACCTGCCGACTTCGTCGATCCCGATCTGGGAGCGCTTTTCGAACATCTCGCGTCGGGAGAGCATTCGGCCTCTGATCTGCCGGCTCACTTAGCCGCCATCACAGCGGCACTTGGCGCGCTAGCGCCCGAGCCACCGGACGAGGTCGACGCCGCTCAGGCCATTGAGATCGCCGCGCTCAAGCTCCGGGAACGGAACCTGCGGCACCGGCTCGACGACACGCGGGCACAGCTCGCGCGTGCCGGCGAGGCGGACATGGGAACGCACGGCGAGATCGCGGGCCTGGCGGCCGAGCTGGCGGAGGTCATGAGGCGCCAGGAGCGGCAGACCGTACTGCACACGGCGGATGTGGAACAGAGGGACCAATGAAAGCGACCACCAAAGACAAGGAAACGACGACGACGACCACCACGACACCTGAGCGGGGCATCCATCCGGAGCACCGCGAGGCTGCCGAGCGCCTCATCGCGCGCGGTCGCCAGCAGGGCTACGTCACCCAGGAGGACATCGTTCGGGCTCTTCCCGACGCGGAGCCCGGCGAAGTCGAGGAGCTCCTCACGACCCTTGACGACAACAACGTCGAGATCCTCGAGGCCGAGCGCTCGCCGACGTGGGCGCAGGTCAAAGAAGAAGAGGAAGAGGCCGAGGAGCTGCAGCGTGAGGACTCGATCGCCTCGGTCCTCGCAAGCGACCTCATCAGCGTCGACGACCCGGTCCGCATGTACCTCAAGGAGATCGGCAAGGTCCCGCTCCTCACAGCCGAGGAAGAGGTCAACCTCGCCAAGTCGATCGAGCTCGGGGAGCAGGCGCTCGTTTCGCCCGCGCTCTCGGTCGTCCACCTCTACGAGCTCGGTGTCGAGGTCAAGAAGCGGATGGCTCTGGGCCGTCCCAAGGAATACGTGGACGAGGCCACTCGCTTCACGGTGAAGGCGCTTCGGTTCACGCTCGAGGACGAGGAAGGCGGGAAGGAGCTCAAGCGCGTCGCGAACCGGCTCTTGAAGCTGCGCGACCCGCTCGAGGCTGAGGCGAACAGCAAGGAGATCAGCTACGAGGCGAAGGTCCTCATCGAGGAGACCGTCGGGCTCATCGATGCCGCGCGTCGCGACCCGGAGCGACTCACGTTCCGGATCCTCCCGCAGTACGCGAAGATCCACGGTCCGGCCGAAGGGGCGGAGCGGCTCGGCGAGCTGGTCATGCTCGGCCAGGAGCTGCGTGACATCCTCGTCAAACACCTCGACAAGCTCGTGCAGCAGGACAACGACGAGCAGCGCGCGCTGCGCCGTCTCGCCGACGAGCTCATCCAGAAGGGCGACGACGCGCGGCACAACCTGACCGAGGCAAACCTCCGTCTCGTCGTGTCGATCGCCAAGAAATACATCGGACGTGGCATGAGCTTCCTCGACCTGATCCAGGAAGGGAACATCGGACTCATCCGCGCGGTCGAGAAGTTCGACTACCGGAAGGGATACAAGTTCTCGACGTACGCGACCTGGTGGATTCGCCAGGCGATCACCCGCGCGATCGCGGACCAGGCTCGGACGATCCGCATCCCGGTCCACATGGTCGAGACCATCAACAAGCTCATCCGCGTCTCGCGCGGTCTGCTCCAGGAGCTCGGTCGCGAGCCGACCGCGGAGGAGATCGCCGAGCGAATGCTCATCACCGCGGACAAGGTCCGCGAGATCGTGAAGGTCTCGCAGGAACCGGTCTCGCTCGAGACGCCGATCGGCGAGGAAGAGGACAGCCACCTCGGGGACTTCATCCCCGACAACCAGGCCCTCGCCCCGAGCGACGCCGCGAGCCACAAGCTCCTCAAGGAGCAGGTCGAGAGCGTGCTCGAAGGCCTCACCGGTCGCGAACGGCGCGTGCTGCAGCTGCGCTTCGGTCTCGAAGACGGCCGCACGCGCACGCTCGAAGAGGTCGGCCGCGAGTTCAACGTCACGCGAGAGCGCATCAGGCAGATCGAGGCGAAAGCGCTGCGCAAGCTGCGCCATCCCTCGCGGAGCCGCAAGCTCAAGGACTACCTGGAATAGAGGAAAGGGGCGCCGAGAGGCGCCCCTTCTCATTTCTGCTTCGACGCGCCCCAGCGTTCGTAGCTGACGAGCTCCGAGAGCGGCTTGCGTCCGCGCATTGGTCCAGTGGGGCGCGGATCTTCGCGAGACTTCGGGCGACCGATCATCACGATCTGACGCGCGGTCAGATCGTCAGGTATGCCGAGGATCCGCTTTGCCTCTGCATCCTGCGCCGGGCCGCCGAACCAAGCGGTGCCGCCGCCGTACCCGAGCAGCGTCGCGCCCGTGAGGAGGCGCTCGGTGAGGCGACCTTCGTCGTACGCGCCGAACATTGGTTCCGCCCCGTCGAGAACGATCGCGATCCCGAGCGGCGCGCTCGCGAGCCAGTTGATGGGTGGGCGCAAAGCGCCGAGCTTTCTGAGGCGATCCTTGTCGCGCACCACGATGAACCGCCACGGCTGGCCGTTCTTCGCGCTTCCTGTCCAGCGCGCGAGCTCCAGGAGCTGGTGGACGACGTCGTCAGGCACCGGCTCGGGCGAGTACTGACGAATCTGCGATACGCGACGGATGGGCTTCAGAGCGCTCAGCACCCGGAGCATACGCGTGGTCAAGTGCGATGATGCGCGGATGAGCGAGGTCGACTCGGGTGAGCTGGAGCGCCTTGGTTCGGCCCTCCGACTTGCGGAGTCCGCGCTCGAGGAAGCTCTCGAGGCGGCGGAGAACCTCGGCAATTTCGACCGCAGATTCGACGTGCCGCGGGCGGTCGGCGGCGCGCAGCGACTCATCGAGAACGCCCTCGAAGCCGTCGACGCCGCGCGGAAGCCGTAGCATCACGTCCATGCGAGCTCTTCTCGGCAAGCGGATCGTCGACGTAGACGTCGGTTAGACCGCCTCGATAGCCGCCAGATTCGGCCGGGTCGTGATCGACGTTGGCGCGGGTGATGGCGGCTATGCGGTTCATCGCGCGCGAGGCGAACCGAATACGTTCGCGATCGCTATCGATGCGAGCCCCGACGCACTCTCCGATGGTGCATGGCGCGCGCACCGCTTGCGACTCTCGAACGTGGCGTTCCTCGTCACGGCTGTCGAGCAGCTGCCCGGCGCGCTCGACGAGACCGCCGACGAGATCACCGTCCACTTTCCTTGGGGATCGCTTCTTCGCGGGATGCTCGCGGCGGACTCGAGCATCGTCGGGCGTCTCGCGGGCTCCCTGCGCACCGAGGGCGAGCTCCGCCTGTTGGTGTCGGCCGTCGAGCGCGACGGCTACTCCAAGGTCACGCCTGCGAGGCTTCTCGAGCTTGCGCCACGTTACGAGGCGCTCGGCTTGGATCTCGTCGAGTCCGGTTGGGCGACGCCGGCGGATATCGCTCGGTCACGCTCGAGCTGGGCGAAGCGGCTCGGGCCGCGACCAGCGGTGCTCGCGATCTTTCGGCGTCACCCGCGGATCCACTCACAGAGCCGCTCGACACAGGTCGGACCCGGCATGGCCGGAAATCTAGACTCGGAGGATCGCCACTCCGTTTCCGCTGGAGGTCAAATCAGGATGTGCCATCCGGAGGTCCCGCCAGGAACGCCCGTGCCCGACGTCCGGTCCGAGGAGACGTCGATCCCGCTCGGGAGCGAGTCCATGCCCGCGCTCGTCGTGTTTCCCGAGCACACGCCCGCGCCGGCGATTCTCGTCATCAACGACATCTCGGGTCGCAGCCCCTTCTACGACCACCTCGCCCGGCGGATCGCACAAGCCGGATTCGTCGCGACGACACCCGAGTATTTCTTTCGCCAGGGCCCGCTGGCCGAGCCGACCCGTGAGGCCGCCGGCGCCCGCGCGAAGAAGCTCGATTTCGTGCGGTGGGGCGATGACATGTCCGCCGCGCTCGAGTGGCTCCGCGCACGACCGGAGGTGAACGGCACGATCGGAACGATCGGCTTCTGCATGGGCGGCACGCAGGCGCTTCTGCTCGCGGCGCGGCGCGACGACATCGCCGCCACCGTCTCCTACTACGGCTTCCCTGCTGATGCTCGGACGTCCGCCTCGCCGATCGACACGGCTGGGCGGATGCACGGTCCGATCCTTGGTCACTGGGGCGACCAAGACGCCGGCGTCGGCATGGAGAACGTCGCGAAGCTCGATGCTGGCCTGCGATCGGCTGGGGTCGAGCACGAGTTCCACATCTACCCTGGGCTTGGCCACGGTTTCCTCAAAGCGTCGCTCGAGGGTGAAGGCACGCCCGGCTACGACCAGGCGTGCACGTCCTGGAGACGGACGCTCGAGTTCTATCGCCGATGTTTCGCGCGCGAGACGGTGCTTCGCTAGCTCGCCGACTTCACCGCGACGATCGTGTTGGACTGCTTGTCATGGAAGCCCTGGTGCCGCGGGTCCTGCGAGGTCGTCCAGAGTAGGTAGATGTAGTAGACGAGCACGATGAGGCTCACCAGGCCGGACAGACCGCCGACCCCACTAATGGTGAAGAGCGAGTTGAAGACTGACGGTCCGAAGAGGTAGAGCCACCGCATCGTCGCTTGATTCCAACTGAGTGTTCCGCCGTCGGCGGCGTTCACGGTCACCAGCCCGAACATGCGCTGGCCGGGTGACGCCCGCCAGGCCGTCCACGAGTAGCCAAAGTACGCATAGCCCAGCACCGCATAGATGATCGCCCGAACGACGCTGCCCACGACGGACACGTCGCTGTACAGCGCGCCGACCACGAATATGCCAACGATCGCGAGGACGATCGCGTCGAGGATGTACGCGATGACGCGGGTCGCGACCGACGCAGGTGCAAGGGCGCTGGTCATTGCTTCCGTGGCCATCTAAGCCTTCCCTCCGTATCGGCGACCCGAGGCCGCCATCGCGCGGGAGCATACCCTGCGAGCGCGGCCCGACCAGGCCCTCAGCGTCTCGTTTTCGGCTCATCCCAGGCCACGTCGGCCGGAAGGGCGTCGCGCAGCACCGGCTCGAGCACGCTGACATACGCTGCGATGCGGCTCGCGACGCGGCTGAGAAAATCGCCGTCGAGCGTCTGAAGAGCGATGGGCTCCCAGACGCGCGCCCAGCCCTTGTCCCATGGCTCGATACGGGCTTCGGCGCCCAGCGCGCGCTCCACCGTCCTGCGCTGCGCCTGAAAGGCGGCGAGGAGGCGCGCGTTGGTCAGCGGATCGGCCTCGAAATGCAGCCCGAGCTCGATCACGTTCAGCCGACTCCGGATCCAGGCCTCGTAGTGCAGCGCTCGGTTGCCGTACCACATCTGGCTCATGGAGAAGCCCTCGGACGCGCGAAAGCTCGAGAGCTCCGCCGGCAACGTAGATCGGACGGCAGCCGGAACGCGCCGCAGGAAGTCGCGAGCCTGCATCAGTGGGTGAGGAAGCGAAGGGCGAGGTCCCGATCGGACGCCGCCGCACGGTGGATGACCGTTGCGCTCACGTCTGCGGAGAGTAGGTGCCAACTGAGTACGGAGTTCTTTAGGCACAGATGTCACGAAGCCCGGAGAGTTAGGCGGCGTTTGCCTCGTCGGCGAGCTCGGGTCGCGCAATTGATCGAACTCCCGCGTGAACTTCGCGGTGACAGTTCGCGCACAGCATCACGCACTTAGCAAGCTCCGCGAGGATCAGGTCCCATGGTCGTGCCATGCCGTCCCGCGAAATACCAAAGCTCTTTTCGCTGGCATCCCAATGGTGGAACTCGAACATCGAGGACAAGACGACGCGCCCGCAACCGAAACATGCCCCTCCCATGTGCTCGATCGCGCGCTCCTTCTTTGCGAGCGCCAAAATCCGTGCCGAACCCGAACGCGTCCCTGACGCGTGTCTGCGACGATGGCAATTGGCGCAGAGAAGGTCGCATTTCTCCGCCTCGGCGAGAAGGCGGAGCCATGAACCGTTCATGTTTCCGATGCCGAACTCTTTGGTTCTCGCGTCTCGATGGTGGAATTCCAAGGCGGCGCTGCTGGTCCCATAGCCGCAGTCCTCACATTTGCCTCCCCGGAGAGCGATGAGCCGCTCTTTCCGCTCTCGCCGCCGCTTCCGGAGATATCGCACCCAAGAGTCCGTGCGTCTCCGCTTACGGAATGCATCGGCGTCGTCGCTCGCACCGGCCGGCTTCTTGGACGTGTTGTGCTCACCGAACGGCGAGCACTCCAGACAGAACTTTCGTCGATACAGGGATCGCATTACTCCATTGATGCGTAGCTTGGAAGGAAACTCACGTCCGCAGGCCACGCAGGTCTTCATTTGGACTGGACGCGGTGTGATAAAGCGAGGACTTCGGCGCGCTTTAAAGGGCCGACAGGCGACGCAATACAGGCGTCCGTGTAAGTGACGCCACTTTCCATCGATGAAAACGCGATCAGCAAAGGAAATGCCGCACTGTTGGCACATAAGAACCACAACTGAACATTAGTTCTATCTGCATCTCCCGGTCAAGGGTTTGGCAGCGTCTATGGCGGATCAGCGAATGGCGCGCGCCAGCGCTGACCATGCGCTGAGAAGATCTGCCGCCGAGGCTCGACTGCACAGCAGGTCGCGATCGAATGGTCGAACCGATCGCATCGCATCGGTACAATTGGTTTTCCGATCCGGCATAGCTCAGCTGGTAGAGCAACGCCCTGTTAAGGCGATGGTCGGAGGTTCGAGTCCTCCTGCCGGAGCAGCTTTCTTCTCATCAACTCAACGACGGTGCCCTACTAACATTCCGGCGCGATGCCCGCAGGCCGCTTCCTCGAAGACTTCAAGGTCGGTGATGTGTACCGATCGCCAGCCGGCCGGACCATCAGCCAGGCCGACAACACGCACTTCAGTCTGCTGACGAACAACGCGAATCCCATTCACACCGACGCGCACTACGCCGCGCAAACCGAATTCGGCCGGCCGCTCGTCAACAGCTTCCTCACGATGGCCGTCGTCGCCGGGCTCATGGTCCCGGACACGAGCCAGAACGGATTCGCGCTCGGCGTCGAGGAGGCCTCGTTCCCCGAGCCACTCTTCGACGGCGACACGCTCTACGCGGACACGGAGATACTCGACGTGCGCACCTCACGCTCGCGACCGGGGTGGGGAATCGTCAAAGCGCGCCAGCGAGGCATCAGGCAGGACGGCACGGTCGTGCTGGTGATGACGCGCACCTTCATGATCCCCGACCGCACGCATGCGATCCGCGGCGAGCGATTCCCGACCCCGCGCGACTGATGGACTTCTCGCCGAGCGAGGACCAAGAGGCGATCCGGTCAGCGGTCCGGCAGCTCTGCGCCGGCTTCGGCGACGAGTACTGGCGCGAGATCGACCGGAAGGGGGAGTATCCGGAGCGCTTCGTACGCGCGCTCAGCGAAGCGGGCTGGCTCGCCGCGCTCATTCCAAGCGCGTACGGGGGTGGCGGTCTCGGAGTGAGCGAGGCCGCGGTCATCATCGAGGAGATCAACCGTTCGGGGGCGAACGCTGCCGCGGCCCACGCCCAGATGTACACGATGGGGACACTCCTCCGTCATGGCAGCGAGGAGCAAAAGCGCAGGTACTTACCGCCGCTCGCGAAAGGAGACCTTCGGCTCCAAGCGTTCGGCGTGACCGAGCCCGAGGCGGGTTCGGAAACGACCCGGATCAAGACGACCGCGGTCAAGAGAGGCGACCGGTACGTCATCAATGGCAAGAAGGTCTTCATCTCGCGCGCGCAGCACTCCGATCTCATGCTCCTCCTCGCACGCACCACGCCTTACGACGAGCTCGACGACAAGACGAGAGGGCTGTCGGTCTTCCTCATCGACCTCAAGCGCGCGGTGAAGGACGGCAGGATCCGCATCAGGCCGATCGACACGATGCTCAACCATCACACCACGGAGCTGTTCATCGAGGAGCTCGAAGCGACCGCCGCCGATCTCGTTGGTCAGGAGGGCATGGGCTTCCGGCAGATCCTCGATAGCTGGAACGTCGAGCGGATCCTGATCGCATCCGAAGCGATCGGAGACGGGCGGTGGTTCGTCGATCGAGCCACGCGGTACGCGACCGCGCGCGTCGTGTTCGGGAAAGCGATCGGCGAGAACCAGGGCGTGCAGTTCCCGATCGCCGCCGCCTACGCGCGCATCGAAGCGGCCTCGCTCGTCCGGGACAAAGCCGCTTGGCTCTTCGACCGCGACAAGCCGTGTGGCGCCGAAGCAAACATGGCGAAGCTCCTCGCGTCGCAGGCATCGTGGGACGCGGCGAACGCGGCTATGGACACCTACGGCGGCTACGGTTTCGCCGCCGAGTACGACATCGAGCGGAAGTTTCGTGAGACGCGGCTGCTCGTTGTCGCTCCGATCAGCAACAACCTCGTGCTCGCCTATCTCGGGCACAACGTTCTGGGAATGCCGCGCTCCTATTGATGGAGCGGGTGTGGGTCGTGCGCTCCTTGATGTTCGTGCCGGGGCACCGGCAACGAATGATCGAGCGCGCCCTGGGGCGAGGCGAGTTCGGCTCCAACGAGCTGGATGTCGCGCTTCTCGATCTCGAGGACGGCGTGCCCGCCGCCGCGAAGGCCGAAGCGCGGACGCTCGTAGGAGCTGCGCTCGTCTCGGGGAGGCCCAATGGCCCGGCGCGGTTCGTCCGGGTGAATCGCGTCGGCACGGTGGAACACGCCGAAGACGTCGTCGCCGTGCGGACCGCCGGTGTCGACGGTGTCGTCCTACCGAAGGTGGAGGCACCGGCCGAGGTGTGGCAGGCGGTGGAAGAGTTCCCGGGCACTCCGCTCGTTCCATCCATCGAGTCCGCGAAAGGCCTGCTCGCAGCTGCTGGCATCGCCGCCGTCGAAGGCGTCGTCGCTCTTCTCTTCGGCGCGGAGGATTTCGCGCTCGACCTCGGCCTGTCGGCACGACGCGAGGGCGAAGCGGCGGATCTGACGTTCGCGCGGTCCGCCGTGGCTATCGCCGCCGCAGCCTCGGACCGTCTCGCGCTGGACGGCATCTGGCCCGACCTCGAAGACCGCGAAGGCCTCAGACGCGACGCCCTCGGTGCACGACGAATGGGCTACGCGGGCAAATCGTGCATTCATCCGGACCAGATCGAGACGATCAACGAGGTCTTCAGCCCGTCGCCTTCGGAGGTCGAGCATGCCCGTCGGGTCGTCGCGACGTTCGACAGAGCGACTGCGAAGGGCCTCGGCGCGGTCGCGCTCGAGGGAAAGCTGCTCGACGCGCCGATCGTCGAACGAGCGCGGCGAACGATCCGCTTGCACGACGCGATCGCCCGCAAATAGGAACGCCGCCCGAGGGGATGGGCGGCGTTCTTGATGGAGAAGCGAAAGGACTCTTAGCGGATCGGTCCCGCCGAGCCTGTCGGCCGCGGACCCGCGCTCTGACGTGGCGAGCACGACGGCTGGGCGGTCGACAGGCTCGTCAACCCCACCACCCCTGCAGGCGAGCTCGTGATCATGCGACTGATCAGCGAGGCCGACGCGTCATCCTCGCGGAGCAGTCCTTCTCGCCTGAAGGGCTGAAATAGGGGCGTCTCGTTCACTTGCGTCACCTGTATGGCTAACGAGCCGTCTGGCGGCCAATTAGGCGCCTCGCTACTTGGCCGACACATCACCCGTCGTGGTGATTCGGGGGCTAAATGGAGCGGCCCGCCTTGCTGGCGGGCCGCTCGACGCAGGGGGGTCGGGGAAGTCGGTTAGTTAGTCGTGACCTTCCGGATGCTCGGTCGAGGTCCGGTGGCTGTTGGTCTCCTTCTTTGGAGCCGAAGCCGGCAGCGCCGCAAGCATTGTTTTGGCGTCGTTGAACGCCGCCGTCATGCGGGTGGTCGCGTCGTCCGCGATCGCCTTGGCGTCGGTCTCGGTGAAAGTGACCGTGTTCGTGTTCGTGGTGTTCGACCGCGTCGTCTCGTGCTCGTCCTTGTCGTTATCGGCTTCGTTCTCGCTGTCCTGATCCTCTTGGGTCGCGCACGTGTTGGTCGAGTGGATCGCCTGGACAGCGGCCTGGCGAATCTGCTTCAGCAGCTTGTCGGTGCTTTCCACGATCTGCGTCGCCGCGCTGCCCCGCTCGTCACGGCGTGTGTGCATGAGCGCGGTGTGGTCCTGCGAGAACGTCGTGTTCACCCTCGTCACTCCGTCGCGGAGCGCCGTCGTGTCGCAGGACGCTGTGGTCGAAGTCTTGTCGTCGTTGTCGCTGTCCTTTTCTGTGTCCTTGTCGGTCGCGACCTCGTTCGTCTCGTTGTTCGGTGACACGCTTGACGACTGCGTCGCCTGGGTCACCGTGATGGTCGTCACACCGTTCTCGGTGGACGCGCTTACGAGAGCTCCGGTCGTGCCGACGACCAGCACGGCGGAGATCGCGGCGGCCTTGGACTGCAACAGGAGCGCGAGGAGTTTTGCGAGCATGGTTCTCTCCTTCCCTGTGCACTGCTTGAACGCGCCTCGTTCTGGGGCGTTACTCGCAAGGCGATACATTCGTCGCGTGTTGCGACAAACGCTTGTTCTGTGGCCGTATTTGGTCACCGCGGTCGTCGTCCTGGTGCTTTTTGTGTACCTCGGGATCTCGCTATGGGTAGCCAACGGCGTTACACGCGTCGAACGCCTTCCTCTCGATCCGCCCGCCACGGCGATCGCGGCTACCCACGAAGACGTCGCCTTTCGCAGCCGGGACGGACTCCTCTTAAGGGGATGGTGGTTTGGGGTTGCCGGTGCGGATCGCGCGGTCGTAATAGTCCATGGTCGCGCCCGAAATCGCGTGAACTCCTCGTTCCATCCCGCCGACATCGCCCGGATGCTCCTTCGCCATCGCTATTCCGTTCTGCTCTTCGACCTGCGAGCCCACGGCGAAAGCGAGGGGACCCGCTACACCCTCGGAATCGAAGAGCCGCGCGACATCCTGGCCGCGATCGATCTCGCCGCCACGAAGGCGAATCTCGCGCGCACCCGCGTCGCGCTGATCGGCGAGTCACTCGGGGGCGGGAGCGCGCTCATGACGGTGCAGGCGGATCCCTCGATCGGCCCCGTCATCACCGACTCGGCGTTCGCGGATGGCAACGCCGTCGTGAGCGAGTCGGCGACGATGTACACGAACCTGCCCGCCATCTTCACGCCAGGCATCGTGCTGACGGCCCGCGTCTTCCTCGGCCTCGACGTCTCGAAGGCCACGCCAGCTAGGGTCGTCGCGGCTCATCCCGAGCGGCCGTTCCTCTTCATCCACTGCGTCAACGACGACACCGTGCTCGTCCATCACGGTCTGGACCTGCGCGCCGCGAGCACGAACCCGGGCACCGAGCTGTGGCTCGTGCCGGACTGCAATCACGTGCAGGCGTACATCACGCATCCAATGGAATGGGAGCAGCGCGTGATCGCGTTCCTCGATCGGGAGCTCGGCCCCGAGCGGCCGGCATCGAGCTCCGCGACTATCCTCGCGACACCATGAGCGGAGGATGACCATGCAACGAACCACACGCGGGCGGCGCGTGCGCTGGGACGACATGACGCGCGAGAAGATGATCGCCGGCGTCGAACGGCGCTTCCTCTATGGAGAGAAAGCGATGCTTGCCCAGATCTGGATCAAGAAGGGAACGGTCGTGCCTCGCCACGTGCACGCGGCCGAGCAGCTCTCGTACATCGTCGAGGGCACGCTGCGCCTCAGGCTCGGTGAGGACCTCGGCGAAGTACACGACCTCCATGCCGGCGAGGTGCTGGTCATCCCGTCGAATGTCCCGCACGATGCGGTCGCGCTCGAGGACGTCTACGACCTCGACGTTTTCAGCCCGCCCCGCGAAGACTGGATCAAGGGAGAGGACGCCTACCTCAGGGGCCGGTAGCGAGAGTGCCCCTCGATCGTGACCTGTTTCGCGCGATCTCAAGCTCGTTCCCGACGGGCGTCGTCATCGTGGCCACACGCGATGCGAGCGGGGATCCCCGGGGGCTCACGAGCCAGGCGTACGTCGGACTCTCGACCGATCCGCCGCTGATGCTCGTCGCCATCGACAAGACATCACGAACGCTTCCGGCCCTGAGGCGGACCGGCGCGTTCGTGATCAATTTTCTTCGCGAGGGCAGCGAGGATCTGGCGACGCTCTTCGCATCGAAATCGGACGAGAAGTTCCAAGCCGTCCGGTGGACGCCCTGCCCCGAGGCGAGGGGATCGCCCATCATCGCCGACGCGTCCGTCGCCTACGCCGGATGCCTGCTGACGGAGGCGATCGATGGCGGCGATCACTGGATCCTGATCGGGAGTGTCGAAGCCGGAGAGGTCCTCGGCGGGACGCCGCTCATCTACTACCGCCGCACGTACGCGCGGTGGCCCGAGGAGCGGCCCGCCCCGCGGATCGACGGCGCATGACCGACCGAACCGAGGTGCTCGAGGCGCGCGGCTTCGAGCTCGTCGGACACAGCGATCTCGACGGACACGGCGACGGCATGCAGATCATGCGGAGCCAGGATGTGCTCTACGTCGGCCACATGGGCGACTTCGCGGTGGGTACGAGCGTGGTCGACATCACCGATCCGGCAGTTCCGCGCGTCGTGTCCCAGACCACTGTTCCCCGTCACACCCACGCTCACAAGACGCAGCTCGCGGACGGGCTGCTCCTCGTGAACAACGAGCGCTATCCCTACCAGGTTCGCGATCCTGCGAGCGCCGGCATCCGCGTGTACGACGTGACGCGGCCACGGGAGCTCCGTGAGGTCGGCTTTCTCGCGGTCGACGGTCTTGGCGTCCACCGTATCTGGTACGCCGGCGGACGTTTCGCGTACGGATCGGCGCAGCTCGCGCGGTACCGTCGGTACGTTCCGATTACGGTCGACCTGGCGGACCCCTCGCATCCGAGGATGCACTCGGTCTGGGCCTGGCCGGGTGAGCAGGACCGACCGGGCCAGGAGCACGACGCCACGGATCCGGTGCGCGACGTCAGCTGCCACCACCCGATCGTTCGCGGCAACCGCGCATACGCGGGCTACTTCGATGCGGGCGCTGCGGTCTTCGCGGTGGAGGAGGGGCGCCTCGAGCTGCTGGGCTCAGCATCGTGGACGGAGCGAGCTGGCGGGCATCCCCACACGCACACCGCTCTACCCCTCGGTGACCGTGGGCTGCTCGCCGTCACGGACGAAGCCATCGAACCGGACTGCGGCGGGGCGCCTAAGGACATCCACCTGGTCGACGTGAGCGACGAGAGACGTCCGCGGGAGGTCGCCACGTTCCCGGTCCCCCAGGGCGACTACTGCTCGCGCGGCGGCCGCTTCGGGCCGCACAACCTCCACGAGAATCGGCCGGGGACCTTCAGCAGCGACACGATCGTGTTCGCGACCTACTTCAACGGGGGCCTTCGGGTGTACGACACTTCGGATCCCAAGCAAGTGCGCGAGATCGGCTGCTTCGTGCCGTCGGCACCGCCGGGTCAGCGGGCGATCCAGTTCAATGACGTGCTGGTCTCGGACGACGGCCTGGTCTTCGTCACCGATCGCGTCCGCGGTGGGCTCTACGTGCTCCGCTGGAGCGGTGCAGGCGCATGACCGTCGCCCGCGCCGCGCGTCCGTTCTCAGAGGTCCGCAGGCTGATGCTCGACCGGGCACACGGACGTGTGCCGAACAGGAACCCATTCGAGTTCACGGACCCGCTCGAGGTGGAGCGCGCCTTCGCTTCCCTCCGCTCGCTCGAGCACGGCGAGTGGACGGCGGTGTTCGGCGCGCTCGCCAGCGAGCGGGCAGAGCGCGCCAGCCGTGCGGAGGGCCGCCGCGACGCAAACGCGGCGAAGGCCGAGTGGCTTGCGGCGTACAACTACGAGCGGGTCGCCCGATACCCGGCGCCGAGCTCGCCCGAGAAGGCGGCCGCCTACGCCCGTGCACGCGACCACTACGCCAAAGCCGCGCGCTACTTCGACCCACCGCTCGAGTCCGTGCGGATCCCGTTCCGTGGTCGACCTGGGGAGGGCGATACGATCGTCGCCCATCTGCGCCGGCCCGCCGTCGCAGAGCGACCCCCCGTGGTGGTGACCTGGGGCGGGATCGACTCCTATAAAGAGGAGCGTCGCGCGGACCCCTTCGTTGAGAGGGGACACGCGGTGCTGGCGGTCGACATGCCGGGCGCGGGCGAAGCGCCACTCCGTGGCTCGCTCGACGCGGAGCGGATGTGGGACGCGATCTTCGACTGGCTCGCGGACCGCGGCGATTTAGACCCATCGCGCATCGGTCTTCTCGGCGGCTCGACCGGCGGGTACTGGGCGACGAAGCTGGCCCACACGCACCGGCAGCGCATCCGTGCGGCGGTGAGCCACGGCGGCCCCGCCCATCATGCCTTCGAATCCGCCTGGATCGAGCGATCGCGAGCCTCGGACTATCCATTCGATCTTGTGGAGAGCCTCGCGTGGACCTTCGGCTTCGCGACCGCTGACGAATATGTCGCTTTCGCGCCACGGCTCTCGCTCCTCGAGCAAGGGATCCTCGATCGCCCCTGCGCACCGCTCCTGCTCGTGAACGGGACCGAGGACACCGTCTTCCCCCCGGCAGATCAGGAGCTTCTCCTGCGGCATGGCTCGCCGAAGAGCGTCCGGCTCTTCCCCGGCGGTCACATGGGCCTTACGCCACAGACGATCCCGACGATCGTGGCGTGGCTCGGCCGCGAGCTCGCGCGCGACCTGCGATAGTCGGCCGCGTGCGTTTTTGCACCTTCGAGCTCGTGACCGCCGAGGCGCTTGATTCGTCCGATCTCGCGATCCGCTCCCGCGTGAACGGAGTTTTGAAGCAGGACTCGCGGACCCGCTTCATGGTCTTCAAGATCCCGAGACTGATCTCGGAGATCTCAGCCGGATGCGAGCTGCGGCCTGGTGACGTCATCATCACAGGCACACCGCCCGGCGTAGGTTTCGCGCGAACCCCGCCGGAGTACCTGCGGCCGGGCGATGCGGTCGAGGTGGAGATCGAAGGCATCGGCGTGCTGCGCAACACGGTGCAGGGAGGAGCTAGCGATGCTCGAGGCGTTCACCTGGTACAAGCAGTCGGCGTTTCGCTGGAAAGGCGAGAAGCTCGTCGTGTACATCGATCCATGGGGATTGGTTGGAGATCTGCCACCCGCCGACCTCATCCTCATCACCCACGCCCACGGTGATCACTATGAGAAGAGCGACATCGCAAAGGTAAAGGCGAGCAAGACCGCGTTCGTCGCGCCAGCCGACGTTGCCAAGGAGCTGTCCGGGAAGGTCACTGCCGTGAAGCCAGGCGACCGCGTTGACGTCGCCGGGGTCAAGATCGAGGCCGTCCCGGCCTACAACGTCGACCCCGCGCGGCTGCAGGCGCATCCGAAGGCGAACAACTGGGTCGGCTACCTGATGCAGCTCGGCGGTCGTACCTATTACCACGCCGGCGATACCGACCGGCTCCCGGAGCTCGAGAAGATCCGGACCGATGTCGCCTTTGTCCCGATTGGCGACGGCGGCTTCGTGATGACGGTCGACGAGGCCGCGGGCTTGGTGAAGGCGATGAAGCCGAAGCTTGCCGTCCCGATGCATTACGGCTTCTATCCGGGCGTCGGCGTCGCTAGCGACGGCGAAAAATTCAAACGAGCCGCCGCCGGAGTCGATGTGACCGTGATGAAGCCCCTGAACGAGTTCGCGAACAAGTAGCGGGGAGTCCTGTCGGACGCGGGTCCTGTCCCGGGGTCGGGGCTGCGCGCTCGCCTACCGGTCCGCTCCGCCGCTGCTGGTTAGGCTGCCTGATTGGCGCGGCCGGCATGACGGCTCGCGCGCAACCCGCTCCCCCGTGCCACCCGCGTCCGATGTCCCCGTCTCCGCGCACTCGTATGCTCAAAGAGAGAAATGGCGACGACGGCGACGCGCATTCAGTCCATTAATCCGGCGACTGAGGAAGTCCTCGCCAGCTTCGACGCCTTCACTCCGGATCAAGTAGATGAGGCGATCGGGCAGGCTGACGACGCCTTCCGAGCGTGGCGCGCGCGCTCGTTCAGCGAACGCGCTCTGCCGATGCGCAAGCTCGCGAGGATCTTCCGCGAGCGTGCCGATCGCTACGGGGCGCTCATGACCAGCGAGATGGGGAAGCCCATCACCGAGGCCCGCGCGGAAGTCGAGAAATGTGCCTTCGGCTGCGAGCACTTTGCCGAGCACGCCGCGCGGTATCTCTCCGACGAGCCGATCGAGTCGAACGCCCGCCGGAGCATCGTCGCGTTCGAGCCTCTCGGGGTGATCCTCGCCGTCATGCCGTGGAACTTCCCGTTCTGGCAGGTCATCCGTTTCGCCGCGCCGGCGCTCATGGCCGGGAACGCCGCGGTCGTGAAGCACGCGTCGAACGTGCCCCAGAGCGCGCTCGCGATCGAGGAAGCGTTCCGTGATGCGGGCTTTCCAGACGGACTCGTGCGGACCGTTCTCGTCCCAGGCGGCGCGATCGAGCCGATCATCGCCGACCCGCGCATTCGCGCGGTCACTCTCACCGGTAGCTCCGACACCGGCTCGCGCATCGCGGAGCTCGCTGGCCGGGAGCTGAAGAAGACCGTTCTCGAGCTTGGCGGCTCGGATCCCTACATCGTCCTCGCTGACGCGGACGTCGACGCGGCGGCGAAGACCGGCGCGCGAGCGCGCAACCAGAACAACGGTCAGTCATGCATCGCGGCTAAGCGGTTCATCGCCGAGCGGGCGGTCGCCAATGACTTCGAGCGAGGCTTCGCGAAGGCGGTGGAGGATCTCGTCGTCGGAGATCCGATGGATCCAAAGACCCAGGTCGGCCCGCTCGCGCGGCGCGATCTCCTCGAGACGCTCGAGCGGCAGGTCGATGAATCGGTGCGGGCGGGTGCGCGCGTTCTTACTGGCGCCGAGCGCGTCGGACGTCGGGGGTTCTTCTACCGTCCGACCGTGCTCGCGGATGTCACCGAGGAGATGCCGGTCTTCAAGGAAGAGACCTTCGGGCCGGTCGCCGCGGTCCTCCGCGTCGCCGACGCCGACGAGGCGATCCGGGTCGCGAACGATTCGGCCTACGGCCTTGGGGCGAGCCTCTGGACGCGGGACATCGCGCGCGCCGAGCGGCTCGCGCGGCGGATCGAGTCAGGCAGTGTGTTCGTCAACGGCATGGTCGCATCGGATCCGCGCCTGCCGTTCGGCGGGGTGAAGCGGTCGGGATATGGCCGCGAGCTTTCAGCCTTTGGCATCCGCGAGTTCACGAACGTGCAGACGATCTGGATCGGACCGGCGAAAACAGGGGCGACCGCCAAGCCGGCCGAGTGATCGCGATCCGCGCCCGACGTGCCGAACCGCGCGACACCCACGCTATCGCCCGGATCTACTGCGGAGCAGCAGACCGCAGGACCGCCAGGTCCGAGGACTACAACGAGGGCATCGCCGACCGTGTCGGCTTTCGCGAGGTCGGGACGTACAGCAGGCACGCGAAGCTGGACGGGGTCTGGCGCGATACGGTGATCGTCGAGCGGCTCCTCGGCGAAGCGGCACGCTAGACGTTCGGCTGGGCGGGCAAATGCGGGCGGAAGTGCTGCTCGAGCAAGGCGATCGAGTCGTCGAGATCGAGCGATCCATCGATGCGCACCCAGCGCAGGCCGAGGTCTTCGCACGACGACGCGATCCGTTCGCGCAGGAGCGCATCGCGCGCGGCGATGTTGCGTCGCGCGCGCTCGGGATCGGTCGTGAAGCGGTCTGAGCTAGCAGGTCCATCGCGGTTGCGTCGCGCGAGGACGCGCTCGCGCACCTCCGCGGTCGGCAGTAGAAAGATCGCCTGTGTCGCAGACAGAAGGAGCGGAGCGATGCACCAAGGGAACAGCGCCGGTCCCTCCGCGACGATCGTGCGATCGTCGGGCAACGCGAGAAGGTCCTCCACCACGAGCGGAAAGCTAGCCGTCCAGTTCGCGCTCTCCCGCTCGTAGAGCTCGCGGGGCGAAGGCCGGATCCAGCGCTCGTCCATCGTGAGCTCATCCCATCCCTTCACGACCCCGCCCGGCCGCCCGCGATGCTCCCGCACGTGGTGCCAGTCGGCGTTATAGATCTTGAGGTCGTACTTTCCCGCGAGCAGCCGGGTCAGAGTCGTCTTACCCGCGTTCGGGGCGCCAGCGACCCAGAGGACGTGAGCCAGGCGTTCGCGTTCGTCGGACACCGGGTCGTGCATGATGTAGCCGTCGAGAGGCAAAGAACAGTCTTCTCAGCGCCACGCTTTTCGGCGACAATGAGCGAGTCCCGCCCCCGAGAATCTGTAGGGACGGCGGACGATGTGCGGGCAGTGGGCACTTCTGCTCCGCCATGACCTTTTGCTACGCCTGAACGTAAGATCGCGGTCGTTTACATATTGATGCTTCGGACTGATGATTTGATGCATGAGAACGACCGTCCGGATCGACGATCGGCTCCTGCGTGAGGCGAAGCGCTACGCCGTTCAGCAAGGGCGCACATTCACGTCCGTTCTGGAGGACTCCTTGCGCCAATTCCTCGGGAATTCGGCTCGGCGAAAAGGGGTCGAGCCCTTCCGCATGGTGACGTTCAAGGGCGATGGTGTTCGGCCGGGCGTCGATCTGGATGACTCCGCCGCCATCTGGGACTTGACCGAGAAACGGCCCTGACCCTCACCGACGTGAACGTCCTCGTGTACGCGCATCGCGAGGACGCCTCCGAACATTCGAGGTACCGGACGTGGCTCGACCGCGCCCTCGACGCCGCCGACCGAATACGCGAGCGTCCGAATGCCGTTCGGATCGCACCCGGCGCTCAGCATGGACAATCTTCAGCGGCCTGTGCCGCACCGTGAGCGTCAAGGGCGGCCTCGTCACTGACGCGTACTTCGCGGCGTTCGCGATCGAGTCCGGAAGCGAATGGATCACGACCGATCCTGACTACTCTCGCTTCCCCGGACTGCGGTGGAGGCACCCGATCAAGTCATGAATGTCGCGGAGCTTCTCGTTCGGTGTCTCGAGAACGAGGGCGTAAAGCACGTATTTGGGATCCCCGGTGAAGAGACCCTCGCTCTGAACGCCGCACTCGCCGAGAGCGACAAGATCAGCTTCATCCTCACGCGCCACGAGCAAGGCGCGGCGTTCATGGCCGACGTCTACGGACGCCTCTCGTCCTATCCCGGAGTCTGCTTGGCCACGCTCGGTCCGGGAGCGACGAACCTGCTCACCGGCGTCGCCGACGCGCAGCTCGATCGCGCGCCGCTGGTTGCGATCACGGGCCAGGCCGGGCTCGAGCGCGTCCACAAGGAGTCCCACCAGTACATCGACGTGGTCCGGATGTTGTCGCCGGTCACGAAGTGGTCGACGCGGATCAGCGTCGCCGACGCGACGCCTGAGGTCGTCCGCAAGGCCTTTCGCCTCGCTCGGCTCGAGAAGCCCGGCGCCACGCATATCGAGCTGCCCGAGGACCTCGCCGGGCAGAGCGTAGACATGAAGCCGCTCGAGGTGCGGCGCACTTCGTACCCGAATGCCTCGGAGAATGCGATCCATCGCGCCCTTGAGGTGATAAAGCAAGCGAAGTCCCCGATGATCCTGGTCGGCAACGGCGTCGCGCGGCGCCAGGCCGCTGGGCATCCCACGGTCGAGGCCCTGCGGCGGTTCGTACGTCGAAGCGGCGTCTTCGCGACGCACACGTACATGGCCAAGGGCGTGCTCGACCCCTTCGGATCCAACTCACTACCGCCCGTGGGGTTACAACGACCGGGCGCGGAGCTCTCGAACGTCCCGCAGCTCGCGTCCGCCGACCTCGTGATCGCGGTCGGCTATGACCTCGTCGAGTGGTCCCCATCCCTTTGGAACCCAAAGCGGGACAAGAGCGTGGTGCACATCGACAGCACCGCCGCGGAGCTCGATGGCCACTACCAGCCCGCGGTCGAGGTGGTCGGGGAGCTCGACGAATCGCTGTCGGAGCTTGCCGAGCGGATCGACGAGCGCCATCCGACACCGCTCAAGCGGACGGTCGCCGCGGTCGTCCGGGAGGGCGCCGCGCCCCTTCCACCACAACAGGTGATCGCAGCCCTTCGCGAGGCTCTCGCGCCTGAGGACATCGTCGTCAGCGACGTGGGAGCTCACAAGATCTGGCTCGCACGACTCTTCGCGACGCCTGTCCCCAACACGGTCGTGATCTCGAATGGGCTCGCGTCGATGGGCATCGCGCTACCAGGAGCGATCGCCGCGAAGCTGCTCTTTCCGGACCGAAAAGTCGTCGCGTTCGCGGGAGACGGCGGCTTCCTCATGAACGTCCAGGAGCTCGAGACCGCGAAGCGGCTCGGTACGGCCGTCGTATCGGTCGTCCTCGTCGACGATCGGCTCGGGGTCATTGAGGCGAACGAGCGACGCCTGTTTGGTCGTACGTTCGGGACAGAGTTCGGCAACCCCGGCTTCGTGGAGCTCGCGCGAGCGTTCGGTATCGCCGGGTTCGCCGTCCCGACCGCACGAGACCTCTTTCCGACCCTTCGTCGCGCGCTCGATCTTGGGGAGCCCGCCATCGTCGCGGTCCCGTGGGACCACCGTGCCAATGAACAGATCGCGGAGCGCCTTTCCTAGTCGCGTGCGGCGATGCCCACCGAGCGGCGCCAATGCTGCTGTCCCAGCTCAAATCCGATCGCGCAGCCGAGATCCACGAGCTCTGGCTCGGTGAAGTGCCGATGCAGCCGCTCCCAGAGCGCGTCGGTCGCGCGATCGGAGTCATATGCGATCGCGTCGGTCCATTCCAGCGCGGCGCGCTCGCGCCCCTCGAACCGGTCAAGATCCGTGATCCCGAGGTCGTTCGCGAGATACCGGAAGCACAGCTCCTTGATCCGCTGGTCTACGATGCCGCGTTCGAGCACGTTCTCGCGGATGTAGCGCCAGCTTTCGAGCGCGCTAGGCGCGAGCGCGCGGACCTCGTCGGCGCTTCCGCGAATACGCTGCATCAGCGCTCGACTCTCGAGCTCGCCAGGCCCGCGCCGGGATCGGCGGACAGCTCACCATGGCCGACGCCCCACGTCTTGATCACGCGCTGCTGACCGAACGTCAGCGCGACGAAGGAACCGAGCTCGACGATCTGCGCGTCGCTGAAATGCGCCCGCAGATCCTTCCACACACGTTCGGCCGCGCCTTCGGGATCCCAGACCAACATGCTCGTGTACAGGAGCGCGGCCTTCTGACGTTCGGTGAAGCGATCGGAGCGTTCGAACTTCAGCAGCTCGGCGTAGTGCTCCTCGGTGAGTCCCTGCTCTCCGCCCCGGAGAGATCGTTGGGACCCTCAGTAGTTGCACTCGATGGTCTGCGAAACATAGACGCGGCAGAGCTCCTTGAGCGAGTGCTCAACGATGCCGTTCCGGAAGATCGCGTCCCACGCTCGCGAGAACGCCTTGGCGACGGCGGGAACGTGAGAGCGAATGGACTGCGTCTCCGGGCGTGGAGTCCCGAACCGGCGCGCGTCGTCCAGGTACGCCCGGAGCTCGGGATCAGCGAGGCGGTTTTCGTCGACATAGCTGATGCGAGCCACCGTTCGCGATTCTAGGGACGCGTCGCTATCGTTCAGCGCAATCGGTTTCCCGAAGGAGCTCACGTGACCGAGCCGCGGGTCACCATCATCGACGTCGCGAGAGCCGCCGGCGTCCACCCGTCGACGGTTTCACGCGTCCTGAACGGTCGTGGCGAGCTCGCGCTTCTTCCCGCGACCCGCCAGCGCGTGCTGGCGACCGCTTCTCGTCTCGGCTACCGGCCGTCCGCCCTGGCGCGGAGTCTTCGCCTTCGGCGGACATTCACGCTCGGGATGCTGGTCCCGAACATCGACAACCCACTCTTTCCGCCGATCATCAAGGGCGTCGAGGACACGGCGCACTCGCGCGGCTACAACCTCGTCCTGTGCAACACCGAGGATTCTTCCGAGCGTGAGGATGCGTACCTGCGGGTACTTCGCGAGCGCCAGGTCGACGGGATCCTCATCGCCTCGAGCTTCATGGCGGATTCATCGATCGCCGAGCTGCGGCGTGATCGCTTCCCATTCGTCCTCGTCAACCGGGGAGGCCGCGCCGCCGACGATCTCGCCGTCGTCGTCGACAACCAGATGGGCGTGACGGAGGCGATCGACCATCTCGTCGCGCTCGGCCACGTCCGTGTCGGCCTGGTCGCGGGACCGCAGACCACGATGACCGGTCAGCAACGCCTCGCCGCCGCGAAGTCGGCTATGCGCCGACATGGCATTCGGCTCGACACCGCGCTCGTCTCAGTGGCCGAGGCGTTTTCGCAGGAGGCCGGGTACCGCGCAGCGCGCCGGATCCTGTTCGGGGTGCAGCCTCCGACGGCGATCTTCGGCGCGAACGACCTCCTCGCTCTGGGGGCGCTGCGGGCGGCGCGCGAGGCGGGGCTCGAGTGTCCCGAGCAGCTTTCGCTCGTGGGGTTCAACGACATGCCGCTCGCTGAATTCTTCGGTCCGCCGCTCACGACCGTGCATGTCCCGCAGCACGAGATGGGCGTCCGCTCGGCGAGCCTGCTCATATCTCAGATCGAAGGTGAGCCCGTCGAAACGAAGAGAGCTGTCCTCGACGCACATCTGGTCGTGCGAGGCTCGACCGCGGCGCCGGCTCTCGTTGCGCAGAGGAGCGCGTGATGGCGGCCGCCGAACGCGTCGTCGTCGATCGTGCGACGAAGGTGTACAACGCCGGCGCGCTCAATGTCTTTAGCGAGCTTCGGATGTCGGTCCATGACCGCGAGACGCTCTGCGTGCTCGGTCCTTCGGGATGTGGCAAGACGACGCTCTTGCGAGCGATGCACGGCCTGATCGGCCTGGACGAAGGCCGCATCGTCATCGATGGTCTCGAGGTCAAACGTCCGCGCCGTGACGTCGCGATGGTCTTCCAGCACTTCGGGCTCATGCCCTGGAAGCGCGTCCGCGAGAACGTGGCCTATGGCCTGGAACTGGCCGGCTTTTCGCGTGCGGACGTCGACCAGCGCGCCCGTAAGTACATCGACCTCGTGGGCCTCAGTGGATTCGAGCGCGCCTTCCCGCACGAGCTCTCTGGCGGAATGCAGCAACGAGTCGGCCTCGCCCGCGCACTCGCCATGGAGCCGGACATCCTCCTGATGGACGAGCCTTTCGGCTCGCTCGACGCCCAGACGCGCGAGATCCTCCAGGACGAGCTGCTGCGCATCTATCAACAGCATCCGCGAACGATGGTCTTCATCACGCACTCGATCGAGGAGGCGATCGCGCTCGGCGACCGGATCGTGGTCCTCACCGCGCGGCCGGCTCGTGTCCGCGAGACACTGACGGTCGACATCCCTCGGCCGCGCACCGTGGCCGGCGTGATCGCACATCCGCGCTTCCTGGAATTGCGCGACCGGTGCTGGCATCTGCTGCGCGAGCGGACCACCGCGTGAGCGTCCGGGAAGCCCAGGCCGGCGCGGCTCTTGCCGTCCGACGCGGTCGAGTGCGACGCCTGCGCTTGGGCGACTGGGCAGTACGGCTCGGTTCCATCGCCTTCGTGCTGCTCGTATGGGAATTCGTCGCGCCCCGCTTCAATCCGCTCATCATCCGCTCCCCCTCGGCGATCTTTCGCGCGTTCTTCGAGCTCGTCGGAACCGGCGAGCTCCAAGACGCACTCGGACAGAGCCTGCGCGAGCTCTTCGCGGGCCTCGCGATCGCGATCGTCGTCGGAGTCGTCCTCGGAATCGCATCCGGGCGCTGGCGTTTCGTGTACAACGCGCTCGATCCCTGGGTGAGCGCTCTTTATTCGGTCCCCTCGGTCGCGCTCGTCCCGCTCATCGCGGTGGCGTTTCGCTCGCTCGGCGACCCGCCCCGGATCGCGACAGTCGCGCTGTTCGCCGTCTTTCCGATCCTCATCAACACGCAGCAAGCGGTCCGCAACCTCGATCGCTCGCTCCTCGAGGTCGCCAGAGCGTTCAACACCAGCGAGCGCCGTCTCTGGAGCGATCTGATCATCCCGTCGGCGGTGCCGTTCATCCTCGCGGGTGTACGCCTCGGGATCGGCCGCGGCCTCATCGGGATGATCGTCGCCGAGTTCTTTGTCGGCCTCGTGGGGATGGGGTACCTCATCGTCGAATACGAGAACGTCTTCCGCATCGATCGGATGTTCGTCCCCGTCATCATCGTGGCGGCGATGGGCATCATCCTGATGGGCTTTGTGCAGTGGCTCGAGGTCCGCGTCGCGCCGTGGCTGCGTCGTGAGCAGTAGCGACGCGCACGAGATAACGAGCGATGGATAAAGGAGGCTGGTGCGATGGGAGTGCGTGCCTTTAGCTCGTTCGGGCTGACGCTCGCGATCCTCGCGACCGCGTGTGGCGGGGGAGGTGGCGGGGGCGGGGGGGCCGCGACAACGGCGGCGTCCCCGATACCGTCTGCGGTGGCCAAGGCCACCTGTCAGACCAAGAAGGTGACGATCGCGGTGCCGGTGACGCCGCCGAACGTCGTCCACCTGACTCCGTATCTCGCCGACGCGTTCGGTTACTTCAAGGACGAGAACCTCACCGTCGAGCTGATCCGGTTCGACGGCGGCGTTGGATCGTTACGCGCGTCCGCGTCGGGCGCGATCGACCTTGCCGGCACGTCGAGCGAGCCGGTGCTCGATGCGATCGCGAACGGCGCCGACGTCAAGATCGTGTACTCGTACGCACCGAACGTGGACGTGTCGTTCGCGGTGGGCCCGGGGATCAGGACGATGGCGGACCTCAAGGGCAAGAAGATCGGGGTCCAGGAAGCCGGAGGCTTCGCTGATGTGATGAGCCGGATCATCCTCAAGAAGGCCGGGATCGACGCCAAGGACGTGCAGTTCGTCACCACGACGACGGCAGGTCGGGTCGCGGCCCTCGCGACCGGACAGACCGACACCGCCGTTCTGCACATCGACCAGATCAAGACGGTGCAGAAGCAGAACGCGCAGATCACCGTCCTCGCGAACATGTGGGAGGTCCTGACGGATTATCAGTACGCGGTCTACATCGTCCCGTCGCAGGTCCTCAAGGACGACCCGGCTACACCGGAGTGCATCATTCGCGCGCTCATGCGCGCCAATCGCGCCATGTACGACTCCAACAACCGCACGAAGATCGTCGACCTCGGCGTCCAGCAGACCAAAGAGGAGCGGGATGTGATCGAGTCGACGTTCGACACACTCGTGAAAGCGAAAGCATGGCCTCAGAACGAGGGCGTCCCGCAGGCGAACATCGAGGGGACCATCGCCAGCGAGAAGGGCTTCGGGAAGATCACGAAGGACATGAAATTCGCGGACGTGACGGATCTCTCGATCGCCAAGAAGGTCGTCGAGCAGCTCGGTCGTGTCCAGGGGTTCCCGTGAGAGGCGATGCCTGTTGAAGCTCGTCGACCTGACCCAGCCATGGGGCGATCGGATGCCGACATGGCCGCAGTTCGCCTCCATCGAGGTCACCGACATCACGACGCATCACCGCGACGGCAAGAGCACGGTTTTGGTGAAGACCAACATGCATACCGGCACGCACATCGATGCCCCGATCCACTACTGGCCTACGGGCAAGCATCTCGGCGAGATTCCGATCGGCGATCTCTACGGCACGGCCCTGGTGATCGACCTGCGAACGATCACCAGGCCGTGGTCCTACTACTCGCTCAACGATGTCCTGGGATGCCTGCCCAAGGGCGAGCAGATCCGGCAGGGCGACATCGTCCTCCTCTATACCGGCTGGGACCGCTACAACTGGACGAAGCCGACGCGTGACGACGTCATGTACTTCGATCGCCATCCGGGACCGCAACCGGAGGTCTGCGACTACCTCGTCGAGCACGGGGTCAAGATGTTCGGCGGGGACCTCGCCTCGATGGACCATTCCCTTCACGTACGAGTCCGCTACTTCCGGCCGGATCTGGTGAAGGAGTACGAAGCCGAGACCGGGAAGCCGGTCGACGAGACGCTTCCGATCAAGGACTTCGAGCACGTCCACTACCACATGGCCAAGGCGAACATTCCGATGCTCGAGAACCTCGGCGGCGAGATGGTCGAGATCGCGGGGCGGCGGGTCGAAATCGGCGCGTTCCCCTGGCGGTGGATCGGCGGCGAAGGCTGCGTCTGCCGTGTCGTCGCCTTCGTTCCCTGATCGATGGAGGCGTTGGTGCTCACCGCGCCCCACGAATTCGAGATCCGCGATCTACCGCGGCCGTCTCCACGCGACAACGAGGTGTTGTGCCGCGTGCGCGCCATCGCCATCTGCGGCACGGATGCTGAGATCGTCGAGGGGACGTTCAAGGGACGCTGGCCGCGCGCGTATCCGTTCGTGCCGGGGCACGAATGGTCGGGGGAGATCGTGGACGCCGGCGAGGTCGCGCGCGGCTTCGGCTTCATCGAAGGGATCCGGGTCGCGGGAACGTCCCATTCGGGGTGCGGCTACTGTCGGATGTGCCGGACAGGGCGCTACAACCTGTGCCTTAACTACGGCCGCGAGGACCTCGGCCACCGGCAATACGGGCACTACACACCGGGGGCGTACGCCGAGTACGCGGTCCAAACCATCAAGAGCGTCTTCAAGATCCCGGACACGATGCCGTTCGACGTCGCCGCACTTTGCGACACCGCCTCCATCGCGCTCCACTCGGTGAAGCGTCCGGGCATCGAGCCTGGCGACGTGTTCGTCGCGGTCGGGTCGGGTGGCATGGGCCTGCTGACCGCGATGTGCGCGAAGGTCCTCGGCGCGGCTCGGTGCATCGTGGTCGGCGGAGGCAAACGCCTGGAGCGCGCTCGGGGCCTGGGCTTCGAGATCGTCGACTACCACGACGGGGATCCCGTCGCCCGCGTCCGCGAGATGACCGGCGGGCTCGGCGCCGACGTGGCCGTCGATTCGGCCGGGACCAAGGACTCGGTACGTCAGTCGATCGGGATGGTCCGCAAAGGCGGTCGCGTCGCATTCACGGGAATCCCTAAGGAGCCGTCTTCGATCGACTTCCAGAAGATCGTTCTCGAAGAGATCGATCTATACGGTGTCCGTGCGAACAGAAATACGATGGAAGAAGTCATCCCATTGATGGCGGATGGACGAATTCCAGCGGGCAAGCTGATCACGCATCATTTCAAGCTCGCGGACTTCCGCGAGGCGCTGCGCACATTCAATGAGCGAATCGATGGGGCGCTGAAAGTGATCGTGGAGCCGTGATCTCGTCTGCGCGAATGGCGGGTCCTGTCCCGGGGTTGGGGGCCGCGCGCTCGCGCACCCTGGCGGCTGGCGGCCGCCCACGAGGCTCGCTCTGTTCTGAGCTGGGCGGCGGCCGCCGCCCAGGGCACCCGCGCTCGCGCGCAACCCCCTTCCCCGTGCCACCCGCCATTCCCCGCATCCGGCGTCCCCCCCTCGTGATGTCCAGATGAAAGACACGTCTGTCGGTGCGCTCATCAGATCGCGGCGCGCCGTGCGGAAGTTCAAAGAGGGAATCGTGCCGGATGCCGACGTCAACGAGATCCTGGAGGCGGGGCGATGGGCGCCGTCGCCGGCGAATCGGCAGCCGACGAGATTCATCTGGGTGAAGAGCGCCTCGGTGAAGCGGCAGCTGCAGGAGCTCGCACGAGAGTCGAAGGAGCTCTCGTCCTACTGGGATCCGATATTTCGCCCGGATGGCACAAGCGGGCTGGTGAACGATGTCGAGAGGCCAGAGGTCATCGCGGTGATCGCTGACCCGACGAAGAGCCTCACCAACGTCCATGCCGACAACGGCTTCGAGTGGGCGGCGGCGATGGCGATCTATGCGATGTGGTTGCGGGCCTCGTCACTCGGCTACGGCGCCGTTTTCGTGCAGCACTGGATCACCGAGAAAGCGAAGCGGATCCTGAACGTGCCGCTGTCGTGGACCTTCCTGGGCACGTTCACGTTCGGACACGCGGCAGAGGCGCCGGTCGTCGATCGGCTGCCGCTCGACCAGCTGGTCTCGGTGGATCGCTTCCCCGGGCGGCCCCGTCCGTGAGGACGATTTTGCGAAGCGATAAGACATCCTCGGCTCCGCCCTCGACGATGCGCGCTGTGGTGTTCCGGCGCACGAATGAATTCGCCGTCGAGGCGATCCCGATCCCGGAGGCTGGACATGGTGATGTGCTCGTGCGCGTGCGGGCCTCGATGATCTGCGCGACCGATCAGAAGATCCTCGCGGGGCGGTTCCCGGCGGTCCGTTTTCCACACGTCCCCGGCCACGAGTTCTCGGGCGAGATCGTCGCCAGCGATCATCCGTCGTGGCCGACCGGCACGCGCGTGGGGGTCGAGGTCCACGTCGGGTGTGGAACGTGCGAACGCTGCCGCGAGGGCATGTACACGCTGTGCCAGAACTACGGGAAGCGCGAGACGGGCCACGCCCACATCGGGTTCACCGTCCCCGGTGGACTCGCGGAGTACGTGGCTGTCTCTGTCGGGGCCCTACACGCCCTGCCCGGGGAGGTCTCGTTCGATGAGGGCGCTTGGACCGACAACCTGGGTATCGCCCTGTCGGCGCTCGAGCGCGGGCGCCTGGCGGGCGGAGAGCGTGTGATCGTCATCGGCCCGGGGGCGATCGGTCTGTGCGCCGCGCAGCTCGCCCGCGCACTCGGTGCCGGCCGCGTCGTCCTCGTGGGGCGCGGAGACCGGCTTGGGCGCGCCCGCGACTACGCCGACGAGACCTTCACGCCAGATCGTTCCGCATCACTCAAGACGACCGCGGACCTGGTGGTCGAGTTCGCGGGCACCGCCGAGGCGGCGCGCGACGCGATCACCTTCGCGCGGCGCGGCGGCCGCGTCGTCTTGGGTGGAGCGACCGGGACCGGCGTCGAGCTGTCCGGGATCGACCTGTCGACGATCGTTCGAGGAAATCTCGACGTTCTGGGCTCGCTCGCGAACCCGAAAGGGGTATCCGGTCGTGCACTCTCGCTCCTGGCCCAAGGCAAAGTGCGCGTGCTCGACCTCATCACGCACCGTTTCCCTCTGGCCGCGTTCGACGAGGCCTGGCGAACGTTCGCCGAGCGGCGCGAAGGCGCGATCCGCGTCATGCTGACTCCATAGATGACCACCGCAGAGAAAATCGATCGGAAGACCGCCCTCGATCTCTACCGCGTCATGCGGACGATCCGCTCGTTCGAGGAGCGGTCGACGCAGCTCTTTGGTGAGAACAAGATCTGGGGGACGATCCACAGCTACGCCGGCGAGGAGGCGATCGCGGCGGGAGTTTGCGCGAACCTGCGGGACGACGACTGGATCACCTCGACCCACCGCGGACACGGACACTGCATCGCGAAAGGCGCCGACCTTGGGCGCATGTTCGCGGAGCTCCTCGGTCGTGAGACCGGCTATTGCCGCGGGCGCGGCGGCTCGATGCATATCGCCGACACGGCGAAGGGGAATCTCGGAGCGAACGGCATCGTCGGTGGCGGGATCCCGATCGCAACCGGCGCTGCGCTCACCGCGAAGCAGCTCGGCACCGACCAGGTCGCGGTCTCTTTCTTTGGCGACGGCGCGGCGAACCAGGGAACGTTCCACGAGTCGCTCAACCTGGCCGCGATCTGGAAGCTCCCGGCGGTCTACGTGTGCGAGAACAACCAGTACGCCGAGAGCCTGCCGGTGAAGCGCGCCTTCGCCGTCGACGACATCGCGAAACGGGCAGACGGGTACGGCATGCCGGGCGTGCACGTGGATGGTCGCGACGTGCGGGCGGTCTACGCGGCGGCGGGAGAGGCGGTGGCCCGAGCGCGCACCGGACGAGGTCCGACGCTCGTCGTCGCCGACTCATATCGCCACGAGGGCCATTACTACGGCGATCCGCGCAAGTACCAGTCGAAGGAAGAGATCGACGGCTGGCGGCGACAGTTCGACCCGCTCGCGGATGCGCGCACGTGGATCCTCGCCGACCGGCTCGCGAGCGATGCGGATCTCGATACGGTCGATCAAAACATCGCGACTGAGATAGACCGCGCGGTCGCGTGGGCCGAGGAAGCACCGCTCGCGTCGCCCATCAAGCTGCCCGATGACGTCTATGCAAGCCACTGAAGCGCGAGCTCCGGCCGCGACTCGCGAGCTCTTCTACAACGAGGCGCTCAACGAGGCGCTCCGCCTCGAGATGGAGCGAGACCAGCGAGTCATCGTGATCGGCGAGGACATCGCCGAGCACGGCGGTGCGTTCCAGGTGACCGCCGGCCTCCTCGACCGATTCGGTCCGACACGCATCCGGCAGACCCCGATCAGCGAGATCGGCATCGTCGGCGCCGCGGTGGGCGCGGCGCTCACCGGGCTGCGTCCGGTCGTCGAGCTCATGTACGTGGACTTCGCCGGCCTCGCCATGGACCAGATCGTGAATCAGGCGGCCCAGAACCGATTCATGTTCGGCGGTCAGGCGCGCGTGCCCATGGTCCTGCGGACCCAGGGGGGTTCTGGGCGAGGCAACGCCGCGCAGCACTCGAAGTCGCTGGAAGCTTGGTTTGCGCACGTCGCGGGCCTCAAGCTCGTCATGCCATCGACGCCGGCCGATGCCAAGGGGCTGCTAGCGTCATCGATACGCGACGACGATCCGGTGATCTTTCTCGAACACAAGCTCCTCTACCGCACCAAGGGCGCGGTCCCCGAGGGAGAGCATCTGGTGCCGCTCGGAAAGGCTGAGGTCAAGCGCGAAGGCCGAGATCTCACGATCGTGACCTGGTCACGCGAGGTCCTATTCGCGCTCGACGCCTCGGCGCAGCTCGCCTCGGACGGGATCGAAGCTGAAGTGGTCGACGTGCGAACTCTGGTGCCGCTCGACAAGGACTTAATCCTTGCGTCCGTCCGCAAGACGCATCGCGTTCTCGTCGTCCACGAGGCCATCAGGCGAGGCGGATACGGCGCCGAGGTCGCGGCGATGATCACGGAGGAGGCGTTCGACGACCTCGACGCGCCCCCGCGCCGGCTGGCTGGTCTGGAGACGCCGATCCCGTACGCGCAGCATCTAGAGAAGAGCGTTGTCCCTCAAGTCGACGACATCGTGCGCGTCGCCAAGGAGCTCGTCGTCTGAGCGTTACGCGGGTCATCCTTCCCAAGCTGGGACTCACGATGGACGAGGGGCGGATCGTCGCATGGCACAAACGTGAGGGCGATGTGGTCGCCGCCGGCGACGTCCTCTTCGAGGTCGAGACCGACAAGGCGACCATGGAGGTGGAGTCCCCGACCGCCGGGACCCTCCGCCGGATTCTCCTCGACGCCGATGCCGCAGCCCCTGTTGCGACCGTCGTGGCGCTGATCACGGACACCGCGGACGAACCGCTTCCCGCCGGAGCACTCGAGGCTGCGGCTCCGAAACCCTCTCTACGCGCCGACCCCCAGCCTCGGCCGGCTGGGGGTCCCCCCGGCGCGCGGGGTCCCTCGGAGCCGCAGCCTCTTACATCCGTCCAAGATGGTGATCGAGTTGATGGTGATCGAGTTCGCTCCTCTCCGGCCGCGCGCAAGCGTGCGCAGGAACTCGGCGTCGACATCTCGAACGTGATCGGCACGGGTCCCGGCGGTCGGGTGACGTTGGAAGATGTCGAGACAGCGACGGCCAGGACATCGCCGATCGCTCCAGCGAAGGAAGAGACGCGACAGCCGCTCTCGCGTATGCGCCGCGCCATCGGCCAGGCCATGACCCGCAGCATGCGCGAGCAGCCGCAGTTCTCGGTGTCGCGCGACGTCGACATGAGCGCGGCGAACGAGAAGCGCAAGCAGGCCGGAGCCTCCTATACCGACGCGATCGTCGCCGCCTGCGCGAAGGCGCTCGTGGACCATCCGCGTCTTCGCAGCCGGATCGAAGGAGACGCTCTCGTGACGGTGACGTCCGTCCACGTGGGCCTTGCCGTCGCGCTCGACGATGGCCTTCTCGTGCCCGTGATCCGGAATGCCGATCGGAAGGGCCTCAAAGAGCTCGCGATCGAGCGCGAGCGTCTCGAGGAGCACACGCGCGTCGGGAAGCTGGCGGAGCAGGAGCTGACCGGCGCGGTGTTCACGATTTCCAACCTCGGGACGCTCGGGGTCGACCAGTTCACCGCGATCGTCAATCCCCCCGAAGCAGCGATCCTCGCGGTAGGGCGGGTCAGCGACCGCGTCATCGCACTGAACGGCGCGGCGTCCGTCCGGCCGGTCGTCACGCTGACGCTCACGGTCGACCACCGCGTCGCCGACGGTGCGACCGCCGCGCGTTTCTTATCGGATGTCGCGAACCGTCTCGAGCGCGGCGCGCTCTAGGTCGGGACGAGGAGTCGACCCGGCCGCGCGCCGGTGTGCTCGCCGTCACGCAGCACCTGCTCGCCGTTGACGAAGACGTGGATCATGCCGGTGGCGTAGTGGTGCGGGTCGGCGTACGTCGCGTGCTCGCGGATGACCCGCGGATCGAACGCGACGACGTCGGCGAAGCTGCCGCGTGCGATCCGCCCGCGGCCGCGGAGCCGAAGCCTCTCGGACGGCGCGCTCGTGAGCCGACGGATCACGTCTTCGAGTGGCGCGACGTTTTCGTCGCGGACGTAATGCCCAAGGAGCCGCGCGAACGTTCCGTACGCACGCGGGTGCGGATTCGACTTCAGGAAAACGCCCTCGGGTGCGGGCGCGGCTTCGTCTGACCCGAAGCTCATCCATGGCAGAGGGATCTGCCGCCGCACGTTGTCCTCGGAGGCCACGAAGTAGCACGCGCCGACACGGCTCTCGTCCTCGATCACGAGATCGATCGCGGTCTCTTCGGGCGAGATGCCGCGCGATCGTGCGACCTCGGCGAGCGTCTTGGCGGTCAGCGGCTTCAACCGCTCGTTCTTGAAGGAGACCAGGAGGACCCCCTCGGCGCCGCCTGCGGCGAGGTAAAGGTTTTCCCAGCCCGTTCCCGGCGCGCGCATCTCGCGGGCGACGCGTTCGCGTGCAGATGGATCGCGCAGCCGGCGAAGCCACGCGTTGAAGCCGCCCTCCTGGACCCAGGGCGGCATCGACGCATTGAGACCGGTCGCGCCCGCGGTGTAGGTGTACATGTCCGCCGTGATGGCGAGACCTGTGGCGCGGGCCTGTTCGACCCGCTCGATCACCGCCGGCAGCTTGCCCCAATTGGCTCGCCCCGCCTGCTTCAGGTGGTAGATCTCGGCCGGCACGTGGGCGCGGCGTGCGATCTCGATGAGCTCGTCGACCGCCTCGAGGAGGCGATCGCCTTCGTTCCGGAGGTGCGAGATGTACATCCCGCCGTGCTCGCCGGCCGCTTCGCAGAGTGCGACGAGCTCGTCGGTCGACGCGAAGGTGCCGGGGGTATAGATGAGAGCCGAACCGACGCCGAAGGCTCCGTCTTTCATCGCCGAACGGACGAGAGCGCGCATACGCTCGAGCTCCGCGGCGCTCGCGGGGCGATCGTCGTAACCGATCTCGTGCACGCGGATCGTGGTCGCGCCGACGAAGGACCCGACGTTCACCGAGACACCCAAGCGGATGACGTGGTCGAGTCCCTCGCGCAGCGTGATCCACGGCATCTCGTACTTGATGTCCGCCTGCCGCTCGATCTGGTCGCGTCGCATCTCGTCGGTCAGGGGTCCCATCGACGAGCCCTCGCCAAACACCTCGAGCGTCACGCCCTGGCGGACGTCGCTCTGGGCACGGCCATCGGCGATGAGCGACGGGAGCGCCCACGAGAGCATGTTCACGAATCCTGGCGCGATCGCCAGGCCGGCCGCGTCTATCTCCCGCTCACCGCGATCGCGGATGCCCGGCATCACCGCGGCGATGCGATCTCCGTCTATCGCGACGTCGGCCGCGTACGGCTCGCCGCCTTCGCCGTCGTACACCGAGCCGCCGCGAAGGACGACGTCGTGCATCGCGCGGCCATACTAGGCAGCCGTGTCGAAGCCGCTCGCCGACATCGTCGACCGCTCGACCACGGACGATGACGCGCTTCGGCGGGATCTCGTCCTCGCCTGCCGGATCCTCGCCGGCGAGGGGCAAGCCGACAACATCTACGGCCACGTGAGCGCCCGGCTCCCCGGAGCGGGAATGTTCTGGATGAAGGGATCCGGCGTCGGGCTCGACGAGGTACGCGACGAACATCTCGTGCGCCTCGAAATCGGCGGCAGAGTCATCGACGGTTGGCCGCGGCGGCATGAGGAATGGCCCATCCACGCTGAAGTGCTGCGCGCGCGTTCGGACGTGAATGCCGTCGTACACACCCATCCGAAGTTCTCCATCGCGTTCGCCGCACGCGGCCTCGAGCTCCGGCCCGTCTCGCACGAGGGAAGCTATTTCTGGCCACCTGGCGTGCCGGTCTTCGCGGAGTTCACCGATCTCGTTCGCACGTCAGCGCAAGGCGATCGTGTGGCGCGCGCACTCGGCCACGCGCGCGCGGTCTTCCTCCAAAGTCACGGCGTCGTGGTCGTCGGTCCGACGATCGCAGAGGCGTGCTGCGCCGCGGTCATGCTCGAGCGTGCCGCCGAGATACAGCTGATCGCGCAGCCATCGCGCGACGCACCGATTCAGCACACGAGCGAAGACGAGGCGCTGCGAAAGAAAGCGATCTGGTATCAGGGGGCGATCCGCGCGGCCTTCGACTACCTCGCGCGCAAGCACGGCCACAGCGCCGATTGAGGGATTTCGCGTCCCGCACAAGCGAGCATGCTCTCGCCTGGCCGACCGCGCGGCAGGCGCCAGTTCCGTTACGCTCTGGCGCTGCCGATGTAGGGAGGGAGCGTGCTTCGCACAGTCGCACGCGTCGAAGAGCGGCCGTGGCTGCTCCTCGGTCTCGTATTCCTGGCCACGTGCTTCTTCGGCTTCCTCATACAAGCCGGCGGGACCGTCTGGCTCCGACTCCACGCCGACCCGATCGCCGCGAACTACCGCACCACGCTCTCGTACACGTCGGCGATCGTCGGCGACGCGATCCTGCTGCCGGTGGTCAACGTGTTCATCGTGAGCCAGCTCGTGGTTTGGCGACGCCGGCCCCGTGGACACGAGATAGCGGGGGCGATGGTCGCGAGCGCCGCGATAACGGTCTTCCTCCACCTCTATCAGGCGGCGAACCAGCTCTTGAACTGGACGATGACGCAGCCGTACCGCTGGACAGGCCTCGGCTACGAGCACGCCGCGTTCATGTTCGCCGAGATCAGCCTGGTGCTGTTCTTCTGGGGGCAGGTCGCCCTGGTGGGACGAGAGAATCCACGCGCCATCCTTTCGCACCGGGTCGCGTTCGTGATCCTCTGCGGATTGGTGTTCCTGCGGCTCGTCTTCGGCGACTACGGGTACTTCAGCTAGGAGCCGTAGAGCTTTCCCGGATTCAGGATCCCTTTCGGATCCATCAGGTCCTTGATCCGCTTCATCACGTCGAGCGCGTCGCCATGCTCGGCTCGCATGTACTGGGCCCGCACCGCTCCGGTCCCGTGCTCCCCGGTGACCGTGCCACCGACCTCGATCGCAAGCTTGTGCAAGCGGTCCGCGAGCTCATCGGCGCGCTGCACCTCGTCGGCGTCTTCGGGATCGATGAGGATCGCGGTGTGGACGTTGCCATCGCCGAAGTGGCCGTAGAAGATCACGGCGATCCGTAGCTGCTCGCCGATCTCGCGCGCCGCACGCACGGTCCGCGGAATCTCGGTCAGGGGAACGGCCAGATCCTCGCCCGCGAAGATCCGATGCTTCCCGGGATGCGCCAGCGCCGTGGCCGCTGCCATGCCGCTGCGCGCGGCCCAGAGCCGCTGGATCTCCTTCTCGTCTTCCGCAAAACGGCTCACCGTCGCGCGGCGTCTCACGATCCCGTCGGTGAAGCGAACGCTCGCGCCGACCTGATCCGGCGTGCCCTCGACCTCGATCAACAGGACAGCCTCGCCGTCGGGGAGCCCGAGCTCGGGGCGCCAAAGCTGGATCGCCTCGACCGCACTCCGATCGAGAAGCTCCGCGGTGGAAGGGAGGATCCCCGCCTCGAAGAGATCATCGAGCGAGGCCACCGTGTCCTCGAGCCTCGCGTACCCCGCGAGGATGACCGCGCGTGCCGGCGGCCGGGGCTGCACGCGCAGCCGCAGCTTCGTGAAGATTCCCAGCGTCCCCTCAGAGCCGACGAACAGCTTGGTGAGGTCGATCCCACTCGAAGACTTGAGCGCTTTCGACCGCACGCCGCCGGTCGTGATGACCGACGCATCGGCGAGCACGACTTCCGCGCCGAGGACGTACGCGGAGGTCGTGCCCCAGCGGACCGCATGCGGGCCGCTCGCGTTGTTCGCAGCCATCCCGCCGATCGTGCACGCTCGACCGCTTCCCGGGTCCGGCGGAAAGAAGAGCCCTCGCTCGGCGAGAACGTTCTGGAGATCGAGGTAGACGAGCCCGGGCTCGACGATCGCTTGGAGGTTCCGCCGATCCACCTCGACGACGCGCCGCATCCTTGCGAAGGAGACGACGACGCCGCCCTCCGGCGCGATCGCTCCTCCCGTCTGACCGGTCCCGGCGCCGCGTGGGACGATCGGCACTCCGGTCTCGCTGGCGACGCGGACCGCCGCGACCACGTCCGCGACGGTCTCGGGGACGATGACCGCCTGCGGCATCCTTCGCTGGCGGAGCGACCAGAACGAAGCGTCGTATTGGTAGGGGATGAGCGTCGCTCGGTCGTCGATCACGCGATCGGCCGGTAGGACCTGGCGAAGGCGTCGTACGACGCCGGCGGACCCGACGGCCATCGTTCGTATCCTAGGCACATCGCTCTCCATCACTCGGCCGTCCGCCCAGAGGATCTGGCGACGTGCATCTCCTGCGGGCTGTGTCTCAACGACTGCCCGACCTATCGCGTGCTGGGTGAGGAAGCCGACTCGCCGCGTGGTCGCATACAGCTCATCCGCGGGCTGGTCACTTCAGCAGGAGCGCCCGATCGTCGCGCCACGGAGCATCTCGAGGCGTGTCTTGTCTGCCGTGCGTGCGAGACCGCGTGTCCATCGGGGGTGCCCTTCGGCCGGATCATGGAAGGCGCGCGCGAGGACTTGCGCGCGCGATCCGGTGGGCCGGCCTGGTCCGCCGGGCGAGCCGCGCTCGACACGGTCGCGAACGCGCGAAAGCTCTCGGTCTTCACCAGCCTTACCGATCTCGCGCGGCGTCTCGGCCTCACGCGACTCGCGATGATCGTCGGAGGGCGGCTCGCATGGGCGGCGTCGCTTGCGCCAACCCGCGAAGGACGCGCTTTCCGAGGCATCGAGCGCGACAACGCGGACACGGCGCTTTTCGCCGGGTGCGTGATGCGCGAGGCGTTCGGGGACACCGAGCGAGCGACGGTTCGGGTCCTCGAACACGACGGCCACATCGTGAGCACGCCGGAGGAGCAGACCTGCTGCGGCGCCCTCCACGCGCACGCGGGCGATGGCGAGCGCGCTCGCGCGCTGGCGCGCTACAACATCGACGCGTTCGCCGGCAGCGACGCGAAGATCGTGGTCAACGCCGCCGGCTGCGGGGCGCATCTCAAGGCGTACGGCGACCTTCTGGAGGCCGATCCCGCGTGGGCGGAGCGCGCGAAGACGTTCGCTGCGCGGATTCGCGACCTGACGGAGGTCTTGCGCCCGCGGCTCATGCGTAGCGCGCGGCCGCTGCGGGTGGTCTATCAGGACGCCTGCCATCTCGCCCACGGGCAACGGATCCGGGCGCAGCCGCGGGCGCTACTGCGAGCGATAGAAGGGGTCACCCTCGTCGAGATCGCGGATCCCGAGCGCTGCTGCGGCAGTGCCGGCATCTACAACCTCTCGCACCCGGAGATCTCGCGCGCGCTTCAGCGCGACAAGGTGCGCGCGATCATCGACGCGAGACCAGACGTGGTGGTTAGCGCGAATCCCGGGTGCATCTTGCAGATCGCCGCTGGCTTACGTGCCGCATCCTCAGGTATTCGCGTCGTGCATCTCGCTCGTTTCCTGGGCGAGATGGCCGACGGTTTCGGTAGCAGGCCCTAGCACAATCGTCAAGCCGTCGAGGCGCCGCTTCGCGTCAGCGCCCAGCGCTCATTCATGCGAAAATACATGCAGACATGAGCGTTTCTCGTTCTACCTATCGGCACCGGCTTAGCTCTGAGGATGTTCGCAAGACTCGGATCCTCATCACGAAGGACGCTTGGAAGCTCTTCCCCGGGCCCGGCGAGCGCGTCGCCTTGCGAATCGGTGCACGCCGGTTCGATGCGGAGATCAAGAGCGAGCGCTGCGAGTGCGTCCCACCCGAGCACGAGCATTACCACCTGATCTGCCCCCAGCTCAAGGGGCAGACGGGCTTCAAGAACGGCGCGCTCGTCGTGATCGCGAAGGATTCGGACGGCGGCTACCGCTTCGTGGAGGAGCGCGGCTAAACTCGGGACGTGGTGGCGACGTCGCCGACCTTCATCCTCATCCACGTCTTCGGCACGGTCCGCGATGAGATCGACCGCGGTGATCGCGGCAAGCGCACGACATCGGGCTGGCTGCGCGAGTACGTCGCCGAAACGCCGAAGCGCTTGACCGAGATCGCGTGGTTGCTCGACCACCTGACGGAGAACGGCTGGAAGGTCGTGGGCTCGCCGTACGACTGTGACGTGATGCTCCAGCGCGATATCACGCGCGACCGCGCCGAGGAAGAGATCCGTCGCGCCGAGTTCTGGGACCGCCTCGTCCAGGTCGCTTCAGCCGATGACGACGGACACGTCGTCTGGCGCGATCATCCCGAGGGAAAGCCTTCAGGTCCGCGGCGGCGCCGGCGCGTCCGCCGACCGCCGACGCGAGAGCAGGGGAGCTAGAACACCCAGGCAGCGAGAAGGCTCGGCGAGCTGAGCGGGTCTCGTGCGAGACCGGCGAGATCCGGCCGAGCGGGTGGCACGGGGGCGCGGGGTTACGCGCGAGCGGCGCGTGCCCTGGGCCGCGGCCGCCGCCCAGCCTAGAACGCCGCGGCCCGCGTGGGCGGTGGCCAGCGGCCAGGGTGCCGCTCGCGCGTGGCCCCCGACCCCCGTGACAGGCCCCGCTCGGCGGTTCCAGAGACACCGCAGATGCCACGATCGGATCGTCGGCTAGCCTTCGGCGCTAATGCCGCATCCACTCGGTGATGAATTGACGGAGCTACACGTGCATCTGGGTGGGGCGGTCGATCCTGCGGCGATGTGGGGCATCGCTCACGATCAGGGCATCAGGCTGCCGACCAAGGATTACTGGGAGTTCGTCGATCTCATCACCGTGCGCAAGCAGGCAAAGAAGTCATTCGAGGACTTTCTCGCTCTTTACCACTGGACCGAGCTGATCCAGTCGAGCCCGCTCGCAGTCGAGCAATCCGTCTACCAGGTCGTCGGCGGCGCGTACCGGGAGGCGAACATCACGGTGCTCGAGCTCCGCTACAACCCGATGAAGCGCAATCGAGGAGGCGAGCGCGACCTCGATCACATCATCATGGCCTCGATCCGCGGCCTCGATCGCGCACTGCTCGAATACCCCGTCAAGGCGGGCCTGATCTTCTGTCTCGATCGGACCTTTGACCAAACACTCAACGCGATCATCCTCGAGAAGGCCATCGCGTACCGCCATCGAGGCGTGATCGGAATCGATATCGCGGGCGGACATAACCCTGATTTCCGATACCGCGACTATGCCGCGCTATTCAAGAAGGCCCGGAAGTCCGGTCTCGGGATCACCGTGCACGCCGGGGAGGACGAGGACTGGCAGAGCGTCGACGAGGTCCTCCGATATCTTGAGCCGGATCGCATCGGGCACGGCATCCACGCCGCGCAGGATCCGGGCCTCTGCAAGCGCTTGTCGGAGCGAGGTGTGCTGCTCGAGATCTGCCCCTCGTCGAATCTCGATTCGAAGGTCGTGAAGGACGCTACCGAGCTGGGCGATTACATCAAGACCTTCAAGAGACACAAGGTCCGCTTCTCGTTCAACACCGACGGTCCGGAGATGCTCGAGACAACTCTCCGCGACGAGCTGAAGCTCGCCGTCCGCAACGGCTGGGTCACCAAGGACGAGCTGGCCGAGTGTGGCGCCTGGGCGAGAACAGCGTCTTTCATCGGTAGGAATGGCGCTTCGTGAACGTCGCCTATCCGCGCTTGCTGCTCGTGTGCGCTGCCTTCGCACTGGGCGAGACGCTGGCGTGGATGGCCGGCGCACTCGACATGGCGATGTTGGTCGGCCTCGCCTTCGGTGCGGGCGCTTACATCCTGACGCAGGACATCGGGCGCGGCGGGGGAAGTGGCGGTCAAGGCCGGTACTGGCGCGGCCGTCGGATCGACGATGACAAGCGCCGCTGGAACTAACTGACCTACTCGTACACGCCGCTTCGCGAGGCGGACCTTCCCCTGATGCGCCGCTGGTTGCTCGAGCCTCACGTGCGGCGATGGTGGGACGACGGAGTCCATGATCCGTATCCGGACGCCGAGCTGGACCATTACCGCGATGCGATCAGAGGTCTGGACCGAACCTACCGGTACGTGGCATGGCTCGGCGATCGGCCGATCGGGATGCTCCAGCACTATCTCATCGACGATCACAGCGACTACGCGCGGACGCTCGCGCTCGGTGAGCGCGCCGTCGGTGTCGACCTCTTCATCGGCGAGGCGGACCTGATCGGTCGGGGTCACGGGCCGGCCATGCTCCGTCAGTTCTTGCGCGACGTCGCCTTGCCGTTCCACGGGACCAACGTCTGCGTCATCGGACCCACGGCCGGCAACAAGAGTGCGATCCGCGCCTACGAGAAAGCCGGATTCAAGCGCTTGCGTGAGGTGCGCGTTCCCGGCGAGCCCGAGCCGGAGCTTCTGTTGCGAATGACGCGATCGGATCTCGACACTCGCGTCGACGATCGTTGAGATGCTGCACATAGCGTGCAGCGAAAGGCGACTCGCGCATGGACGCTCCGGGCGCCATCTGTGATGATGCGGCGGTTCGCGGGAGGGTCATCATGGGCCTGCTCGAGGGAAAGCGTGCGCTCATCGTCGGCGTCGGGAACCAGCGCAGCATCGCTTGGGGGATCGCAGCGGCCTTTCAGCGGGAAGGGGCGCGGCTCGCCTTCACCTACTTGAACGAGCGTTTCAAGGACAACGTGACCAAGCTCGTCGAGACGCTGCCAGACCACGAGGAGATGCCGGTCATCGCCTGCGATGCGGCAAAAGCCGAAGACGTGGATCGCCTGATGTCGGAGATCGACGCACGCTGGAAGGGCCTCGACATCCTTATCCATTCGATCGCTTTCGCGCCGGCCGAGGATCTTCGAGGCCGCTTTCACGAGATCTCGCGCGACGGCGTACTGACCGCCGTCGACATCAGCGCCTACACCCTCGTGTCGCTTGCACGACGAGCCTTGCCGCTCTTCGAGAAAACGGGGGGCGGAGCGGTCATCGCGCTGACGTTCAACGCGGTCGAGCGTGTCGTCCCGAGCTACAACTCGATGGCGGTCGCAAAGGCCGCGCTCGAAACGTGCGTGCGCTACCTCGCCGTCGACCTCGGGCCCGCGAACGTTCGCGTCAACGCCATCTCCGCCGGGCCGCTCAAGACACTGTCGGCGAGCGCAGTGCGGGGCATCTCTCAAGCGCGCGACCTGATGGAATCCAAGGCGCCGCTCCGCCGGAACATCACTCAGGAAGAGGTCGGGAACGTCGCCGTGTTCCTCGCCTCCGAATGGGCACGCGCGGTCACTGGCGCGACGATCTTCGCTGACAACGGCTTCAACATCGTCGGGGTCAGCGACTGAACCGAAGCTCGTAACCTCCCCAGCTCCCGACCACGACGTATCCGAGCGACTCGTTCAGTCGAAGTATTCCCACGTTCGGACCCGTGGTGCTCGTGTGGATTTCGCGGTATCCATTACGGCGCGCCCAATCGTGCACGCGAAGCTTCAGCAGCCGGGCGATGCCGCGGCGGCGGTAGGCCGGCAAGACCGCGGTGATCCCGATCTCGAGCTGGTCTTCCGACGAACGCCGCACCGAGCTGCAGCCGACGAACCGGTCGCCGTCGACCGCGATGAAGTACGCGTCCGGGAGCGCTGCGGCGGCCTCGACGTTGTAGACCAGCCAGTCGACGAAGGGAGGCGCCGTGACCGGACCGAGCGTCGGCTGGTCGAGGCGCGCGACGGTGTGGAGCTGATACGCCGCGACGAGGGCGGGGTCACCGTCCCGCTCGCGCAGCTCGGCGAGGGTGCGGACCGCGACGGCGTCGCCGACGCGTGCTTCTGCCGCGCCCAGGGGCATCGGCGCGGTCGCGAGCGCGACGACCTGCTGGTACGCGCGGATGACCTCGGCGAAGCCGCGCTTCTCGATGAATGCTTGACACGCGGTCCGGTCGCCCGTCCAGAGCGCGCAAACTCGGGCATCACGCTCATCGAGCTCCGCCGCGAGGTGCTCCCAGAGAGCGGCGCCAATGCCCTGACGGCGCCGCGGCCCATCCACGCCGAGGCGAAGAAAATAGCGCCGCGGCTCGAAGCGGGTGGGCTCGTGATAGATCTCGCCGTAGCCGAGCGGCGCATTCTCCTCATCGGCCGCGACGACACGCACCTTCTCGTAATGCGCGTGGTCCCACCTGCGGTCCTCCGCTTGGAGATCGTCGACGGATAGTCGTCGCCCTTCCGCCAGGCTCTTGATCCGCGCGAACGCGGCGTAGTCGCTTTCGCCGAACGGCCGGACGCGAAAGGTCAAACGCGGAGGCCGGGGAGAACGCCGGCGTCGCGCAGCTGACGCAGGTTCGCGAGCTCTTCGCCAATCGTCGTCGTGCCGCCGTGTCCCGGATAGACGACCGTGCCCGAGGGAAGAGTCGCAAGACGCTCCAGGCTTCGCTCCATCTGGATCCGGTCGCCGCCCGGAAGATCCCACCGACCGGTGCTGCCTTTGAAGAGAACGTCGCCCGCGAACAGGATCCCTTCGGCTTCGATGTAGAAGCACGTGGAGCCTTCGGTGTGCCCAGGCGTGTGCAGCGCGACCATCTCGAGATCGACGACATAGCGGAGTGCGCCCTCGTCGAAGAGATCGTCCGCGTCGCATGGAGGGATCTCAAATGTGGACGGCGGACGCTTCGGCCCGAGCCGGTACGCATCGAGCCGATGGATGGCCAGACGCGCACGCGTCGCTTCCTTGACCGCGCCGTTGCCGAGGATGTGATCGGGATGCCCGTGGGTGTTGAGGATCTCGACGAGACGAAGGCCGTTCTCGCGGACGGCAGCGATCGCCTCGCGCTCGCCCATGCACGGATCGATGAGCAGCGCGTCGCGATGTTCGTCATGGATGACGTACATGCCGTTGTCGTAGGGCGGTACGCGCCACGCGAGGACCCGCATCTGGCGAGCGTACCCAGTACAGTTTTCGCGTGCGCGAGATCCCTGTCGAGAACACGGCGCCGCCGATCGCGGTACGTCAGGGACGGCCCGCACTGCTCTCGTCGCGCTATATGGTCAGCTCCTGCCACTACCTTGCGACGTTCGCGGGTGTCCGAATGTTCGAGCGTGGCGGCAACGCGATCGACGCTGGTGTCGCGGCGGGCATCGCACTCAACGTTCTGGAGCGGCACCTGACCGACTTCGGCGGGGTCGCTCCGATCGTCGTCTTCCGTCCCGGGATGCCGGCGCCGGAGACCATCGACGGTGTCGGCCACTGGCCGTCATCGCTCGACCTCGGCTCGTACCGTGCGCGGTACGGCGACGACATGCCGATCGGCGTTGCGCGCGCCGTGACGCCCGCGGCTGCCGATGCCTGGTTGACGGCGCTCGCCCGTCACGGCCGACTCTCGCTCGCGGACGTCCTTGCTCCATCGATAGAGCTCTGCGACGGATTTCCGGTCTATCCACGCCTCGCCGCGGCGATCGAGCGGCTCGAAGGGCGACTGCGCGCGTGGCCGACGAGCGCGAACGTGTTCCTCGCGAACGGTCGCCCGCCCCACGTCGGCGAGCTCCTGGTGCAAGCGGAGCTCGGCGCGCTCTTTCGTCGGCTCGTCGCGATCGAGCGCTTGAACGAGGGCCTCGGCCGCTCCGCCGCGATCATGGCGGCTCGCGACGCGATCTACGAGGGTGACATCGCGCGTGCGATCGCGGCATTCATGCGCGAGGCCGGTGGCGCGATCACTGCCGACGACCTGCGCGAGCAGCGGGTCGAGATCGGTGCGCCCACGCACACCACGTACCGCGGCATCGACGTTTATGCGTGCGGCCCGTGGTCGCAGGGACCGCTTGTGCCGATGACCCTCAACCTGCTCGAAGGCTTCGACATCGCGTCATTCGGACCTGGTTCGCTTGCGTTCCTTCACCACTATGTGGAGGCGTTCAAGCTCGCGGCCGCCGATCGCGAAGGATTCTTCGGCGACCCGGATCAGGTCGACGTTCCGATCCGTGGCCTCTTGAACAAGGACTACGCCGATCGCCGCCGCGAGCTCATCCGCGAGGACCGCGCCTACCCTGAGCTGCCGGCGCCAGGCGACCCGTGGTCGTATGAGGGCCGCAGCGGCCCGGCCGGCTACCGTCCGCCGATCGCCGCAGGCGTGGGCGCGCCGGATACGTCGTTCGCATGCGCGATGGACGCCGAGGGCAACGCCTTCGCCGCCACGCCCTCTGATCCAGGCCTGGGCGCGCCGCTCGTGGGCGGTTTGGGCATCATCGTTTCCACGCGAGGCGCGCAGCTCTGGACCACAGCCGGTCATCCCTCGGCGATCGCACCGCGCAAGCGGCCGCGCCTGACGCCGAACCCGGCCTTGCTCATGAAGGATGGACGGCCATTGATGCCGTTCGGTTGTCCGGGCGAGGACGCCCAGTGTCAGGCGATGGTCCAGGTCGTCTGCAACATCGTTGACTTCGGGATGAACACGCAGGCCGCGATCGAGGCTCCGCGCGTGATCTCGCGGAGCTTCCCATGGACGTTCTTCCCGCACGCGTATGAGCCGGGCGTGCTGCAGGTCGAGGGCCGCGTCTCTCGTCAAGTGCGCGACGAGCTCGTCGAGCTTGGACACGTCGTCCGCGACCTCCCCGACTTCTCGCCCGCGACCGCGGGCGTGTGCGCGATCCGCCGCCTCGACAGCGGGACCCTCGAGGGCGGCGCGGATCCCAGACGCGAGAGCTACGCCGCGGGCTGGTGATGGACGATCGCGAGCGGAGCTGGCGTGCCGAATTCCCGATCACCGATCGCCTGATCTACCTCAACAACTGCTCGCTGACGCCTTTGCACCGCCGCGGCCGGGAGCGCGTCGAGCGTTTTGCGCGCGAGTGGACGGAGTGGGGCGGCCGAGCCTGGTACGACCATTGGATCACCGAGTACGAGGCTCTTCGGGCCGACATCGCGCGGATCCTCGGCGCTGCGAACGACGAGGTCGCCATCGAGCCGAACGTCTCCGCGGGGCTCGTCGGCATCGCGAGCACGCTGGATTACGCCAAGCGGCCGAAGGTGATCGTGTCCGACCTCGACTTCCCGACCGACGGGCACGCGTTCCTCGCCGTAAAGGACCGTGGTGCGCAGGTCGAGTTCGTGCGGAGCCCGGACCGGGTGCGCGTCCCACTGGAGCTCTTCGAGCGAACGATCGACGAGCGCACGGCGGCGGTGTGCACGGGACAGGTCTATTTCACGACTGGCTGGGTCCAGGACGTCGCCGCGCTCGCGGAGCTCTGCCACCGGAAGGGAGCGCTGCTCGTCGTTGACGCGTATCAGTCCATCGGTGCGTTGCCGTTCGACATCGCCGCGAGCGGCGTCGACTACCTCGTCGGCGGGACGCTCAAGTGGCTCATGGGCGGCCCCGGCATCGCCTTCCTCTATGGGCGTGAGAGCGTCGCGCGGCGAGCGCGCCCAAGCGCCGTCGGCTGGTGGGGCGTTCAGGATCCGTTCGCGTTCGATATCGAGCACCTCGAGTATGGGGCGGCGGCGCGGCGCTTCGAGTACGGGACTCCGGCCGTGGCCGCGATCTACGCCGCGCGTGCGGGCATCGAGCTTCTCAGCGAAGTTGGCATCGAGACCGTGCGCGCGCGCCACATGTTGCTGTCGCAACGCCTCGTCGACGGCGCGCTCGCTCAAGGTTGGTCGATCCGCTGTCCGTCCGACCCGGTAGAGCGCACGCCGATCGTGACGCTCGAGCATCCCGATCCGCCTGCCGCGGTGAGCGCTCTCCGCGCCGCCGGCGTCATCTGCGATAACCGTCCCGGTCTGATACGGCTCTCGCCGCACTACTTCAATACGCTCGACGAGATGGACCGGACCCTCGCCCTGCTCGCCTCGCTGCGGGTCGCGCCAGCCGTCGTCTGAGCCAGGTCATCCATCGCGGCCGCCTCATCGCGTGGTCAATCTTTTTCGCTTGGCTCGCGATCCCGAGCTATGCGCTCCGGTTGTCGGGCCGGCTCGAAGTGTTGCCCGTCGACGCTCTCTTTCGCTACTCGACCGCCGTCGGGGCGATCGTCGTCGACGCGATACAGCTGGTGCTTGTCCTCGTCATCGCCCGCAAGCTGCCGTTCCGAGAGACCTTCGCCCTGCGTCGTCCGCCGTCGTGGTCGCGGGCTGCCGCGATCGGAGTGGTCACGATCGTCCTCGCGTACACGGTCGCCTACCTGGAGGAGCGCCTCTTTCCCGACCTGCTCCGCGAGCAGGGGATTCCGGTCTACTGGGACGGCGTCCGGGCCGCGGCATGGCTTGCGAATCTCTTCGCGATCGCCGTGTTCGCTCCGCTTTTCGAAGAGTCGCTCTTTCGCGGGCTCGGCTTCTCGCTGCTCGCGCCGTTGGGAGTGCCCGTCGCCGTATTCGTGACCGCTGTCCTGTTCACGCTCGCACACGGTGTGATCGCCGATTTCCCGGTGATCCTCGTGACCGGTCTCGGTCTGGGCTACATGCGCGCCACGACCGGAAGCCTCTTCCCGTGCATCGCCTTCCACATCTCGTTCAACGGGCTTGGGATGATCGCGTCGGCGCTCGCTGCCTTCCACTGATCCGAAGCTTCGCTACCGCGATCAAGAGGTCGCCGCCGGGATCGACGAAGTCCGGAGCTCCGGCGACCTGGCGTTCGCCGGCGAGCACGTGCGCGCGAAGGTCCTCTGCGGCGAGCAACGGATCGGCGAGATTCGCAGCATCCCGGTCGACCGCGAACTCGGACTTGATCCGTCGGCGGGTCTCGGCCCAGCGGACGATCGCGTCGCGATCGCCTTCGGGCAGCGCGGCGTAGGTCGCGACGTCGTTCAAAGCGGCGCGGTAGGGAAGCAGGCGCCGCCGCTCAGTCCCGCGTGGATGCTCGCGCGCGAGCGTGAGCTCCTTGTCGTCGATCACGTTATTCATCGTAGGCAGCCGGCCTCCGGCTATCTCGGGATCAGGAAGACGCCGACGCGGGCCACGCGGATGCCCGGGTTGTGACGAGCGCGATAGCCGCGGCGGCGAGCATGTAGAGCGGCGCGCCGAAGCTGATCAGACCGATCGAAGTGAGACCTCCGAGATCCGGAGAGCCGAGCGCGCGGAGGATGCTCGGCATGCTGAACCAGAGATAGCCAATCAAGACGACCACGGCGATCGCGGCGAATCCGCGCCATGGCCACCGGCTCCGTCTTGCCAGGACGACCCCCGCGATGATCCCGGCGATCGCGGCCTGGGCGACGATGAAAGCCGCGACGGTCGCCGCGTCCGGGTTCGTCCGCGCGGGAAGCGGTTCCGCGAACAGGATGAGGTTCGCGAGCGGCGACAACAGCGCCTGCACGAGAGCGACCACCCCCGCGGCCTCGAGCGTCCCGTTCGTGGAGGCGCTCGATCGGACGGAGCCGCGGACGAGCGCCAAGGCGAGCACGCCTCCGAGCGCGACCGGCCAGAGCATCAGCAGCTGACCGCCGACGGTGCAGCGGTCCGCGAAGAATGGCGCGCTCGCGAAGTTTGGGTCAGTGCACGTGCGCAAGAGGGTCGGCAGTCCAACGAGACGCTCGACCGCCATGACCGCGAGGTACCCCTCGGCGGCGAGCCATCCCGCGGCGCGCCAGGCGACGGCGAGGGCGAACGCCGTGGCGGCGATCGTCGCGAGGTCCGCGCCACTCGGCGGGCGTAGCTCGGTCGTACGCGGAGACGACAGAAGCAACGACGCGGCGATGCGCACGATCTCCGCGGCAAAGAACCCCGCGCCGATCCCCGCCAGGATCGCCCACCCGATCGACGTACGCCCGATCGGGATAGTCGGCCGACGTGCGCCGATGTGCCCTGCCATGTGCAGAACGTCCGCGAATTCTTCGCGGAACAAGTCGCCGAGGCCCGCGCGGTCGCTCATACGCTCGCCGCGGGTGCGCTGACCTTCCTCGCCACGGCCACATAGAGAACGACCACGGCGGCGAGGATCTCGACGAAGGGACGGAGGAAGATCATGAGCGAGAGCGGTCCGACGACGATCCGACCGTAGATCCCGACCTGGCCGAAGAACGCGGGAAGCTCAGTGAGCAGCCACGGTCCGGTCACCGCGAGGCCGATGATCCCGAGGACCATCCACTGACGTGACTCGGGCACCCGTCGCAGCAACACGACACCGCAAAGGATCCCGGCCGCGACGAGGATCACCAGACCGACGAGGCCACTCTCGAGCGATGAGGCGGCTGGAAACAGAAACGAATCGAGATTGATGAAAACCAGTTCGGTCAGCGCAAGCGCACCCAGGACCTCGAGGACCGGGTTCGCATCGCCATCACGCGGGCGGAACCAGCGCACGCAGATATACCCCAAGCCGGCGCCGAGCACGTACGGCCAGAGCCCGAGGGCGTACCCAAAGAACGAGCACGCATCAGGCGAGGGCGTGACGATCGGGGCACAGAAGCGGAGCGTCGCCGCTGTGGCGATGATGCGCACCAGCGCGACGATCCCGGCATATACCGCGAGAGCGTCGACGCCCCCGCTAACGAAAGCCGCCCCGAGGCCGGTCGCTAGACCGATCGCGACGGCTAGCCCGTCGGCGAACGACGACGGGTAGGCGCCGAAGCCGCGAAGCACCACGGCGAAGAACATCGTGACCCCCGCCGACGCCAAGGTGGCGGCGCCTGCCGCGGCGACCACCGACCAGAGCAACGATGAGCGTGCGACGATCCGCGGGTTCGGCGCGCGAGCGAGGACGGCGAGCGCGCGCGGATAGCGGGCGCGAAGCTCATTCACGACTGCCTATTCTCGCGGTATGGCTCAAGACGTAAGTGGGGTCCGCGACGTGCTCGTGCTCTCGAAGACGGTCGCGGCGAACGAGTTTCCGGTCGAGCGGCCGAGCGTGCTCGGCGTGGACCGCGAGACGGGTGCACTCCTGCGTCTCGCGCCGTTTCCCTGGAAGGGAACCGACACCGATCCGCCACTGCAGCGATGGACATGGCTCCGCGTGGCGGTGAGCCGCGACCAGCGCGATCCGCGCGCCGAGAGCGTCACGGTCGACGGGGAGGTCGAGCCGACCGCATATCTCGACGCGAAAGACGGATGGCGCTTACGGTGGCCATTCGTTCGTCCGCACCTCCGTGCGTCGGCGGAATCCATCATCGACCTTGCCCGGAGCCGGCTCGCGAGCGTGGGCTTCGTTCGTCCCGAAGGCGAGATCGACATCGTCCAGCTGCCCCTTCGTCTTCGTTTCCGCTGCGCCAGCGACGAGTGCACGTCCACGCACGACCTCGTCGTCCTCGATTGGGAGCTGAACACGCTCGCGCGTGCGACCAGGGAACGCTACGGCGCCCAATGGGCGACTCAGTTTCGCGAGTCGTGGGGCGCAGGCCTCACCGAGCGTTTCGACGTGCATCTGCTTCTCTCGGCCTACGCGCAGGCGCCGAGCAAGCTCTACATCGCCGGACTCTTCTACCCGCCGAAGAGCGCGGAGGACCAGCACGAGCACCGCCATCACGTCGCGCATCGCGCCCACGCGAGCTAGATCCTTCCGACGAGCTCCCGTGGCACGTCCTTGCGTTTCGTCCCGATCTCCGGGGGCTTTCCCTTTGGCCCGTGAGGGAAGATGCGAAGGAGCAGGTACGTGCCGGTCGTCGGATCGTCGGAGCGCTCGACGACGAGCGACGGTCCCCAGCGCGATTCGAAGGCCTCGCCGATATCCGGCTTGCGTTTCGCGAGATCGAATCCTTGTTTGTCCCACTGGAGAACGGCGTAGCCCCGCACGATCCGCTCCTCGTCGCCGCCTTCGTCGGGCCGCCAACGGTGCGGTCCTTCGTGTTCGCGCTGGCACACGGCGGGAGAGCCTGAGGTCAGCGTCACCCACTTGAACACATCGGCGTCCTTGGACTGCGCACCCTGGGGATACGCTTGCTTGTGGAGTGCCTCGCCGACGGTACAGAGGTAATAGAAGAGCATCGCGAGGAGGATAAAAGGAGAGCGATGGACGCGCGCAGGATCGTCGTTCATGGACTCCGCATCCGCGTCCTCGAAGAGGACGGCGGAGGCCGCGGCGATCCGATCGTGCTCATTCACGCTCTCGGCGGCTGGGCCGAGAACTGGCGCGCGGTGATGGCTCCACTCGCGGCCACCGGTCGGCGGGTGATCGCGCTCGACCTTCCCGGCTTCGGCGAGAGCGAGCGACCGAAACGGGTGCGGTACTTCGGGCCTGACGAGGCCTTCTATCCGGCCTTCGTGCTCGCAGCGATGGAGGCGCTCGGGATCGAGCGTGCGCATGTCGCCGGCAACTCGATGGGCGGTGCGGTTGCCTTCATGACCGCGGTGACAGCGCCCCCGCGGGTGAGCTCGCTGGTGCTGGTCGCTCCTGGTGGGCTCGGCCGGGACGTTGCGTTCTTCCTGCGCGCGTGTGCGCTTCCAGGCTTCGGCCTGCTGGCGCGGCTTCCACACGGGCGCGACGCGGCGCACGGCGTTCTGCGCAGCGGCTTTCACGACCCGACTCGGATCACCCCGGAGCTGTACGACGAGGCAATTCGCTACGGCGAGCCGTCGTTCCCCGAGTTCGTGCGCGCGCTCGCCGCGGGCGTCGGCATCCGCGGCGTCCGTCGCAGCGTCCGCGACGCGTGGATCTCGCGCGCGCCGCAGTACGGGGGACCGGCGCTGATCGTCTGGGGACGCGAGGACCGCGTTCTTCCGGTCGCTCATCTCGACGAGCTGCGCGACGTGCTCGCGCGCGCGGAGGTGCACGTGATCGAGCGCTGCGGCCACATCGCGATGGCCGAGCGGCCTGAAGAGTTCCTGCGGGTCACCCTCCCATTCCTGGCGCGAGCGGAGCAAGCGGTCGCCGCGTGACCCCCGTTCCGCCGCGGTATGGATTTGGCACCATGGAAGGTGAATGAAGACGGGCACCCGCCCCGACATCGCGGTCACCACATCCACCGCGAAGCTTCGCATCAGCGCAGACGACGTCATCGCCGATTACCGCCTCGCTGTCCGAAGCCGTGCCGCAAGCGAGCTTTCTCGGAGAGAGGTGCTCGTCGGGAAGGCGCCGTTTGGGATCTCGGGCGAGGGGAAGGAGATCGCGCAGCTCGCGATGGCGAAGGCGTTCCGTCCCGGCGACTGGCGGTCCGGCTACTACCGAGACCAGACGTTCATGTTCGCAGTGGGGCTCGCCGACATCTCGCAGTACTTCGCCCAGCTCTACGCCGATCCGGACGTCACGCGTGAGCCCAACTCGGTCGGCCGGCAGATGCTCAGTCACTTCGCGAGCCGGATCATCGACGAGAGCGGCCGGTGGAAAGACCTCCTGGCGTCCGGTCAGTCCGCATCCGACCTGTCACCGGTCGGCGCGCAGATGCCGCGCTCGGTCGGATTGGCGTGGGCGTCCAAGCTCTATCGATCGGCGACGTTCGCCGGTGTCGCGCGCGGCTTCTCGCGCAACGGCGACGAGGTGTGCTTCGCGACGATCGGCAATGCCGGCACGAGCGAGGGGGCGTTCTGGGAAAGCCTCAATGCCGCCGGCGTGCTCGCGATCCCGCTCGTGATCTCGATCTGGGACGACGGCTACGGCATCTCCGTCCCGAACGCGCTGCAGACCACGAAGGGCTCCATCTCCGCGGTGCTGCAGGGCTTCCAGCGGACCGACGGCGGCGGCGGGATAGATCTCTACACCGTCAAGGGTCACGACTACCTCGCATGCTGCGACGTATACCAGGTCGCCGTCGAGCGCTCGCGGCACGAGCACATTCCCGCGGTCGTGCACGTGACCGAAATGACTCAACCGCAGGGCCACTCGACGAGCGGTTCGCACGAGCGCTACAAGTCCGCGGAGCGCCTGCGCTTCGAGACGGACTTCGATCCGATCCGCAGGATGCGCGAATGGATGCTGCGGGAGGAGCTCGTCGATGACGACACGCTCGCTGGTTACGAGCGCGCCGATCGCCGCGAGGTCGAGCGGATCCGCGAACGTGCGTACGAGGCATATCTGGCGCCGATCCACGCCGACCGCGGCCGCGCCCTCGTGGCGATCGACGCGACCCAGAGCGAGTCGGGAGTCGATCTGTCGCCGATCGCCGCGGAGCTCCGCTCGACTGACGAGCCGACGCGACGCCTCATCGCGGCGACCGCGCGGCGGGCCCTCGCGGCGATGCGAGCAGACATGACAGCCCTCGACGAGACTGAACAGAGGCGTCGCACCAAGTCATCGATACCACTCGCACAGTTCGTGGAGTCGTACCGCAAGCAGAGCGACGAGCTCTTCAACTCCGGCCTCTACAGCAGCTCGGCCGCATCGCCGCTCCGCGTTCCGCAGATCGCGGCGGCGTACCCCAACGATGCCGCGACCGTGGACGGCCGGCAGGTCCTCGTGCGGTGCTTCGACGAGAACCTCGCACGCGACCCGCGCATCGTCATCCTCGGCGAGGACGTCGGAAAGCTCGGCGACGTCAACCTGGTCTTCGAGGGACTCCAGGCGAAGCACGGCGCCGATCGGATCGTGGATACCGGGATCCGCGAGGCGACCATCCTCGGCCAGGGAGTCGGCGCCGCGCTGCGTGGCTTGCGCCCGGTCGTGGACATCCAGTACGTCGATTACCTGCTCTATGCCCTCGAGGTCGCCGCGGACGATCTCGCCACGCTGCGCTGGCGGACCGGTGGCGGGCAGCAGGCACCGGTCATCATCCGGACGAAGGGCCACCGGCTCCAAGGGATCTGGCACACAGGCTCGCCGATGGCGATGATCCTCTCGACGCTCCGCGGTCTCCATGTCGCGGTGCCGCGCGATATGACGAGGGCCGCCGGCTTCTACAACACGCTGTTTCGCGGCGATGACCCTGGCATCGTGATCGAGGTCCTTGCGGGGTATCGCGTCAAGGAGCGGATGCCGGAGAACGTCGGCTCCTTCACGATCCCGCTCGGCGTCCCCGAGACGATCCGTCCTGGGCGCGACGTCACGCTCGTGACCTACGGCGCGCTCTGCCGCATCGCCCTCGGGGCCGCCGACGACCTTGCTCGCTTCGACATCGAGGCGGAGGTCATCGACGCGCAGACGCTCCTGCCGTTCGATCGCGAGCACGACATCGTCGGCTCTGTCGAACGAACGGGTGCGCTGCTCGTCGTCGATGAGGACGTGCCCGGAGGAGCTTCGGCATACATCCTTCGCGAGATCGTCGAGACGCAGGGCGCGATCGACCATCTCGATGTCGGCCCGCGCACCCTCACGGGCACCGCGAACCGGGTCGCGGTAGGAAACGACGGCGACTACTTCTCCAAGCCGAATCGCGAGGACATCTTCGAGGCGGTCTACGCGATCATGCGCGAACGCCGTCCGAATGACTTTCCGCCGCTCATGCCCTGGGGCCGCTCGTGATCAAGACGAACGTGCAAGCAGTACACGACACGCTCCTCGAGGAATTCCGTCGCGACGAGCGCTGCATCCTCCTCGGCGAAGACGTCGGGGTGCGGGGCGGGGTGTTCCGCGTCTCCGATGGCTTCATCGAGGAATTCGGCGCGGATCGCGTGATCGACACGCCGGTGGCGGAGTCGAGCATCGTCGGCATCGCGATCGGCGCGGCGATCGGCGGGCTGCGCCCGGTCGCCGAGATGCAGTTCGCCGATTTCAGCGCGCCCGCGTTCGAGCAGATCGTCAACGAAGCTGCCCGCATGCGCTACCGGTCGAATGGGGCGTACGGGGTTCCGCTCGTGATCCGGATGCCCTGGGGCGGTCCGGTGCATGGCGCGCTCTACCACTCGCAGTCGGTCGAGGCCTTCTACGCGCACGTGCCCGGCCTCAAGGTCGTGGTGCCGTCCACCCCGCGCGACATCACCGGAATGCTGCGGAGCGCCATCCGCGACCCCGACCCGGTGATCTTTCTCGAGCACAAGGCGACCTATCGGGCGGTGAAGGGCGAGGTGCCGGACGGAGATTTCACGATCCCGCTCGGCCCGGCCGAGGTCAAGCGCGAGGGCACGGACATCACCGTGTTCGCGTACGGCCTGATGCTCCATCACTCGCTCGCCGCCGCGGAGACGCTCGCCGCAGAGGGCGTGTCCGTCAACGTGGTCGACGTGCGCAGCCTTCGGCCGCTCGACGCGGCAACCATCCTCAGGGAAGCACGGAAGACTGGAAAGTGTTTGATCGTCTATGAGGACAACCGGATGTTCGGGGCGGGCGCGGAGCTCGCTGCCCTGATCGCCGAAGAAGCCTTCAGCGACCTCGACGCGCCGGTCATGCGCGTTGGCGGGCCGGAGGTGCCCGCGATGCCGTACAACAAGCCGCAGGAAGACTGGTTCATGCCTGATCCGACGAAGATCGCGGCGAAGATGCGCGAGCTCGCCGCGTACTAGGGGAAAGCGATGGCGGGTTATGAGCTGAAGATGCCCAAGCTCGGCGAATCGGTCACCGAGGGGACCATCGGCAAGTGGCTGAAGCAGCCCGGCGAGAAGGTCGACAAGTACGACCTCCTCGTCGAGGTGCAGACCGACAAGGTGAACACGGAGATCCCGTCGCCGGTCGCGGGCACGCTCAAAGAGGTCAAGGTCCAAGAAGGCGAGACCGTCCCGATCGGGACGCTCCTCGCCATCTTCGATACCGCCGACGGCGAAGCGGCGGCACAACCTTCGGCGCAGCAGCCGACGGCGCTGCAGCAGGCCCAGCAAACTCGCGCGCCGGCGGCGCCGCAGCCTGAAGCGGCGCCGGCGGCACCGAAACCCTCTCAACCCTCCGGGGTCCCCCCGGCCTCCGGCCGGATCCCCACCGGGCGGGGCCCCTCGGTGCCGCCGGCTTCGCAGCCGACCGAACCAAGTACTCAGCCTTCGCGCAGCCCGGCTGCGCCGCCTCAAAGTTCGTATCTCTCCGCTGCACCTTCGGCGACGGCCGAAAGAGGCGAGGAGCGTCCCGATCTGTCCGAGGTGAGGGCGACGCCGGCGGTGCGCAAGCTGGCGAGCGAGCAGGGGATCGACATCAGCCAGGTCGAGGGGACCGGACTCGGCGGACGGGTGTCACGAAAGGATGTCGAGGATTTCATCGCGCAGCGTGCGGAGCAAAAGCAGGCGGCGGGGCGCGTGGTCCCGACGCAACCGCAGGCGCAGCTTCAGCAGACGCCCGCGCGTCAGGTGCCGGCTCCATCGCTCGCGGGCGACGAGCTCGTGCCGCTGACGCAGATGCGCCGCGCGATCGCTAACAACATGGTGCAAGCGTGGAGCGCTCCGCACGCGCACGCAGTCATGGAGGTCGACATGACCGACCTCATGCGGTACCGCGAGAAAGTGCGTCACGAGTTCCAGGAGCGGGAAGGCTTCGATCTTTCGCCGGCCGCTTTCATCGCGAAGGCGGTCGTCGAAGGCCTGCGCGCGGTTCCTCAGGTCAACTCGAGCTGGACGGATCAGGGCCTCATGCGCCACCGCGAGATCAACCTGGGCTACGCTGTCGCGCTCGGCGAAGATGGCCTCATCGTCCCAGTCATCAAAGACGCTGATGGCAAGAGCCTCGCTGGCCTCATGCGATCGATCCGCGACGTCGTCGACAGGGCGAAGGGACGCCGCTTGACGCTCGACGACCTCTCCGGCGGGACTTTCACGTTGAACAACACCGGTCCGCTGGGGACCATCGTGTCCAGTCCGATCGTCCCACCCGGGCAAGCGGCGATCCTCTCTTCGGAATCCATCAGCAAGCGTCTTGTGGTCACGAACGACGACGCGATCGCGATCCGCCAAATGATGAATATCGTGATCGGCTTCGATCACCGCGTTGTCGATGGCTCGACCGCCGCCAGCTTCCTCACGGCGGTCCGCGACTGGCTCATGACCGCGGGCACGACCGTCCCGGTGTATTAGTGGCTGAGCTCGCGCCGATCCGCTTTGAGACCCCGGGAGAGGTGGAGCGGCCGCGCTCGCGGGGACGGGGCCAGGCCAACGCCGTCGTGCCGATCGACCGCGCGCGACCCGAGTGGCTGAAGGTTCGGCTCCCAATGGGACCTGAATACGAGAAGCTGCGACGGCTCATGCGCGCGAAGGAGCTGCATACGGTCTGCGAAGAGGCTCACTGCCCGAACATGTCCGAGTGTTGGGGCGCGGGGACCGCGACCTTCATGATCCTCGGCGACACCTGTACACGATCGTGCGGGTTCTGTGCGGTCAAGACGGGTCGCCCAGGAGTCGTCGACCTCGATGAGCCGGTTCGCGTCGGCGAGGCTGTCGCCCAGATGGCCCTCGGGCATGCGGTGGTGACGAGCGTGAACCGCGACGAGCTTGCTGACGGTGGCGCCTCGCTCTTCGCCGCGACGATCCGCGAGATCCGTCGTCGATCGCCTGGCACATCGGTGGAGGTGCTAATCCCCGATTTCGAGGGAGACGCCGCCGCGCTCGATGTCGTTCTCGCTGAGCGCCCGGAGATCCTGAACCACAACGTCGAGACCGTCGAGCGTTTGTACCCCCGCGTGCGCCCGCAGGCGCGCTACGCGCGTTCGCTTGAAGTGCTCCGCCGGACCAAAGGGCGAGCGCCGGATCTCGTCTGCAAGAGCGGGATCATGGTCGGCCTCGGTGAGAGCCGCGACGAGGTCCTCCTGACCATGCGGGACATCAGGGCGCAGGGCACCGATGTCGTCACCATCGGGCAGTACCTCCGACCCTCGCCGGTGCACCTGCCGATCGAGCGGTACTGGACGCCGGCCGAGTTCCTGGAGCTCCGCGACGAGGGATTGGCGATGGGGTATCGCCACGTCGAGTCGGGGCCTCTCGTTCGTTCGTCATACCACGCCGAGCGACACGTCCCGCGGGCGGAGACACCGGTCTCGTGAGCGCGACGCTGCGCGCGACCTGGCTTGCGCGGACCGATTATTTGGACGCGTGGCGACTCCAGGAAGCCGTCGCGACGCGCGTCCGCTCCGGCGGACCCGAGCGGCTGCTTCTCCTCGAGCACGATCCGGTCTACACGATCGGTCGGCGCGGAACGATCGATCACCTGCTCGTCGCACCCGAAGTGCTTCGGCGTCGGGGTATTTCGGTCTACCGCGTCGACCGAGGTGGAGACATCACCTACCACGGGCCAGGACAGCTCGTCGGATATCCGATCACCCGTCTCGGCGAGGGAGGAGATCTTGTCGCCTACGTGCGCGCGCTCGAGCTCGGTCTGTGCGACGCGCTGGCGACGTACGGGATCGTCGGACACAGTGAGGCAGGTAAGACGGGCGTATGGGTGGATCTTCCTGACGGCCGGCCAGCGAAGATCGCGGCTATCGGGGTGCGCGTGTCGCGAGGCGTGACAACTCATGGATTTGCGCTCAATGTCTCGACCGATCTGGAGGGCTTCGACCGGATGCTCCCGTGTGGCTTCGCCCATGAGGTCGCGTCGCTCGCGCGGCTCGGGGTTATTGCGCGTGTCAGCGAGGTGGCGGAGCGTTCCGCCGTCGCGATCGCGTCTCGCCTCCGTCACGAGCTCCTATTCGAGGCGCGGATCGACCCTCCCGACGAGACCGAGATCCCGACCGACGCTCCCGTGCGGAATGCGGCCGACCTTCTCGCGGAGGAGGTCCCCGCGTAGCTCTGGCGCCTTGCGGATCGCGCCTCCCTCAATTGCAGTAGTCGCGTCCGATGCGGGCGTATGGTCCTGGGAAGGCCGTCCCCCGGACGGGTGACCTAACGCGCTATGGAGACACGAACTGAGCGGACATAACGTTCTCCTCGGTGTGACGGTGGGAAAGGTGTTTAGCAAGCCGACGATCACGCGGACGGGCGTGGGCCAGGAGCCGATGGTCACGCTCGACGCCGCGGCCCTTACCGCCCGTATTGGCACGATCAGCCATCCGGCAAAACCTGCCGAGCCTATCTACCGCGCGATCAGCGCCCAACCCGAGAGCACGCAGCCGCGGTGGCGCAGCTATCTCCGACCGCGACCGAGCTGAACCTCAGCTGACTCGCGCACCCCGATGGTAGACACGCCACACCCGCCAAAGCACGGCCGGATCGCTGAGCGGATCGCCGTGGACGAGCAGGACATTCGCCGGGCCACCCTCTCGGATCGTTCCTGCGTCCTTCATCCCTAGGAGCTCACCCCCGATCCACGTCGCCGACGCCAACGCCTCGCATGGCTCGAGACCCGCCCGCACGAGCATCTCCACCTCCCAGGCAAGGTGTCCTGGTCGGACAGAGCCTCCGCCGAAATCGCTTCCCGTCGCGATGCGCACACCCGCGCCCTTCGCCGCGCGAACGGCGGCGAACGCTTGCTCCTGGAGCGCCTTGCTGGCCGACTTCGTTTCGGCGAAGCGTCCGCCATCGGTCTCCGCGAAACCGATGAAGCTTTCGAGCACGCTCAACGTGGGAACGAGCGCGGTGCGGCCGCTCATCCGGTGCGCGGTCGCCTGATCCACACCGAAGCCGTGTTCGATCGAGTCGACTTCGGCGGCGGCGGCGACCGCCGCGCCCTTGCCCTGCGCGTGCGCGGTGATCTTCTTGCCGCGCTCGTGCACGACCTTGACTGTTGGCGTGAGCTCGTCAACTGTGAACGTCACCTCATCGCCGGTGCGACCGGTATCGACCGCGATCTTCACGAGGTCCGCGCCGGCGTCCATCTCGGCGACCGCCGCGGCGCGAAGCTCGGCACCCGAGTCGACGAACACCACGAACGGCGGGAATTTGTCCCGACGCGCGATCCAGGTCCCGGCCGCGACGATGTCTGGTGCGTCGACGCGGCCGCGGACGGCGTCGCGGATGCGCAGGTTGAGGCGCCGCGGCGCGCCCACGTCGCGCGCGGTGAGCACACCCATCCGTGCGAGGTCGCGCGCGGCCTCATCTCCCCGCGCCAGGAGGTCGGCGTCGGGATCGCCGAACCGCGCGATCCAGTTAGCGCCGCCCAGTCCGGTGAAGTGCGCATGGCAGTCGACCAGGCCGGGAACGATCGTGGCGCCTGAAGCGTCGACCTCCTCCGCGCCGGAATGGTCGGGCGTGCCGTCGTCTGGCCCGCAGTACGCGATCGTGCCCTCGCGCATCAGGACCGAGATGCCTCGCCGGAGCGACGAGGATCGACCGTCCGCGAACGCGGCGCCGCGGAGGAGCGTGACCGCTATTTGGTCTTCCTGCCGATCGTCCTGATGAATGTCTCGACCGGGATCGCGGTGAGCGTCTCGATCTGCACCGTTCCGCGTGCGCCGAGGCCGACGGAAATGCGCGCGATGCTCTCGTTGTCTTTCGCCTCGACGATGTTGACGAAGTCGTAGCGCCCGAGCGTCGCGTACTGGGCGATGACGCGCGCGCCGAGCGCCTCGATCTCCTTGTTCACCTCTTTGATGCGCCGCGGGTTCGCTTGAAGCGTCTTCACGCCGGCCGCGGTCACTTTGGTCAGCAGGACGTATGTCGCCACGGATCTGCCTCCCGCCCCATACTCGACGCGAGCATATGCCGAGCTTCACGAGGGCCCAGGCCGAGGCCCTGCTCCCCAAAGTGCGTCCTCTCCTCGAAGATCTGCAGCGACGGAAGGCGGCCTACGACCGCCGTCCGACTGACCCGGTCGCGAAGGAGATCAACGCGTTGCTCCTCGAGATCGCCCACCTCGGCGCGGAGGTGAAGGACCCCGACAGCGGTCTCATCGACTTCCGAACGGTGCGCCGTGGTCGTGAGGTCTACCTCTGTTGGAAACTGGGTGAAGGCGATCGCATCACCTACTGGCACGACATGGAGACGGGGTTCGCCGGAAGGAAGCTCATCGAGGACTGAACATCACGCAGCCGTGTCGCGGATCGCGACTTCCAGCGCGTCTTGTGCCTAGATTGCCGCGTCGATCCGACGAAGGTCACATGTCCCATGCCCAACCGGCCTAATGCACGCTGGACCCGCAGGGCGTTATGCAGGTGAACCGACGCGAGCCGGGCAAGGGAGGTGATGACGGCCGCGACTGTCGGTCGCGATGAGGGAGAGGGGCGGAAGGGAAACCGCCTTGCAGCGGATAGTCTCGGTACTAGCGACTCTGGCGATCATTTCGTCACCCGGACTCGTCGCCGGCGCATATGCCGTAGCACCGGACGCCACGACCTCCGCGATCACGAGCGCGACCACGGTGCTTTCGAGCGCCGCAAAGACCGTAAGCGGAACCACGACGAGCACATCCACCAGTGTCACCGCGGCTTCGACAACCGGTAACGGCGCGCCCAGTGGATCGCACTTTAATCTCAACATCATCGGCGTGCCGAAGGACAAGACCGCGGACATGAACAACAACGATGGGCACCGCATCTTCGTGCAGCTGAACGGCGGCGAGAGCGCTTCCTCTCTCAGCGGGAAGGACTTCAACCTGATGCTGAGGACCAACAAGATCTTCTTGCTGCCCGCACCAGCCGGGGAGAGCTTCCAGGTGCTCGATGCCAACGCCACGGACAGCAACGGCGCTTCGTTCCAGCTTCCGGCCGATGTCTCGATGCACTGGAAAGTATGGGCGCGCGCGCTCGGCAGGCCGGGCGGTAGCTCTGACACCACGACGTGCGCGACCGTCGCCGTGACCGACCCGCTGACTGGGGTCACAACCCAGGAGGTGGTGTGCTCTGTTGCCACGTTGACGATGACTCGAACCAAGAACGCGAAGTTCAGCAACGTCTCTACGGAGCTGCTCTTCCTCTCGATCACCGTCGACCCGACAGCCAATGCGACGCTCGCGGCGTGCCTCGAGGTCACTACGACGACGCAGGTCACCGTGTCGCTCTTCAACGGGTGCCTTCAGAACTACTTCTGGAACTACGACAACCACGGACTGAAGCTGCTTCAGCTCCGGTTCTACCCCGCGTAGTGATGAGAAGAGCCGGGCGAGCTGCCCGGCTTTGCTCTCCGTCTTAAGACCCACTTCCGAATCCCTGGTCCTATAGACACGGAGCCCGCACTTTGTCTCAGTCTCGTGGTTGGACAATCACGATCTCGCGTGGGCCGCCGGCTTCTTCGACGGCGAGGGTTGGGCGAATCGCAAACGCCGCGGCGTGCAGGCACGCATCAACCAAGCCGGCGTCGATGGCGTGCCCGAGGTGCTGACGAAGTTCCAAGGAATCGTGGGCGTCGGCCGCATCAAGGGCCCTGTGATCGTTGAAGGCAAGAAGCCGCTCTACTGGTGGGAGGCGACGTCTCAGCGCGACATCGCGCGTGTCGCTTCGTTTATTGGTCCATGGCTTTGCCCGGTGAAGCGATCTCAGTTCGAGCGAACCCTTCGGACCTCTCTGCTGTCTGTGAGCTGGCCCGGCTCTTTCAGTGAGGAGCTTGCGTGGGCGGGTGGGTTCTTCGACGGCGAAGGGTCAACCTGCTCAGACAAGCACCGGAGTCATGCCGGCCACTTCGTTCCCGTCCTTTACGTGCCGCAGGTCGCCGACGATGCGATCGCGCCCGAGCTCACCCGACTGCGGGACGCCCTCGCTATCGGCACCATCTCAGGCGTGCGACGGGCAAAGCCGCCGTGGCGCGCTTACCGGCGCTGGAGGGTCTACACGGTTGCGAAGGTCCATCTCGCGCTACACCTGCTTTGGCC